>OKTA01000011.1_pt1 | contig 215490 bp, 187 predicted proteins | sample 1606321 | NCBI WGS metagenome assembly OKTA01 (sample SAMEA3879562, study PRJEB24766) | human gut metagenome | biome: human-associated habitat; feature: feces | place: USA | collected 1985/1987
TTATCAAGAAAGCCAGATTATTAAAGAATGGAGAAGCACCCGTGTGCATGAGAATCACTGTAAATGGCTGTATGGTAGATATTTCTATCAAAAGAAGCTGTCCCGTAAACCTATGGAATCAGGCAAAAGAGAATTCAAAAGGCAAAGACCGTATGTCGGTGGAACTGAACCACTACTTAGAAATCACACGTTCGCACATACACCAAATTTATAGAGAATTGGAAACTTCCGGCAAGGTTATCACTGTTGATCTTGTGAGAAAGTTGTTTTATGGTGTGGACGAAGATAACAAAACACTATTGCAGGTATTCAGGGAGCATAACGAACAAATCCGTAAGCTGATCGGTAAAGACTTTGTTAGTAAGACCGTCCAGCGATATGAAACCACTACCCGATATTTAGAGGAATTCATCAAGAAAGAATATCAGCTATCGGATATTGCCCTGAATAACTTGGAAGCCAACTTCATTTCAAAATTCGATGCTTTCTTGAAAATCGAAAAAGGTTGTGCGCAAAATTCCGCTATCACCCGATTGAAGAACTTGAAGAAGATAATCCGCATTGCTTTGGAAAACGATTGGATAAAGAAAGATCCGTTTGCTTACTACCGTTTCAAATTGGAAGAAACTGATCCCGAATTTCTGACAATGGACGAGATTAAAATCATTCTTGCCAAAGAGTTCACTATTAAACGAGTAGAGCAAGTACGAGATATTTTTGTATTCTGTATTTTCACTGGATTAGCGTTCAGTGACGTAAAAGACTTATCTCCCGAACACTTGGTTAGAGATAACAAAGGGGAACTTTGGATAAGGAAGAACCGCCAAAAGACAAAAATCATGTGCAATATTCCTGTGTTGCCTGTGGCAGCTTCTATACTTGAAAAGTATAAAAATGTGGCAGAATGTACCAGAAAACTATTGCCTGTATTGTGCAATCAACGCATGAACAGTTATCTGAAAGAAATTGCAGATGTATGCGGAATACATAAAAACCTCTCCACACATACCGCTAGGCACTCGTATGCAACCTCTATATGCCTTGCGAATGGCGTAAGCATGGAGAATGTAGCAAAGATGTTAGGTCATGCAGATACCAGCGTAACTAAACACTATGCACGAGTACTGGATCAGAATATTCTAAAGGATATGCAGAAAGTAAATAGATGTTTGTCGGAATTGACTCTATAAAAAGGTAATAGCCAATATATAAAAAGGATTAGGATGAATGAATTTCATTTTCTCAATCCTTTTCTTTTATTGTAAGTTTTTCAAAACTTAATATGAAGCATCGACAAAGGTAAGTTCCGTATTTAGCCTGTTCAAGTCCAAGCCTTCGGTTTAGATAAAAATCTTCCTCTCATTGCATTTCGAGCGTATTTTTATCTAAAGACTTGCACAGACTAAATACTTCACTGGAAAAGTCAATGATTCAAATTAAATTCCGAAAAACAATGTTTTCAGGGCTGGCAATGGAAGAAGCGTTTTCCATTTGATTACACCTCAAACAACTTTCTCGTACAGTTTGAACCAATCCAGCCCATAGTTACCCAATCCCAAATCTACGGTATCAATGTATTCAAAACCACATTTCTCATATAGGGAGATTGCAGGAAGATTATTTTCGTACACATCCAAACGAATAGATTTCATGCCTAATTGTTTAGCCAGTTCAGACGAATAGTCCATCAAAGTACAACCAATACCCATTTTCAAGAATGAGGGATGCACCACAAAAGTACGTAACACAAAAATACGACTATAGTCTACTTCAATTTTCCATCTGACATTATTATAGGCTTCCTCTGGATGATGGTCTAAGATAATAGAGCCAACTATTTTCCCGTTATGCCTGACAACGAAAAGAGTATTATTTTCTATGCCAACAATCGCATTTTCACGAACAGGATAAATGCCTTTTATCCATCCGGGATAGTTGATAGTAGCCGATAGATAATCATTCAGATCATCATACAACCTTTCTAGTTCATCAATGTCGGCAAATGTGCCGGATTCTATTACAAACTTCATGATTACAACTGTTTGGGATGCAAAGGTATAATTTCCACCTTAATAAAAGAGGTTTCCTTTTAAGATAGTGGAAATCATACTCTTTTAGATAGCTATTCTTTCCAGCTTTCAAAATAGTGTTTTTGGAGCAGTTTATCAATATCACTTTGGCGGTAGATTATTTTACCTTTAATTTGGATAAAGGGGATTAACCCTGTATCTCGCCACTCTTGTAAGGTTCGCAAACTGACATTCAGTTTTTTAGAAACCTCATGATTGGAAAGAAAACGTTCTCCGTTCAAATGTGGCTTATAGTGCTTGACAATGGATTCAATACCGTTCAGCATTGAATCAAGAGAAGATATAAATTCTTTGACTTGCGGGGTATCTTTATTTATTAGTTCCATGATTGAAAGATTGTTTTATTAAAATATTGATTTCAAGATGGCTATATGGCTGATTAGTTACGCAGATAGTCACCCTGTGATGAAATGCTAAGTACATCTTTTGCCGGATCATAATCAATATAGAGCCGTTTAGATGCAATGGCAATAAAATACTGGCTACCATCTTGCTGTATCTCATAAGTAGCGGGTGAAGCCTGTTTGGTGGTTTCCGATACATATATAATAGAAAGAAGATATTCTTTATCATTCCGGTAGATGATAACCGTAGGATTCAGATTAACGCTTTCCCATGTACCGACAATGGAAAACAGGTTGAAGGACGGATAATCTTCTTTAGTTCTTCTCATAAGGCATGGTTTGTTTGGGTGATTGATTTTGTGTTTCACTGTCCGCAATAATTCTTTCAATATCGGAAGATTTATAATAAATCTTGCTGCCGATTTGAGAATAAGCCAGCCGCCCACTGCTTCGGTAATATTGCAGTGTTCGTTTGCTAAAACCTAGCAACAGGCATACTTCCTGACTATCCAGCCAGTTTTCTACTTTCTGGGTATGAGTGCTGCACAAATTTTCTATCCGTTTGGCAAACTCAGTAAACCGTTCGCAGACATACGAAAAGGTTCTCTTTTCAATGGTTACTACTTCCATACTTTTAATTTTAAATGGTTTATAAAACGTGTTGATTCTATTTTCACCAGCAAAAGAAAGAAGAAACAAGAGCCGTTTTCAAAACTGTCTGGAAGTGGCACAGTAAAGCTACTAATGTCTAGCTACCTAAATGTATTCATAAGAATCTACGGAAGTAAAATAGTGAATTCACTATATGGATTATGCAAAGAATTGATTTTAGCCACATAACCGATGGCATTGCAAAGGTTATTGAAACGGAAGAAAGGTTGTTAAACGACTTGTCTGTAGAAGTAATAACACTAAGAAAAAACAAACAAAATCGTACCATCAAGCAAATACTTGGTCATTTGATTGATTCGGCATCTAACAATCATCAACGAATGGTTCGTCTGCAATATAGCAAAGATCTGCTTTTTTCCCCGATTATCGTCAGGATAATGATCTTTGGATAGCTCTGCAAGATTATCAAAATGCGGATTGGGCTAACTTAATCCAGTTATGGAAGTTTTATAATTTACATCTCATTCAAGTTATTCAGTCTGTAGATGTAGCAAAATTGGATAGTTATTGGTGCGATTTTGAAGGAACAAAAGTCACGCTGAAAGATATGATAGAGGGCTATTGGGATCATTTACACTTGCATATAAAAGAAATTCATGAACTAATTATTTGAAACACAATTTAATAATCCATTTAGTTATTTGCGACAACTATAACATTTTGGAATATGCTTCTGCTAGCATTTTGCAAAACAGAAAGCCGAAATATGTAACGGATAAAAAACGAATGAACAGCTTTAATCTATTAAGTTTTTCCATTGTTGCAAATAACTCTCTTTCATATATAGAATGTTTTATCGAAACATGAAAAAGAGTTACCCATCAAATTTGTTTTCAGAAAAACATTAAAATATATCTCTATTTAAAGAGAAATCACTATTTTAGCACACTGAATCAATACACTCTATATGTAGATACGCGGATATTCTATCCATACAAGCTTTTAGTTGTAGCAGAAACTCTTTCTGTTACTCGTTTGCGTATCATTTCCTAACATTTTAGTAATATTATCTTTAGCCCGAAAAAGGTGCGTAAATTTTTATGTTTGTAACGGATAGTTGTATTTCAGATCCCGCTATGGGATTTTTCTAATAACAAATATTCAAAATACAAATGGAAATCATCAACAAAAAACCAATTTTATTTGAAAAGTCCAACCATAATATTTGGACTGATCCTTACATTCAGCAGCAAATATTAAAAAAGCATCTTGATTTTCAGTCTGATGAAGCTAGTCGAAAGCAAGAATCTGTTTTAAAGATTGTGAATTTTGTGCTTAAACATTCAAAATCTGAAAGTCATTTACTTGATTTGGGATGTGGTCCAGGATTATATACGTCACTTTTTGCAAACGAAAATTATGATGTAACAGGCATTGACTTTAATAAATCTTCAATAGAGTATGCTACGGGAAAACAGAATGGAATTAAATATATTCTGAATGATTACATTAATGATTATCCCAATGGTAAATACGATACTATAACCATGATCTATTGCGATATGGGAACCCATTCAGATAGTGACCGTGACCGATTACTGGATAATATATATTGTTCGCTGACTGATGGCGGAGTTTTTATTTTTGATGTTTTCTCGGAAAAGATAATTAGTGATAGACAAGAAAATAAAAGTTGGGAATATGCACCTCACGGTGGTTTTTGGGATGAAAGTGAATACCTGCTATTGAGCCAAACTTTCCATTATCCTAAGAATAAAGTATTTGCATACCAACATAACTTAGTACTCGAAGGAACAATCAAACATTTCATTATCTGGGAAAGGTATTATTCGGAAAACGAAATAACAAACATATTAAAAAAGGTCGGATTTCGTAAAGTTTCAATTTATAAAGATTTACTTGGTAAAAACAATTTCACATCGAGTAGTGAAATTTTCATAGTTGCAGAAAAATGAAATGTATGATTGTATATGTAACGTAACTATTTAAAGCATAAGTGAAACGTTTCTTAGAAACAAAGTTATTCAACCTACTCTCTTGCTCTGTTAATGGTAAAGAGATTGATCGTATAGAATTATCAATGGCTTATGATGATTTTGTACGGCAACTCCTCTTGTTTTGTCAAGAGGAGCAGAATATTATACTATTATGCTTTACCATAAATTACACTGTAGCAGAGGTCAAAGAATTGAATATGCGACTGGAGATTGAGAATGATAATTCTACACTTGAAATCCGATTATTATTGGCTAAGGTATTAAGTATATTGGATTCTACTTTTAGGGTAGTACAATTTCGCTTGGATAACCCCGATTTATTTTCGATAAACACAGAACATAATTTTGATCCCGATGTCTATTTAGCCAATGATGTTGATATGATTGATATTATGGAATTGATATGCGGTTTGTTTTATTCACACTCCGTAAGAAACAAGGTTGGAAATCCTGTGAATTTTTCAGAACTGGCACGAATATTTGAGAAAGGAATGAACTTTAAATTTGCAGACATATACAAGAAAAGGGATGATGTTTTTAAACGTAAAGCCACAAAACTGACAGAGTTTCTAAATGAATTAATAATCGCTATCAAGATAGAAAGTAAAAATAGAGGGTATTTGTAAATCACTAGCTTATCAATAATTTATAGGGGAATAGATGATCTACTCCCCTAACTTATTTGCATCCATTTGCTGAACTTTGCTTCATCAATCGATTGAAAACAATAATGTTAAACTAAAAAATGGAGTAAAATGTATATAGACAATGAAAACTTCGACAAGTGGATGGAGCGACTATCGAAGAAGCTATCCGAAATCGGGCAAGACCTGAAATCGCTAATCAATACCGACACAGTATTCGATGAAAATGAGAGGCTGTTGGATAATCAAGACTTAGCCTTTCTGTTGAAAGCATCTTTCAGAACCCTACAACGCTATCGGGCGAAAGGTGTACTTCCCTACTTTACCATCGGACGAAAAACGTATTATAAAGCCAGCGATATCCGGGCTTTCGTTCGTGAATATGCCGATTCTCAAACCTACAAACAGTTTGAAAAAGCAAATCAGCCCTGATAGCAAAAAGTAGCAAAGGAAAGAAGCCTGCGTTCAGGCTATTCCTTTGTGCAGTCACCCCGATTTAGCAGAAACTACTTCACCTATTGGTTCAGCCCGTTTCGCTAAATCGAGCAAGAGGGAACTGGACAAGTCCTGTTCTTCCCTCTTGCCCTGCGGGGCAAAGCCTTCGACTTTAGCGTGTTACAAGAACACGCTGTAATGACACCTGTAATAAGCATTTTCTTTGCAATGCTTATTATCAGATATTTATCTATTCATATTTCTATAAAAAAGTAATTACCATGCCAAACAGCAGTCGAAAAACGATATTCACTACCGTTTCCATAGACAAGGAAACGGCAGCTTTGGTAGAGAAGATATGCAAACGCTATTCGCTGAAAAAGAGTGAAGTTGTAAAGTTGGCGTTCGGGTATATTGATAAGGCGCATATCAATCCATCCGAAGCACCTGAATCGGTAAAATCAGAACTGGCGAAAATAAATAAGAGACAGGATGATATTATTCGCTTCATCCGTCACTATGAGGAAGAACAACTAAATCCCATGATACGGGCAACAAATTCTATCGCTTTGCGTTTCGATGCTATCGGCAAAACTCTGGAAACTCTTATTCTCTCTCAACTGGAAGCCAGTCAGGAGAGACAAACAGCGGTACTGAAAAAGTTAAGTGAACAATTCGGTAATCATGCCGATGTTATAAACAACCAATCGAAACAAATTAATGCACTCTACCAGATACACCAACGAGATTATAAAAAGTTGCTTAACCTGATACAACTCTATTCAGAACTATCCTCTTGTGGTGTGATGGATAGCAAAAGGAAAGAGAATCTGAAAACTGAAATCAGCAATCTGATAAATACATAGGATTATGCACATAGATTTTGCCCCACCATCAAACGGAACATATAATAATTCAGGAAGTTGCCGACAGCTTGCAAATTATATGGAACATGAAGATTTAGAACGAATGGAAAAAGGTATCTATACCGAAGGCTTTTTCAATCTGACAAATGATAATATTTACAAATCAAAGGTGATAAAGGATATAGATAGCAATATCGGGCAACTCCTTAAAACAGATGCTAAGTTTTACGCTATTCACGTCAGCCCATCGGAAAAGGAACTTCAAGCGATGGGTAATACAGAGCAAGAGCAAGCCGAAGCCATGAAACGTTATATTCGTGAAGTATTTATTCCTGAATATGCTAAGAACTTCAATAAAGAACTATCCGCTTCGGATATAAAGTTCTATGGTAAGATTCATTTTGACCGTGACCGCTCCGATAACGAATTGAATATGCACTGTCATTTGATAGTGAGTAGGAAAGACCAAGCGAATAAAAAGAAGCTATCACCGCTTACTAATCATAAGAATACCAAGAGCGGGATAGTCAAAGGCGGGTTTGAACGTGTAAATGTGTTCCAACAAGCGGAACTGGGTTTTGATAAACTGTTTGGCTATGACCGCAAACAATCCGAATCGTTTGAGTATGCCAATACCATGAAGAGCGGTAGTATAGACGATAAGCTGAAAATGCAGAAGCAGCAATTGAAAGAACCAAAACAATATTTTACTGGCGAAAAGAAAAAAGAAGTATTCCAATCTAGTGAAAAAGAAAACATAATTTCTTGCAGTATTGATAGCAAACAAGACAAGAAACACGCTTACAATCAGCAAAATGATAGTAGTGGTGATTCTTTATTATCTATTTTTTCACTGGGAGATGGTGGCAATTACGATACTACACAAGCAGAAGGTTTACAGATCCAGAAACGCAAAAAGAAAAAGAGAATCAGTAAGAGGATATAAAAGAGGTAATCTCAGTCTGTGATCAAAAAAACGTGATGTGTAATATTTTTCATATTTATTTTGCTAACTAAATCTTAATCAGTACATTTGTCTATTATAATAAATAACTGAAAAATTAGAGGTTATAGCTAAAATGAATATGATTGATAAAGACTGTGAGCAAGATATTTTCTCATGAAAGCACATGAGTTATGTTTTTGTATTTTGTTCATTACTTTTTAAAACATAAATATATCAACAATAATATTTTTGCGTATGTGGAAAGATAGCGAAACAAATATAGATTTATTAGATTTTGATTATCTAGTTGATGTTACTAAGCATATTATTTTAAGCGACAACTTAACTCCCTCTACTATTGGTATATACGGCGATTGGGGAAGTGGAAAGTCAAGCCTAATGGATATGATCATGACCGAGTTGCTAAAAGATGAACAAATTCTTTGCCTCAAGTTTAATGGTTGGTTATTTGAAGGCTACGAAGATGCTAAGGTTGCATTAGTAGGTTCCATTCTAGATGAAATCGGTAAGAAGAAAAGATTATCAGCGAAAGCAAAAGATACTCTAAAAAACTTATATGACAATACCGATTTCATCAAACTTTCCGGTAAACTTGCAAAGTATGGCTTAGATTTTTTTCTAACAGGTGGAATATTAAGCCTCACTGATATTACGATTGAGACCATTAAAAATGCATTAATATCTAAAGGAAAAAAAGTTGAGGATGCAGATATTGAAGGAGTTCTGAAAGCATTCAAGAGCAAAGAGGTAAGAAAAAGTATAAAATCATTTCATAGTGATTTTGAAAAACTTCTAAATCAAACAAAAATTAAAAGATTAGTCGTCTTCATAGATGAACTAGACAGATGTAAACACGATACTATCCTAGAAACTCTAGAAGCTATTCGTCTATTCTTATTTGCAAAAGGTACATCTTTTATTATCGGGGCAGACGAACGACAAATTCAATATGCAGTACGTTTAAAGTATCCAGATGTTGAAGGTAATCAGATAGACATAGGTAAAGAATATTTGGAAAAGCTAATTCAATATCCGGTACGAATACCACAGTTAGGACAAAAAGAAGTCGAATACTATATAATGTATTTATTATTTGAGAAGTATTTTAAGGAGGAACTTAGTATTATTCGGGATATAATAGAAAAAGAAAAAGAAAATAGTTTTCTTGAGTTTGAATTAACCTATGAATTAATTAAGGAAGAAGATAAAGAACTTGCAGATAAATTGAAAGATACAATTTCATTATCCAAACAAATATCTTCTGTTCTTGCTAAAGGATTAAATGGAAATCCTAGACATTGTAAACGTTTCCTAAATGCAATGGAACTCAGGCTCATGATGGCAGATTATCGTAAAATGCCATTAGATAGAAAAGTGCTAGCCAAATTGATGCTTGTCGAATATTTTAAAGAATCCTTTTATAAACGATTAGCTGAATTACAGGCGTGTGAAAGTGGTAAACCAAAAGAGTTGGTAAATATTGAAAATGGAGAATGGAATGAGGTTAATGTATTGAAAATCTGGAAAGATGATAGTTGGATAATGGAATGGATTACTAATATTGAACCTAAGTTATCAGAATTTGATTTGAGACCTTATTTCTATTTCTCAAGAGAAAGTCAAAAAAATATTTCTTTTGCTAAGTCTCAAAATCTTAGTCAGGATGCTATTAAAATAATGCAACAGTTGTTAAGTGGAACAGATACTATGAGAAATGAAGCGATAAAGCAATTTTCCAATGTGGTAGATTTTGAAGCATCTGTCATATTGAATGAATTAGCAGCAAAGATAGAATCATCTACAGAAATAGAAAAATCATTATTTCAGTCATTTATTGAGTGGGGAGGAACTCGTAAAGAATTATATATTGATGCTATTTCTATTTTAGAACGTCTTCCGGTAGATAAAATAAAGCTATCATTCATTCCACTTATCTCACCATTTGCAAGCAAAATGGATGATAAATCTAAGATTATTCAACTATTATCCTCTTGGGCTGACAAAAAAAACAATCTAAAAAGTGCGATAGCAGATGAAATTAACAATATAAAATCTAAATAATATGGGAACCTCAAGTATGTATGGTGGTCCTAATAGGTCACCTTTATTGCCGCCAGATTTTAATGACGGTGATGATAATTCAGATAATCCAACCTCACCAGATACTCCTCTTCCTAAGCCGGATGAAAAGCCTAATGAAGAAAAAGAACCAGCTCAAACACCAGAGAGTGATAAGCCTTCGAATAAAGAACAAGATGATGAACCACGCTACTCTTCTTGGAGAGCGGCAAAGAATTCTATGTCCAAGTATGCCTCTGGAAATGGGGGAGAAAACGGAAAGAGGAATGCCGTTTCGAATTATGTAAAGGGATATGGAGGTTCACGAAATGCAGCAAAATCCGCAAAATCTGCAATAAGAACTACTATTAACATTGGAGATTTCTTCAACAGTGTTTCAAAGAAAGGTATTGTTCAAGTACTGCAAGATTATAACATACAAACAGAAGGAAGAAAACCAAAAGAAATTCTAAATGATATTGTGAATCAACTTGCACCTGCACCTGATTCAAATGAGAATGCAATAGCACGTAAAGCGTTAATAAATACAATGTCCGTAATTTATGATAAATTCGAGGATGAAAAAAAAGATATTTCTTTACTAGATACTACTGATTCAAATATATCATCAATGCTCATAAATAAGTACTTCGAAACATTTATATATGAACGATTAATAAATGAAATGGGTAGTAGAATTGAGAAGAAAGCCGAAAGTTCTGCTGCTGCAGAAAGAATAGAGAAAGACTTAAAAGAATATATTGAATCAAAAGTATCGACAACATTAAAAGACAAACCTTTGTCTTTAATAAATTTGCAAACAAAAAATGTATATACATTGGTAGAAGGATTATATCAACAATGTTATAAAGTTTTGGAGGATCAGTTATGAAAAAAATAGTATGCCGAATAGAAGAAGAAGACAAATACTTTGTTGAAAATGCAGATTTCACTATTAATATGTTCTCAAAAGAACAGTATCACTATACTTTTTGGGATAAAAATAAGAGAAAACTATATCAGAGTGGGCAATTTTCAAATGAAGCAATAGATTTATTATATATATCATTAATGGTGTACTATGCTGATAGAAAAGTGTCTAGAAAAAAAGAGGATGATGCATGGACACGTAATATAAAACTTTATATACCTGTTCTTGAATTAGAGAAATGGAATGAAAATAGACAACTATTGGAAAAAATGCTTTCCTTCCTAAGCGGAGATGTTTGGCATTTTGAATTTAGAAAAAGAGGTTTTAATACAAAGGAAGAAAAGGCAGCAAAGGGAATTATACGACAAAAAAGGAAACATACACCTAATAAAATATGTATGCTATCAGGAGGATTAGATTCATTTATAGGTGCTATTGATTTACTCAATGAAGAAAAAAATGTTTGGTTTGTAGGACATTATTGTGGTGGAAAAGGTGTTATTCAATATCAGAAAAAGGAAATTGAACAATTAGAAACACAATATCATCTTTCATCAACACAATTCTTCAATTTTTTCGCTTCACCTTTGAGCGGCGTTGAAGACACAACTAGAACTCGTTCTTTCATGTTCTTTGCTCATGCAATAATTTTAGGTTCCAGCACAAATGAAGATATAACACTTTATATACCTGAAAATGGTCAAATATCGCTAAATATACCTCTGACTAATACGCGATTAGGCAGTAGTAGCACAAGAACAACTCATCCATATTATATGAGTATGCTACAACAATTATTGATTAATCTAGGAATCAGAGTGAAATTATATAATCCATATCAGTTTAAAACAAAAGGTGAAATGATAAGGCAATGCAAAGACCCTCTATTTTTAAAGAATAATATCTCAAAAACAATGTCTTGTTCTCATCCTGATTTAGGTAGGTATGCCGGTTATAGTGAGCCTTATCATTGTGGTAATTGCTTGCCTTGTATTATTCGCAGAGCAGCTATAGAATTTGCCTATAATGAAGATAGTTCTTTATATAGAGACAAAGATTTTCGAAGTATTAGTGCATCTGAAAATCTTCGCTCATTCAAATTGGGTATTAAGGATTTTGAAAGGCAAAAAATAAATTTAGCACTTTCTGTTCAGATATCAGGTCAAATATCTGATAATCTTGATGAATATTGCGATGTCTACAAAAGAGGCATGAACGAACTAAAATTATTATTAGATAAATATAATGGCTAATTTTTATGACACACATTTCCATCTTGATCTCCAAAAATCACGCAATGATATTATAAGAGAGATTGAACTGAATAATATTTATACAATTGCGGTTACCAATCTTCCACCTCTATATGAGAAGCTTAATTATGAAATTAATAGCAAATACATAAGAGTTGCTTTAGGGTTTCATCCTGAACTGATTGATAAATATCAAAAGTATATTCCAAATATGTGGAAATTACTTCCTGACGCAAAGTATATTGGAGAGGTTGGTATAGATTTAAAATCTGGGAAAGAATCAAAGTCTTTACAAGTTTCTTTTTTTGAAGAATTAATAGATAAGTGTCAGACTTTGGGAAATAAAGTTATTTCTATACATTCAAGATCAGCTGTTCCTGAAGTATTATCAATAATTGGTGAAAACTTTAATGGCAAAATTATTCTTCATTGGTATTCTGGAACATCGCAAAATCAAGCCCTATTAATTAAAAATGGGTGCTATTTCTCTGTAAACTATGCTATGACTGATTCTGAATCAGGAAAGAAAATAATAAAAAATATTCCCGATGAGAAACTCTTGATTGAGACGGATAGTCCATTTACTTTTATTGATGGAGAAACTTATAAACCGTCTAAAATAGGGCTAATTGTAGATAAAATAGCTGCATTAAGAAATATGAATAATGAAGAAATGAAAGCATTGCTATGGAGTAATTTTGTTACATTAATATCAGCTAAAAATGAGAAATGATTTATTTCTAATGTGTAATAGATTTCTGTCTTTCAGATTTTGTAAAGTTAGCTATAGTTATTATCTTTGTCCCTGTATTCTCCATGAGCAAACTACCGCAAAAGCACGTAGCAAATTAGTGGGATAAATCATGGGATATGCTTGAAACTAAAAATGTAAAGTTTTAAATATCAGCGTGGTAACTCTGCAAGGAGAATCCCAGGCGGATCACATAAGAACAAAGCCAAACGGCGACAAAAAAGAGACAAGTCCTACAATATCAACGTATTGTAGGACTTTTTTTATTGTTTCAGTCTTGCTTAAAAGACAAAAAAGGGGCACGAAAAGACACGGTTGAGTATCCAAATCGTACCCCCTTCCCCAAAAAACGATTAGGGGGTACGATTGTCGGAAATCACTATCCATGCAGAAGGTTTCAATCTCTGTATTGATTTTAGATATTATCATCTGAAACCTGTTTTACTGTGATTTTTTTATTAATGGTGTTTAAATTCAGTTGTTTACTCGAATACCTTTCTTTTATTTAAGAATAGCAAAGCAATACAAAAGTCATTCTGTAAAAGTAATTCAAAGTCCAAAACAGATACAGACACGATTTTTGTATATTTGCAGGATACAGATAACACCTGACAAGTATGAAAAAAGAAATCCTATATCAAGAAATAGCGAGAACTATTGCCTGTCAAATTAAGAAAGGCGTGTGGAAAGCTGGTGAGAAACTACCTTCTTTACGCACTATTAGCAATGAAAATGGTGTAAGTCTTAATACTGCAATTCAGGCATATTATGAATTGGAAAAAGACGGATTTATAATATCACGCCCAAAATCAGGGTATATTGTCAATTACAAACCCATACGCCTATCTGTTCCAGCGACAACACAACCGTCTGTAAAGCCTGAGAGCAAAGAGGTGATAGATTTGATTGCTGACGTATACAGCTCGTTAGAAATAGGAGATAAATCGATCACTCGATTTTCATTAGGAATGCCCGAAGATATTTTATTACCAATTGCAAAACTTAATAAAGAACTTATAAGAGCTATGCAGGCACTTCCGGGTAATGGAACCCGGTATGATGAAACACAGGGAAACATGCGATTACGTAAATCTATAGCTCGTTTTACGTATAGTTGGAAGGGAAACTTGACAGAAGATGATATAGTGACAACTGCTGGAGTTACTAATGCGGTTGCTTTAGCTTTATCTGTAATTACTAAGGTAGGAGATACTATTGCGGTTGAAAGTCCGGTCTATTTTGGAATGTTACAATTAGCCAATAGTATGGGGTTGCGTATATTGGAATTACCTACCAATCCAGTAACAGGGATTGATCCAGATGCGCTGAAAAAAGTTTTACCACAAATTAAAGCTTGCCTGCTTATAAGCAACTTTAATAACCCATTGGGAAGTTGTATGCCTGATGAACATAAAAGGGTAGTTGTTGATATGCTGGCCGGATATGATATACCTTTGATCGAGGATGATTTATATGGTGATTTATTTTTTGGAAATTCACGTCCTAAGCCCTGCAAGGCTTTTGACAAGAAGGGGCTTGTTTTATGGTGTGGTGCGGTATCTAAAACATTAGCGCCGGGGTATCGGGTAGGATGGATTGCTCCCGGCAAATTTAAACATGCTATTATTTGCCAAAAGAATATTCACCTTATTTCTACGCCTGCGCTTAATCAAGAAGCGGTTGCCAATTTCATGGAGAATGACAGATACGAAAACCATTTACGTAAACTGCGACAAGAATTATACGCAAACAGTATTCATTTTGCCCATTCCATCATGGATTACTTCCCCGAGAATACAAAAATTGTTACTCCACAAGGAGGATTTATGCTTTGGGTGGAATTAGACAAACAGATTGATACAACAGAACTTTATTATCGGGCTATGCAGCGAAAAATAAGCATAGCCCCCGGACGTATGTTTACATTACAAGAGCAATATACCAATTGTATGCGTTTAAGCTATGGACAACGATGGACTCCACTTCTTGAAGAACGTTTAAAACAATTGGGGGATATAATTAAAAATCACTTTAACTGATGTATGTATTCCTTTAGTACTTCCCCTATTACTTGAAGTCCTTTCATGATTCTATCTTCTGGCATATTAGAGTAATTTATTCTAAATGTATTTTCTTTGTGCTCAACAGGATAAAATGAACCGCCGGGTACAAAGGCTATTTTCTGTTCAATGCATTTTTGCAGGATGTCACGCGCTGAAATATTTTCGGGTAATTCAATCCAAGTAAATAACCCGCCTTGAGGATGAGTATATTTTATGTCATTAGGAAAATAGCGTTCAATACATTCTAATGCTATATCTCTGCGTTTTCTGTAGACTTCTACTATTTTGCTAATATGCTCATCGATATCATATCGTTTTAGATATTCGGCAATAGTCATTTGAGCTATTGTGTTACACTGCAAATCAGTGCCCTGCTTAACTAACACATACTTGCGGATAATATCTTTATCACCTGCAATCCACCCAATCCGAAAGCCCGGACAAAAGATTTTAGAAAAACTACCAGTACATAAGATATTACCTACCTTATCAAAAGACTTTATAGAGGGTAAAGACTCTCCTTCAAACCTTAATTCTCCATAAGGGTTATCTTCAATAACAGGAATATCATATAAAGCAGATAGTTCAGCCAGTTTTTTTCGTCTTTCCAAACTCCATGTTTTTCCAGTGGGATTTTGAAAGGTTGGTATTACATATATTAGTTTTATATTTTGAGTATTATTCAGTACCTCTTCCAAAGTAGCCATATCCATGCCTTCTTCATCTGTTGGAATTTCAATGAAGCTACTCCCATATGATTTGAATGCGCTAATTGCTGCTAAATAGGTGGGGCTTTCACACAATACGATATCACCATCGTCTAGAAATACTTTTCCGGATAAATCTAATCCTTGTTGCGAACCGTGAGTTATAAGAATATTATCCTTATCAAACGATGTCCCTAAGCGTTCATTCATTCGTTTGGCAATCCATTCACGTAAAGGATAATACCCTTCAGTAGTCGTATATTGAAGAGCTTTTGCTCCTGCTTCTTGCAAAACGACCTGATTCATTTTGTTAATTTCATCTATGGGGAATAGCTCAGGGGCAGGTAGTCCACCAGCAAATGAAATAACATCTTCCCGTTCTGTAACTTTGAGTATTTCTCTTATTTCCGAAGCCTTTATATAAGACATTCTCTTGGCAAATTTCAACTTCATAATCATTAAATATATTTGAAAACTAAAATAATGCAAAGTAAAGCATAATAGATAAATGAGAACAGATACAATTTGCACAATATCAGCGGGTACAGATTTTCGGAACCAAGTATTATCCCGATTGTATCGCCTACCGAAAGAATCAAACGGACAGTTATCAATAGAAAGACAGGACTGATACTTGCGTCGAAGTTATTCTAGCCGAACCTCAATTAACCAAGCGTGAGAAAGAAATACTAATATTAATTCGGCAAGGTTTTCTGAGCAAAGAGATCGCTTATAAGCTAAATCTTAGTATTTATACGGTAAATAATCACCGAAAGAATATATTGGCAAAGCTAAATGTAGATAATGCGATCGAAGCTATCAATAAGGCGGAAAATTTCGGTATTCTCTATTGATTACGATATCCAATCCAAACCACTAGCTAATATTGATATGATTGCGGTTATATTTCATCCTCTGGGGCTGAATCCATTTGTGCGATGCGCTATGAGTGAATTATACAATCATTTTTCTGCGGAAAAAGTAGTGCGGGTATCGTATGTAAAGAATACCCGCACTTTCTATTTATTTTGAAAAACGTAATTTTATAGTTCAAGATTCACTTCATTCATATTGATTTCAAGAGAGCGCCGCTATACCTGTTCCTATCAAGTTTGCGTTATTCATATTGTTGATATGGATTTCGACATCCGCTAATGCGGATTCATTAAGGAGTTCTTGTAATTTCTCCAGAACAAGAATGTTATAGTTTTTATCTTTTCTATTCTCGCTCCAAAATAGACTGCCTTCGGCTACTAGACAGATTTTTTGTATATCTTTATTATATGATCTCAGTAACTGAATAAGGCCCAGTAGCGATGCGGCGACTAATTGTGCTGATCTGTTGTAGATCCAATGAGCTACATCTACATATACGTCCTTGTGAATATCCGGATAGTTCATGATAGCGGTCAATTTTTGGGCATCGAATTTATTCTCAAACTCATCCAAAGGGAAAGTTGCTTTCAATATATCGCCTAGATACATACCCGAAACCGCTTTCTCAAACCGCTGTTTTCCAAGGCTGCCTGAAATGGCGTCAACCGTATCATCGACTGTCGTGAGGAATGGAGGATGGAAGTTACCCGACTCTAGGTTGACAGGGACTAAGCCTTGTATATTATAGCTCGGATCTAATTTCTTTATTTTATCCGCCGGAATGAAAGTGGCCATGTTGGTGCCTGTTCCTACGATCAGACCGATATAGGCGTCATAGCTATTGTCGGTTAGGCCGGCAAACAAGCTGGCGATAGTATCATTTAATACTTTAATACCTGTAAATTTGATTTTACAATGTTCGTTTAGGTAGTCGAGAAGTGGTTTACCTACTAATTGCCCTACCATTTCTTTAATGTCGACTCCTTTTGTCCAACGTAACAATTTGGCGTCTCCACTGAGTACGGATTCTGCTGGATAAGAAAAACAATAGCCGATTGGCATTTCCTCATCCCGTTTTATCCCGACAATCATATCGGCTAATTCTTTAAATAGCTCCTCACGAGTATATCCCGGTGATTTCATGATCGACATGTCTTTTTTCCACCCGTTGTTGGGATGGATGGTTGGTGATCCTTGTCCAAGATCGACGGTCGCTACTCTATAGTTGGTTCCTCCTAAATCGAGAACCAATGCTTTTCCATTAATATCAGAGGTTTTGGGAGAGATAAAAGTCGGTATGCATTGTATCTCCGCATTTTCATGTTTTAATCCCTCTTCAACCTTTTCCCGAAATGAACTGGCTATCTCTTTGAGTTGGTCATTTTCTAACCAGAAAATATTTTTCTCCATAAGATTGATTTTTTGATTTTGAAATATCCTTGTTAGTGAATAACAATTTAGAAAGGGATTTGACTATCCTTATTGGTTGATTAAGTTAAGGGGATAAATTTCGGATACTGTAAAATTTGTTGTGTTAAATTTAAATTTTGTATAAACAAAAGGGTGACGATGTCTGTTTAAAACACCAAACAGATGATTTTATTTATTAATCTAAATTAAGATATATGATACCGAAAGTGGAGATAGAAGCAGGCAAGGCGGATTTAATCCGTGAGATTTTAGGCGTTAATGATTTGCAGGACATTAACTTACTTGATGAGTACCGTGATATATTTATAAAATCACAAAAGTCTGCGTATGAGAATGAATCTGTTAATGATATTAATTGTACGGATTGAATTTTGTGAGAAAAATGTCTTATATACAGGGCATAGGATGAGAATATATTATTCAATATTCTGTTTACTAGCATATTACAGTTTCTTTGTATTTCTTTCTTAGGAAACTACAGTTTCCCGCTAGGATAGAAACTGCAGTTTCTTCTAGGGGAAACCGGAGTGTCTTTTAGGCTCGGTTTGTGTAAACGATAAGGAAAATCTACTACTTATCATTTACGGTCTTCCCATATTCCTCATCACTTACCGGCTCAAGCCAAGTGTTTTTATTGGTTTGGGGATTACATTCTACGGCGATATGCGAAAACCAACTGTCCGGTGAGGCGCCGTGCCAATGCTCTATGTTTGGTGCGATTTCGACAACATCCCCGGGTAGTAAACGACGGGCGCTTTTACCTCGTTCTTGATAATAACCCACACCACCTACGGCGATGAGTATCTGCCCTCCTGTATGCGTGTGCCAGTTGTTTCGGCAGTTAGGTTCAAACGTTACGTTAAACATTGGTACGTTTAAATCCTTATTGCTTGTTAATGGCGCTAGCCAAGACTTCCCCGAGAAATATTGTTCAAACCCGGTGTTTTCATTTCCTGTAGGGAATTCACTAATTTTTGGAATTTCAGTTTTCATTTCTTGTGCGTTTATATTGCCAATGGAGATTAATGTGATCAACATGGCAATGGTTATTTTTTTTATATTCATATTTGTTTTCTTGATTTTATCCATATCACAAAATTATTTAAGATATTCCATTACTTTTGTATACCAATTACTGATAAGTGTAACAGAATTACTGATTTTACAATCTATAGAATCTTGAAGTTGATGGCTTTTAAACAAATATAGGGGAAATCTCAAATTGGCGAGATTGGACAATTGTCAGTCTGTTGGGATTATGTATTTTTGTCATCATAAGAATCTATAGGATGAAGCCCGATACGGAAAACATATATCAACGGAAAATTAATCAAGTAATTGATTATATCAATGCGAATTTGCATCTCCCTTTACGACTGGATATAATAGCCGGGCAGGTAAACGTGTCCGAGCGGCAGCTACTACGTATTATGAAAGGAGCCTTGAATGAGTCATTATATGCTTATGTGGCGAGGCAACGTGTAGAGCGAGCGGTTCTATATATGCATACGGAAGATATGAGTCTGGCAGATCTAGCGAGTCGGGTAGGCTATGATAACCCCCAATCTTTCTCGAAAGCGTTCAAGAAACAATTCAGCGTATCTCCGAAAGCTTATATGGATAAGTTGCGAGCACGTCTGAGAGAAGAGACCGAGAAGTGGAGTAATGCTTCGGTCGGGAAGGAGATTATTCCATCAGGGATGTTCGGTACGATTCGTTTGCAGAAAGGAAAATATGCGGTTTATACCTTAAAAGGTAGTTATGCGGGATTACAAGAACTATATAATACTATAAATATAGATTTCAATTATACCAAACGGCATGGAATGGCGTTTGAGGAATATGTGAGTTATTCGGAAGAGGATGACGATACGCAAGTGACAAAGATTTATATACCAATAAAATAAATTAGTATGGAAACAAAATTTTGCCAAAGCTGCGGTATGCCGCTGCAAAAGAATGAGGAGTTTGGAACGAACCATGACGGAAGCAAGAATGAGGAATATTGTTGCTATTGTTATAAGGACGGGGCCTTCACGATGGACTGTACGATGGATCAGATGATCGATCATTGTGCCCAGTTTGTCGATGAGTTCAATAAAGATGCGGACTTTCATTATACGAAAGAGGAGGCCGTAGCGAATATGAAATTATTTTTCCCGACATTGAAGCGCTGGGCGGTACAATAAGCCTCTATAAAAAGCGTCTATCTGCGCTTCGGCCTGCTGGATTAGTTTCACTGGAATGCGGGGCTTCTTCTCGAAAAAGTCCATTTCTATTTGAATGGTGTTTTTCTTAATGGAGCGGCTCCAATTACCTATTATCTTTCCGTTATACAAGATAACCGGGTAGAAGGTGCCGAATCGGTTGAACGCTTTTGGATGATGTTCTAGCGGCAATACGTCCGTGCGGTTTTTGTAACTGATCAAGTATTCATCGAAGGCGGGGAGGAGACGCAGTACAGGTTCGCTCTCATTTTTTCCTTTCCATGATTGGTGGATGAAATATTCACGGGAATCGAACGTCTCGGTCATTAACTCCGCCTTGATCAGATTGATAGCGAGCCTACACTCGGTAGCGGTTAGCCCGGACCACCAAACAAAATCCTGTAACTGGGCAGGGGAGTGGCTTTGAAAATATCTGGATGCCAATCTCGCCAGAGCCTCTTCCCTGCAAAGTTCACGAGTAGGAGGGACACGTTCGTCCAATAAGGCGTAAGTCGTTTTCTTTCCTTTATCGATCCCGCTACAGACGATGCCTTCCACCTCACCCCATGTAAGGAAAAGGTTTACGTGATCTATGGTGGGCAAAATCCCGGATTTTTGCAATTCCGCCGTTACTTCTTGTTTGGTCAGGCTTTTGTATCCTTCCAGTATCTTTCCGATCTGATCTAGGCATCTTGTGAACAGCGTTTTTTCTATCTTCCCGAAATGTCCCTTGGCGTACGACATAACGGCAGCCTTGATACGCTCGGAAGATAGCATAAGCATCCAACGGATATCCTCGGCGGCCACGAAATGCCAAGTAGGACGCATCACATGGGTACGTAGAATATCACCTTTGTACAAAGCCTCATTTACCTTTTCAAGGGAAGAGGATCTCAAGCGAATACCGATCGCCCATTTGGCCATCTCATACTCCTGCGCCTGGATAGCGCCCATCCAAGAGACCAACTCTTTCGGGGACTCGAATCGGGGTTGTTCCAATTGTTGGCTAGCTACTCGTATATGTGTTATCATAATATATGAATATAAACGCAAATGTACGAAATAAAGCGTTAAACATCCCATAATCTTGAAGATATACTCATTCTTTTTGTACCTTCACGCTAGAAACAATTAGTGAAATTTATGACGATAGCGTATTTAAATGTGGCTACAGACCGGCAACACTTGGATATTCAAAGGGAAGAGATCTCTTCTTTTGCCGCGGCCAAAGATATCCATGTGGATAAATGGGTCATGGAAGTATCCGGAGAGAAAGCGAAACAGCCGGGATCAAAGTTAAAACTTGTTCTCGAACGCTTGAAGAAAGGGGATGCCTTGATCGTATCGGATATTACCCGTTTGTGTCTTACCTTATATGAGTTGATGGGGATACTTACCGTTTGCATGGAGAAGGACGTGACGGTCTATTGTATAAACGACCGTTATATATTCGATGACCGGATGGATCGCCAATTGATGATTAATGTCTTCAAGCAAGTAGACGAGATTGATCACAGTCTGGTTTCCATACGTACAAAAGACGCCTTGGAACAGGTGAAAAGTACGGGAAAGCGGTTGGGACGTCCTAAAGGCTCGGAATCCAAGTTGTTCTTCTTAGACGCCCATAAGGGGGAGATCATGAACATGTTGGAGCGGGGAGAATCGGTAGGATCGATTTGCGAGCATTTCAACGTCTCTAAGAATACTTTTTATAAGTATAGGAAGAAATTCTTCAGATCGTAAGGATTGGTTTTAATACCAATCCTTTCGTTTCATATATAGCCAAGTCAATACTCCGGTAGCTATCATGACGGCCCAAGCTATGAAATAACCGTAACGCCAATCCAATTCCGGCATTATCTTGAAGTTCATACCCCATACGCCCACCAAGAATGTCAAAGGGATGAAAAGGGTGGAGACAATCGTCAGCCGTTTCATGATGGCGTTCATCCTAAGATCGTTATTGGATATATAAAGATCGACAAGGGAAGAGGTGATTTCCCGGCAGCTTTCCGTTGTTTGGATAACGAATTGGAGTTGGTCTTGCAGGTCATTATAGATCGGCAGGATATCCGGGGTGATAATCCCGTTCTCTGTTCGTAATAGTTTTGAGAATTGATCTTTCAGCGGTAGGCTATTCTTACGGATAGTCATGTACTCATGGCGGTGTTGTTGGATTAGGGAACCCATATTACCCTGATCGTTCTTAGGATCGAGCAAAGTCTCTTCTATATCCTCTAGTATCTCTTCTACCTTTGAGGCGGATTCTACTAAATTCGCTATGATGGTGTTTAGAAGGAAAGCGAGCAGCAATCCACTGCCTTTTTTCCGGATGTTCAGCATGTTGGATAGTAGCGCTTTATGAGCGGCCTCGAATACGGGGTTGTTGCTTTCCGTAAAAGTGATAACCGTATTGTTCGCTACCAGTATACTGATGTGCTCAGACCGCATCTCGTTATTGACATCGTAATAGCAGGAGTTTAATACGATAAGCATTCGTCCTTTGTATTCCTCTACCTTGACCACGTGTTGGGGAGTCAAGATATCCTTAGCGTCCAGATTATGCAGTCCGAAATCTTTTACGATACGGGTAATGGCATCCGCATTGGTCAATCCGCTAACCTCGAACCAATTGATCTGATCCGAGTCGGATAGTTTGCTGAAAGAGGTGTCGGTTATCCGCACCTCTTTCGTATGCAAAGATTGTTCGTTGTATTGCGTGAGACGGATGCCGGTTGCTGTCTCATGTTCGCCGGCGTAATAATACTTGTCCGATAAATGCCGGTTGGATATATGTCTTCTCCTGTGTGTATATTCATTCCGTCTCATAATAAGGATCTCTTTTTAATCGAATTCAACAACGGTGATGCCGGCGCCTCCGAACTGCACATGCTCGTCTTGAAAACGACGGACACCGGGAACCGTGCGCAGATAATCCCGGATTAGCTGACGTAAGATACCCGTACCGGTTCCATGCAAGATACGAACCTTGCCTGCCCCGACTTGAATGGCGTCGTCGATAAAATAGGTCACGCTTTGCAATGCCTCATCGCCCCTCATTCCTCTCACATCGATTTCTTGCTTAAAGTTTATCTTCTTCTCATGCATATTGTCAGTGGTCTGGGAGCTGACGAACGTGCTTTTCTGGATTTCCCGTTTGATCTGGCCTTTGCTTACCTTTTCCAACTGCTCCAGCTTAACTGTGCTTTTGATCATCCCGAATGCTACTACGGCCTGCTTTCCTTGTAGTTCCATAACGGTTCCGGCGGAAACCTGCCCTTTAAGGCGTACATTGTCACCGACCTCTATCACCTCTTTATTAAATATTGGCTGGGCCGTCACTTTTTGTTTCTGTTTCTTCCGTTCGTTCCGTTCCTTGAGCTTCGCCATCTTGCGTGCGATCTTATCGTCTTCTTCTTCGGTCGCCATTACGGAGTTCTTGAACTCTTCCAAGGCTTTGCGGGCCAGTTTGGTCTGTTCTTTTTCCGCTTGGGCCTCCTTGATCTCACGGACGGTATTCTCGATCTTGGCGTTAGCCTCCGCTAGAATACGTTGGGCCTCGGCCTTTGCCTCCCGGATGATCTCTTTCCGTTGCTTGTTTACGGCTTCCAAGTCTTGTTCATAACGAGAAGTGACATCTTCCAGTTTTTTCTCCTGCTGACGGATATTCTGCCGTTTGCTTTCCCAGTACCGTTTATCGCGTACGATATCTTGCAAGTATTTGTCCATATTGATATAATCCGCTCCGACGTTCGCGGAAGCGTCGGCTATCACGTCCTCGGGCAGACCGATCTTGCGTGCGATCTCTACGGCGAACGAGCTACCCGGGTTTCCGATAGAAAGCTTGAACAAGGGCTGCATCAAATGGCGGTCGTACAACATGGCACCGTTTACGATACCCTCCGTATCCTCGGCGAAATGCTTCAAATTCTGGTAGTGGGTCGTGATTACCCCAAAGCTATGATTCCGGTTGAAGCGATCCAATAAAGCCTCGGCGATAGCGCCGCCAATCTGGGGTTCCGTACCGCTACCGAACTCATCGATTAGGATAATGGTCCGCTCGTTACAATTCTTCACGAAATACTTCATGTTGGTAAGGTGGGAACTGTAGGTACTCAAATCGTTCTCGATGCTTTGCTCATCGCCTATATCGATGAATATATGCTCGAAGATCCCGGTTCTTGATCGCTCATGCAAAGGAATCAATAAACCACATTGCAACATGTATTGAAGTAATCCGACCGTTTTCAGGCAAACGGATTTACCACCGGCGTTCGGACCGGATATGATTAAGATCCGTTTTCCCTCGGTCAGCTCGATATCGAGGGGAACTACCTGCTTGCCCTGTTTCTGTAAAGACAGGAATAAGAGCGGATGCACGGCACGTACCCAATCCATTTGTCGCTTATCCTCCACGATCGGCTTGATCGCCTTGACTTGCTCCGCGAATAACGCTTTCGCACGAATGAAGTCAATGTCGGCAAGAAACTCGTAAGATTGTAGGATATCCGGAGCTAAAGGACGGATCACGTTCGTGAATTCCGTCAGTATCTTAATGATTTCCCGGCGTTCTTCCCCTTCCAGTTCCCGGATGCGGTTATTCGCTTCCACGACCACCTCCGGCTCTATAAAGACCGTCTTGCCACTGGCGGACTCATCATGTACGATACCTTTTATCTTTCGTTTGAAGGCCGGGGCTACCGGGATCATCAAACGACCGTCGCGCATGGTCGGTGTCACGTCCTTATCGACAACCCCGTCCGATTGAGCCGCACGGAGGATGGATTGCAGGCTGCGGGATATACCGCTCATCGTGATCGTCATTTCCCTGCGGATTTGCGATAGGGTGGAGGAAGCACTGTCCTTGACCTTGCCGAATTTATCGAGGATGCTATCGATCTTTCCAATCAATTGGGGGAAGACAAAGATATCTCCCGCCAATTCAGTCAAGGCCGGATACTTGATTTCCTCATCGTCCATGGGCTTGAAGAAGCGTACGATGTCATTGATCGTTTGCAAGGAACGTTTGAGGTCGAACAACTCCCGTTCATCCAGCCAAGTACCTTCCGGCCGAATCCGTTTCAAGGAATAGCGCACGTCGAAGAAATAACTGGCGGGGAATTCCGTGTCTCCGTGTAAGATACGGATAAACTCATCGGTTTGTTCCAATCGCTTGGATACGACCTCGAAATCGGCGGAGAATCCCATCTCCGCTACCCGCTCTTCCCCGAGCGGGCTTAAACATTTTTCTGTGATTAAGTGACGGATCTTATCAAAGCCCGTCTTTTGTTCAAAATTTTGTGGATATATCACGTGTTTGTAAAATCTTTATTTGATCTCTACCGTCACTTCAGAGCGAATGGTAGGACGGATAATTACTTCTAATTTTGTCTTGCCACGCTTTATATTAAATGTACAGGCGTTGTTGCCGGACGGATTAATATAAGGGGCGAAATAGTATAAATAAGAGAACGCCGGCAAGTAATCGGAGCTTTGCGACGCATCCGCTATTTGGGGATATTTGAATACGTCCCAAAACATGCAATATTTGAAACCGTTCGCGTCCGTAAACATCGTCTTCGGATCACGATATTGCATCGTGTTCGTGATAAAGTGTTTGTAGGCGGATGAGAACTCCTCTGCCGAATGATCCATCTTATGGCGGCCGATCTTTTCTATAATGTCACGGGGACGGATGCCTGCCGCATAAGCGGGAGAGTTACGATCTACGTCAACCACTTGATCCAATTTATCGATATCGTAGCTGATCCCCGTATAATTATAGGTCTTCTTGCTCACCTTGAACGGTACGTTACGTCCGTATTTCGTGTATGGGTATTGCATACACATCAACGGGACATGCACCCGGGCGTATTCGTCTAAACGATAAGAGTCTTCCAGCAACTCGTTCGCCTCACATTCCCAGAGTACACGTCCGGGGATATCTTTTTGATCGATGATACGGATACCGAATTGCAACAGATATTCGGCTTCCGCTTCGGCGGCGGCGTAATTCAAGAACGGGAATTTCTCCATCTTACTGTGCGAGAAGTTGTACCGGTAAGTCGGTTCTTTTTCTACCAATACTTTATTCGCTCCCAGATAGTTCGGGTTCTTATCGAAAAAATAGAAAGTCTGTATCAATAAATCCGGCTTCGCGATATCAACCGTAAGTCCTTTTTTGGTCAACTCGTTCTCGATGCATTCGTTGATGACCGTTTCCAGTTTACGGTTATTCTCGTCGATGGTCGAGAAGGCGAATGTCTTGAAGTTACCGAAATCTACGCCGTCGGATGTGACAGTAGTCTTGAACGGGCATACGAATTCTTGCTCATTGGTTGTCTCCAAGCTATACATCGCATAGGCGGATGCCAGCTGGTCTTCCGTGATGGCGTTACTTTTCTTGCAGTCCTTCTTTACCAATACTTGTTTAGAAGGAGAGGAAAGGTTGCTGATAGTCAATAGGACATCGTTTCTTCCGGCGGGATTCAGCAGTTGAGGGATCTCATCGACAGATATTTCCGTCACAGGTACACCGTTGATCTCCTCGATCACGTCGTATTTCTTAATACCTGCTTGCTCGGCGGATGAATAAGGGATGACGCTTTTAATGACCGGCTTGTTGTTTCCCCAGTTCTTGCTCTGGCTGATATCGTATGTGAAGCCTAGTCGGCAGATGGATGTATTCCTGTTTTGGGCGGAAACCGTACAGACCGCCAATACTAATAGCAACGTTGATAAAATCACACTTCTCATCATATTCTGGAATTTTATTTACTCTAAAAATACCTGTTTCGTTTAAAACATAGGCAAAGGTAAAGATATTTTTGATGTGGTGGAATAGTTGGCAATATATTTGCTGCTATAATAGTGTATGAACTTGATATGGATGCTGTGTATATACTTTTTAAGGGTATTTATGTGGTACCGTATTTCGCTTACAATTAGTTAGTAATGAAAAAAATCAGATAGATTATGAGCAAGATGAATCCAAACGAGAAAAAAGAAAACGCTTCAAAAAACGAAAACGTGAATAATGAGGAAGCGACAAATTTGCAGGAAGAACAGTCAAATGCGGCAGATGAAACTGCCGGCTCTGACAATGTGTCGGGCGAGGTGGAAGCCTTGCAAAAGAAATATAACGAATTGAACGATTCCCACCTGCGCTTGATGGCGGAGTTTGACAATTACCGTAAACGTACGATGCGTGAGAAGGCCGATTTGATCAAGACTGGCGGCGAGGGTGCGTTAAAGAACCTTCTTCCTATTATCGACGATTTCGAGCGTGCTTTGCAGAACGTCCGCACGGCTGAGGATGTAGAGGCCGTTAAAGAAGGCGTGGACTTGATTTTCGGTAAGTTCATGGGCTATCTGTCTCAGCAAGGCGTAAAGCCGATCGAGGCCATAGGCAAGCCGTTCAACACGGAGGAGTTTGAGGCTATCGCTACGATTCCCGCTCCGGAACCGGACATGAAGGGCAAGGTATTGGATTGCGTACAAACTGGATATACCTTATTTGACAAGGTAATACGTCACGCTAAAGTAGTAGTGGGAGAATAATCGGAAAATCGGCAAATAACAAATACAAGGATGGCTAAAAGGGATTACTATGAAGTGCTGGGCGTTGAGAAGAATGCATCGGCGGATGAGATAAAGAAAGCGTACCGTAAGAAGGCGATACAATTCCACCCGGATAAGAACCCGGGCGATAAGCAAGCGGAGGAGAACTTTAAGGAGGCGGCAGAGGCATACGACGTGTTGAGCGATCCGCAAAAGCGTCAGCGTTATGACCAATTCGGCCATGCGGGTGTCGGCGGGGCTTCACAAGGTGGCGGCTTCGGTGGTGGTATGTCCATGGAGGATATCTTCTCCCAGTTCGGTGACATCTTTGGTGGACATTTTGGCGGTTTTGGTGGCTTCGGTGGTTTCGGCGGTTCTCGTGGAGGACGCCGGGTGAACCGTGGATCGGACTTGCGTGTGAAGGTGAAGCTGAACCTGAAAGAGATCGCTAACGGCGTGGAAAAGAAGATCAAGGTGAAGAAGTATGTGCCTTGTTCGCATTGTCACGGTAGCGGGGCGGAAGGCTCGGAGGGTGTGAAGACGTGTGATACGTGTAAAGGTAGCGGTGTCGTTACCCGTATCGCCAACACGATCCTTGGGCAGATGCAGACGCAGACGACTTGTCCTACTTGTGGTGGCGAGGGCAAGATCGTTGTCAAGAAATGTACGGAGTGTAACGGTGAGGGCGTCGTTCGCGACGATGAGATTATCACGATCAATATCCCTGCCGGTGTAGCCGAGGGCATGCAGCTCTCCATGAATGGTAAAGGCAACGCCGCACGACATGGTGGAATCAACGGCGACTTATTGATCCTTATCGAGGAGGAACCGCATCCGGAGTTGATTCGTGATGAGAACGATCTGTTATACAACCTGCTATTGAGTGTTCCGCAAGCAGCCTTGGGAGCCACGGTAGAGGTCCCGACCATCGACGGAAAGGCGAAATTGAAGATCGAGCCGGGTACACAGCCGGGTAAGGTGCTTCGTTTGCGTAATAAAGGACTTCCTTCCATCAATAGTTATGGTACGGGCGATTTGTTGGTGAACGTGAGTGTATATATCCCCGAGACTTTGTCGTCTACGGAGAAAGAGACGCTGAACGGATTGGAGAATTCACCGAACTTCCAGCCTAATAAGACGATGAAAGAGAAAATCTTCAGTAAGTTTAAGCACTTCTTTGATTAACGAATAGGAAAGACTACTGTGTTCGTGTGAGAACACTATAGCATTCGTGGATAAACACAGTAGTGTTTGGAAATGAATACTATAGTGTTTATCGCCGGAATACGGTAGTCTTTTTTCATAAGTCCTAAAATGAGTATCCTATGAGAATATATACCCGTGGAGGAGATAAAGGAAAAACCGGCATACATGGCGGTGAGCGTGTCGATAAGGATGACATCCGTATTGAGGCGAATGGGACGTTGGATGAGTTGAACGCCGAGATCGGCATAGTCCGTACGCTGCTGCCTCCCGATCATGAATGGCAGGTGTTGCTGGGTAGGATACAGCGTGAGATGATGACCGTGATGTCTCATGTGGCGACACCATCGGCGATCCGTGATAAGAATCCGAATCCACTCCCCGATGATTTGGCCGCCTTTTGTGAGTCCCATATCGATGATCTATCCGCCCAAATGGAGGATAACGGGTATTTTATCCTTCCGGGAGGCACACCTGTTTCGGCGCACCTCCAATTGGCCCGTACGATCACTCGCAGGGCCGAACGCCGCTTGTGGACATTGAATCGGAAAGACCCGGTTCCTGCCGGGATCATGGCGTTCGTGAATCGTTTATCGGATCTGTTCTTTACGATGGCACGTTATGACATGTTTCGTCAAGGGAACGCTGAGGAACGTTGGCAATCCTTCCTGTATAAGCGGAAAAATAAATCCTAGAGGGCGATATCTTGCCATTTGCCTTTCACGAGCTCACGGGTGGACTTGAAGCCGGCTTGCTTCAGCAACTTGAAAGCCTCCTTGCGACCGTCGTTCACCAAATCCGGATAATGGCAATCGGAGTTCACCATGACAGGGATATTCATTTCCCGCATCCGTGATAGGTATTCCACACGGGGGTAAAGCTCTTTTTTCTTGGTCCAGTTCTTGGTGTTGACCTCTACCATCAATCCTTTCTCCTGAACCAGATCCAGACAAGCCTCAAAAGGCTTCCGATACCAATCCTCCTCAAAATTGAAGATCTCGTACTTCTGTCCGTTCATATAGATCTTATCCATATGCCCGACGATATCGATGCCTCCGGCCTCTATCATTTTCATCGTGGTATCGAAGAAACGCTTGACAAGCAACCGGACATCTCCCTCGAAATGCCGCTCCACGGAGTGGGCGTATTCCCTGAATGAGCCGTCTATACAGACCATGTTCTCTTCGACCAGACGCTCTGATACGGGCAGGAAATGGATGGAACCGATCCGGTAGTCCAAAGGCAACTCTTGGAAATAGGGGATCGAGGCGTTATAGGTCTCGTCCAGATAATCAATCTCCAGACCGGCATATATTTCTAGTTGATCGCTGTATTTCTGTTTCAGTCGGTTTATCTCTTGCAGATACTCCGGCATATCGTCTTTAGACATATTCCAGAAGGTCTCGAACGGAAGCGGCGAGTGGGAGGAAAAACCGTACGCACGGAACCCGTGTGTTATGGCGAATCTCACGAAATCCTCCGGAATACTTCTTCCATCACAAAAAGTACAATGACTATGGTAGTTACTGAGTTGCATGATTGTTCTTAGTGATTAAAAAGCCACATCCAGATCATCTTGCCCGGATGTGGCCTTGTATGATGAATGAGAGAGGTGTTATTTGATAACGCCTAGCTCTTTTCCTACCTTGATAAACGCGGCGATAGCCTTGTCCAAATGCTCAGTCTCGTGGCCGGCGGACAATTGTACACGGATACGAGCTTGTCCCTTCGGTACTACCGGGTAATAAAAACCGGTTACGTAAATACCCTCTTCCTGCATCTTGGCGGCGAAATCTTGAGACAACTTAGCGTCGTACAACATAACAGCGCAGATAGCGGATTGAGTCGGCTTGATATCGAAACCGGCTGCCAGCATCTTGTCGCGGAAGTAACTTACGTTGTTCATTAATTTCGTATGTAAAGCGTCGCTCTCCTTCAACATCTTGAACATCTCCAAGCTTGCGCCTACGATGGCCGGAGCCACGGAGTTAGAGAACAAGTAGGGGCGAGAACGCTGACGTAACATATCGATAATCTCCTTCTTTCCGGTCGTGAAGCCACCCATGGCACCACCGAACGCCTTACCCAGCGTACCCGTGAAGATATCTACACGTCCGTAAACATCAAACTGCTCGGCTACGCCATGACCCGTCGGGCCTACGACACCGGCAGAGTGAGACTCGTCCACCATAACCAATGCGTCATATTTCTCGGCAAGCTCGCAAATCTTGTCCATCGGAGCGACATTGCCGTCCATGGAGAACACGCCGTCCGTGGCGATGATACGGTGACGTTGGGCCTGCGCCTCTTGTAGGCAACGCTCCAAGTCCGCCATATCGGCGTTAGCGTAGCGATAACGTTTAGCCTTGCATAAACGAACACCGTCGATGATAGAGGCGTGGTTCAAGGCATCCGAGATGATAGCGTCTTCCTCGCCGAACAATGGCTCGAACAAACCACCGTTAGCGTCGAAACATGCGGCGTAAAGGATCGTGTCCTCAGTCTTGAAATAGTCGGAGATGGCTGCTTCCAATTGCTTGTGCAAATCCTGCGTTCCACAGATGAAACGAACGGACGACATACCATAACCGTGTGTATCCATGGCTTCTTTCGCGGCCTTGATCAGTCGTTGGTTATCGGACAGGCCAAGATAGTTGTTGGCGCAGAAGTTCAAAACATCACTTCCGGCATTTACTTTGATGTCGGCTCTCTGTGGCGTAGTAATGATACGCTCGTTCTTGTATAAACCAGCGGCTTTGATGCCTTCAAGTTCATTTGTCAAGAATTCTTTAAGTTTTCCGTACATAAAAACTTCGTTTTTTATTAGTATTTAGATGTGAGTAGTAGCTTCGTTGTCAAAGCGACAGACAAAGGTCTGTTTTTTTTTTGAATTTTAATACTAAAAAAGAGAAGAAATTCATGTCTAAACTGTTTTATTCTCTATACCTTTGCCGACGGAAAAAAACTTAAATCTCATTAAACGCGATGAAGAATGTATTAGTAATTGGTTCTACCGGTCAGATCGGATCAGAGTTAACCATGAAATTAAGAAGTATCTACGGTGGGAACATAGTAGCGGGTTATATCCCGGGTGCGGAACCTAAAGGCGAGTTGTTAGAATCGGGACCTTCCGCTATCGTGGATATCACGAACGAGCAGCAGATCGCTGAGACGGTATCAAAATATAATATTGATACGATCTACAACTTGGCGGCTCTTTTGTCGGCTGTAGCAGAGGCTAAACCTCAGTTGGCGTGGAAGATCGGAATGGGGGGCTTGTTCAATGTGCTTGAGGTGGCCCGTGAGATGCACTGCGCCGTATTTACGCCGAGCTCTATTGGCGTTTTCGGTAACAATACCCCGAAAGACAAGACTCCTCAAGATACGATCCGTAATCCTCGTACGATGTACGGCGTGACGAAGGTATCCGGCGAGTTGTTAAGCGATTATTATAATATCCGTTTCGGCGTGGACACACGTTCGGTTCGTTTCCCCGGATTGATCTCTTACGTAACACCTCCGGGTGGTGGTACGACGGATTACGCTGTCGATATTTACTATTCGGCCGCTAAGGGCGAGAAATTCGTTTGCCCGATCGCAGCCGGTACTTTCATGGATATGATGTACATGCCGGACGGCTTGCGTGCCGCTATCGAGATTATGGAGGCGGATTCTACGAAGTTCGTTCATCGCAACTCTTTCAACATTGCGTCGATGAGTTTCGATCCGGAGATCATCTTTAATAATATCAAGAAATATATGCCTGAATTCCAGATGGAGTATGAGGTAGATCCTTTGCGTCAGGCTATCGCCGAGTCGTGGCCGAACTCCTTGGATGATACTTGCGCCCGCCAAGAGTGGGGCTGGAAGCCGGAGTATGATTTGGATGCCATGACAAAAGACATGTTAGCTAAATTGAAAGAACGTTTCAATAAATAAGAGTGATGTTGTAGCCATGATTGTTTGTGGATAGAGGGGCCGGGGTATCATCGGGGGGGATGATCCCCGGCCTTGTTTTTTAACGCTGCTATTTCAATAAATCCGGCCGGAGGCGTGCCGTACGCTCTTGTGCTTGTTGCAAGCGCCATTCTTCGATCTTGCGCTGGTGCCCGGATAATAGTACCTCGGGTACTTTCCAACCTTTGTAATCGGCGGGACGTGTATAAACAGGCGGGGCCAGTAAGTCATCTTGGAAGGAGTCGGAGAGGGCGCTTTGCTCGTCGCCGATCGCTCCCGGTATCAAGCGTACCACGGCGTCGGTTATGATAGCGGCGGCCAGCTCTCCTCCGGTAAGGACATAGTCTCCTACGGATATCTCTTTCGTTATCAAATGCTCACGGATACGATAGTCGATCCCTTTATAGTGCCCGCAGAGGATAATCATATTATTTAGTAAAGACATGCTGTTGGCCATGGGCTGGTTGAGTGTCTCGCCATCCGGGGAGGTATAGATTACCTCGTCATATTCCCGTTCGCTTTTCAACGCTGAGATCGCCCGGTCTATCGGTTCGATCTGCATCACCATTCCGGCCTCTCCTCCGAACGGATAATCATCCACCCGCCTCCATTTATTAGTGGTGTAATCCCGTAGGTTATGTAAATGAATCTCCGCTAATCCTTTATCTTGCGCCCTCTTGACGATAGAGCAATTAATCATCCCCTCGATCATCTCGGGAAGTACGGTAAGTATATCTATACGCATAAAAAATAGTTGTAACGTTAAAACCTCCCGCAAAGGTACATCTTTATTCTGACTCATCGTAAAGTGAGTCTCTATTATCTATGATTCGCGATAGAAAATTAAGAATGAATGAAACGCATGCGTTGGCGCAGTTAAGAGTTCGTAGAAGTTCATGAGGATATTTTTGTATCGTTTGAATTATTATTCGTACTTTTGTCCGTCAATTCGGCGGCTATCAATAGAGGCCGTCTCTTTAGAGAATAAATTTTATAGCGATGAATATATCTTACAATTGGCTGAAAGAGTATCTTGATTTCGATCTGGAGCCAGAAGAAGTTGCTGCGGCGCTTACCTCTATCGGTTTGGAAACCGGTGGAGTAGAGGAAGTTCAAACCATTAAGGGCGGACTTGAGGGACTGGTTATCGGTGAAGTGTTAACTTGTGAGGAACACCCGAATTCTGACCATTTACATATTACGACCGTAAATGTAGGTGGCGAGGCTCCTTTACAAATCGTATGCGGTGCCCCGAACGTGGCTGCCGGACAGAAAGTGGTCGTAGCCGTGAACGGTACGAAACTGTACGACGGTGACGAATGCTTTACCATCAAGAGATCCAAGATCCGTGGCGTTGAGTCCAACGGTATGATTTGCGCCGAGGACGAGATCGGTATCGGTACCGACCATAACGGTATTATCGTACTTCCCGCCGATGCTGTTGTAGGTACGTTAGCTAAAGATTATTATAATGTAAAGAGCGACTACGTGCTGGAGGTGGATATCACCCCGAACCGTGTAGACGCTACTTCCCATTTCGGTGTCGCCCGTGACTTGGCCGCTTATTTGAAGCAAAACGGCAAGCCCGCCGAATTGAGACGTCCTTCGGTAGACGCTTTCAAGATCGATGACGAGACACCGGGCGTAGAGGTCGTGGTAGAGAATACGGAGGCTTGTCCCCGTTATTCCGGTGTTACGATCAAGGGCGTTACGGTGAAGGAGAGCCCGGAGTGGTTACAAAACCGCTTGCGTGTGATCGGCCTTCGTCCCATCAATAACGTAGTGGATATAACGAACTTTATCCTGCATGAGTTAGGGCAGCCTTTACACTCTTTTGACGCGGGTAAGATCAAAGGAAATAAAGTGATTGTCAAGGCGGCCGAGGCTGGTACGAAATTCGTCACGTTGGATGGCGTGGAGCGTACGTTGACCGATCGTGACTTGATGATTTGTAACGTCGAGGAACCTATGTGTATCGGTGGCGTGTTCGGCGGTTTGGATTCCGGCGTGACGGAGGAGACCACCGACGTATTCTTGGAATCCGCTTGTTTTCATCCGACGTGGATTCGCAAGACCGCTCGTCGTTTTGGCTTGAATACGGACGCTTCTTTCCGCTTCGAGCGTGGTTTGGATCCGAACAATACGATGTATGTATTGAAACGTGCCGCCTTGTTGATACAAGAGTTGGCGGGAGGTAAGATCACGGGTGCCGTACAGGATGTTTATCCTACCGTGGTGGAACCGTATACGGTTGAGGTGACTTACGAGAAGATCAATACGTTGATCGGTAAGGATATTCCGGTAGAAACCGTGAAAAGTATCTTGGCAAGCCTTGAGATGGAGATCGTATCCGAGACTGCCGAGGGCTTGACTTTGCATGTTCCCGTATATCGTATCGATGTGCAGCGTGATGTAGACGTGATCGAGGACATTCTTCGTATCTACGGATATAATAACGTGGAGTTCAGCGATAACGTGAAGTCCAATTTAAGTTACCAGACTCCTACGGATCGTAGCTGGAAATTGCAGAACTTGATTTCGGAGCAACTTTGCGGTTGTGGTTTCAACGAGATCATGAACAATTCCTTGACACGCTCCGCTTATTATACGGATCTGTCTGTTTATCCGGAAGCGCATTGTGTCATGTTGATGAACCCGTTAAGCGCTGATTTGAACTGCATGCGTCAGACCTTGTTGTTCGGAGGTTTGGAGAGCATCGAGCATAACATGAAGCGTAAGAATGGCAATGTCCGTTTCTATGAGTTCGGTAATTGCTATGATTATAATATCGATAACAAGAAGGAAGATGAGGCCTTGGCGCAGTTCAGCGAGGATTACCGTCTAGGCATCTGGGTAGCCGGCAACCGGGTGGAGAACAACTGGGCGCATCCGGACGAGAAATCTTCCGTTTATGAGTTGAAGGCTTACGTAGAGAATATCTTAGCCCGCTTGGGCGTGGATATGAAACGGGTTATTTTCGGTAACTTGACGAATGATATCTATTCTTCGGGCCTAAGTATCACGACCGGTTCCGGACGTCAATTGGGTACGATGGGTATCGTAAGCAAGAAACTTCGTAAGATGCTGGATATCGATATGGAGGTTTATTACGCTGAGTTGTCGTGGACCCAGTTGATGAAGGAGATCAAGAAGGCGAAAGTAACCTTCTCCGAGATTTCCAAGTTCCCGGCCGTTAAACGTGACTTGGCGTTGTTGCTTGATAAGAGCGTACAGTTTAGCGAGGTCGAGAAAATCGCTAAGGATAGCGATCGCAAGCTATTGAAGGAGGTATCTCTGTTCGACGTTTACGAGGGCAAGAACCTTCCGGCGGGCAAGAAGTCGTATGCCGTAAGCTTCTTCATGCAAGATGAGAGCAAGACTTTGAACGATAAGCAGATCGACGCTATCATGAAGAAGATCCAGACGAATCTGGAACAAAAGCTAGGTGCTCAATTGAGATAAGAATTTAATTACATAAAATAAAGATAAACTGATAAACATATGGGAAGAGCGTTTGAGTTTCGTAAAGCGAGAAAGTTTAAGCGTTGGGGCAATATGGCCCGTGTATTCACGAAGTTAGGTAAGGAAATCACGATCGCGGCAAAACAAGGTGGGCCGGAGCCTGAGAATAATCCTCGTTTACGTGTGTTGATGCAGAACGCCAAAAAGGAGAATATGCCGAAGGAGAACGTGGAGCGTGCCATTAAACGTGCCGTATCCAAGGATTTCACGGATTATAAGGAGATGAACTATGAGGGATATGGTCCTTTCGGTATCGCTATCTTCGTTGAGACCGCTACGGATAATACGACTCGTACGGTAGCCAACGTTCGTAGTTATTTCAATAAGAACGGTGGTTCTCTGGGAACATCCGGTAGCTTGGAGTTCTTGTTCGATCATAAATGCGTATTCCATATCGCTAAAAAAGAGGATCTTTCTTTAGAAGACCTAGAGTTGGAGTTGATCGACTTCGGTGTAGATGAGGTTGAGGAAGACGAGGACGAGGTTGTTCTTTATGGTGAGTTCGCGCAGAATTCGGCGATCCAGAAATATTTGGAGGAGAATGGTTTCGAGATCTTGAGTAGTGAGTTCGTACGTATTCCGAACGATTTGAAGGAGGTTACTCCGGAACAGCGTGAGTCTATCGAGAAGATTATCGAGAAATTAGAGGAAGACGAAGACGTTCAAAACGTATTCCATAATATGAAGGAAGACGATTCTGAGGAGGAATAACGTACGCTTATACGTAAAATAGTATACTTTATCCGTAAAAAAGCGACATCGAGGCAAATTCGATGTCGCTTTTTCTTTTTTACAACGAATGTTTCATGTTTTTTATTTATTTTTGTGAGTCTAGGGTGAATAACAATTTAACTTATATGGTGAAAATGAAAAGACTATTTCTTCTTTGTGCGTTCGTGAGCATGTTTGCGACGTGTAATTTTATCTCAGCTCAAAAGGAGTTAGGGATTTTCAATTCTGTTTCGGCAGGAGTGGGTGTTGGTTTGACGGGTGTAGATGTGGAGGTCGCTACTCCTATTACGCCTTATCTGGCGTTGAGAGGTGGTCTTACCTTTATGCCGGGTTTCAGCATTAATACGGACGTGGATGTAGATGTTAACGATCCGCGAGCGGGTGTGTATAATGATACATACTCCATGGATGTCAAAGGTAGCTTGAAACGTACTTCCGGACAGTTGTTGGTGAATGTTTACCCGTTTCCTCACGCTTCTTCGTTCTTCGTTGCGGCCGGCGCCTATTTCGGTGGTTCTTCCTTGGTGAAGATAGAAGGGCATAGTGATAAGCTGAAAGACCTGATCGCCCAAGGAGAAAGTGCGGGCATAGTTATCGGTGATTATACGATTCCGGTGGATAATAACGGTAATGTATCCGGTGGATTGAAAGTGTCCGGTTTTCGTCCTTATCTAGGTCTTGGATTCGGTCGTGCGGTTCCTAAGAAACGGGTTGGCGTGATGTTTGAGCTGGGTGTGCAATTCCATGGCAAACCGGAGGTGTATACGGATTCAGGGGATGTAAAGGACTTGTTGAATGAGATAGACGAGGATGATACCTTTACGAAGATCATGGACAAGCTAACGGTTTATCCGGTCATGAAGATTCGTATTTGCGGAAGAATATTTTGATTGTCAAAGATAGTATAAGCTAAGAGTGGCGTTAATAATACGATGCCACTCTTTTTTTATGGCTAAACTTTCATTTATTTTGTTTATTTTTGCGCGCTGTTAGGGTCATAATTTTGATAAAAATAACTTTATATGAAAAACAAACATTTAGTGATGCTATTGCTATCATCTTGCTGTTTAGCGGCATGTGTGGATAGTAAGTATGATTTAAGCGATGTCAATACGGACGATGCGGTAATGGGTGAGTCTTGGATAGCTCCCCTCGGTACGGGTTATGTAACGTCGGATGACGTTGTGAATGTAGAGAAAGTCCCTTCCATTCGGGAAGTCGACGGGGCTTACGTCATGATCTATGATGGAGAGATGAAGATTAAGGGGAAAAGCTTACGGGCCGCCTCTGATAAAGTGGAGATCGCCTCGGAAGATATAACGACTGGGGATATCGATGGTTTGTTTGATGGCGATTTCGTTTTGGCGTTAACGAATCCCCATATTACATTAAAGTCGAATGTAAAGAATGCCTCTTTGGATTGTAGCTTGTCTATCGAGGCTGAGAACGCAAGTAAAAAGGAGGCTACTTCCTCTGGTTTTACCTTGTCAACGGTGTCTCCTAATATTTGGATCGGCCCTCTTGATCCGAAGACGGATGCTTTTAAGTTTGTCAAGAACGAGAAGTTACCGGGAATCGTACAGATTGTTCCTCAAAAAATACATTTGTCTTTGTCCGCCGATAGCAAACAATGGGCGAACGCTCCTATGGATGCCTTGAGCGAGTTACGCTATGCGGTAGAGCTTCCGTTGACTCCGGCACCGGAATTTAGCGCCGTATCCGTCGAGCGGATCGAGGACGCTTTTGATGAGGATTTCGTAGACTATATTTTCTCGGACGGAAGCGCGAAGATCTATGGAGAGGTTACGAACGAGATGCCGTTCGATATGTCTATCGAGATGGTGATCATGGATGAGAACAATGTACCGGTAGATATCCAATTCCCGGCGCAAGAGGTAAAAGGACAATCCGGAGAGGTTGTCTTCGAGATCACGAAGGAGGATATGCCGAAAATGAAGGACGCACGTCATATAGACCTGAATTTACATTTAACGGGTAGAGATCAAAGCGAGGCTTTGAAGAAAGGCCAGAAAACGACCTTCAACTTGAAACTTAAGAAAGAAGGCGGAATTTCTATTTGATCCCAGTACTAACCATTTAAATTACGAAAAAGAAAGATGAATACTATATATAATATGTATAAGAGAGGTCTGTGCGCTTTATGTTTATTGACCACTGTGGGGATGTCGGTATCCGCCCAGCAAATACGAACTTCTTACTTCATGCAATCCTCTACGGCACGCACGACGATGAATCCGGCGTATCGTCCCGAGAGAGGCTATGTTTCCATTCCGGTATTAGGTGCGGTTGGCGCTTCGTATGGTACGAACGGAATAGCTGTGGATAATTTTATTTATCCGAAGAATGGTGAGACCGTTACGTTCATGGATAACTCCGTGAATACCGAGTCTTTCCTGAATGGCTTGAAGGACGAGAATCAGGTAAACATGGATTTTGGTACGCAGGTTCTATCCGGTGGCTGGTACGCCGGCAAGGGATTCTGGACGGTTGATGTTTCTATCAAGGGATTGGCGAATATTCGTGCTCCGAAGACATTGTTCGAGTTCATGAAAAAGGGTAATGGATCTCAGAGTACGTATGATATCCGTAATATCAGGGCGTATGCCGAGGCTTATTTGGAGACAGGTGTAGGATATTCTCGTCCTATCACGGATAAGTTGACAGTCGGAGGTAAGGTTAAATTGTTATGGGGCGTAGGTTCTATGGACGCTACGATCGATCAGATGCATGCTGAGATGGGAGAGACTAGCTGGAAAGTTACCTCTACCGGTACATTGCAGACGAATATGAAAGGCTTGGTTCCGGAAATGGAAGTAGACGAGCAAGGCCGTGATTATTATAATAGCTTTGATTTCGATTCTCCGGGTCTTAGCGGTTTCGGTATGGGAGTGGACTTGGGTGCTACGTACCAATTGACCGAGAATATCATGTTATCCGCCGCTGTCCTTGATTTAGGTTTTATCAGCTGGAGCAAGGGAGGTAGCACGCTAGGTAAGTTGGATGGAACTTTCGACTTTAACGGCTTTGATCTGGCTATTGGCGAGAATAACGGTGATATACCGAGCATGGGCGATCAGTTTGACGCTATCAAGGAAGATTTCGAGAACTTGCTTCATTTCAAGAAAGAGGGTGAGTCCGGAAGCACTACCCGTCTTCGTTCGACAATCAATATCGGTGGCGAGTACCGTTTACTGGAAAACAAGTTAGGTATCGGTTTATTGTCGAGCACTCGTCTTTATTCCCCGAAAGCCTATACGGAACTGACATTGTCCGGTAATTACCGTCCGGTGAAATGGTTTGAGGCTACGCTGAGCTACTCATTTATCCATAGTAAGTTCAAGACGTATGGTATCGCCTTGAATTTCTCACCGTCTTGGATCAATTTCTTTATCGGATCGGATTATATGTTGACAAAGGTAACTCCACAATGCTTACCGGTCAGCGGTAACGCCATGAATCTTTACATGGGAGTAAGTGTTCCTTTGAAATCATTCGCTAATTAATAGGGAATACTCAGAATAGAGTCTGTATCATAAAGGAAAAGGCTGTCCGGGTTATATACCCAGACAGTCTTTTCTTTTTTATTAGGCTCGTTTTATTAGGTTTTTTATCTTTGTGGACTGATTGAAAGGAAGAAATTGGATATGAGATTAAAGACTTTAGCCACCCATCCGGTATGGAGAGAGCCCCGGACTGTATTCGGGGTATGGATGCTAACAGGTGTTATTTTTGCTATTGTCAAGTTGTTGATCGGGAAATATAATAATTATAAGATATTTGAAGGAGTCTACTGGCATGCTATCGAAGGCTTAACCTTATATGGGGATCATTATCCGGAATATTATGATTCAAACCATTATGGAGTCTTATTCAGTCTTATCATAGCTCCTTTCGCCCTGTTACCGGAATGGCTGGGTATGATCTTATGGATAGCGGGGAATACCGCCCTATTATTTTATGCGATTAGCCGATTGCCATTGTCGAGTACCCAAAAAATCATTATTTATTGGTATTCGTATTGTGAGTTGATGACGGCTCAAGGAGTACAGCAATTCAATATATCAGTAGCGGCCTTTATCTTATTATCGTTTGTCTTGATACTGGAGAAAAAGGATTTCTGGGCGGCAGGCATTATTATGCTCGGAACATTTATCAAGATCTATCCAATCGTGGGATTGGCGTTCTTTTTCTTCTCAAGGCAGAAAGTGAGATTATTAGTCTCTTGTCTTTTCTGGGGATTGGTTTGCTTTGTGATCCCGGTACTTTATACACCGGGGATTGAGTATGTGATCTCTCAGTATATAGATTGGTTTGAGCGATTGAAGGTGAAAAATATGTTGAATATGTTCGCTGATCCACAAAATATATCATTATTGGGAGTGGTTCGAAAGATATCCGGGAATCCGGACTATAGCGATATGTGGCTTATCATACCGGGCTTGATTTTATTTTGCATTCCATATTTAAGGATCTCGCAATATAAATATCCGGCTTTTCGCTTTATGCTATTAGCTAATGTTTTATTGTTTGTCGTATTATTCAGTACGGGAAGCGAGGCGAGTGGGTATATCATAGCGATGATAGGAGTCGCTATCTGGTATATATGCAGTGTATCGCCCCATAAGAAATATACTTATTGGCTTTGGATAACTACCTTGGTGATTGTTGGCTTATCCACTACAGAGCTGGTTCCATCGATTGTCCGGAATGGACTGATCCGTCCGTATGTGATAAAAGCTTGGCCTTGCATTGTAGTGTGGCTGACCATTTGCTATGAGATGTGTTTCTTGGATTTTAGTCATTCTCCCTATAAGCATATCACGACTTAGGCAGAGTGAATATCGCCTGTTTTTTAATAGAAGGTTACATAATAAAACGAGACTACTCCCGACAGGCGATGAGAGTAGTCTCGTTTTAAACTACTTTTTATCGATCTCTTTCAGCAATTCATTTACCGCTGTTCTCAATTGCGTATCTTCCCCTTTGACAACAGTTTCCGGAGAATTAGCGACTTTAACATCCGGTTCCAGCTGTGTGTTCTCTAAGTAACTACCGTCCGACAGGCGATAACCGGTAATAGGTGTGCCGAATACCAGCGTTGGATCTTGCAGGGTTTCCCAAGAGACGGTAGTCATTGTTCCCGGTACGGGCATACCAACTAAACGTCCGATGTGTTGATGCTTATAAACCCACGGGGTTCCATGTGCGTTACTATAATTAGCCTCGCATTGGAGCATGATGGAAGGTTTATTCCAGCGGCGGCTAGGCATATCGCAAGCCTCCCGGCCACGTGTCACTTGGGTGAGGTATTTCTCTCCGCTGAACAAGATCTCGATATCCTCATGCAAACGTCCACCACCATTAAAGCGGGTATCAATGACGATGCCCTCCCGGTCGTTATATTTACCTAGGATATCGGAGTAGACAGAGCGGAAACTAGGGTCTCCCATGGATTGGATATGGACGTATCCCAATCGTCCGTTCGACCATTTATCCACGTCGGCGGCACGTTGTTTCACCCAGCGAGTATAAAGCAAGTTATTTAACTCACCGTTACTGATAGGCAAGACTACCTCTTCCCAGCGTTCCTTGGTTTGTGGATCGTAGAGGGAAACCAAGGTCTTCTTTTTGGCCTTATTGTTTAATAGCTTGGAGTAATCCATGTCCGGGGTTATTTCTTGTCCGTCTATTTTCTCCATGACGGTACCGGCTTTTACCTTGGAACGTGCATGATCGAACGGGCCTTTTTCCACTACCTCAGCGATTAATAAACCTTTGCCGCTATGGTTCCAATCGAAAAGTAGGCCTAGGTTGGCGGTAATATTGCCGCTTGTTTGCGGACGGAAGCGGCCTCCGGTATGAGATACGTTGAGTTCTCCCAGATATTCGCTTAGCAACTCTGCGAAGTCATAGTTGTTATTGATATGTGGCAAGAACTTACGGTAGGCGGCGGTCATAGCGTCCCAATTTACGCCGTGCATATTCACGTTGTAGAACCGTTTTTGCTCTTGTTTATAGACATGGTCGAACATATACTCACGCTCGGCGGCCAAGTCCATTTTTAAGTTCGCTTGGTAATGAATCGGTGTTAGTTTCTCCGATCCCATATCCATTTTTTGCATGGAATTGCTACCCAACAAGAACAGGTTCTTACCTTCCTTATCCATTTCCATGTTCGCCCATCCGGTATTCATCTTGTGGAGTAGCTTGGTCTCTTTCTTGCGCAAGTCCATTTTCCACAGGTCGTATTTGTCTTCGAAAGCCGAGAAATAATATAAGGTCTCGCCATTCTTCGAGATGACGGCGCTACCCATTTCGGAGGAATTAGGAGTAAGGCGTAGGATACGATCTTGGATGCCTTTCAGTTCCACTACGATATCCTTGGGCTTTTCGTCTTTCTTTTCATCGGCTTTATCTTCTTTTTTCTTGTCGTCGATTTTGTCCCCGGTTACCTCTTTCTGTTCCTTTTCCAGTTCCTTTTGCAACTCATAATCCTCTTTGCTCAAGCGGAATTTATCATAAGCGTCTTGATTCATGAATACCAGCATGGCATCATTCAAGGAGCCCCATGAGGCATGCGCACGCATTCCGTAACGCTCAGTGGTGAATAAGATGGCGTTTCCATCCAGTACCCATTGTGGGGAGGTGCTGGTGTAACCGCTATTGGTCAGGTTGGTGATCTCCCCGCCTTGCGCGCTAACCAAGCCGATATCCGAATAAGGATCGTGCTTGTTTCCGATAAACCGGAGCGTGAACCATTTACCGTCTAGCGACCATGAGTAATCGAAACCGCCGGCTGTGCTATACCATGTGGAACCATCCGTGACTTGGCGTACTTTCTTCGTCTCAAGGTTGACTACCATCAGCCGCATACGATCTTCTATGAAAGCGAGTTCCTTACCATCCGGTGAGAATTGAGGATAATTACGCTCTACGGTCTTAGAAGGCAGGAGAACTTCCTCTTCGATAATCGTCGCGTTCGGGAAATTGGCTTCTTCCTTACGTGCGATCTTAGCCAAGTAAAGCTGCCAATTACCACCACGCTCGCTGGCATAAGCCAAGGTACGGTTATCTGGCGAGAAACATACGCCTGTTTCGGCGGCCGGGGTATGGGTGATTTGTTTGGTCGTGTTGTAATCGGCCGAGGTGACGAATACCTCGCCTCTTAGGGTTAAGGCGATCTGCTTGCCATCGGGGGATACGGTGGCTGAGGTAGCTCCTTTGCTGGAATTCAGATCGCTGATTTGCTCTTGATCGTCACGGATCAAATCAATCCGCACTTTCTGCGGATTGACTCCCGGACGTTGTGTATAGATCTCGCCATCGTATGTGTAGCATAATGTATTGTCGCTACTTGTAGAGAGGAAACGTACGGGATGCGTCTTGAACTTAGTAACCGCCGTTATAGATTGTGGGGTGTTGAGAGGGAATGAATATACATTGAAAGACCCTCCGTTGCGTTCGCTCAGAAAGTAAACCGTCTGTCCATCCGGGGTAAATACGGCGTTGCGGTCTTCTCCCGCATGGTCGGTCAAATTGGTATGTTTTCCAGTTTGCGTATCGTACATCCATATATCCCGGGTGACGGACGAGGTATGATGTTTACGCCATTCATCCTCGAAGCCCTTACGGTCTTGGTATAAGAATGTCTTTCCGGATTTATCGAAGCAAACCATCTCGGCGGGTGTTCCCAATACTTGCTCCGTACGTCCGCCGCCGATCGGCACTTTATAAAGTTCCGTCATGGCCGAGGTCGGGAATAAGGCGCTCTGGGCGGGATCTTGTATGGATGCGGAGAAGAGTACGTATTTGCCGTCGGGAGTAAAGGCCGATGGAATCTCGGAGGCGGAATGAGTGGTGAGGCATTGTGCCGTTCCACCGTTGGAGGGCATTACGAATAAATCGAAATTGCCGTTACGATCGCTGGCGAAAGCGATTTGTTTTCCGTCCGGAGACCAGATTGGCGTGCATTCATACGATGCTTGGGTGGTAAGTTGTGTCGCTGTTCCTCCTTTGGCCGGTACTTTATAGATATCTCCTTTGTAACAAAACGCTATCTCTGTTCCATCAGGAGAAATTTGTACATCACGCATCCACAAAGGGGTTACAGCGTAGCTGGTAGTCGCAAAGCCCAAGGCAATGCAGGTTAAAAGTTTTTTCATGTACTTAATGCTTTTTTAGAATGGTACGAAGATACATATTATTTTGTACCCATCAGTCTGCTCTCTATTGAAATATTAACTGGATTTACCCTTTCAATTTCACGATAAATAACACGAGGCTTTCCCCTTGGGCCTGTGCGGGGAAAGTATTTCGCAGATCCTCTCCGGATTTGCTGAAACAATAGGAATGGCAATAGGGATCGATAGGGTCCATTCGTCGCACATTTCCGGTTTGATAAAAATTATCTTTTAATCCTTCTTTTACCTGCCAGCATTCTTCCTTCTCCGTATCATAACAGAAGGTGTAATTTCTGGACTCATCCTCTGCGTTATAGTAAGTAGATACCCAGAAACGGCTACCCATGCGGATCGGTAGCAAAGGGAGTGTATTCTTTCCGGCAAGGTTCTCCAAGGCTTGGCTTTGCCGCTTTTGCTTAATATATAAAGTGTCCCGTAATAAGTTCCCGGGTTGATAGGAGGGGGCGTAGGCATAAACCGTTCCGCTTCCGGGCTCCACGGCTACTTCCGGGGCGAGACAACCGATCGGGCATGCGGAACGTTCCAGATCGACCGGACGGATCGTATGAGATTGTAATTTATGGAAAGAGGAATCGTATTCAACGATCTGTTTCTCAATCGTGGCGGTTTTCCCTGCCGTATCCCCATGAACACATTCCTCGGTGGTAAATATCCGGTTATTGTGCATGGATATGGATAGCATATGCCTATTCTCCGGAAGGTCGCATTTCAGTTTCTTGCGGGTAAGGAGATCACCATTGAATGAGTAATAGAAAATATCGTCCGTGTTTCCAAGTACGATCAGCTGCTGGTTGGCCGGGTTCACTACATACCCCGCTACCCGTATGTCATCCGGATGGGTGATGCGACAGATAAATTCTCCCTTGCGATTGAAACGGTAAAGCGTCTCATTGCTGATAAGGAATAGGTTGTCTCCCTCTTGACGGATATACTTGGCCTCCTTGATCGAATGCGTCCCTGAGTCCTGTAATGGAATGGCGATTACCTCATCCGCGATGTCAGACAAGGCTCCGGTAGGGTTGCTCCGGATCGATTCATTCGAGATTAACAGGTTATAGGCTTGCTTTCCGCAAACCAATAGAACAAGTAGTAATAAATATGTAAAGGTTCTTTTCATATCACCGCTAAATTAAAGAAGGATAAACCTTTTTATGATTTTTACGAATTGTTCTTATAAAACGTAGATCATCTGATTTTATTGGATAAGCCTAGAATTATTCTTGTAGAAATACCCAATTATCCCCCTCGGACATGGATTCTTTATAGGAAAAGCCTTCCCATGTGAATGCTTTTAATGTCTCCGGGTCAGAAATCCGGTTCTTTATGAGATAGCGGCTCATTTGTCCCCGGCACATCTTGGCGTAGATCACGATCGTCTCCGCTTTGCCGTTCTTCCAGATCTTGAACTCGGGCGTGATGATCCGGACGGATCGCTCCACCTCCTTCCACTGGAAAGAGGGTTGGATATCCAAGCTGGCTAGATTCAGTAGGATTCCGTCTCCCTGTCGGACGTCATGGATTAATATATTTGTTTGCCTGTCCTTCCAGAAGGTGTACATATTCCTGTCGCCTAGTTCCGGGATTTTTACGTCGAACTCCATCCGGTAAGGCTTGATAAGGTCTAATGGGCGAAGTAACCCGTAGCATCCCGATACGAAACGCATATGTTCTTGCGAGAAAAGAAAATCCTCCTCCGTGAAGTCTTTCGGGCTGATATTCTTGAATACGACACCGGTATAGGCGAGTATCGCTTGCAAGGGCTGGTTGTCTTCCGCATGAAAATCTTGGTATCTGCGGTAACATTCCGCCGCCAGTTTCGGGCTGAGCTTGAGGATACGACTTAATTCGTCAATGGGAAATTGGGTCATATGCAGGGCGATCTCGTTCGCCTCTTGCTGGAAACGTGGAGTCGTGCCTTGCGGCGCTTTTATCTTGGATGTCCCGGTCATTGTCTTAGCCGGAGATAATAATATCAACATATCTATATTGGATTTGGATTGATCGCATAAAGGTAATCCATATTAAGATTCAAATAGGGTATAAGCATCCCAATAAATCTTAAAGTATCTCGACTCGAATGGGGGATTTAATGGAGGAATGAGTCTTGGTGATAGAAATGTAATGAGGATTATGAAGATGAGAGATGTGAAGATGCGACCTATATTCCTTTTGATAGTATTCATCCTACCTACGATGGCCCATGCGCAGTGGACGGAACAGGATTCTTTGCGCCTGCAAGAATTTTTATCCGGCAAGGAGGAGATACGTTTGAATCCTGAGTTTCAGAAGGCGATAGAAAGCGGGACTTTTCTACGACCCGATCAACCGGGAACCCATATGTTATCCTCGCCAAGTGAGTTGCCGATTACGAAAGACTTCTCGGAATATGTACAGTTAGATACTTTACGTAGGTTGACTAATTATGATTCGATTACCCCAGTCCTATTCATGCTGCTGAATTTTAAGTCACCTTCCCGTTCATTGGCCATACAGAAGCAAGCGCACACGATTAGGCTCCCTAAGAATCAGGATTGGAAAGAGTTTAAGGTAGGTAAGGTTCCTATGGCTGCCAACGTAAAACTGACTAATATATACTCGGATGTCGTGAAGGATGGCCAGCGAAGGGGAGGGGTACTTGCTACCATAAGAGTCTATTTCGACGCAGAGGATTTACTAGAGACTATTTTCTGGAAAAGTGCCCGTGACAAGAAGAGAAACAGGAAACGGGAGAATACGTGGAAGTATTATAATGACTATCCGTAAATTGTTGGATTTATAGGATATAACCACTCGAAAAAAACACGTACGTGAATTTCAAAAAACATGTACGTGTTTCCGGAAAAACTTGTACGTGTTTTTTTGAGAACATTGACTGTTTTTACCTAGATACTGTGTGTTTACTATCAAAACCTTTTTCTCTCTCTTTTGTTCTTTCTGAAAAGATACGTCCTAATGACATCCGAAATGGACGGTTTGACGGGGAGTTCTCTATTCTGTTTTATAATATTAAGACAAAATGTCATATTTTCGTTTTGGTATTTCTTTTGTAAGGATATAAGTGTAAAATAAATTAGAAAAGAATATAAGAAAGGAGCTTAAATATATGAATTTAAACAATTTTACAATCAAGGCGCAGGAGGCTGTTCAACAAGCCGTACAGTTGGTTACCAAAAATAACCAACAGGTTATCGAACCGGTTCACTTGTTGAAAGCTGTCATTATGACGGGTGAGAGTGTTACTAATTTTATCTTTCAGAAATTAGGGGTAAACGCTCAAAACCTGAATATGGTACTGGATCGCCAAATCGAATCTTATCCTAAGGTTTCGGGAGGCGAACCCTATCTCTCTAGCGAGTCGAACGCTGTCTTACAGAAGGCGATCGATTATTCCTCTAAGATGGGGGATCAATATGTATCGTTGGAGCCGATCATCTTGGCGTTGTTCACGGAAAAGAGCACCGCTTCACAGATATTGAAAGACGCCGGCGTGACAGAGAAAGAGTTACGTCAAGCGATCGAGGAATTGCGTAAAGGAAATAAGGTGACAAGCCAATCCGCCGAGGAGACGTACGATGCCTTAGGAAAATACGCCATCAATTTGAACGAGCGTGCCCGTAGCGGTAAACTGGACCCCGTGATCGGACGTGACGAGGAGATCCGCCGTGTCTTGCAGATCTTGAGCCGCCGTACGAAGAACAATCCGATCTTGATCGGTGAGCCGGGTGTAGGTAAGACTGCTATCGCTGAGGGGTTGGCCCATCGTATCGTTCGGGGTGACGTTCCCGAGAACTTGAAGTCTAAACAGATCTTCTCGTTGGATATGGGCGCGTTGATCGCCGGAGCTAAATATAAAGGCGAGTTCGAGGAACGTTTGAAAGCGGTGGTGAACGAGGTTACGAAATCCGAGGGTGAGATCATCCTCTTTATCGATGAGATCCATACCTTGGTAGGAGCCGGTAAAGGCGAAGGCGCCATGGATGCAGCTAACATCTTGAAACCGGCCTTGGCTCGTGGTGAGCTACGTTCGATCGGTGCCACGACGTTGGATGAGTATCAGAAGTATTTTGAGAAGGATAAGGCGCTTGAGCGTCGGTTCCAGACCGTTATCGTAGACGAGCCGAGTGAGTTGGATACGATCTCCATCCTTCGTGGTCTGAAGGAGAAATATGAGAATCACCATAAGGTACGTATCAAGGATGATGCGATTATCTCTTCCGTGCAGTTGTCTACCCGTTATATCACGGATCGTTTCTTGCCGGATAAGGCGATTGATTTGATGGATGAGGCCGCCGCCCGTCTGCGTTTGCAGATCGATTCCGTACCGGAGTCGTTGGATGAGGTTTCCCGGCGTATCAAACAGTTGGAGATCGAGCGTGAGGCGATCAAGCGTGAGAACGACAAGTCGAAATTAGAGCAACTGAACAAGGAGATCGCCGACTTGAAGGAGGAGGAGACCAAGCAAAAGGCTCAGTGGCAGAGCGAGAAGGAGCAGATCAATAAGATCCAGCAAGATAAGATCGATATCGAGAACCTAAAGTTTGAGGCTGATAAGGCGGAGCGTGAGGGTGATTACGGCAAGGTCGCTGAGATCCGTTACGGTAAGATCAAGCAAAAGGAAGAGGAGATCAGGGAGGTACAGGCTAAGTTGAAGACGATGCAAGGTGCCGCGGCTATGATCAAGGAGGAAGTGGATAGCGACGATATCGCCGATGTGGTATCCCGTTGGACTGGAATTCCGGTCAGCAAGATGATGCAGAGCGAGAAAGATAAGTTATTACGTCTGGAGTCCGAGCTTCATACCCGTGTGATTGGTCAGGAAGAGGCGATCAACGCTATCGCCGATGCGGTTCGTCGTAGTCGTGCCGGCTTGCAGGATCCGAAACGACCGATCGGTTCTTTCATCTTCCTCGGTACTACCGGTGTGGGTAAGACGGAGTTGGCCAAGGCGTTGGCCGAGTATCTGTTCGATGACGAGAATATGATGACCCGTATCGATATGAGTGAGTATCAAGAGAAATTCAGCGCGACTCGTTTGATCGGTGCGCCTCCGGGATATGTGGGTTACGATGAGGGTGGACAGTTGACGGAGGCGATTCGCCGGAAACCTTACTCGGTTGTCTTGTTCGATGAGATCGAAAAGGCGCATCCGGATGTATTCAACATCTTGTTGCAAGTCTTGGATGATGGACGGCTGACGGATAACAAAGGCCGCGTTGTCAACTTCAAGAACACGATCATTATCATGACAAGTAACCTAGGTTCTTCCTTGATTCGTGAGAACTTCGAGAAGATGACACCCGCCACGCATGACAAGGTGGTAGACGAGACGAGGATCCAAGTACTGGAACTGTTGAAGAAGACGATCCGTCCGGAGTTCTTGAACCGTATTGACGATATCATCATGTTTACTCCGCTGAACGAGGAGGAGATTCGCAAGATCGTATCCTTGCAGTTGAACAGCGTGAAGAAGATGTTGGCTACGAACGGTGTCGCCTTGGACTTCACGAACGAGGCCGTGGACTTTATCGCCGACAAGGGCTTCGATCCTCAATTCGGTGCCCGTCCGGTAAAACGTGTCATTCAGAAGTATGTCTTGAACGAGTTGTCAAAGGCTTTGCTGGGTGGAACGGTAGACCGTAACCGTCCGATCGTGATCGATAGGAAAGACGATGGTCTGGAATTTAAGAACTAAAGTAGACTTGAACACTTGACGTTAAGCATGGTGTTTCTATAAAATAATGAAGGTGGAATGATCCTATGTGAATCATTCCGCCTTTTTATTTTTCACTAATAGGTAGATACGGCTTGGTGCGATTATTTCCGGGTGGGAACCGTGCACCAAAATGTAGATCCTTTTCCAACGCTTGACTCCACGCCGATCTCTCCACCTAAATGTTTAATGATTAATTCACAGATAGACAGCCCGAGCCCCGTACCTTGGGTGAAGGAATCTAATTTAGCGAATCGCTCGAAAACACGGGAGATATTTTCTTCCGCTATCCCTTTTCCCGTATCGGTAACAAAGAAATAAATATCGTCTTTCCTTATTTCATATCCGATCGTTATCATTCCCTCGAAAGTGTATTTGCAAGCATTATTGATGAAATTAGCCAGTACTTGGGATAAACGGTTTCTCTCAGTATGGATAATGTAGCTTTCCGCAGGCAGTTCCGTGCGGAATTCTACTCCTTCCTTGATCTTGAATCGGTAACTCCGCCATAGGGTTTGTATAAGCTCGTTAATCTCTACTTCCGTATAAAGGAAATCCAATATACCGGCTTCTATTTTTGACATATCGAGTATGTCATTGATTAAATTAAGGAGTAGCTCATTGTTTGCGTGAATGATTTTAGCGAATTCTTTGATCTCCTCTTTATCCTCACTTTCGCTGATAAGGGTCGAGAAACCTACGATCGCATTCAATGGGGTCCGTATCTCATGGCTCATATTGGCGAGGAAAGCACTTGTCAACCGGTTTGATTCTTCCGCCTTCTCACGTAAGCGGATCACTTCTTCGGCCATATTTCGTTCGGTGTCAAGAATGTCTTTCTTATGCCGATGTTCCCTCATCGAAAGGAGGATAAGTAGAAAGGCGATAAGAGCTATCGCCACTACCTCGAATGGGGACTCTATCATGAAACTCGGGACTACTACGAGGCTCATTTGCTTAAAGGTAGAAATAGGGTAAAGTTTGGGGTTGATTGTTGACGTGGAATGGCCGTATGCTTGATCGGTTTTAGACAGGAATGATTTGTAGGCACCTTTCATGGAATGTTTAAGATCGCTTGGCGTGATTGGACTGATTACATATGAGGTCTTGAATAAGTAAGCCTTGATAGGCCCGATTTTGCTCCGGAGAGCTCGGGTACTTGTGGTACTTTGTATTTTAGGTTCCATTGTAATCATAATTTAATACATTTACTGAGTTCTAAAAGAACTTGAGTATCAAATGACTATATGTAAATAAATGATGGGGTGTATTTTGATTTTAACACAAATAAGACTGGCTTTAGTGTTTTTTGTGATCCATAAAGATATTGGAAGTCTCTTTGGGGTACTCGGTTGGAAATATATTCTTTCAAAGAAAATATCATGCGGAACAGTAAATTGCCCGGAAGCTATAAAAAATAATAGGTCTATATGATAATCAAGTATTTTTATTACCTTTGCTTCCTATAAAACCTAAGCTCTTTTAGAACTATGTTCAAGTAAGGGCATTTGCTTTTGTTAAGTCACGTCCGTAAATAAGCTTAATTGTTTTTGGGATATAAAATCAAAATATTTCCGTACATTTGCCGCTATTCAAACCAATTAAACAAGATTAATTATGAGCACGAACAATGACGAGCTACTTTATGACGAGGATGATTCCGTAAAATTTATCCAGAATTATCTTCCCCAAGAACTGAAAGGAAAGTTCAGTAATGACGATATCAACTATATCGTAGACTTGATCTACGACTTCTATGAATCTAATGGCATGCTAGATGATGATGGCGACGATGAGATCGAGATCGATGAGGAAGAGGTTGTAAATTATGTAATTAAGAACGCCCAGAAAGACGGCGTAGGCAAATTCGAACCGGAGGAAATCACTTTTATAGTACAAGGAGAACTTGAATATTGCGATTCGATCAACATGTTTGATTGATATTTGTTATATATATAAAGTTGTTTAAGTGAAATTGTAGAAGATGATGAGGAACATTAAATTATTATCTGTTTTACTGCTATGTATGGCAGTGGTGTTTACGAGTTGCGGAACGTGGAATAACACGGCGAAGGGTACGGCGATCGGTGTAGGCGGTGGTGCCGCTGTCGGAGCTGGTGTTGGTGCCTTGGCCGGAAATACCGCATTGGGTGCCGTGATCGGTGCGGCCGTAGGTGGTACAGCCGGTGCGTTAATCGGTAAGAAAATGGATAAGCAGAAGAAGGAGCTGGAAGCTACCCTGCCTGAGGACACGAAGATCGAGAGCGTGAACAATGGTGAGGCCTTGAAGGTTACTTTTGACTCCGGTATCTTGTTTGCCACGAACTCGAGTACGTTGAGCGACGCTTCCAAGAGTGCCTTGCGTAACTTCGCTACCAGTTTGAAGGCCAATCCGGATACGGATATCCGAATCATCGGCTTTACGGATAACACCGGTAAGGTGGATTATAACCAGACCTTGTCCGAGAAACGTGCGAAGAGCGTTTACGATTACCTGATGATGCAGGGGGTAAGTACGGATCGTATGGTTTATGAAGGCAAAGGTATACATGATCCTGTGGCTAGCAATGACACTCCCGAGGGTCGTTCGTTGAACCGTCGTGTTGAGATCGTGATCTTGGCTAATCAGAAGATGATCCAAGAGGCTCAACAAGGAACGCTTCGATAAGTTTTTTTAAGCTATCCCTGCCGGAAGCGGACAGGTTATAGTGTATGAATTGGGGGACTGTCTTTTCCGGATAGTCCCTTTTTTGTTTAAATCGCAGGATAGGAAGGATGAAGAAGTTGATATATATTTTATTTGTGTTGATTACGATCGCTTTTGCCGTGGCGGCCATAGCCGGATTCGCTACCGGACGTATGAATCCGGAAGGGAAGGAGTGGATCTCGTTTCCCGGATTGGTGTTATTACCGGTATTGGCGGTCAATCTATGTCTTTTCTTGATGTGGTGTGTCTTTAGGAGTCATTGGTGCTGGGTACCTTTGGCGGCGTTATTGTTGAACTGGGAGTTTTTGATATCGATGTTCCAGATACGGGTCTTCCCTAAAGAGATTCCGATAGGGAAAGAAGCGGTTAAGGTGATTACCTATAACGTGAATAATTTCAATACGGACGGAAAGAAACAGCTTCCTAATATAGCGGATTGGCTGAGAAAGGAGGACCCGGATATCGTTTGCCTCCAAGAATGCCCCGTTGAATCGGCCCTGCGGATGGATTCTGTCGCCAAGACCTTATCGTTCCTACCATATTATTGCTCTACCCGTTCGGCTACGAAAGCGGCGGGCAACGCTATTTTCAGTAAATATCCGATCCTTCGTTTTGAGTCTATCCTATACCCGGAGTCTAGCAATAAATCCTTGTTTGCCGTCATGGATATCCAAGGGGATAGTGTTCGTGTATTTAATAACCATTTCCAAACGACTAGCGTGAATGCCGTAAAGCCTCGTCTTTACCAAGCCCATGCCGAGGGTAAACAATTGGAGGAAACCGAGGCCGCCTTCCATATGGCTTTTCAGATGAAGAAGAATTTCGTGAAACGGGCTACTCAGGCGGATTATATCCGTCAGATGTTGGATGCCGGGGAGGGGCCCGTGATTATTTGCGGTGATTTTAATGATACACCGGCCTCTTATACGTACCGTACCGTGAAAGGTGATTTAACGGATGGGTTCCGTGACTGTGGCTCCGGTTTCGGGTACACCTTTCGTCAATTAAAGCGTATATTTCGAATTGATTACATAATTTATTCTCCTGATTTTAAGGGTGTAACTTATGATTCTCCTAATTTAGACTACAGTGACCATAAGCCCGTCGTATGGTTAGGATATGTTAATTAACACACCCAAAAGGATAGTTTTAGAACCTTTTTCAACTCATGCTGTTTTAATAGTGACTTATATATAAGCACAAATAATAGTATAAACTGTTTTAAACGTTAAAATGAGATGAAAAAGATTTTTCCTTTTTTTCTGTTAGTTCTTCTGCTGGCTTCTTGCCAAAAGGACCCGGACATGTCGAAATTGGACAATGATTTTCTGGTGTTCACGAATCATGATAAGGACGCGAAATTCGAATCGTTCACTACGTTCTACATTCCGGATAGTGTATTGGTTATCGGCACAAGCGAGAAACCTCAGTTCTGGACAGCCAATGAAGCAGACGATATTATCACTACGTTGGTGAATAATATGGAAAGCCGCGGTTTCAAACGCACGCTAGACAAAGATAACGCCGACTTAGGTCTGCAAGTTTCTTACGTACAAAGTACTCAATATTTCGCTGACTACAACGATGGCTACAACTACCCGTACTGGTGGTGGAACTATCCGGGATATTGGAGTCCGGGTTACTGGGGACCGGGTTGGGGAAATTGGTATTACCCGTATCCTGTAGTGTATAGCTATAGTGTAGGTTCCTTGTTGACTGAGTTAGTGGATTTGGATGCTCCTGCCGCTTCTAAGGCAGACGCTAAACTTCCGGTTCTTTGGACCGCTTACATGAGTGGCTTGTTGTCTGGTTCTGATAAATTCGACACTCAGCTAGCTGTTCGTGCTATCGAGCAAGCATTTGTACAATCTCCGTACGTAAAGAAATAATAATTCGAATGATTAAAAGTTTGAGGTTCTATGAAAAAGATAAATAAATTAATCGCTTTACTCATCGTTTGTATGGCGATGCCTGCTCTGGCTGGCGCCCAGGTTTTGAAAAATGCGTATTTTAATGTAGACTGGCAGATCAACTCTCCGTTCGGTCAAGACTTCTCTAAGAAGACTAGCGGTTGGGGTGCTCACGCTGAGGGTGGTTACTATGTGATTCCTAATTTCGCTATAGGTGCGTTCATCTCTTATCATACAAATAATGAGTATGTAGACCGCCAGACGATTCCGGTAAACTCAACATCCGTAATCACTTCCGATCAACAGCATTCTATCTTCCAGTTGCCTTTTGGCGCAGCTTTCCGTTATAACTTCGCTCCGGAAGGACAATTCCAACCGTATGTTGGCGCTCAGTTAGGTGCTAGCTATAGTGAGATGTCTACCTACATGAACGTGTTGAAGGTTTACGATCGTAACTGGGGATTCTATGTAGCTCCCGAGATCGGTATGACCGTGTACTTCACACCTCAGAAACAGATCGGCGTACATATGGCCGCTTATTATAACTACGCTACCAACAAGGGGGATGTCCTCAGCTATCATATCGATGGTTTGAATAACTGGGGTATCCGCTTAGGTCTAGCGTTCTGATAGACAACGTTTGTTCTTTTAAGTGTTTTATGTAGTTTAGGGAAACGGAGGGCAGTGAATGTCTTCCGTTTCTTGCTTTTATAGGATCTGTAGTTTCACCCCGAATGAAAGGCTTAAATAATCTTTTGGCTTCAAGTAGCTGTTGCCGATAGCGTTTATTATATACAAATCGCAAGTGCTCAACTCATAGAAGAAGCTGATGGATTTATGCCAGCTACTATTTGGATTCAGTTTGAGCGTGATCCGCTCCCCGATAAAGATATGGTTACGGATGCGGGTGGAGAACCAATAATATCCCGGGGGATACTTATTCGGTTGCTTGGCCCAGAAATCCCGGTCAAATAGGAAATTTACGTAGATACCGCAACAAAGAGGCTCGAAAGATACTTTTTCTCCCAGATCGATATTCCAAGGAAAATAGTTTTGTTTCAAGGTGAAAGTCACGTTCGCGTGATCATTCGCGTTGCGGGGGACGATACCCAGCAACATATCCGTTTCCCAATGATTCCGGTAATAATTCCAACCGGTACCCACGGAGAGCATCGCCATGGAACCTGCGAATTGTACTTTCGTATAGCGGGGGATGACCCGTTGCCATGCGTTCTCGTACCGTTGCACTCGTTTCGTGTATTTATCCTCTTGCGCATGGAGTGTAAGGGGAAAGACACAAGTTAAGAGGAGAAGCTTAAAAATTGACCACTTCATACATATAATCGTCAGGGGTTAAGGTAAAAAGAAGATAACTTCGTTTGGCGATATTGGCGCAACCGTAGTAGATAATACCATCCTCAAACAAATCGGCTGCCGATACGCAATGGTTATGCGCATGCAAGCAGAACATTAAAGATGGTAATGTCTTGATATAAAGTTGGAACACGTCTTTCACGTTATTGTCGAACTGTTCGTTCCCGGGAGGGGCGTGCATGACTACGATCGTGCGTTTATTACGGGTACTATCCGCTATCTCATTCTTTAGGAAATTAAAATCGGGTACCGGATGGGAATAATCATACTCGATAGCGTTCGTATTGAGGCATACGAATTTCACGTCGCTCACGACAAACGAGAAGTTCTCATTCCCAAAGATTTTACGAAATACTTGGTCGCCATTACCGATCACGTCGTGATTACCGATCAACCCTACGTAAGGCACTTTTAGTTTGGACAAGATATCATCGTTCCACTCGAATTCCTTCTTTAAGCCGAACTCCGTATAATCTCCTCCATGGATAATGAAATCGATGCTATCTAATTGATTAACGTACTTGACGAAATCTTCCGTCTCGTTATAACTCCGCTGGGTATCGCCCATAAAAATAAAACGGATCGTGTCCTTCCCTTCGCAGACTTTCTCGATACGCTCGATATTGGTCGGGTTGATCTCCCGGGAAGTATCGGAATCCAGACGGCCGTCATACGGATGATAGTCGATTAAGTCGCAAGCCGTGAGGAGCGTAGCGGCAGAAAGCCATATGTATTTCTTTAAAAACATAGCATCCTAACTTTTTTATATGCAAAGTTAGGATGCTATCAGTACCAAAAAAGGTCATTTCTGAGCTTATACTGGTCTAAAATGTATATTCTATAAAGCGAATACTTGCTTTATTTCCGTGAAGTCGGATAATACGATATCGGCAGTCTCATTCCCTTTATAAGCGCTCCAACCAATACTTTTTAGCCAGATTGTCTGGCATCCGATCCGGGTGGCGGGGACGATATCCTTATCATAGGAATCACCTACGACGACAATCTCGTCGGCGGGAAATCCCAGTTTATCCACTCCTAATCGGAAGATCGCCGGGTCCGGCTTACGGATACCTACGACCGCCGATTCCACGATAGCGCCGAATAAATGATCCAAACCGAAATCTTTCAACACGGATTCTATATTCCCATAGAAGTTCGATACCAATACCAATGGGTAACGTTCCGCTAATTGCTCCAGAATGGGGCGGGCGCTATCGATTGCCTTCCGGGCGTATTCGTAACACCAATCCACTAATTGTTCCGGTAACTCCGGGGTAATCGCCTCGGCGGATAAATGCCCGTTCTCTTTCAGCCATTGGATTTGTAAATCGCTTTTCAAGCGCAACATATCCAGAAACGTATGATGAGGCTTCACGATCGGATTCTTTCCAAGCGTTCTTTCTCCATGTACATAGGCATCACGGAAAACCGCTTTGGATACGGGAACCTTCAAGGCCTCATACGCCATCCAGATCACCTCTGCCCAGTGCATGCCGTTACTGTCTATCGTTCCGCCGTAATCAAAGAGGATTCCTTTTACTTTGTCTAAATTGAACATAATCGAATGGGGTAAAAAAACGTTATAACTGTTTGCTGAAATCTTCACAAATATGCTCATGCTTTTTGATCATATAGAGCAACATCGAGTTTAATACGGTCAGTTCGAATGCGAAATACAGCCAAGGCATGTCGATGAAAAGGCTGACAAACAAAGCGATCACCCGGGTATTGAATGATAGCATATTCGTATATTTCATTAATGGCAGGCTCTTTGTTCGAAAAGCCTTACGGAACCATTCCGGCGCTTGTCCGTTGTATTTCTCACGGATGATGTTCATCATGTGTTGGAATTTAGGTGTCCATGCTTCTTGACCTACCGTATAATTAATGTAGAAGGTCTCGAACAATTTATAGATAAAGTCATGTTTCCAACTCATCTTCTTATAATTCTCCTTCAATAGGGGAGAGTGGGAGAGCTCGCTACCCGATTTACCTTTCAAGAACAACAAGTGAATATTGCGATAATAATCCGCCATGGCCGCTTGCTTGCTATGGAAGAATCCCGTCGTAGCCGCCAATAGCCAGATCCATATTCCCCATTCCGGCGTGAGGCGTAAGCAGATTGCCGCGTAGATAGCGATAAACCAGAAATCGCCGGCGGCACCGTCCAAGATACGTCCCAAGGCACTTTTCTGTCCGGTCATACGGGCTAATTGTCCGTCTGCGCTATCATACGAGTTTGCCCAGATTAACAGTAACATGCCGATCACGTTGATAGCGAGGCTCTGGAAATAGAAACAGATACCTGCCGCTATGCCGATAAAGATGCTGGCGATCGTGATACTATTGGGCGATACCCCCAATTTATTAAAGAACAAAGCCCATTGGTAGCCAATAGGACGATAGAAATGAATATCGATAAACTCCTCGGTGTCCAAAGATTTTAAGGTTGACTCCAGACTGGGAGTAGACTTAGTCTCACTCATGATTGATTTTGTTAAAACGATTTAGATGTGTTCTCGCATAAGATCCCAGATACGACGTGCGATGTTTGGAGCCGCTTCTTCCCGGCAAGGGGCGAAACTAGGCCAATCGTTGAAATCGATAATCCGCATGACACCATCCTCGGAGACAATGCAATCTCCCCCGTAAATATGTATGTTCAATACCTCCGCAGCCTTGTGGCAAAGCAGACGAAGCTGCGCTTCGTCGAAGGGGATCCCCTTCGCTGTACCATTGATAACTTCTAAACCAAATTTACTATGATGCATGTTCGATGGATAGAACCAATAAAAGAAATCGGTTCCAGCTACCCCGTAAAATTTCACCAAATCGCCTACCAGATGCTCATTGATTACCGCCGACGGGATACCACGGATAGCGTATTCCTTCAATATGCTTTTCGCCTCTTCCGGGTTTCTTACGTAGGTGACGTCTTCCCGGTGGATGGCGTGGAAATCTCCCCGTTTGATCCAGCAATTAAAGAAACCGGCTTTCTCAAGGGCTTCTGTCGGATCCTCATCTGTCCGTAAGATTAAACTTTCCGGATGGGAGATATGATTGGATAATAGGAGGCGGGTCATTTTCTCACGGGTACAATTCTCGATCCCGTAACCCGAGTTCACCACGAAATAATTTTTATCCTCTAGTTCTTGCAGCTTATGGATGGACTTCCAGTCTCTTACCATATTAAAGATACCCTTTTCCTTCGGGTCTTGTAGCAGCAGATCCGATTCGATATATTCGTTTACATCGCATCCCAATTTTCGTAAATGCTGGGCTGTCAAGGCGAAGATCGCCGCGTCGTTGCCGATATGATTGGGGGAGAATTGATTTCCTCTGCGGATACCTGCTAAAGTTAATTTACTCATTGTTAGACAGTATTCTTTATGACTTTAAAAATGATTCGGCTTTCAAAATGTCATCGGCGTGATCCACGTCGATGATCTTGCTGAAAGGATAGGCCTTTAGCCTCAACCCCTCGGCGATGAGCTGCCGTTGATAATTGCGCATTCTCGACATTCCCTGCGAGATGGCGTTGTTCAATACACCCAGAGCCGGACGCCTCAAGCAATAGATACCTCCCGATATGTAACGGCAATCACCGTCTGCCTGATCTAGGAAATTCCGGATGTAAAGTTCGTTGTCTGTTTCTACATATAAGGGTTTCTCGTCATCAATAAAATCAGTGACGGCCATCAATCCGTCCAGTTTATCCTCTTGGATGAACTGTTGGATATAGCCGCTGAACTCTTCTTCCTTGAAGATCGTGTCTACAGTAGTTAAACAAATCTTATCACCATCCAGATAATGACTCAGCTCGTAGAAGCTGTGCATAGAGCTGGGGGTGGATTTTACCAACAGGTAAAAGGGTATAGGTAGTCGCAGGGCCTTCAGGTAATCCTGTACCTCGGTCATCTCCTCGTTTACGATGATACTGATAGAGGTAGCGTTATTTTTCAAAAAAACGTCTATCAACCGGTCTATCAAAGCGACACCGTTGAGTCTAACCAGAGGCTTTGGCCACTTAACACCTTCTTGCGCCAAGCGGGAGCCTTCGCCGGCGGCAATGATCGCGTAATCCATAACTTTTATTAGTTCAAATAATAATTTCGCAAAGTTACGAGATTTCTGAGATAGTTTTAGGCTATATCGTTGATATAATTGGTCAAAATTTCTATAAATTAGGACTATTTGACTAGAACAACAAAGACGTTATAAAGAGCTTGAATGTTTTTTTGAAAATAATTATCGTTTTATAGTTGCTAATTCAAATAGAATGCTTTCCTTTGTGCCATGAACAAAAGATAGTTTGTATAGCTCTTTTATCTTTTAGCATTTATTCATCAGCGATGATAATACTTTCTTTTAGAGATTGACTTCACCAACCATCCTTGTTTTATTATTAATTTTTATTTTTTTATATCATTTTCGTATGAATATTTACATTGGAAACCTGAATTATCGGGTAAGAGAATCAGACTTACAACAGATTCTGGAAGAGTATGGTGTTGTAGACTCAGTTAAAATCATTGTTGACCGTGACACAAAACGTTCTAAGGGCTTCGCTTTCGCTGAGATGCCTAACGCTGCAGAGGCTCAAAAAGCTATCGAGGAGTTGAACCAAGCTGAGTACGAAGGTCGTCAGATGGTTGTTAAAGAAGCTATCCCTAGACGTTAAATTTTAGAAGAAAGAAATTTTTAAAATAAGACGAAAAAGCGGGGAAACGAGGTGAAAACTTCCGTTTCCCCGCTTTCTTTTTTCAGTGTATTTTGTTTATGTTCGCGAGAAATTTTAAGAGTGATGAAGAATATAGGTGTTAGGAGTCTCATTGTGGGTCTTTGCTTGATGGGATTGGGGAGTTGGTCTCCCTCGCTGAAGGCGCAGATCGCGGATCGTGTCTATAAGACGGATTATCATATCGACCCGGAGAAGGCCCGGGAGTTGTCCGTGGAGTTGGATAATATTAGCTTCTTCAAGGATAACGAGTATACGGGTAAATTTACCAAGGGGTATTCGTTGCCGGGGCTTTGGGTACAAGGCAAAGCGGTTTATTATCCCTTGCGGAATATCAAGTTGGAGGCGGGTGTCCATATGTTGATCTATCATGGGGCGAATAAATATCCGAGCATGGCTTATCAGGATATCGCTTATTGGAAGGGAGACCAATACCAAAAAGGGGTACATGTGTTGCCCTATTTCCGGGCGCAGATGGCCCTCTCGGATCATGTGAACATCGTGCTGGGAAATATTTACGGCGCTTCCAACCATAATTTGATAGAGCCTCTTTATAATCCGGAGTTGAATTTGACCTGCGATCCCGAGGCGGGCTTGCAGTTGTTGTATGACTCGAAGGCTTTCGACTTGGATGTGTGGGTGAACTGGCAGAGCTTTATTTTCCGGGAGGATGTGCATCAAGAGGCGTTTACCGTCGGGATCTCTTCGCGGGTAAAGTACAACGACCCGGCTTCCCGTTTCCATTTCTATACGCCGGTGCAAGGATTGGTGCAGCATAGGGGAGGCGAGATCGACACGATCTTCAACAATTCTGTGCAAACCTTGATGAATGGCGCGATCGGTGTCGGAGGTGTATGGAATACCGGACATCGTATTTTCAAGAACTTGAACGTGGAACTGGATGCTACCGGTTATTATCAGCAAGCGGGAGAGATATGGCCTTTTGACAGCGGATATGGCTTGTATGCCCGTGCTTCCGCCGATATCTATGATTTTCGGGTGAAAACGTCGTATTGGACCTGCAAGGATTTCATCTCTATGTTTGGTAGCCCGTTTTTCGGGGCGGCCTCGATGATTGATGAGGGGGTTACGTTCGACCGTCCGCAAATGATCTATCTGGGGGTGGAATATTCCCGGCAACTAGCGAAGGGTTTCTCGATAGGAGTAGATGTGGACGTTTTTCATCATCTCTCCGGAGATATGAATGATGCGGATGGAGTAAAACAACCGATGGGAAACGCCACGAGTTTTACGGCAGGGGTTTACATGCGTATCAATCCGTCTTTCTTGATTAAAAAATTCTGATCATTACCTTCATAGAAAAACACAGTAGTATTCGATTGTGAATACTACTGTGTTTTTCTATGAATACTATTGTGTTCAGCCGTGAATACAATAGTGTTTTTATTCAATTACTAAATCAATCTTTTTCAGTGTCTTATCGTCCGAGGAACCTCCATATAGGATTTGGTATTTACCCGGGCGAACCTCCATGGTCTGCGTATTGTCATTGAAGGATTGGAAAGCTTTCGGTTCCAATTGGATGCTAACCGGTTGTTCGCTGCCAGCCTTCACGTTCACACGTTTGAATGCTTTCATCGCTTTTAGCGGTCCGGCAGGATCGTTCGGGTTCTTGATGTAGATCTGAGCGACCTCGTCACCATCCATCTTGCCTGTATTGGCGATATCGAAGGAGAGGGTAACCGATTCGTTGGAAGCGATCTTATCCTTTGACAACTTAGCGTTCTTATAATCGAATGTTGTATAGCTCAAGCCATAACCGAACGGATAAAGCGGAGTCTGCGTCATGTAACGATAGGTACGGCCCTTCATGCTGTAATCTTGGAAGTCCGGAAGTTGGTCTACGGATTTATAGAACGTGATCGGCAAGCGTCCGGCCGGGTTATAGTCTCCGAATAAAACGTCGGCCACGGCTGTCCCACCTTCTTGTCCGCCATACCAAGCGTTCAAGATAGCGTTTACATGATCGTTCTCCCAGTTCAATGCCAATGCGCTACCTGTACATACCACGTATACCACAGGCTTTCCGGTGGCTACCAAGGCTTTAACCATTTCCTTCTGTACGGCTGGGATCTCGATATTCGTGCGGTCGCCTTTCCGGAAACCTTCAGCGTCTACCGGCATTTCCTCACCTTCCAGACGTGGAGAGATACCACCTACGAATACGATGACATCAGCGTCTTTAACCTTGCTGGCCGTAGCTTGGAAATCTACGGGTGTGCGTACGCCTACCGTAAAGTTCAGATCAGCGCTACCCGTGCGTTGCATGTATTCGATCTTTATGGGATATTTCTCACCTTTCTTAGCGTTTAGCGTATAGAGTTTTTCCGCTCCATATTCGTTTTCCCATACCTCGGCGACTTTAGCCGTATCGATATACAGGCGGAATGCGTCGTTTCCGGATAGTTTGAACTCGACAGGACCATCTATCGGAGACTCGAATTCACCCGTAAAGCGAGCCGTGAAATTTGTCAAGTTCACGTTCGGGGCGAATTGGGTGTTACCTCCGGTGGTATAATGAAGCTCTTTCGCTAATCCCTTGTAGGCGGGGGTACCCTCGAACTCGGTATTGTTGAAGAATTCGGAGGCGAAACCCTGTCCCGCCGTGGAAGATACGTGGCTACCTAGGTCTGTCACGACAAAATCGGCGGTATGGTTGCAACCCAGCTCGTAGATAACCTCTGCGTTCGGGACTTTATTGCGGATACCTTCCACGATCGTAACGGTCTTGGTCGGGAAGCCGTTGTAGTTGGCCCATAGCATGGTAGAGTCCGCCGCGTTCGGTCCGACTACGGCGATCTTCTTGATATTCTTGTCCAGTGGAAGCATATTATTCTTGTTCTTCAACAAAACGATACTTTTACGTGCCATATCCAGTGCCTTGGCGATATGCTCCGGGCTCTCGACTACGCTGTAAGGTATCTTAGAATAAGGAACCCGCTCGTCCGGATCGAACATACCTAGCTCGAAGCGGCCTTTCAGTAGGCGGCGTAAGGATACGTCCAGATCTTTCTCCGAGATCTTACCGTCGGCCAAGGCTTTGTTTAGCGCACGGTAGCTACCGCCACATTCTAGGTCGGTACCGTTCAATACGGCGTCGGCGGATGCGCTCTCAGCGTCCGGGTGCGTCTCATGACGAGGCGTATTCTTGTCTTTCCTCCAGAAATCATCGATAGCACCGCAATCGGACAGGATGATATTGTCGTATCCCCAACTGTTACGCAAGATATCGATCAATAATTTGTCGCTACTACAGCAAGGTTTACCCTCGAAACGATTGTAGGCGCACATTACCTCTTGTACATCGCCTTCCTTAACTAATGCCTCGAAAGCCGGAAGATACGTCTCGTACAAGTCACGAGGGGTAGCTTCTGCGTTGAATTCGTGGCGGTTCCATTCCGGGCCGCTGTGTACGGCGTAATGCTTGGCGCAAGCGTGTGTCTTATAATAATTAGGATCATCGCCTTGCAATCCGCGGGTTACGGCTACGCCCATCTTCTCGGTCAAGTAAGGGTCCTCGCCATAGGTTTCCATACCCCGTCCCCAGCGAGGGTCACGGAAGATATTGATATTCGGGGTCCAGAAAGTAAGACCTTTGTAACGGTCGTACTCCTTGTCTTTCTGGTATTGGTGGTATTTGGCACGGGCCTCGTCGCTGACCATCGTGAAGGTCTCGTGAACGGCGTTATCGTCGAAGGTAGCCGCCATGGCGATCGCTTGCGGGAATACGGTCGCACGTCCGGCACGAGCCACGCCGTGAAGAGCCTCGTTCCACCAGTCGTAAGTCGGGATTCCCAAACGCTCGATGGCGGGGGTTACGTTCATCATTTGGCCGATTTTCTCCTCCGGTGTCAGTCGGGATAGTAAGTCGTCGATACGTTCTTCCAAGGGAAGATCCGGATTCCGGAAAGGGTAATCTTGTTGTTTTTCACTACAAGAGGCGGTGAGTAGGAGGGTGATCATCGCTACTGTCAGTTGTTTCATTTTCATGTTATTAAATTTTAGATATTGTTTATCTTACATTATTACTTATTGTAAACTATTTTAAGATAGATCGTTATCTTTGATATTGATGGAGCAAAACTACGATTTTAGAAGCATTTTTTCAAACAGGAACACTTAAAATAGGTTACTTTAGTGGTTATTCATTTAAAAGCCCTATTTTTGCCGTAACAGATTAAAACACGAAAGAATGATGAAGAAGTATCTATTTTTGTTACTAATAGGGGCCGCTAGCCTGACGGCCTGCGGAGACGATGACGATCCCGTTGTTCCGGAATTGAATAAGCTAACGAAAGTTTCTTGTTATAAAGACGGAGCTTCAAGCCCGCTTTTTACCGCTGATATCAATTATATGAATGACGGGAAAATATCGAGTATATCTTTCCATGGAGATAAAGAGTTTCGTCTTTTCTCTTCTGACAACAAATATTTGATGATAGATATCTCTACCGGGGACGAACTAGGAGAATATATATTAAGTGGAAATGTGATCACGGCAAAGAACGTCTTGAGGAAAAATTCGTATGCGAGTAATGAGGTCTATGTGAGTGATGAATATAAGTATGGTTATTCCGGATCTAATCTGGTGTTGACCTCATGGGTAGCTCGTTGGCCGAAAGAAGACGGTCAAGGGTATGAGAGTGAGGATTACAGGGAATATGATAAGTTTTATTGGGAAAACGGGAATGTGGTAACTTTTTCTCGGAATCAGGATCGGATGGAGTATGAGTATAGTACGGTGGAGAGGCCTGAAAATTATCCTCTACGTGTGATCGGCTCTTTTGCTCCGGTTGATTTTGAAGCTGTGACTCCCTTGAACCTATTATATGGTGTTCAGAACCGGAATCTTCCGATCCGTGCCTACACCTATACGATCCCTAACCAGAGCGAGGTGAAAGCTGAGTACAAATACACCTATACCACCGTGGGAGATTATATAATGTGTATGACTATCGATGAGAATGACGGAGGAACCGCAAGCTCTTATAAGTATACTTTCGAGTATAATTTCGCCGTGAAGTAAGGAGACATGCCTTGTTTGGTTTAATTAACATACGCATATGCAGCATTTCCGCCCTAAAACGCATTTCTAATTTTATAGAATTAAAAGGTTGATTAGTTTAATTGATAAACTTAGAAAGGAAGTATTATGAACGGATTCTTTAATTTTAGGAAATTAGTTGTAGGTGTAATGGCGGCTACTTGTTTTATGGGGTTTCAATCTTGCTTGGACGATGATGATGATTATCCTTACAGTAAAGTGTTGCCGAATGCGTTGGTGACGGTTAAGCCGGTCGATGATGGTTCATATTTTCTTCAATTGGATGATAGCACGACCTTGTTGCCTGTCAATATGACCTCTTCTCCCTTCGGGCAGAAGGAGGTGAGAGCGTTGGTGAATTTTGACGAGACGAACGAGTCTAGCGGAATTTACAGCAAGGCCGTAAATATTAATTGGATCGACAGTATCCTTACAAAACCAATCGCTCCGGATTTGGGGGTGACTAGCAACGATTCGATCTATGGCTCTGACCCTGTGGAGATCGTGAACGATTGGGTTACCATCGCCGAGGACGGATATCTGACACTCCGTTTCAGGACGATCTGGGGAGACCGCAATAAGGCTCATTTTGTAAACCTACTGACAGGCAAGGACCCGGAGAATCCTTATGAGGTAGAGTTCCGCCATAATGCTTATGGCGATGTATATGGCGCATATGCGGATGGACTGGTCGCTTTTAAATTGGATAGCCTTCCGGATACGAATGGTAAGACGGTTAAGTTGAAATTAAAATGGAAGTCATTCGATGGCGATAAGTCTGTGGAATTCAATTATTGTTCACGCAAGTCTACTCCGGCAAAAGCATCCATAGCTGCCGAGAGAAGCGCCTTAAATTTGAAATAGGTCGGTTTGATCGTTTAAATAGATGGGGATTTGGCAGGGAGTGAATCTCTCTTGCTTTTTGAAAGTTCTTTCCTAGTGATAGGGAAGGACTTTTTTATGGATAGAAACAAAAAAGGACTCTAAGAAGAGTCCTTTTTATTCGTGGGCAGTGATGGATTCGAACCACCGAAGGCGAAAGCCAGCTGAGTTACAGTCAGCCCCATTTGGCCACTCTGGTAACTGCCCATTCCAATATATTTTCTTGAGCCTCTTGTCGGATTCGAACCAACGACCCCGAGATTACAAATCACGTGCTCTGGCCAACTGAGCTAAAGAGGCGATACTTCTAAAAGCAGCCGTTTCGTCACCACGGCGAAACGGCTGCAAATTTAGATATTATTTCTTACATACCAAATTTATCTACCGTTTTTTTTATTTGGCTCTGATTTTTTCTTTGAATTTAACCAGTTGCTTCTCCAAAGCCTCAACACAATCGTCTATCGCCCCTTCGAAAGTATCGTTTATTTTATCAGCGAAACATTCCCCGTTCTTCACGGACAACATTATACTGGCTTGCTTGTTCTTCACCGTCTCAGGCTTAACCACCTTCAATGTAACCTCTGCCAATATAATACCATCGAAGTATTGCTCCAATTTAGAAACTTTCTTCTGAATAAACGCCTCCAACTGTGCAGTTGCGTCGAAATGAATTGCTTGAATTCTAACGTCCATAATAACCTCCTTCTTTTTTTGCTCTTGGATGAGCATGATACACTTTTTTTAATTCCTCAAAGGTTGTATGCGTGTAAACACTCGTAGACGCTAAACTGCTATGACCTAATAAATCTTTCACAGCGTTCAGCTCGGCTCCGTTGTTTAACATACTCGTTGCAAATGAATGTCGTAACACGTGTGGACTTCGTTTCGCCAGCATGGGTATCTCCGACAATTGCTTTTTTACTATATTATAAACAATCCCCGTCGACAACTGGTTCCCGTTCTTTCGAACGAAAAACCATTCACCGGCTGCTTCAACCTCACGATCACGGACTTCCGTGTATGCAAGCATTAAGTTTTTTAAACCCTCCGCAAAAGGAATCAACCGCTGCTTGTTCCGCTTTCCGGTTACCTTGACCTGCATCGCCTCATAATCCACATCCACGTTTCGTATGCCGATTAACTCTGAGCGGCGCATCCCGGTATCGTATAGCATCTCAATGACCAACCGATTCCTCACACCTTCAAAATCCTCATCAAATCCGTCCCCGTCCAACAACGCCTCCAACTCGCTATCCTTAATAAAACAAGGTAAAGGTTTCTTCGTTTTCGGACCGCTCACCAATCTCAACGGATTCGCGGAGACAATCCCCCGCTTCATGAGAAACTTAAAAAAAGATTTCAAAGAACTTAATTTCCGGTTTACCGATACGGGGGAAAACTTCTCGTCCATCAAACAGACGATCCAGCTTCTCACGAAATCCGAGTCGATTTCCCCGGGGTCGAATACACCTTCTCGATGCTCTCTTACATACCTCTGAAATTGGTCCAAATCTTTCGAATAGGCACCAATCGTATAATTGGAATAGTTCCGCTCATACCGGAGATAGTTTAGAAAGTCATCGATCAGCATATTCTCGTTGCATCAACATTCATGCAACGAAAATAGGAATAAGAATTCAATAAAACAAGCCCGGAAGCTATAATTATTCTTCTACTTGTTGCAAATGCTGTACGTAGATAGCACGCATAGTCTGCTTTCTCTTCGTAACAGACGGTTTCTCGAAAGCCTGACGGCCTCTCAATTCCTTGACTACACCTGTTTTCTCGAACTTTCTCTTGAATTTCTTAAGCGCCTTCTCGATGTTTTCGCCTTCTTTTAATGGAACTACGATCATAATTTAAATTGTTATATTGTTTAATTATTTATATCCTCAAATTGAGCGGCAAAATTACTGATTGTTTCGGGATTAGCAAAACTTTCAGCGATTATTTTTATAAAAGATGCCTTTCTCCGTAATTATAGCCGTGATTAGCTCGTGGGGAGTAATGTCGAAGGCGGGGTTGTAGACTTTTACGTCTTTCGGGGCCATACGCCTTGAATACCACATCTCGGTGACCTCATCGGGGTTACGTTCCTCTATTACAATGGAATCGCCGTCCGGGCACGAGCCATCGATGGTGGATGTCGGGCCTAATACATAGAAGGGGATCTTGTAATGCCGGGCCAAGATAGCCACTCCGGACGTGCCGATCTTATTCGCCACGTCGCCATTGGCGGCTACACGGTCGCAACCTACGACCACGGCATGCACCCAGCCTTTCCGCATGACGATAGAGGCCATATTATCGCAAATCAGCGTCACGTCCACGCCGGCCCTGCTTAGCTCATAGGCCGTGAGCCGGGCGCCTTGCAACAAAGGACGGGTCTCGTCGGCGAAGACCTTGAAACCATAACCTCTCTCCTGCCCCAGATAAATCGGCGCCAAGGCGGTGCCATACTCCGAGACCGCCAGATGTCCGGCGTTGCAATGCGTAAGGATTCCCATCCCGGGACGGAGTAGCTCCAGACAGTTCTCGCCGATCTGCCGGCAAGCGGCGGCGTCTTCCTCCCGGATCGCGATCGCTTCCTTATATAATAGCTCTTTCCATTCCGGGACAGACAAGGTTGGATGAGCGACCAATACCCGCTCCATCCGGTTCAGCGCCGCCACCAGATTCACCGCTGTCGGACGGGAACCGGCCAGATACTCCTTGATCTTCCGAAACTCATTCACGAAAACGGATTTCTCCGCCGTATCGATCCGACGGGCGCAGACATAGATACCATAAGCGGCCGCTACCCCGATAGCAGGTGCTCCACGTACCTTTAATTTATAGATAGCGTCCCATATCTCCTCGGCAGTGGTAAGGGTCAGATACGCTTCCTTACCCGGCAGCAGAGTTTGGTCCAAAATGATCACACCGTCCGCTTGCTCGTTGAAACGCACGGTCTTTAAATCAGATAGAGTTTGTATCATTCGATATGAATATATTAATAGTTCACGGGACCCAGCGTAGCTTCTATCGCCACCCCTGCGGCGGTAACCGCTATCGCCCCTACGACAAGGCCTGCCGTAGCCCCATGAGTCTCTTTCACGTAAAAGAAATCGCCGGATTGCTGCTGTCCCTCATCGAAATACTGGGGAGCCACGTCGCCGACCTTGATCAATTTCGCCAGATAGAAGTTCCGCTCAAAAGAGGAATGCTTCAAGGGCTTCCCATTGGTCCCTCCGGCGAACAACGTCAGGTAGCTACGGAATCTCAGCGGAGAATCTTCTTCCGTAAAATCCTTCACTCGGATATTTACGGTGGTGTTTGCTTTCGTTGTCATTTGCTCCTTTACATACTCTTCCTTCGGGATCTCGTTAAACGGGAAGTTGGCTAATTGCAAAGGCGTATTGACTAATTTGGAATGCGGCGGGATAAACTCAACGCCCTTCGGCAAACTCACATCACCGGAGAAGGAACCTTCCGAGTAGCTCCACCCGCTGCTGCTCCTATCGCTCCAATGAAAGGAGCTACCGGATGCCACGCTAGAGCTCTCGCCTCTCACCGAGGCCACTTTCGGATCGTAGGTGGTAGCCACGTCATCGATAATCAGCGCCGACCGCCCCCAATCCACATACAAGGGTTCATCCAATTTATTATAAATGGTAATAGTAACCGGGGCGTTCTCTCCCCAGAAACGATAAGAGATACGTACCGTATCGTTTTCCTGCACAAAATCACCTCTCTCATTCTTCTCCCCGACGGGGTCATTCGAGTTCAACATCGAATAATAATAAGAAGAACATGCGCTCAAACCGAGAAGCAGAGCCGCAAAGACAAAAAGATAAAGCAGATTCCTCATGGCACTTCTTATTTGTTTCTACAAAGTTAGCAAATTATTCCTTGATATCTATTGGGTGCCTTATCTTTAACTTGATTTAAAGGGATCGGTTCACAAGGTTGTGGACCACAAGGCTGTGAGCCCATACACGTTTATCATAACCTTTAGCTCTTTTATCCGGAATCCTTACCCTTTTCTCTTTTATATATTGTACCTTTGAAGCTGAAGTATTCATCATCTACCATCTGTTGGACAATCATCCAACAGATGGTAGATGATCGTCCAACAGTTGGTGCATGATCATGCAACGGCTGTTGAAAGATGAATTCTTCTTGAAGAAACCGCTAAGCTCGCCTATAAAAACGAGTAAGCGATCTAGAAAAATCGGACAAAAGATCTATAACCATTTAAACACAGCACAGATGTCAGCAAATTACAAGTTAGTCAGAAATCCCAACCCGAATCCAGAGGAATCCGGGAAGTCATTACCCCTACATCCTCGTTTGGTCTCTTGCGGGACGATACATACGGATGAGTTCATCAGCAGAGCGAAGTCCCGGTCTTCTTTCTCTCCCGCGGATATGAAAGGGATCTTGCAGCTTTTCCAAGACATGATGGTGGACTTCCTCATGTTCGGTTATAACGTGGAGCTAGAGGGGATCGGTACTTTCAGCGTCTCACTGAAAAGCCGGCCCGTGATGGAAAAGAATGAGATCCGGGCGGAATCCATCCATTTCAAGGACGTGAAGTTCAGATCGTCCAAGGAACTAAGAGACCGGCTGAAGACCATGCCGGTGTTTCGTGACGAGTACACGGTTAGCGATCCCGCATATCCCTCCGCCAAGGAATGCGAGCAAGAGGTATTCCGTTATCTGGAGACGAACCCTTTTATCCACCAGAAGAAGTATATGTCGCTCTGCGGATGCTCCAGAAGTAAGGCTTCCCTCGACTTGCGGCGGCTGGTAGAGGAAGGGAAACTGCGGTGGGAAAAGCTGGGTACTTCCCATCTATATTATAAGGTAGAAGAGCCGGTTTCCGGCGAGACAAATCCAAAATAATTCATTAACTTTGCGAGTATTAACGTTGACTAAAATAAAATGCGATGAAAACAAACATTCCTGAACGTATCGCCGCCCTACGGGAGGCTATGAGGCAACAGAAGGTTGACGCTTACATCATACCCAGTTCCGACCCGCATCTAAGCGAGTATCCGGCCGATCGCTGGAAATCGAGAGAATGGATATCCGGCTTCACCGGCTCGGCGGGAACGATCGTGGTCACCGCGGACAAGGCGGGCTTATGGACTGATTCCCGGTATTTCCTGCAAGCGGCCAGCCAACTGGAAGGTTCTGGTATCGAACTCTATAAGTTGGCGCTTCCGGAGACACCGTCTATCACGGAATTCCTCTTGCATGAGTTACACGCCGGACAGGCCGTAGGGCTGGACGGGCAAACCTATAGCGCCGCCGAAGCGAGTGCCTTGGCAAATAAACTAAACCGTAAAGAAATCAAGCTGGATACCTCGGCCGACCTGATCGAGGGTATCTGGAAGGACCGTCCCGCCGTTCCCGGAAACCCGATATTCGAGATGCCGGAAGCATTAAGCGGAGCCTCCGTGCACGAGAAACTAGACCTAATCAATAACCAGTTGCGGAGCGAGGGCGCCGACTGCTTGATCCTCGCCGCCTTGGACGAGATCGCATGGACATTCAATATCCGGGGTACGGACGTGACCTATAACCCGGTCGTAGTCAGCTACGCCTTCGTATCGGAGGATGAGAGCGTGCTATTCATCAAGCCGGAGAAGCTGACCGCCGAGATCACCGAGCATTTGAAGAAAGAAGGGGTTACGCTGGCCGAATACTCCATGATCCAGAGGTATCTATCCCGCCTACCGGAAAACAGCCGGGTATTCGTGGATATGAACAAGACGAACGTCTCCTTATACGACGCGATCCCGGGAAGCTGTACGATCGTGGAAGGGATCTCCCCCGCCAACCACTTGAAGAGCATCAAGAACGAGACCGAGATCAAGGGCTTCCAAAACGCCGTGGTAAAAGATGGTGTCGCCTTGACAAAATTCTATATCTGGCTGGAGAAACAAATGGCGGAAGGAGCCCAAGTTACAGAGATCAGCGCCGCCGAGAAGCTGACCGCCTTACGTGCGGAACAACCGCAATACATCATGGATAGCTTCGGCACGATCTGCGGCTACGCCGAGCATGGAGCGATCGTTCATTACTCCGCTACGCCGGAGACGGACGCGACCTTGAAGCCGGAAGGATTGCTTTTGATCGATTCCGGCGCGCAATATCTGGACGGTACGACGGATATCACCCGCACGATCGCCCTTGGAGAGCCGACGGAGCAGATGAAAAAGGATTTCACCCGTGTGTTGAAAGGTACGATCAGCTTGGCGAAAAGCAAGTTTCCCGCCGGTACACGAGGTTCCCAGATCGATATCCTTGCCCGTAAAGCGCTATGGGATTCCGGCATTAATTACTTGCACGGAACCGGTCACGGTATCGGCCATTGCCTGAACGTACACGAAGGCCCCCAAAGCATCCGCATGGAGGAGAACCCGGTGACCTTGAAGCCCGGAATGGTGATCAGCGACGAGCCGGCCATGTATCGTACCGGCGAATACGGTATCCGTACGGAGAACATGATCTTGGTACGTGAGGACAGCGAAACGGAATTCGGGAAATTCCTAGGATTCGATACGCTGACGCTTTGTTTCATCGACACGAGCTTGATTATCATCCCCATGCTCTCTGTCCGTGAGCACGCTTGGCTGAACAAGTACCACCAAATGGTATACGACAAGATCAGCCCGTTCTTGAACGAGGAGGAGAAAGCTTGGCTGAAAGAGAAAACAACAGAAATTTAAACAACTAAAAATGGCATTAATTAAATCCGTTCGTGGCTTTACCCCGAAGATCGGTAAAGACACTTTTTTAGCAGACAACGCCACGATTATAGGTGACGTAGAGATCGGTGAAGGTTGCAGTATCTGGTTTGGCACCGTGCTTCGCGGCGACGTGAACTCGATTCGCATCGGCAACGGCGTAAACGTACAGGATGGTTCCGTCCTTCACACCTTATATGAGAAATCGACGATCGAGATCGGCGATGATGTATCCATCGGCCATAACGTAACGATCCACGGGGCGAAGATTTGCAATGGCGCCTTGATCGGAATGGGCTCCGTGGTATTGGATCACGCCGTAGTAGGCGAGGGAGCGATCATCGCCGCAGGTTCCGTAGTACTAAGCAAGACGATCGTCGAGCCGGGCAGTATCTACGCCGGAGTTCCCGCTAAGTTCGTCAAGAAGGTTGATCCCGAGCAAGCGAAGGAGATCAACCAGAAAATAGCCAAAAACTACCATATGTATTCTTCTTGGTATAAAGAATAAGGACATGTATTTGATTATTTGAATTATAAACCATATATTTGTATCTATGAAAAAAAGGACAATAATATGGAGTTAGTAATCTTTCTTGGAGTTGTCGGGATTATTTGCCTAATAGGCTTAATTTACACGTATACCCCTTCAGGCAAAAAGTGGTTACATGAAAAATAATTCAAATAAAGGAATTCAAAACAATAAACACTATTTGTCTCGAAGCGTGAGATGGATAGTGTTTATTTTTATAGTAGGAATCGGAGGGTATCTAACGTTACCCTCCAATTATTATTTGCGCAGAGCGCTTACTCATTTATTACCCAAGATCGATCAATATCCGATTTTCGAGAACCGGGTCGTAAAAGCAGGTTCGCCCCGCCCTTGGGAACTATCGGAAGCTTACAATACGAAAAGTATTCCAGAGCGTTATCTTCCCCGGTTTGAGGAGCTGGGTACGGTTGCCTATGTAATCATCCAAGACAATCGACTGCTATTCGAGCAATATTGGGAAGATTATTCCCCGGAATCGCATAGCAACTCCTTCTCGATGGCGAAAAGCATCGTCTCGTTAGCGATCGGCTGCGCTATCGACGATGGATTTATCCGCGATGTCGATCAAGCGGTAAGCGACTTTTTCCCGGAATTCAAGGGATACGACGGAAAGGCCCTAACGCTTCGCCATTTGCTGACCATGAGCGCCGGCGTGGATTTCGACGAGGCTTACAGCTCTCCTTTCTCTCCTACCACCCAGTTGTATTATGGCGATGACCTACAGGAAATCGCCTTCGGGATGAAAGAGATCGACGAGCCCGGCGTAAACTTTATCTACCAAAGCGGCGTGACACAACTGCTGGGCTTTATCGTGGAGAAGGCTACCGGGGAGAAACTCAGCGATTATGTATCCCGCAAACTATGGACTCCGATGCACGCTGAGGAAAGCGCCCTTTGGAGCCTCGACCGGAAGGACGGCATGGAAAAAGCCTATTGCTGTTTCAACAGTAACGCCCGTGATTTCGCCCGCTTCGGACAATTATTACTCAACAACGGTCAATGGGATGGCCAGCAATTGATCTCTCCCGCTTATTTGGCGGAAGCGACAAGCCCCGATACCCGTCTTGTCTATAAGGATCTCGGCAAACCCAACCATTGTTACGGATTCCAATACTGGATTCTCGATTACAAAGGGATGAAGATCCCTTATATGAGAGGAATCTTGGGGCAATATGTCTTCACGCTCCCGGAAAAGAACGCCGTGATCGTAAGACTCGGGCACAAACGCAGCGATACTTATACCGCCGACCAACATTATCCGGACGATATAAATACATGGTTGGACGCGGCGATGGACTTACTTCAATAAGAATCTATTTATCAAACGATCTAAAAATAAACGCACATGAGAAAAACGATTTTAACGACAGCGCCATTGGCGGCACTCCTATTGCTTTCTTGCGCACAGAAACCCAGTACGCAAAAGCCGGACATCACGTATATGCCGCAACCACCGTTCAATCCGCCGACGTATGTTTGCTACAAGGCCCCCGCTCCTATCAAGATCGACGGAAAGCTTTCTCCCGGGGAATGGGACGCGATACCTTGGACCAGCGACTTCGTGGATATCGAAGGAGACAAACGCCCGGCCCCTCACTTCCAGACCCGGGCCAAGATGACTTACGATGATAACGGAATGTACTTCGCCGTCCTTATGGAGGAGCCGCACGTATGGGCGACCATCACGGAACACGACGCCGTGATCTTCCATGACAACGACTTCGAGATCTTCCTGAATCCTACGAACGACACCCATAATTATCTGGAGTACGAGGTGAACGCCTTAGGTACGGAATGGGACTTGTTCTTAACCCGCCCCTACCGGGATAATCCGCAAGTATTGAATAACTGGGAGTTCGCCGGAATGAAATCCGCTGTTTATGTGGACGGTACGCTGAATAACCCGAAAGACACGGATAAATCATGGAGCGTAGAGGTATTCATTCCTTGGACTTCCGTATTCCAAATGGACAGAGGAAAAGAAAAGCCGGAAATCGGCGAGCAGATCCGTGTGAACTTCTCCCGTGTGGAATGGACAACGGACGTGAAAGACGGTAAATACGTGAAAGTCCCTATCCAAGGAGAGGATAAGATTCGCGAGTACAACTGGGTATGGGCGCCTACCGGGGTAATCAATATCCATATGCCCGAATACTGGGGTTATGTTCAAATATCGGATAAGATTGCGGGAGAAGGTGAGACTCCTTTCGTAAAACATCCTTCGGAGGAGACGAAATGGATCTTGCGTAATTTATATTACCGTCAGAATGAGTTCGCCGCGACCTTCGGGCATTATGCCGATAACATCAACGACTTGAAGGCAAACGAGTTATGCCCGCAAGAGATCGCCAATCAACTGGAAATACATACGACACCTTCCATGTATGAGATATCGCTACCCGCACCAGACGGTACGGTATGGAATATCCGGCAAGACGGTCTGGTATGGCCTAAAAAGAAATAACACAATTTATTAATCAACTAAAATATCATGAAGCAAAAGAATTTATGGATAGCGGCCTTGGCTTTAGGCATCACGCTATCGGCTCACGGACAACAAAGCGGTGGAGGCATCTCACCCACGATGTTGCAGCAAATCAAACAGTCTTATCAGGGAACGCCGGCCGATAAGGCGATCCGTAACGCAATCACCAATAACGACATCAACAAGCTTGCCGTTAATGGGGAGAGCAAGAACAATTTGGATACTTACTTCTCCAATAAGGTAGAGAGCAAAGGGATCTCCAACCAACGTTCCTCGGGCCGTTGCTGGCTTTTCACGGGATTGAACGTATTCCGTGCGCAGGCGATCCATAAATACGACATGGGTGAATTCCAATTCTCCCAGAATTATTCTTTCTTCTGGGATCAATTGGAGAAAGCGAACCTTTTCTTACAGGGCATCATCGATACTCGTCTGAAACCGATGGACGACAAGATGGTGGAATGGTTATTCAAGAACCCGATCGGAGACGGAGGGCAGTTCACGGGTGTCTCCGATATCTTGACCAAGTATGGCGTGGTTCCCGCCGAGGTCATGGTAGAGACCAACAGTAGCAACAGTACCGGACGCATGAGCAACCTGATCGGATTAAAGCTGAAAGAATACGGCTTGCAACTTCGCGACCTGTCTACGACCAAAGGCACGACCGTAGCGGATCTGGAGAAAAAGAAAACAGAGATGCTAGGTACGATTTACCGTATGCTCGTATTGAACTTGGGAGAGCCGCCTACGAAATTCACGTGGACTCGCAAAGACGCTAAAGGGAATCCGGTAGAGACGAAGGAATATACGCCTCAGTCCTTCTTCCAAGAATATATCGGGGACGATTTGAAAAACAACTATGTCATGTTGATGAACGATCCGAGCCGCGATTATTATAAGCTGTATGAGATCGATTACGACCGCCACGCTTACGATGGCAAGAACTGGACGTACGTAAACCTTCCGATCGAGGATATCAAACAAATGGCTATCGCTTCCATCAAGGACAGCACCATGATGTATTTCTCTTGCGACGTGGGCAAGTTCTTCGATCGTGACAGAGGTATTCTGGATGTAAACTTCTACGATTACGGTTCACTGATGGGTACGACTTTCGGCATGGATAAGAAACAACGTATCCAAACATTCGCCAGCGGTTCCTCACACGCCATGACCTTGATGGCTGTTGACCTCGACGCAAATGGAAAGCCGAAGAAATGGATGGTTGAGAATAGTTGGGGCCCCGGAGCGAACGCCGGCCACCTCATCATGACAGACCAATGGTTTAATGAGTATATGTTCCGTCTGGTAGTCAACAAGAAGTACATCACGGATCAAGTAAAAGTGATCTTGAAACAAACACCGACTCGCCTTCCCGCTTGGGACCCGATGTTCGCTGAAGAGGATTAAAATAAAATACGGATGAGATAGACAACGCGAATCGTTCAATTACCAATCCGTACATCTATCTCATCCGTATTCCATTGCTATATCAAAAGAGTCTGGGCATACAATCACTCGAATAGCAAACCCGGCTTTATCTATTAACGGATATGGATTTGCCGCAAGATTTGATCCGTCGCTCCTACACTGTTTTTCACAAAATCACCGGCAGCTTGCCCGGAGGTTTCCAAGGCTGTCGGGTCGGTCAATAACTCGTCCATCTTCGTTCGGAAAGAGGAATCGTCTGTGATGGAGAAACCACCACCTACGGCGATCAGATCCTTCGCCTCCTTAAACTTATGGTATCTCGGGCCGAATAAGACCGGCATCCCATAAACGGCGGCTTCCAACGTGTTGTGGATACCCGCTCCGAAACCACCACCGATATAAGCGATCTGTCCATAGCGATAAATGGAAGATAAGAGTCCGAAACTGTCGATGATCAAGCAATCCTTATCGGCCAGATCATCCTCATGCGCCTCCGATAGACGGACGGACGGACGTTTTAGCATCGCCTCGATAGAAAGGAGATGTTCCCGGTGAATCTCATGCGGGGCGATAATCAACTTCATCTCCGGATGCTCATGGAAATAAGGGATAAAGATCGCCTCGTCTTGAGGCCATGAACTGCCGGCCACCATCACGATCGGCCTCTTACCCTCCTTGCTTTCCAAGAAACGTTTGATAAACGGAAGCTCACGAGCTTGCTTACGGACATCCAACACCCGATCAAAACGGGTATCGCCGGTCACCGTCACATTCGTGATACCGAACTCGTTCAAGAGTTTCATCGAACGCTCGTCCTGAACAAAAAGATGATTAAAATAAGATAGCATCTTCCGGTACGGCTTTCCGAACCATTGGAAAAATAGCTGGTCGGGGCGGAATATAGCGGAAATGATATAAACCGGTATTCCCCGCTTCCGCAACTCACGCAAATAGTTCCCCCAAAACTCGTACTTGATAAATATGGCGATCGCCGGGTTCGCCAAATTCAGGAACTTCTTCACCCGGAAAGGCGTATCGAAAGGAAGGTAGCAGATCACGTCCGCTCCCTTGTAATTCTTCCGTACCTCATAGCCAGAGGGAGAAAAGAAAGTCAGCAACACCTTATACTCCGGATGTTCCGCCTTGATCTTCTCGATCATAGGGCGCCCTTGCTCGAACTCGCCCAGCGAGGAGGCATGGAACCAGATGTATTTAGCGTTCCGGTCGATCTTCTCACGAAGTATGGAATTTGTTTTCCATTGCCCGAATCGCATCAGTCTCGCCTTTTTATGGAAAGGCGAGATCAAAGCGACTACAAAAGCGTAGAGATGTATTGCTAAACTGTACATGATTATTTTAATATCTCGATAGCCCGTTGGATACGGCGGATAGACTCCTCTTTACCTAAAGCCTCGGTGATATCAAAGATGCCGGGGCCCTTGCCCTCGCCAACCAAGGCCAGACGGGCGGCGTTCATGATATTCCCCAAATGATATCCCTTGCTCTCGATCCAAGCCTTGCACTCGTTCTCGGTACCTTCTACGTCGAACGGCTCACGGGCACGCAATTGCTCGATAAACTCACCCAATTGAACAGCCGAATCTTCCTTCCAGCGTTTCTTGCGAGTCTTCTCATCGTACTCCGTCGGGGCGATAAAGAAGAAAGAGCAAAGATCCCATAACTCACTCACGAAATTGACACGGCCTTTCATCATACCGACTACTTTCTCTACATAAGCATGGGTAGTCTGGATACCGTGGCTTTCCACGATCGGCAAGAATAGGTCAGCGATCTCCGTATTACTCTTCTCCAGCAAATAGTGATGGTTAAACCATCTGCCTTTCTCATAATCGAACTTAGCACCGCTCTTGCTGCAACGAGACAGGTCGAACAAACGGATCAAATCATCCATGCTCATCACCTCTTGATCGTTACCCGGATTCCAACCCAGCAAAGCAAGGAAGTTTACGACAGCCTCGGGGAAGTAGCCACTCTCACGATAGCCCGATGAGACATCACCCGTCTTCGGATCGTGCCATTCCAAGGGGAATACAGGGAAGCCCAGACGATCGCCGTCACGCTTGCTCAACTTACCATTACCTTCCGGTTTCAACAGCAACGACAGGTGGGCGAAACTAGGCATCGTATCTTCCCAACCGAAAAAACGATATAATAATACGTGAAGCGGCGCGCTCGGCAACCACTCCTCACCACGGATCACATGGGTAACCTCCATTAAATGGTCGTCAACGATATTCGCCAAGTGGTAAGTAGGCAATTGGTCAGCCGATTTATATAATACTTTATCATCCAAGATAGAGGAGTTGATAACGACCTCGCCACGGATCAAGTCATTCACATGGATATCCTCATTCGGCTCGATCTTGGCACGAACCACATACTGATGACCGGACTCGATTAGGTTCTGAACCTCTTCAGGGGAAAGTGTCAACGAGTTGCGCATTAGCGAACGGGTAGAGGCGTCGTATTGGAAATTGGCGATCTCCTTCCGTTTCTCCTCCAACTCGGCAGGCGTATCGAACGCTATATAAGCATGGCCATCGTTCAGCAATTGATCGACATACTTCTTGTAGATCTCACGACGCTCGCTCTGGCGATACGGGCCGTAGTTGCCGCCGAAGCTCACGCCCTCGTCGAACTTGATACCTAGCCAAGTCAAGGCCTCGATGATATAGTCTTCCGCCCCGGGAACGAAGCGTTGAGAATCCGTATCCTCGATACGGAGAATCATATCACCGCCATTCTGTTTAGCGAATAAATAGTTGTATAAAGCCGTGCGGACACCTCCGATATGCAGCGCCCCCGTAGGACTAGGCGCAAAGCGTACTCTTACTTTTCTTTGAGTCATAATACTTACATTCTATAATAATGCGGCAAAAGTACGCCTTTTTTTCCGCTTAGTGAAGTTTTTTACGTATATTTCGGACGCTAAAAGGAATCTATATGAAACAAAAGAATTACAATATACCGACCGTGGTCTACTTCGTGGTGACCGCGTTACTTATCGCCTACTTCTTCCCCCGGGAGGGAAAATTCCGTTATCAGTTCTATGAAGGCAAGCCTTGGAGGTACGGATTGCTCACCGCCCCGAGCGATTTCCCGATCTACAAGACCGACGACGAGGTAAAAGCGGAGAAAGACAGCGTACTCCGTAAGTTCGAGCCTTATTACCGCATGAACCCCGGCATCCAGAAGGAAGAGGTCGAGAAACTGCGCGCCAACTACAATAACGACAATAGCCTGCGAAGCAAAGTATCCCCCGCTTACATGCAGTACATCGAGAGCAGTCTAATTAACTTATACAAGAACGGTATCATCTCATCGCAGGATCTGGACGAGCTACGGAAAGAGGAATACTCACGTGTCAACCTCTTGGAGAACGCCGTCGCACAGCCCCACTACGTGAGCGACTTCTTCACCGTGCGCACCGCCTACGAGTTCATTATCAACAACTGCCCGTCACGGCTGGACAAATCCATCCTGCAATCGTGTGACATCAATAACTACCTCACCGAGAACATATCCTATGCCGCTGACATGTCCGACAAGATCAAGGAGGATATGCTACAGGGCGTATCGATCGCCAACGGCATGGTACAAGCCGGAGAACGTATCGTAGACCGGGGCGAGATCATCGACAACCATACCTACAACGTGCTCCGTTCCCTAAAGGCCATACACGAGGCCAAGACCGGGGGCACGCAGACGCAAGGCATCATATTGGCCGGACAATTCGTGCTCGTCTTCGGGCTAATGTTCTGTTTCTGGCTCTACCTATGGTCTTTCCGCTTGAAGATATTCCACAACCGGAAGAACGTACTATTCTTGATCCTCTGCATATTCGTGAGTTGCATCCTTACGGAACTATGTGTTACCTACGCATTATTCAACGTATATATATTGCCGTTCGCCATCGTACCGATCGTAGTACGTACCTTCTTCGATTCCCGGACGGCGCTTTTCACGCACCTTATCATCGTGCTGATCTGCTCGTTGATGGTACCTTTCCCGCATGAGTTCCTGTTGTTGCAAATCGTGGCGGGTATGGTAGTGACGTTCAGCTTGAAGGAGTTGAGCGAACGTTCGCAACTGATCCGTTGCGCCGTCTTCATCTTCCTCTCCTACGCCGCCTGCTACCTCAGTCTCACGTTGTATCAAGAGGCGAACTTAAACAAGATCAACTGGATGATGATGCTTTATTTCGGTATCAACTTCATCCTGCTGATGTTCACCTACGTATTGGTATATATGTTGGAGAAGACGTTCGGATACGTGTCCAGCATCACGCTGGTGGAACTGTCCAACATCAACAACCCGATCTTGAAGAAGCTTAGCGAGACTTGCCCGGGTACGTTCCAGCACTCCTTACAGGTATCCATCCTAGCCTCCGAGGCGGCTGCCAAGATCGGTGCGAACTCGCAATTGGTCCGTACCGGCGCCCTTTACCATGACATCGGAAAGATGAGCAACCCAGTCTTCTTCACCGAGAACCAGACAAGCGTGAACCCGCATAACCAGCTGGCATTCGACCAAAGCGCGCAGATCATCATCAGCCACGTCACCGAGGGCGTGAAGATCGCCGAGAAGGCCCTGTTACCCAAGGCGGTTATCAGCTTCATCCGTACGCACCACGGGCGTGGCAAGGCGAAGTATTTTTACAACTCTTTCAAGAACCAATACCCGGACAAGCCGATTAACGACGAGCTATTCACCTACCCCGGCCCGAATCCCTTCTCGAAGGAGACCGCCGTACTGATGATGGCCGATTCCGTGGAAGCCGCCTCCCGCAGCTTGAAGGAACATACCGAAGAGAGTATCAGCGCCTTGGTGAACAAGATCATCGACGGGCAGATCGCCGACGGCTTGCTAAAGAGCGCTCCGCTGACCTTCAAGGACGTGGAGACCATAAAGAGCGTATTCGTAGACAAACTGAAAACCATGTTCCATACCCGAATCAGCTATCCGGACTTGAAAAAACAATAATTATCAAGCAGATAGGCATACAGCCATCGGCACAGAACCATAATGCCTATTGTAAGGTTCTTATAATCGCAGTTATAAGCATCTTACAATGGGCATTCTAGCAACCTTACGATGGGCATCGTAATAATCGGCAATATTCCAACAACCCGGCGCAAGCGTCTTCCAATAGATCCAAGACCAGCTCAAAGCCCTCGGCACCGCTATAATAAGGATCCGGGACGTGATCGTACAACTTATTCCGGGAGAACTCGGTCATCCGATGTATCTTAGCTACGGATTCCAGATCGGGAGCCATCCGTTTCAAATCCGTTATATTTTGGTCGTCCATGCCGATAATCAAATCGAAGTCATGGAAGTCCCACTGACGTACCGGACGGGAGATCGAATCCAACGAATATCCCCTGCGAGCCGCATGCGCCCGCATCCTTGAATCTGCCCGGTCTCCCTCATGATAGCCGGTGATCCCGGCGGAATCGATCTCGATCCGAGCTTCCAGCCCCGCATCCTTCACCAACTTCTTCATTACCGCCTCCGCCGAAGGGGAACGGCATATATTTCCCAAACACACAAACAACAACCGTATCTTTTCCTCCTTCATCCCTAAGCTCCTTTCCTTTAATTTTCAATTTTCAATTCTCAATTCTCCATTTTCAATTCTCAAGCCGGGTCCACATCATAATGAACCAACAACTGCTTAAATAGCGCATATCCCTGCATCTCCGCATGAATCCCCTCCAATATCTCACGAAGCGGAGCGATCCCGGCGGATATCTCGATCTTCAAGACGATCTTCTTGATATGAAGCGTCTGTACCCGAGTGATAGGCGGCGTAACCGGCCCCAACACCCGCTCACCCAAACGAGCACGAAGTTTCTCGGCGTATAAAGCAGACATTTCCTGCAAAGCCTCCTCATTCCGACTTCGAAGGATCAAGACGATCAAACGGTAGTAAGGCGGGTAACGGAACATACTACGCTCGCTCAATTGCAAGCTCACCATTTCCTTATAAGCAAAATGCTGCACCATACGGATCAAAGGATGCTCCGGCTGAGTAGTCTGCAAGATCACCGTACCCCGCTTATCCCGTCGTCCGGCACGTCCGCTAACCTGTACCATCAATTGATAAGCCCGCTCGTGCGCCCGGAAGTCAGGGAAATTCATCAGGCTATCGGCACTCAGGATTCCGACCACGCTGACATTCCCGAAATCCAATCCCTTCGACAACATCTGGGTACCAATCAAGATTTGTGTCTTCCCCTTCTCGAAATCCGAGATGATCCGCTCGTAAGCCGTGCGGGTACGGGCCGTATCGAAATCCAGCCGCTCCACCTTCGCCGCTGGGAATTGCCCAGCGATCTCCTCCTCTACCTTCTCCGTACCGAAGCCTTGCATCTTGAACTCCGTCCCCTTACACTCGGGACATACCTGCGGCAAGCGGTAGGTATAACCGCAATAATGGCAAACCAGCTGATTATGCGCCTTGTGGTAGGTAAGGCTAACGTCGCAATTCACGCAACGAGGCACCCACCCGCACCCTCGGCACTCGATCATCGGGGCGAATCCCCGGCGGTTCTGGAATAGGATCGCCTGCTCGCCCCGGGATAGGGCCTCCCGCACCTTCTCCACCAACAGAGGGGAGAAAAGGGTATCTTTCATGATCTTCTTGCGCTTTAGCTCCTTCACGTCCACCGTAATAATCTCCGGCATCAAGCAATCACCGTAGCGGGTAGATAACTCAACCAGACCGTATTTCCCCGCCGTAGCGTTGAAATAAGAATCGATGGAGGGAGTGGCGGAACCCAATAAGGTCTTACCGCCGTGCATACCCGCCAAGACGATGGCAGCGTTACGGGCATGGTAACGGGGTGCCGGGTCCTGCTGCTTATACGTATTCTCATGCTCCTCGTCCACGATAATCAAGCCCAAGTCCTTAAACGGAAGGAAGAGGGACGAACGGACCCCCAATACCAGCATAGGCTCGTCGTTATGCAATAGCTTATTCCAAACTTCCACCCGCTCGTTATCCGAGAACTTAGAGTGGTAGACCAATAGCTTATCCCCGAATAATTTCGCCAGCCGTTCCGTGATCTGGGTCGTGATAGCGATCTCCGGCAACATATATAAAACCTGCCGCCCCAGCCGCAAGACCTCATGGATCAAACGGACGTATATCTCGGTCTTACCACTGGAAGTCACGCCATGAAGCAAGCAGACCTCTTTCGTCTTGAAAGCCTCATGGATCTCTCCATAGGCTTTCTCTTGCGCCGGACTGAGCGGATTCGGCTCTTGCAAGCGGCAGACAGATACTTGCAAACGACCCACCTCTTTCTCGTAACTCTCCAAGATACCCCGTTTCAGCAGCCCCTCCAATACCGCAGAGGTATAACCACTGCGTTCCAATAGCTCTTTCTTGGAAAGCTCCTTCGATAAAGCGGGATTCAAGGTATGGCTTAAATCCAAGAAGCTGACCAGCAGAAGCTCTTGCTTCTTCGCTCGTTTCAAATCCTCGAACACCGCCTGTAATTTCGTCTCATCCCGGTAAGCCTCGGCCAAACGGATAAACGCCTGTGTCTTGGGAACGAATCCTCGCTTTAGCTCCTCGCTCACCTCGACCGCCCCTTTCACCATCAAGGAAGAGACGATCGGGACAACATTTCGAAGACCGGTCTTCTTCTCCAACTCCGAGATCGTCAATTTCAAAACCCCGCTAAAAGCATCCAGTACCGCTTGCTCGTTCGGGCGCAAGGGGGCGGTGGCCTCGAAATCCTCATTATAAGTAACCGCCGTCTCGCTTTCCAACTTTAAGCCGGAAGGCAAGGCCGCCTTATACACGTCGCCCAGCTTACATATATAATAAGAAGATATCCATTTCCAGAAACGGAGTTGCGGACGGCGGAGCACCGGCGTGGCATCCAGCAAAGCGTAGATCTCCTTCGTCTCAAAATCGGATACCGGTTCCCGGTCGTGTACCTCCATGACGATAGCCGTATAATATCGTTTCTTCCCGAAATGCACGATCACCCGGCAACCGGGAGTCACGGCTCTCTCCAGATCTTCGGGTATCCGATAGGTATAGCTATTCTCCAAAGGAAGGGGAAGTATGACGTCCGCATATTTCATTCAAACAGGTGTTTCATTACGAGCCCAAAAATAACAAAAAAGGCCGGACTTCTAAAGCCCAGCCTCTCTCATTTTATTTTCACCTATTTAGAACAAGATCGCTGCCGTGATAGACCATCCACGGTTCTTTCCGGCACCGTCGGAGAGGTTCACCTTCTCAATGCTATAGTTATCAGTCAGTCCCAGACCATAATTGAAACCCACCTGCAAGTGACTGATCAGTTCCACGCCGGCACCGAAGTTAAGACCTGCGCTGAAATTCTTCGCCTTCACCTGATCCGCTACGGAACCCGGGATATCCCAAAATTTATCACCGCCTACACGGAAACCGATATACGGACCGGCTGCCAAATACGCCTTGACGATCGGTAAACCGAATTTCCATTTCAAGTTGACCGGAACATCGATATAATCCGTCTTCATCGAAGTCTTAACCCCGCCAGCCGAGGTCGTTTCCAAACCCTTTTGCGAATACAACACTGCCGCATCGATCCCGACACCCACCAACGGTAAGGTCGTCTCGATCATCGGACCCACTTGGAAGCCGGTTACGTTATCCGCTTTCAACACGTCCGAGTTGAAATGAACAGACGATATATTCACACCTCCCTTGATACCGAATTTAAGCTGAGCGTTCGCCGGAAGCGCCATCAACGCTAGCAAGGCAACCATAACAAGTCCCACAATTTTCTTCATATTCATACTTCTTTTGTTAATTACTCGTTGCAAATAAACGCACTTTTCTAATAATAAACAAATATTCTCTATAGAGTGTTCACGGAATACCCCAGTCCTTTAAACGCAAAGAAAGCATGCATCTTACACACGGAGCTCATCCCGTCGGTCAGATTCATGCTTCTTTCCCTAATTATTATGGCAAAATAATTATCCGAAACCATGAGACGACTTGATAAGAAAACCTTGGATAAAGAATAGTAAAAACCGGATAAGGTTCTTGCGTTCTCTTCCGGCCTTTCCTCGAAGCCGTCGAAAATATACACGCCTTGCAGGTCTTCTGACTTACTTCCGGTCTTAAGCGCCTTCCCATTCACTTGAATGAACAGTGGCAACAGTATTGCTCAACCCGTTTATGAAGCTTACAGCAGCGGGACTGTCCGGGATTCTCACCCGATTCCCTTTTAATCCCTATCCGGCGATTGCCGAAAGGGAACAAAGCATGTAGCAAAGATACATAAAGTTTTGATGTAGCCTAACACTTTCCACAAAAAATATCCTTATATTCCCGGTTCCTGATATAGCATAAAGCCGCCCCGATAGCCGTGCGATACTCGGCATACTCCGGTATCTTGAAATGGACATCGCACATCTCCTCCAGACGGGGGAAAATATCCGGGCATTGTGGCAAGCGAGTTAGGTTACCGATCAATACGATATTCTTGATATCGCCATTTAACGAGGCGAAAACAGCTCCTTGCCCGATGGTCTGCAAGACCATATGAACGATACCGAGAGCGATATCCTCAACCTTAGCGTTCGCGTCCACTTTTCCGAAAATAGAGGCTGTCACGTCCAGCGGCAGGCCGGGTAACGGATGCGGCGTAATATCCCGGATATGCAAGTCGATATCATTCAAGGAACCGTGCTCGGCCAAAGACGCTATTTGGTGAAAGTCATGCGTTTTCAATAATAGCTTAGACAAGCCGAGGATGGTTCCGCCACCGATACCCAATCCCCCGATATGCTCGATCGTGGAGCCTTGTACCTTGACAAAGGAGGTACCCGTTCCCATGCTGACCACCAATAGACTGTCCAGTCCCGTATTATATTGCGCCCCTAGCCCATTCGCAAGGAACTCATCCGTCTTCGCAGTTGGTAAGCCATATAAAGGTTGATCGATATAAGCACTACCTACACCTGTCAAGATCACTTTCTCTATATTCGAGAGCGAGATGTTATTATCATAAATATATTTACCGAAGGCCCCGAATAAAGAGGTTACCGGATCGGTAGCTTTCACGAACATCGGGTTCTTGATCTTCTTATCCTCCACGCCGACGATCTTGGTCGTGCTACCTCCCACATCTATACCTATAACGATTCCCATGATTCTTTCCCTTTTTAATTGAATAATCGCTACAAAAGTACATAAACCCGCATACAATACTAAAAAAGGCCGGACAAAATCAATTGTCCAGCCTCTCTTTATTTAAAAACCGTAAGGCCTAAACTCTATTTATTCGCCTAACAAGATCTCAAGGATCTGGCAAGCTGCCTTCGATACGGAAGTACCCGGGCCAAAGATAGCGGCAACGCCAGCCTTATACAAGAAATCATAGTCTTGAGCCGGGATTACACCTCCAGCAATAACGATGATGTCCTCGCGACCTAGTTTCTTCAACTCCTCGATAACCTGCGGAACCAACGTCTTATGACCAGCGGCCAAAGAAGAAACGCCCATTACGTGAACGTCGTTCTCCACAGCTTGACGGGCAGCCTCGGCCGGAGTCTGGAACAACGGTCCCATATCTACGTCGAAACCACAGTCCGCATAACCAGTAGCGACAACCTTAGCGCCACGGTCGTGTCCGTCCTGACCCATCTTAGCGATCATGATACGAGGCTGACGGCCTTCTTTCTTAGCGAATTGCTCGCAAAGCTCGCAAGCTTTCTGGAAGTCTGCGTCTTTCTTAGTTTCTGATGAATACACGCCTGAAATAGTTCTAATGATTGCTTTATAACGACCTACAACCACCTCGCAAGCATCGGAGATCTCTCCCAATGACGCACGCAAGCCGGCAGCCTTAACAGCCAACTCTAATAAGTTGCCCTTCTTCGTCTTCACGCACTCCGTGATATCAGCCAAAGCTTTTTGAACAGCGGCTTCGTCACGGTTAGCACGCAACTCCTTCAAAGCGGCGATCTGCTCGTTACGTACGGCTGTATTATCGATCTCTAGGATATCGATCGGATCTTCCTTCGGCAAACGATATTTGTTAACACCAACGATGGTCTGAACACCAGAGTCGATACGAGCCTGTGTACGAGCGGCAGCTTCCTCGATACGCATCTTAGGAAGACCTGTCTCGATGGCTTTCGCCATACCACCCATGCTCTCGATCTCTTGGATCAATGCCCAACCTTTATGTACCAACTCATTCGTCAAAGACTCTACATAGTAAGAACCAGCCCACGGGTCGATCTCCTTACAGATCTTAGTCTCTTCCTGAATGTAAATCTGTGTATTACGAGCGATACGAGCAGAGAAGTCGGTCGGCAAAGCGATCGCCTCATCCAATGCGTTCGTATGCAAAGATTGTGTATGTCCTAATGTAGCGGCCATAGCCTCGATACAAGTACGTCCTACGTTATTGAACGGATCTTGCTCGGTCAATGACCAACCGGAAGTCTGGCTATGTGTACGCAATGCCAATGATTTCGGGTTCTTAGCGCCGAAGCTCTTCACGATCTTCGCCCACAACATACGAGCCGCACGCATCTTGGCGATCTCCATGAAGTGATTTACACCGATAGCCCAGAAGAATGACAAACGGGGAGCGAACGCATCCACATCGATACCGGCGTTGATACCGGCACGAAGATATTCCATACCGTCGCACAACGTATAAGCCATCTCGATATCAGCCGTAGCACCAGCCTCCTGCATATGATAACCGGAGATAGAGATAGAGTTGAACTTCGGCATCTTCTGAGAGGTGTACTCGAAGATATCAGCGATAATCTTCATGGAGAACTCAGGCGGATAGATATAGGTATTACGTACCATGAACTCTTTCAATATATCGTTCTGGATCGTACCGGCCATTTCCTCCAACTTAGCACCTTGCTCCAAACCTGCGTTGATATAGAATGCCAATACCGGAAGCACACCACCATTCATGGTCATGGAAACAGACATCTTGTTCAAAGGAATACCATCGAACAACACTTTCATGTTCTCCAAGGAACAGATAGATACACCCGCTTTACCTACATCACCAACCACACGTTCGTTGTCGGCATCGTAACCACGGTGAGTCGGAAGGTCGAACGCAACGGACAAACCTTTCTGACCGGAAGCCAAGTTACGGCGATAGAAAGCGTTAGACTCCTCAGCGGTAGAGAAACCTGCGTACTGACGGATTGTCCAAGGACGCATAGCGTACATACCGCTGTACGGGCCACGTAGATAAGGAGGCAAACCAGAAGCATAGTTCAAGTGCTCCATACCCTCCAAGTCTTCTTTTGTATATACAGGTTTCACCTCGATATGCTCGGGTGTTTTCCAATTGGGCTCGATACCATTGGCTTTTGCCCATTCGGCAGCGTTTGTAGCTGCGAATCCGGCATTCTTTATATCTATGTTTTTAAAATTTGGTCTCATAATTGTTTATACTTAAGCGATTCCTAATTTAGCGTTGAATGCTTTCAATGTCTCAAGCACATTGCTCTTTACATTTACGAACTGGTCGATACCTTGAGCCTTCAAGTCGTCCGCGCAAGCAGGAGCTCCGGCTACAACGAATTCGGCACGTCCGGCCAAAGCCTTGTAAGCGGCAGGAGCGAATTCAGCATACTCGTCATCACTAGAGCAAAGAACCACGATCTCGGCACCAGCCTTGACAGCAGCCTCAACACCAGCCTCAACCGTATCGAAGCCTAAGTTATCAATTATCTTATATCCGGCACAACCGAAGAAGTTAGCGGAGAACTGTGAACGAGCCAAACGCATCGCCAAGTTACCTATCGTCAACATAAATACCTTCGGAGTCTTGCCACTCTTCTCTGTCGTCATACGCAAAGCCTCGAATTCAGAAGCGCCGCGAGAGAAATCTAGAGCCGGGATCGTTGCCTCACCGCAATGACCACCGCCACAACAGCAAGAACCTTTTTCTTGAATCTTATCGGCAGCTACTTCCGTGAAGTTAGGATACTGGTTAGAACCCAACAATATCTCACGACGGGTAGCAACCGCTTTCTTACGAGCTACATTCGAAGCGTTAACGGCATTCTGGATCTCACCTGCGTTCACGGCAACGGAGAATCCTCCTTTTTCCTCAACCTCCAAGAACAACTTCCAAGCGACATCAGCCAAGGAATTCGTCAATACCTCTACATAATAAGAACCGGCAGACGGGTCAACGACCTTATCCAAGTGGCACTCTTCCTTCAATAATAATTGTTGGTTACGTGCGATACGCTCGGAGAAATCGTCTGGAGTCTGGTAAATCTTATCAAACGGGCGAACCGTGATAGAGTCTACGCCGGCAAGAGCGGCAGACATAGCCTCAGTTTGAGAACGAAGCAAGTTTACGTGAGCATCGTAAACCGTCATGTTCCACTCTGAAGTCTGTGCGTGAGCAACCATCTTGCAAGCGCATTCGCAGGCCGGCTTATAAGCGGCTACGATCTCGGCCCACAACCAACGAGCCGCACGGAACTTAGCGATTTCCATGAAGTAGTTAGAGCTGATACCTAAATTGAATTTGATTTTCTTGGCAACCTCGTCAGCGGTGAAACCAGCCTCGGTAAGTTTTGCCATCAATTCGTTACCCCAAGCCAAGGCGTAACCTAATTCCTGAGAAATGTAAGCGCCAGCATTGTTGAAAAGGAACGCATTTACAGCCAATACACGGTAGTTAGGCAAAGCCTGTCCAGCTTTGAGCACAGCTGCGGCACCTTCTACCCACTCACTGTTTTCTTTACCTTTTACTAAAGGTTTCTTGAAAGCGTCATAGTTTACAGAACCGTAGCACTTCTCTGCGTCGACACCCTTGCCTTTGAAGTAGTCAGCCAAGATACCGATCAACTTCTCCGCTTTGCAGTTGCAAGTGTTGAAGTTCAATTCTACGGAAGCCGGACAAATACCTTCTAATAAAGTAGCTATATTCTCCTCGTTCACCTCATCACCTTTGATGATGAACCCAAGAGAAGTAACACCTTTCGTCAAAAGGTCAAGTGCTTTCTCGTTAGCACCCTTGAAGCAGCAAACTTCAATGTTCTGGCGTACCTTCCAATCGTTGTCTTTCTTCGTTCCACGAACATAAGGGAATTCACCGGGAAGAGACTCTGTAGTCTTTAAACCCTCGATGTCTTCTGCACGATAGAAAGGATTTACATTAAATCCTTCGCCTGTCTTCCAAACAAGCTTTTTCTCAAACGGTACCCCTTTCAGGTCGGCCGTTATCTTCGCCATCCACTCTTCAGTAGACACAGGAGCGAATTCTGAGAAAAGTTTTTCTTTAAGTTCTGCCATAATATTAGTTGTTTATTAAACTGGTATTAGTAATGTTCAATACTATTTTGTTCAATTACAGATGGCAAAGGTAGAATAAATAAACAGTACCGACAATGAAAAAACAATGAAATCGCAACTACTTTTAACGCCTTTTAGTGGTATTCTCCCCGTTTTCTTGGCATTTTGATAAAAAACACACTTTTTCTTCAAAAAAACTCGGTTCAACTATTGCAGAATTAAAAAATATATCTACCTTTGCATCGTCAAACAAAAACAATGACACCTAAATGGTGGATTCGTCTAACGGTTAGGACACATGCCTCTCACGCATGTAATACGAGTTCGATTCTCGTATCCACTACAAAAGCTCTCAATCTATTGGTTGGGAGTTTTTTTTTATATACCTTCGCTACCCGATAGTATCCTAAGTCTTTTATTATACACTAAATTATATCATGAAAAGTAAAAAGACCGTCTTTCTGACCGGAGCCACCGGGACGATGGGGCATGCCGGATTGGTCGAGTTGTCCAAGCGGCTAGATCGTTTTAATATAACACTTTTGGCTCGTCCAAGCAAAATCAATAAAGAGAAATTAGCCGCATATGAGGCCATGGCAGGGATCCGTATCGTTTGGGGAGACTTGACAAATTATCAAGATGTCTTAAATGGAGTAATGGGGGCGGACTACGTATTGCATGTAGGTGGAATGGTTTCCCCGGCAGCGGATTATTTCCCTAAAAAAACCTTGAAAGTAAACACGACCGCCGCCCAATATATCGTGGATGCCGTAAAAGCACAACCGAACTCTGACCGGATCAAGGTAGTCTATATCGGCTCCGTGGCGCAAACCGGCCACCGTAACGCACCTGTTCATTGGGGACGTACGGGAGATCCGATCAATATAAGTGTCTATGATCATTATGCCATCTCAAAGACAATAGCCGAACGTATTTTCGTGGAGTCGGGTATTAAACATTGGGCGTGCCTTCGCCAAACCGGTATCTTATGCCCCGAATTATTATTCAAAGGTTCGGACCCAATCACATTCCACGTACCGCTAGACGGCGTGCTGGAATGGGCTACCGCCGAGGATTCCGGTCGCTTACTAGCGAATGTATGCGAGGAGGAGGTGCCGGATGAGTTTTGGAACCGTTTCTATAATATTAGTAGCGGCCCGTCTTTCCGCCTGACGAATTATGAGTTTGAGAGTAAATTGTTAAAAGCGATTGGCTGTCCCGCCCCAGAGAAAATATTCGAACCGAACTGGTTCGCTATCCGTAATTTCCACGGACAATGGTATACCGATTCAGATCTATTGGAAGGATATCTGCATTTCCGCAGTAACCAAACTTGCGACGATTATTTTAAATGGATGGCCAGCCAAGTCCCTTGGTATTTCCACCTAGCAAAGATCGTCCCTCCTATCTTCATAAAACTGGGTATGGGAGCCATCGCTAAAAAGCCGGGACTGGGAACTCGTAACTGGATCAAGAACAGACACCAAGATCGTATATCCGCATATTTTGGCTCGTATGAGGATTGGCAAGCAATCCCGGGTTGGGATAAGATCCGGACAGAACGCCCCTCCGAAACACCCGTCTTTCTGGATCATGGTTATGATGAAAGTAAGCCTAAATCGGAATGGGATATCGAGGATATGCGTAAAGCCGCAGAATTCAGGGGAGGAAAATGCTTGTCACCGGCCATGACAAAAGGAGATTTATCGACTCCACTCGATTGGGAGTGCCAATTCGGTCACCGTTTTAAGGCCTCTCCCACATTAGTATTATTAGGAGGCCATTGGTGCCCGGAATGTTTACCTCTCCCTTGGAATTACGACGAGATCGCTAAAGGAAATCCGTTCTTTGCCCAAGTATGGTATCCATTCCACGATAAAAAGGAACACAATGTATACGATGAATCCATATTCACTGACTTCAAGGAATAAAATTCAACGCATCAAGAGATTTTTGTTTTTTAGATTATTTATCTCAACGCAACATACTTTTACCGGATATTATCTGTTATAACAATATAAGCACTATATACCATAAACATAAAAACAGATTTTATCATGACAAAAGGATCGATCGGATTAAATGCAGGAGCTATCTGGAATTTGCTTTCAGATGGCCAACATTGGAGTTTTGAGGCGTTGAGAGCAAAATCCGCTCTAACAGATGCGGATCTATGGTCCGCTATCGGTTGGCTCGCTAGAGAAAATAAGATTGAAATTGATAATACCAGCAGCCACCCTATCTTCTGTCCGGGTACCAACTTTTATTTTTAAATGACATTTATGATATTTCATTGCGAAGGATTTCACTTTCTTCGCAATGAAATCTTCAAAAAAACACTTACTTTGTAACCCTAACGAAATAAAAACAATACGATTATGAATCCTACTTTCGGAGCTTCCATTCTTTCTTGGATACCACCTATGTGGACACCAGAAGCCGGTCTTTTCGCTATCCAGCAAGCATCTGCCGCCGGTTTTGATTTACTGGAAATTTTGTTGCCTCCTTCCATGGAGTTCGATGCTCCAATCGTAAAGCGACAATTGAAACAACACGGATTGAAGGCGACTTGTTCTCTCAATCTTCCCAAAGAAGCGCATATTCCTTTTTATCCCAAGAAAGCGACTTGTCTGATCAAGGAGGCACTGGATAAAGCGAGCGAACTGGAGGTTGATTACTTGGGAGGTGTCTTACATTCCGGCATCGGGGTCTTTTCCGGCAAACAGCGAACACAAGAAGAAGAAAATACACTTTGTGAGGTATGGGCAGAGGTTGCCGAATACGCCGCCCGATCTGGAATCACGATCGGTATCGAGCCGATCAATCGCTATGAAAGTTATATGTGTACCTCTGCGGAGGAAGTCTTGCGCTTTATCAAATGCGTAAACGCACCGAATTTGTCTTTGCATCTGGATACTTTCCATATGAATATAGAAGAGACGAGTTTTTATGAACCGGTTATTGCGGCTGGCAGCCGGCTTCGCCATATTCACATGACTGAAAGTGACCGGGGAATGCTGGGTGAGGGAAACGTACGCTGGGATGATTTGTTCCGGGGACTACAGGAAATCGATTTCAATGGGAATTTAGTTTTGGAGAATTTCTCCAATTCTGTTCCCGGTATGGCGGAAGCCGTATCTTTGTGGCGTCCGTCTAAATACAATGCCGATGCCTTAGCCAAAGGCAGTCTCGCCTTCATGCGTAAGATGGCACGCAAATATCAATAAAGCATCAATTACCGCAAGACCGCCGCAGTATTACCGCACGGCGGTTGCAGTAATGTCATGTCAAATGAGATGGTAGCATCAATCTTATCATTTAAATAGCTGCTGAACGACAGCGCTATCCCCGTCATTCGGAGCAGGTTGTATATTCAATAAACGGGCAATCATCAAGTAAAGGTTCACGTTCGCCATTTGCGGGACCTCCGCATGTCTCTTGAACGAGGGACCTGCCGCATAGAATATGGCCTCCATCTCCGGCGTAAAATTATCGTAACCATGTGTCGCCGCATAACGGGGAGATGATTTCTCTCGGAATTCTACATACGTTCCAATATGTGGAGAAACAACTAAGTCACTAACTCGAGGATTCTTTCCGTAAACAAATTTCTCAGGAATCTCGTTTTTCTTCCATACGGTTATATTCGGCACTTTCTGTAAAATCGCATAGGCAGTATCCACATAGGTTTTCTTGGGATATAATAATGTAGGAACGCCATCAAAAACACAATCGAAACTATCCCGGGGTAGATAATCATTCAAGTTCACATATTTCTCGGGATAATAGGTGGCCATTCCATGATCCGAAAGAACGATAAAATCGATCTTATCGAAAATATCCAACTGACGGGCTTCCGTGAAAAAATGATTCAAGACTTTATCCAAGTTCTCCACCACATCCAAGGTCGCCGACGAATCCGGGGTAGCGGAATGACCTATCGCATCCGGTTCTTCCATATACCACATAATCAAATGAGGACGCACATCTTCCGGCAACTTCAGCCAAGAGATCACGGAATCAGCACGATCTGAAAAAGGAACCGATTTATCAAACGGCTTCCATATTGAAGGCTGGCCACTCTCTAAAGGCACCTCACTACCTACCCAATAGAACGAGGCGGTACGAACCCCTTGGCGTTCCGCCGTATTCCAAATAGGTTCTCCACCATAAAATTGCGGATCAAGATTTCCCATCCGGTATGAGCTATCAAGCTCCGCGTCATAAAAGAAATTATTTACCAAACCATGGTGATCCGGATGCAATCCGGTAGCCATGCTATAATGATTCGGGAAAGTCACGCTGGGATAACACGGGCGAAACGTGGAGCGAACCCCCACATTCGCCAAAGAATCCAACGTCGGAGTATGAGCACGTGACGGATAATCAGAGCGGAAACCGTCCATTGATAAAACTACGACATAACGATCCGATTGTTTTTTCGTTTGGCAACCGGTAAAAGCCAATGAACAAATACAAAAGAAACTAACGAGTAAGAACTCAATACGATTATTCCACATATCATTAAATTAAAAAAGAGGTCCACAAAGATAGTGAACCTCTTCTAATTATTAAATTTTATCTAATGAAAGATTTTTCTCTTAGAAGATATACTTGATACCGAATTGCATCTGCCAACGAGACACATCGTTCAAATTATCCTTGAAGGTTTCGTCCAAATCTTTCGCCATCGTATATTTCAACGTATAGTTGTTCGCCGCACTCGGGCCTTGTCCTTTCGGGATCGTCAAGAACTGATATTGCTGATTACCCAAAACGGTTGTTTGTACCACACCCCAATTACGATTCAACAAATTCAAGAAGTTAGCGATATTGAAACTAAAGCGCAAAGTATGTGAGCGACCATTCTTCTGGTAAATCTTTATATCATGAGAAACGCTCAAATCCAATTGATTCGCAAACGGAGCGACAGCACCGTTACGTTCGGCATACTCACCTCTATGTTTGCTCAAATAAGGATCTTGCTCGATAAAGGCATTCATCGCTTTCCATGCATCTTCTTGGCTATCGAAATCGCCCGGTAACAAATGATCTTTTACCTCGTCAAAATTCGCAGGGATATACATCAAGTCATTGGAGAACTGAGAATCGCCATTCGCGTCACCATTATAACAATAAGAATAACGGAACGGACGATAACGCTGATAAATCAAGCCAAAACTTGTTGCCGCATATTTACTCCAGTTAGCCGTATAAGAAGCGGACAATAACAAACGACCATCAAAAGAACCTGCCGTATAACCTACTTCTTCCGCATTTCCGTCCAAGGCCGCACGGTACTTCCAAGCGGAAGTCGCCACAGACGATGTTCCGTCTGTTACACCTCTAGACTGCCCGAAAGAGTAAGATCCATTCAAATACAATCCCTTCAGGATTCCATCAACAAAGTTTTTCTGCAACTGGAAGGTCGTATAAAGCGAATGTCCTTTGCTGGTATTACGCAGCATCACGACATGATTCGCAGCCTTTTGATTTCCTTCTCTATCGCTATAATAGCCATTATAATATGGACGTGCATTACCCGCTCCACCGTCATTTACAAATTGCTCGGTCCGATACAATCCGATATTGTCATGATAAATAGCGTTAATGTCTTTTGAATACAGCAACTCTACGGTAGCGACCCAACCATCACCAAACTTATAATCAGCAGCGATATTACTTTTCCATAAGCTCGGATATTTAAAGTCCGGATCCGTAATCGCTATATCCGAACGTGTAGCGCTACCTTCAGCCGGTTTATAAGTATCCATATTTCCGGTGAAACCTAGTGAAGGTCTGCCGTCGCTAATGATATTGTCATTTTTATCCTTTACCGCCCGAACATTTAGGTCACCAAACAAAACACCATTGTTGCCGGCTTGATTACTGATCCATACATAAGGAGGAGTACCCGTGAAGAGTCCCGTACCACCACGTATCTGTAAGCTTCCATTCTCATCGTCAAACGGTTTGTAGTTAAAACCGAATCGAGGAGAAAACTGAGGTTTGGCGTTCGGATATTTAGAAACATCGATCTTGATGCCATCCCGATAGGTCTCGGCGGCGACTTTATCATTCGACTGCAAATCAGTCATAAAGAACGGAACATCGATACGTAAACCTAACGTCAAGTTCAATTTATCACTTACCGTCCACTTATCTTGGGCATACAAACCTAACTGGAATACATTTATCTCGGCGAATGGAAAATCATCCGTCATCGAATATCTTTGCGCATAGTATTGATACCCCGTAGAAGAAGAGTTCGTTATACCCGTCACATTGGAACCAAATCCAAAATCTTTCGGATTAAACTCACGGATATCAAATCCTTGTACACTTCCGTTATGAGCGGCCATGTATTGTTTTGTAGCCAATACGTTGAACTTGAAATCATCGACAGAATTAAACACCCAAGAACCCGGATAGTTTTGAGCGAAACCATTCTTAAAGGCACGATAGTCACTTTGCGTTCCAACCGTAATCTGATGTTTGCCAAAATTCATCAAGAAGTTATCCTGTATCTGCCAGATATCAGTGTTCAACTGGTTATTATAGGAGTTTGCCTCGGTTCCGAAAGTTGTATAAGCATTGTTACCACCATCCAAGATATCCACTTGCGGGAAGTAACCGCCATCCATATCGCGATAATCACGCAAACGGGAATAACCGATCTTCAAATAGTTAGACATACGGTCATTAATGGTCGTATTCAAGTCGGCCATCCAAATATTGAAGTTATTATTCGTCCGGTAGAAAGAAGAAGAGAACGGAATAGCGAACGCATTCGGTCCACGTCCGTTATTCGGCGCACCGGAAGTAGAAGGGTTATTCGTATTAAACGATTTCAAATAATAATATTTTAAGCTCAACACATTATTTGAGTTGATATTCCAGTCTAAACGAGCCGTGATTCGATCCGCTTGAGTATTTGTCTTATTCACGTCGAATTTACCCGGATTATACCCAAGCTCATCACCTAAGAAATCAGATAAACCCTGCAAGACGGTCGCATCCGCCGCTGAATTAGCGGTCGTATAAGAAATCGGTTCCTCCTGACGATCCATCTCACCATTGATGAAAAAGAATAATTTATTTTTAATGATCGGGCCGGATAAGCTGATACCGTATTGGTGGTTAGAGAACTCAGAAACACCAATCGTCTCATCCTTCACACGATATCCCATCATAGACGGACTCTTCGTGTACATATATACAGAAGCATGAAACTCATTCGAACCGGATTTCGTTACGGAGTTAATACCCGCACCCGTAAATCCTCCATTTCGAACATCAAAAGGAGCGATCATCACCTGTACCTGCTCGAGCGCCTCCAAAGAAATCGGTTCCGTACCGGAAGCTCCAAGAGCAGAAGCCAGACCAAACGAGTTATTAAAGGAAGCACCGTCCACCGTTACATTATTAAAACGGTAAGAGACACCGCCAAAATTCTTACCGCTACTCATCGGAGTTAATTTCACGAAATCGTCCAAAGAACGGTTAATCGTAGGCAGCTTATCCATCTTCTCACGAGTGATGATTTCCTGCGCACCTGTACGACTTCCTGAAATAATGGGGTTCTTATCCGCAACCACGACTACCTCGTCGAGAGCTTGGGTATCTTCCCGCATTACTACATTCAGTTTCAGATCCTCACCCAAAACCAAGTTTATTCCTGTCCGGCTCTCCGTATTGTATCCAATATAAGAGAACTCTACCACATAAGGGCCTCCGATACGAAGGTTGTTAAAAGAATAAGAACCATTCGGCTGGGTAATCGTGTAGTATTCGGTACCCGTTGGCGTATGCGTAGCCTTGATATTCACTCCGATCATCGCTTCCGATGATGTATCCGTGACTTTACCACTCATACTCGCCGTCGTCACCTGAGCATGTATGGATATTCCCACGCACAACAAAAGTAACGTTAAAAGTAGATAAGTTTTCCTCATACAAGAAGTATTTATATTTAAAATAATTATAACATTTTTGTATATCGCCGCAAAGATAGGGATTAGATATCTCTTTTTGTCACAAACTATATATAATATTCATAGCATTAACATTCCTCACACAGATCTCCAGATTATTATTTTCAACCAACCACATCCATAATCCAACAATATGCAAGAAAAGCGTCTATAATTCTTTTAAATCACCGCCCAACAGGGAATGTTAGTTAAGAATCATCAAATTAAAAATTTCATAAAGAACCCTCTTGTTTTGCCAATACAAGCCATCCATCTCCGAATAAGGACATTACTCAATTCCGCCCCGTCACAGCAACTTCATGAATATGAAACAAGTATTAAATAAGAAACATACAATGATATTAAAAAATAACCCATAACTTTGCGAAAGTTTTTATTACATTAACTATTTTAAATTATGAGCAGACATTTACAGACGCTATTCCTTTTAGCTGTACTGAGTTTCTTGTTTGTCATCCCGACACAAGCGCAGGTAACAACAGCCAGTATGAGTGGAACAGTTATGTTTCAAGATGAACCCGTTATTGGTGCGACCGTTTTGGCGGTTCACGAACCTTCTGGGACAAATTATGGTACGATCACGAACGTTGACGGACGCTTTTCCTTACAAGGTATGCGTACAGGAGGTCCATACAAAGTTACGATCTCTTACGTTGGTTATCAATCTGCCGTTTATTCCGGCATTACCCTGCAATTGGGAGAGAACTACAACTTGAATGTTAAGTTGAAAGAATCTTCCGAGACCTTGGACGAGATCGTAATCACAGCGGCGAAAACGAAGTTCAATACGGAAAAGACGGGTGCGACAACCAATATCTCCTCGTCACAGATCACCTCTTTACCCACCATTAACCGTAGTATCTCCGATATCGCACGCCTTTCTCCTTATGCCTCCGACATGAGTTTTGCCGGTGGCGATGGCCGTTCCACGAACTTTACGGTAGATGGAGCGAACTTTAATAACAACTTCGGCCTTTCGGATAATCTTCCCGGAGGCGGTAACCCGATCTCTATGGACGCTATCGAGGAAGTACAAGTGGTAATCGCCCCGTTCGATGTCCGCCAGACAAACTTCATTGGTGGCGGTATCAACGCTATCACCAAATCCGGTACAAACACATTCAAAGGTTCCGCTTACACTTACTTCCAGAATCAGAATATGCGAGGAAACTCAATCGATGGAGAAGACTTGGGCGCACGTGCTAAGGAATCCAAAACGATTTACGGAGCTACGTTCGGCGGTCCAATCATCAAGAATAAATTATTCTTCTTCGCCAATGTAGAAGTGGAAAAACAACCGCAACAAGTGATCAAATGGAGAGCTCGTACTGAAGGAGAGCAACCGGACGAGAATAACTACATATCTCGCACTACACTCTCCGACATGCAAAAGGTATCCGATTTCTTAAGAGATAAATATGGTTATGATACAGGATCAGCCACGAACTTCCCCGCAGACGAAAAGAATTTGAAATTGCTAGGTCGTATCGACTGGAATATCACGAATGGCCATAAATTGAGCGTACGGTACAACTATACAAAGAATACCGCATGGAACGCTCCCAACGCTAACTCTATGGATGGTGGTTCCGGCTCTCGTCTGTATAATACAAGCCGTGTAGGTTACCAATCCATGTCTTTTGCCAACAGCATGTATTCCCAAGACAATAAAGTGTCTTCCGTATCCGCTGATTTGAACAGTCGCTTCTCTGATAAGATTTCCAATCAGTTACTTTTCACTTATACGGATATCGAGGATATGCGCGGAACCAACTCTTCCCCTTTCCCCTTCATTGATATCTTGGCAGGTAAAGATGCGGAAGGTAACCAAATCATGGAGCCTTATATGAGTGCCGGATATGAATTATTTACTTACAACAACGGCGTGAAGAACAAGATCACAAGTGTTATCGATAACTTCACTTACTTTGCCGGCGACCATAAGATCACAGCTGGTATCAGTTTCGAGCACCAACTTGCTAGCAATGCTTATATGCGCAACGGCACGGGATATTATCGTTACAGCAGCTTAGATGATTTCTTGAACGGTGCCGCTCCTGAAACGTTCGCATGGACATACGGTTACAACGGTGTTTCCGACCCGAAAGCTCAGGTTACTTTTAACCAGATCGGATTCTACGCACAGGATGAGTGGAACATTCGCCCGAACGTGAAGTTAACTTATGGTATACGTTTCGATGATTTAATTTTCGACAATAGCGATCTTCAAAGAAACGACGCAATCTACGATCTTGATTTCGGAGGCAAACATATCGACACCGGCAAATGGCCTAAGTCTAGAATGCAAATATCCCCTCGTGTAGGTTTCGTTTGGGATGTGTTCAAGGATAATTCCTTAAAAGTACGTGGTGGTACAGGTATATTTACCGGACGTTTACCCTTGGTATTCTTTACGAATATGCCGACAAACTCGAATATGGTACAAAATGCCGTAGTATTCGGCACAAAATATGAGAATGGAATTGCGGTAAGTCATGATTCCCGTCTGGATCAATTGGCTGGCGGCATGATTACGAATGTAGACGATGCGATCAAGAAATTCGGCCTTCCTACCACGATAGAGAATCCGGTTGCCGGTTCTAAGATCTCTGGCGTAAAGGACAACTTCAAGATGCCACAAATATGGAAAACCTCCTTGGCTGTAGATTATCAGCTCCCAACTTCCTTCCCATTATCCGTAACCGGCGAGTTCATCTATAACAAGAACATCAATGCCGTAACCCTTGAGAATATCAACATCAAGGACCCGTCAAATTGGGAACATTTTAACGGAGCGGATAACCGTTTGATTTATCCATCTGATTATACGTATGTATCCGGTAAGAATGCGGTTGTATTAACTAACACATCCAAAGGACATGGTTATACCGCCAATGTTACGGTTAACGCTCAACCCGTAGAGGATTTGAACATGATGTTGGCTTATACGCACACGGAATCCAAAGAAATTTCCGGTCTTCCGGGTAGCGACCCTGTATCTACATGGCAGGGAATGTTAACGATAGACGGACCGAATTTCGCGACCGTACAACGTTCACGGTATGTAGTGCCCGACAAGGTAATCGCAGCGGTCAATTATAATCTGCCCTTCCGCCATAAAGGTCTGCTCAGAAAAACAAGCTTAAATCTGTTCTATTCCGGTTATTCCGCTTCCGGATATAGCTTCGCTTATACAAATGATATGAATGGTGACGGTATCAATAATGATATGATGTATATCCCGAAAGATGATAGTGAAATCAAATTCAAGAATGAAGCAGATAGAACCGCTTTCTGGAACTTCGTAGACCAAGATTCTTATTTAAAGAATCACAAGGGAGAATACGCTGAGGCTTATGCCGCACGTGCACCTTGGGTACATCGTTTCGACCTTCGTATAACGGAAGATTTCTCATTCAAGGCAGGTAAAACCGAACATCATTTCCAATTGAGCCTTGATTTCATGAATATCGGTAATATGATCAACTCGAAATGGGGTGTAATGAAGAACGCATCTTCTTCCAACGGTTGCCGTATCTTGAAATATGAAGGTATGGATGATAATAAGACTCCAATTTTCTCCATGTATAAGATCAATGGTGAATATCCGACCGAGACTTATTCTTATAACCGTATCTATACTGAATGCTGGAAAATGCAGGTTGGTATCCGTTACATCTTTAATTAATCAAGAGATATAACTCCATAAAAAAGGCGGGGAACAAATTTTCCCGCCTTTTCTATTTCATCATATATCCTCTCCTCCTCGCAAGGCATCCGCTATATCTTGATGCCGCTGGGCTAATTCGTCCTCTCCGATCGCCCGGAAACCCTCTGCCAGATATTCGTGGGAAGCCGCATGTTTAGGTTTGATACTTACCGCCTGCTGGAAATCCAGAATAGCTTCATCGTAATATTTGAGCTTCAATAGGCATTTTCCACGGTTATAGCGGGCCTTAAAAGATTTCGGACTTAATTTTACCGCTTTGTTTAAACAAACCTGAGCGTCGTAGTCCTCACCTATATCCAATAAAGTAACCCCTTTGCGCACCCAAGCTTCCACATAATTCGGATTCAAATTCAAGGCTTTATCAAAACAACGAATAGCGGCATTCGCGTCATGGGCCTTCGTTATGCACTCGTTACCCATCAAGTAATATTCATGCGCATACTCTTTCTGGGTCTCACGAAGCGAATGCAACTCTTCCCGCAAAGCCTTAATCTGTGCCTTTTGACTATTCAACGCTTGCAATTTCAAACGAAGCAGCCGTTGTACCATCGGATTATCCAATTCATTCCGTTTAGATACGGCGGCGGCAAAAGCCTCGACCGCCTCTTTCATATTACCCTGCCGAAAACCCTGAGCCGCCCGACCATATTGCAATTCCGCCTCGCTCTCTTTGATACTTTTCTCTATTAATGCTTGGTTATTGAATATTTGGCTGAATTCTACGATCTCTTTCCGGATAAAGATATCCCGGGAAGAGATCTTGCTTTTTAGCACCAATCCTTCCAATGAAGTACAACGACTCAACGCCACATAGGTTTGTCCCCCGGCAAATACCCCTCCGGTCAAATCAACTACCACCCGGCTAAAAGTCAAGCCTTGACTCTTATGCACCGTGATCGCCCAAGCCAAACGAATCGGCAATTGTTCGAACGTACCGACAATCTCTTCCTCGATCCGTTTCTCTTTCTCGTTATATTTGTATTTATAATTTCGCCATGAGGTAGGTTCGACCAAATGTTCTACACCGCTCTCCAGCAAGACATAAACATTTCCATTCTCATCGATACCCGATACCATACCGATCGTCCCGTTCACCCAACGACGCTCATAATCATTATCGATAAAAATAACCTGCGCCTGTTCCTTGATGGATAAATTCAGCTGGGTAGGTAGTGAGGATTCCGGAAAATCCCCCTCGATCTTTCCCACGGAGACGTACTCTTCTCCGGGAAGCTCGGCCAACTTCTTCTCATTGATAAAATCAACCTGATCCCGGCGAGTGGCCAACGTGATATACATATCCTCATTCTGAGGCTCGAAAGACGGAAAATAACGACCGTTCAACGTATCCAACTCCTGTTTTCTAGCGGCATTATTACGAATCCGATCCAATATATTGATAAAAACAGAATCGGTCTGGCGATACACTTTTTGCAACTCGATCGGCACTAAATTAATGTCCTTGAACACACGAGCCGAGAAAAAGAAAGGGCTCGCATAGAACAAACTCAATATCTCTTTTTGATCCGACGGAACAACCGGTTCCAACTGGAAGACATCTCCCACGAACAATAGCTGCTTTCCGCCAAAAGGCAATCGCATATTACCGGAATAGACCCTCAAGATACGATCTACACAATCAATAATATCCGCCCTCACCATCGATATCTCGTCAATGATGATCAAATCGACCTCCGCGATAATTTTCCGTTTCTCCTTCGGATACTTAAAAAACTCAAAGATACGACCATGAGACAAACTTAAATCCGGATCATCCGGCAACATCGGCCGAAAAGGGAGCTTGAAAAAGGAATGCAAGGTAACGCCGCCCGCATTTATGGCCGCTATTCCGGTAGGAGCCAGCACCACATACTTTTTCTTCGTATGATTGCAAATATACTTCAAAAAAGTAGACTTGCCGGTCCCTGCTTTCCCTGTCAGGAAAACAGACTGGCGAGTGTGGGTGATCAGTTGCAAGGCATCCTGAAACTCCTTATTGTTCGTGTCTAACTGAAAGTCCAAGTATATAATTTTTAGATGAGACAAAGCTATGAAAATATTTACAGATCACTCTAATAATATCCCTCAAAATATTTGGCAGTCTCCATAAAAATCACTTATTTTGTGATATCAAATTAATATCAAAAACAAATCATCATGAAAGCAACCGAAAAGACATTCAACGGACTGAGAATCTCGGGGTTTATTGCTCTTTTTCTCCTATTGGCTCTATCGGGTCTCTGCTGCTATTTAATCGCAGACACCAACGAGACTTGGAGCGTAATCACCGGCATCGTCGGACTCTGCCTGTTAGTGGTTTGTTTATTGGGATTCATGGAAATCGAGCCCAACAATGCCCGAGTAATGCTCTTTTTCGGAAAATATAAAGGGACAATTACTGATAACGGATTTTTCTGGGTCAATCCACTTTACAGCAAAAAGAAAATCACGTTACGTGCCCGTAACTTAGATGTCCCTCCTATCAAGGTTAACGATAAGGTCGGTAATCCGGTTATGATCGGGGCCGTGATGGTATGGAAAGTCAAGGATACTTATAAAGCGATGTTCGACATCGATTCTTCGTCCATTAGTATCTCCTCGAATAAATCATTCATATCACTGGGAGAATCCTCTGAATTATCCCAACGAATGCAGAATTATGAGAATTTCGTGCAGATACAAAGTGACGCCGCCATCCGTAAGATAGCTGGCATGTATGCCTATGATTATAACGAGAGCAAAGATCCCGTCACCTTACGATCCGATGACGGGGAGGTCGCTCAAAAACTGGAAGAGGAATTAAACAGTCGTTTGGCGATAGCAGGCATTGAGGTATTGGAAGCTCGTATCAATTACTTAGCGTATGCTTCCGAGATCGCCGGAGTCATGTTACGCCGCCAGCAAGCGGAAGCCATTATCGCCGCAAGAGAACGGATCGTGGAGGGAGCGGTCAGCATGGTTCGACTCGCCTTGAACAAACTGGATCAAGACAATGTTGTGGAATTGGATGAGGAACGGAAGGCTGCGATGGTTAGCAACCTGTTGGTGGTCCTTTGCGCTGACGAGGCAGCGCAACCTGTCGTAAATACCGGGACCCTACATCATTAATGTAAGAATTTAATATTAATACTAGTATATGGCCAAAAAAGATAATACTGTCAAAAGCTTCATCCTTCGGGTGGACGCTGATATGATGGAAGCTATCGAAGCTTGGGCTGCGGACGAATTTCGCAGCACCAATGGCCAAATCCAGTACATTCTGGACCAAGCCTTACGAAAGGCAGGACGGTTGAAGAAGAAAAGACTGCCCCGGCCACAAAACGACGACAAGTCATAAAAAAAAGCCTGATCTTTCGATCAGGCTTTTTTATTAACGGCTAATGAACAGCCAAGCATCTTTATACTTTTCTATTTTTCGAAGTGTCGCCATGTAGCTCTCGGCATCCGCCCGGTTATTAAACTTATCCGCATAAATACGATATTTACCATCACGAACCACCTTGCTTACATTCTTACATTGCGTGCGGTCTACACCGGATATATACTCATTCGCCTGCTCCTCTGTCGGGAAACTCGCTATTACGATATGATACATCTTTTTCGTCGCCACGAGTTCCGCTTTCGGAGCGGGGACAGCGACTTCTTTCCTTACCTCAGGGGCAGAAGGCGCTTTGGCAATCTCAGTCTCCTTAGTCGCTTCTATTTTGGGAGTTACCTCCGCTACCATCTCGTCCACTTGAGATATTTGAATTTCCTCCGGCTGAGAAATAGGTTCCTCGAACCTATAATTTATCATCTCCGTAGGAACAAAACTAGCTGTATAAGCGGACAGGTTTACTTCTTTCACCGGAGTTGAAACCACAAAGAATAATGCGACAGCAGCAGCTGATGCCGCGACAACCCGGATCAACTTACGACTAACCGGGATATAGAACACATCTTTCTTTTTCTTACCCGCAAGTAAAGCAACCTCTTCCCGCTCCTCCTCCAATGATCGCAAAACCGGAAAATGAAACGATGGTAAACCATACGAATCCGCATTGAATACCCCAGAATCGCCCGGCGTAAAAATGGTCTGCCCTTCCTCTCCTATAGAGAAAGTCCCGATTCGCCCCAATGTTATCCGCTTGTCTTGTTCCAAAGAAACATTCAAAGCCTCGATATCCTCTTCCAGCATCAACTGAGCTTTCCGGTAATCAACGCCATACGTCTGCATATATGACTCGGAGAGCAAGCCGTCTGTATGCTGTAGCGTGACATTAAACATAACCTCTTTACGCATCGGCCGGAACAAATGTTCCTCTTCCTGATACGTCGCCGGCAAAGTTTGCAGCACGAAACCACCAAACTTCGGCAAGATCACACAATCGTGCGTCAGCAACAAGCGTTCAATATGTGTTATTATCCTTAACATAGAGACAAAGGTAAATATCTTTATAGAAATAACAAAAAAAGAGCACTTTTTTCCTTTGAAATGACCCGGAAAATTATATGCATGACATTCTCATTTCAAAATCCACATGACACCCATATAGTCATCCGACCCTCCATACTGGTCGCTAATTGATTTTGAGACATTATCCATATTGTAATCCAACTCTTCCGATGGATACATCCATCTTAACGGCATTTTATCAGAAGGTATATTCCTATTCGATTTCGGATTTATCGGAATATTCGGTACACCTGTCCTACGATATTCAAAGAAAGCATTGTAAGGTGTTTGAAGAAACGTCAATATGTACTTTTGCCAAATAATCTGACTCAACTGTTCTTGAAAATCACTAGCGAATTTAACGCCTTGGTTTCCGAGATATTCTTGAATATAGGCATCTGTTATTTTTCGATTATGATGGAACATAACATCATCGGGGGTATTATCCGCCACAAACCGCATTGAAGAACGAACGCCTTCCTCATAATACTCTTTGGGACTTTTTGAGATAAAACCTCTCAGAGCCATCTCAGCCAGTATAAAATTTTGTTCTTGATAACTCAAGAAAAATACAGGCTCGCCCTCCGGCAGTTCCTCGTAGCGATCATTTATTTGAGAAACAGTTCCCCCACTCACAAAAGTCAAGATCTCAGACTCCGGTAAGGTCGGGTCAACTCCACCATAAGCATCCCATTCCGAGGGATCCAACTTGGCCTCTTCTGAGCTCGGTGTCGGTTTCGCATAATAAAATAAACGATAATCTTTCAAGGCTTTCAATTTATCAACAAAAAGATTAGTCATCCTGTCATTATTCACAAAACTATTAATTTCCTTAAAATAAGGATATTTCTGTCCAGCCTTATTAGAGTACACAACTTGGAAATTATCCGCACTCGACTCAAAAACAGGTCTGTTATTGATAATCTCATTGATTCTTTCCCGAACCTTTAAATCCGGATCATCGACCTTTTTATACAAATTAAGAAGCAACTTCAATTGCATAACATTCACAGCCTTACGCCATTTCGTCACATCCCCTCCATAAATATAATCACCCTCAAAATTAGTGCCAGCACTAAAGAGACGGTCCGCCTCATCCAATTCATTCAATAACCCGAGAAAAACATCTTTTTGAGAGTCATATTTCGGGAAATACACCTCTTCATCCTCAGCTCTTAAAGCTTCAGAATAAGGTATGTCCCCCACTTGCATTGTCAAATTGAAGAAAAAGAAAACCCGTACGAAATGAGACAATGCCGTATAGGAGTTTTTCAACTCATCATTCGTCGCAAAATCAATCATCTTCGAGGCATTCCGCAAATCTCTCAAAGCATCATAATTCGCTCCACCCAACAAATTGAATGCCAGATCTATATCATTAGCCTCTGTCCACGACAAATACTTAGCTAACAATTCATCCCGGATAAAATCCTTTCCATTCCCATTTTTATAAGTGGTAATATCACGTAACAGTTCTGTTGCCAACATCGCAGATGTTACTTTGTTAGTTGAGTCGGGATTTGTATTTACGCTTTCGAAATCATCACATCCAACCATACCCAACAAAACCAGTCCGCATATCAATATATTTTTAATTTTCATACGTTTAGCTTTTAAAATTCAACTTTCAAGTTTACACCTACATACCTTATAGATGGAGAAGATATATCCTCGCCCTCAATATCCTCAAAGCCATCCGGATCCGAGAATCTAAAATCTTTGGTCAACACAAATAAGTTCTGTCCGATAAAGCCTACATAACAGCTATTCATACTTAACTTACTAATAAACTTCTTCGGCAAATTATATCCGATTGACATTTCCCTCAATTTCAAGAATGTCTTTTTCTGAACTAATTTATCTGGATTATTATGGCTGCTTCTTACAAAATCCTCATAAGAAGTCTCGATGTCATTCGGAGCGAATACCCGCGTATCTGATGTAATCCTGCCATATTGATCATATTTGACCTCACCTGATACAATCTTGACACCTTCACCCACATAGTTTTTCTTGCCATTCACCACCTCATCATATCTCCATTGATTGTCCGTATCCGGATGAGCGCCGGTTTCCAACATGTGGAATTCCGTATTCGACCATGATTTTCCACCAATACGGCCATCAAAATTGAGTGTCAGCGTAAAATTCTTATACTTGAATACATTCGCTAGACCATACTCTAAATCCGGATCCGTATAACCAATCAAAGAGCTATATTGGCTCCTAGACATCAAGCCATTCGTATTAATAATATAATTACCATCCGGATCTTTGTCATAGCCTTTATATGAATAAGAATCCGTACGAGCGCCCACGTATGTCCACAAATTATCCGGGCTGAAGTTCTCATCCAATTTAGCGTAATACCTCTTGCTCGTCGAAAGATTCAACGACACATCCCATGAGAAATCACGGACTTGCACCGGAGTAGCGTCAATAGAAATCTCCACCCCCCGACGAACATATTCTTCGTCAATATTCATCAATCTCGATTTATATCCCGTAGCGGAAGATATCCTTTGGCTGATCGTATTATTATAAGTCAACTTATTGAAATAACTCACATCTAATTTCAAGCGATGTCCTTGCAAGAAGTGAATACCCGTACCGATTTCCCATGTACGATTCGTGATAGGCTTCACGTCGCCACGCAAATAATCCGGATAACTAGCCGTATTCAAGCCATCCCAAACATTCTGTTTAATCGTATAGGCCCGATCTAAATCATAAATAGCTAAATCGGTTTTAGAGACAGTCCACGATCCTCTCAATTTCCAGAAGGGTATCCAATCCGGCAAGCTTATTATATTAGAAGGAATAATACTCACTCCCACGGAAGGATAAAAATATGATTTATCATTTGAAGGCAAAGTAGAAGACCAGTCATTACGCCCTGTAGCCTCCAGATAGTAAGTATCCTTATACCCCAATGTCAACGTGCCGAACAGACTATTTACTTTTTTCGTCTTAGTCTCCGCATCCACGATCGGACTTTCTACGGAAGCTTTTATCGAATAAAAACCGGGAACAGACAAGCCATTCTTCGTGGAAGCTTCCAGATTCTTTGTTTTCGTATAATAAAGAGAACCTCCCAATAAACCGTCAACACTAAAATCACTCAGCTTCTTATTAAACAGCAAGAAGAAATCATAATTCATGGTAAAACCAGTCTTCTTGCCCTCTTTATAATAACCCAGCGCTCCGTCTTCCCAGCCACCACGGCCTTTAGAGATCGTTCCCACCGAAGAACGAGTCACATTATTATTCGCATAAGCGACTCCTCCCGCACGCAATTGCAATTTCAGCCAAGGGAGTATCTCGTACTTAAAAGACAATGAACCATTCGTCGTAAAATTATTTATCGACTTAATCTTCTCATAAGCCTCAAAATAAGGATTATCATACCAATCCGTATAATGCCAATTTTGCTTTTCATTTGGGACAAGCCAATAATCCTTGTAATCCCGCAGATCATACTCCGGACCAGTCCATAATAAAATATTGTACATATATCCGGTACCATATCCATACCCAGCCGTATTCGGCGCAGATTCCTGCGTAAAGTTCATACTACCTTCCACGCTCGCCTTATTGCCTAGTTTCAGCTCTCCACCAATATTATACCAGAATTTATTCTTACGTGAATTCGGATATTGATTCTTATCATACAAATAAGACAAAGAAGTGCGGATGCTTCCATTCTTACCAGAAGATGATACACTGACCGTAGTATTACTGATCATACTAAACTCCAAGAAATTCTTAAAATTATTCTTACCCCTCGAAGTCAACTCCATTTCCCGATACTCTTTCTTAATAGGATCCCATTGCGTATAAACACGACCAATATCCAACTTATCGCCCCAGACATAATCTATATTATCAAATTTACCTCCAGACCCGGCGCTATAAGCCGTCTGCACCTCCGGTATTTTTAACTGTCCGGCATTAAACATATTACTGGTATTTACCTCTATAGAAAAGCCCTTATCACCCCCTTTCTTGGTGGTAATCATGATCGCTCCATTACCACCTCGGGAACCATACAACGCAGAGGCCGTAGCCCCTTTCAACACAGTGATATTCTCAATCACATCCTGGTTGAAATCACTAAACGCTTGATTTGTAGGAACGCCATCCACGACGACCAAAGGCTCCTCTCCACGTAATTTTATCTTAGGAGCGACCCCAAATTCCGTAGAATTATACACTCGCATGCCCGAGATCCTACCACTTAAACTCGTCGCGATATTCACGCCCTTAACTTTCTCCAATTCATCCCCCTTGAACTTTTGTGTAGCATAACCTAACGCTTTCTCTGAACGAGTAATACCCAAAGCGGTAACGACAACTTCCTCCAAGGCTTTTGAATCTTCATCAAGCACTATCTGGAGAACTTTTTTATCCCCAACAGGAACCTCTTTTTCTTGAAAACCGACATAAGATACCATTAGCACATTCCCAGCGGAAACATCCAAGGAAAAGTTTCCATCCAGATCACTAATAGTGCCGTTAGTCGTTCCTTTTTCTACTACATTCGCACCAATCACTGGATCCCCGTGAGCATCTTTCACGACACCTGTTATTTTTACCTTTTTCGTCTGTTGATTAGCAATCGGTAAATCCTCTTTTTTCGTGTCTCGACGTACGATTATTTGACGATTATTAATAATATACTCAATATCCGTTCCGCTGAATAATTTATCTAATATTATCTCTACAGACTGATCCCGAACATCCAGATTAACTTTCCTATGCAAATCAATGTTAGAACCATGATACACAAAAATAAACTCACTGTTTTTCTCAATGTATTCAAATACATCTTCTACCGTACGATCATTCATTTGAATGCTTAGCATAGTCCGCTGCGCATATAGGGAAGACGCATATATCGCAGATCCTCCAAAACTTACCAGACATAAGGCTAAACCAAGACTTTTGAGAAAATGATTTGATTCTCGGCAGAAATCTTCTTTTTTCTTCATACCTTTGTAATGTTTTTTCTTTAGTACGTAATTATTGATTAAACAAAGCTCTTGAGCCGGAAGATATGGCAGTATCTTCTGGCTCTCTTGTAAATGCAAACACGCTTACAGATCATTCCTTTCCCATAGGCAAATTATTTTAATAAAATTATATTATTCTCCCCGTCTCTCTCTTGGCGTAGAAAAAGAGATTGACAAATAATCTCAACAACTTCCTCCAAGCTCTCTCTCAGGTCCAATTTTCCTGAAATAGGTATTTCACCTATCTCTTTGCCAAATAAAATAGTCCGGCCATAATAACGAGACAACCGATTTAAGACCTCTCCAACCTTACGATCATTTAACAGCATCAAGTTATCTTTCCAACAAATATGTTCAAAGACATCTACCTTTTTGATCGATATTTCTTTACCCTTTAACTCAAGCATATCATCAGGGCTCAGCACATTCTTACCATTATCGCCATTTTTCACCTCGACCTGTCCTTCCACTAATACAACGGAAGCCGCAGGTTCATCCCGATAAGCACACACATTGAATCGAGTGCCAAGCACTTTTACCTCGATCGTACTCGTTTTAACAATAAAAGGGCGAGAAGGGTCCGCAGCAACTTCCAAATAGACCTCTCCATCCACTAATATCTCCCGCTTATCTTTAGCAAAAACCGTAGGAAAAATCACCCGAGTCTCTGCATTAATATACATTTTAGTACCATCTGAAAATACGATATTCGCACGCCGTCCTTTCGGTACTATTATTTGATCCGGCTCATCAATTTTAGTTTCTTGCTCATTCTTTTCTATTTGGTGTTCCTCTACATTTGATTTGCCTACCGTATCATAAATTACCGTAGCTTCATCTTTCAGTTGAACCCAACCTTGATCCTTCACCAAGAGAATCTCATCCCCCGGCAAGGCGCCAACATTCTTTTCCTCCAACAAGGCCAAAGGCAATGAAGATTTATCATGCCCCATTATCCAAAAATAACATCCCACGGCAAGAAGCAACATGACGGCGGCCGCTACGGAAGAAACAAGATAGCGTATACGTAAAACAGAGGTCTTACGGGGAGCATTCAAACGTTCCTCCAGCTTCTGCCAAGAAGAAAGTGCCAGTCGCAAATCCACTCGCTCCTCTTCACGAACTTTACGCAACAAATCTTCTCCGGCTTGCCGAAATGACTCCTTCTCAACCATGTCCTGTTTCTTATTCACGAGATACCTGTTTACTCTTATTACGGATGGAATTCGTTTTGGTACTCACTTTTTACCGGGAAAAATAGCGAATCCGCCATTTTTTTCATTCTTACAACCTCTTTTGCCATCCCTAGGGCACGGCTGTGCCATCAAGGTGAAAATTATTGGCACAATATATCTTTGATATACTGCGACATAAAGAGAGTCCAAGAATACATTAAAGCTCCAACGAGAACCACCGCCTTAACTTACGGAGTGTTCTAGACAATAAATTTTTACTGGATTGGTAATTTATGCCTAAAATACCAGCTATCTCATTATGCCCCAATTCATTTACATAATAAAGATAAATGATCTCTCGCTGATGGGGAGAAAGTTTTGTCAAGGCTTTCATCAAAAGTTTAACCCGGTCGTCCATATCTGTCGTATCCAATGCGATACGGGAGAATAACTCATCCACTTGAAACACGTCCTCATATAAGGAGACATCCTCCATTTTCCTGTTTTTCTCGATCGTATCATACAGCTTATGTCTTAAAGCCTTAAGCAGATATCCTCTGACATTCGCCGTCGGAGAGAGGGAGGTATGGTTTTGAATCAAATTGATAAAAATATCCTGTACGCAATCTTCCACCAAGTTCTTGTCGGGAAGTAACTTGATTCCATAATTGCGCAGCAATGCGTAAAATCGGCAATAAAGCTCACGGAAGGCTTCCTTATCTCCCTTCAGACACGATTCCCATAGCTTCTCATCGGATATTCCCATATAAATAAACTCCCGAAGATTTCCCGCAAACATACACAAAAAACATTCAATTTCAGTTAAGAGCAATAAAAAAATACAAAAAAGCACGTACACCACCATGAATAACGATGTACGTGCTTCTAAAAAATCACATGGGAAAATCACTTATACCGTTTGCCTTGCCACGGTATCATACCCGTCTGACGGATATGCTCCATCAAGCCATTGAACAAGTTTTTATACGTATCCGAAGATCGTTCCCCTATCGGACTTTGTTCCTTCGGATCTTCCTTTATATTAAAGAATTGGATAGGCTCCCAAGGAGTATTTTGTAAAATCTTGAAATCCCGGTATTGAGATGCGTAATATGCCTGACCTCCATATCGGGAATTACCTTCCCTTCGTACCCAATGCACCATTCGATCTCCGGTATCTTGTTCCTCACCCCGTAAAAGAGGCAAGATACTGATACCGTCGATCTCATGCGATACAGGCACGGCTGTCAGATCGCATAAGGTCGGGAACATATCCGAAAGCATGACGAAATTATCACGTACCGCCGGACGGATCTGGTTCTTCCAATAAATACCTCCGGCTACCCGGATCCCTCCCTCATACATATCCTGCTTCGCGCCTCTGAACGGGCCGTTATTCGCACCCGCATCGTCCTGCCCTCCATTATCAGAGGTAAATATAATGATCGTATTCTCCAACTGGCCATTCTGTTCCAAGGCCTCATACACACGTCCGACGTTATAATCCAAATGCTCAATCAAGGCGACAATCTTAGCACGCTTCTCAGGAAGTGACGGTTCACGCTTTTTCACCTTTTCCAGCCATTCCTGAGGAGGTTGTATCGGGGTATGTGGGGCATTATAAGCTAGATACAAGAAGAAAGGCTCTTGCTTTTGCTTCATATCCGACAGGTAACGGATCGCCCAATCAGAGAAAATCTCTGTAGCATGTCCTTGTGGATCGATCTCTTTCAAGTTCTCACGCATATAATTATTTCCGAAACGACGATGGGTATAATAATCATCCATCATATCCCCTAAAAATCCCCGGTAGAAATCGAAACCCCTTTCCGTAGGGGTATTCGGAGACTCCAATCCTAGATTCCATTTTCCAACCATCGCATTATGATAGCCTCTTTTCTTCAACATCTGGGGTAATAATACGGCATCCTCCGACAGATACCCCCAACTATCCTCTTTATGCGTACGAATGACTCCCGGCACGCCTACCATATCCGGATAACGCCCGGTTAATAACGAGGCTCTACTAGGAGAGGAGACCGGACAGTTCGCATGGAAATTCGTGAAACGAACTCCTTCATTTAATAATTTATCGATATGTGGAGTTTGAATGTCCTTGGCGGCTCCTTGACAGGACAAATCGCCATATCCCAAATCATCCACCAAAATCAGCAGGATATTCGGGCTATCCGGCAAAGCCTTTGTTTGTGCGGAAGCTGCGGAAAAAGCCAATCCGCAAGCCGCTGTTAGTATATATTTATTCATCTAATCTAGTGTTTTTAAATGTCCCATTACATCATATCACATACGGAAGGCTTGATCTTCATTCCTTTCTTATGTTTCTCACCGGCCTCGATCAGTAATTTCACGATCTCCGGATGCTTATCCGCCTGATTGAATCGCTCTGAGATATCTGTCTCCACGTTATACAACAAGGGTTCTGCCGGAGTCTCGATCTTACAGGTACGCAGATATTGGTCCTTGATCGTCTTAAAATAATACTTCCACTCCCCTTTACGGATCGCCATCAACTCGCTTCCCCACCAATAATAAACTTCATCACGGGCGGAATGCTTTTCCTCAAACAATAATCCGGTTTGATTCACGCCATCCAATACAAGATCTTTCGGTTGCTCGATACCCGCCATCGAGAGGAAAGTCGGATATAAATCCATCGAGGTCATAATCTCATCGTTGATCGCCGGATTGATTTTTCCCGGCATCCAACAAATGGCCGGAACCCGGAAGCCACCTTCCCACCAAGTACCCTTGCCATCCTTCAACGGACCTGCGGAACCACCATTCTCATGCTCCGTCAGCCAAGGGCCGTTATCGCTGGTAAAAATAACAAACGTATTCTCGTCCAAGCCATTTTCACGCAGAGTCTTCAACACCTCCCCAACGCTCCAGTCTATTTCCTCAACCACATCTCCGTACAGGCCTCGTTTGCTCGTTCCCTCGAAACGGGCATTCGTGTACAATGGGATATGCGGGAAGGTATGAGCGAAATAAAGGAAGAAAGGTTCCTTTGAATGATCCTTGATGAACGATACCGCTTTCTCCGTATAGCGACGGGTTAATTCTCCCTGATCCGGTTCCGATTCGATTTGCTTACCATCCACTATCAATGGAGTCGGAGGAAAATTCCGTGCATGCGCGCCTTTATTCTGAACGGGGCTCATATCATTGGAATAAGGTATGCCGAAATAGGTATCAAAACCATGATCCGTCGGTAAATAGGGAGAAAACGCTCCTAAATGCCATTTGCCTACACAGCCGGTCGCATACCCGTTTTGTTGTAAAACTTTGGCGATCGTAACCTCGTCTTGCCCTAACCCTGCCTTTGAGTTAGGGAAAAGTACGGCCACACGATCTCCATACAATCCATTTCGAACCGGCAAACGTCCGGTCATTAACGCGGCCCGACTTGGCGTAGAGACCCCAGCCCCCACATAAAACTGGGTCAGCTTCATTCCTTCACAAGCCATACGGTCTATATTCGGTGTGCGGATCGTGGGATTCCCATAGCAACTCAAATCCCCATATCCCATATCGTCACAGAATATGATTACAAAATTAGGCTTATTGGCCGCATCCGAGGCAGCGTTCAAACTCAAGCTGTTCGATAATACCGCCGCTGTTAAAACAGACAATGATTTCAGTGTTTTCATATGCGTATCTTTTTATTTAAGTAAACGGGGAAAAGGTTCATCTATAATACCGGCAGGACGCTGGTTCCGGCCTTCATATCCCCAATCTCCCATATCACTACGAACCTGTTCGATCCATTGATTCATCTTCGTCACTACTTCGGGATGTTTATCGATGACATTGGTTGTTTCCGACAAATCATTCGCCAAATTATATAAACGAGCTTCACCGACTTCCGTATCCGGGAAGTGAGGGCCTTTGATACGTTCCTTCAAAGGTAAATGATACTTCCAGTTTCCCCAACGTACCGCCTGTAATTGTTGTTTCTGGTAATAATAGAAAGTCTCCGTGGGCGATGCCATCGATTCTCCCTCCAAGATTCCAGACACATTATGCCCATCTATCACCCGGTCGGAAGGAACCGCATAACCGCAATAATGCGCCAATGTCGGTAAGAAATCCATCGAAGTCACCAGATTATCAGTTTCCTGTCCCGCCGGTATTTTAGCGGGCCATCTCATTATACAAGGCACCCTGAACCCACCTTCATACGTCGTACCCTTTTGGCCTCTCAACGGACGGTTCGTACCACCGAAGTGTTCATCCGCACCATTATCGGAAGTAAAGATAATCAAGGTATTTTGATCCAATCCTTCCTCCTTTAAAGTCTCAAGCAAGACTCCCATCGACCAATCCAATTCCTCGATCGCATCTCCATAGAGTCCATTCTGAGACTTTCCCTTGAAAGCGGGAGAAGCCGCTAACGGATTATGAGTCATATTATGGCACAAGTAAATAAAGAACGGAGATTCCTTATGAGACTTTATAAACTCCACAGTCTTATTGGTATAACGAATCGTCAAGGAATCATGACCGACAGGAGCCACTATTACCTCCTCCTGTTCCATCAAGGGTAACGGACAATACGTACGATCCATATCGTTACTATAAGGAATACCATAATAATAGTCGAAACCCTGCCGGGTAGGAAGAAATGGCAATTGATCCCCTAGATGCCATTTCCCGATACAAGCCGTCGCATACCCCTGCTCCTTCATCAACTCGGCGATCGTTATCTCACCGGGATTCAAGCCTTTATGCGAAGCTGGAAATAGCACTTGCCTCCCTTTGGACATCAAAGGTGTAGGGTCCGCATTTACATGCATGGAGACTCGCCTTGGATAACACCCTGTCAATAAAGCCGATCTGGAAGGTGTGCTCACGCTCGAACCCACATAGAAATCGGTCAGTCGTATTCCCTCTTTAGCCATCTGGTCGATATGGGGAGTACGATGCTTCGTACTCCCGTAACAACCTAAATCCCCATATCCGAAATCATCGATAAATACGATGATCACATTTGGCCTTTCCGCCGCTTGAGTAGCCACGGCCGCTCCGGAAAAAGCTAATACAGATATTAGTTTAGATATAAATTTCATTTCATCCTTCTTTTAGTTGAACATTACCAACCCGGGTTCTGATCCAAATTCGGATTCAAAGAGCGCTCGCTATCAGGAATAGGCAGTAAATCGTAATATTCCAGATATCCATTCGGGAACTTCGTCTCGATCACGCTTCCTTCATGATCTTTTATAATCATAGGATAAAGCGTCTTCCCGATTTTCCAACGTTTCACGTCTGACCAATAACGGCCTTCCAACGCTAACTCAATCCGTCTCTCATGCCTTACTTTCTCACGAGCCTCTTCACGGCTCATAGATGTCGGCAGCAAAGAGATCTTAACGTCATCCCTTTCCGTACGGATCCGGTTGAGGATAGCGATCGCATCCGCTACACTTCCATTCGTCTCTATAATCGCCTCCGCTTTTGACAATAAGACATCCGCATATCTCAGTATGATATCATTGATATAAGACTGCCCGGAAGGAGGAAGCTTTGACTCATCCTGAATCCGATATTTACGGGTACTTAAATGTTTCAACCGATTACCGGCATGATTAAACGCACCTCCCGGATACAGGTAATTAGGGAAACGATAGCCCAAGAAATAAGAACCCGGAAGTACAGCCGTGAAACCTAAACGAGGATCCCGGTTCTCATAAGGATTCTCGGGATCTACAGGAGAGCCGTCGATCGTCTCATAAGCCGCTACCAAATCATCCGTAGGGACATAACGGCTTCCACGGGTCCAACTTCCGGTACCCGTTCCGCAATACTGGTCAATATAGGAACCTTGCGAATTCTCGCCTTCAATATATTGGATATCAAACAATACTTCCTTATTGTTCTCATTCGCCGGATCAAACAAACCCTCATAACTATGGAATAGACCATATTTCTTCAACGCATCAATTTGCTCGACACAAGACAGAACCTCCTTGTATTTACCTTGGTATAAGTAGGCTCGCATTTTCATACCTAAAGCCGCCCCCTTGGTAGCACGCCCCGGCTCGGGAGCATCCACTCCCAGATTGGTGATCGCAATCTCATAATCATCCAGCGCTTGTTGCCAAGTCTCCTCCAAACTCGCCCGCTTCAAGCTACGAGCTTCTTCCGTGGATATATCCGTCAATATAATAGGTACCCCACCATAGGTTTCCGCTAGCACGGAATAAGCCAGTCCCCGTAGAAAATGAGTCTCACCTGAATATTTGGCTTTCGCTTCTTCCGACAAATCCACTAAATCCATGCAGGCCAACAAATAGTTTGCCCGGGAGATTATCTCGTAACATCTTTTCCAACGATACGTTACGACTCCTCCGTCACTAGAGCTCAATCGCCCGGCACCCAGCTTATTAAAAACCTCATCCGTTCCCCAGTTAAATGCGTTAGGGGTAGCTCCATCCGTTATGCCAAAGCCAAACAAGCCTTGATTATAAACCTCTTTTTCCCTCAATTGAGCATAGACACCATTTAAAAGGAGTTTGATATCCGATTCATTTTCCGGGAAACTCGCCGAAGTAATCTTATCCTCAGGATACAAATCCAAATAATTCTCCATACATCCCGTGAAAGAGACACATAGTATAATTGATAAGCAATATGCTAATAACTGTTTCATACTTTTAGAAATTAAGATTTATACCAAATGTAAATATTCTCGGAGTCGGGTAATAATTGGTACCCGAATCAAACGTATTTCTTTCCGGATCATATCCTTCATACCCTTTTTTCCACATAATCGTAAACAGGTTCTGGGCATTCGCATATACATACAACCGTTGCATTTTTAGCTTTGAGGTAATCCATTCAGGGAACGCATAACCTAATTGTAAGTTCTTCAATTTCAAGAAATCGATACGATGTACCCAAAATGAGGAGTCATACGTGTCCCATGAAGAGTCAAACCGAAGCATCGGTATATTTGAGTCCGGATTCTCTGGGCTCCACGCATCCCGCCATTTATCAGAAATAGTCAGCCATTCGTATTGCATACGGGTCATGCCGCTCTTCGTAAACGCATTCGCCTGTCCCAAACCTTGGAATAAGATATTTAAGTCAAACCCTTTATAGCGTAAGCCGGCAGTAAGTCCATACGTAATTTTAGGAATCGTATTACCAAGTACTTGTTTATCTTGATAGTCTAATTTTCCATCGTTATTAACATCCTCGTATTTCAGATTTCCCATTTCCGGCTTAAGCCCATTGCTATGCATATGTTGAGCGGCTTCTTCGTCCGATTGATAGATGCCAACCGCTTTATAGCCATACAAAGCCTTATACGGATATCCCTCACGAATCAAATAAAGCTGGTCCGGAGAGTTTCCTCCTTGAAATTTCGTTACTTTATTATCGATATACGTAAAGTTTAGCCCTACGTTAAATCCAAGGCGATCTCTGCTCGTCTCAAGATTATCATAATTCACGACTAACTCAAAACCATTATTTTTCATTTCGCCCACATTCTCAAACGGCGCGGTCTTATCCCCTAATACGTTTGGTATTGGCAATTGAACGATAATATCGGTTGTCTTTTTATTGAAGTAATCAGCTTCAATATTCAACTTATTACCTAAGAAGCCCAAATCCACGCCAATATCCAAGGAAGAGGTAGTTTCCCAAGTAATATCCTCATCCACCAAAGCGGTTACGGCAGCACCCGGAGCCAATGAGCCTCCATAATTATAACTCAAGTCATAATTTTGGGAGATCACTGTTAAATAAGGCCAATATCCTTCAATGGTTTGATTACCTAATTGTCCCCACGACGCACGTAGTTTCAAATTAGAAAACAGATTCAGGTTCTTAATAAACGCCTCTTCACTCAAACGCCATCCTGCAGAGAAGCCCGGAAAAACACCCCAACGATTTCCCCGTTTAAAACGAGAGGAGGCATCGGCACGGAGATTCATCTCAAATAAATATTTATCCGCAAAGGCATAATTCAATCGACCAAAATAAGATGCCATGCGTAGACCTTCAAAATTTCCCTCTCCCTTGATACCTTCCGTTCCCGCGTCCACTTGGGTTAATCCTTCTTTGGGAGGGTTGGTTCTTCGGGCAAATACGTTCTTTATACTGTAATTCTCCAATTGGGTACCAAGGATAGCGGCAACATAATGCTTATCCGCAAATCGCTTGCTATAGTTTAATGTCGCTTGGAAATTATTACGCATGGTCGATACTTGCTCTCTACTCAACACAATACCATCACGATTGTAATTTTTCGGTATCGTCTCTATGCCAGAATCCGTATATCCATAAAGGGTCTCATTATATTTATCAACCATTTTCCAATTGCCATTAGAGGCCCATGTTACTTGTAAGTTCAAGTCTTTCGTAAAATCCACGGTAGCGAAAGCATTTACTGCCATATAATCCTTGGATGTTTTAGTCGCCCCGTTCGAAGCGTCTATAACCGGCTGATAAGTCGTATACAATAAAGTACCATCATCCTTAATCGCCTCTACTGAACCGAAACGGCCATCCCGGGTATATGGAGCGATGAAAGGAGCCGCGCCTTGTTGCTGTTCGAATACACGGAACAAATCAAAAGGCTCTTGGGAATTCCTACGAGTATAATTCAAACGAGCGCCAACTCTCAACCATGAATTCACTTTATACTCCACATTTGCCCGGATACCGAACCGCTCCGCCTTAGAGTTCATCAAAATACCTTCCTGACTCAAATAGTTCAAAGACAAGAAGGAAGATAGTTTCTCCGATCCACCGCGAATGGATAAATTATGCCCTGTTATTAAAGCATTCCGATAAAGAGAGTCATACCAATCCGTATTCGGGTATTTATAAGGATCTGTTCCATTAGCGAAATTAGAGATCAATGTTTCCGAGAAAAGAGGGTTCTCTCCCCCATTCACCAAAGCTTGATTCGCCATAGTCATATGCTCGGCGCTATTCGTCACTAAATCAAAATGACGTCCGATCTGCTGCATTCCGACGTAAGAGTTCAACTCTACTTGGGTTTTCTCATTATTCTTTCCCATCTTCGTCGTAACCAAAACGACACCGTTAGCGGCCTTTGATCCGTAAATAGCCGCACTAGCCGCATCCTTCAAGACTGTGATACTTTCGATGTCACTCGGGTTTACTTGGCTGAATACCCCTTCTACTCCGTCAATAATCACCAACGGGTCCGAATTATTCAATGTACCCCAGCCACGAATTCTCAATTGCGCTCCATCATCTCCCGGCTTACCCGAATTCTGGCTGATCCACACACCGGAGACCTTTCCGGAAAGTGCTTGAGAAGCATCAGTGATCGGACGATTCGCCAATTCCTCATCAAACTTCACGGAAGAAACAGAACCTGTCAAATTTACTTTCTTCTGGGTTCCATAACCTACAACTACGACCTCATCCAAAGCCTGTGTATCCTCCCTTAAACGTACATTCAATGAAGTCTGTCCCGCAATAGCGACAGTTGTTGGCATAAAGCCGATATAAGAAAATTGAAGTGTCGCGTTATCCGATACCTCCAAAATAAATTTACCATCAAAGTCTGTTATCGTACCATTTGTAGTACCTTTCTCCACAACATTCGCTCCAATGATAGGTTCCCCTTTTGAATCGACAACAACACCCGTTATTTTTTTGGCTTGCTGGGTGACCGCATTCGCTATAGGTTTTTCAAATAAGTAGATCTTTCCATTTTTAACTTCATAACTTAATGACGTGCCCTCCGTTATTTTATCCAATACATTTGTCAATTCTGCATTCGTAAAATTAACGCTCACTCTCCGATTCAAATCTACGATTTGTTTGCTATACGCAACACTCAACCCGGTTTGGTGGGTGATGGTAGCTAAAACTTTCTCCACTTTCGCATTGTCCAGCACAATAGAAACCCGCTGAGCCGAGGCGGTAGCCGTGAAACTCAGCAAGGATATGACTAAAAATAGAAAGGTTAACTTCATGGCATTCGGTATTTTCTCAATTAATATTAAAAGGCACCTACGCCGAGGGCTTTCTTGCTTTTCTTTCATATATTTGTATTGATTTTAATAGTTGGTATTAGAAATTTATTTTTAATACGACTGGCAGCCGAAAAGGGTAGGAGCTTTTCGGCTGTTCTTATGTTATCTATTTATGAGGAATCCATACGCATATCTATTTTAAGGTTAACACTCTGTTTCCTGCTCTCCTATCAAATAGACACACGACAAATCAAAAAGGATGAGTCGTTATAGCTAATTTTTTTATTTTTTCATCCGGACTTCTATCTTACCCCCTTTTTCCTCGAATAGTACAGGCGTGATTTTTTCCAATTCTTTTAATACCGTGGTCAAATTGACGCTATCGGTCGTTATCGTATACGTATATCGCAAAGCGGCAGAATCCTTCACGTCAAAGGATATATCATAAGTTCGAGCCAATGTTTTCATTACGTCCGATAAAGGGGCGCTCTTAAATACGAGCACATTACGTCTCCATGCCGAATACATCTTGACATCGTGGGAACGGAGTACCTCACAACGTCCGGAAGCCTTGTTATAAACCGCTTTTTCTCCCGGGCGTAATTGATAAGATTTGAAGGATCTTGATTTCAACTCGATAGATCCTGTCTCTAAAGCGACGAATATAGCTTCTTCCTCCGGATAGGCTTTCACATCAAAGGTAGTACCCAACACTTTTATATCCATATAAGAAAGATCCACGATAAAAGGCCGATTCTTGTTCTTGGCGACCTCGAACCAAGCCTCTCCTTCCAAATAAACCTTACGTTCGGAGAGACCGAATTTTTTCGGATAACGAATACGGCTTCCCGAATTCAAATGGACCTTACTTCCATCTTGAAAAAGCAGCTGCATGCGTTCCCCATTAGGTACGTACACCTCGTCATACCCACCATCCGCCAACAAATCCACTTGTGAGTTTATGCGTATGAAAAGTCCTATAATTAAAGCGATCGGTATAAAGACCGCAGCCGCATACGCTATAAAACGGCGTATTTTTTGTCGGCGGAGTTGCCGCATAATATTCTGATACATTACGGCTGAGGGTATCGGATGGTCGATCCATGCCTCTTCCTCCCCCATATGAATCGTTTTCTCATCCTGATCGATACGCTCAGCAAGCCATGCCTGTCCTTCCGGGGTCTTAAACCAACGAACAACCTCACAAGACTCCTCGGAAGTAGCCTCATTATTTAGCGTTTTCTCTATGATCGATAGATCGGGTATTTTCATATGCATTTTCTTTTATCAATTGACACGCAAAGCCATCAATAGGATGAGTTCCACAAATATAAAAGAAATAAAAATAGTCTCTCGAAATGTGCCCGCAGTATTTTTATCGCTTGCGCATAATGTGTTTTTACCGTGGGGACCGAGATATTCATCTTATCGGCGATTTCTTGATTAGAAAGATTCCCTTTCAGCTTATACAGACAGACTTGGCGTTTCTGCTCCGGCAAGTGATCGATCGCTTGGTAAAAATGAGACATCATATCTTGTTCCTCTATCTTTATAAGCAGTTCATCCTCATATTCCGGCGCTGATTGTACGATCTCATAATTTTTCTCTACGGCGCTATTATTATTCCGGATCTCATTTAATACGTGATTCTTTAGCATTGTATAGAGATAGTTCCTTAAATTCACGTTCACCATCAGTAGGGAACGTGCCTCCCACAATTTCAGAAAAACTTGCTGTACGGCATCTTCCGAAGAATATGTACTTTTCAAATATTTATAGGCCAACACATACAATAATTTATGATACCGCTCATAAATAACAGTAAACGCATCCTCGCTCCCCTGCCTCAATGAGGTGAGCAGATCTTCATCGCTCCGTATGGATTTCTGAAAAAAAGACATTCGAGAAGACTATATAATATACGATTCGCTATTTAACAGACGTTCCGCTTCCTCCTTCATGGCATCCGGCACCTGTGTAACCGCACCTTCACTGATCGATCGGATAAATTCCGGATACTCTTTACGGTAAACATCCAACATCCGGTTCGCGAAAACAAACATCATCGTATATTGGATATTCGCCAGCCGATCACACATTTTTATAAAAGAAGCGAATTTAGTCTGCCGTATTCCTTGATAATACAGGTCATTCGCCCGTTCTCCCCGGTTTCGTCCTTTTTCATTCGTTAAGGCGTATACGATTTCCGGAACTTGGTCTTCCAAGTACTGTCTCACGCCTTCCGGCAAGACAAAGCCTCCCCCCTTGAACTCTTTCAGGAATTTCACGACATCATTATAGGTCATCCGTGCATCTTCTATCGTATCATGCAGAAAAGCAGAGGCATACAATATCAGTATATCCGCCTCGGTCTCAGCTACCAGATATCCGTAGCGAGAGACATACGATACCGTCATTTTCAGATGAAATCCATAAGGCAACACATGATCATATTTCTGATTCACATCATCATGTATACGAAAAGCAGCCTTCTCCATACTGCAGATCCAAGGATAATAACGCTTTACTAGAGCGATAAATGATTGTTTTTCCATTCTTTCGATACTAAAGATTAATCTTTACGCATGGCAATAATACACAGTTCCGAAACCGCTGTTTCCGAAACGACGGTTTCTACAATGCGAAGATATATAAATAATCGAATTAAATCACTATATATCAAATTATTTGCCACGGACTCCCACACGTGCAAGTGAAACATACCGTTTCCTTTCTTTATTATGGATATAATTATTATATTTGCAATAAAATGTATTTATATTATGGAGACAATCGCAATGATGAATCCTTTTGTCGTGGGTAGGTATGTATCAGACAAATATTTTTGTGACCGTGAGGGAGAGACAAGCTTCTTGATTAAACAGATTGAGAACGGACGTAATGTCGCATTGATTTCTCCACGCCGTTTGGGTAAGACCGGATTGATCCAACATCTTTTTCATCAAGAATCGATAGAAAAAAATTATCATGCGTTCTTTGTGGATATTTATGCCACTACTTCATTAACAGAGTTCGTATATCTATTAGGAAAAGCCATCTATGACGAATTGAAGCCAAAGAAAACGGTTTGGACGGAACGGTTCTTTCAAATCATAACCTCATTGCGTGCGGGTTTTAAACTGGATATGGTAACCGGAGAACCTAGTTTTGATATTGGGCTAGGAGACATTCAAGCACCACAAACAACGCTTGATGAGATCTTCGCTTATCTAGAGACCGCAGATAAACCATGTATCGTGGCGATCGATGAGTTCCAACAAATTGGCGGCTATGAGGAGAAAAATGTAGAAGCGTTGTTGCGAACCAAGATTCAACAATGCAAGCAGACTATGTTTATCTTCTCCGGCAGTAAACGCCATTTGATGAGTAATATGTTTAATTCCTCTTCCAAGCCTTTTTATCAAAGCGCTATTAGTATAGGACTTGAGCCAATACCCATTCATATCTATGTGGAGTTCGCCAACCGGCTTTTTGAGCAAAGGGGAAAGCTTATTGACAAATCCGTAATAGAAGAAGTTTATCGGATGTTCGATGGCTATACTTGGTTTGTGCAAATGATAATGAACGAACTTTTCGCATTGACCGAAGAAGGAGAGCGTTGTGGTATGGATAAGATAGAAATAGCCCGCAAGAATGTGATTCTAACACAAGAAAGTAGTTACAAGGATCTACTTGCCAATCTTGCTCCCAAACAAAAACTTGTTTTACAAGCTATCGCCAAAGAGGGCAGAGCAGAAGGTCTCACGTCATCGGCATTTATCAAGAAATACAAGTTGCCCTCAGCCAGTTCTGTACAATCTGCGGTCAAACCTCTGTTGAAAAATGATTTGATAACACAGGAAGATGGCTTTTATAGGGTATATGACTACTTTTTTGCGGATTGGATGGCTAGAATGTATTGAACCTCTTGTTTGTAAATATCCGAAAATAGTAAGCTCCCGATAGAATCTCTCCGGATACCATGCCTGATTTATCATAAGCCTGGTCGGATGTGGAACAAGAGGTCAAACTGACAGGAGCGAGCTCTTCGAAAGAGGACCTTTCAGCATGGTAAGGCCGTGAGAGACCAAACTTTCCTTTCCTCCATCGACAGCCCTAAGTAGGTTATTTTATAATCTTTCAGTTCTCCTGTGGCACGTAAAAAATGTACTCCTTTGTCTCGAAGAATATCAAGGTCAATATTCTCTGCTTTTCGAGCTACAAAGAAGTAAAGAGCTGGTTCCGAAACCACCGTTTCGGAAACGACGGTTTCTGTAATGCGAAGATATATAAATAATCGAATAAAACAACACTTCGGTAAATAAATAACTAACTATCTCAAAAACAATGGAGTTAGTAAAAACTCAATGGAGGATAGGCATATCAGTTAGCCATGCGAAAAAGGTATCTTAGTTTCATTGAGAAAGTATCCTAAGTTCATTGGCGAAGTATCCTAAGTTCATAGGCAAAGTATCTTAGGTGTATGGGACGATGAAGATACGATACTCTTCGCATTGACCGAAGAGGGTGAGCATTGTGGTTAGTTATTCACTTCCCAAGCCGTAAGCTAGCGGCTAGGTATAGCCGTTAGTTATTCACTCGACAAGCCGTTAGTTATTCACTTCAGAAGGCTATTACACCCTGCAAAACAGATAAAATTAGGGAGGATATCTATCACAAACATCCTCCCCTCTTATTGACAACACTTATGACAACATTTCAATGATAAGTGTTATTAGATAATTAGATTGTTAAACAAAAAGCTCAAAACATGATACCAATACCCAAGCACCCTTCAAACATCTTAAAACTGTTTGTTTGCATACCTAAAGATATAGCTAAGTTATTAATCCGATAAATTCCTCCTACCTCAGCCTCTAGTCCGGAATACGAGATTTTCTTGTTCTTCACCCAAATATCTTCGACTGTTTGCCAAGCCACATTCTTATACCCATACCCTGCACCTACATACAAATAAAGAGGAGTCAATACACGCTGCAGTAGACCTCCTGTTATCGCCAAACGACTATATTGTTTATTGCCATTATACCAATAAGTATCCACAGTATTTTTATCGACCTCTTCTTCAGACGAGATAGAACCGAAATCCGATTTCATCTTAATGTAACCTCCTGTCTTTTTAACAATACCAATCATTATCCCGTAAGACAAACGAGAAGAGCCATAACTTAGATTTGGCATGACCAAGGTTCTCAATTTATTATTTTTATCTTCCACAAGCTTCACCACAAGCTCATATACTTCTTGCTTCCCGATCAATTGTGGAAACTCATAACGTATGACCCCGTATTTCTCATGTTTGATGGTAAGACGACGGCTTCTTTCGGTCATATATACAATCACTTCTCCTTTCCTATAAACAGGATCTCCAATGGTGTTTCCCTCAAACTGGAAATCCTCGCCCGTAGTGACTACCTTTATGATCGAACAAGGATTATCGTTCAAATCCAAACGAGGTTGCGTACGTGCCTCTAAATCACGATCCAGTTTCTGGAAAGATTTAACTTGGATCTCTTGGGCTGATAGTATGCCAAAAGATCCACAAAACCATGTTATTAATAAAAATATATATTTCATGCTTTTACATCTTATTCTTTAATGAATTATCACTAGCACTCTTCGTTCGAACCGGACCATCGATACGGATCATACGTAAAGAAGAAGGAGCCACTCCATTCGGAGTAATATACGCCGCAAAAGGTTTTAAATCACGCAAATTCCGTACAAATACGCTACCGGGCTTAGCTCCTTCAAATTCTTGTTCTTCATTAATAACATATATTTGATTCGCTCTCGGCAAATTTTTATAAACAGGAGACATTGAGAAGCTAGGTCCTGAAACGCTTTTCAATTCATTAGGTGTAGCTTTTACTGTGATATTCTGAGCCTCAAAGGTAATATCTCCTGTAATATTATATTTTGAATCGTAATTAGAATTATTCGGCATAGCGATAATGTAAGGCTTATTAGCTTCAATAGCCTTTACATCTTTAAAACCTCCTGTTGTAAGTTCTCGTAGCCAAAAATTCTTGGCCCCAGCAACATCGCTATCAAATGGAGCAAGTATACCACCTGAGCTATTTTTAATACTTGTAGCCGCAAAAGGAAGAACAATAGTCTCCCAACCCGCAGCTTCACCATTACCTGTTTTCATAGAGAAATTTTTCTTGAATGTTATTTTCTTTGCATAGAAATCTTTTGGACAATTGTAAGCGACTCCTTCTACCAAAGAAATACTTTCTGCTGTTCCCTTAACGATCACGTTCTTCCAGCTTGGTGGCATAGCTGCATTAGTAGAGACATAAACTAGACAATTTGATGGAATTCGTATAACATATTCAATTGACAGTATTTACAACCAGTTATTACTCAATAATTTGCAAGTAATAAGTCAGAAATATGGTCGTAACCTTTAAGGGTACATTCTAAGGGGTGAAGATTTAACGCTTTTATTGATTATTAACCCACTTGCGGTGTCAATACGAGCGCGGTTTCTTCTTTTTTCGGTGCAGTTTGTTACCGATATTCCACTTCTATTTTGGCTCATAGCCTAAGCCAATGCAAAGGTACAATATTTTGTTAGATATTCCTTGTCTTTTGGTCGCGCTGTCATTTTTTTTAAGTACGATAATATGAGATTAAGGAAGTTGCGAAATTAAGAAATAGTATAATTTAAAATCTATATATGTCTTGACGAAATTTGTCAAGGCATGTTTGGTCGAGTGACGAATTTATTGTATTTTTGTACTCAAATTTATTTTGCTATGCTTTTCCAAGACAAACTGAAAGAACTGCGGGAATCACATAATCTGTTGCAGCGACAGGTAGCTGCGGGAATTGACATGGATACTGCTGTATATTGCAAAATAGAAAAGGGGTACAGACAGGCACGGGAGGTACAAGTGCGCCAGTTGGCTCTTTTCTATGGTATTCCATACGAAGAGTTGCGCCGTTACTGGCTTGCAGGGAAGGTTTACAGCCTTGTTGAGGAAGAGGAAGATGCAAACGGAATCCTCTATATGGTGGCAGAAGAAATGGAAGAGTATGGCAATCATCCTACAAAAATTAAAAAATAAATATGGCAAGAATTGAAGATTTTAGGGCATTCGTGGCAAGCTATCAAGAGGCTTGTAAACGAGGGGAGCTTGAAATGGCTTCGGAAGAAACTACACGCACTTGGATTAACCAAATGCTTGCCGTGTTTGGCTGGGATGTAAGGAATACCAATCATGTGTTGCAGGAAGTTCCACTCGAGATTACAGAACGGGCGGCATTAAATGAAATCGGTTCTACAAATACACGTCCAGACTATACATTAATGAATGGGCGAGTTCGCTTGTTTTTTCTTGATGCAAAGAAACGGACTGTCAATATAAAAGATGACAATAGCGTTGCTTTCCAGATTCGTTCATATGGATGGTCAATCGGTGCAAGTTATTCAGTGGTAACAAACATGGATGAACTGGCGATTTATGATTGTACTGCCATGCCTCGCCACACAGACAATGCCGACTTTGCTCGTGTAGTTTACATGAAAACGGAAAACTATATGGACAACTTCGATCGTCTTAATAGTTTTTTGGGACGCGAAGAAACTATAAGCAACAGCCATCGTGTGAGATTTGTCGGCAAAGATTCTATCGACAAGAATTTCTCGAAAGCATTGAGTAGCGTAAGGCTCAATCTTGCACAAGCAATCATCAACGGGAACCACTACAAAATCAGCATTGCCGACATTAACCTTTGGACACAGATAATTCTTAATCGCATACTGTTCATTCGTGTCTGTGAAGCTCGCGGACTGGAGCGTGATGGACTACTGAAAGATTTTGCCGCAACAGACTTTTGGACGGAGTTCAAAAGATCGTCTTATATTGATTTTTACGAACACTATGATGGCCCAATGTTTGCTCGAATTAGGCATATTCAGGATTTAATCATCGACAATGCCGTTTTCGATGATCTGTTATCTTACCTCTACTATCCATCGCCTTATTGCTTTGATGTAATTCCACTGAAAAGCATCAGTGATATTTACGACCTGTTCCTTGGTTATCACCTTGAATATGACGATAGTGGAATACTCGAAAATGTACTGAAATCGGAGTTTCGAAAAAGCAATGGTGCGGTGACGACTCCCGAACATATTGTCCATAACACAATAGACAGCACTGTACCCTCCGAATATCTGCAATCGCTCACCAATCAGCAGATTCTTGATTTAAAGTTTCTTGACCCTGCTTGTGGTAGCGGTGTGTTCCTTGTAAGTATCTACGATCATTTGGCAACACAGATAGAGAGCAATATAGAGGAACGGAAAGATGTTTTGCCCCACCGATACCTTTATGAAAAGGACGGAAAGAAATACTTGAATTTGGAGGGACGCAAACTGATAGTAAACCAATGCTTACATGGAGTTGATATTAACCAGGAGTGCGTAGAAGTTGCAAAACTTTCTCTATCGCTGAAAATAATTGATGGCTTCGAACCGATCGATTTCAACAATGCTGGTCTCTACGGTTCACAGATTCTGCACGGAGTGGGTGTGAACATCAAGTGTGGTAATTCGCTCGTTGAGCCTGACATTTTAGAACGATTTTCATGTATATCAGAAAATCTTGAAGAACTTGCAGCGACTAATGTTTTCGATTACAAGACCGCTTTTTGCGATATTTTCAGTCGCGGCGGCTTCGACTATGTTATTGGCAATCCTCCATACGTTGAAGTGAAAAACTATAACGTGGCCTTGCCTTGCATGTCGGCTTACATCAAGCAGCGTTATGGTTCGAGCAGGAACGGGAAAATAGACCTTGCTATTCCGTTTATTGAACGGGGAATAGAATTGCTGAATGAACACGGCAGTCTTGGTTACATTGTACAAAAGCGATTCTTTAAGACTGAGTATGGCAAAGGTGTTCGCAAACTGTTAAGTGAGAGGCGCTTGCTCCGCACAGTCTACGATTATGTAGAAACTGACCTGTTTGAGGACAGAATCACGTACGTTGCCATTATAGTGTGCGACAAGTCCGCAACTAACGAAAATACAATTAAATACACCAACAGCACCAATGACGAGTGCTTTGAAATAGCAAAAGAGACGATTACGGAAACGCCGTGGTCGTTTGAAAATCACCAGACAACTGCGTTACGTGTAAGACTCGCAAACGAACTCGGAACGTTAGGAAGTGTTTGCAAGATTAAGGTCGGTGTCCAAGTGTTGTGGGACGATGCATTCCACATTGTAGTTGACCACACCGATGAGGATTATATTTACGGAAGTACAGCACTTTGCGAGAATCTGCAAGTGGAGCGTGAAGCTTGCAGAGTGTTGCTTTGCAACGAACATTTTGTACCGTTATCTGTTCGTGGAGATACAACTTATATCTTGTTTCCATATGATGTAGTGGATGGTAATGTTTTACCTATCCTGTTCTCAGACTACGAAAGTCGCTATCCTTTGGCTGCTCGTTATCTGCGAGGGAATCGTACTGTTATTGAAGAGAATGTGCAAACCGTCCCCGACCGTTTCCCGACATTAGAACGTGATGAAAACTGGCATTTGTTCACCCGTGCCAACAATCACAACGCTGTTTACAAAAAACTTTGTATACCTATGACCACGCAGAACCCACAAGCGGCGGTCGTAATGCAAGAGGATGCTTATTGTGACAATGCCAATATGTTCTTTGTGCAGATTCCAGAAGTGACGGACGATAAACTGTACGCAATGGCGGCAATCATCAACTCCACTCCGTTTGCCTATTTTGCCAAGTCAATAGCCAACCCGCAACAGGGTGGTTTCTATAAGTTCAATAAACAGTTCCTTGATCCTGTGCCATTCCCACGCATGGAGTTTACCGCATTCAGTGAGCAGATGCAGCAACTTGCAGGAGTGGCACGACATATTGAAGAAACCAACACGGCAATCACAACCAGCATTTCTTCCGCTTCTCGCCTATATCCGTTATTGAACAACCTTTGGAGCGAGGTTGATCGGCTGTGTTGTGAACTCTACGGATTGAGCGATTCCGAGAAGGAAATTATCATGTTAAACCCTCGCACAGACCACTACTATTATGAATAAGGAACTGCAAAACATAATCTCCCACTATGCTGAGCAACAATTTTGTTTGGACAGCATTGTTGTTTCATCTTTTATCAAGAATAACGCTCTAGTTGTCCGTGGCGGATTGCTTGCTGATTACTACTGTGACGATGTGCCGACCGTTGGCATTGAGTCAATTGAGGATGTTATCAACGTGTTCGAGTTAGCAATCCCAAAAGCAGAGAAGACAAAGAACGGTGCGGTTTATACACCTAAATACATTCGCGACTACATTCTGGAGAGAGTTGTCGCCATACAAAGAAAACCTTTGCAAAACTGCCTTGCCATTGATATTGCTTGCGGTTGCGGCGCATTTCTGTTTTCGCTTGCCGACTATCTACATTCCCATTGCGAACTGTCGTATCGTGAAGCAGTGCAACGTCTTTACGGTGTGGATATAAGTGAGTTAAGTGTAAATCGTTGCAAGATTCTTCTTTCATTGGCTGCGTTGCTAAATAACGAAATGCTGGTGGATGAGGATTTTCACATCAGTCAAGGTAATTCGCTTGAATTTGATTTTACGACAATGCCGAGAGTCGTAGAAAACGGTGGATTTGACATTGTTGTAGGTAATCCACCGTATGTCCGTGCAAAGCATATTGATGATGAATCAAAGGTGTTACTTTCTCGTTGGCAAGTAGCTCGTTGCGGAAATGCCGACCTCTATCTACCGTTTTTTGAGATAGCTTGCGGAATTCTTCGAGAGGACGGAGTACTGGGTTACATCACGCTTAATTCCTTCTTCAAAAGTGTAAATGCAAGACTGTTGCGCAGTTATTTTCGCAGTTCAAACACAGCTCTCGAAATCGTTGACTTTGGCGATCAACTTATCTTTGGCAAAACACTGGCCTATACTTGTATTGTTTTAATTGATAAACTGGGCGAGGCTGGCATAAACTACACAAAAGGACAGATAAACGTCAACCGATTCTCCGAAAAGCCGACACACTTCAACCTCATACCATACAGTGAGCTTGACGACCATAAAGGCTGGAATCTCAACAATGCTGAAATCTTGCAAAACATTCGCAAGATAGAGAGTGTAGGCCGCCCACTCGGCGAATTATACCAAATAAAGAACGGCATCGCAACCCTCGCCAACGATATTTATATTTTCCGTCCTGTGCGCGAGGACGAGACGTTTTTTTATTTGCAAGCAGGTGATATGGAATTCCCAATTGAAAGAGAGATTTGCCGCGACATTATAAAGCCAAACATCCTGCACACCGAAGAAGAAATCCCCGATATTATAGAGAAGGTGATTTTTCCATACGACGAGAACAACAATATTATGGTCGAAGCCGTATTCATGAGCAAATACCCAGAAGCGTACAAGTATTTGTCACTTAATAAGATGAAATTGGCGCAGCGTGACAAGGGAGAAAAAAACTACGAGGCGTGGTATGCCTTTGGACGGTCGCAAGCCACTTGCGACCGTGGCCGCAAGTTATTGTTTCCCTACATGACCGACCATCCGCGTTTTGTCTATACTGATAACGAGAACATGCTCATCTATTGTGGCTATGCTATTTTCAGCGAAAACGAAGAAGACCTCCTTGTACTGAAACGTATTCTCGAATCCTCGATTTTCGACTATTATATGCAACACACCTCTAAGCCCTATGCTACCGGTTACTACTCCTACGCAAAGAACTATGTAAAAGGGTTTGGAATACCTGTACTGAGTAGTAAGCAACGTGTAAGTTTGCTTTCGTTGCAGGAACAGAATGCCATAAATGGCTATGTAGAAGGATTGTATAACATGACACATACTATTAATAAATGCCAAATATAATTTAAACAACAGAGTAAATATGGAACAAGAAATAATGCAAAACGCAAACTTTGAATGGTTGGCAACACTTTTTGTGGGAATATTTTCGGCTTTCGCTGGAACATTCTTAGGTGCGGTCTTATTAAATCATCTTCAAAAATCAAATATGCGTAAAAATAGAGGGACGGCAGTAAAGGCATTGAAGATTTTGAAGAAATACGACACGAAAAAATATGGTGAAGCAAAATCTCAATTTAATATAGAGCTAAGCATCTCAGAGAAAAGAGCAGTATTAGTTTTATTGCATAAAATGGGCATACCTATACAAATTCCGGCAAGCAATAAATTCGATATTAAAGACATCGAATTTGCAGATATTACAATAGATGGGAAAGAAATAAATGGAATAATAGACCAGGTAAAAGGAGGGTATTGCGATATGCTTATCTTCAATGACGTAGAAGCCTATTTCACAAGCAACATAAGGGTTAGTGCTGTTCGTAATACAGGTGAAAAATATGTAAAAGAAGTATTGGCAAAGAGCAAATTAGTTGGTACGACGATTCATTATCCCGAAAATTGGCCTTCCTTGTTTACGTTGGGAGAGAGATTAACTATAGGTGTTTTACATGAACGTCTAGTAGATAAATCATATTTCCAGAATAATGGAGACACATCTAAAGAGGCTATTGAAAAATTGATACGAGAAATACAGATTGGCTTATGGGACATTTATTTGTTTTGGGATTTCGATTCATACCAGAACATGCAATCGCAAAGACAATTGGCAAACATTGTTCAATCTGCCGTTATGAGTCAACAGCAAATTGTGCAAAACCAAAATTCTCAATCATAAGCATATTTATCAACTTTATCAACAAACAACTAAAAAGCATTATATAATGAAGCCTCTATCCCAATCCGCAGCATGTGCAGCAAAATGTTTGTTTGCTGTGATGCAATACATGAAATCCAATGGTGGAACTGTTACCACGAAAGAAATTAACGACATAATTCAGGAGAATGTCAAGTTCACGGAGTGGGAACTAGAGCGTGCGGGAAAGTTACAGAACATCCGTTGGTGGACGATGACACAGTTCTATTCCATCGACTACAACAAGGCGGGCTATATTCTGAAAAAACAGGGTTCATGGTACCTCACACCAGAGGGTGAAGAAGCTATCAAACTCGGAGCAGAACAGATTTTGCGCAATGCCAATGCTGCATACCGCAAATGGAAGCAAGAGCAAGATTTGGATGAAGACTACGCTGTGGAAGAAGAAACTCTGGAGAAGGAAACGATTATAAACATTGAACAGTTAGAAGAACAGGCTAATGAGGGAATCCGTCAGTATATCAAGGCTAAAAATCCTTATGAATTTCAAGATATGGTGGCGGCATTGCTACGTGCAATGGGTTACTACACGCCGTTTGTTGCTCCGAAAGGTCGTGATGGAGGTGTGGATGTGATTGCTTACATTGATGCTCTCGGTGCAAAGACTCCAAGAATCAAGGTACAAGTGAAGCACATGCCTGAGACAAGTATTCCAGCGAAAGATATTCGCAGCCTGTTAGGGATACTGCGTGATGGCGACATAGCCCTGTTTGTCACTTCTGGAACTTATTCTCCACAAGCCCGAACAGAAGCATTAACAAGCAAAACTTACATCAAGCTGATTGACGGTGAAGAATTTATAGAAATGTGGCAAGAGTATTATAGCAAAATGAACGACGAAGACAAAAATATGATGCCTCTTAAACATATTGCTTTTGTGGGGAGTAATGAGTGAAAGTTAACCTTCCAAGCAAATGACCCCATGGCCTTTCTAATATGCAGGAAAAATTGAAAACAGATTCAATGGATAGATTGTTCCATGCCCCATTAACGGAAAACACTGTACAGTATATCTTATATCCATATTTTGAAAAGAAGAAAAAATAATATAGTCCATGTGTGACTAACAACGACACATCAAGCAACAACCTATGGCAAAAAAATCAAGTAATCAACATAAAGGAGATTCTTTTGAGAAGTTAGTTTTCAGGAAGTTGAAAGAACTTATTGAGAGCCAAGACATACCTGGTGTATCAAGATATAATGATATTTTTTGCACAAACAATATGCCAGCAAAGCTGCGCCAGATGTTATGCTGAATCCTGATATAACCATAGAAGTGTATTCCAATCCCGATAAAAAGATATGGAGCAATTTACTTGTAGTCGAATGTAAAAACCACCATAGGAAGATTGATAACTCTATGTATCGTGAGTTTGTAGGAAATCTTTCAGATTATCCACGTTCAGGGGTTCGTGGTATGATGATTTCATCAGTAGGTTTTACGCAGCAAGTAATCAGATTGGCTCAAAGTGATAATATTGCACTTGCTGTTTTGTCAGAAGAAAGTAATTGGGAAACTATCATTTGGAGACAAATAAATAATTTTGACCAGAGTCAATTTAAACATAAGGTTTTAGTAGGTGAATTTTCAACCGACTATCCAATAGTATATTGGGGAAGTTCCTTTATTACAATTTCGGATTTACTACAAGAATGTGGCATTCCGATGTCAAAAGCATTGTATGTTCCATTTATGGAGGATGATGAAATCTGTAAAAAGGTAGATGGAATCTTGCAAGACACTCGGCACTTAATAAAAGAAAATTTTATAAATCGTTGTTTCTCACTAATTGCGCCAAATTATAAATTTAATTTTGTTGAAATGCAAGAAGATTGTTTGGGCAAATGTGATTTCAAGGAACATATAATAACGATTAATTCTGCGTTGAACGAACATCGTCAAAATTTCACTATTGCTCATGAATTAGGACATATTGCTCTGCATTCATCTATTGTGGAAAATTTACTTTCAATTGAAGATAGAGAAAGCGACAAAAATACAATTATAGGAAAATCTACATATGGTAGAATGGAATATCAAGCTAATATATTTGCCTCATACCTTCTTATGCCTAATATTCCATTCTATTCAGAAGTAGCCAAACTATTCGATGAGTATAGAATCAGAACAGGGCGACTTTATCACGATTATCAGCCATGTAATATACGTGATTGCAACATTGTAACAGGTGCGTTGTCTGCCAAATTCAATGTATCCCAAGAAGCGGTTGTTGTTCGTATGAAACGCGCAAATCTCTATATTGAAGGAGACAGTTGCAATCCTTTGCATGAATATGTGAGGCGTAATTCTTGGTGGTAATGAATCTGGTTTTATGTGAATTATCTTCTCATCGAAAGTCCTCTCTTCTGCTGTTGGTCATAATATCCCTCCACCACGTTATCGACTTCACGTTTGGCCTTGATTTGCTCCCGGTTATCCAGTTTGCCTTTCTGCGTGGCTGTGATATACAGGAAATCCCCGGCTGCTTGATGCGACAGTTTGTCATCACCGAACAGGTTTAGGGCACTCTTGATATCCGCTACCTGTTCCGCATCGAAACGGGGTTTGTAATAATCCCTTGCCAAGCGGATGATGCCGTTTACCGCCTTGCGGAAGATGTCGCTTGTTTTGAGCAAGAAGAAACTGAGACTGCCGATAATCAGGTTCTGCCACGAAATGCGGTTTTTGAGCCTCGCTGTTTCTTCCGTATGTGCAGCATCCTTGCGGTTAAGCTCGGACTGGTGCTTGGCTTTCAGCTTTATCAGTTCACGGTGGTGGTCGCTCTGCATGGTTTGGATTCTGCCCTGCAACAACCCGATGGTTCCCTCGTGCGTGGAAATCTCATGGCGCAAGCTCTCTATTTCGCCTTTCAGAACCTTTGACTTACCTGTAGCCCAACCGACAGCGGCATCAAGAAGTTCGCTACCTTTCTCCCTCTTCAGCTTGGAGCGTTTTTCTTTGATAGCCCTGTCAAGATCTTCACTCTGCCGTTCCTTTCGATTTGCTGTCTCGATAAGGGAATTGGCTCTGCTTTCCGCCTCCTGCATCTTCTGATTGGTCATTTCCAACTGATACTCCCGATACTGCCTTGTGGCATCAAGGCGGTTCATCTCCTCTTTCTGCTTCTCTATGATGAAGTCGTTACGCTCCAGATGCTCCTTGCCTGTCTCGGCTTTGGACTGCCCACGTTTCATCGAGAGAATATCAGATGCCAAAGTCTGCATTTCCATCATATCATTGTCGTTGAGCTTTTGGCTCTTTCCCGTGTCGTGGTTCATCCAGTCGAATACGATGTGTGCGTGGTAATTCGGCTTGAACCATTTTTCACCTACTTGGAAACTCTCCTTGTCCTCCACTTCAGGCTGTCCGCTCAGCCAATGCCCCTCGTCCTTGTGCAGGAAAATTTGAAGCGGTGTGATGCCCCAGCGTCTTTGGCACTCCTCGCCAAATTTCTTCACGTCTGCCAGTGTGGTGTCCGGTTTGATGAGTAACACACCCTCACGAATGGGTGAGCATCCTGCCACTTTGATGATTTTTCCGTTCTTGCCTTTGCGCTCCCGCTCTTTTTCCTGCATGGCACGACCTGTCTTTTCCTTTACCATCCGTTTGATGTTGTCGTAGTGCGTTTGCAGGTCGGGATTGCCGAAGTTCGGGTTTATCCACTGCTCGTTGTCGGCAGAGAGTTCCGGCACGATATAGATTTTGGATGTACCGATATTACGCATATACTCGGCAGTCCTTCGGTTATGAGCCTCGCTTGACTTGGTGTTGCAAGGCTTGATATGTATGCTTGATTTTGTTGCCATTTTTTTAGAATTTGATTTGTTGATGAAAATATTTTCCGCTGTCCGCTCATAACCGCAATGGGTTATTAGGGCATCGCCTTAATCGGAGGGTGCAGGGAGAGGGTCACTTCCTGCTCCGGGTTCTTAGGGGTGGAAGCCTCTGAGCGGAGTTTCCAAAGAGAGGGTCACTCTTTGGTCGGGTTGCATAGGGCTGACAGCCCTTGCCGGGTTCTCAGGGCAGCGTCCTGAGTGGGACGGGGCAAAGCCCAGCCCCTCGGGAGAGCCCACAACTACGGAAGCGAAGCGTGTAGTTATAGTGGGCTATATCAAGGGCAAGCCCTTGTCTGTCCGCTACAGCCTACGGCTTCCGCTCTCCTCCATTAAGGAGGGTTTTCATCGCCACTGCCGATTGGGGATGCACCGACCAGTACAAGGTCGAAATCATCTATCAGCTTTTGCAGGACGGGGTTCTTCTCTATCATCCGCCGGAGGACTTTTTCCGCCTCTACAAGATGATTGGCTGTACACATTATTTTACTTTCCCGTATCTGGAAGACAATCCAGTCGGCTATGTCGATATGGGCTGCCTTCTGCTCCGGTGTGGCGTTCTTCTCTATGATGTCAGACACGACAACCTTGCAATAGGTCATACTCCCAGCATGCTGTTTCCACTCCGAATATCCGTCCGCATCGGGAAAGAGAAGCACGGTTCGTCCGCCCAGCACACGGAGCTTTTCCTCTCTCAACTGGCTCTTGCCTCCTGTCGCCAGCCAGACATAACCGGGAAAGAGGGCAGAGCCGATAACGGCACTCTTCTCGGATTCCACCAAGACCGCTACTCTGTCAGGATAGACATTCAGCAGGTGTTCCCCGAACAGGCATTGGGAAAGTTGCCAATCCTCCGGCAGTACCCGTTGCCTTTTCAGTATGCTGTGTATCCAGTCCACTGCCGACACCTCTCCTCCCTTGATACGGTGTCCGTCCTCTGGATTGTACTGCATCACCTTGCCCGTGCGTACCCTGTTTGTGCGGTCTATCTGCCAGAAGATGACAGCCCCGTCACGGGTTGCTCCAAGACGGTACTCTTCCAGCAACCGCTTCAACACTTCCTTTGCCTTGCTGCCGTAATAGGAATCAAGGAGCGAGGAAATGAAGCGGAAGAAGTTGCTGTGCACGCTTTGCGACCTCTCCACATACTTTGGCGGTATGTAGCCTATGCTTGCTTTTGGTGATGTCTGTCCGGGCTTCCGTTCTGACCTTTGCCTGTCAAAAGAGAACCCCTTGTCGGTACGGCATTCGGGGTGGTCGTGGAAATACTCCTTGGGAGTATAATGATACCCGCAACTGCTCTCATGATTGCACCTGCCGACAGACGGATGCAGGAGCATACCGCTTTCATCCACATAACATGTGAAAGAACGCTTGTCCCCGCAATTCGGGCAAGTATGCCGTGTTGCCGTTCCTTTATATTTCTGTAACGAATAGTTGCTCATGGCTTGTCTTTGTTTTTGAGTTTTTCGATTGTTGTCCCGTTGTCCCATTGTCCCGTCCCTATAAGACTTGGGACAGTGGGACACCCCGGGACACCTTGGGACATCAGGCTTCTGCCTGTATCATCCCTTGTACCGTAAATGAAGCGGTTATCCTTTATACAGCTATGTGCAGACTGCTTTTTCATGCCTTATCCTCCTCTTTCCCATATCCTGTAAACAACTCCGCCTGCTTTGTTTCTCTTACTGTCCCGCTTGTCCCATGCTGTCCCATTGTCCCACTTCCTGTCTGTTGGGACAGCGGGACACTTGGGACGGCTGCATTCCTGTCCTCCTTGCTGCGCTGGATTATCCGGCTGACGGTGGACTTGCCGCAGTTCACCTGTGAGGCTATCTCCCTGACGGACTTGCCGGACTGGGACAATTGCAGGATTTGGCAATCCCTCTGGCTGGATTCGTTGTCACCCAGTTTCTTCAGGTGTTCCTTTTCCGTTGAATAATCCCTGAACACGAATTGCAAGAAAGCGTCCACCTTCTCAATCTCGTAGATGATTACATTGTCCGCATCGTGGGAGAATGTCCCGTATCGGACTTTGAGCTGCTTCACATAGCGAAGCCCTCCGTCCTGCGCACTCTTCCCGATGGCGAACACGCTGTCAAAGAAATTGTAGAGCCGTTTGCTTCCGGCAAGGTCGTTGGAAGTGATGGGACAGTCCAAAGAGCGTTTGGGTGTATGTGCCAGAACAAGGACGGACAATCCGTATCTCTTTTTGAGGTTGCTGAGCTGTATCATCAGCCGTCCTGCCGCATCGCCTTTCTCCATGGCGCAGCACAGGTAGGTAAGATTGTCAATGATGAAGATTTTGCACCCGGTTTGCAGAGCCATCTGTTCTATGCCTCCCATGATGGCTTCCTCGAAATCGGCTTCTAGCAACGAATTGCAGTCAAGCGATACCCGGTACAGCCTTTCAGGAAAGATGTATGGCGTTCCATGCTCGCTGGTATAGCGTAGCTGGAACTGCTTTTCGGAGAGTTCAAAGTCCAGATACAGCACATCGTCAGTCCGGGCGATACGGTCGGCTATCTGCACGGCAAGGATGGACTTGCCCACATTGGAATCCGCAAAGAGGCAGGACAGTTCCCCCTCATACCAGAAACTGTCCCAGAGCGCACGGGGCGTGGGCAGCAGCGATGCTTCGAGTATCGTCCGGTTGGCGGTCTTGATACTCATCACGCCGATACCGTCCGGCATCCCGTGCTGTACTTGGGTCGCCCTCGTCAGGTCGCCATGTATCAGACTGATATAATTCTTGTCCTCTTCCATGACGTTTACCAATTACGTGGAGCGGGCTTACGGCGGTGGGAAGAAGATAAGGATTCGCTCAGTTCCTCATCGGACAGGGGTACGGGATTCTTCCGGGAGGATTCCAGCCATTTGTCCAGTTCGTCCCTGTAAAGGCAATATCGTTTGCCGGGCTTGGTGGCGGGAATGCTTCCCTCCGACAGCTTCATGTAGAGCGTGCCTTTGGGAATGCCCAGATATTCCGCCGCCTCTTCCACTGACATGGGGACATGGGTGTCCACCGCCTTTGCGTTGTTCACACTGCGCTGCTCCGTAAGCAGGCTTCTAAGGCTCATCACCTCGTCCCGAAGCTGAGCCACAATCTCCGGGAGGTCGTTGAATGTAATCACTGTTTTTTCCATTTGCGTACTCGCCTCTTTTGTAAGGCTTGGCGCAAAGGACTGGAATGATACAGCCGTGAATATCTCCACGAAAGGTCATTGCAAAATAATTCCCGAATAACGATGCCCAACCGCAAATGACGGGTAAAGTTATTCGGGAATTATTGTATAACAGTGGATTATGAGTTTTTGGCTGTTTGTCGTTATTATCGTGATTACTCTAAAACAGGCTTAAATCCGCTTCTCCTGCACATAATCCGCAGGATAATGGAAATCCAGTCTGCCGTTTTCAGGCTCGTCAATGGGAATCAGTGTCTTTAACGGCTCTACCTTGAAGTTCTTGATGGTAGCTATGTCCGTATCGGCAAACTCCCGTGGGAAAAGGGTGCTGATGAAGCGGGCACGGTTATCCCCCGTGTAGTATTTCTTGTACATGAAACGCTCGGAGATATTCCACACGAAATGGCGGAGCGGAATGTTTGAAATATCTTTGGTCAGCCGCCCTTTTATCGGCTTGGGCTTGTAACTGTGGAGCCGCATCCAGTTGTTGACCTCGCCACAGACGTGGTTCACGGTCTCCTTGTCGGCAATACGGGGCATGATGAAATGGATGTATTCCATGACCATAGCGATGCGCTCCTCATTTTCCCGCTGCTCCCTGTCCTCGTAATCGGCACGGTTCTTCTCGTGAAGCTCCGGGGATATGGCAATCTCTGTCGGTTTTATATCCGGGGTCGCTTCTCCACCTGTTGGCATTGATGCCGATATTACAGGCTTGTGTGCATCTTGGGACTGGTCTTCCTGAATTTCTGTGATTTCGGCAGGTGTCTTTTTCCTGCCGAACTTGATTCTGTAGATTTCGTATGTATCGAAAATGACTGTCTGGAAGGAGAAGTAGAGCAGCCACCCCAACAGGTTGCTGCATACAAAGACTATCATCCTTACAAAGGTGTCTTGGTTGAATTTCTCAGCGACAACCAGTGTCGCTATGGAAGATATTAGGAGGATGGCAAAGCCGACAAATCCTAAAATGATATGTTTGTCTTTTACGGACGGTTCCATATTCTTTGTCTTATTCGGTTGTTACTTGTTACTGTTTTCGCAAATTTAATAGTCTTCTTTCAATTATTACTCATTATCCTTTGTCAGTGGTTTCTTTTTCAATGTTTTTCACCAAATGTCCAGAATCATACTCAATTATCATACTTTAAGTACCAACCAAAATAAAAGGAACGGTTAAAGCTCCAAACAATAACCGCTCCCTCTGAATATCCCGGATTTTGAACCGCCTTACGCTTCCTTGCGTTTCAGGGTTATCTTGTCCATGACCTCGCACATCTGCTGTGCCGCCATCTTGGAATAAATCTGCGTGGTGGTAATGTTCTTGTGTCCCAGATAGGCTTGGATGACAGCCATGTCCGTACCCATTTCCACGTGCAGGCTTCCGAATGAATGCCGGGTGCAGTGAAAGGTTATCTTCTTGGTTATGCCTGCCGCCAAGAGCCAGCGTTTGAGTGGTCCTTGCAGCATCTTGTCCTTGAAACCGTCAAAGATAAGTCCCTCGTGCCGTTCTCCAAGCAGTCCGTAGGCTTCATCGCTGATGGGGTTGTGTACAATCTGTTTGGTCTTCTGCATACGGGTGGTCACGAACATCTTGCCGTTGGTGTACGGCTGTATCTGCTGCCAAGTGAGCTGCCTGATGTCGCTCTTTCTTAGTCCGGTCAGACAACCGAAAAGGAACGCCCTTTTCAATACCTCTTCCTCACAAGGCGTTTCGGCAAGCCGTATCAGTTCCTCTTGGCTCAGATGTTCCCTCATGGTGGGAATGCACTCGATGCGGTCTAAGAATCCATTTGGGTTCTCCTTTATCTTCCTGTCCCGGTAGGCGGTGTGAAGTACCGCACGGAAAGCCGACCAGTAGCCCGCCGCAGAATTGATATGCAGCTTTTGGCTGGTGTGTATGGATTGTGGGGCGTTAAGCAGATATTCCATGAACTTGCGGCACAAATCCACGTCCACCTCCTCAAAGGTGCATTTGCCGTTCACGAACCGCTCGAAATGTTTATAGACGTGCTGCCACTTGATATTCCTCCTGTCTGCCAGCCCCTTGAAGTAGGCGAGGAAATCGCCTTTCATCTTGGCTTTGTCAAAGAAGCCGTTGTTCTCGTTGAAGATGGCTTCATAACGCCTATTACGCAGTATCTCCGCTTTTTTCATCATGCGTGCGTTGAAATCACGCTCCTGCTGGTTGGCAGGTTTGGCGAAGATGTAAATCCCAAGAGCTTCACGTGTAATCACCTTCATGGTGGTGTTGTCACGGTAGCCGGGATAATAGTCCAGACACAGCGAATACTGTGTTCCGTTCTTAATCTTGCGCTTGCGCAAGGTAACTGTCTTGCATTTGCTCATATTGATGATGTTTTAAGTTGTACATTTTCGGGGGTGTTCCCGTGTTTACGGTGGCAAAGGAACAACGTGAAACAACCGTGAATACCTCCACGACAATCATTTTGAAATAATTTTCCGGCAATGTCGGTTGCTCACGGTTATTTCTCCCTTTCAGCCATGACACGCTCCACATCAGAGCGCAAAAGCAGGTTTTTCACGCCTACTTTTATCTTTTCGATGTGCTTCACCTTGACGATATGGCTGATGTTGGCGGAGGAAAGCCCGTAAATCTGCCGGACTTGCTCCACGGTGTAGTAGCGTTCATCGTTCACGAGGTCTGTCCTGCGGAGTTCGTCCAGATGGGATTTGGAGTAATAGGTACGCCCGTATTCTCTTTTGGTCGGTATCTTGTGGCGGTAGGCATATGCCCGGAGTGCGGAGGGCTTCATGCCGAATACTTCTTCCGCTTCTTCAATCAGGAGCCAGTCGGTGATATTGCTTGTATCAACCGCCACACCGAAGAACTCGTCAACGTGTTTCTTGCTGTAATAGTTTTTCCCTGCGATGCGGCAGATAGGAATGCGGTTGCGCTTGGCTGTGGTATAGAGCCACGACTGCCTGACCTTGAAGAGCGACATCACCTCCTCGCCAGAATAGAAGTCCAGCACTTCATAGGTTCCCTTTCCCCTTTTTTCTTTTTTGGCAAGCGGGGAAGATGAAGCGGACTTTCTCGGAGTGGAAGTACTGCCGGGCAGGACACGGTGGTAGGGATTGCCTTCCAGCATCCGCTCGATGTCTGCCTTGCGGATAAACGCCATGCGGTTGCTGATACGTGAGGCTTTCAGTTTGCCGAGGGTTACGAGTTTATAGATGTACTGTCGGGAACAGCCCATGAGTACGGCTGCTTTGGAAAAGGTGAGATACTCCTGATGCTGTATCTCCATCAAGGGTCGGGCGGCTTTGAAAAGGTTGTTCTTCTGTTCCGCTCTAGCTCGTTTGGCTTCCGCCTGACAAGCCTCACTGCAATATTTCTGCACCCCGCTCCGGGTTACAAATGACTTGCCACAAAAATTGCATTTTCTTGTTGCTTTCATGCTGCTTTATCGTTTACTGGTTAATTCCTTCAATCGTATATCTCTGAAATGGTGAACGGATGTAAACGGAGGTCAACCGTTGTCGCCTTTCTGCACAATGTTACTATTGCTGCATATCAGGGCGGTTGTTGTCGCTCATCGTAAACGGTTGTAAACCCTTGTCAACTGTCCGCACGATGTGGCAAAAAACAAGCTCCGCAAATTCTCCACGTCAGAAATACGTCTCAAAAATATGTGGAAATTTGGGAAGCATCAAAAAGCAGTCGAAAAGTGTTAATTTTTAGAACATGCTGACAATTAAAGATTTATGATTGGATGTTTCTTGTTATTTTTGGTTGTTATGGCATTCTAAATACAATTGACAAAATATATCAGACCCTATTTCTTTTACAGAGTTAGGTATTGTCATTTTTTCTAATGACACACATCCTGAAAACACGCCACTTCCTATAGATTCTAAATTTTTAGGCAACAAAACCTCAACCATTTTTAAACAATTATAAAAAGCATCATTCGCTATAAATTTCACTGTTTGTGGTATTTCTATCGATTGCAAATTTGAAACTTCACCAAAGGCTCTACTATCGATATCTGTAATACTTTTTGGCAAAATTACAGATTCTAGCTTTCTTAATTCAAAAAACATACACGGGCCAACAATATTATCACTCAATGACAAATTTTGTCCCCACCAATTTAATGAAACACTATATGTTCCACCACCAGATTGGATACTAACATCTCTCATATCTAAAACCTTCAAATATGGCATACTACGCATACAAATCAAGTCTACCGCATTAAAAGGCCCAGAAAGCACTAAATTCTCCACTGTATTTTTCTTATCCCCAATCTTTTCAGCCAATGTACCAGCCTGTTCCAATTTTATAGTTACAACCTCCGCCGATAACAAAGAAGAACTACGTAAAGATGATGTTTCCTTTACAATCGCATCTTCCGTACAGCTAAAATTCACCCAACAAAGAATGCTGGCTAGAGTTATATATATTTTAAGTCTTGTTTTCATGTCTTTCGATTTTAATTAGTTTTTTTGATCGGGAGATTGGTTATCATCAACTCCCGGCACATTACTACCAATGGTTAGTGATTTCACCTCGCTATATCCTGTTCCTGCAGAACTTGTAGCGTATACTCGTATATAGTATATACTAGAAGGCTTTAAATCCGTAATTTGTCCAGTAATAGATCCATAGGACTGAGTAGCGCTCACTTTAGTATCATTTACTGTTGGAGTTGAATTTGTTGTACTATAACAAATTCCACATTCAATTATTGACGATTCGCTAGAAACAGAAGCCTTCACTGTTGCCTGAAAACCATCTCTCGTCACCGTTAGAGCTGTAACAACAGGTAATCCAAAAGATACTGTTTTCACTTCACTATACGCAGTTCCTGACGCACTTATCGCATAAATACGTATATAATAAGTAGTGGACGGCTTTAAATCCGCACCTTGAATCTGTCCGCTTATTTTACTTCCTGACAAACTAGCATTTACTTTCGAATCATTCACCGTTGGAACCGCATTAGATGCGCTGTAACAAATACCGCATTCCGTTATAGGAGCCCCGGGTTCACTAGAGACAGATGCTTCGACTTTTACCTGTAAGCCATCTTTCGTTATATACAAGCCAGAAATAATAGGTAAACCTGCCGCCGCAGTTTTTATTTCCCCAACTTTTCCATAAGCTTCTTTTCCTGCTTCATTGGAGGCATAAGCGCATACATAATAAGTTGTATTAGGTTTTAAATTCGCAATTTGTGCAGAATTACCTGACATAATTTTTTCACTCACACCAGTACCTCCCAACTTTAAAGAATTTGTCAAACCATACAAAAACACTTGTTTAACTATCTTCACTTTACTCAACACCTCTGCGCTTACATCAAACGACGTTTTCCCTACATTCGAGAAAGTAACTTCAGAAACAATAGGTACGGGGTCATCACTCATTGCTAGTGCTACGGGTTTACTATAAAAAGGCCCAGAACTATTTTCAATAAATGCACATACTTGATAAGATGCACCAGGAGTAAGTCCTTCCAATGTCGTACTTAAAGCTCCATCTTTCAGCTCAGTCACATCTACACTTTTACCATTCGTAATCGATGGGACTCCTGTCGTACTGTAGCAAAAGCCCATTCGCTTAATTTCTCCACTACCCAATGTAACCTTTGATTGTACCTTGGCTGATACATCAGTCACCTCGCCAACCTCTACTTCCAAGAATGTTGGCCCTACAACCGTTAGAGTTTTAAAAACCACTTTTTTCCCATATCCAACTTTCGTATGGTTTCGGGCATAAGCTCGAACATAGTACCGTGTATCTGGTTGCAATGAAATCAATTTGTACTTAAAATCAGTAGTGGTAATATTTACAATTTTATCAGCCACTGTTGGTTCCTCATTCGTCGTACTATAACAAAAACCTCGTTCCTCAACATCAGATGATCCCTTATTTTCCACTAAACCTGATAATAAAACCCAATCAGCACCGAACATACCATCTGTCACATCAAATGTTTTTACTACCGGAGCCTCAAACCCTTCAGTAGAAATTTGAAGTGTATCTCCAGAAGCCATACCGTCACTATTCGTGGCAAAGGGAAAAATATCATACACTACACCCGGAGACAAATTGTCTATCGTGACCTTAAAAGATTCCTTAGTAGCAGGTTTTGATGTAAAACCACCCGCAGAAGAGTGATTTTTATAATAAAATCCACATTGAGTAATAGAAGTACCTCCATCATCCAATATATCACAAGAAACGATAACACTATATTCACCTGTACCATCAAGTCGCATTTCTCCCAACAACGCTTTTGAAGTTTCCAGAGTTTTAAAATTAGACGATGCAGTCTGCATTATATTAGTACCATTACTTACATACATACAATAGAAATAAGAAGTGTTGGGAAGCAATCCCTCTAATGTCGCAACATAAGTCTTGTTTACAGAAAAAGATTCTGTAATAATCAGCTTTCTTGTAGTCTTCCCTCCCGGATTTATCGGATCATCCGTAGAATACAAGAAGCCAAATTCTTTGATACCCGTTATACTTCCTGAGAAACGTCCCGAAACAGTAGCTGTCTTTCTTGCCGGAATTGCAGATTCTAATGTCCCGGAAATAATTGTACCTTGTGGTGTCTCATCTTTACTACAGCCTCCTAAAAAACAAGAGGAAAGCAAGAGCAAGGTTAAAAATAGATATACATTTTTCATTATAGACCGCATTTTATTAATAATCCATACTAAATATCAAAATCCTCCACTTGGAATATCTCCTCCTCCGGCAACTTCGTATACTGATCCAGCATCTCCGGCTGCCAAGTACGAACATGAATCTTTGGGGCATCCTCGTTCGTGAAATCCCATAATAAGAATAAGTAACCCACGTCGCTGTAGCGATCCGATGTATAGCCTTGCTTCAAGGTCACTCCATAGAAGTTGGGTTTAGCCGGATGGCGGATCACATTGATATCATCAAAGATGACATTGATTCGTTTGTTTGTCTTAAATATATTTGTAAGGTTAGTCAAGTATTCTTTCTTGGTCTGTTTCGTATAAATAACCTTAGGATCAGGCATAAATTTATTCATATCCGTGGGAACTGCCTTAACCACTTTTCCCGTTATGATCAATGCGTCATCACTAAAAATCTGGTTCAAGAAATTGATATCTTTCGTATTATAAGCCGTACGGAATTGTTCTACATAATCCAAGATCATTTGACGATAACGGAAATCTGATACCGCCTGATTACTTTTCAAGACTTTCGTGTACAAGTTTGTCGCTAACGCTAAATGGAAATCAGTAATCATACCGTTGCGGTCAAAACCGATTACGGCCTCTTGATATTTATCTTGAGTAGAGTTATCGTCCTTGATCGTCAAGAACAACGGGATGTTACGAACCTGAAATTCCTTGCCATTCTTTAGGCAACGCTCTATGACTTCCGTCTCGCCACATCGAAACGGGGTATTGTCCCACAACATCATAATCGTATTTTGGGCATCCTTGGATATATTCAAGCCTGAAAAATAGGGCTGTGAATTATTTGCTTGAGCCGTATTTATCTCTGTCAGCAACTTTCCTATAGCTTGCTGCACTTTTTCTTTTAGCGGAGCATTATCCAAATCTGGAAAATTTAATATATAACTATTTAACCATTTGTAAATGAGTAGTTTATGAATTTTGTTTCTGAAACAAGAAACAAATCAGGAACAAAAATGGTTTTTTAGGTAAATCCTCGTTTTTTTGTTTGCATTACTTTTCATTCCTTTCACTTGCTTGCAATCAAAGCACCAATCCAAGCTATTACTATGCTTTCTCATCCTGATTCAATATATGTTTTTTCATATATCCAGGAATTCGCAGCGAAAAGAGAAAAGTATTGTTTTCAATGATCGATATCAATATGTGCAAAGTTAAAAATAATCATCCAAGCAATCAAATATTTGTCTATTTTTAGTTTACTTTAGTTTAGCATATATATAGGCTAATGGACTAAACTAAACTGTTTTTGCTCACTCTGCCACTCCCTTTTTAGACAGCAGAAAGTGGACTCCCTTTGACTCCGTCCTTTCTCTTTTCGCTGCAATATATTCCTTTATAAGTTTACGAGTAAATATTTGTCCCTATAAGCATTCGACTTCGGGCTATTTGATGAATTGTGCCGCAAAGGTATTTGTCATGTCTTTCTTGTATGCAAGGTATCCTTGAGGTTCACAACAAAATCTCCACCTTAGCGGTAGTATTTGGTCGTGAAACCTTGCATAAAGAGCCATGACACCTTATGAAGCGACATAATTAATCAAGCCTGAAGTAGTAAATGCTACATGAGGGAAAAAAAGAAAACTTAAAATAGAATTATATGGCAAATTATGCGACAAACATTTTCTACGCAAGTACGGAAAACCAAAATGACCTCAATAAGATAGAGGCTTTCTTGGATGACAATTTCAGTTGTTATGCAAACAAGTATGGCAATTCTGTTGATGCAGAATTTCCTTCCCGGTGGGAATATCCAGAAAAAGAAATGGACCAATTGGTTGCCTCACTGGAAGCAAAAGATAAAGTCTATATTAAAATCCTAACTTATGAATTTGAAAATGAATATGTGAGTTTTAGAATCTTCTCTCAAGGCAAGTGGGAAATAAAAATATAATAGTGATGAGCAACAGAACATTTGATAACGAAAGCGATATTATAGGTTTATCCTGTACTTTATCCACGGCTTATAAAGGCTACACGGAAGGTGTAATTGTGGACGACTATGGCACTACCATAGTTGTCCGCCTTGAAAGCGGCAAAGAGATTTCAGTATTCCGAGATGAAATTATTATTCATGATTAAGCAATATGGCACAGATAGCAACAAAATTCGTTCAATGGGATGTTCCGGAGCTGGCAACATTACAAGGCAGCCGAGTGTATAAGTTGCGGGAACATCTGAATAATGGCGGCAAACTCAATAGAGAAGACAAGAATTGGATTACTCGCAACGTGAGCGAAAGCACCTATTTCAAACGGGGGATTGCCTTGAGCGGTTATCATTTTGATTTTTCCGATGTTCTCAAGCGGTATTTCGTCAAACAATACGGGCATATCCAAGAATATTATGCCATAGACAAAACCGCATTACGCTCAATACTGTATGGCAGGATTGAGGATATAGTTGAAGTAGTACGTTAGAATACATGGCTTATGGGAAAATTTGAATTTTATCAAGACTGTAAAGTCACAAGTTGGGAAAGAGACTATTTCACTGTGGAAGCCAACAGTTATGAGGAAGCAGAGGCAATCGTCCGGTCCTGGCGTTGCAAAGATGTTTCGAATATCATTGACAGCCGTCTTTCTCATGGAAGAAGTGAGGCTTTGCGTGATACTTCCGAGCTTTTGTTTCCCGAAGAAAACGATGGTTACTCGACTATTGAGATTTTCAACCAGGAAGGAGAATCTATCATGACTAATGCACTAAACGAAGACAATTATGAACGTAACGATTGAACACCCTTTTTGCCCTTACTGCAGCGAAGTGACAAATCTATATTTCAGAATTATTAACACGCTTCTTTTTTCAAAAGACGAAAACGAACTTCGCACAAGCATGGAGAGTCTAAAGAAAGAGACCCGGCTTGACGAGTATTTCACGTTCGGCTATGGGGCACACCATCTTTGGATATGCCAACGAAAACCGAGCGACAAAAACAAAATCTTTCCACACCGCATCATGATGATCCAATTCTGACATGGAGCCTCTGTACTATACGGACTGGAGTTGAATATTCAGTTCCAGCCCGTAACTTCATTTACCGCAATAACCTTTTATATCCAAAACTTCATTGAGACGCAGATGGCCATTGGCCGGACAATGATTTTTGCCGGATTATCTATTTATATTCTCTTTTGGCTGCGCCATATCCCTTTATAAAATAGAAGCTGAAACTCGCATAACGCGCCCGTTCCGCTTTGTCTCCCAATCGGGCTTCAGCCCTTTTTTCATTTTGCCTTCTTTTCCCTCATTTCTCTTGCCGGATAAAGGCTGCAACACCGATACGCCAGCACCCCTTTGCCAATTCTTCGTCTTACGGCCTTTCCCACGCCGCAGCTTATACGCTTACTGCCAGTACGGCATATCATCCTTGCCGCTTCAAATCATGAGACATGGTGCTGTTTCCCGCCAGAAGCTCTTCTTCCTATGCCAGCCGAGAGTTGAAACCAATTCGTGCCCATTGACAGCACCGTCCGTCTTTATTATTCCTTTAACCAGTTGCCAATTGTTTTTCCTCTTCTTTTTCGTGACTGCTTTCTATTGAAGTCGCCATATCGTTTTTCGTTGCAAAGTTAGTATGCAGCCGGGCGCGACCCATGGTCTTGACCAATGGCGTAACAGTACAAATCTTCCTTTATCAAGCCTCCGGTTTGGGAGAACCCCAAAATAAAGAGTATTTATACGTTATCCTTGGTGCATCCCTTTACTGCACCTACTTTTTATGCACCGTAAAACTGATTTATTAACTTCAAAAAGCAATCGAAATGAAAAAGTACGAGAACAATTTCGCAGTAACCGGTTATGTCGCAAAAGACGCCGAGGTTTATCAATTCACCAACACAAGTGTTGCACGTTTCCCTCTGGCTGTTGCCCGCCAGGAGAAGATCGGCGAAGAAACCAAGCGCATATCCGCTTTCATGAACATTGAAGCGTGGCGCAAGAATGAAAATTCCGGGTCGTTTGACCAGCTTACCAAAGGTACGCTGCTGACCGTGGAAGGCTACTTCAAGCCTGAAGAATGGACTGACAAAGATGGAGTGCAGCACAACCGCATCGTGACGGTTGCAGTCAAATTCTATCCGGCTGTCGAGAAGGAGGAAGAAGTTCCTTCGAAACCGGCAAAAGAAGCGAAAAAGGGCAAGAAGTAATCCCTGTTTTCCTGACAAAGCGGCTTTCGGGCCGCTTTTGTTATGCTCGAAGCCTTCCGTAATATAGCCTTTTGTATTTCACGTTTTCCCCTTTTATTGCAATGCCTGAAATTCCCTACACGCCTATTTCGAAAGCCCGGTTATTTATTCTGCAAAGTTTGATTGCCGGTTGTTTGTCCTGTCAAGGAACGCTTATGCTTGCTGCTGAAAAATCTTCCTTTCCGACATGTCGGAAAGAGTATTTTTCGCATCCTCCTTGCCTGACAGACCGCCAATCTTGTGGGCAGAAAAATAATCAACCTTCCGATACAGGATGTATCAGAGGGAAATAAAAACAACTAAAAATTTTAATGATATGACATTCAGAGCATTTATGGCAGAGAACGGGTATAACGTACAGACTACTTTTTGGGAAGATTTTTCAGCGGCCGACATTTTCGGGTTATCGGCTATTCAGGACACTTTCAACCGTGCCTTTGAAGAGTGGAAAGGCAACTGCAAGTACCTTACGGAATTGGTGTTGGTATTGAATCACAAGATATGGCAGCATTATAAAACGAAACCGAATGTGGCGGCGTTGTATGATGCACTCTGGAGACAGGCAGACCAGTATGCGGTTGAGAATCTGAAGGACGAAGAGTTAAGCTATTATTATGACGTAACGGACTGATTGTATAACAAGTTAATGTAAATTGAGTATGAACACGAATAACAAGCCAAGCATAGCAGGAAGGACAACGGCTGATGATATATTGCAACGAGACGCACAGTTCAGATATATGCTGTTAGCCAGGATGCAGTCAGATTGTGAGTATTATTTGGATTACGGAGGCAGAGACCCCAAACGCCTGTGGGCAGGTGATGAAGAACGGCAAATCGATTTAATGATAAAGTTGCACGACAGCTTCAAGGAAGGAGAAAAGCCGCAGTGGCTGACAATGGACAAGATTTTGGAATACAAAAAGGAAATGAATAAATGACACCAAGCCCCCTAAAAGTCAAGCAAAACCTTTGGGGGGCTTATATTGATATAACGAGGACGCTATTCATGACGCAGTTTTCCTCTTTTAGTTTTCCTTTTTTACTGTTCCCTTGCGTGAACAGTTGGCAGCAATGATTATTTATCATGACGGAAGCTGCTTTTGCTGAATCCGCCGAATATGCCCTTCACGATTTTGCAAAAGACATAAAGTACCAATACTACGACTATAATTTCTCCCATATCCTTTTTTATATTTAGCGTTACAAATTTCCAATAAGGGTCAGAGGCTTCCCTAAATATACTTAAACTGACAGGCAAATCCGTCACTAATATGGCATCGGTTGCCTTGACTTCCTATTTCCGATTTCCAGGTACGCGGCCAGGTTTCCTGCTGAGTGCCACATTGTACTTGCCTAAAATTTGGTACACAGTACTTTTGCTCTTGACATTGCAATGCGCCATGATTTCATTGACTGAATAACCGTTGTTGTACATGTCCACAGCTATTTTATCCCGCTCGGTCTTGCTCAACATTTTGCTCGTCTTCACCGGTACACTGATACTCTGTTGCAGGCGTATCACCCGGTCAGATGACTTGCGTAATACAGCCACTTCTTCCGGAAGAGATCCGAACATGGTCAGCACCTCCGCCGCCGTCGTGTCCGGAAACAATTCACCACGGGAGTCAATCTTGTCATGGATGGAAATAATGCGGACCACTTTGATCCGGCATAACTCTATCAATGCGGCCAACTCCCTCAAACCGCGCACGGCGTTACTGAATTTCGAGACAACCAGTTCGTCCCCTCTCTCAAGATTTGTCATGAGCTGTTTCCAGCGAGGTCTGAGCGTCTCGTGCTGGACTGATTCCTCTATCACTTGTACACAACCGTACTGGCACATCCATTCCTTGTCCGCATCATATTCATCATACGAATTTGCCTTAAATATATAACCAACTTTTGCCATGTCAATATCCAATACAAATGATAACAAGTGCAAATATACAAGTTTTATTTGAGTGGCCAAATCAAACCATTATAAAAATCGAACTATTTATTTTTTCGTCCTTTTTCCTTTCACTTGTTTTCATTGATAATCATACTATTAAGTACGATATTGAAAAATGCACAAAATACAGTTCCAATGGTATTAAGTATAGAAAATTATATATAGTTTTGCGTGAAATAGTACGAAAACATATAGTATGAAAATTCAAAAAACGAACCTTAAAGCATCAAGTTTTTTACACATGATAGCTGCCGCTTCAATCACGGTATGCATGTTCACATCATGTAATGGCGGATTGACTGAACAGTCCGAAAGCGATCCTGCCGGTACATACAGAAATTATCTGCTCGAAGTAAGGAAGATGAAATCTATTTCATTTGAAGAGCTGTCAGAAAACCTTTGCCAATGGCAAGCCATAAGAGATTCCGTTTTTAACCATGTCCGGCAGGACACGGTTGGGACCCATGGTCAAGACCTTCGTAAAACATGCGAAGGCATACATGATTCCCTACGCCTGGAGTTCTCGCGTCTGGCTTTGTCAAGGCCACGTTCCTATCAGGAGTTATTCCTATTGAAAAGAAAACTTTCATCTAATGACAAAGACAATGGATTAATCCGGACCGTGGAAAAGATCCGCCCATTCTTTGAGTCATTAGATAAACGCCCAATCCATAAGGGAGACAGGAAGCAAATCATTTCGGATTATCGTACTTTGCTGGCCAACACTCTCCGAAATGGCATACACGGGACAGATGACATGACAGAGTTCATCGGAAAAGAGGATGCTATTTTTCGGGCGTTCTTGCCATATCTGTGCAGCATTGGTGATGAAGACATTTCCGATATAACGCGTGATACGGAAAAATGCTGTTTGCAGATTTTGTTTGCCGCCGAACGTAAAGAGGTACCTCACCAGGATGCCCTCGTTTACCTGGCCATGCGAACCAATCGCAGACTGATACTTAATACCGGAACCTGCATCAATGACATTCATAATCAAAAGGTCCAAACAAAAGCACAAGCCTACGCATATATCTGGATGCTTATGCGCCCATACGTTTCTATGGACAGTTTCCACCTGTCGATGCTTTCTTCCAAAGACCAGGAACAGCTTGAACGGTTTGCCGCACAGACACCGGCCATATTTGAGACTTTGTGCCGAATCTTGAACTCGGGAGACAACCGCCTGGATGAATTACCCGGAATGCTTATGGAGATTTACATTCACACGCTATAAACATAAAATCAAATGAATATGCTACGACACTTTCTGAAAGACTTTATGACGTTTGTCCCCCTTCAGTTGCCACAGCTGCTCGATGTAACCACTATGGAGGAGCCGCAGTTTTACGGGGACTATGTCCTGCTGACTTTTCCATTGCATGATCCTTATGACCTGGAAGAAGTGATGGATATGCTGGAGGATGATATGGAACTGATTGTGCTTTATCATCACATTCCTATGCAAGACGAACCGTTCGGCCATAGTACATGCGCTTACTCCAATCCATCTTTCGGCCAAATGTTCAAGGTGAACGCGAAGACTGATTCCGATGGCAAGGTCCATACCGTCCTTGTAACCATATATGATTCACTTGAACAAATGTACGGGGATCTCTGCCTTGACTTGCAACTCCATTCTAAAAGCGGAAAGCTGAAATACCAGAAGAACAAGGAGGACATACTTATTGACTTTTTATAAAAACAACATCATCATGAGAAATACATTATACAGGCAGATGGTCTATTGGATCAATGCCCACCGAACATGGATAGAGGTCGCAGACGACAACCTCTATAAAGAACATATCATCTCAAGAAGTGACAGGACGGACTACCTTGTCTCCCGAACTTTGGTCCTGCGGGCGTTCAAGACAAACGGAACATACCTCGAAGGTACCACATGGGCCATCCCTGAACATGAACTGAACAAAGCTTTGGCTATCTATCGCAAACAGGACCGGTCATTCAAGCAGCGAATCAAAAAAGCTGCAATGAACCTCACGGCCGTGGATGCCGAAACCATTATCCGCTTGGCAACTTATGATATTGTCCACTTGGAACTCAGAGCAACACCTATACACGTACCCGAAAAACCATATTACTTATGTTACTGAAAATATTGCAACTCATCTTTTGCGTGACCCCTCTTGTACTGTCATTGATATTGTACAAAAAGCCATACCGGTTTATGGCAAAGTTTCACGCTTCCATGAAACAAAACATCAGAGCCCGCAAACTTTATACACGGGTGATTCTGTTCCTGCTACTGCTTTTCCACTATGTCTATGCAAGTGGACATGCTGGTGAATTCGGCATCCTGGTATCAACCGTTATCTGTGCCGCTATGTTCTCGTTCAAGCTGGCGGACAGGTGTCTGAGCCGTTTGCATGATTCCATGGGTCTGTTTGCCGGCATCAGTGCTATAACATTGGTCAGCTGCTTTGAACCGTATCTGTACACTACTACCGTAACTGCGTACTATATTCTTTTGGCAGCCCTGTTCTATCCCTCTGCTCCGGTCACAGCCGAATGCGATGATGAAGAAAAGGCTGAAGGAACGACAACGCATCCTGAAACGATATCCGAAAAGAAACACGATAATCATCACGCGATGGTGTCTTTGAAGCGGACAAAGGCAGCATTTCAGAAACTCCGCACTGTAATAATCATTAAAACAAAGTAAAATGGAAAATAGTCAAGAGAATACGACCTTTATATTGGCAGATGTCAAGGTGTTCGATTTCCTGAAGGAGAAAGCCGGAGACCGTAAAACGAAGACGGAAGCGTATTGGGACTTGCTGGACAGATCAATGGCAGGTTTTGTTTCTCCATTTGTAAGAAAATTGGAGCGAAAACTTCTTCCCAACCAATGTCATGTGACAATCTCCGATCTTGCAGAATTCTGGCATTGGCATCGTGCCACTGTCCGAACCTTTCTGGATGCTCTGGAATCTTTCGGGCTACTTGAACGCACAAAACTTAATAAAAGCGTCATCATCACCATGACCGTGCAGTCTGGAAAAAATGCAATAGCCGGAACTGAGCAGGATGAGCCGGACTTTGCCACACGAATCGGCAGTATATTGTCCGAATGGGTCATCGGCAAAAAGACATCGGAGGATGCCGGTCATTCATGTGGCCAGGCTCTTTGCCAGGCATTAGCCGCCATTGCCGGTAAAGATAATTCTCAGGCTTCCGGCAACGGCACCGATACGGTATCGGCAGAAGTCGTCAGACAGGAAGAAAAACTAAGGGAAACAATATTAGAGTGTATTGCCAATGCCGCTCTCCAGCGTGTGTTGCGTAAGTCAAGATTCGATAACAGTTCACAACTGTCGCAGTTCTTCACCCTTGACCTCGGCGGTGAATGGGGCGCGTTTATCGAGACCGCCAAAGAGCTTGCGGAGCTTGTATTTAATCCCGAAACATCCGGCGCAGGTGTTGATATGGACAGGAACAAAGAACTCCTTAAATCGTTCCGTATTCCCTTTTTATCGCTTGCGGCAAAAGCCCAGACATTGTCGGACTGAACCGGGAAACGAAAATGAATTGTATAACCAGGAACAATCCATCCCTATCTCAGTCCTGACATCCTTCCAGTTTTATGAGGCAAGTGGGCTTGCCCACATGCCACGAAACAGAGGGAGTGGGTAGCCTAATACCCTTGCCGACTAACGTCGCAGGGAGGCATGTCCGAACAAGCAGCAAGCTGGGACATGATGGATTGTACAAAACAAAACGGAAACAATATGGCAAATGCAAAACAGGTACTTGACGTACATGTATCCAAAGGGATAACAATGGCTCAGAGTAATGAACATATGCGCAATTGGACAGAGAAAGGTTGGAAAAGGGCAACTGACCTTGGTAATTATGACCCGACACGTGAACACCTGAATTTTGAAGTCGTATCAGGAGGTAAGATCCGTCCTATCGACAAAGGCCGGAGCATTCCTGAGCGAATGGCTGAACTGTTGCATAAACGAGGCATAAAGGATCCCAATGAAGGTTTGGAAGAACCGAGATTCCGTACAGTCGTAAATATCATTTTTGGGGGCTCTCGCACACGGATGCAGGAACTCGCATTTGGCAAGCAGGAAGTCGATTTTGAAAAAGGTGCGGACAATAGACACATAAAAAGGAAGAGTGAGATTGAACGTTGGGCAAAGGATGTCTATTCATTTGTCTGCGGCAGATATGGTGAACAGAATATTGCCGCATTCATTGTACATCTGGATGAGTTGAATCCACATGTGCATTGTACTTTGCTGCCAATCAAAGATGGGAAGTTTGCGTACAAGGAGATATTTGCCGGTAAGGACAAATATGAATTCAGCGAGCGCATGAAACAGCTTCATACGGACTTTTATGCAGAAGTCAATAGCAAATGGGGCATGTCCAGAGGCTCAAGTGTTTCCGAAACGGGAAAGAAGCATCGCAGTACAGAAGAATACCGTCGTATGCTGTCAGAGGAATGCTCTACAATAGAAGAGAATATCAGCCGCCATCAGCAAGTCCTTTCCTCTCTCCATTCGGACATCCGGATGGCAGATCGCAGGGTCAAGGGCTTGACTTCAATGGTGGAAAACTTGAAAAAGGAGCAGGCCGAAAAAGAAGCCCAATTGTCGGCACTCAAAAATGATATGGAAGCCCGGAAAGGTGATGCACAGACTTTATCTGCCGAGAAAGAAAAGCTCGAAAATGAGCTGGCCGCTATCCAGAATAAATTGGCAGACAAACAGGAGAAGCTACAGACCGCTGACCGACAACTTTCCGAGCTCAAGGAAAATATGGATGCCATTCAGGAGCGGACAGAAGAACTGAAGGAAGAAGCATACAAATACTCGCGTGATGTCCATTCCAAAGTGGACAGTCTGCTCAAGGATGCCATGTTGGAGAATATGGTCAATGAGTGGCGGGAAATGTCGGCACAGATGAAGCCTTCCGAACGGCAACAGTTCGATGACACGCTCCTGTGTTCCGTGGCGGAACGGGGGACGGAAGTCATGCGCTGTGCGACAATGCTGTTTCTTGGAATGGTCGATGATGCCACAACATTTGCCGAAACACATGGCGGCGGAGGTGGCGGAAATGACCTCAAATGGGGACGTGATGAAGACGAGGACAACCGTGCCTGGGCTCTCCGGTGCATGAAGATGGCAAGTCGCATGATGCGTCCTTCCAGTGGCAAAAAAGCCAAACGATAAATGGCAGAAATGTATTACAATCAAAGTTATAACAAATAAAAATCATTTGAATATGACAAAACAAATCATTCTTATCTTTGCCGTTCTCTGCTCCGTGCAGGTACAGGCAAATTCACGATATACAGAAAGAGATACTGTACAACATGAGTTCTTCCATGATGCCACAGAACTGTTCCAACCCCTCCAGCCGGTCTATCTTGACGGTGTGGTAGTGCCAAGGACTGGGAGTGGCAATTGGTTTGTCAGTGTCACCGGAGGGGCAACCGCTTTTCTCGGAACGCCTCTTGGCTGCGAAGATCTGTTCGGACGTGTGAAACCCTCGTACAACCTTGCCGTCGGAAAATGGTTTACTCCTGCCGTTGGCGCCCGCATACATTACAGCGGTTTGCAATTCAAAGATGCCGGATTATCCACGAAAAATTACCATAGCGTCCATGCAGACCTGCTATGGAACCTGCTTGGTTATCGGTATTCCGGACAGGAGCAGACACGCTGGGGACTTGCCCCATTTGTCGGAGTCGGACTGATACACAATTCCTCCGACAAGACTTCTCCTTTCGCCCTCTCATACGGTATTCAGGGACAATATCGGATTTCAAAACGGGTAAGTGCAGTACTGGAGTTCTCGGGGACAACAACCTCACAAAAATTTGATGGCTATGGCCGAACAAACCGCCTGGGTGATCATATGGTATCACTGACAGCCGGATTCACCTTCCATCTCGGGAAAATAGGTTGGAAACGAGCTGCTGATGTCACGCATTACATCCACAGGAATGAACAGCTCATCGATTATTCCCGTGCCTTGTCCGAGAAGAACAGCCGCTATGCCGGACAACATGACCGCGACAAACGAACGCTTGCTGAACTGAAGAAGATTCTGGAAATCGAAGGTCTGCTTGATACCTACGGGCACTTGCTGGAAGATGAGAAGAATGGACAACAAGGATATCCTGTAAACAATTATAGTGGGTTGAACTCATTGCGTGCAAGACTGAAACACAGACATTGGGACGGAATATCCCCTCTCGATACGGCATTCATTCATAACAACAATAACAACAAGGACAAACAGAATCCGGATTCCCTGGTATCGAATAAATTCATAACGGCTGAAGGGCACAATCCCATGGTTGTGAATCATGTCTCGGATAGCTGTATCGGAGCTCCTGTATATTTCTTTTTCACTCTTAACACGGCCCGCCTGACAGATGTTTCACAGAAACTCAATCTGGATGAATTGGCAAGGGTCGCAAAGAAATATGACTTGCATGTAAGAGTTACCGGGGCTGCGGACAGTTCTACAGGGACATCCGGCATCAATGATTCATTGAGCCAGTCAAGAGCGGACTTTATCGTTTCGGAACTGAAACAGCGCGGCATTCCTGCAGAAAGGATCACAAAAATCAGCAGAGGTGGAATTGCCGACTATCTGCCGACCGAAGCCAACAGACACACGAAAGTTGAACTGTTTTAGCCATAGAGAATCTATTATTAACCAAAAGCCTCTCCGCTGTGAAGCGCAGAGGCTTTTTACTTGATACCTGGTATGTACGTATTCCGAAAGGAATCATTTGGAGGCTTCCAGTGATTCTTTTCTGAACTGTTTCAGAAGCTTTTCAAGTTCAAGTGACGCTTTACGGGCACGCATTCCTGCTGCCTTATTGCCTTTTTCAATCTGAAGTTTGGCATTCTCTGAAAACTGAGCGAACAATTCGCTGATCTGAGCAAATGAATTTTCCATATTACAATACATTTATATAATACAATACGTTGGCAAAGATATTGAAATATATCATTCTTTTGTCAGAACGCGTTCTGTTATATCATGAATAGCATGATAATGCCATTTTTATACCCATTTCTATATTCAATAAATTGATATTCTCTCTCATCACCGGCTTTCCTTGCCGGAGAGATTTCATATGCAAAGGTACAGCGACGGACGGTCGCCAAGTACCGCTGTGCTAACGGCTCCCGGATCTTCACGGCAGCCTTCCACAAATCGAAGATTTGGGTATTCCGCTTTATCCCGTCACTGTTTACTTGTCTTGTTCGTCCTATGCTCGCTGTCTGTCCTGCATAAAAATCATTCCCCGACAAGAAGCCGGAAGAGCTTCGATAAGAGGGATAACAAAAACAATGTTCAACAATTAAATTATTACGATTATGCCGAATTGGTGCAGTACTGCGTATGTGATAGATGGCGACGCAAAAGAAGTGAAGCAACTGTATGAGTTGATGAAAGGACTGGAAGAACGTAAGACACCTTCAGTAGAAAACGGATTTGGGACTACTTGGCTGGGATGTCTCGTGGATGCTTTGGGTAAGGATTGGAACGATGTACGTTGCCGTGGCTCTTGGAACGGACTTGAAATGGACGGTGATGTATTGAAGTTTTCAACAGAAACAGCGTGGGCCCCATGCAGTGAGACATTTGACCTTGTGAGGGAAGCGTTCCCCAATCTTCGCTATTACTTTCAGGCGGAAGAGCCAGGCATGGAAGTATATGAAACAAACGATGAATTTGGTACATATTTCAGTGACAGGTTCTTCTTGGACGCATGTTCCCCAGAGGAAGAGTATCTCAGTGAATATTTCGAGACCCAAGAAGATGCGTTCGCTTGGCTTGAAGAAAAATGCGGAGAGCCGATAAAGTCAGCAGAGGATGTCAAGGCACTTGACGAACGCTGGCAAAGCAAGAGCGAAGATGCCTTCTGCTACCTGCATGAATTTCAAATAGTAAACTAATTCAATCCGACATCAGCAAATGATTCCCGAGCATTATTTGTTCGGGAGTCTTTTCTATACTTTTATAGACCGCCTGTTTTACAAAACTGCGCTGGAGGTGCATACCCTTTATATTCGGCCAGGTTATTCCTCTTGTAAGAAATATATGATTTCCTACCTGCCGGCACTTTCTTGTCGGAGAGATTTTATATGCGAAGGTACAGCGACGGACGGTCGCCAAGTACCGCTATGCTAACGGTTCCCGGATATTCACGGCAGCCTTCCGCAAATCATAGATTTGGGTATTCCGCTTTATCCTGTCCACTGTTTACTTGTCTTGTTCGTCCTATGCTCGCTGTCTGTCCTGCATAAAAATCATTCCCTGACAAGAAGGCCGAAAGGCTTCAAGAAAAGGGAAATAAAAACAACAACTTAAAATTCAGAATTATGCACAGCAGAGTTTTTCAAATTTCAACAACACAGATAGACAAGGAAAACTATCTGAACGAAGACACCCTCAATCAGGGCGACAACAGTTTTTACGATTATTGTGCCGACATCAGCGATGAAGAGCGCAAGGAAGAGATAACCAATTTAGTCAATTCCATCCTGCCGAAAGGAATGTTCGAACTTGTATCGGAAGACACGATACGTTATACAGGTGATGGCATGGAACAATGGAAAGAGAAGTATGTTGCAGAAATCCGGAAGAAAGCGGACGCCATTACTGTCGAAAATATGTTTGAGTGGAGTTCTACATATTACCTCAAGCAGGCAATAGATAATCCGCTGGATACCGGCTATCATTTTTATCTGAATGGAGACGGATGCCAGTCATTTGCCGAGCCATCCTTTGAGTTCATGCTGTTTGTCAGCTCTCTTGAACCCGGCACTTTGCTCTATGTCGGAGGCGTCATTGATTATCACTTCTGACGGTATATGTCGTATAGCCACCCGCTACCATGCGGGTGGTTTCACCCAACTCATTTAATGAAGTACAGCAATCGAAAGTATTACAATGAAGACAAAAACACTCCATAGTCAGGATGCAAAAAAAGTTGGCATCAGCAGTTTTCCCAATTTCCACAAGTCAGGAAGCATCAGTGGAATGAAAAAAAACTATTATGGACGGGACGCCCTGCTTGTGCGTTGTGGCAGTTATATTTACAATGTGTCAAGTGCCCCTGAAATATACTACAAAGTAGCACATTAGTATTTTAGTAAAGTAGTAAAATAGTAAAATAGTAACATGAAGACTTGCAGAAAAGATTTTCAAGGCAGGAAAAGCACAACGGTTCTTAAATTGCTTTGCCGTAATATAGCTGCCGGACGTTTTAACTGGCGGAGATACTGTACGCCTCAGACTTATTTCGGTCAGGAGATTTGCGTTACACCATTGCACTGTTCCTATGGCCAAATCGGCTACACCGTGCATTTCCCTTACTCCAACATGCCGGAAGTGGAATATGATTGGGAAATGGGAAAATTGACAGTAGATGAAGAAAACTGGAAAGAATATTTCCGACATAGCGAACAATGACAAGGGGCTGGCATTCACACCAGCCCCAAATCCTTTTCATTCATCGTCGCATTCCACCGCTATATTCGGTCTCCTGCTGTTCCTCCCTGTATTCTTCCAGGTCGTTCAGTTGCTCATTCACGCCCTGGAGATTGGCATCCAGTGTCATGTTGTGGTCATAAGGGTAATGATGCTTCACGGTCATGCCCGCGTTGGTCATCGTCCCCACATCCAGCGAGTCCCTGTCCCTGTTGTAATTGACATGCAGCACGTCACCGTTCGGCATTTCGAAGACCGGCATCTTGTGCCGCGTCATTTCCGCAAACTGTTCTGCAGCCATCTCCCTCGCCAATGCCTTCACATCCTCGCTGGCCCTGTCAACTCCATATCTTCGGATATGGTCTCGTACTTCCTGTTCGGTGTATTTCAGCATCACGTCATAAGTTCCTCCTACACTACCGTTATACACGACAGCGAAATGCTGGTCTTCAATCAGCAGGTCATCGCCACGGTTCTGCAAAGGAGAGGCATAGGTGTACTGTTCATCCATTCCGTTCCCGTCGTAATACTCTTTCGCAAGAGTGAGCAGCCCGTTGTAGTCCCCTTTGTCTTTCAGTGCGTCAAGTCGGTTGGTATCGTCCGCCATTTGCAGATAGGCTACAGAAGCATAATATACCTTTTCCTTCGGGGTTTCCGTCCGTTCCTGATTTTCGGTCTTTTCCCTTTCTATATCCCTGGCTATCTGGTCTATTTTCTGCGTGATCATGGATGATGCCTTCTTCACGTCCATAAGTACGGTCTTAATGTACTGGGGTGACTCCTTCAGGTTATCCAGCCACGATTTCAGATACGGACAACTGTCCTCTTTTATATGTTTGGCCATTCCGTAGCGTTGGGAGATCAATGCACCGCACAATTCGGCCACAAGTTCTTCATCGCTATACTCCTTTGAACCGAAAGAGGTCGGTTGGAAACGGTTTAGCACACCTTCCGCACCAGTTGAATGTCCCATCTCATGGAACAGTGTTCCGTAAAATGCTTCCCCGTCCTTGAACTGCACCTTCTCCGGTACGGTGATTTCATTCTTGCTAATCGAGTAAAAGGCATCATCCTGATGTTTCACGTTGATGGGACATATCCATAGATTGTCGCGTATCATCCTCTCCACCGGTTCGAAGCTGAACATTTCACCTTCATGGACGAATGGACGGCCGTTTTCCTTTTCCAGCTTCTCCCACAGTTCAGGACGAGCCTCTTTCAGATTCGTCTGGGCGACGTTGAACACGCGGAATACCTGCATCTTGGGATACACGTTATACTCTTTCTTTTCGTCCTCGGACAAGTTTTTGTAATCGTCATACTTGATCTTCTCCTTGGTCTCCTTGTGGATGCAGGTAAATGTGGTCAGCATGACGGGAAACGATTTCTCGCCTTTCAGTACCGATACCCTCGGCAGTTCCTCGCCGTTCTTGCCCGGTTTGTTCAGTCTCTGCACGCAATCAAATGTGCAGAATCTCGGAATAGTGTATCCTTCCTTTTCGCAGTGCAGCATGAGCATAAGCGCATTCATACCATTGTATTCGCGTCCGGACAGATTGCGTGGCCACTGAAGGCTGCCCTCGGTGAACCAGGGCTTCTTCCAGTCCTTGCTGATATTCTCCAGCTTTTCAATCATCATTTCCGCAAAGAGGTCGAGAGCCTTGTCTTCACTGTTCGGCCCATCTGTATTTTGTCTCCTGTAGCCTGCCATAACCGTTACTGATTGGAGTTAGACGAATCTGCGACACATTGTGTAAGTTCCTCTACACGGCAGGATACATTAGGCTTACCGTTATGGACAGTCAGGCCCATCTCGCCCTTGGCATCGATCTTCACACCAGGCTGGAGCCATTCTTCACGCTGCCTGTTGAAGCAGAAGAAACGTACCCATTGGTACTCAAAGCCGTCAGCGACTTTCTCCGTGCTGAATGCCGAGAACATCGTGTAGGACTGGTCTTTCTTGTCCTTCTTTTCCTCGATGTTCTTTCCGACCTTTCCACAGAAAACCATCTCTCCTTTGAGAGTATTGGCCGCATCGGCAGCCACATCGCGGATCTCGTTTGCGAAAAGGTTGAAATAGGTCCTGTCGCCCCTGTGCTTCAGGTACATCGTACCGTCAATCTCGACACGTGAGCCTTTCCTGTAGCAGGAGGCTTCCTCCTGACCGCCATCTTTGCTCACATCGATCTCGACAGGCTTTTCCTGACCATCAGTTGCAGGAACCATTATCTGGAGAGGGAACGTAAAAAACGGTTTCCCCTCCTTGTTTGTGCGTGTAGTAGCATCGCGGTTGATAATACCGCATACAGTAACATTACATTTAATCATAACTCGTTTTGTTTTTAGAATGGTACATATCATCCGGCAAATGCTGGTTATATTGATGTTGAAGGTCTGAGAGCATATTCTAATCGGGTGCACGGATCATTGCCCAGACAAGCCATCCGGCAACGAGCAGCTGCACTCCCACGATAAGGAATGTTGCCGTCAAGCCAAACAGCTTGTAGCAGGACAGGACATACAAAGCCAGGTAGGATAATCCTGCCAGATACTTGCATAGCTGTATCATCACGCATTTTATCATATCGCCATGCTTCATCTTTTCAGATTTTCCGTTTGTCCTCGCTGCTCGGACATGCCCTGTTCGAAATTCTGTGAAGCCATTTCCGAAAGGATGGCAGTATTCAGCAATCCCGTCACGCGCATCCGCTTGGCTTCATCCGTAAGGCTACTGTTGTTCAGCACGGCCGACAGCCGGCTCAATTCTGCGGAACTCAACTCGCGCGATATATGCTGTTCGCCGTTATCCGCCTGAAGGACGGCTTTCCCATTCTCTTTCATGGTCAGACTACAGCTTTTCATGTCAGGCAGCAGTGGTTTCAAGTCGATCTTTCCGCTATCCATGGCCCCCGAAACGGCGGCTTTCTGCTCTTCCTCGTTCTTGCTGTCAATCTGAACGGCCAGCACCATCAGTGAGGTAAAGGCCGTCATGGCCATCTCCATGACAGGGTCATTGCATCCGGACATGCCGACGCCACTGTCCTCCGAGGACAGCAGCTTTTTCATCCAGTCTTCGGTAGAAAGAGGTTTCTCGATTTTGGGTTCTTCCGTACTACGGTATTTCGCGAGCAGGTCATTGCCGTTGTACAGCACCTGCTGCTTGATATTGCCTTTCTGCGCAATCTCGGCCAGATATGCAGCCGGGTCGATGTCACGGCGCGTCCCGTCCGAATGGATGTTCACCACCCCGAAATGCAGGTGCTCTCCCGTGGTCCGTGTCCCCGTGTTACCCGAGGTTCCAAGGCGTTGTCCTGCCTTGACACTGTCTCCCACCTTGACTGCGATATCGCCAAGGTGCATATAGGTACACTGCACCTTGCTTCCATCCGGGCGGCTGTATTCAACGGTTACACTCTTGCCTCCGGCAGAGTTGGCATTGCCGTTTACCGAAACGACCTTTCCGCCGTTTTCCGTGGCCAGCACCGCATCGCCTTTGCATCGTATGTCAAGCCCCTTGTGCATCTGCTGCTTTTCTTTGTCCATCGGGTCCTGACGCATTCCGAAAGCGGAAGTGACAAAGAGGAACTCCTTGCGTTCCACCGGAAACGAATAGGCTTCTGCCTTTTCTTTCTCCTGGAGAGGATTGCTTTCCAGACCGAACTGCTTGCCCTGCGCGGCCATTTCCTGCATGACCTGACGGTCGTATTTGTCCAGGCCGTTCTGCTCGATGATCTTCTGCAGAGTCCCGGCATAGTTGCCCCCGGTCGCGTAACCGGCTTTGGCTATACCTTCCGTCCATCCCTTGTAGTCATCGGGACGGAGATTGAAACATTCCGCGTAGCGGCTGTTCTCCTTAAGGAACCTCGAATGGTGTTCATAGGAGTCTCCTACGTTATCATAGCTGCAGAATTTCTCGTTCGGCTTGTCATCCGAATACAGGCTGTACCGGCCGCCTTCCGCAATCCATGACTGTGTGGCCTTGATGCCGAAATGATTGTTTTCCTTGCGGGCCAGTTCACTCTGTCCGTTGGAACTCTCAAGGATTCCTTGTGCAAGTGTTACCGAAGCGGGGATGCCATACCGGCGCATCTGCTCCATGGCGTACTCCGCATACTTGTCTGCATATTCTTTATTTTTTCCTGCCATATCATTACCTCCTCATGCTTGAACGCTGTTCATTTTCTTCCGGCTCAATCCTGCGTTCGGACTGTTTCTCCTGTGCCGTATCAAAGAGAGTCCGTGTCTGGCCGTTTCCGGCTGTCCTTTCTGTTATGCCCGTTGTTCTGTTCCGGGCATCCGCGAGTCCTTCTGCATCCCGTATCACCACTCTTGCACCGCTTCTCGCAAGTTTCTGAAGGAAAGTATCGAGCTGGCTGACTGGGAATGTCACGGAAGCCGTAAAGCCTTTTTTCATGTCAGCCTCGTGCTTCTCCATTTTCAAGGCAAGCGTTTCCGTTACCTTGACGGCATCCTCGTTATAAGCCGTATAGTTGTCACCTGTTCTTACAAACTGGATAGCGTCCGGGTGTTTGGCCTTTATCTTGTCCCAAGCCTCTCTCTGCGGACTGACGGATTCAACGGTACGCTCTTCTCCATTCTGTCGGCTGACAGCTTCTCCCTGCCGTATCTCGGTTTCCTTCTCCTGCTTTTCCCCGGCGTGTTCCTCCTGCGACTGTCCCTTTTGCAGTATATCGGCAAACAGCGAGGCAGCCAGATGCCGTTTGTAGCTGTCACGGTCTTCCGCCACCCACATGCGCTGCCATTGTTGCGGTGATACACTGCGCGGCTGCAGTTTCTGCCCGTCAATCGTTACGGCACACAGTACACCGTCCTGCTTGGTTTTGAACACGGACACACGCTGTATCCGGTTCAGGTCCACGTCCTGTGTCCCGCTGTTGAACAGATCGACTTTCAGGTCGGGCTTGATTTCAGCAAGCGCGTAATATTTATGAGCCAGTTCCATGCGGACCTTGTCTATGTTATCCATGGACTGCTTGAGTGTGGAAAAGAAGCGGTTTATGTCTTCCTTGTCGGGGTATATGCTATAACCTCTCTGATGCTCCGGCTTTATATAGAGAGCCCATCGGTTCTTGTCGTCCTGAATCATCTGGATCTTGTCAAATCCTACTTCGTTGGCCCGTTTTACTGCAGGGCTCACGTTCAGGGTCGAAAGCACTTCCAGGGCCCAGTTGTTCAACCGTGCCAGAGAGACCTGTTTCTCGGCAAAATACTTGTCATCAGGTCTGTAGCCCAAGGCTCCGTCCGGATTGAAGAAACGCACAGTCTCGATGCCTTCCCGACGTAAAGCACGTCCGATACGGGCTTTGTTCATGCCGGGAATCTCGTTGTCCACCTCCGGTGATGCCCCGGCGGGAAGGATCACATCAGCCGACTTTGATACGGGATCTATGACAAGGACAATGGTTTTCTTGTCCTTGTCCGGACGTTTCCGTAACTCATCGGCCACGAAATAATGCTTGGGCAGCTGGTCCTGCATGTCAGATGTCTGTTTCCTGTTCCGCAAGGTGGCATATTCGATTTTCTCTCCACGTTCCGCTTTACGGATAACTTCGAGAGCATTGTTCACGTCACTCTCGAGGGCATCTATCATATTCGGATTCTCTTTGAGTTCCCGGTCCCAATATTCCACCAAACTGAGGCTTTCGTCAGACAAGCGGGCAGGCAGTCCCAGCTCCAGCATCTTGATTCCCGATGCTATTTCCACGACCAGCCGTTCCTGTTTGACGGCATCGTCAGAAGGCGGCATACCGTTTTTCATCACCATTCCCTCGCGGGCAAGCCGCTGCTGATGTCCGGTGGCACTTACTATCTGGCGCAGGGTTTCCTGCACATAATCGTTGTAATGGTCAAAGTTCTTTTGGCGGGGCATATAGACGGCATCTTTGTCCGTTTCATAATGGGGCATTCCGCTGCCATCGTAACGGACCGGCACAAGGTTGTCACGCATTTTCAGCAAGAAATCATTGAAGCGGATATGCATACGCCGTGTGTCTGCCTCCGAATATCCTCGTTCGATGGCATTCCCATCCTGTTGCAGAACGGCCCTGTAAGCCTCTTCGTCCACATGGGGAAATGTCGTCTGGTCTATATTGAACAGAGTGCGTATCTCTCTGTTATGTACTCCCTTATATTGTTTCTTCTGCTCATCGTCCAATGTGAGGTAGGTTCCCCGGTTGATGAACTCTTCAGGATTGTTCCTGTGGACATATTTGTTCCAGTTATAGTACAGGAACGGCACACCCTGTTCATGCTCACGTACCGACGTGCCGCGGGCCTTGGCATCACTGAACAAGGTGAACAGGTTCGTATTGCATCCGTTCCGGTCGGAATGCAATGCCATGAACAGTGCATTGAACGGGCTGGCCGACACGCCGTGCGGGTATAGCCTCGGATACCTCTTTCCAGAAGCGTTGAGCCAGTAACCATTGGCCTTCGAAGCCTCTCCCAAAGCAGTGGAAAGCAGACTGATTTGCCTTTCCTCTGCATTTTTCTCTATTTTGGATTTTTCTTTCATACAGTATATGTTTTGGGGTTATATGCTACTGGATACCTCGTGTACGCACGATAGTCTCCTGTTGTCCGTTGTCGTAATTGTCCGAGGCCCTTTGACGGAGCTGTTCGCTTCTGGCGAGTACGGCGTTTGCCAGCGTGTTGAGCGGTAAGGCTCCGGCCCGGTAAGCGTCAGTCACGGTCTGCGATAATTGGATAGTACAGGGTACACGGTCAATTGTCGCGACAAGCATGTTGCCTTGAAGTACGGGATTCGTGATGCGAGGATTGAGCGGTTCGTCAGGATAATGGCGGTATTGGGCTGCACCTCTATTGGCCGTGTTCATTTCGCCTTCTGACCGTTCACGCAGCACTTCATGCCCGGCCTTGTTCAGCAGGTTCGCCCCGCCGAGACCGATAAGGAGCATCTTCAGCAGCGGATTCCGCACAAACATACCGGCCACTATGCTGGCTATAGGCAGCAGGTTGTCCTTGATGTTCAGGGACTGTGTCTTGCCTGTAAATACTCCCAGCAGAATATCTGGCAGCATCGCCATCACATAGCCGAGATTGCCGGCAATGTCTCCCATGCCGCTCAGTCCAAGGGTGCCGAGCAGATCGTCCCATCCGCCCGTGTTGCCGTTGGATGCCGGCGTTTCAGACAGGTCATTCACGGGATGTACCCCTGTTTCCTGCATGACCTCCGGCTCTTTTTCCGGTTGTACCGTTTCCTGATGTACCTGTTCCGGCTCTTCCGCATCCGTTTGTTTCTTTTCCTCCAGACTTTTCAGGTAGGCTTCTTCCTGCCCCGGTGCGACGACCAGCGGCACATCCTTATAGCGTTCCGGCCGTTCCTGTTTCAGCTTGTCCTGCAAGCCTTTCAGGAACGGGAACGGTTGCTGCTTCTTCATCCAGTCCGTAAAGTTGAAATTGCAGACCGGTATCTGTTTCTTCAGCTGCTCATTGGCGGTCGCCGTGAAACTGTCCTTGTCTGCGGTCATGGTGGCTGCTTCACGCCGGAAATCTTCAAACACATTGTGTTCGCTGCCGAATACACCCTGGCTGATACATTGTTCGACTGAAATCGACTTGGGGTCTTCCGGCTCCAAATGTGCCATGGTGGCGGAGACGGCAGCATCCACACCGATGAATCTGGCGAATGCCGCCCATGAGCCGGCACCGCCCAGCATGACGGTATCCGCCGAGGCACCCAACAGCCATCCCGCACCCTGCTCAACTTTGCTCGGCCGGTAAGCGGCCTCGCCACGCTTCTCGATCTCCTCGGCAAGCGGGGAACGGCTCAACATCTGCGGCAGGCCGAACAGGCTTGATTCCGCGGCCTTGCGGATGATATAATCAGCCGAAGACTTGGGCATACGGTCTTTCACCAGTTTGTCTATCATCTGCTGTTCCAGACGATAGTCCATGTAGGCATAGGCGAGATCGCCGCCAAGCTGTTCCGACAGTTCGTCGTACCGTTCGCGGCCGATTTCCTTCACGACTGCATCACGCCATTGCCCGGCCATATACGCAAGGTCGTGCTGTATGTCTTCCGAAGCGGCGATTTTCTCCTTGCACATCTCTACATAATCTTCCGTTGTCTTGGAGTTCCATTCGCCGGTAACTTTGAGCAGCTGGTACGGGTCGTTCAAAGGTTGGGCTGAAGAAGCCATCATGCTGAGAACCCCGCCAAGGGAGGTGGAATATTCCTTCATTTCCTCACCTTGTTTCCGGGCAAGATAATCTCTTGTCTCATCCATGACGGAAGCAAGGTGGTAACGGAAATAGTCATCCGAAAGACGTTCCAGTTCCGCGAATCGTCTGCTTTGTTTTATAGTTCCGTCCATAAGTATCCTATATCATATTTATCTGTTTCAACAGTTGTTCTTTTGTCTGTTCAATCGCATTGTGGTACACTTCCATCTGTTTGGGGAAGAACTCCTCCAGCCATGCGTCTTTCTCGATGTTGTCATGGATGAAGCGTATCGCCTGTTCACGCTCTATCTCCACGGAGGCTTCACCTTCCTCCCGGTTGTTGAACCATGCCTTTGTCCACCAGCGGACACCGGCCCGGTCCGGATATACCGACACGATACGCGGTATGTCGAAGCTCTGGATGTCGATGTCGAGTTCAGCCAGTGGATCAATGATGCCGCTGTAGCTTACGGCTTCGTCATGGAGTTTTTTTTTATGTCTCCTCTCATGGTGGAGAGGTACACGTTGTGACGCAGGGCCAGGTAATGCAGGAAATCAGCGATGAGCAGGTTCTGTACCTTGCTGACCAGCGGGATGGATTTATGTCCCAGTCCGAGAGGATTGGCCATGCTCGGCATGTTCTCGTAGAAATATTCTCTCATCGCCCCCATGGTGAAGATGTGGCGCAGGGACTGCTCCGTGTGCTCGGGCAACACGTAGGCTCCGCGTTGCAGATCCTCCATGTAGTACGGCAGGAAACGCAGCATCAGTTCCTCTATTTCCCGTTTGTCCTTGTCGTAATCGGTCTTCACGGTCATTTCCAGATCTGGGAATGCCGCCGTTTCATGTCCTCCCGCCTGACGAAGCGCACGGATGTTGCCGTAAAGCATGGTCAGGAACTCCAGCGGATTCAGTTCCTCTCCCTTGAACCGGGCTTCGACGTGCAGCCTGTCACCGCTCAAGGCCACAGTCTGACCGGCTTTCACGCGTTGCCCGAACTGCGCAAAGACATTTGACAGGTGTCCGTATGTCACCTCATATTCCCCGTACCGGATAGTCTGGCATATCCCGTGTACCGGATCATTGCCGACCCCTGACACGATTCCGCTCGCGACGGCAGACAGCCTGTAATATCGGGCGTTGAAGTCAATGCCATGGTGGAAAAACGGCTTGCCCGTTCCCGGGTCGGTCTGTTCGCCGTAACCGAGAGTCATTTCCACCTCCTTGCCCTGGGGCTCCTCGAAAGGCATACAGTAGCCGCTCTCGGAGTGAAGTATCATTTCTTCTGTATATTTCATTTCGTTCTGTATTGGTTCATAATGTTATCTTCTCATTCCTCCGTTATAGGTCTGTTCCTCGCTCTGGCCGGGGGAAGCCTGTGTCCTTGCCACGCTCTCCGTGTTCGTGTCACGGAAGACGCCGGCATTGTTGCCGATGAGCATCATGCCGAGGAAAGCCCCGGCGATCTTGCCCAACCACCCGAAACGTCCGAAAATGAGAAAAGCGGCGGCTATAAGGCCCGCGATACTCAATCCAGATACGTTGCCATGGCCGAGGTTACGGACAAAATTGCCGAGCATGTTCATGCCTCCGCCACTCGAAGCCTGCCGCAGGAAATTGGATACCCCGTCAAGTTTGGAATCTATTCCCGCCACAGCTCCGCTTAACGTGCCGACGGCTTCTCCGGCCTTGTCCGTCAGTCCCCGTACATCCTCGGCGGTATCAGCCAAGGCATCCGTGGCCGGTTCTCCGATGACCGCATCGCTCACGATGCGCACCACGCTCTTGTCTGTCGTCAGCTTTTCCCAGCCGACATAACCGATCGCACCTCCGACGGCGGCAGTCTTGACGGCTTGTCCGGCGCCCCGTAACGTCTGCGACGGATGAAGTGCCGCTTCACCCACGTTTTTCCCGGTTGCCAAAACAGCCTTGCCGGTACCTTTGGCCGCCTTGCCGCCATACTTCAATATTGTACTCCATACTCCCATATCTCGTTCTTTTTAAGGTCTTACATTTTTTCCGATCTGCTTCCATCTTCGTTTGGCGGCTTCCACAATGTCGCGTTTGTCCGCAACAGGGCGTGCGCCTTCGTCGATTTCATACCAGATGTCACTCATAGTCGTATATTTCACGGCCTTGGTCAGCCGTTGCAGCTTGGTGTTCATCAGCTTGAGCTTCGGCCTGATCCCGAAGACTATCTCCATGCGTTCCCTTTCCGTCATCTTGTTTTCCGCAAGACAGGCCATTCGTATGTCATTTACTATTTCCACACTGCCAAGCATCAGCTCCCGGTAAATCCTGTTGCGCTCCGTGGAAAGGGCTACTGCCAATGCGTTGGTCGTGCTCCGGCTAACCTGCCTGGTAAAATCTTCCATATTGTCCGTCAGCCTTGAGATTTCGTGATAAAAGCCATAAATCTGTGCGGCATAGCAGACGATGGACCGGAAAGAATCCAGATACTTGTTGAACTCCCTTTGCAGGTCGGCCGTAGCCTGTACTTCCTCTTTCGTCCATATATGTCCGGTAGTCTGCAGCATCATCACCTTCTCCTGGTTTTTCAGCTCTTTCTGCGCCTTGTCCGTGTAGAGCAGTATCATTCCGGCCAGAACCGGATCGTTCTGTGCCTGTATCTTGCCGATACAGATGCCCGTCAGCAGCATAACTATCAAAATCGTCCGTTTCATCGCGTCATTCTTTATCGTGTCAGGGAGGCTGCCCGGCGCCAGCGTGACATGGCCATGCGGGCCACTTCACCGTTGTTGCGGTCAAGCATACCTGCCGTCACATTTCTCCATACATCATTGAAAGTATAGTACCGGATGCTCAGGTAGAGCAGATGCAGCTTCCGGCTGAAAGCCGACAGCCTGTCATTCAGCGCCCATAGCGTAGTGCTGCGCTCCGCACCGGTCAGCATATTCTCTTCACCGCCTTTGGCAACGGCATCGTTCAGCAGTGTATATACGGAGACCAGTTCCGTGGCCGTCTCGATATAAAGGTTGTTCATGCCCATACTGGCAACGATACCCTGCGGGTTGTCCTTTATCGCTTTGCCCAGTTTACCCAGAGTCAGGAAGATCCGGACCCCGTCGTTATAGAGATGCGTACAGGCTTTCAGTGACGAAGCGTATCCGTTCACCGTCTTCAGGTAGCCGTTGTACTGTTTCTGCCATTCATGGATGCGGTTGAATTCGGCGGCGATGCTGTTCTGCAGGAGTGCCGTCTGCGTCTGTCCCTTGATCTGTTTTTCAATCTGGCCGTTTATCAGCTCGTTGCCCTCCGCCAGAGCAATCCACTCCAGCGGATTGGAAGCCGCTATCTGGGCTTTGGACACCTGCGGCAGAAGCAGGACGGCAACGAGGGCCAGACTCCAGTTAATGATTCGTGATCTCATATATTCCCTTTTTTCTTTTGTTGTATTCCACCCGTTCGCGGACAAGTGTTACTATGTCATCCCTACGCCGGATACCGGTCAGATCAAGCCTGGGGGTATTCCGGTCCATCGAGAAAATGCTCACCGTCTTCAGCCCGCAAAGCTGCTGCAGCAGGCTTTGATTTTCCGTGAAGTCCACGATACGGTATAATTCCATATAATCTGTCTTACGCCAGATGATGCCATGCTCGCACACGAGCTGTTCGGACCCGATGCGATAGCGTATGCGTCGTAGATAGATGAACCTGTACACCAGGAACAGGGAAAGCAGAAGGGCGACCCACATGGACAGAGTCGTGAACGGCAAGCCGTCAATTCCGCCAAAGACCCATCCTGCACAGCATAACACAAGAATGGGCAGCTCGTTGATGACGAACTGTCCGGTGTGGGGCACAAACACATGAGTGCGGAATAAACGGTCTGTCTGCATGATGTTTTCGTTTTATCTGTGATAACTGGTCTGCCGTTCTTCCTCGTCCTGTCCTGAATGCCGTACTTCAATCGGATTGACCAGCCCCTCGGTCTCTTTGAGATACTCGGGATTGGTCTTGCCAAGCAACGCATCGTTCCAGTCCTTGTAGCAAGGCAGAATGGGAAATTCTCTGATATTTTCCGGGGAAATGTTCATCTGTCCGGCTATTGCCTTGAACTTTTCCACGAACAGCCGTCCGGCGGCATCATTGTCGAAACAGAGGTAATGGTGTGCCTCCGGTGTGGCGGCAAGCATACCCTTGATCTGACCCTCTGTAGGGGTACCGCCGGTAGATACATACACGCTCTTCCTGGATAGGTCCGGGTTGCTCTTGATCTGTTCCCGGTTGAGCTGATAGAAGGCCATCGCGTCATAGGCACTTTCAAACCATGCCACTCCGCCGACGGAATCCAGGTCACCCTTAAGGTTGGCTATCCACAGCCCCTCGCTTGAATTGCTGCCCTCAGCCTTGCCCTTGTAACTGCCGCTGCCGTCCGGACGCGGGCGGCCTCGTTCCTCAAGGCCGACAACCGTCCCCGGGTCTTTGGGCAAAGACATCGGAAAGGCAAGGTTCGTGTATCGGGTCCCGTCTTCACGGACTTTTGTCGCCAGGTAGAAATCTCGGTGGAAGGCATACTGCGTGTAGAGGTCGATTCCACGGTGTTTGAAGAAAGGATAGAACTTCTTCTGCGTATCCCTGTCCTGAGGGTTGAACCTGTGAATCTCGTAATCCGTTATGTCGAACGGTTTCACGTCACGTTTCGGCTGGATAATCCGTGTACTGCGTTCCTCGATGGGATGGTTCAGCAACCGGTTGCACACGAGATTGACAAGCCGGTCCGGAGATACTCCTGCCCGGTATTCCGCGAAAAACTGCGGGTATTCCTTGATGAAGGATATGATGTTATAGACTTTCTGTTCCTGTGCCTTGAAACAGCACTTGCCGTTCGGCATCACGATGAACTTGTCGCCACGGATACGACGGCCTTCGCTGTCCATACGCACATACGACGGATAACGCAGACCGTCACGCTTGTTCAGATGATAGCCCGCGTCAATGAGTATGTCCTGAATGTTCAGTCTCTGTAGAAAATCATCGTATGTAAGGTCTCCGTTCCTCATAAGTTTACCTCCCCATTCTCATATCACCGATTTCCCGGTTCATCTGTGCCTCGAAATTCCGGATGGCAACATCCCTCGGAGTGTCAACACCGGGTTTGAAATAAGGACGCGGCCCATGGTAATGTTCCTCATAACACTCCGGCCCGTGATGGCATCTGAGATTATGCACGACCTCGGAAACCACCACGGCACCTGCTGAAAGGGCCGCAAGAATCTTTATGCCCAGTCCTTTGCTTGTTTCCGGACGGGGGCGCAGGTCTGCCTCGCTGAAGATCTTCGCGAAAAGTTTCGTCCGATGGTAATCGTCCGTGGCGAGAAACTTGTCGTATTCCTTCTGGGTAATCTCGTGGCTGTAGGTCTGCCCGTCGATGACGGCGGTCATCCTGTACTTTCCTTCTTCCGGTCCGGGTTCCACGGCAATCCGGCTTATCTCGGTTCCATGCCCGCCGATCTCATTCGACAGCTGCAGGCTGTTGCCATAGTCTTCCGTCTGCCCGTTCGCCTGTGCGTATTCCTGGTAATGTCTGGCGGCCAGTTCCTCGTGCACTTCAGGATGGAGGCCGATGGCGATATGCCTGTCACTGTTCAGATCATCCAAGGTCACTTTATCCGCGAAATCTCCGGCAATGACCCCGTTCAGGAGCTCCAGACGTTGCTCAATGGAATGCTCTTCAAGAGAATTCGATGTAAGCGTTTTGATTTCCTCTTCCGTCAGGTCATAGACCATGTCCGCGTTGACATTCTCAGACTGCACGGTGAGGGTTCTGTTCTCCGCATCGACAATAAGCCCGTGCGAAGCAAGGCACTCCGACCATTTTTCGTTCGAGAAATAGACTGGCGAAGCGACAAGTTCCCTGTACGGGCGGGCAGGTTCCTGGCTGCGTGGACGGCTGACCATCGGTGTAATGGCAGCCTGCAAGTCCTGCAGGACATCACGGGGCTGTACGGGTTGTTCCGGCTGTCCTCCCTTGTAATAAAAGCCGTAGCCTCCGGACTGCAGCTCGCCGGGCTTCATGCGCCCGTCAGGACGTTCGGGGACAATGGGCGCTCCGGGGAAAAAGAGCTGTCCGCCGACCCTGCGCAGATGAAAACCGCCCTGCTGGCGCGGTGTCCATCCGAGTATGGGAGGAAACAGCCCCCAACGGCCTGTACGCCCGTATTCACCCATTCCGATACGGTAGCCGTGCAGACCCATCGCCACACGTCCGTTGGCATTGCGGGCATGGACAAAGTTCTTGGGCAGATAGAAATCCTTTGCAAGGATGCTCGTGAGCACATTGTAGGCTTTCTTGTTGGCAGTGTTTGTTCCCCAGTCCGTAAGCGCCAACAGTTGTTTCTCGGTAATCGGATAGGTCAGCAGCGGCGAATCGTGTCCCTGTACGATCAGCTTGTAGCCGCCACCGTCAAATGCGATATGGGCTTGAAGCCCGTTGCGCATCAGTATGTCGCGCATTTCAGGCTGCAAGTCCATCGCTCTGGGGTTTGTATTGGTTCGTATTGCCATAGTCTGATGTTATGATTGTTATCCGCTATGCGTTTCCTTCCTCCATCGCCGCTTCCAGCTGTTCATCCTTGTAGCGGACAAATTCGGCGGCAGAATCATTCCCGATAACGAGGTCGCGTTCCTCACAGTAACGGGCATATTCCTCCTGCCACTCCGCGGAAAAATGGTTCACATAGTCGAGCCAGCCGTATTCGCCGCTCTGCATTTTCTCTATCAATACCTCTTCGGGATAATACTGGTGCTGTGCCATATCAATCGGTTTTTATTTGTGAATAGCTGCCGAGCGGTTGCGTTCCCCGGCTTTTTTCTGTTCGTTCCACAACTCTTCGGTATATTCCTCTTCCGGAACATAGTCGAGGTTTCCGTCATCATCCATGACCCAGCAACCGTAACAGCCGAACGTGTATTTGTCCCATTCACGCTTGGACTGTTCCCTCCATCGCTGCTCGTCGCCGGTACAGAAACGGATACCGGTCTTGGAATGAAGGTCAATACCTACCGTGACGGGCTCATCGTCCACGACCAGCGTCAGCGGATCTCCGTGCTGCATTCCGTTCACCTCTGTTGCACCGAGATGCAGCTCCTCGGCCAGCACCTGCAGATTGCGCCCGATGATGGGCGTGGGAACATACATGACCTGCTTCGTCCCCGTGTCAATCTGGACGAAAGCCTTGTTGTGCCTGCCGTCAGCGGTTTCCACATCCGCGATGATGGCCTTGCCCTCAAGCAACTGTTTCTGCTGCGTTTCGTCAAAGCGTTCCAGCGGCGAAGATTTCAATGCCGGATAGAAGACCACGTCCGTCTGGCCACCTTCCATGCGGATAAGAGCGAATCGGGTACGGCTTTCCACCGTTTCTCCGTGCTCGTCGGTGACACGCACGGGAAGAACGGGCGAATGGCGTCCGTTGTAAATATCATCAAGGACGTGCATCGGCAGATCCTCGATCATCTCCTGCGTGAGCCCGAATCGGGCAAGCGTCGAAAAGGGAATCTCTTCAAATTCAAAATGCGCCTTTTTCATACTATATCAAGTTTGTAAAATTATGTTCGGCAAATATAGTATGACCTTGTAAATTCAAACAAAAACACAGATATATAAATGATTATAATATACCATTTTTATAACATTAGTACGATTTTCTTTGAATAATCGTACTAATTGCGATAAAATATGCAAACTAATAGCAGAATGTATGGCCGTTCATGTCCAACATAAACAGACCATGCTAATTTTGCAACATGAGAAAAATTTTATGGATGATTATATCAGGCATTTCGCTCAGTCTGATACCGGCAATGGCACAATTCAATACAGTTTCCTCCGCTTCCGATTACTATCGGGAGGAAAGTGTGCAGGCGGCCACGAAGGACAAGGAAACAGCTTCAGACAATACGGGTTCCGGGAAAGGTGTATCGGAAAACACCGGCAAATCCGGGGCTCGCGGTGATGTGCAAAAGCAGATGGTGGTTGAGCGTTACCTGAGTGTCAGTTATCCGTTACCGAGAATCAAGGTAACTTCTCCATACGGTTACAGGAAAGACCCCTTTACCGGCAAGCGTAAATTTCATGGGGGAATCGATTTGCAGGCACGTGGCGACAAGGTGCTGGCGATGATGGCGGGAACTGTCGTAAAGGTCGGCCAGGACAAGACTTCCGGCAAGTATGTTACGCTGCAGCACGGGAACTGCATGATCAGCTATTGCCACCTTTCAAAGATTCTCGTAGCCAGGGGAACAGCCGTCCGGCCGCGTGATGCGGTCGGTATTACCGGCTCTACAGGGCGCAGCACGGGAGAACACCTGCATATCACCTGCCGCCTCAATGGCAAGAGTGTCGATCCCGCAATCCTTTTTGAACATGTCAGGAGAGTACAGCAGGAATGTGTTTCGGCACTGGCCGAACTATGACTTTTTTCTCCCTTTGATTGCATGGCTGATACTGTCGCCCCATACCGACATCCGGACGACGGACATCGGCGGCATGGAAAACGTCTTTCCATAGAAAATGGCGGCCACCACCTTGCCGCCGTGCCTTTCTATTTCCTCCTTGTAGTCGGACACACTCTGTCCGGTCGTCAGCACATCGTCAATGATAATGATTTCTTTTCCCTTTATATCACCGGTAATCTCGTAATTCCGCTCAAGGACACGGCTGTCCGCTCCGTCCGCTTCATGTAGGCTTTCCCGGGCATCGCAGATCACCGTATCGTACAATCCTGATGTCAGATCCGGCCTGTGCTTGCCCATATACCAGTTCAGCCGCTTGAACCGCTGTTCATACTTTATCCAGTTGCTGCACGGCATGAACATGATATGATAAGGCTTGCCGTCCGCCTGTATGGCGGTCATACATGCCTTGAAGAACTCGATGCCGTGTATCTCTCCCTGCTTGAACCCGTAGATGGAACGGCAGAATGTCCGTTGTGCTTCATTGAGAAAATCATTGTACCGTGACGGATAGTAATAGTCGTAAAATGCAATCCGGATTCCACGGAACTTGAACGGTTTGAGCGGATGCCTGTCGTCGAACCGGTCGGGATACATGCAGCAGAACATACGGCAGGCGTCTCGATGTCCGGCCATTACTGCCATACGGCAATAGCGGTCCCTTTCGTCTTCCAGGCTTGCCTTCCGTGCTGCTGCATACGCCGCTTCACCGGCTTTCCGTCGCCAGAAAGCGATGACATGCAACATCCCGACCACTATGCCGAGCAACACCAGGAGCACAAGTCTCTCACTCATATTGAACCTTTTTACTTTTGCAAAGTAAGCAAATTATCGGTGCTGGCCTTGAAATGGAACCGGTAATTTGTTCGATCCCATTATATATCCTTCTTGCCGTCCCCTTTTACAAGTCTCTTCCTTTTTCCTATGGGGCTTCCTTTCTCTTTTCGTCGGCGAATATAGGACGAAGCGTATCAATGCCAAACCGCATTCCATTCGGATGACGAAAACAGACTGCTGCACAATCGGTTTTCTATCCGGATTTGGCTTATGATACCAGCTGCTTCATCCTCCTTATGCCTCAAAAAGTTGAAAATACAGCCCTCAGTTCAAAAAGAGGGAAATAAAAAACAGATTTTCAAACAATTAAAACGGAAAGAAATGAAAGAAGAAATCAGACAGGACGGCAGGACAATACTGTCAAGCGAAGACGGATTCAGCATCCGCATGTTTTTCAACAACCTGAGCGGAAAGAACTTTTCCGGAAAGGAGTACCGGGACTATGTCAGGAACATAGCCTTCGGCGAAATGGGATTCAGACCGGGAACAATCGAACTCTATTGCGACGGGAAGAAAGTCAGGACAGGCACACTTCCCGAACTCTGAACTGCAGTCAGGGGCAAAAGTCAAATTTCGTGAGGATAACTTATAAACGGGAGCCCAAGCGGTTCCGGCTAAAAGAATGAACAACTAAAAAATACAGGTATGGACACAACAGCAGCAACAATGCATCCGGCAGAAGAATATCTCCGTAACGAACAGAACCCACCGGTCTTGTATGTCAGAATTTACGGGGAGCGCAGGAAATTGTTTATCAACCGAGGCAGGGAGAACGTCGTCGGTATTATTGCGAAAGGAAAACGCAAGCATGGCTACATTTTTTCAGATTGGAACAGCATCGAAAAAATCTATTATCCGTCACAGGAAAAGGAAGACGAAAAGGATATGGACAGGAAAATGATTCTCAAATACCAGAAGCTCGCACGCCTTGCCACGCATACCAACGACTGGCTCCGCAAGATTGCAGCAGCAGACCTTGAGAAGTCCCTGTACGAAAACCGTATCACCACGGGAACGGCTATTGACGGAAAGTGCATCCGACTCTCCACGATTGAGAAGTATTGCGGAAGCTGGGACATGCAGCGGTTCCGCCAGGCCATGAAGAATAAGGAGAAATTCTCGACGCTTCGTTTCGACTTTTGCGGTTATGACGGTACGCTTTGGTGCGAGCCGCGGGAAAACGGTGATATGGCTGCCGGATTCAGCAAGGAGTACCGGAATTGCGGCAACGGCTATTACTATCTGCTAATCAATGACGAGTTCATGATTGGTTACGATATTGACTGATAATCCACGGACAGACCTTACCGGGGACCCCGGCAGGGTCTGTTCCAGCTTCGGTCTGCCGACGGCAAACTCCCTTTTTATCGACGGCATGGCCATGTGCTGTCCCTTTTTATCTCAGATCTTCCTTTTCTATCTTTCCATCCGCCTGTTTTCAATCCTTTTCTATCCATCCCTCTTGTAGCTGCTCTTCCGTTCTCCGCCGTGCGACCTCGGGGGATTGGATTTTTCAGCAAAGGTAACCGCCGGTTTCCATTCCTGCCAATGCCGGCATTCTGCCCGTGGGGTCTCGGAAAAATCTTCCTCTCCGGCTGTCGAGCGTATTTTTCCTTACCGGCCATGGCGGATGTCCACCGCCACCTTTCAAGGCAGAAAAATAATCCCTGCGGCCGCAAACGGGCCGAAAAAAGGGAAATAAAAAAATAGGTTAAATCATGGGTTACAACAAATTGACATCATTATCGGCCAACATCAAGGCCATAGAGACAGCAGTAGCTATCCACTCGCAGGGCAGGACAGCCACGCAAGAGGAAAAACAGGTATTGGCGCAGTATTCAGGTTTCGGCGGTATCAAGGATGTACTGGACTTGGGTACGGACAAGCCGCTTGACAAAGGGGTTGCCGGGCTTTTGAACCGTCTGCTGGATGCGTTAAGGACACTTGCAGGGGGTGACGAGGCAGCTTGCCGTTCACTTGTTGAAAGCATCAAGTCATCTGTATTGACAGCGTTCTATACGCCGCAATTCCTGATTGACGCAGTGGCGGCACAGATACACAAGACATTTTCTGCCAACGGCTTGCAGATGCAAAGTTTTCTTGAACCGAGCGCAGGTATCGGCGGTTTCCTGCCTGTAGCCATGCCCGGCACACGCAGCTATGCTTTTGAGAAAGACACCATTACAGGACTTGTACTTTCGCTGCTGCATGAGGACGCAACCACCGTAACGGCAGGCTTTGAAACGATAGGCACACAGGAGCTGGAGCATCGGAAATTCGATGTCATTGCCTCAAACATTCCTTTCGGCAACTTCCGTGTCTTCGATGCCGACCTGTGGAAAAAGGGCGGTATCTACGAACAGGCCACAAAGACCATTCACAACTATTTTTTTGTCAAGGCTATGGAACTGCTTTCCGAGGGCGGTCTGCTTGCCTTTGTCACTTCAAGAGGTGTGGCCGACACGGCAGGAAATAAGTTTGTACGTGAGTATCTGGTGAACCATGCCGACCTTATCAGCGCAGTACGTTTGCCTGACGCTCTTTTCATGCAGACAAGCGGTATCGAGGTAGGCAGCGACCTGCTCATATTCCAGAAACATACCAATAAGGCGGCACTCTCCGCACGTGAACAGATGTTTTTGCAGGTGGGCAAAGAAATGTACGATATGAGCGGTACGATGACCGAAAACGCCAACAGGCTGTTTTCCATGCCGAAGACCGTACTGGCGACCGACAGCCGTATTGTGATGAACCAGCACGGAAAATATGTACGCAAGCATCAGTGGCTTGGCTCTGATGCGGCCATGGCGCAATACCTTTCCGCACTTCTGAAATACGACTTTGACCGGTATTTCCGCAAAAGTCTTTTCGGACAGCAGGGTGAAGCGTCCGTGCAGATGTCGCTGTTCGGGATGCAGGAGACGACCGCACTCTCCGTAAACAGAGGACGGAGAGCCTACACGGAAAAACTCGAGGACTGGATGAAAAGCGGTACATTGGTAATGTTCGAGGGGCAGATTGGTACGGTCGTGTTCCGCAAGTCAAGCCACTATGCCGATGTGGCCGTAGATTTCGTTCCGGTGGACGAGGGAAAGGTCAATATGGAGCGTGCAGCCGACTATTTCCCTGTCCGTGAAGCGTATTTCCTGCTTTCTGTCAGGGAAAGAGATCTGCAGACTGAACAGACTGCCATACGTGAGCGGCTGAACACCCTCTATGATGCCTTTGTCGCCAAATGGGGATTTTTCCATGAGAACGACAACAAGGAGTTTATCATGCTTGACAGCCTCGGTGTCGAAGTGTTCACTATCGAAATGCAGCTTGGCGGCGATATAGTCAAGGCCGACATCATGCGTGAGCCTGTGGCTTTCACGAAGATTACGACCGACCGTATTTTACAGCCGTCGGAAGCACTGGCAAGCAGCCTCAATTTCTACGGCAAGGTGGAAATGGACTACATCATGCGCTCTACCGGCCTGTCTGATGAAGATGTAATCGCAGCGTTGCAGGGCGAGATTTACTACAATCCCCTCACGGAAGAATGGGAACACAAAGGCAAGTTCATTGCAGGCAACGTGATAGCTAAATGCACGGAATTTGTTTCCTGCATTCCCGACCTTTCGGAAAGGCAGCAGCAATGGACGGAAATATCCGTCAAGGCACTGGAGAACGCAACGCCCGAACCGATACCTTATGAAGAGTTGGATATCAATATGGGCGAGCGTTGGATTGACCCGCAGCTTTACGCCGACTTTGCGGCAGACCTTTTCGGGGTGGAAGCCGAAGTGATGTACTTTGATGTCAACGATACCTATGTAGTTCGTCTGAAAGGTTACTCCCCGGCAGCATACAACACCTATTCCGTGCGCAATTTCAACGGTGAAGACCTGTTTGTCCATGCCTTGCATGACACAGTGCCGGAGATAACCAAAGAAGTGTATCGCAACGGCGACAAGGTACGTGTGCCCGACGAGGAAGCCATTCAGGAAGCGGCCACCAAAATACAGGAAATCCGCAGCAATTTCAACCAGTGGCTCGATGCCCGTCCTCTGGAAGTCAGGGATGAACTGGTACGCACATACAACGAGCGTTTCAACTGCTATGTCCGTCCGGCCTATGACGGTTCGGCACAGACCTTTCCGCAGCTTTCCTTTGAGCAGTTCCCGTACAACGAACTCTACCCGTCGCAGAAAGACGCAATCTGGATGATTAAGCAGAACGGTGGCGGCATCTGCTGGCACGAAGTAGGCACAGGCAAAACCATGATTATGTGCGTCTCGGCCTATGAAATGAAGCGTCTGGGATTGGTACAGAAGCCTCTGATTATCGGCCTGAAAGCGAATGTACACGAAATTGCCGACACGTTCCGCAAGGCATACCCGAACGCAAAAGTCCTGTACCCGGGCAAGGAAGATTTCACACCGGCCAACCGCAGAGAGGTATTTTCCAAAATCAAGAACAACAACTGGGATTGCATCATCCTGACGCACGACCAGTTCGCCAAGATACCGCAGTCCGAGGAAACCATGATAGAGATATTCACAGAAGAGCTTTACGATGTGGAGCGAAGCCTTGAAGTGTTGGAACAGTCCACCATGCGCTACCGTAGCCGCAAGATGCAGAAAGGGCTGGAAGTGAGACAGGAGAACCTGAAAGCGAAGCTGTCAGAACTCCGTACAAAACTGGACGGCCGCAAGGATGATACCGTGGACTTTCATTCAATGGGTATAGACCACATCTTTGTCGATGAATGCCACATGTTCAAGAACCTCATGTTCCAGACACGCCACAACAGGGTAGCAGGTATCGGCAATACAAAAGGCTCGCAAAGGGCAATGAACCTGCTGTTTGCCATCCGTGACATCCAGCACCGAACAGGCCGTGACCTTGGGGCGACTTTTTTGTCCGGTACGGTGGTGGTAAATGCGCTGACAGAGCTTTATGTGATGTTCAAGTATTTGCGCCCACGTGAACTCAAGCGTCAGCAGATTAGCTGTTTCGATGCCTGGGCGGCCATATTTACCAAAAAGACAGCCGACTATGAGCTGAACGTGACAGGGGCAATCAAACGCAAGGAGCGTTTCCGCACTTATATCAAAGTGCCGGAACTGGCGATGTTCCTGCGTGAAATCACCGACTACCGTACAGCCGACATGATACATCTTGATGTGCCGGAGAAAAATGTCCGCTTCCTCTCTCATGCGCCGACAATCGAGCAGGAAGAAATGATCGGACGTCTCGTTTCCTTTGCAGGTAGTGGAAACTGGGAAGACCTCGGGCTTGACACGATCGAGCCGGACAACCTCGACAAGGCAAAGATGCTCATCGCTACCAATGTGGCACGCAAGATGGCTCTCGACATGCGCCTTTTGGGTAACAAATTCCACGACGATGCGGACAACAAGGCTTCCATCTGTGCCCGGACCATCTATGACTATTATGTACGCTCGGCGGCCAATAAGGGTACGCAGTTTGTCTTCAGTGACCTTTCCACTTACAAGCCGAACGAGTGGAACATCTATACCGACATCAAGGAGAAACTGGCACGGCTCGGCATTCCGGCTGACGAAATCCAGTTTATCCAGTGCGCTACCACGGAGAGAGCGAGAAAACGGCTGTTTGAAGACATGAACAGCGGCAGGGTGCGTGTCCTCTTCGGCTCTACATCCATGCTCGGTACAGGAGTGAACGCCCAGCAGCGGGCTGTGGCGGTGCATCATCTGGAGATACCGTGGAGACCTGCCGACATGGAGCAGCGCAACGGTCGTGCGGTACGCAAGGGCAACACCGTGAAACTCTGGGGCGGTAACGTGGTGGACATAATCATCTATGGAACAGAGAAGACTTTGGATGCCTACAAGTTCAACCTGCTCAAAAACAAGCAGATGTTCATCAACCAGATAAACAACGGCACTATTGCCGTGCGCCGCATCGACGAGGACTGCATGGACGAGGACAGCGGAATGAACTTTGCCGAGTTCGTGGCTATCCTTTCAGGAAATACCGACCTTTTGAACAAGGCCAAGCTCGACAACAAAATCATGCAGCTGGAGAAAGAACAGGCCATATTCAAGAAAGAGCGCATCCGTGCGGAGCGTAAGATTGCGGCCAACACGGAAGCTGTCGGCAAGGCAGAGCGCATCGTGGCGCAGGTCGAGCAGGACATGAAGTATATCGCATCCTATAGCGGCAACAGGGAAACGCTGTTGCTCAATCTGCAGCAGGCTACCCGGGAAGAGACAGGCCGTGAACTGCACCGCATAGCCAAGACATACAGGGGCGAGGCTTACCGTACCATTGGCTGCTATATGGGGCTGAATCTGCTTGTCCGCAGCGAGTACACCCTTTCCGGCTCGTTCGACCGTAACGCTTTCTTTGTAGAGGGAGTAAGTGGACTGAAATACCGCTGTGGCGTGTCGGGAGCCCTGCCGTTGGGATTTGCCGAATCGGCACGATACCCGCAGGCTGCGCTTGAAAGGATGCCGTCTTTGATAGAGAAGCAGCAGAAACAGATAGCCATGCTGCAGCACGAAATACCGACCTTGCAGGAAATCACCGCCCGGAAGTGGAGCAAGGCGGAAGAACTGGAGCGGTTGAAACAGGGATGTAAGGAATTGCAGCAGCGGATTGACGAGGCACTCAAGGAAGCCGAGCGTCCGCAGTCCGAAGTTCCCGAAGAAGAAAATACTGTCAGGGCTGCCTGACCGTGATTCATTGATTTAACCTTTTGCCTGTCCGGTCGTGATGATCGGGCAGGTTTTCCTGTGTTCCGACCTGCCGAGGCCCGTCTGACTTTTATAGGCTGGCATCTGCCTTTTTTATCCTCCTTTTCCCTTTTTATCGTCTCCCTTTATATCTGTCTTTCAATCCTTTTATATCTTTGTCCTTGCAGTCCGTCCTGACCTTCCGGCTTATTGTTCCGCGAAAGTAACGGATAACAGCTGTACCTTGCAAATCCTCACGGCCTGCGGTGGCCGACGGAAATCTTCCTTCTCGGGGAGAAGCGTATTTCTGTCGCCAGATTTGTCCGGTTGCCGTTATCACTTTCGTGGTGCGGAAAAATAAATCCGGCGAAGGTCTTTAAGGACCGAAAGCAGGGAAAGAAAAAAGTAAACTTAAAAAAAACGATAGCATTATGGAAAAGGAAATCAGAGAGAGAAGCGTGGAAGTGGACGGCATGACCTTGACACTGCTTCATAAGGACGGTAAATGGGTTTTCCCCCTTGTCACATATTACCAGCATGGACTCGGGACACCGCTTTGTCTGGCATTGTTGGCGTATGTAGAAGACAGTAACGAATTTGAGTCGGAAACCATCATCACGGTCAACCTGCCTGGTGCGGAACGCAGTGCCGGGTGCCAGTTCATCGACACGAACAACAACGGGGAAGAAGTTCTCGACTGGCTCATGCTTTACGGATTATGTACCCCTACCGGCAGATACGCCGTTTCGGGTTTCTGCAAGTATCCCGAAGTGGATTTTTATAAGAGCGAACGCTTCATGCAGCAGAAAGAGCTTTGCGACAGGTATTTTAACTTCGTTGATTGACGGGCAGGAGAAGGCGGTCATACGGGACTGCCTTCATGGCCTTGCCTGTCAGTGTCCTTTTATATGGATACCTTTCCGGTATTTCCTCCCTTTTCTATCCGGCTTTCCCCACCCGAAATTAAGGTATGATGTCTGTGCCGCGGTCCGCCCTCCACTCCAAGGTACGGAAGGCTGTGCCCGATCAACGGCAGTCTGCTTCATACCGCTTCATGCCGGAGCTTCGACCTGTCGAAACAACCGGTATTCCGCTATATGGGCATCCTGCCTGGTTGTTGCTCCGGCACATTCCGCCTTCTGTCCGTAGCTTTCCTTTACGGGCCGACGGCGTCGTGGGCAAACGGTGACACATTCTGCTTGTGCCGTCCGTCGTGCCTCGGGCATGTCACAGGCAGAAAGAGTCCCCATTTTGTTTGCCCGGCAGACCGTTTCTTTTACCCGCCCAAGCCGTCATTCATCACTTTTATAAACATCCCCTTATATATACGGGACAATTCTGCCTTTTATATCTGTATCGGGATTACCTTCTCTCGTCATACCTTGCCTGCCGCCGCGTAGGTTTTATCAGGTGCGAATGTAGGCTGTCGCGCCTGATTCTTCCGTTTTGAAGTGCATTTTGAAGGAAAATCTTCCTTGCTGGGCAAGAGTATTTTGCTTCAAAAAAACGTCGAATGGGCTGTACCGACATCCTTGTCATGCACCATAAAACCCCAAGGCGGTCCGGCAGAAAGGATCCGACCAGAGGGAAGAAAAAACAAAGTCACAGGTAATGGCAGGACTAACCACCTTGCCGCAAAACATTTTCAAATTATGCTATACATTCACACTATCGGTCGCATCGGAAAGGATTGTCAGGTTATCGAGGGTACACACGGTTCGTTTATTGCTTTTGACATGGCAGTAGATGACTTCTCGCACGGAAACGCCGTTACCACATGGGTAAGGGTACGCAGCAACAAGGAAAACCATATCCGCCTCTCCGAATACCTCACCAAAGGACGCATGGTCCTTGTCGGGGGAACATTGTCAACTTCACTGTGGAAGGACAAAAACGGCGACAGCCAGATCCAGCTCTCCATCACGGCGGATGCCCTGGAGTTCATCAACACCGGTAAGCGGGAAGGTACAACCTCCGAAGCCGACGGCCAGGCCGCAGCTGCCGATAACGCACCAGTTCCTCCGGCGGACATGCCACAGGACGGGGAGGAAGACCTTCCGTTCTGACATCTTCCGGAAAACGGTCACGGATGTAGTATTTACTAATTGTAGTAATTTAGGAGATTAGTAAATCCCGGGTTACGAAAAATAGTAGATACTACATTTAGTGGCTTAGTCTTTTAGTAGAGTAGTAAATACTACGATACTAAAATATGTTATATTAGTAAAATAGTAAATACTAATTGTAGTGAAGACTAAAAATAGTATTATCTTTGTACCAGACATTAAGACTCTGAATCATGACAAAAATTATAGCAGTTCTGAATCATAAAGGTGGGGTCGGAAAGACAACCACTACCATAAATCTCGCTGCCGCACTGCAGCTGAAGAAAAAACGTGTGCTCCTGATTGACATGGACGGTCAGGCAAACCTCACGGAATCCTGCGGCCTGTCCATCGAGGAAGAACAGACCGTGTACGGGGCGATGAAGGGCGAATACCCTTTGCCGCTGGCCGAACTGAAGAACGGCCTTACCATTGTTCCCTCATGCCTTGACCTGTCGGCTGCCGAATCGGAACTTATCAACGAACCTGGCCGGGAACTGATACTGAAAGGGCTGATTGCGAAGCTGCTTGACAGCCGGAAATTCGACTATATACTGATTGATTGTCCGCCATCGCTGGGACTGCTCACGCTCAATGCTCTTACCGCGGCGGACTTCCTGATTATCCCGGTCCAGGCACAGTTCCTCGCCATGCGCGGTATGGCAAAGATTACTAATGTGGTTGAAATCGTCAGGCAACGCCTGAATCCGGGACTGAGCATCGGAGGTATCGTGATCACCCAGTTCGACAAGCGCAAGACGCTTAACAAAAGCGTGTCCGAGCTCATCAACGATTCTTTCTGCGACAAGGTGTTCAAGACCGTCATCCGGGACAACGTGGCTCTGGCGGAAGCCCCTATCAAGGGTCTGAACATTTTCGAGTATAACAAAAACAGCAACGGGGCCAAGGATTATATGGACTTGGCGCTGGAGGTACTGAAACTAAAGTAAAAACAATATGGGCAAAAGCGATTTATTGAAAGACGGTATGAAAAGCGGCCTTGACGGGCTGCTTTCATCAACCAAAAAATCCCCGCAGAAAAAAGAAACGGCTCCGGCCAAGGCGGAAAAGGAACCGGCGGTACATTGCAATTTCGTCATCGACAAAAGCGTGCATACCCGCATGAAATTCCTGGCCATCGAAAAGAACATGTCTCTCCGTGACATAGTCAACGAGGCCATGAGAGAATATCTTGAAAAGAACGGGAAGTGATGGGATTGCCCTCACTTCCCGGCTTTTTTATGCAAGAATGAACTACATGTCATCCATAGACAGCCCTTTGTAGGAGATTTTATACCCCTTGAACTCGCCCGTGGCACGCAGGAAGGCAGCCGCCTTATTCTCCAGCACCTTCATGTCAATGTTGTCAGACTTACGCTTCACCTCGAAAAACGTGGCTTCTTCGTCCAGTTCGTTCTCGGCCACAATGTCGATTTCATTCTCGCCCTTGCGGTCCCACCATCCGCCGATGCGCGTGTAGGCTTGGCGTTCGATCAGCACACGCCTGAAATAGCGTTCGAGCATCAGACCGCTGAACGTCTCGTAGTCCCGGTTGATGATCGTCTTCACGCTCTCGTAGTTCTCTATCTCCAGCATATAGCTGTACTTGTAGATGAAGCGGAACCAGAACGTGAAGAAGTTGTCCTCTATCGTATAGCGGACATTCTTGGTGGAACTCTTCTCGAAGAGGGGCTGCTTTTTGGCAATGACCTCGTACTCGTTTTCCAGCTTGGTCAGGTAGCCGCCGATTTCCCTGCCTACTACGTTCTCTATTTCCGAACGGGAGGTCTTGCCTCTCGCTATGGCTGACAGAATCGAGAAATATACCCCGTAATCCTTGCCGAACTCCTCGATAAGGATAGCCTTGCCTTCTCCCAGGAAGATGGAGTCGGCCTTTATGATGTGGTCAAGCATGGCTGACTTGGTCGTGGCCCCGGCATCCACAAGCAGCTGCACGTACTTGGCCACGCCGCCCGTGAAGGAATACAGGGCCAGCAGATCTTCCGCCGTGTGTCCCGGATGGTATTCCGTGAGGATTTCCTTCAGCACCGCCGGAGTGAACGGGCGCACGGTCATAAAACGGGTCTGCCTGTTATACAGAGGTTCCTTCTTGTCCTTGAATATCTTCGTCATCATGGAGTATATCGAACCGCAGACGACAAGGTTCATCCGGGCTTTCGGGCTATATATGTCCCAGATGCGCTGCATGTCGCTGTACACCGACTTGTTCACGCGGAAGAACTCCTGGAACTCGTCAATGAACAGCGTGATGGGACGTTCCGTGGAAAGTTTCATCAGAAACTCGAACACATCGGCGAAATGCTCCGCCCGTCCCATCGTGGGGATTCCCAGCTTGCTCTCTATTTCAAGCCGGTAATCCTCGCACAAGTCCCCTTCAGCCTTGCGGGCAACAAAGAAATAAAGGATAGGTTCGTCCTCGTATGCCTTCCATACGAGGTATGTCTTGCCGATACGGCGCCGGCCCGTCACTACCGTGAACTGGGCGTTGTCTTTCGACATCCTGCGAATCTCACGCAGAGATGCTATTTCTTCTGTCCTGTCAAAAAATCTCATATCCTAAGTCCTTTCATATTACAATTTGCGAAATACCTGTTTCGGAAATGGCCGTTTCGCTACTGCAAAGATAATGTGTTTTTGCACAAAATCCGATAAAAGAATAGGAATATATTAGAAATAAGCTATTTATGAGTTTTTTCTCAAAGAGCGGGGTAATGACTTGGAAACAGTCTCAAATTCGTTGATTTGCAGTAAGATTCCGTCAAACAACTCTTATCAGATGCAAATGTACACAAATAAAGTGGACGAAAAATTTTTCTTTTGGTTGCTTTACATTTAATCCACAATTTTGAGGCACACCATGTTGAAGTAGTTTTATTCATAGTCATAACGCGCTGTATATGGTTGGTATGAAATACCATTCGAGTGTAGATAATTTTCAAAAGTCTTATACCTGCCGATATGCAGTAAATAATCTTCATAGGCTTTATAATACCTGCGGCAATCAGTAATCAAAGTTTCACAAAGTGGCATATTCAGTTTCTTGGAAATACGTTCAAACTCATTTGTATCTTCCAGCATTTCCGAAATGTCCGATACACTTGCTCCATCCATACCATTTAACACACAGGAAGGTATCTCATGTATAGAGAACTCAAGAAAATATTTGAGCGTATTATACTTGTATTTGAGCGCGTCAATGTTATCGGAGTCTTGTTCAAGCAAAAGGTTTGCCAACTGAAACGGCTGATACTTATATCCACTATATTCGCAAAAAACTGCGAGCGGGCAGTCGGAAGATACATAGGAATCATCATGCCCTCTGAAACATTGAAACAGGAATTTTAATCCTTCATATCCACCAATCTCTAAATCAGCTGCTATCACAGGGCATATTACCTTGCTTATGAATAGTTTGTTCCAGCAAATACGGTTGTGGCTATTCCAAAAATCCTGAATGTCGCTGATATTTACAGACTCATCATCATACGCTGTTTGCCCCCATTCCGAGAGCAAAGTGTACCGTTGTTTCCTTTCTAATTTGCTTAGCCCGTCAGTTCGGAATTTATTGTAGATTTCAAGATAGTCGGATAAAACTCTTTTCATCGCTTGCCTCCTTTCCGAACTTCAGGATATGTCCAAAATAGCAATGAAAGTAAAAACATGATGAAAAAGAACACGACAGGCCTTTTGCTAAGTCCACCTCCCCAGAATATGGCATCGTTCTTTGCGTCGTAGTAATACGCTAATTTTTCAACATTCTCGGTCTTACGTTTGGAATAGGGCATAGGCATGGCTGCATAATATTCTTTGCCGTTATATGCTATTTTAACGGATGAACCATGCGTTCTGTAATTTACTTCCAATATAGAAAAATCAGTAATCGGAGTTTGGGATGCCACAATGCTTGTTCTATGTTGATACAGCCCCAAAACATATATAGCCACTCCTAACATAGCAAGGTTTATGGCCAAAACAACAGGAATCCACTTGTTAATTTTCATTGCTTACCTCCTTCCGTCAAAAACATTACCCTCATCCCCTTGGGTCTAAATATAAATTGTTCTTTTTCACAATTTGACTAAGTGTATTTCTGTCTATCGGACATTTTACATTTAAGTAATAATCATAGGAAAAATATAATTCCAGTTCCTTTGATTTACATGAAAAAACAATATAGCAAAGCTCTCTTAAACAAAGTCTGAGCACATTGGGGGCATTGATTCGTGAGAGCCTTGTTCCCTTTTTTAATTTAGGGAGTGTTCCTGTAATACTAACACCATATTTCTTCCTGTATATTTCTATATCATTTGCCATTTTATCTTGATTTATCTCTATGTATTCTATGGCCAGATACTCGCAATCAAGTGCAGACATAATCATCAGAACCGTGTTAACATATTGTTCTTCGACTTTCAAATAATCTTTCACAGAGAGAATCTTGCCATTAAAAGACTTCCCGATATCTGATATAGATGTCCAGTCGTCAGATGTATAAATGCCATCTTTATTATACCCTGATGGCGCATATTTCACTATTTCATGAAAAATGTCGTCCATACAATTTTTTGGGGTAATGGTAAAGTCTTCAAGAGTACAAAACTTACCTTCTTTTATCCATTTATTCAATACCATAATTTACTTAATCCTTAGATGGCATAAAGATAGCGAAAAGGAATAACATAATAAATTATTATACTATTCCTTTCCCGTTAAGTTTAAGCAAATTAACCCTTATTGTCGAAGTCCTTTTCTGTTTTGAGGCGACATAGCATTTCCGACATGATTTCTTTCCGTGCTTCGACAAGCTGCTGTTCAGCTTGTTGCTGTTCGGTCTGTAACTGCCTTACGTTGGCTTCAAGCTCTCCCGTCTGCCGTTTCAGTTCACGGTAGTATTGGCCGGTGGTGGTATGCCGTGCCCACCCCCGTATGCCACGCTACAATCCGTACTTCGCCATTGCCTTTGCGTAACTGTCGTGGTAATTTTCCATAAAAACAGGCAGTTGGCCAGATTTTATTCCGGATAAGCCCATCCTTTTGTAATGGCGAACCTTTCGCTCTATTCATTTTTAGCCGGCTCGCATAGTCCTGTTATAACAACTTTAACAGGCTCCCTTTACTATCAGCCAGGCTCTTCCTTTTCTATCCGTTTCACCTTATTATTCTCCGGCTTCATTCCCGCCGCACCGGCCTTGGTTTTATCAGATGCAAAGGTCTGCTGTCGCGCTTGATCCTCCGGCTTGAAGTGCATTTCCTGCAAATTCTTCCTTTCTGTGAAAGAGTAATTGGCAGGAAAAGCCGTCGTATGAAGCTGTACCGACAGCTGTAAACCGCATCCATAAAACCCCAAGGCGGTTCAAACGGGAAAAGAACCGACCAGAGGGAAATAAAAAAACAATTCAAAATTGACATCGACATGGATAAAATAAGATTGGTAGTTTACAACGAATATGCACTGGGCTATATCATGCCCCAACAACCCGACAAGGTTTGCACATTGGCAGACAGGACTACGCTCGGCGCACCGTTCCGGACAATGCTTGAACCCTATTTCATCGGAAAGAACGATACCGTAAGGCTGGCCGGCAGGAAAGACTTCGACACGTTCCGGCTATCGTTCGAGGGGTACGACAATACGCAGATGTACGAGTATGACACCAACCAACAGGAATAGCAGTAATCAGAAAATCAATGTATAACAAATCAAAATTTATGAATTATGGAAACAATGAACATTCAATCAGTAGCAGAGAAGAACATCGTATCAGTAGTTTTGGCAGATATTCAGCCGAGTAACTATAACCCACGCAAGAATTTTGATGTAGCAAGCCTTGCGGAATTGGCGGAAAGCATCCGTCAGCAGGGAGTCCTCCAGCCTATCGGGGTGCGCCCCATTGCGGAGAACCGCTTTGAAATCATATTCGGGGAACGCAGGTATCGTGCCTCGCTCATGGCAGGACTGGAAGAAATTCCGGCAATCGTTCTGAATGTTTCGGACGAGACCGCCGAAGAAATGGCGGTGACGGAAAACCTGCAACGCAAGGATGTAACCCCTATCGAGGAAGCAAACGCCTATCAGAGGCTGATAGAAAGCGGACGGCACGACATTCAGTCTTTGGCCATGCAGTTCGGCAAGAACGAGACCTATATCCGCACCCGACTGAAGTTCGTCTCCCTTATCCCCGAAATCGCAGAATTGTTGGAAAAGGACGAAATCACTATCAGCGTGGCAAGCGAAATTTGCCGATATGGCGAGGACATCCAGAGAGAGGTTTTCGACAAGCACTTGAAAGAGGGTATCATGTTTGGCAGTTGGCGAGGCATGAAAGCGACCGAGGTGGCAAAGAACATCGAGCGCCACTTCACGACAGACCTTGAACGCTACAACTTTGACAAGACCCTTTGCCTGTCATGCCCCCATAATACCAACAACATGACATTGTTCTGTGAGGGAACATGCGGAAAATGCGCCAACAAAGGCTGTCTTGATGAAATGAATGCCGCATTTTTGACGGAAAAGGCAATAGAGACCATTAAGGCTTATCCTGCACTCTCTCTAAGCCATGACGCATATTGCTATAATGCGGATGCGGTTAATCGCCTCAAGGAAATGGGCTATGAGGTTGTGGCACTGCAATGCAGATACAAAGACTACCCGACACTTCCCGAAGAGCCTGAAGCCGGAGAATATGAGACGGAAGACGAATATAAGGAAGCCAAGGTTGAGTATGAGCAGGATATGAACGATTATATGGAAGAGGACAAGGAACTTGTACGCAGGGCAGAAGCAGGCGAAATATCGCTCTTCGCACGGATTGGGAACGAAGACATTGTCAAATGTTATGTGGAGAATTCCATGATGAATGCCGTCAGTGGACAACAGGCAGGACAGGAACAGCTTTCCCCGATTGAAAAACTGGACAAGCAGGACAAGCGAAACAAGGAGATTGCCAGGGAAAAGACCGTGGAAGATACAAAAAAACAGATTTTGGAAGTGGATATGACCGAAACCAAGTTCGGGGCTGACGAAGAAAAGATGATTTATTTCTTCCTGCTTTCATCGTTGAGAAAGGAACACTTTGCCGCCGTTGGCATAGAGGGAGAACATTCGCCCTATCTGTCCAACGAGGACAAGACAAATATTGTGGCCAATCTTACCCCAAAGGCAAAAGCCGTCATCCGCAGGGATTTCCTGATTGAGAATTTCAAGAACGCATACGGAAGCAACGCCATAGCCGACATGTTGCTTGAATTTGCAGGAAAACACATGCCGGAAAGACTTGCCGACATCGAGAACGGACATAATGAAGTTTACGAAAAAAGACATCAGCGCATCGAAGAAAAGAAAGCCGTCCTTTTGGTGCAGGAACAGGCCAAACAGGAAGCAGAGCAGACGGAAGACGATGCGGACAACGAAAAACAACCTCAATCCCAAGAGGTTGCTGCTTGACCATAATTCATAGTTGATTTCAGATGCAGGGCGGAGAAATCCGTCCTGCTTTTCTGTTGAGTGCCGGAGGCAGACCGGCGCCGCCTGACCTTTTTTATACACCTACCTGTCTTTCGGCAGTCTCCGTCTGCTGAAACAGTACGGACCGGGTTCTGGCTGATTCCTACAGGCCGCACGGGCGGTCTTCCGTCATCGGCCGGCCCGGATAACCTTTATAGCCGGACCTCTTATAATACCCCGGTAGTCTCAACATTTGTTTTCAGCGAAGTTACAGCATCTTTCCGGACAAACGCAAGATCCGGGTGAATTTGGGAAACAATCTCCAATCCTGCGGATAGTATTCTTTCCCAAAATCTTGCACGAAGTCCAGACAGAGCTGTGCACGGGCGAAAAAAATTGTTTCACCTTAAATCTTCGTTATTATGAATACATTTTCTTTCCCTCAGATTTCAGTAAATTACAAGGATGCCGATGCTGCAAAACGTACCTTGGTAAACTCCTCCAGAGTGAGCTACGACATCTTCAAGGAGGCATACGATGAATGTATGCAGCATCATGAGGAATGCTGGGTGATGTTCCTCAATCAAGCCAACAGGCTTCTCGGACTCTCCTGCATATCAAAATGCGGCATCAGCCAGACCGTTGTGGATGTCCGTATCATCCTGCAGACGGCTCTTCTGGCCCATGCCTCGGGCATAATCCTCAGCCACAACCACCCGTCAGGCAACATGGTGGCCAGCTCCAGTGACAATGCCATCACAAGCAAACTCAAGAAAGCCTGCGAAATCCTTGACATCACTCTCCTTGACCATATCATCCTCTCGGATACAGGCTATCTGAGCTACGCGGACGAAGGGATGCTTTGACAGCATCTCTTTTCACGGCAAATCCCGTTATACTGCCGCCCTCATGTGCGCCAGGCGGAGACTGTTATAAAACCTTCATGCACGACGGCAGCCCTGGGCTGCTGTAAGCACTCCGGTCCGGATCTGTGGCTGATGACGGAATCCGGCACGGGCCGTATTCTGCCATCGGCCGCTCCGGGAACCTTTATAGCGGCACCTGTTTTAACGCCGTCCGTCATAAGCCCCCGCCACCACCCTTATCCCTTTCTATTTTCCCTCTTGTATTGACATGAGAGTCATTTCATCTTTCGTCGTCCTTCTCGTCGCCGCGTGGACTTTACTGGTGCGAATGTAGGCGGTCGAGCCTGTTCCCTCCGTTTTGAAGTGCATTTCCTGCAAATTCTTCCTTTCTCTGAAAGAGTAATTGGCAGGAAAAAACATCGGGAGAGGCTTTGACGACCGTCTCTCGATGCACCGTAAATCCCGAAGCGGCTCCTCCGAAAAGGAGGCCGAACAGAGGGAAGAAAAACAAAATTGTTAAATATCAGAATTATGGACAAGGACATCAAAGAAAGCAGAGAGTACCGTCTCGCTAAAGACTGGGAAATGGCAGTCAACAATTACAGTTTCAATCCGGCTCGATTTGCAGCAGCAATACCGACCATGCACCCGACACTGCAGCAAAGCCTGTACAGGTTGATTAAAGAGTGCATCAAGGTTATGGCGGATGACAGCCGCAGGTACGACGAACGCAATATGGCTTCACACGAGGAAGCGAAATGTATCATGGAGTACCTGAAAGAACACGGGAGAAACATACCATTAAAGTGATAGACCGATGAAAAAGAAAGAGGTGGAATTTGCCGGCAGAACTTATTCTTGCCGTGTGGTGAAATCAAATGAAGGTGAAGAACTCCTTATCGGCTCAACAGGTTTGCTTGACGCACTCCAGCCCGGTAGTTTCGACAGCGAGAACGAGGGCTTTGCGAGTAAGGAGGCTGAGAAATTATACGATGAGATTTTCTTCTTCACCGATGCCGGAAGTCTCGAGCTGCCGGATGACGAGCTGGTTGAGATGCTGAAAGAAGACAACCCGGAATGGTTTGAATAAAATGAATATATAAATCTATTAAAAATCAAGATTATGGATAAAGAGTATGTAATGAGAGTGGCTGCGACAATTCGCGAACAGCTGGTAACGATGACCGACACGCCGGTCCTTATGTCATGGGGCATCGAGGAGTTTATGGCAACAGTATTCAAGAACCTGCCGGGACTGAAATTCCATGTAAACGGAAGACTCTTCCAAGGGGAAGTGCTGATCTGTCTGAACGGCTCGGACTATTATGAAGTATATCTCCGGAACGGGACAGACATAGAGTGCCTCAGTGACGAAGTCTGCTTCGATGAACTGGGAGAACTGATAGACCGCCATATTGAAAGCGGAACTGACAAAGAGGAATATGCACGCTTCTGTGAACAGGCAGCCATGTCATTCGGATTTGGCAATTGATGAAGTGCTGTACTTATAGGCTAACCCCGAAGGCTCGCGTCTGAACCTCCGGGGTTATTGCTGTGTTATGCATGTGTTTGTCATATTTCAATCAATATTGTTTATAATGTACGGTGGATAATCGACCTTTCGGGGAGATTTATCCGCGTGTTACCGACGCTTTTATTGTTAATTGTCTTGTTTATTCTCCTTTTTGTAATAGTATGTACTACAATATCGTTCATACGAAATATTATTTTTGTCCAGATAATCTTCAAAATCAGCATACATTTCCAGTTGTAGTAGATATTCTCTATATGCAACAAAAAATTTTCGACAATCTCCTATAAGAATTTCGTCATTTATAAATGTTTCGTCATTGTTAATCTTCAGTTTGTTTGAAATCGCTTCGAAGCTGTCAACAGAACTTAACATATCCGGTATATCCGAAACACTTGCTCCATTCATGCCATTCAAAACACCCAAAGGAATTTCATGTATTGAGTTCCACAAATGCTCCTTCTCTATGAAATACTTTACTTTTAATGCATCTTCATTATTCGGATCTTTTTCAAGAACCAAATCAGCTAACTGGACCGAACCGTATTTACTATTATCATTAGAAAATATAAACACAGGACTTGTTGTGGATATATAATCAATAGCATCCCTACCACGCAGACAATAAAACAAGAACTTCAATCCGTCTATGCCCCCGCTTTGAAAGTCATCATTAACTGTTGGAACTATTGCCTTTTCGATGAAAATTTTATTATAGCACAAATCTTTGTGTTTGTCCCAAAACTCATATAATTCAGCGATAGTCGGATTCCCCTCTGCATATTGAGCTTTGGTCCATTCAGTTAAAAGAATGTACCGCTGCCTCCGTTCTGGTTTGCTAAGACTCTCCTTTCGGAATTTCAAGCATATTTCAAGATAATCAGTTAATAATTGTTTCATTCTTTCGTCGGTAATATATAAATGCGCTTTTGGGTATAGGACATTTTTTATTTCCCGTTCTTATAGCATGTCATATCCAAGTCAAGCTATTCTGCTTCCTCGGTCTTCTTTGTTGCAACATACATCTGATTACGGCTCGTGGGATTGTCCGGTTCCGTCATTTCCAGCAGCCCGGCTTCAATCATCGGGGTGATATATACGTTCATCACGTTTTTCCGGGCTTTCAGTCCCAGATGTTGCATGATGTCAAACAAAGGCTTGGGTTCCGCACAGAATTTCAGAATTTTTGCTTTTCTCTGTTCCTGTCCGCTGGAAGGTCTTGTAACCTTTTCTTGTGTCGTTTTCTTGGGTTGTTTTCTTGTGTCGTTTTCTTGGGTTGTTTTCTTGGGTTGTCTCGATGATTCCTGTTTGCCCAGTTGCAAAGTAAGTACCACATAATCAGGACGGCTTTCCTCGGCAACGGTCGGGGCTGGCCACCCAAGATATTTCCACCCGCTGACAATCTTATCCACCCCGCTGCCCGCTTTTTCTGCACGCCCAAGCATCATGAACATCTTCTGAAGAATCGGATTACGACAAATACTCCGTCCTCCTTCGAAGTACTGTTGTCTGGAAACCAGCATCATACCCTGATTCATGAAAACAAGTCTGTCATCAGTACGCTCCACTATGATATGACCTTGCGCATTTATGTCCTGATGGACGATGGCGTTTATAAGTGCTTCTCTTACAGCATCATGTGCGGGAGTTTCTTCCTGACGTATTCCGTCCTTCATCATGAAGGGACGCGGCAATGATTGTATGAGGCGGTTATATACCCTCATGTAGAATTGATAGAGGTTCGCCTCCCATGTACCGTCCGGATAAATACGGTGCGTCCAGCGTATATTGGGGGCATCAGTAGCGATACGCTCCCGGTAATCGACAAAATATGTCGGATCGCCGGAATTGTTGACTATACTGTCATATTTGCCGAACATAAGGATTCCGGCCAGTGTGAAGCCTTCTTTTCCGGTTTCATATTCAGTCGCGTAGGCTCCGACCTTTTTCAGAAAATCCATATCGCTGATACCCGTCCACGGGTGAGTGGGCTGCAGGCTGGCGAGGGTCTGGCGGTACTGATGCAGTGTCTCAATGTCAATATCCCTCTCAAAATCAAATCCGACAAGAATACGGCTGTCCTGTGAGTGACGGTCATGTTCCGCATCAGCGAACATACGCCTTACTTCGGCATCCGTACAGACATAGTCACCTTCATGGTTTCTCCTGTAAGTGTTGCCGAACGGGCTGTTGTTGATATAGACAGGACGAAACTCGTAACTTGCACGGGGAATTTCGCATATAAGGATAAACGCCCCGTCAACCTGTTCTATCCTTACATCCGATTCGCGAGGCAGACAGACGCTTGTTTTGCCTTTATTATGCGCACAGTCCCAAAAAATTTTTTTATACCGTATTATGGTTTCCTCCGTCAACCCGTCGAAAAGGAAACGGTTGTTCTTTTCCACGACCCCGAGTACGATTGTTCCTCCATTGGTATTGGCGAAAGCTGAATAGCTCTCCCAGAAACTGCCTGGAAATCCACCTCGGGCTGACTTGAACTCGACCTCCAGTGTTTCTCCTTTGCCGACCAGTTCACGGATCGGGTCCTTTGTTTCATTTATAAGTTCTGCCATAATGATGTTCGGTTTAAGGGCGCAACAGTTCCCTGCGGCTCACGTTAAGTAATTCTGCTATTCGGGATAAGGTATGCAAGTCTGGCTGGCAAGTGTTTGTACACCATTTCGACACGGTCGTCTGGTTGACACCAAGCTGTTCCGCCAGCCACAGGTTGGTCTTTCCAACCTCGGCCAATACCGCTTTTATACGATTGATTTCCTTCTCCATATGCTAACAAATTGCTTTTGTATGCAAATATAATGTATTTCATGGAAAATCGGCTTGTCGGGCAGTTATTTGTCACGGTGACAAGTGGAATATTTTCACTGACATCCTATCCAAAAGCCGGGACTTTACTCTGCAAAGGTTGATTCACGCCTTGCATTCCTGTCAAGGAACGCCCTGCTTGATGAAGACAATCTTCCTTTCACTCAGTTCGGGAAAGCGTATTGACTGTATCATCCTTGTCCGGAATAGTCGCAAATCTTTTGTGGCAGAGAAAAGTCAGCCTTTGGGTACAATGATGTATCAGAGGGAAAATAAAAAACAAAAATCAACGGATATGGAAACGACTCGATTAAACTCAAACGTACAAAGAATTTTCAACGACCTCCTGCAGCAGGATTTAATTTCACGCTATCAACTTTTGGGAAGACTGCAATCAGACTGCGAGTATTTCCTGAATTGGGGAGATGGCAGCATCGGACGCTTGTGGACCGGCTCTGTGGAACTGCAGATTGAACTGATGAAACAGATTCACGATAGTTTCAAGGAAGAAGAAAAACCGCAGTGGCTGACCATGGAACAGATAATGGAATATGGCAGAAGAATGAAACAATGAACAAAAAATGCAGCATCCGGACAGAAGAACATCATCCGGGTGCTCTTCCTCTTTTACGGGCACATGGCTTCAGTGACAGACTGTAACGGATATTTCATAGGACAGCCATGCACCGATGCTGTAACGTAAAATATTGATAAACATAATTTTTGGAATTATTTCCCGGCAAAATAATTGGATAATTGCTTCGTTGTCTGGAATATATTTGATATTTTTGCGAATAAAGCTATTCGTTATGAAGAAACATAATGCGACCAAGACCGTATTGCTGATATTCTTGTTCCTATCAACCGTATCAGCGGCAAATGCAGCATCTTTCGTGATAGGCCGCATCTACTTGAAAAACGGTTCTGTCATAGAATGTACGGAAAATGACAGAATCAAGCTCCCGAAACGCTCGGGCAAGACAGTATTCCTCCGGAACGCATACAGAAAAGAAGAAGTCAGGGAGAGTTTCAAGGCCGCCCAGATTGACTCCATCATAGCCTGGCATCCGGCCACACCTGAACACGTCCGCAAGTTCGTCCCATCAGAAAGCATCGGCTGGCTGTGGATATATGTCGAGACACCACAGATCAGCGTCGGGGTTTATTCTGCCAAAGGCTACGGCATAGACACGAATGGCGGTATCCAGGTCATACAGAGAAATGGGTTAATATTTCGTTCAAAAACCGCCTATTGCCTGAAAAAGACAGGAGAAACTGATTTCACACCGGTGGGAAAAGTCGGCGGCAAGGCGAACAACAAATTCCGTAAAAAGGTCGCCGCATACGTCAGTGACGATCCGGCCATGGCAGATATCATCCTGAATTCAAGAACCCAGCGGGACAAGACGGTACTGATGCTCATGGAATATAAGTCAGGCGAATAACACAACTTTAATCACATATTGTCATGAAACATTATTTATTATCATTTCTACTTACGATGGCTGTCTTCTGCGTGTTCCAGACAGCAAGTGCCAATGAACCGGAGGATAATGAGAGCCGGCATGTTATTGTAACCCTCAAGTCTGGTGAAAAAGTCGAAGGATATATTTACCGGAATTGGCAACCCGAAAATTCTCCATTTAGAGAACCGAACTATATGTTCAAAATGACATATACTCCAGATGGTGATGAAAAAATTGAATACACGGCGGATGATGTAATCAGTATCAAGTTTGTCAAAGCTACTGAAAATGATCCGGAAGGTCAACTTTGGGAGTCACGCCCACTTGCAAGACCAAATTTCAGAAGTCGTTACGATACCACTCAACGACTATTCTGCGTGAATAAGGTTGGTAAAAACGCAACTACATATTGGTGGAATGTTTTGGCTTCTGCTGGTCAAAATCTATCTCGTCAAGAAATCAAAACCTATTATGGTGTACGTTTCCACAATGATCCGGATGGTATAGTCTATACTTATTCATTGGTTAATTCTGTTATAACGGAAAAAAAATATCCGGGTTTGAGTGATTTTTACATGGAGTGGTTCAAAGGCCCGGAAGGTAAAGTACATCAAAAAGAATCCGAAGAAAATGATGCATGGATTCTTGACATGTACGATGCATACCTTGAACAGATGGGTGATGAAGCAGCTAACCTGCCATACTCCATAAAAGACAAGAAGGCTAAAAAGAAATAGCTTTGCAATAATACATCGTTCCGCAAACGGAGTTGGCACATGGGCAAGTCCGCTTGCGGAATTTTTATTTTAATGACATGAACAGACTGTATTATTGATTTCAGATGAAACTCATAAACCATATATCAGTAGTAGTGATGATTGTATGTGGGCTGCCACATATCTTCTGCCTATTTGCGAATGCAATGCTATACAAATATTGCAAACTATCGCAAGTGGCTATAACATTCATTCGTTAATGGCTAAAATGACAATCGATGAGTGGGAAAAGGGTAATTTGAAACTATAGCGTTTGATTGTATTTATGGTTAATTACGCCGGATGTTCATATCTTTGTAGATAGCCATTGATTTACAATATCTTTGGAGATAATTCGGAAAGAATAGTACTAACCGTCAGACAAAAGAATAATCATGGATAAGAAAGATTTGGAAAAACTGTTAATGCGATTCTCTCATTTGGGAGTTACCCATTCAAAAAACGGAGTATTGCTTAATTTTATATTGGTTTTTTTTCTTATAAGTTGTTCGCCAACCAGTATTAAACTGATAGATGACTACTATATATATTCTCCTGACGATTATTATGCTACACATTATTTAAAATGCAAATTGTCAAGTGATCATGACCCTGTAATCGATAGTGTACGTGCAGTTTATTGGAATGATTCAACTATAATAATTAGACGCGAAGGGAGAACGTATAATTGGTGGGTTATAAAATCATCTGGTGAAAAATTGAAATGCTGTAATAATGATTCAATAATCGGGCCTGTTTCAGAGCATTTTGTAAAGGCTTATATGGCTAATACAAAGTTTAATAGGCTCGTTTTTAACTAAAACTTGAGAGTGTAAAAAATGTATTAGACTATATCATAATTATTAGTTCTTCATATTCACCGAATCCGAAACATCCTCATTGTTTGATGAAACTCGGAATACAAAGGAACCATTGAAAAAACAAATAGAAGACATAAATATGAAAAATGATGAAATCTTCTCAATAATTAGAATTGGTACATACGAACAGTATGAAAAGAGTATTGCCGGGGTAGATATTGATTGCTGTAATGAGTATAAGCAAAATCTGCTGCAAGAGGCTATTGCCGCCTGCAAGAATGACATAGCAAAAGATTTAATAAATAGGAATATAGACCTAAATCATCAGGATTCAAATGGGCAAGCACCTTTGCATTACTGTGCCCAATACCTCAATATTGAGATAGCAAGGTTGCTGCTGAGCAAAAACGCGGATATAAATATTGAGGATGCCTACGGCAATAATCCCTTGTGGACTGCGGTATTTAATGCAAGAGGAGACTATCGAATGGTAGAACTATTCATCGAGTACAATGCAAATATTCACCATTTGAATAAAGCAAGACGTTCTCCATTGGATTTCGCCAAACAAATTGATGACACTAAACTCATACAAATCTTGTCCAAATAAACCTGTCTCATAATGATAAAAACACATGAGGAAAGAATTAAGATGAAGCAACAAAAAAATACCCAACCCAATAAGAACAAAGCAAGACAGCTTTATTGGTTATTATTCATACCTGTAATAGGCTTCTACCGTTGGGTCCTCGAAATAGGGAACGATACCCTTACAGAGGAAAGTTTCAACCTCTGGTATATACCATTCGCAATAATAGGTCTTGCAATAGGCATCATCCGTCTGATCCGGGACAAAGAAATCGTATGGAATTGGAAAGAATATCTCGGCGGTGCTCTCTATGCATTCATACACTCGGTAATTGTAATGTTAATTGCGGCAACTATCTTCGGTGTAATATTGATACTCAACTTCTATATACCGACTAATCATCCCAACTACGAAGAAACGGCCACGGTAATCAATAAATCATTTAATGGCAGAAGAACAAGAGGTTACAGCCGCTATAATATAACCTTTCGCTTTGAAAACGAAAAAATTGACAATGAAGTCATCGGAGTAGATAAAGCACTCTTCAACCAAATCGAACCGGGTGACACCTATATCTTCACTCTCCAAAATGGCTTCTTTAACTTCCCTGTTATAAAAGATAAAACTAAACAATAAGAATGCTCACGACTATGGATAAAAACCAATTCGACAATATTGGGTATGGTTTCTGTATTGATACCAGTCCCATCACTACTTTTTCTAATGACGAGTTTTTTCACCAACATGATATTTTATAATCAGTTTGGTTATATATGAGATTACGCATGAGAGGATTGGTGCAACGATTACCCATAGTAATAATAGAATTCCTACCAATTCATTATTAGTAATATATGTACCCACATCAGGCGGTAAATTTGCCGGACGACCTCCTATGTCATGCCAGTCCCACACAAAACCGAACAAGACAATGACAAGAATCACGGTTGTGACGAGAAGCATATATCCTGCCAGTTTCCACCATTGGTTGCCTTTGTATAGTTTCCACGCCATAATACCACCGATAAAAAACAGGGAACAAAAAGCTGCACCAAGATATATGAGGAACAACCGGTGAAACAAATGGTTGGCCCACAAAATGACCATACTGATGGCAGAACAGATAATAACCACTGCTTCATAAAGCCAAAATTGTTTATCTCTCAGTTTCATTGCGAATTCCTTTATTTCAATAAGTTAGTCATTAGTCCTGTGATGTCTCATTTTTGTTGGCCTATTTCTTTTTACGCCAAATTAATTTTATTCTCCGTTTCCCTATTTCTTTTTCAAATGACAAGGAATCCAGGGGACCTATGAGACTTTTCCTTATAACAGAATAAGTATTGCCTTGATAATAAATATCTTCGAATGTTGAAGTATTGTCTGTATCAACCGGTATGGACTTATCAATAATCCAATAGTTGGATGCTTCACCAGCAATCGTATCTTGAGGAAGAGTTTGATGAAATCCTGTGCGTGTTTTCGTCTCAACTACAATCCAACGCTCATCAAAACCGTATCTTGCTGTACCAAAAGGTATGATATATTCGGCAGGCTTTTCATCGCTCGGCTGATAAATAATTTCACCGTCGGCACACAAAATATAGTTGCTACCCAAATTTTGCTCTATATCCCAATTTTTGAGAACTGAATTGCAATACAGACCTAAACCGGCTATGAGAACAAAGCCTATAATTATTTTTATTGAAATATTAAATTTTGCCATACCTTATATTCCATAGAATTACCCTTACAGATTTTCATAAGGAGTGTTATAACTACCATAGCATTTCCCATATTTACAAAGATAACTATGAAGCACGTTATGCCAAAGACGAACGGTGTGATTTACCATCTTTTAATAGGATAAAATGTTTCATAGTCAATAAAGTACAGTTTACAAGGGACTACACAGGGTAACGGTCTGACGGGAGGATTACCGCCCGTCAGATTTTCCATGTAATGTTCAAGCTGTCGCTTGTGGCGGCAACGGTGGTAATCATCAAATCCACCACCCGCCGCTTGTCGTCAAAGGATACATTGTCCCATGTGTCGAGGTAGCCAGAAATCTGATTGACCTGTTCCGGGCTGATGGCTTCCACCGTCAACTCGGCTATCTGCTTCACAAGTTCCTGCTTGCGCCCGTCCAGTTCCGCTATCTTCACATTCACATAGGAGAGCAGGACATTGTTCGCGCCCGTCAGACTGTCCACCAGCTTTTCAATCTCGCTGTCCACATGGAGAAGCTCTACTTGCAGGGCGGCGATTTTGGGATTGGCCTTTGCCGCTTTCTTCCTGCCCGTCAGCGTCTTGTGCTTTTCCAGCTTCTTCACCATCTGCTGGTAAACCACCGCTTCCAGTTCGGAAGTGATGATTTTCCCACAGCCCGGACAGCTTTTATTGTCCAGCCGTTTCGTACAGCGGAGATATTGCCTGCCGGACGGATTGAAGATACTCATAAGCGCATATCCGCAGTTCCCGCACTTGATTTTCCCCGCCAGCCATGTGTGGGTGGCTTTTCGGGCGGACTGGATTTTCATGTTGTTCATCAGCTTCTTGCGGCAAGCCAGCCATATATCCGCCGGAACAATGCCCTCATGGGGAGCCAGCACCAGCATTTGGTCTTTCAAGTCGTTTTTCTTGCTGGGCTTCACATCCCGCCCCTGATACAGATAACAGCCGTTTGTCCCCGTAAAGTCGGCGGCGTCATTGACGATAACCGTACCCTGGCTTTTGAAAAATTCGTACACATCCAAGTCCGCCTGCACATAGACGGGATTGCGTAACATCTGCGCCAGTGTGGGGCGTATCAGTTCCTTGCCGTAGAACAAAATCCCCTGTTCGGCAAAGTACCGGGTAATGTCCCCGTAAGAGGTTGTGGGCTGGGCGTACATCTCAAATATCAGCCGGATATTGGCCGCTTCGTCCGGGTTTACCACCAGCTTCTTTGTGTTGATACCGTCCATTTTGATAGGCTCGGTGTGGAAGCCGTAAGGGGCTTTCCCGCCCATCTTGAAGCCCCGCTGACTGCGGGAGTAGTAAGCGTCTGTCACCCGCTTCTGTATCGTTTCCCGTTCAAGCTGGGCGAACACGATACAGATATTCAGCATAGCCCGCCCCATCGGGGTGGAGGTATCAAACTTCTCCGTAGAGGACACAAACTCCACATCGTACTGCTGGAACAGTTCCATCATGTTGGCAAAGTCCAGAATGGAACGGCTGATACGGTCAAGTTTGTAAACAATGACCTTTGCAATCAAGCCCCGCTTAATATCCCGCACCAGTTCCTGAAACTTCGGGCGGTCTGTGTTCTTGCCGCTGTACCCTTTGTCTGTGTATTCCTTACAGTTCCCGCCTTTCAATTCGTATTTGCAAAACTCAATCTGGCTTTCAATGGAAATGCTGTCCTTTTTGTCTACCGATTGCCTTGCATAGATCGCGTCTATCCTGTTATTCATTTTGTCGCTCCTTTTCTTAAAAAGAAACGGAGCTGCTGACAGTTCTATTATACCGCCAGCAGCCCCGCAAATCAACGATGGCTTCGGGATTTATGCCCCGGCTTCCTCTTTCTGCCGCTTATCGGCATATTTGCGGAACACCTCATAAAGCTGCTGCTCCAGTTCCCGGCGTTTGGTCGCTTCCTGCTCCGGCGTGAACACCGGGGAGAGGTTTTCCAGCGTGATTTCCTTTCCCTGAAAAGTCACGACTTCTGTTTCCTTTTTGTATCTGATATTGTTACTTATAAAATCACCTTTCCTTTCCATACTGCCGCTGCTGCCGTTTCAGTTCCGCCAGTATATCCGGCGGGATACGGTCAACCAGCCTTTGCATATCGTGCAGTTCGCTTTCCAGCTTTGCCCGCTCCATGCGGTCTTTGATTTTGCCGCTCTCGCTGGCTCTGGCTCGTGCTTCCAGCTTCTCATTTTCTGCCAGCAGGTCATTGATTGTGACCTTGTACTTTTTCAACTGCCCGGAGAAATTCTCCATCTGCGGGAACCACTTTTTCAGCATGGAGAGGGCTTCCTCTTTTTTCTTTCCGGCGTTCAGCGGGTTAATGCCGTCCAGTGTGGCTTCAATGGCTCTTGCCTGCCGGGAGAGGGAAACCGCCTGTTTGAAAAGCCGGGTGGGGATATGCTTCCGGCCTGTCTTGCTGGCGCTTTCCCCACGCTCCAAGTCGGGATATTTCTCCACCATGTAGGCGTGAAAATCATCCTGCCACTTCGTCAGGTTTGCCCGGTTGCCGATAATCTCCTTAGCGCACAGGCGGTTGTCCTTTGTCAGCGGAACAAAGGTCAAATGCAGGTGGGGCGTTTTCTCGTCCATGTGTACCACCGCCGACACGATATTTTCCCGCCCTACCCGGTGGGTGAGGAAATCCGCCGCCCTCTGGAAAAACGCCTGTATCTCCTTTGGGGATTTCCCCTTGAAAAACTCCGGGCTGGCAGTTATCAGCGTATCGACAAACCGTGTGCTGTCTTTCCTCGTCCGGCATCCGGCCTGCTCGATACGGCTCTGAATGAAGTGGTAATAGCGTCCTTCCGGCTTGACGATATGGAAGTTGTATTTGCTCCGGCTTGTGTCAATGTCGGGATTGCTGGCATACTGTTCTTTCTGTCTTTCGTGATGGGCTTCCAGCGGCCTTGCCGGGTTGCCCTTGTGCTTCTCAAACCGTAAAATTGCGTGTTGTGCCATTCTGCTCCTTTCCCCATTCCTTTCCTATCCGGGGTTTTCCACAGGGAAAATCCCGCCGGAATTATCTCTGATACGATAGGAATGGAATGGATATAAATAAATCATTTTAATCTTTGTATTTCTATATACCGTCCGGTTTTCGTACTTCAGGGGGGGCGGTTTCCGTACTTCATGGGTACGGTTTTCAGCCCTCCGGCGTACCAGAACGGGATTTCTTGAAGTCGGTGTTTGGAACCGCTTCATAGGATTTTGGGAAAATGCGG
>OKTA01000016.1_pt1 | contig 178798 bp, 156 predicted proteins | sample 1606321 | NCBI WGS metagenome assembly OKTA01 (sample SAMEA3879562, study PRJEB24766) | human gut metagenome | biome: human-associated habitat; feature: feces | place: USA | collected 1985/1987
ACTTGTATGCCTGTTCTGTAATGAATGGGAATAGGGATTTTTACGTCGGAAATATCTATGATGGTATTGATAAAGAAAAACAAGCTACATTTATGAATTCAAATATAGAGATGAGTGAAAAATGTAATGATTGTTGGTGTAAAAATATATGTGCTGGAGAATGTATGGCGAATTCATATTTAAGAAGTAAAACATTATATGAACCAAATGACTTTCTTTGTGATTTAAAGTATCAACTTATTCCTAAAGCAATAACATTTATAGAATATTTAAGACTGAATTATGAAGAAACTTATATGATGATTAAAAATTTTATTTTAAGTTCAGTTACATTCTCACATTCAGATTCTGCAACTTGGGCGGTGCTAAAATTTCTAAAAAATAAAAAATGCAATGTGACTTTTTCGGAAGTATCTAATTCATTATCCGCTATGAAAATTATAGAATGCAATTCTTTTGAGAAAGGAATACATCCTCAATATGTAGAAAAATATTTATCAAATTATGATAATAATATATGTGCTGTTTATATAAATAATGCAGATTCATTTGAAGAGGTTAAACAATTTCCTATAATAGCCTATTTAAATAAAGTTGAAAGTCCGTATCATCAATATTTTTTTATTGAAAAAATGGATAAGAAATTTATTTATTTTAAAACAGTGAAATATGATACGGTTAAATCAATAGGAATTCAAGAGTTTCTGGATAATTTTTCAAGTGTTTTTATTGGTGATTTCTATGACTTAGTTAAAAACTAAAATGGTTGAGCTGCTAAATATGTTGACTGTTTAATTCAATGCTTATCAAATGATGCCAAATTAAATAGTAGTATTCGAAATATATATATTCAATATGTTTTAGAAAGGAATAATGAAAATGGAGATAGTTAGAAATAAAGAATACTCGGTAAAAAATGTGCTTACATTTAGAGGTAATGTAAGACAGGAGTCGATAAACAATATAATAGCAAAAGCCGGAGAAGTAATCAAAAAAGCAAACATAGAAATAAACGGACCGGTTATAACGGCAATACATGCTATTGAAAACGACAAAAATAATCAGTTGTTTGATTTTGAACTGATAGTACCGATTAGCGGTGTAATGTCATCCGTTGAAGATTATATTTTCAAAGACAGTTTTATGATAGAAAATGCTGTTATGTTTAGGCATATAGGAAATCCTCAGAATATGAACGCCGAGATGGAGAGTTTGGCACGATACATTAATGATAACAAACTAAAACCAATTACACCTTTTTATAATATTACAGTAAAAGGTGCAACTGTTCCGTCGGAAATAAATGATATGATTGTAGATATTTATATCGGTATCGAAAAAAGTGATATTTAGCGAATTATTTAATTAATTCAGTATGTTCTATATGTTTTATAACACGGAAGTGCGCATACTGTGTTAAAAATATATTTGAATATAAATAATTTTAAATTTATGGAGGTACATAATCATGGAAATGATTAAAACAACAGGTTTTTGCGAAATGAGTGCTGACGAGATGCAAAATCTTGATGGTGGAATTGGTCCGACTTTTTGGATCGTTGTTGGTTCTATAGCTTGTTTTGGGCTTGGAGTATGGTATGCATGGTGCGAATAAACATAAAATGGAGGGATTGTTATGAATTCAATTAAAACAAAAGGTTTTTGTGAGCTGTCACCTGAAGAAATGCAAAAAATTGATGGTGGTTTAGACCCAGTAGGTTTGTTTGGTTTAATGCTCGCACTTGGTTATGCGGTTGGCAAAATCACAAAATATTACTTTGGATGAAATTAGGTGAGTAGATTATGAATAAGACAATTAATTTGATATTGGCAATATTATCTGTAATTACTTACATTGGGATTATTGTAATGAAGTTTCACACACAGATAAATATACCCAATGGCTCTTTCGTAATAATGACTTTATTGTTCATTATTTCGGTATGCCAATTTTTAAATTCGTTAAAATAATCTACACACGAGGTGGATATGTGTATACCACATATCCTCCTCTAGATTTCTTGATTATTTTACTGGTAAGTAATATGGAGGTAAGAAATAGATGCTTGAGAAATTTGCTCATTTAGTTAGAAATGTATCTACATCTATTAACTCAAAAATGTTAAAGATACTCATTGTTGGTATGTGTCTTTATGGACTTGGCTATGGAATTGGAAAGTTTGTTTTTTATTTTTTTCACTAAGAAAGAGGATAATTATAATGAAAAAAACGACAATCATAGCTATATCAATTATTTTTGGTGTTACTTTCGGAAATATCGCAGGATTAATTATTGGTTCCATATTTTTTAAAGAAAATCTTGGTATAGGTTTAGTATTAGGTAATTCTTTAGGTGTTTCATCAGGTTTACTAGTAGGAATAATTATCAACTTAATAAATAAAAATAAATCGTAAGTTGAGGTATTAAACTATGAAATATTGTTGTGTTAAACAACATGATATAACTGATTGTGGTGCTGCATGTCTTGCCACAATTTCAAAACAATATGGTTTGAATTTATCAATATCAAAAATAAGAGAAGTAGCAGGAACAGATAAACAGGGTACTAATGCATATGGTATGATAAAAGCGGCAGAACAGCTTGGTTTTACGGCAAAGGGTGTAAAAGGCAATCAGGAGGCGTTCTTTTCTGAATTTCCTCTCCCTGCAATTGCTCATGTTATTGTTGACGGCAGTCTGATGCACTACGTTGTTGTACATAAAATAACTAAAAAAGAAGTGGTTATTGCAGATCCTGCAAAGGGCATTGTAAAATACAAACCAGATGATTTCTTTAATATCTGGACAGGCGTTTTAATTTTAATGGTGCCTACAGTTGATTTTGAAAAGGGCAATGAAAAGCAAAGCACGATTTCTAAATTCTTTAAGCTTTTGTTACCTCAAAAAAAGTTATTGTTAACCATATTTTTAGCTTCTTTACTAGTTACTGTTTTTGGAATAATTGCATCATTTTATTTCAGGTTTATTATGGACGACATAGTACCTAATTCACTTTCAAAAACTTTGAACATAATTTCTATCGGGATCATATTGCTGTATGTATTCAAAATACTTTTGGAGTTTTTCAGAAATCATCTTATGCTATATCTTAGTCAGAAGTTGGACATACCCTTGATATTGGGGTACTATCAGCATGTGTTGAAGCTCCCTATGAATTTCTTTGGTACAAGAAAAGTCGGAGAAATTATTTCAAGATTTATGGATGCCTCAAAAATTCGTAATGCTATTTCCGGTGCAACTCTTACAATTATGATTGACACAATTATGGCTATAGTGGGTGGAATAGTTTTATATACACAAAATTCGTTATTGTTTGGTATCTCCGTTATTTTACTTATATTATATGGAATTATTGTTTTCTGCTACAATAAACCAATAAAAAAGATAAATGAAAAGCAGATGGAAGAAAATTCACAGGTTACATCTTATTTGGTAGAGAGCTTAAATGGTATTGAAACAGTAAAATCATTTAATGCTGAAGAAAAAGCACAGTATAAGACAGAAAAATTATTTATAAAATTTTTAAAAAGTATATTTAAAGGCGGATTTCTATCAAATAGTCAACAGTCTTTGACAAATGCAGTTTATGTTATTGGTGAGACCGTTATTCTATGGGTTGGAACTATAAACATTTTAAATGGCAACTTAACGATAGGCGAATTAATTACATTTAATGCTTTGCTTGCATATTTCCTTGACCCCGTAAAAAATCTGATAAATTTACAGCCTACAATGCAGACTGCAATTGTTGCAGCTGACAGGCTTGGTGAAATTCTCGATCTTGATCCCGAAAAAAAAGAAAATGAAGAAAATAAGATCAAAGATGTTTCTTTAAATAAAGAGATTGAAATATCAAATCTTGATTTCAGATATGGCACTCGTCAGTTGGTGCTGAAAAACATTAATATGAATATTAAACCCGGCGAGAAAATTGCCTTAGTAGGAGAAAGCGGTTCGGGTAAAACTACCTTAGTTAAACTTTTAATGAATTTTTATGAGTTTGAAAAGGGTGAAATTATGTTCGGTGATTATAATATTAAGGATATTAATATTGAGTCACTAAGAGATAAGATTGCTTACATATCACAGGATATCTTTCTGTTCAGTGGTACAATCAGAGAAAATCTTATGCTCGGAAATGAAGATGCAACTCTCGATGAAATCATTGAAGCTTGCAAGTTGAGTAAAGCAAATGAGTTTATCGAAAAAATGCCGCTCCGATATGAAACCTTATTGGAAGAAAACGGAGCAAACCTGTCAGGCGGACAAAAGCAAAGACTTGCTATTGCCAGAGCTCTTTTAAAGAAGCCTGATATACTGATTATGGATGAAGCAACAAGTAATCTGGATTCTATTACAGAAAAGGCAATTGAAAAGACAATTAATGAGCTCTCCAATAATATTACAACTATAATTATTGCACACAGATTAAGTACAATTATGAGGTGTGATAGGATATATGTTATGGAAAATGGCGAAATTATTGAACAAGGAAGTCATACTGAATTAATGAGTGACAAGAAAAATTACTATAATCTTTGGAAGGAACAATTGCCGGTTCAGAATGGAGATGAGAACTATGAAAAATACAATAATTGATATAAAAGATTTGAGCGACAGCAGGGAGGTTATGGAGCGCAAAGCACCAAAATCAATTTTGATTTTCATTCTTATTATTTTGATAACTGTTATTACATTGCTCGTGTGGTCATTTTTTGGTGAAATAGATGAATATTCAACTGTCAGCGGAGAAATTCGTCCGCAGGCATCTACAAATATCATTTCGGCAATAAGTGGTGGCAAAATTAAAGAACTTAATTTTGAAAATGGAGATATTGTGGAAGCCGGAGATACAATATTGACTTTGGATGTAGGTTCTGCCGAATCTCAGAAAGAAGCCTTAACTACTAATATTGAGGAATATAAAGAAAAAATAAAATATAACAACCAATTAAAAGAATGTGTTGAAAAAGGTAAAAATACTTTTTCACAATCAAATGAAGAAATAGAGTACTATAATCAGTATGAAAAATATGTTAATGATTTGGAGATATCATTAGGTCAAATATATGATACCGACAACCAAAACAAGAATTCAAAAGAAGAAGCTAATGCTACTTTGCAATCTGTTCAGGATAGTATTGATAAGGATAGTAAGTTAATTAAAGAATACAATAACATTATCAATGCGGTTGAAAATAATTTAACTTTCTCAAGTTCCAATAGTATGTTAATTTCTTATTATAATAACTATATTCAAAGTATAGACAATGCGGATATTCAGATAAAAGAAAATGAACATACATACGAAAGTTTAAAGCAGCAAATCGGCAATGGAGTTACTCAATCACAAGTAGATGAAGTAAAAGTACAGTTGGATTCAGCTATGAGTCAAAAAGAGTCTTTGAAAACGGCTTTTTTGTTAGAAGTGAATCAAAAAATTGATAATTTGAATACCGAAATTGAATCTCTTAACGCTACCAAAGAAAAAACCAGTGTAAGTTTGGATAGCTTTTCTTCTTCGACCTCAGAAAATCAGGTTAAAGAACAGGCTAAGCTAAATATGATTGTATCTGTTGATAGTACAATATCAACCCTTGAAACTGCAAAGACTGAATATGAAATGCAATTGTTATCTGTTAATGAAACTTTCGAAAATTCGGTTATAACAGCTGAAATTTCTGGACAGATAGTATTTTACGATGAATTATCTGTCGGAAATACCGTTCAAGTTGGGGTGCAAATAGCAAAAATTATGCCGTCAAACAATGAATTAAGAACAATTCTATACATTCCTAATACTGAAATATCAGATGTAAAAATAGGACAAAAAGTTGAATATATGGTATCATCCATTTCTTCAACTGATTACGGAAAAGTGTATGGCGAAATCACTGGCATTTCAGCCGATTCATTTGCTGATGAATCAAGTGGTACGATTTACTATAAAGCAGAGGCTACACTTGAAAGTTCATCTTTAACAAATTTATCAGGGGAAATAAAAGAATTGAAATCAGGCATGACAGTTGAAGCTCATATTGTATCAGGTTCTAAAAAAATAATAATATGGTTTTTAGAACAGTTGAACTTTATTGATTAATATAGGATGTACTAAAATGAAAAAAACTTTTGGTGCATTTATAAATAAAAAAAGAATTGATACAGGGATTTCTCTTAGAAATTTTTCAAAGAAGATAGGCATATCTCCTGAATATCTTTCAAAAATAGAAAACGGTTTAAGAGCCGCCCCTAATATTGAAATAATAGAAGCAATAGCGAATAAATTATGTTTGTCTGCGGAAGAAAAAGAAATATTATATGATTTAGCGGCGGAATCAAAATCATATTTATCATTAGCCCCTGATTTACTTTTGTACATTAAAGAAAGCGAAAATGTACTCAAAGCGTTGAGATTAGCTAAACGATGTGGTGCAAACAATGAGGATTGGCAAATCTTTATCGAATTTATAACTAAAAAGTACTTATAAACGAAGAAAATCCGAGTGCTTCAACTTGGATTTTCTTTTAAAACAGGTGTGTACAATCAAGTACATATGGAAGGAGAAAAAATAGTGGTTGAAGTAAACGAAAAAACTTTGTTTAAGTTTGATATCAGATGCCCGAGTTGCAACAGAAAATTAATGATACTAAATCTGTCTGATTTCAACATACCACAAGTAAGCGTATTGGAGCAAGAAGAATTAGGGATACATAATACTGAAACAAGGTGTCCGATATGCAAATCATTTGTTGCAGTTGATGTGGATGTATAACAAAACAGATAATTCTATAGGCGGTGTCTCTTATCTAAACTCAATAGTGGGACACGATCTCCCGCTGAATCTGCCGCACAAGCGCTACTTGCTTTGATAAAAGCAAATCTTTGAAAAACAAATATAGAAACTTAGTACGAGCCTACAGCCGGAAACGCTGATTTAATCAGTAGGAACGAGCTTACGAAAAGCCGACAAGTTATAGCTTTTAATGCTATTACCTGTCGGCTTTATTTTATGCCTTTTTTGCATTGAAAGCAGAAAGGGCAAGATGATCTATAGGAATAGAAGTCCTCCGATCGATCTGAATAAAAAAATTCAGATTGATTGGAGGATAATTGAATGGACAAGCGTCCTAAAAGAAGAAAGGATAAGTACAATCCTTATACACTGTACACGAAAGCCGGAAGATACTATATTTCTTTTGTTGATGTAAATAATAATTTTCAAGAGATAGCGGTATCGCAGAAAGTGTTTGAGAGTTTCAATAAATTTGAACTTGAAGATATTTCTCAGATGAATGAATACGACAGACATTTGGAACACTCCGAAGTATATGAACATACTTTGCATAAAAAGAAAGATTCAAGGGAATGGTCGTTAGAAGAATACTTTGAAAATGTTCAGATTACAGAAAATTTGCATATGGCAATAAGCAAATTACCCGAGGTGCAGAAACGCAGGCTGAACAAGTATTATTTTGAAGAAAAAACTTTTGATAAAATAGCACTTGAAGAAGGCTGTACTTATCAATGTGTGCAAAGATCGGTGTATCGTGCAGTAGAAAAAATCAAAAATATTTTAAAAAATTTATAAATTAGGGGTGTGTTTTAGCTTTTAAGTGAGGAAACATGTGAAAGGGATTATTTCTCTTTTGCCTGTTTTCTATACTCGCCAAAAATAGAGCAGGCATTGTTCTTTGAAAATAAAATATCAGCACATCAGATACATTCCTTCTGCTGTTCGAGCGGACAAGCCACATGAGCGAACATATTTTATAATATCTTCAGGACTCAGACATTGAAAGGTAAATTCAATGACGGCGATGACAGGCAGAGGGGATAATGATACTTCCGTCAAGTCAAAAGTCGAGCGTGATAGAACCGTCGCAACCAAAGATGGCGGCTGTGGGAGATCCCCACGGTGGTGAAATTCCAATGAGGCTTTATGCAAAGCCGTCTGATGTGTTCCTTGTAGCAGGGTATCAAGGATAAATAGCGACAACAGGATAGCGTGAAAATTAGAGCTATCCACAAACGATTGATATTACACCGACAGCAGAAAGCATTTTGTTTTCTGCTGTCGTGTTGTAAATGAAATTATTAATGAAACGAGGTGTTGAAATGATAGGATTTATGATTGGTCTATTTGTCGGTGCTTTTATCGGCGTTTGCGTTATGTGCCTGTGCAATGCAGCGGCAAAAGCTGATGAGCAGATGAAAGATAATATAGATGACAAAACATAAGGAACAGGTGATAATTTGAACGAAAACTATATAAATGAAAATAACATTGATTCAGAACACAAAATAGAATCTGTTATAAATGACTGTAAGGTCACAATCTACTTTTCTAAAAACAGAAATAACCATGTTGAAAGGAATATTCTCGAAAATCTTTTGGATACATTTGAGAACAGAATGAAATCTCAGATTGGATGCTGAATTTCTTTCAATTTAATTTTGGATTTCGCTGGATATTATAAAAATTATGTAGTATTGTTGGTTTGTAAAAATCGTATGAAAGGGTGATGAAATGAAAAGAGTATATTGCTTGTACAGAGTATCAACCAAAGGTCAGGTTGATAAAGATGATATTCCAATGCAGAAAACCTCGTGCAGAGAATTTGCAGAGCGCAATGGCTGGACAATTCTGAAAGAATTTCAGGAAAAGGGCGTGTCGGGATTTAAGGTTTCGGCAAGCGACCGAGATGCTATTCAGGATTTGAAAGCCGCCGCAGAAAAGAAAGAATTTGATGTACTCCTTGTCTTTATGTTTGATAGAATAGGCAGAATTGATGACGAAACCCCGTTTGTCGTCGAATGGTTCATCAAACACGGCATAGAGGTGTGGAGCGTTAATGAGGGCGAACAGCGTATGGATAATCATGTGGACAAGCTTATGAATTACATACGATTTTGGCAAGCCAACGGTGAAAGCCAAAAAACGTCAGCTCGTGTTAAAACTCGCCTTAACCAGATGACATTGGACGGCAAATTTACCGGAGGTGTTGCACCATTCGGTTACAAACTTATAAAAAGCGGTGAAATCAATAAAAAGGGAAAAGAGCTTATGGACATAGTCATTGACGATGATGAAGCTCCGATAGTCAAGAAGATATTCGAGATGACAGTTAAAGAGGGTTACGGCTCATATCGCATGGCTGACTATCTGAACAGTCACGGAATCAAAACCCATAATAACAGCAAGTTTCAATGTAATACGGTTAATCGTATTCTAAAGAACAGGCTGTACTGCGGTTATCTTGTGTCAGGCGGTGTTGAATCACCGTATATAGAAAGACTGCATATCATAGATGAAAATATCTTCGACCAAGCTCAGTTTATACTGAAACAACGCTCATCAAAGAATGAGGAAAAGCAACAGATAGCAAGGACTACCAAAGGCAGTACATTGCTGTCGGGAAATATATACTGTGCTCACTGCGGTCAGAAGATGGTATCAACAAGCTATATCGACCGATACGACAGGGCAGACGGCAGTCAGTACAGAGTTCGCAGACAGAGGTATATATGTACTAATAAAGCAATGAAACGAGGTGCATGTGACGGGCAGTCGGCTTATGTAGCACACAGAATTGACGGTGCCGTGCTTGCAACGCTGAGGGATTATCTCGCCAAAATCAAATCAACACCAAAAGATATAGCACTGGAAAAACGCTACAAATCCGAAATATCGGAGTATAGGAGAAAACAGACAAAGCTTGAAAAAGAAATTGAAAAACTAAAAAGACAGGTGGTTGAATTGTCCGCCGAAATAGGACGCTCTTTACTCGGCGAAAGTCGCTTCACTCCCGATATACTGTCCACTTCTATTGACAATACAAACGATTTGCTCCATAAAAAAGAAATTGAATTAAGTGATATAAAGTACAAGCTTGCCAATCAGCAAAATGCGATGGACAGGCTTGATTTTTATTATTCACAATTCAGAACTTGGGCAGACGAATTTGACAATTCAACAATGGAGCAGAAGAAAATGATAGCCTGTCAGCTCATAAGAGAAGTGAAAGTATCACGAGGTTATGAGATTGAAATTGTGTTTGATCTTAACTATGAGCAGTTTTTAAATACAAGTAAATAACTGTATGTTCATTGCTCATATAAAAATATTAATTCAGAATATTGTAATATAAGAATTATTAAAAAAAGCATCCGTTACATTGTGTTTATAATCATAATGATGTTTATATATAATCTTAGCTTATTAGTATAACTTTGTGTTTTGTATGATTTTGTAGTGTGTACACAAAAGTACACGCATAAACTTGGTTATATTGCACAAATGCTTCTAGTGAAATTTATGCACAATTTATTTTCAAAAATATTGATATATTTTGGTGAAAAGCGTATAATTTAGTAAATAGAAGAAATAATTTGTTGTTTTAAAAGTGCCTCGAGTTCTAAAAATAGCAAAGAATTTCTTGGATTTAATTAAATTACTAGATTGCAGGGCGTGTTTTATGCAGCTAAATCTTGAATTTGATAATAATGGCAATACTTTTACTTTTGGTTACTTATCAAATACCCAAAATATTTTGGAATCAAATAAATTACGAATATCAATTGATATAATTGACCTAATATTTAAAGAATATAGAGATAATTTTAAATGTTTAAGTCAACTTAAAGATAATACTTTACTAATTGATAAAAGTACTCATTCAAGGTATATTATTACTTCTCATACATTTAAATTTGAAAAATGTAGATATGTATTTTCTTTTAGTTTAGTGCCTGAACTAGAGTTTAATTTTGCTCACAGTAATATGAACACATACAATAATTGTACTATTATAGATAATTCAATACGTATCAATAATTTTGAAAGTTATTATAATCAAATGTCGTATAATGATGCAAAGTTATTGCAGGAATTAATTGAATTATTAGTTAACGAAAAAGTGTTAGAAAAAAGTAAATTACAAAAATTTAAAGATATGTTGATTAACAATACGGATATACTTGGAATTCTTGTACCGATTATTCTTAAGATAATAGGTATGTAAAAATATTTGGGGAGAAATTTCTATGTTTGAGAAAATAAATAAAGCTATTATAAACGGAAAGTGTTTTACAGAAGATACAGAAATATTACTTTATGAAAAACCTGAAAACAGAATTTCTATAATATATGGCAAAAACGGATCAGGCAAAAGTACCTTGGGAGAGGCAATCAATTTTATACATTCCCCAAATGATAATATAAACAAAGTATCTTTAGTCGATTTTGAAGGCAATGAAATATCATTGGATGAAATTCTAAAAAATAATATTTTTGTGTTCAATGAGGATTTCATCAATAGAAATATATCTATCAGCGACGATGGTTTATCGACAATTATTATGTTAGGTGAGCAAAATGATGTTGAAAAAGAAATTGCTGACCATAAAGAAAAATTAAATAAAGTTAAGGCTAATTACGATAGAGTGAAAAAAGAAGATGACAAATTATCAGATGAAAATGAAATATCTTCTCCTTTAAATATCAAAGAAAAGTTTCTTAAAACATTGAAATCTGAACAGGGTTGGGCGAAAAGAGATTCAGAAATCAAGGGCAATGCAAATAAGTCTAAAGTCATTTTTGATGTTATGGTAAATAAGCTCAGTCCATTAAAAGTTTCCGATTCAGAAGCGGATTTAAGAAAAAGTTTTTGCGAAACTTTAGAATTATATAAGAAATCCGGAAATATTGAAACAGAGTATAGGGACAAAATTGAACCCGTTGTTATTCCAGGTGATATAGATCATAGTATCATAGAATTGCTGAGTGAAGAAGTTAAAAAAATAGAATTTTCAGAACTTGAACAAAAAATACATGAAACAATTTTAGAAGGTAAGCAAAGGATAGTAGAGCGAACAAATGAGGTTTTCGCTGTAGAAAAAAAGAATATATGTCCGTGCTGTTATCAATCTGTATCTGATGAATACAGAGAATATCTAATTACATGTATAAATCATGTATTAAATGAAGATATTAAAAATTTTGAGGAGAGATTACAAAGAACTAAGTTAGAAGAAATATCTTTTAATACTGAGCTTTATAAAACTCTTGATAACGAAATTATTACAGATATTATTTTAGCGATTCAAGAGTGTAATAAGACCATATGCAAATACAATGAATATATTAATCAGAGATTAGAGAATATTTATACGCCTATTTCTATTGCTCAATTAGATTTAAGTGCCAAAATAAAAGATTTGAATCTACAATTAAAAAGGTTAGAAACAAATCGTTTAGAATTTAATAAGGCAATAAGAGAAAGAAAGAAAATAAAAGAAAAATTAGATAGCATTAATTTGAAACTTGCTCTTATTGAAACCGAGACTTTTTTAGGAGAATATTTTGATGCAAAAGATAAACAAAATAAATTGTCTAATGAACTTAAACAGCTCAAAGATGAAAAAAGTTCTATTGAAAAAGAAATAGAGAAACTTAAAGATAAAAAGAAAAATATTAATATTTCTCTTGATTTAATCAATAAGTTGCTTTCATATGTTTTCCTGGATAGTAAGAGAATTAAACTTGAAACAAAGAATGATAAATTTATACTTAAATCTCAGGGCGCAAATGTTAAGCCTAAAGATGTATCAATTGGTGAAAGAAATATAATTGCCTTATGTTACTTTTTTGTAAATAGCTTAAAGGGAAGAGAAAAACAAAATTGTTATACTCAAGAATCTTTGTATGTTATAGATGATCCCGTTTCCAGTTTTGATATTGATAATCGTGTTGGTATACAATCATTATTAAGATATCAGACAGAGCAGATTATCAAGGGTAATAATAACAGCAGAATATTGTTTATGTCCCATGACCTAAATGCAATATATGATTATCAAAAATCAGTTGATGATATAGCGGACAAAACCAAAAAATGTTTGTGTATAATGCGATTGCTGAATAAGCAAGCCACTAAGTATGAATTTTCAAAAGAACAGGAATATGCTTGTTTACTTGAGTCTATTTATTCTTTTGCCAGTTCAGAAGAAATTAGTGGAAATAATTATTATTCGATTGGTAATGACATGAGAAGAGTTTTGGAAGCGTTTTCAACATTTGAATATCGTGTAAATGCATCAGAATTATCAACAAAACCACTTCCTATAAAAGCACTTGAAGAAAAAGATTATGCGTATAAATTGTTTTTTCAAAATCTTATGTATAGATTAGTTTTAAATAGAAAAAGCCATACACAAGAAACAGTTATGGGAGCAAGTAATTATAGATTTTTTGATGAAATTTCTGATGAAGAAAAAATTAAAACGGCAAAAGGAGTTTTATGTCTTATATATCTTTTGAATAAGAACCATTTGATTTCTCAGCTTAAAGATGATACAAAAATTCAAAAGATAGAAGAATGGTGTGAAGAAATAAAAGGTATTTTCAAAGGAACAGAGGTTTAGGCTAACAAGTTAGTAAAGTAAAGGCAGATGCATTATATATTAACTAAAGATAATATGTAATTATTGCTTGAATATTATATGTTTGATATTAATTGATTAGTATTGTTTGTTTTTGTGTTTTATAAAGGTGGTGCTTATTTGAATTATACAAATATTAATGAGCATAGTTGGGATAAATGGGCAAGCGAGAAATGTGTTTGGACACTTCCTATAACTCATCAGGAATTTTTGAATGCCCAAAATGGAAAAATGTCGCTTTACTTAACGCCCCTCAAGCCAGTTCCGAGAGATTGGTATCTACCATTAAAAAATAAGAGAATATTGGGTTTGGCAAGTGGAGGAGGACAGCAGTGTCCATTGTTTGTTGCTGGTGGTGCAACAGTAACTGTTTTTGACATTTCTTCTAAACAACTGAAGTCAGATAAGCTTGTTGCTGAAAGAGAAGGTTATGATATATCCTTAATAAAGGGGGATATGAGTCAAAAGTTTCCCTTTGAAGACGAGAGTTTTGATATTGTATTTAATCCAGTTTCTAATAGTTACATAAAGGATATATTTCATGTGTGGAATGAATGTTATAGGGTGCTTAAACATGGCGGTCAGCTTTTGGCAGGATTTGCGAATCCGACAATATATCTATATGAAAAAGATAAGAACGAATATAGGTTGTCGTATGCGATGCCATTTAATCCTTTAATTGATTTGTCGGACAGGGAACTGGAGAGATTAAGTTATACAGATGGAATTCAATTTGGACATTCATTTTCTGAACAAATAACTGGACAGATTGATGCAGGCTTTGTGCTGACAGGTTTTTATGAGGACTATCATCCAACAGATAATGCAATAACCTCTTACAATACATATATTGGGGAGACTGCATCATATTTGACCAAATACATGCCTATATACTTTGCGACCAAATCAATAAAAATTTAGGAGGAATAACTATGTTGTTTGTAAAAAACAGCGATTTACAATGGTTTAAAGATGAAGCTCATGATATGTATGCTGGCGTGCACGATAATTTGCCAGTAAATGCGGCTGCAGACATTATGTTTGCAAAAATTGAGCCAGGGCATACCTTACCAATCCATTGGCATACAAGACCCTTGTGCCAAGACGGAACTGATACAGGATACGAATCATTTTTCTTTTTCAATGGTGGTAAATTTTTACTATTAAGAGAAAAAGAAAGCAACGAATATGATATTGATGAACCCTTTACACTTACATTTTCATCTGGTGAGAATGATATGCATGGTATAAAAAATACTGGTGAGAGTGAGTTGATATTTCAGGTTTTGTGTGCACCGAGATTTTCTGATAATGAGGAACATTTTATATGACAAGGTGAGAAAAGGAAACTAAAATGAACATGTCTAGCATTAAGTGTAATATTATTGATTGGCGCATTACAGCAAAATGTAATAGTTGTTGCGATTATTGTTATGCTTCTGATAGTTTACCAGAAATGTCAATGGATGTTGCAAATAAAATAATTGACTCGATTATTAAATCTGGGTGTAAAGCCGTTTGTATTTCTGGTGGAGAACCATTGCTTAATGATAATGCTGTTTCTATTATTAGGCAATTACATAACAGCGGCATCTCGGTTTATCTTTCTACCAACGGAATTGAATATATGAAGCATCGATGTGAATTGGAGAAATATATTTCTAAGTTGTCACTCCCATTGGATGGCTTTGATGAAGATAGCAATAAGATAAATGGAAGAAAAGTTTCTTATAATAATAAGGAAGAAAGAATTTCAGGTTTTCAATCTGTGATAGACATTTTGGATTATTATGAGAATCATCCACACAATTTTGCTATAAAAATTGGAACCGTACTGACTTCTAGAAATCTATATATTGATTATTTTAAAAAAATGTATGAGCTTTTGAAAAATTACTCGATTGATTTGTGGAAAATATATGAGTTTATCCCTGAAGGTAGAGGAACGAGTAATCAAGATGAATTGAAGCTATCATCAGATGCATTGGATATTTTTTTAAAAGAATTTAAGCAGTTTCAAGACAGCATTTCAAATATAGGAAAATTTAAATGTTTGTTTGCCACAAGAAGTATGCGAAATTCAGCATATTTTATAATACAACCTAATGGGACAGTGATTGTTCCAGTTGACAATGGTAATATAGGAGTTAATGAAGTATTGATTGGAGATTTGGCTACGCAAGATATGTCTTATATTTTAGCGGAATGGTACAAGCGAGTCAGTTCAATAAAATATAACGCAAATTATGAAACACGATGTATTACTCGAAGTTTCGCAAAAACTCATATTGACAAAATTGATAAAGAAATAATTTACTATTTGGATCAGAATCCGTTGCAAGATTATGCTGAGTTAGTTTCTAAAATAAAAGAGGAACATATTTCGCACGATGAATTAGAAAGGCGTATAGACAAATTATATAGCATTCGTGCAATTCGGCACATTATGCCGGTAATAAATGTATCTCAATTTGGGTTGGAGGTATTTTTGCTTAATTTATATTTCAAGCCAAATTCTGCTTTGGATTCTACACGGATTGCTGAAATATTGTGCCATGATCCATATATCGCATGGGTTGCGGAGTGTTACGAATACAACACTAATGAAAGTTATGTAATTTTTCGAATTTCAATTCTTATTGAAAATAACACAAAATTATATGAACGTATTAAATATCTGCGTTCTATTTTTGGAGAAATGTTATACCGGTATGAAATTGATATTGTTCCTGACAAATACATATGCGGACAAAATTTTTTGATTGAAAAGATTGATAATTCTGCTTTAAGTCATGATCATATAACATTAGATTCTATGAGAACAAGACTTACTAAAAAAGAGTACTCTGTAATTCTGGCTATGAATTCATCAGAACGTTTGACTGTTGATACAATAGCTAAGGCAGCATCTCTACGCAAAGATATTGTATTGAAAATTATTGATGAATTACTTTCAAGGGCGGTTATAAATAAGTTTCAGGTGGTTCTTGATACTAACGTATTAGGATATCAATGCTATATGTTTTTTGTGAAATTCAACTCTTGCAATAGTAAAGATTTATTTGAGGAATATATAAAATTGTTGCCTAATGTAACCCATATCAATACACTGAATACTGGATGCTGGGATATTGATGTTGAAATACATGTTGATAAGCCAGAAACTTGTGCACAAATTTGGACTGATTTAGAAAACCGATTTGCTGATGATATATTAGACAAAAAACTTATTCGAATCGAAAAAGATCATAAGTTCAAATTTCTTATTGATTCGACATTAAAAAATATAGAAGATTCGATTGATACAAGATGGTGGAAACGATAATTAAGGAAGTGTAAATATGTTTTTTGTATCGGTTTTAGCATCTGATGAAATGATGCGGGAAAGTGTTGAAACTGTAAAGAAATCAATATTTGCATCTCCTTTTTTTCCTGAACAGCTGACCTTTTCAGATGTATTGGGGATTATTTCGGTTATATTAGCTATCATATCTATAATCCTGGCACTTGTAATATATAAGTTATCCAATAATACATCAGAAAAACTTGCTGAAGAAGCTGCTAAAAGAGCTTTTGAGAAAAAGTATAATGCAGTAGAAAGAACAACAGTCGAGGGGATTGTAGAAACATCTAAAATTATTAATTTAAGTAAGGAACAGTGTAAAGCTATAAAAAAATTGATTAATAAATTGATAAAGAGAGCAAAAAAGAATTCAATATCTAACCCTTGGGTTTATGCAGCTTCTTTTCCTATACAGTTAAAAAACTTATTTACTGAAGAAGAGACTGTAAGATTAATGTATGAGTGGAAAGATAAATCATTTATTTCATGGACTGGTAAATTAGAAAATTCAACAAAAGTTTTTATATTGAGGGGAGATTTAATAGTTGAAGATATTGATTCACGCTAGCTTAGATTTTAAACAAGCTATGATTGATGCTCAGAAATACATTGAAAGCAATAGTATGCATAAGGTCGTCTTACCAGAATTGACAAGATATCAAGACATTAGAGATGTGCAAGGTGATGATGAAACATTTACCAACATAAAAAATAGATTGACAAAAGAAAATTTTAAAAATGTTGAATCCAGTGATATTTTGCTGATTCTTAATTACTCGCATAGGGGAATTAAAAATTATATTGGCGGAAACTCTTTCATGGAAATGGTGGTTGCTTCTTTTCTTAATAAACCGATATATCTACTTAATGATATCCCTGAAAATATGACATTTACTGAAGAAATTAAGGCTTTATATCCTATGGTGGTTAAAGATTTGACTAATTTTTTAAATATAGTAAAATAAGTAATTAAATTTTAACCTAGTAGTTTTAAATATTTTTTGAATAATAGGAAATACAAATAACAATTTATTCGCATGTTTAGATAATAACTATATGAGATATGAAAAATATAATGGCTGTATATACCTGCTTTCTAAGATAAACAATAATTTTTGAGATAGTTTAATATACTATTCCCCTACACTCGCCAGAGCGCATGACTGTTAATCATGATGTCACTGGTTCGAGCCCAGTTGGGGGAGCCACAACAGAGTAGTCTTTTGACTACTCTGTTTTTTATCTAAATTTACTGCTAAATCGGGCGAGAAGGTGAGCGTTAAGAAGACAGTCCTGTGAACTGTTTTTAGTGGCTCTATGTCAATAGTGGCTCAATTTCAATAGTTGGGGTAACCCGAAAAATAGAATATATGATAATTACAAGCGACAGAAATTATTCTGTCGCTTGTTTTTTAATCATATTAAGGTGTAAAAACATTAGTTGACAAAATTATCTTTATGCGTTACTATGAAAATGTAGAAATTACACAAAGCACAAAAATACAGTTTATAGATAAAGGAGGTAATTAATTATGAAAAAAGCATTTTTATTGTTCCTTATGATAATAATAGCTTGTTTTATTATCATCGGCTGTAAAGACTCTTCAAATAACACCAATAATTCGAGTAATGCAAATGTTGGAGTGCTAAGAGATTTATCTGTGAATTTGGAAAAGAACTATAGCGTTCCCGATTCTGACAGCAATGTAATTGAACTTGCTTCAACACCTGATGAACTTTATCAAAATGACCTTAAGAAATTAATATCAATATCGGATGATGTGATCCGTGTAACAGTTCAAAATGTAGCTTATACAAGCTATGAAGGCGTTGCTTGGACAAAATTAGATGTCCTGATAACTGATACATTAAAAGGAGATTTAAAAGTCGGAGATGTAATATCAGTATTTAATTTGGGTGGATATATTCCGCTTAGTGAACATATTGAAGGACATAATGATGCGTTTCGATTTAAAAATTTAAGTGCAGAGAAAATTAAAACGACTTTTCTTAAAGAAACAATTGACGGTGAAAAAACGGTTCAAAAGTCGGATGATTTGATACTGTGTTTAGTTCAAACTCCTAAGAATAGTCCGTTGCCGAACGGTGCATATGAAAGAGTTTCTTATACAGGTCAGTTATATGCTGATGGCGACAATAAATTTGTTCAGATGATTACTGACAGTTCCGAAACAACAGAGAAAACATATTCCTATGACGATATCAAGAAAATGACAGAATAGGAAAAGTTATAAAATAAATAGCGATAATCATAGCGTGTAATGGTAGCACTGCAATAATATTAGGCTTAATTTCAATAGTTCTGACAACACGAAAAATAGAATATATGATAATCACAAGCGACAGGAATTATGCTGTCGCTTGTTTTGTTGTTAAAATACAAACCATACTATTTAATTTTGCATTGAATTTAATTGAGAGGTGCTATATAATTAATATCAGAGTAATAAAACATTAAAATTCTGAATTTAAAGGGTGATTATTATGCCGTTGCAGATTGTTCGGAATGATATAACTAAGATGAAATGTGACGCAATTGTTAATGCAGCGAACAGTTCGTTGCTTGGCGGAGGCGGTGTTGACGGTGCGATTCACCGTGCGGCGGGGAACGAATTGCTTAATGAATGCAGAAAACTTGGCGGTTGCAGAACGGGTGAGGCGAAAATTACGGGTGCGTACAAACTGCCCTGCAAGTATGTTATTCACACGGTCGGCCCTGTATGGCAAGGCGGAAATTATCATGAGGAAGAACTGCTTTCGTCATGTTATCGTAGCTCGTTGCAGCTTGCAAAGGCTTATGAATGCGAATCGGTTGCCTTTCCTTTGATTTCATCGGGGGTTTACGGATATCCGAAAGAACAGGCATTACAGGTGGCAATCAACGAAATCTGTAAATTTCTTGCAGACAACGATATGCTTGTTTATATTGTTGTGTTTGACAAAGACGGATTCCGTGTCAGCAAAAAGCTTGTTCGTGATATTGCCGAATACATTGACGAACACTATGTTGAAACGCACTATTCCGAAAACCGCAGTCGTGGATTATCCCGTCTTTTAAGACAGCCGGAGACTTATCCAATGCAAACCGCAGCTTTGAATTTAGCTGATGTTGTAAATCAGCTTGATGAAAGCTTTTCCCAGATGCTTTTGCGTAAAATTGACGAAAAAGGTCTTACGGATTCTCAGTGTTATAAAAAGGCGAATGTTGACCGCAAGCTGTTTTCTAAAATAAGAAACAATGTCAACTATAAACCTAAGAAAACTACCGCAATTGCCTTTGCCGTTGCACTTGAACTGTCGCTTGATGAAACTAAAGAAATGCTTCAAAAAGCCGGTTATGCACTTTCGCACTCGAATAAATTTGATGTTATCATTGAATATTTTATTCAAAAGGGCGAGTATGATATTTTTACTGTAAACGAGGCTTTATTTGAATTTGACCAGGTTTTGTTGGGTCAGTAAATGTCGCATTTCAGGCGACCATATGTTATCCCGAAAGTTATATGATTAAGTCAAGATAAAAAACTTAATTACTTTTGGAGGTAACAACTATGAAAAACAACATTACAGAATTGGTATTCATTCTTGACAGAAGCGGTTCAATGTCAGGACTTGAACAGGACACAATCGGCGGATTTAATTCGCTCATTGAAAAGCAACGCAAACAGAACGGCAAGTGCTATGTTTCAACCGTATTGTTTGATCACGAAACCGAGGTTCTACACGACAGGGTTGAATTGTCTGAAATTTCAAAAATGACTGAAAACGATTATACGGTTCGTGGCTCAACTGCACTCATTGACGCTATCGGCGGTGCAATTCATCACATTGGCAACATTCATAAGTATGCAAGAGAAGAAGATGTTCCCGAACACACCTTGTTTGTGATTATGACCGACGGAATGGAGAACGCAAGCCGTATCTATTCAAGCAATAAGGTCAAGAAAATGATTGAGCGTCAGAAAAATCGCTACGGCTGGGAATTTCTTTTTATCGGAGCTAACATTGATTCCGTTGAAACCGCTAAGCATTTTGGAATCAATTCCGACCGCTCCGTTAATTATCACGCTGACGGTCAGGGTACGGCTGTTGTTTTTGACGCAGTATCGAAAACCGTGTGCAATTTCAGAAAAAGCAGACCGCTTTCATCGTCTTGGAGTGATGAGATAGACAAGGACTACGAAAGCAGAAAATAAGAGGCAAATTAGTTTTAATTTCTGCATTTATACCATAAACAAAAGACCTATATTTACTTTAGAATAAGTAAATATAGGTCAAATTTATTGAAGTCACATTGGAAAGAATCAATCTTTTTATACTTGAAATTACTTTTAATGCATTTTGGCATTTTTGTGAGTTCATTTTTTACAAACCAAATTTTATGATTTGTGTCAACTTTGTCTGCAATTTCATTTTTGTTTATACATTCAACATTTTCAAATGCCTCAAACCAGTTTTCTTTGTAGGTGCAAAGGTGGGTGTTGTTCGGATAATAATACGACATAATTCCGAATGCACTGTCGCAGTAAACAAAAGTGTCTGATTCTGACTGTTGAGAACTGAATCTTTCACGAAAATTTGTTATTGACGGATTATATTCAAACAATCCTGTTGCAACAAGACAGCCGATATTTACAACGCAAAGCAGGGTGCATATTACTTTGCTCGGCTTTGGTTTTATATCTTTTACGCCGAAAGCAACGAGAATTGCAAAGATACCGAGAATTACAACGCTATATCTTGCAATGTAAAACGGGCGTATAAAAACGGTTACGAACAACCCGATTATTTGAATCCCCATAACGCAGACATCTGCGAAAATTATACACAATTTTCGGTTGCTTTTTTTCATAAGAACAAGTGCAGATACTGCTATGCCCGATATGAATACAATTACAGACAACGGTTCAACTCCGCTGAGCCAAAAATTACTTGAGGCTGATTTTGTTTGATTTAAAAGAGGAATTATCCAAAATGAATATCCTGCCACCATAATAAGGTCTGCAATAATAACACGCTTGAACAAATTTCTGTCTTTAATGAGCAGATATATATTTGCAAAAGCAAAGATAATTGCAACTGCAAGAAGTGCGTAGATGTGATTGTATGCAGCCCCAAGTCCTGCTATAGCAAATAAAATGCAGTGATAAAACTTTTTGTTTGCTATAAAAAGCAGGGACTCAATAAAGCATAATGTAACAAAAAATATACTCCATGAGTATGACCTTTGCTGAACGCTGAAATAGAGCATCATTGGCACAGCTCCGACAGTCAGCATATAAATTATTGATGTTTTATTGCCGTAGTGCTCTTTTATGATTGTGCATCCCAAAAACAGCGTTGCAATGTAACCGATTGCCGAAAATATTTTTGTTGCTGTTATTGAGTATCCAAAGATGCAACAAAATGTTTTCAGCGACAAAAAATACAGCGGTGGGTGCATATCGGATTTCAGGATATTGATTATGTCTGAATAATTGTGCTGAATCAGCGACAGCGTGTACGCCTCGTCAAACCATATATTGTCATTAAATATAAGTGTCAGGGAAAACAATGACAAAACGGCAAATATGATATATACCGTATGATTTGCTCTGACTTTTAATTTGTGCATCATAATATCTCCGTTTCTGAGTTTATAGGATAATTTTACCATTACAGGGCTATAAATTCAAGATTAACGGAAAACGGTCTGTCTGTGATAAGTGTTTTACACACCTGAAAAGCTGAGAACTTTTTCGACTGATTTTGAATACACTTTCCATTCCTCCTGCTTTTCTTTAAGGCTTTTTGTGCCTTTGCGGGTGAGGTGGTAGTATTTACGCTTTCTGCCGTCAAATTCTTCCCAGTAGCTTTCAAGCAGATTTTCTTCTTCAAGTGCGTGAAGAATGGGGTAGAGAGTACCCTCTTTAAGCTCAAACACGCTCTCACTTTGCAACTCAAGCTCTTTAATAATTTTGTATCCGTACATATCGCTTTTCTTTAAAACGCTCATAACAAGCATTGCTGTACTGCCTTTGATAAGTTCTTTACTGATTTTCATTTTATTTGCTCCTTTCCGATTAGCTCTGAATGAAAAAATTAAATCCGGTTTCGTATTCTTTTTTATGTTCAATAGGTTCGCATATCTTGGATATTTTACCGTCCGAAACACTTATGTCAATTGTTTTGTATGTTTGACCTTTTTTGTCGATAACAAATGTCATACAGGGGTACAGACTGTATTTGGGGTTTCCGAGATTATCATTAGCATAGTATATTTTTGAGATTGCCGAAGCCTTATAGATAAGAGATTTTTCGTATAATTTACTGATTGAATCTCCAACCTTGAGATTATTTATTGCGTCAAACTCTTTCGTGGTTAATAACAAATCGTCATAGAAAATTGATGTGTTTAAAGCGTTATAATCAAAAGATAAATACATATTGCAATTGATGTCTTTGACTGAAATCATATTGCCGTTATGCCGATATACATACTCTTTGTCTGAAGAATCAAATGTCGGATGTTTGCCGTATTTGAAATTCAGTCGGAAGTCAAATCCGTTTGCTTTTGCATTGTCCAAAAATTCATTGCTTGTGGTTTTTAGATTGGCATTCATCACAAAATCAATTATTTTTTCTCTTTCGGCAAGAATTTCGGTAGATTTTGAATTTATCTCTACTCTTGAAATAACCGCACAAATTCCCATGATGAGAAAATTGACAGAGAGAAATACAATGAAAATATTTTTGAATACTTTAGTTATTTTCAGATGAATTTTTCTGCCTTTCATCCGCTCGTTTCCTCTGATTTTAATCAGAACCGCAATTGCCCACAGCAACAACAGTGCCATAATTATAAAAGAAATTGCCGTGTAGCACCACTCATTGACTGCCGAATACTCAATATTTTCATATGCAAACAGACTGTCAATATACGCAATCGGACCTTTTGTGATGATAGTCATAATCGCATAAACCGCAGGTTGGAAGATTGACGAAAATTTGATTATAAGAAGAAATGAGCCTTGCAATGTTATTGAGATTGCAGACATTAAAACCTGAAAGCCGAGCGATATTATGATGAAGATTGCAACCGATTTGTGACTTTTCTTTTGACTGTAAATTATCATCAGCACATATGCGGTAAGAATTATCAGCGACCAAAAATCAAACATTGCGTAATGCGTCAAGTTTGAATATTCTGCAACATAGCAGAATAGCGGTGATGCGTTTACAGTTGCCATAAAAAGTGCGGTAACAGCCACAAGACAAATGAATGTGAATACTCCACGATATTTATTTTGGTGAAGAGCATTCAACGGCACGGCGGTGTAATCAGGATTGCCCATTTCTTCGGTGGCACGCTTTTCGGCTTCTTCTTTTGAATATCCTATGTCAACATAATAGTCGATTTTGTCAAGCAAGTGCGATTCAAGCTCGGCTGTGATTAGCGTTCGGGAGTGTTTGTCGCTAATTTGTTCGGCAACCTTTTCTATAAAACCGTTAGTCATAATATCCCTCCTTTCAGAGTTTTCTTTTAATCACAATAATCAGTAACTTTTCCGTCCTCTATAGTCAGATTCTTAAAGAAAAAGTTTGAGCCGTCATCAGAAGTATCATCGTATCCTTTAAAATAAATTGTAAAGTTTATTTCATATACTGTTTTCTTCTTATCTCGATAATATGTTTTGCATATTCCATTAGCCCATTTTAAAAGTCCCGATTTTTTTATGCTTTCAAAGTCATCTCCCTTGTCAATCTTTTTGATTGCATCTACATCGGACAAAATTTCGGGAGTTTTATCGTATATATCCCTCTCATTAATGAAAGCACCTACGCTTTCATCGTATGTAATAAATCCATCACTCAAATTGTATGAAAGGGTTGTGTATCTTCCGTTATTATCCATACCAGTTCCAACTGATATTGTGCCGCCTTTGCCGTAAAATTCGGCAGGGATTTCTGTATCCGCATAGTATCCCTCAAGCGTCAGTTCATCTATAATTTCAGACTTATCTCGTGTTAAATCTGCATTAAGAACATATTCCGACATTTTTTCACGGCTTGCAGAATAACTGTTTCCTGTTGCAAAATCATTGACAGTTCTGTATGCTGTGGCGGTGACCGTTATAATAAGATTTACGGACAAAAATACGCTTGCACATATTTCTATAAGGCGGATAGGTATGTTGTATTTTTTACGATTGTCAACTTTTTCTGCTTTCAATATTTTAATGAAAAGTATGATTGACCATATTATAAATAATAACCCTAAAATATAGGGCAAAACATTAAAACAGAAAGAATCGGTTTCGGCAGGAACTGCAATAAAAATACATTCTGAATATGCGCCAAAACCCTCTGTGACTATTTTTACAAGTGCGTACATTGCAGGCTGGTAAAAATAAAACATATTCGGCGGTGCTGTTGATGTGAGTGCAGCCTCGTTGTAATCGTAAATAATAACGGAGAAAAATTGCAGGATAAAAGAAATTGCGACAAACAGCGGAATAATCTTTATATTCTTTTTTCCGGATATTATTAACATAACAGCATATGCAATTAGAAAAGCAAGTGAAACAAAATCGCATAGTATGCTGTGTCTGTATGATTGGTTATCGTAGCTGTATATAAAAGCGTTACGAAACCATATTGTGCAGAAGAACAACAGTATTATAACACCGCAACAGATAAATGACAGCAGGTCACGAAAGTTATTGTTGTGCAGAGCATTTAACGGAACAGCCGTGTCCTCAGGATTGCCCATTTCTTCGGTAGCACGCTTTTCGGCTTCTTCTCTTGAGTAGCCTATGTCAACATAATAGTCGATTTTATCAAGCAAGTGCGATTCAAGCTCTGATGTGATTAGTTCTCGGGAGCGTTCATCTTCAATTTGCTCGGCTACTTTGTCAAGGAATTTATTCTTCATATTATCCCTCCCATTTCTATAATACCTCGCAGTTCTATATACATAGATTGTCTATGTATATAGAATAATACATTTTTAAAGCATAGTCAAGGGGGGAGGTAAAAATTTTCGAGTGGAATTTTATAATAAATCAAATTATATAAAAGCCGCAAAGCTATTGTCATACATTAGCTGCGAACCTTGTTCGCCATTTGTTTTGTGTGTAAACACAAAACAATAAATATCTGTATTGAATTTGTTGTTAAATAATCATTTTGCCCCAAGCTTACGCTTGTGACGATTGGCGAACACGGTTCGCCGCTACAAATGAATACACAATTTCCATAATATCCAAACATTTTTGTAAAATATAAAATTCATCAAGGCGGGCGTCCAATGAACGCCCCTATAGAATTGATACAGAAAAACACGGCTTGTTCATTTTCCGAACAAGCCGTGTTTTATATAAAATATTTACATTACTGTTCTTTCAGAACACCGTTGCGGTAGGCGCAGAGGAGCATTGAAAGTCCTTCAATGCGGTTACGGATTGTCTGACCGTCATCGGTTTGTGCAACACGGATTCGGTTTTCCGAGGTGTCAAAAACTTTTGTTGTTGAGAGAATGTCCTTGTTTGATTTGATTGCGTTGTCAATTCCCGCAAAGGGTTCGTGGGTGACAATTCGCATACCGTAGGAATTATAGACAAGCGTGTAGCCCGCCGTGCCTGTTTTGTCCTGATATGCTCTGCAAAATCCGCCGTCAATCACAATCAGCTTGCCGTTAGCCTTTATCGGACTTTCGCCCTTTTTGCGGATAACGGGAACATGACCGTTGATTATGTGACCGTGATTTTCCGAAAGACCGAATTCTTTCAAAATCTTCACGCAGGCGTCTTCATCGTGATAGAGCGTGTAGTAATGGTTGCGTGTTTCCGTGTGGGTTTCGGAATCGTCAATAAAGAAACGCTCAAACGAACACATTTTTTCTCTGCCGAAAAGCGGTGAATGTTTTCCGCACCAGAGATACCACATATAGTCGTTGCCCTTTTGCCTTTCGGGAGAATTTTCGGGAGCAGAGTGTCCCTGACGAACAATCTTTTCAAGCTCATCAAGCAATGCTTTTCCCGAAAGCACACAGTTGCCCGTGTCAAATTCCATAAAACTGCCGTCCTTATTCATCGGAATACAGCCGTGGAGCAGAAGATTGTTGTTGCAACACTTGTACATTCCGCCCTTGGCAAACAGAAAATCAATGTGCCTTTTCAGCTTTTCACTTGCCATAAAGGCATTTTTAAGCTGTTCCATAACTCGTTTTTCCGTCTTTGTCAGTTCATACGGATAGTCATGGTCAACTGTGGGGAAGAAGGTGTCAGAAATCGGATACTTCTTTTCGCCGACAGTTACGGTCGCATTTTCAAAATCAATCTTGTCAAGCAATCGCCTGTCGCTCATATTAAAGTTAGGATTGCGGCTGACAAGCTGACCTTCAAGCTTAAAGAGAATAACGGCAATCGCCTTGTGCATATCGGCAACAAGCAACGGATCGTTTGAGGTGTAGGGCGAATCCGCAAAAGGACCTTTCGGCATAAAGCGTTCAACATTTCCGCCGCCGTAAACATCCTTTGCAAAAAGCGAGAGGTCACGCAGACTTATTCCGTAGCCGACCTCGATTGTGTCAAGATTGCCGTATGAAAATGCGTTGTTAAGTGCAGCGGCAATGCAGGCCATACTGCCCGATGCCGCACCCATCCAAAGAATATCGTGATTGCCCCACTGAATGTCAACACCGTGGTGCATCATAAGGTCGTCAAGCACAATGTCAGGTCTTGCACCTCTGTCGAAAATGTCGCCGACAATGTGGAGCTTGTCAACAATAAGTCTTTTTATCGTGTCACAAAGCGAGAGTATGAAAACATCGGCTTGTCCTGCCTCAATAATTGTGTGCAGAATATTTTCGTGGTAGGTTTCACGGTCTTTTTTGCCTGAATCACCGAACATAAGCTCCTCAATGATGTAGGCATAATGCTTTGGCAGAGTTTTACGAACCTTGCTTCGTGTGTATTTGGAAGAAATGTGTCGGCAGATTGCAAGCAATCTTATGAGTGTTAATCTGTACCATTCTTCAATGTCGGTTATTTCGCTTTTGTAAACACTGAGTTTTTCCTTTGGATAATAAATCAGCGTTGCAAGCTCGGCACGCTGTTCGGATGTGAGAGTATTTGAAAAAAGGTCGTCAATCTTTTCTCTGATTGAACCCGATGCGTTGTTAAGAATATGTCTGAATGCCTCATGCTCACCGTGAATATCGGAAAGAAAATGTTCGGTACCTTTCGGCAAATCAAGGATTGCGTGAAGATTAATCATCTCTGCCGCCGCCGACTGAATGTTCGGATACTGCTCCGAAAGTGCCTCAAGATAGAGAATATTTTCCTGCATTTGCTTTTCATCGTAATGTTTCATCAAGTCCGCCTCCGAAAAAACTTTTACTGAAATCAGTGTATCACAACGCAAAAATTATATCAATATTATTGCAAAAGATTTTGCGGAATTTTCTGCAAAAACAAAACGCCCGATTTCCGTTTTGGTCGGAAATCGGGTGTAAAATGTTTAGTTTAGCGTGAGATTTGTGATTTGCACCTGTATCGGCGGTTATTGCCGTATAGTAGCGGCGATCAGTGATCGCCATTTGATTTGCGGCAAACGCAAATCAACAATTTACATAATCGAACAAACAAGGTCTGTGTATTCGGACGGATTTTCAAGCGGAAGTCCTGCGATTAGAAGCGCCTGACTGTAGAGAACCTCGGCATACTTCTTTGCTCTGTCAACATCGCTCTTGATAAATTCTTCCATCTTCTTAACGGCAGGATGTGAAAGGTTAAGCTCAAGCACACGCTGAGCCTTCATATTTGCGTCAGGCTGAACTGAGTTGAAATACTTTTCCATTTCAAATGAAATGCCGCCCTTTGCCGTAAGGCAAACAGGATGTGAAACAAGTTTCTTTGATGCGGTAACCTCTGCAACCTTGTCACCGAGTGTTTCCTTAACAAATGTAAGAAGTGCGTCCTTGTTTTCTTCATCCTCTTTATTTTCTTCGGTTTCAATGCCGAGGTCATCGTTCATTGCCGAACAGAATTTCTTTTCCTTATATGTCATGAGTGACTGTAGAGTAAACTCGTCAATCTCCTCTGTGCAGTAAAGAATTTCGTAACCCTTTGAGCGGATAAGCTCTGTCTGCGGAAGTGTGTCGATTGCAGCGGCATTTTCGCCTGTTGCAAAGTAGATGAACTTCTGGTCTTCTTTCATTCTGTCAACATATTCCGAAAGCGTAACAAGCTTTTTCTCGCTTGAAGAATAGAACATAATAAGGTCCTGAAGTTCTTCCTTGTGCATACCGTAGTCCGAAACAACACCGTATTTTAGCTGTCTGCCGAATGCGTTGAAGAATTTTTCGTAATTCTCACGGTCATTCTGAAGCATTGAAGTAAGCTCGTTTTTAATCTTCTTTTCAATGTTCTGAGCAATTGTAATGAGGTGACGGTCATGCTGGAGCATTTCTCTTGAAATGTTGAGCGAAAGGTCTGCGCTGTCAACAATACCCTTTACAAAACGGAAGTGCTCGGGCAAAAGCTCTTCGCAGTTATCCATAATAAGCACACCGCTTGAATAAAGCTGAAGTCCCTTTTTGTATTCCTTTGTGTAGTAGTCATAAGGAGCAACAGACGGAATAAAGAGCAATGCCTTGTAGGTTACAACACCTTCAACAGAAGTTACGATAGTTTTAAGCGGCTTGTCCATAGCCATAAATTTTTCACTGTAGAACTTGTCGTATTCTTCCTGAGTAACATCTTTCTTTCTTCTCTGCCAAAGAGGAATCATGCTGTTGAGTGTTACGGTTTCCGTGTAATCCTCATATTCGGGCTTGTCGCTGTCCTTGGTTTCTTCCTTAACTCTGCTCTTTGTCATATCCATAACAATCGGGTAGCGGATGTAGTCGGAATACTTCTTGACAAGTCCCTGTATTCTGTACTGCTCAAGGAATTCGTCATAGTTTTCATCGTCTGTGTTATCCTTGATTTCAAGAATAATCTCTGTGCCGGCATTTTCCTTTTCAATCTCGCTGATTGTGTAGCCGTCTGCACCGCTTGACTGCCAGCAATATGCCGTATCCTCACCGTACTTCTTTGTGTTTACGGTAATCTTCTTTGCAACCATAAATGCCGAGTAGAAACCAACACCGAACTGACCGATAATGTCAATGTCGTCCTGCTTTTCTTCCATGCTCTGCTTGAATTTGAGTGAGCCTGAGGATGCGATTGTGCCGAGGTTGTTTTCAAGGTCATCCTTGTTCATGCCGATACCGTTATCCGTGATTGTAAGAGTACGGCTTTCTTTGTCGGGCTTTAAAACGATTTTGAAATCGCCTCTGTCAAGACCGACCTTGTCATCGGTAAGAGAAATGAAGCAAAGCTTGTCGATAGCGTCGCTTGCATTTGAAATAATCTCACGAAGAAAAATTTCTTTGTGAGTATAAATTGAGTTAATCATAAGGTCGAGAAGTCTTTTTGACTCTGATTTAAACTGTTTCTTTGCCATAAAAATCTTCCTTTTCATAATAATACATAAATTAAGAAGCCTTGTTCAAAACCGCAATTTGCATAGCTTTTCACACAAGCCTCTCATTAAACTATAATTATACTACAAAAGGTCAACTGTTTCAATATATAAAAAGTCCGAATGTGTCATATAGGGCGAATTTTGGTTAAATTTGTCATTGCAATGGCGGCGTTTTCGTTTTATAATCTACTTAATAACTGCATTGAAAAAGAAAGGAGAATTAAATGACATATTCAGACGGTACAAACAGCGGATTTTCAAGAAGAAATCACTATGTGGGACAGCCTGCCGTGAAAGTCGGAAGTTCAAATTTTGACTACTACAGAAAGCCTGAAAAAAGTCATGGATTTGCAAAGAGAGTCGCATTTTTTGCGTACTTTCCGCTTTTGATTCTATGGCTTGAAACCGACCTTAAAATTGCGTCGGGGTTTGATGTGCTCGGCGGTTTTGCTTTCACATTTCTGTTCACAATCGTGCTTTCGGCGGTACTTGTTTTGTTGTGTTCTTTTTCAAAACGCAGAGGGGTAAACAGAGGGATTGCAACCGTACTCACGGCTGTGCTGACGATATGGTACGGTGTGCAGATGATATACTATAATGTTTTCGGCACAATGGTTGTTGTAAGCAGCGTTACAAACGGCGGTGCAGGGCAGGCATTCAATTCAATTGATATGATTATGACTGCGATAACAAGCAGAATTGTGTTTGTTGTTTTACTTTTTGTTCCGCTTGCTTTCTTTACAATTTTCGGCGGAAAGCTGTTTGACTTTTCAAAAGTAAAGTTAAAGGGTAAGCTGATTGTACTTTTGATTGCGGTGTTTTTTCAGATTGGAACTGTCCTTGCGGTAGGCATTGACCGTGATTCTTCCGACACAAAGAGCAACTACAATCTTTATTACGGTGAATTGCAACAGGTTGCCGTGTGTGAACGCTACGGACTTTACACAATGCAAAGGCTTGACATCAGCCGCCTTATGTTCGGTTACAAAGCGAATATACGCACAAACAGCAAGCCGAAAAATAAAGAATCGACTGCCGATGAAATTACAAAAACAGAGCAGAAAGCTCAGATTATGAGTGCTGATTTTTCAAAGCTTGCAAAGAATACAAATAATGATGAGTTAAAGTCGCTTTATGAATATTTTGACAGCGAAGAACCGAGCTATACCAACGAATACACGGGTATGTTCAAGGGCTACAACATAATTTTTATTACAGCCGAAAGCTTTTCGCAGTATGCAATTGACAAGGATCTGACTCCGACGCTCTGTAAAATGTATAACGAGGGATTTCAATTTAAAAATTACTATTCGCCTGCGTGGGGTGTAAGCACAACTGACGGTGAATATGCAAATCTTACGGGACTGATTCCAAAATCCGGTGTGTGGAGCTTTTCAAAGTCAGCCGAAAATAATGTAAGTTTCCCGTTCACTCTCGGTGAGCAGAGCAGAAAACTCGGTTACAAAACAGTTAACGCTTACCACAATCACACCTATGATTACTACGACAGGGACAAGTACCTTACAAATATCGGCTATGACTATTCTGCAATCGGAAAAGGTCTTGACCTCGGTGAAAATGTGTGGCCGAATTCCGACCTCAAGATGATGCAGGAAACGGTTGACGATTACATAAATTCCGACAGCTTCAGCGTTTATTATATGACGGTCAGCGGTCACGGCGGATATTCATACAACACCATGAGCGAACGCAACGCAGACCTTGTAAAAGACCTGAAATACAGCGATGAGGTCAAGGGTTATCTTGCCGCAAACATTGAGCTTGACAAGGCAATGGAATATCTTCTTGCAAGACTTGAAAAAGCAGGCAAGCTTGACAACACCCTTATTTGCCTTACGGATGACCATTATCCGTATTCGCTTGATGAATTTGACGGTGTGTCAGAACTTGCGGGGCACAAGGTTGACACAACCTTTGAACAGTACAAAAATGCATGGCTGTTGTGGAGCGGTTCAATGAAAAAGCCCGTCAAGGTTGACACATACTGTTCAAGCCTTGATATTCTGCCCACGCTTTCAAATATGCTCGGTCTTGAATATGACAGCAGAATGTTGGCAGGTACGGATGTTTTCGGAAACAAAGAACCGTTCGTTGTGTTTGCCGACAGAAGCTGGATTTCTCAGAACGGAAAATACAATGCGTCAACAGGCGAATACACCGCTTTCAAGGGTGCAAATGGCAAGGATGATATTGACGAACTCAATAACAGATGCAACAACCTCTTTACCGTTTCAAGAATGATTCTCGACAACAATGTTTATGCCGAGGTTTTCGGTGATACCCATGTTACGGGAAAGTAGTTTAATGCTCAAATTTGCATTGACTGCAAGGCGAAAATAAAGTAAAATAGAACATGACAAATCCATACGGCGACAGTCAGTTTTGACTGCTGCCGTATTCTGTATATTAAATAAATAATCCAAAACAAAAATTGAGATGATTTTATGAAAATATATAAAACTGCCTTAGTTTGTTTAATGACTTGTGCGGTTGCATTTTTCGGCTGTTCGTGTTCGTTGACGGATGATTCCGAAAGCAGTGAACCAAAGAGAAGCTCTATCATAGAAAAATCCGTTACAACTCCGAGTGCACAAGATGTTGAAAACGACAAGGATTATGCAGATGTAAAAACCGATTATGCCTACGAGACGCTTACCGATGATTATGTAAAAGAACTGTATATGAGAATTGCAAAGAGCGTTGACACAGTGTATGCACCAAACATTACAACAACAGGCTCGCTTTCCGATTATCAGATTACACAGGCTGTTGAGGCATACAAAAACGACCACCCCGAAACTTTTTGGCTCAAGGGGTCAAGTCTTTTTGTTCCGTATGGTGACACAACAAGCGTAAAGCTTGATTATACTGTTCAAAATGATAAGCTTATAGCCGCCAAGAAAAAATTCAATATTGCCGTTGCTTCTGTTTTGAAGAATTTGCCCTCGGGCAATGATTTTGAAAGAGAAGAATACATTAACAACTATATAATTGACAATTGCAGGTATGATGAAGAAGCGGCTGAAAACAATGATGTTCAGGGCAATGAAAACGATGCCTACGGCGCGTTGGTTGACGGCAAAGCCGTGTGTGAGGGTTACGCAAGAGCCTTTCAGCTTTTGTGCAACAAGGCGAATATTGACTGCGTATTACTTTCGGGAACAGCCGATTCAGACAATCACGCATGGAACGGTGTAAAAATCGGCGGCGATTGGTACCAAATTGATGTTACATGGAATGATACCGACGGTGAAAATAATTATGCGGAAAACGACTATTTTAACCTAACCGATGACCTTATGTTCAAGGATCATAAGCTGTCATATAAGTATTCCGAGCTTAATTCACAAACTTATTTGAGCGTTGGTACATGGTGTAATTTTTATGTTCCAAAGTGTACGGCTGAAAAGTACAACTATTTTAACTATAAGTACCCGACTGTTTCAGATCCTGACAACGCCGATGATGTGAGCCAAGCTGTTGCAAATGCTGCAAAAAACGGGGATGAATATTTCAGCATTGTTGTTGATAAGAACACCGATTTCGATTATATGTATGACAGGATGATGAATGACGGTTATCTTTATAACTGGATTTCAGAGGCTAATGAGATTAACGGTTATTCACCAAGGCTTGCGGAAAGCTGTTATGTTTATCGCAAGGATGAGTTAGGTGTGCTGACTGTTGAACTTGAATATGTTGATTAACGGCGATGTGATGAGATGTTCACTTTTGTCCGCAATGCAGGGACACTCTGTTTAAAAATTGATTTTATATAAATAAAGCTAACCAAAGGAATGATATTATGAAAAAGTATGATGTTCAGAAGTTTGAACTTTTGTCAAACGAACAGATTGCAGACGGCATTTTTGATATGAGGGTAAAAAATGACGAGCTTGCTCCGCTTGCAAAGTGCGGACAGTTTGCCCATGTTTATGTGCCTTCAAAAACTCTGCGCAGACCTATTTCGGTTTGTGACAGCGAAAACGGTGTTCTCCGCCTTGTTTATCAGGTAAAGGGTGAGGGAACAAAAATTATGTCCGAGATAAAAAAGGGCGAAAGCGTTGACATTCTCGCTCCTCTCGGCAACGGCTTTAAAATTGAAAAGGGCAAGCGTTACTGCCTTATCGGCGGCGGTATAGGCGTTCCTCCGATGCTCTACACAGCAAAGCAGTGTGAAAATCCGCTTGTTATCACAGGCTTCAGAAACAAAGACCTTATCATTTTACAGGACGATTTCAAGAAAGCCGGTGCAGAACTTGTGCTGACAACAGATGACGGAAGTGCGGGAATCCACGGCTTTGTAACAGATGTTCTCAAAGAAAAAATCTCAGAGGTTGACGAGGTTTGTGCATGCGGTCCTACCCCGATGCTCAAGGCTATTGCCGATGTTTGCAAAGAGGCAGGAAAGCCGTGTCAGATTTCTCTTGAGGAGAGAATGGCCTGCGGAATGGGCGCATGCCTTGTGTGCGCAGTAAAGGTAAGAAAAAACGGTGAAGAAATTATGCAGCATGTCTGCAAAAACGGCCCCGTATTTAACGCTGAGGAGGTAGTTTTCAATGGCTGATTTATCTGTAAAAGTTTGCGGAGTGGAATTTAACAATCCTCTCATTGCCGCATCGGGAACATTCGGTTTCGGTATGGAATATTCAGAGCTTTATCCCCTTGAAAAGCTCGGCGGTATTTCATGCAAGGGTATCACACTTACCCGCCGTGACGGCAACCCTGTTCCGAGAGTAGCCGAAACTCCTTCCGGTATTTTGAATGCAGTAGGACTTCAAAACCCCGGTGTTGATGTTTTTATCAATGAGGATTTGCCGTGGCTCAAAAAGCAGAATACGGTTATCATTGCAAACATTGCCGGCAACACTCCCGAAGATTATTGTGCAATGGCTGAAAAACTCAGCGAAACCGATGTTGATATGATTGAGCTCAACATCTCATGCCCTAATGTCAAGAGCGGCGGAGTGCAGTTCGGTACAAGCTGTGAATCCGTAGGTGCAATTACTGCGGCTGTCAAAAAGTATTGCAAAAAACCGCTTATCGTAAAGCTCAGCCCAAATGTTACCGACATTGCATCAATCGCACAGTCGGCGGAGGCAAACGGTGCAGACGCAATTTCAATGATTAACACGCTCACAGGTATGCGTATCGACATCAACTCACGCAGACCGATTATCCGCAACAACACAGGCGGAATGAGCGGCCCTGCAATTTTCCCTGTTGCAGTAAGAATGGTTTGGCAGGTTGCAAACGCAGTTAAAATTCCGATTATCGGTATGGGCGGTATTTCAAGCTGGCAGGATGCAATCGAGATGATGATGGCAGGCGCAACCGCACTTCAAATCGGTACTGTCCTTTTTACGGATCCGTATGCGCCTATTAAGATTGCCGACGGTATGAACGAATGGCTCGACAAAAACGGAATCAAGAGCGTTTCGGAAATCACAGGCACAGTTAAGCCTTGGTAATTTTGCGGAATAAAAAATAATTTAAAGTCCATAATAACCCTATCGGAGGGGATATTATGGACTTTTTGCGTGCATTAATAACGGCGCCCGTTTCAATTACAGTATTGTTCCTGCTGTCAAAGTTCATCGGCAACAAGCAGATGTCAAGCCTTAATCTTTTTGACTACATCAACGGAATCACAATCGGTTCAATCGCAGCGGAGATGGCAACAGCCGAAATGTCAGACTTTTGGGCGTGCTTTGCAGCACTCATTGTTTATGTAATAATTGTTATGCTTTGTTCGTGGCTTTCGCAAAAATCAACAATGTTACGAAGATTTTTAACAGGCAAGTCTATTGTGATTTTCGACAGAGGAAAGTTGTACAAAAAGAATTTTTCGGTTGCCAAAATTGATATAAACGAATTTCTTACACGAATGCGTGAAAAGGGATATTTCAGCCTTGATGATGTCGAAACGGTTTTTCTTGAACAGAACGGCGATTTGTCGGTTCTGCCAAAGGACAAAAAGCGCCCTGCAACTCCGGATGATTTAAAAATCATTGTTCACCAAACCAGACCCGAGTCCGTGGTTATTACGGACGGAAAAATTCTCGAGAAAAATCTTGCCGAATCGGGCTTTAATCTTGAATGGCTCAAAAAACAGCTTGACAACAACCGCAAACGGCTCAAAGATGTTTTTCTCGGTGTGTGTGATGATACGGGAAACCTCAAGATTTACCAAGACGGAAAGTCTGAAAGCAAGAATGATATTTTTGACTAATAAAGCGTAAAAGAATAAAATTTGCACCTTTACAGGCTCGTAAAGGTGCTTTTTTAATGTGCAAAAATAAAATAATACAAAAATAAATTTTACCATTGCAATAATCAAAATTAATGTTATACTAAAATTGCAAGTGCATGTCGGCAAGATTTTGCAGAATGCTTTGAAAAAATCGGAAAATTTTAATAAAGAAGGAAGTGCTTTAATGATTAAAAAGTTTACATCGGGCAACCCGATTGATACGCAGGCTGTTGTTGAAAAATTTAACGCTCTGCCTATTGCGGAATTTCCGCTCGGAGGCAAGTTTGAAAACGGAAATTTTGTCTTTGAATTTGATATGGCAGACAGCGACATCGTCTACGGTCTCGGCGAAGCTCCGAGAGGAATCAACAAGCGTGGTTGGGTGTATAACAGCTTTTGCAGTGATGACCCGTTCCACACCGAAACAAAGTCATCCCTCTATGCCGCTCACAATTTCCTTATGCTCAGCGGTTCAAAAACTTTTGGTATTTTTATCGACTTCCCGTCAAAAATCCGTTGGGACATCGGCTACACAACCGCAAACAAAACCGTTATCACAATTGACGGCACGGATTTTGATATTTATTATATTGACGGCACAAAGCCGCTTGAAATCGTAAAAGAGTTCAGAAAATCAATCGGCACAAGCTATGTTCCGCCGTTTTGGGCATTCGGCTATCAGCAGAGCCGTTGGAGCTATCACAATGCCGAAGCTGTTGACGCTGTTGTTGACGGTTACAACAAGGCAGAAATTCCGCTTGACTGCGTATATCTCGACATCGACTATATGGAGCGTTACAAGGACTTTACTGTTGATGATGAAAAATTTCCGAATTTCAAGGACTATGTTTCAAAGAAAAGGGAAGAAGGAATCCACCTCATTCCGATTATTGACGCAGGCGTTAAAAAAGAGAACGGCTACGATATCTATGAAGAGGGCAGAAAGAACGGATACTTCTGCAAAAACGAGGACGGCACGGATTTTGAGGGCGGTGTATGGCCCGGTATCGTTGGCTTTCCCGATTTTCTCCGACCGGATGTAAGAAAGTGGTTCGGCTCAAAATATAAAATTCTCACAGATATGGGAATTGACGGTTTCTGGAACGATATGAACGAGCCTGCAATTTTCTATTCGGTAAAAGGACTTAACAAAGCACTTGATAAGGCGGCTTCTCTTAAAGGGCAGAACCTTGACCTTTCAAAATTCTTTGAGCTTAAGGACACATTCACAGGTCTTTCAAACAGTCCCGAAGATTATTCAAGCATTTACCATACAGTTGACGGCAAACAGGTTTGCCATGATCAGGTTCACAACATTTACGGCGCTAATATGACAAAGGCCGCCGGCGAATATTTTGCGGAGGAGTTCGGTAAAGAAAAAATTCTTATGTTCTCCCGTGCGTCATATGTAGGCGCTCACCGTTCAAGCGGTATCTGGTTCGGTGATAACCACTCTTGGTGGTCGCACATTCTTCTTGACCTCAAAATGCTCCCGTCGGCAAATATGTGCGGCTTTCTGTACTGCGGTGCAGATCTCGGAGGCTTTAACGAAAACGCAACCCGTGACCTTGTTCTTCGTTTCCTTGCACTCGGTGTGTTTACTCCGCTTATGCGTAACCATGCTGCTCTCGGCACAAGAAATCAGGAGTGCTACAGCTTTGAAAACAGCGATGATTTCAAGGATATTGTTGAGGTTCGTTACAGACTTATTCCGTACCTTTACAGAACATTCAAAAAGGCAAGCAAAGAAAATGATATGATTTTCAGACCACTCTCGTTTGATTATCCCGATGATAAAATTGCCCGTGAATGTGAAACACAGCTTATGCTTGGTGACGAGTGCATGATTTGCCCTGTATATGAGCAGAATGTAGGCGGAAGATATGTTTATCTCCCCGAGAACATGACTTTTGTAAAACTCAGCGGTACAAGCATTACGACAGAAAAAATGAGCAAAGGTACTCATTATATTGAGGTTGCCCTCAATGAAGTTCCGCTATTTATCAAAGACGGCAGGCAGATTGAACTCTGCAAGCCCGCAATGAGAACTTCACAGCTCGACACAACAGACACAGTTATGATTCCGTAAAATTTTATTTGTACAATTATCTGTTTTCACAATCTATGGGCGAATACTATGTCAACAACATGGTTTACACTTTATACAAGGACATAGTTTACAGCAAAATCAAACACGGCAGTTGATAAAAAACTGCCGTGTTTTTATATGTCTTTAATTCAGTTTTAATCGTCAGAGCTTTTTCTTTCGCTTTTGAAAAGCTTGCAGATTTCATAATAAATCGGAATTGTTAAAAATGCAATCCAACCAAATGACCAACCGCCGCAGATGTCGAGAAACCCGAAAAACATATACACAATAACGACAAGCAGGGGATAAGCAAAATGACTCGGCTTGCGTTTGTAGATTGCGTCAACAAGTGTGTAATAGAGAGGAATTGTCAGAAAGCATACCCAACTGAGTACCCAACCGAGCAATACTCCGCTGAATCCCCAAACGAGGAATCCGATAACGGCAATCAACCAAAACGGAAAGTGTTTCCAAAAGCGGTGCGACTTTGAATGTTTATGCTCTTCAATGCTTTCATCATACATAACATTTCCGTTTTCGTCTGTATAGACTTTTGTTTTGCCGTTTTCCTCAACATGGATTCCGTTCCAGCCGACATCAACCTTTGTACCGTCTTTATCTTTAACATGGATTCCGTCCCTGAAATTAAGGTGAACAGAATCACCGTCCTTTGAGTCAACATGGATTCCGTGTTTGAACGAAACCTTGTCTGATTTTTTGTATGTTGTATCGCTGTCGGGATTATTTTCGGCATTATTTTCGGGTTCTTCCGACTGTGTTTCGCTTTCGGTTTCTTTTTCGCCTTTAAGCAATTCATCAAGCGAAACACCGTAGATATCGGCAAGAAGAATAAGATTATCCGTGTCGGGCGATGCCTCTGCACGCTCCCATTTTGACACAGCCTGACGGCTTACACCTATTCTTGAGGCAAGTTCCTCCTGGCTTAGATTCATCTTTTTTCTGTACTGCAAAAGTCTGTTGGCAGTTTCAATGTTCATAAAATTTCCTCCTCAAATATTGCTTTAGGGTTTTACCTTGTGAGAAAATTATATCGGTTGCCTGCCCCCAAAAACAATACATTTCGGGTTCCATTGTCGCAACTCTCGGTTGCAACCCGTAGTTGCGACAATAAAAATCAATGAAAACGCAAAATATTCCAATATCAGAGGTCAAGACCTGTTGTAGTCTTTAAAAATTCACCAAGCTTGTCGCAGATGATTTTTACACCGCCCTTGCTGTCACTTTCAACATTGAGAGGCATAATCGGATCATGTACCGAAAGTCTGAGCAAGAACCAGCCGTCACCGTTATCCCTGTCAAACGAAACTCTGATGCCCTCACGGTTATCATCGGCAACGCACCAGCCGTCCTGCTCCTCGGCATACTTTGTAAGGTCGGCAATAATTTTTTCACCGCAGGCTCTGAAATCTTTTTCAAGAATTTTGTATCTGATTTCTGTGCTTTCAAGCGGTTCTTTGAGTGAGGCGGTAAGCTCGTCAAGCTCCTTGCCCTCTTTTCTCATCTGAGCAGCCTTGATAATAATTTTTGTGCAGAGATATGCACCGTCATCAAGAAAGTAGTTTTCACGCATTGCGGCATGTCCCGATGTTTCGATTGCAAGAGGACAGTTTATGCCCTGAGCGTTGAGTTCAAGAGCCTTGTCGATAACATTCTTATAGCCTCTGCGATAGCGGTAATGCTTTCCGCCGAGGTCATTTTCAATAAATTGTTTAAGACCGCTTGATGTGATTGAGTCTGTAACAATCATACCGCCGTCATTGCCCTCAAGAGCAATTGCTGCCGCAACGGCTACAAGTCTGTTTCGGTTGATTTCGTTGCCCTTGCTGTCAACAGCACCGCCACGGTCAACATCCGTATCAAAGATTACGCCGAGGTCTGCGCCCGATTCCCTGACAGCCTCACAGATTGAATCCATTGCCTCTTTAGCTTCGGGATTCGGCACATGATTCGGGAACATTCCGTCAGGTTCAAGGTAACGACTGCCTGTTGTGTCTGCTCCGAGAACAGAAAGCACCTTGTCGGCATAAAATCCGCCTGCACCGTTGCCTGCGTCAACAACAATCTTAAAGCCCTTGAGCGGATGCTCGTAATCTTCTGCATTAACTTCTTTTTTAATCTTCTCGCAAAGTCCCTTTGCGTAGTCGCTCATATAGTCAACATCCGTAATATTTCCGCCGTTGCTTTCTTCGGGATGTTCACCGTTTTGTGCATAGAGAAGAATTTCCTCAATGTCACTGCCCTCAAGACCGCCCTCACGGGTGAAAAATTTAAGACCGTTTCTGTTGAACGGGTGGTGACTTGCGGTAATCTGAAGAGCACCGTCACATCCGAGGTCAACGGTTGTCATAAACATTGACGGAGTTGACGCAAGCTGACAGCAGAGAACTTCTGCACCGCAACGCTTAAAACGCTCGGTTGTGATTTTCATTATATGCGGTCCTGAAATACGGCTGTCACGACCGACAGAAATTTTGAGCTCGCTCGGCTTTTTTGAAACTTTTTTAGAAAGCCAAAGCACAAAGCCATCTGCCATATCGGCAACAACATCGTCGGTAAGGTTTACACTTTGTCCCTCAACACCCTCGCTTGCAACTCCTCGTATGTCTGTTCCGCTTTTGAACTGTTTGTAAAAATCGTTAAGCATTTCATGATTCCTTTCTTATTTGTATGATTGCTTTTATTGAAAATTTAATTCGGAGCAATCCTGCATCCTTTTTGATATCAGCCTTCATAACATAGATTATAACTTAAAATGAGCAAAATCTCAATATGCCTGTTAAATTAAGTTTGTAAAAAACAGCAGTTATATAATGCTGAAAAAGAAATAAGTTGTTGAATTTACACAATCAAATGTTATGCTTGTGTTAAAACTATATTTCTATAAAAGCAAATACAAAGCATATTGTACAAAAACCACAACAATTTATTGTGCATAACTGACACCTAAATGTATTTGTGAACAAAAATTAATTGCTAAAATTGTTGACTTTTCCAAATGTTTGACTATAATAATAATTGTCAAGTAAATAGTCCGCTTGACTATCGGCTGATTTCCAATTAGCCTTACTCGAGTAAAATTGAATTATCACATAGTCGATAAATTGATCATGATTTTGCCAAATGGTAAATGGCGCACGAAAACAAAACTTTATATTTTTAAAGAATTGAATGGAGGAAATTTTATGACACCAATTCTTAGCTTACACAATGTTGATGTAACCAAATTCCTCGCCGTGCTCGATACCTGCGAGGGCAATGTATATCTCGTTACAAGCGAAGGCGACAGACTCAATCTCCGCAGCAAGCTTTGCCAGCTTGTCGGTCTTACAAGACTTATCGAAGGCGGCAGGATTGCAGAAGCAAGTATTATTTGCGAAAACAAGAACGACGAGAGCAAGCTTTTCAGACTTAATATGTTCGGCGACACAGGTAACGCCAAAGTAGGTTAATTCTGAAAACACTGACTTAAATATCTACGGTTTTCACGTTAATTTCAAAACTTCTAAACCCAAGGACAGCTGCGAGCAATCGCAGCTGTTTTTGGCTTTTACCTTTTAAATGTAAAATATCAATAAAGTGTTGATTTTGCCGATGTTTTGGGTTATACTAAACTTAATTTATTTTATGAGGCGTTAAACGCATTCGGAAAGGAATACGCTATGGCAGATACAAAAAACGAGATTATGAACGAAGAAGATCAGGGTATGCTCATCACTCTTGAGGACGAAAACGGTCAGGAAGTTGAATTTGAATTTCTTGATGTAATCGAGTTTGAGGGTACAGAGTACATTGTTCTCATCGAAAATGACGAAGATGCAGACGAGGTTGTTATTCTTCAGATTAATCAGATTGACGAAGAAACAGAGGAATATGTCAGCATTGACGATGAAGATACTCTTAACAAGGTATTTGAGCTTTTCAAAAAGAAGTATGAGGGCGACATTAACTTTGAATAATTCGTTTCAAATTGAGCTTCCGAGGGGAGGCTCTTTTCTTTTGTGTGAATATAACATTCTCAGCGGGAAAAAATACCGTTGAGGTGTTGTGTATGACAGAAAAAACCGGACTTGAAAAAACTGTTGTGTTTAATTTGAAATCGGCAAATGAATCTGATGTCAATAATATCGTCAATGAAAAAGGTCACGAAAGCCGTTCGTTTTATTACAAACTCGGCTTACTCTATTTTCTCAATATTGTTGACTGGATTTGTACAGAGGCGCTCATCGGCAGCGGACATTTTATTGAGGCAAATCCCGTTATGCAGCCTGTGCTTGAAAACTTCTGGCTGACATTGTTAATCAAGGGAATTTTGCCGCTTGTGCTTATTCTTGGTTGTGCATTGATTTATAAGCTTGCCGAAATCGGCAGGAGCAAAACGGCTGAAATGCTTTTAACGGTCGGAATTGTGTCTTATGCCCTTGTAAACCTATGGCATATTTTCAATTTTGTATTGCTCTTTTGTCGATTTTAATGTACAATAGTGGGTAGCAAATTTGAAAGGGAGTGTATGTTTTGCCGGCATTATCAGTAAGAAATCTTACAATGACTTTTATCGAAAGAAACCTTTTTACCGATGTTTCGTTTGATGTTGAAGAAAGAGATAAGGTGGGCTTTATCGGAGCTAACGGAGTCGGTAAAACAACTCTCTTTAAGATACTCAACGGCGAAATCAGCCCTGTTTCGGGAACTGTTACCTTTTCAAAAAATGTCCGTCCGGGATATATGGAACAGCATGCCTGCAACAATCCCAGGGCAGATGTGTATCACGAGCTGCTTTCCGTATTCGACCATCTTTCGGATATGGAAACCGAAATTTCCGTACTTGCACATCAGATTGACAACAAGTCGGGAAATCTTGACGAGCTTGTTGAAAGGCAGACCATGCTTATTGAACAGTTTGAAAGAGCAGGCGGCTTGACCTATAAAAGCAGAACCCGTTCCGCACTTTTGGGACTCGGATTTTCCGAAAATGACTTTACAATGCCTGTCGGCAATTTAAGCGGCGGTCAGCGTTCAAAGCTCTGCCTTGCAAAGCTGTTGCTGTCGCAGAGCAATATGCTCCTCCTTGACGAGCCGACAAACCACCTTGACATTGACGCAATCGCATGGCTTGAAGGCTTTTTGAGAGATTTCAAGGGCGCAATGATTATCATCAGCCATGACCGTTATTTTCTTGATAATGTAACCAACAAGACGATTGAACTTGAACACAACCGTGCTATGGTTTATAAGGGCTCATATTCGGAATTTGTCAAGAAAAAGGAATCGGTGAACGAGTCGCTTAAAAATAAATATGAACACGATTTAAAGGAAATAAAGCGTATTGAGGGCATTGTTGAACAGCAGAAACGCTGGGGACAGGCTCACAATTTTATCACAGCTGCAAGTAAGCAGAAAGAGGCTGACAGAATCAAAGACGGGCTTGTTGCCCCCGAAAGCGAGCTTGAAACAATGCGTATGCATTTTGAGCCGAGATGTGAAAGCGGCAACGATGTTTTAATCTGTAAAAATCTTGCCAAGTCGTTTGACAACAAACAGCTTTTCAAAAATGTTGATATACATATCAGAAAAGGCGAGAGAGTGTTCATCATCGGCGGCAACGGTTGCGGTAAAACAACGCTGTTCAGAATTTTAACGGGCAAAACTCCTATGAACAGCGGTGAATATGACTACGGCGCAAATGTTGAAATCGGTTATTTTGATCAGATGCAGCAGAATCTTGACCTGTCAAAAACCGCACTTGATGAGGTGTGGGACACCTTCCCGAATATGACGCAGACCGAAGTCAGAAGTGCGCTTGCGTCATTCCTGTTCAAAGGTGACGAAGTGTTTAAACCGCTTTCAAAAATGAGCGGCGGCGAGAGGGCGAGAGTTTCTCTCTTGAAACTAATGCTAAAAGGCAGTAACTTTTTGCTCCTTGATGAGCCGACAAACCACCTTGACGCATCATCACGGGAAGAACTTGAAAAAACTTTGCTTGACTACAGCGGTACAATGCTGATTGTCAGCCATGACCGTTATTTTATAAATAAAATTGCCGACAGAATTTTACTCCTTACAAATAACGGAGTAAAGGAATATCTCGGTAATTACGATTATTATCTTGAACGCACAACAGCCGAAAAATCGGGTGCTGTTCCGACTGAGAATAAGAAAGATAAAAAAGAAAAAACGCAGAATGATTACTTTTTGCAAAAGCAAAAGCAGAGTGAAGAACGCAAAAGACAGACTAAGCTCAAAAAGGCAGAGGCTGAAATTGAGCGACTTGACGAAGAAATCGCCAAAACACAGGAGCTTCTCTCAAGTGAGGAAGTTGCCGCAGATTACGAAAAACTTATGGAGCTTTCAAAACTGCTCGAGGATTTGCAAAAACAGCAGGAGGAGCAGTACGAAATCTGGGAAGAACTCGAAAGTATGGCAGAATGATCGCCTTACAGTCGGGAGGAGCGACAAATTTCCCTTGCTTAAAGTAAAAAATTGTTGTATAATAACCGCATAATATAAGCTAAAGACTGTTGCACAGCAGTTTTTGCAGTTGATTTTCAGATGAAAGATTATGCGAATTAAAAATGAAAAAACGGCAGGCAAAATACCCTGCCGCATACATCTGCCCGTGGCGCAATTGGATAACGCAACGGATTCCGATTCCGGAGAATGGGGGTTCAAATCCCTTCGGGCGGGCCAAAAAAGGACACCCTACGGGGTGTCTTTTTTTGGTCTGCTTAGAATCCGAAGGGATTTGAAGCCGACCGTAAAGAAAATGCCCCTGTGGGGCATTTTTAGGGAGGAGCGTTTATGGAGGCATAGCTATGCACAGGACGCAACAAGCGAGGCGGAAAGTTTAGGTCTGTACAAAGTACTTCGGGCAGAAGTAGTGATAAGATGAAAGTGTGACACCCTACGGGGGCGTGCTTTTTTCAGCTAAATTCACGCAAGCGTGAGCTAAATTTGCTACGCAAGCTAAATTATCCTGTAGATAGCTAAATTGTCCTGACGGACAGCTAAAAGTGAATTTAATTTAGCTGTAAACCGAAAGGTTTGCAATTTAGCAACGGAGCGACAAAAAATTCATAGGATATTTTGTTGAAAAATACAATGAAAATTTTTTTGCAAAAACCCTTGACGAATAGGATTGAGGATGATATAATAGTCAAGCTGACTCATTCGAGGACATCTTCAAAAAATGAAAATGCTTCAAAAAAATTAAAAAAATTTAAAAAAAGTGTTGACAAATGATGAAGAATGTGATATATTATATAAGCACTCGAAATTAAAGAGTGAATGCAAGAGCGAAAGCTAAATTCGCTGGTGTAGCTCAGTTGGTAGAGCAGCTGATTTGTAATCAGCAGGTCGGGGGTTCAAGTCCGTCCACCAGCTCCATTGAAGCCTACTGTTTAGGCAGTAGGCTTTGATTTTTGAAAAACTTGATATGGGAGAATTCCCGAGTGGCCAAAGGGGGCAGACTGTAAATCTGTTGCGTCATGCTTCGGTGGTTCGAATCCACCTTCTCCCACCAAGCTTAAAAAACGCCTTAAACATTGAAGTTTAGGGCGTTTTTCTTTTGCGTTCATTAGAGATAAAACCCCTCTGAAAATCTGTTTGTCTAACAGTTGTCTATCAGAAAGCTAACTAAGCAGGCTCAATGTCAATAGTTGGGGTAACCCGAAAAAACGAAACATATGAAAATTAGGCTCAATGTCAATAAATAGGGGTACCCCGATAAAAACAGAGCCACTTCATCTAATTCGAATTGTTTTGTGCTGTTTAGATACCTAACATTAGCGGATATGTTTCCGCAAGATACAGCCAAGCATTTGCAGCAGTTGTGCGTATAATTTAAACTGCTGCAAAAGTCAGTAAACAAGCCGTTTTTTTAAGCCGTTCGTTTATTTTCTTGACATCAAGACTACAGTTTCGATGTGGCACGGTTGTTCAACGAAAAACATACTCAACCCCTATTGTACAAGGGAATGGTGGAACGCACCTTTTCCCTTAAAATCTAGTGGTTCGAGCCTGTGACAACCTTGAATTGTCCTATAATTTGTATAGGCAAACAGGGTAAAGCTCTGTTCCTTAAACTTCATTTTTCATGTCATTCCTACAAACTGGAAGTTGTATCATCATTTATCTTTTTTTGAAAAAAGAAGACTGCCTGATATACCAAAAGATATACCCAGACATATTCCGATTCCAATTCCAGCCATGCTATTTAAGACATTTATAAAAACAACGCTCCAAAGTATTGCTGCGATTATTCCGATAGTGACTCCTATAATTATCCTTTTGTTGTTCATCAGCTTTATCCTCCATAAATTCCGATTTATCTAATTTCTATTAACATCTATTTCACTGTTCATGAACCCATCAAAACGGTCGAATTGCAGGATTGCCTGTCAGCTTTTTGTTCTATAAAATTCTCTCCAAACACCCTGACATCTAATCCACTCACTCAATTTACATTATCTAATCCGAGGTTACAACCTGAACGAAATTTTGCGGTGGATATGTTTCCGTAAGATATAGCCAAGCATTTGCAGCAGTTGTGCGTATAATTTAAACTGCTGCAAAAGTCAGTAAACAAGGCAAATTTTATATTGCTTAATTATTTTCTTGACATCAAGACTACGGTCTCGATGTGTGCTGTGTGGGGGAACATATCTACGGGTTGGATTTTTTGGGCTTTGTAGGGGCTGTTTTGAGTTAGGTAGGCTAAATCTCTTGCCAATGTTTCGGGGTTGCAGGAAACATAGACAACCTTTTTCGGAGACATTTTGATTAGTGAGTCGAGAAATTTTCGGTCACTTCCGGCTCTTGGCGGATCCATAAACACAACATCGGGCTTTTCGTCCTCGTCTGCAGCTTCTCTCATGAACTCGCCCGCATCGGCTTTGTAGAAACGGATATTTTTCAGATTATTTGCCCTTGCGTTTACAATTGCATCCCTCACGGCATCGCCGTTAAGTTCTGCACCGATAACATTGCCTGCACCGTTTTTGGCGGCAATTATGCCGATTGTGCCGATTCCGCAGTAGGTGTCAAGCACGGTTTCGTTGCCTTTGAGATTTGCAAATTCAATTGCTTTGCCGTACAAAACTTCGGTTTGAACGGGGTTAATTTGGTAAAAGCTTTTCGGCGAAATTCTGAACCTGCAACCGCAGAGAATATCCTCAATATAACCCTTACCGTACAGCACTTTCTGATTGTCACCGAGTACAAGGTTGGTGCGGTAGGAGTTTATATTTTGCACAATGGTTGTGATTTCGGGAAACTGTTTCAGAATCGCTTTTACAAAATTGTTTTTTGACGGAAAAACAGGTGTACCTGTCACAAGCACAAGCATAATCTGATTTGTTGCAAAGCCTCTTTTCACAAGAATGTGACGGAGAAAACCTTTGCCTGTGTCCTCGTTATAGGTTGTCATTCTAAAAGAGGGGAGGAGCTTGCGTACTGCAACGATGATTTTGTCGGCAATAACATCCTCTGTCTGACAGCTGTCAATTCCGACAACATGATGACTGCCCGACTGATACACACCAGAAATGATTTTGCCCTTTTTGTCCGTATAAAAAGCCGCCTGAACCTTGTTGCGGTAGTGGTAGGGAGTTTTCATTCCGATAATTTTTTCAACGGTGCAAAAGCGTTTGAGAAGTTTTTCGACTTTCCTCTGCTTGAATTCAAGCTGTTCGGGATATGACAGATTTTGCAGTTGACACCCGCCGCATTTTTTGTAAACGGGACAGCTTTGTTTATTGGTTTCAGGTCTGTTACTCATAATATTTCCTCACATTTTATTGCATTGTATATATCCTTTATTTTATCATCAATCATATTGATATGCAACAGAAACAAACCCTAAATGACAAAGAAAAACGCAGGAGGGAAATCCGCTCCTGCGCTTTCTGATTATTAACCGGTATATCGAAAAATTGAGGATTATCAGGTTATTTGTAATCAATTAAAGATTTGTGTATCCCATAAGGCTTTCGTCAACCTCTTTGGCAACATCTCTGCCCTCACGAATCGCCCAGACAACAAGTGACTGTCCTCTGTGCATATCGCCTGTAACAAATACATTTTCAACATTTGTCTTGTGTGAGCCTTCTGCCGTTGCAACATTGGTTCTTGCGTTTGTTTCAACACCGAATGCCTTGGTTACATAGTTTTCACTGCCGAGGAATCCTGCCGCAATGAGCACGAGTTCAACATCAACCTTGTATTCTGAGCCTTCAACCTCTTTCATCATAAGTCTGCCTGTTTTAGCATCCTTTTCGGGCTTGAGCTTAACAAGCTCCGCACCTACAAGATTACCGTTCTTGTCAGCAATGAACTGCTTAACGGTTGTCTGATAAACTCGTGGGTCGTGACCGTAAACTTCAATAGCTTCTTCCTGACCGTAGTCTGTTTTGCAGACTCTCGGCCATTGCGGCCATGGGTTATCGGCACTTCTTGTGTCGGGAAGTTTAGGCATCATTTCAAGCTGGAGAACGGATTTTGCACCGTGTCTTATGCTTGTGCCGACGCAGTCGTTACCTGTGTCGCCGCCGCCGATTACCATTACATTCTTGCCTTTTGCGCTGATGAATGTACCCTCTCTGAGGTTGCAGTCAAGAAGTGACTTTGTTGTTGATTTGAGGAAGTCAACGGCAAAGTGAATGCCGTTAGCCTCTCTGCCGGGAACTTTGATATCTCTCGGATTTGATGCACCGCAAGCAAGGATTACACGGTCAAAGTCCTTGAGAATTTCGCTTGCTTTGATGTCTTTGCCGACATTTGAGCAGGTTTCAAAGGTTACGCCTTCTTCTTCCATAATGTTAATCTTGCGTTCGATAACATCTTTTTCAAGCTTCATATTCGGAATGCCGTACATAAGCAGACCGCCTACTCTGTCATTGCGTTCAAATACCGTTACAGAGTGACCGCGCTGATTGAGCTGGTCGGCAGCGGCAAGTCCCGATGGACCCGAACCGATGATTGCAATTTTCTTGCCTGTTCTTACCTTTGGAATTCTTGCGTCTGCAAGACCTTCTTCATAGGCATTTTCAATGATTCCGTATTCGTTGGCTCTTACGCTGACAGCGTCACCGTTTGCACCGCAGGTGCATGCCTTTTCACAGAGAGCAGGACATACACGGGATGTGAATTCGGGGAAGTTGTTTGTAACTTTAAGACGGTTGTAAGCCTGTTCCCAGTTGCCCTTGTAGATGAGGTCATTCCATTCGGGAATGAGGTTGTTAAGCGGACATCCTGAGAACGCAGAACCAATCTGCATTCCTGCCTGACAGAAAGGCACGCCGCAGTCCATGCATCTTGCACCCTGTTTTTGCTGATCCTCTTTGCTGAGGGGATCGTGAAATTCGTCAAAATTTTTGATTCTTTCTTTTACGGAGTATGCCGGGGCATCCTCACGCTTATATTCCATAAATCCTGTTGGCTTTCCCATAAATATCCCCTCCTTATTTATTATTCACAATTTCGTAGAAAGCTTCAATCTGTGCCTGCTCGTTTGTAAGACCTTTTTCTTCATAAGCGGCAATTGCAGCCATCATTCTCTTGTAGTCGTGCGGAATAATCTTCTTGAATTTCGGAAGATACTCGTCAAAGTTATCAAGGATTTTCTTGCCTCTCTGTGAACCTGTTGCTGCAACATGTTCTTCAATAAGCGTCTTGAGTTCGATTATATCGTACTTTTCGGATACTTCCGAGAAGTGAACCATTTCCTTGTTAAGCTTTGTGTAAAGATCTCTTTCTTCATCAAGAACATAGGCAACACCGCCGGACATACCTGCGGCAAAGTTTTTGCCTGTTTTGCCGATAACAACAACCCGACCGCCGGTCATATATTCACAACCGTGGTCGCCGACACCTTCAACAACTGCTGTTGCGCCTGAGTTTCTTACGCAGAAACGCTCGCCTGCAACACCGTTGATGAATGCCTTGCCGCTTGTTGCGCCGTAAAGTGCAACATTACCGATGATGATGTTGTTACCTGCGTCAAATGTTGAGTTCTTCGGAGGATAAACTACCAGCTTACCGCCTGAAAGTCCCTTGCCGAAGTAGTCGTTTGAGTCGCCCACAAGTTCAAGTGTGAGTCCCTTTGGAATGAATGCGCCAAAGCTCTGACCGCCCGAACCGTTGCAGACTACTGTAAATGTATCGTCATCAAGGTTGTTGTAATGCTTTCTTGTAACCTCAGAACCGAAGATTGTACCGAATGAACGGTCTGTGTTCTTAACATTGACTTCAACCTTTTTCTTTGTGCCTTTTGCAAGAACCTTTGCAAATTCTTTGCAGAGGATTCTCTCGTCAAGTGTTGATTCGAGCTTGAAATCATAAAGGCTCTTTTTGTTGTATTCAACCTTTTCCGAAACAAAGTTTGTATCAAGAATGTTAGAAAGGTCAACCTCGGCAGCCTGTCCTGTGATGCCTTCTTTTCTCTTGATGAGGTCAATTCTTCCGACAAGCTCATCAACGGTTTTTACACCGAGCTTTGACATATATTCACGAAGTTCGCTTGCTACAAACTTCATAAAGTTTATTACATATTCGGGCTTGCCGCAGAATCTCTTTCTGAGTTCGGGGTTCTGTGTGGCAACACCGAACGGGCAGGTATCAAGGTTACATACTCTCATCATTGCACAACCGAGAGTTACAAGCGGAGCAGTTGCAAAACCAAATTCCTCTGCACCGAGCATTGCGGCAATTGCAACATCACGGCCGTTCATAAGCTTACCGTCGGTTTCAATAACAACCTTGTTACGAAGGTCGTTCATAATGAGTGTCTGATGAGCCTCGGCAAGACCGAGTTCCCACGGCAGACCTGCATTGTAGATTGAGTTTCTCGGAGCAGCGCCTGTACCGCCGTCATAACCTGAAATAAGGATTACGCCTGCACCTGCTTTTGCAACGCCTGCGGCAACCGTACCTACACCGCATTCCGAAACGAGCTTAACAGAGATTCTTGCATCTTTGTTAGAATTTTTGAGGTCGTAGATAAGCTGTGCAAGGTCCTCAATTGAGTAAATGTCGTGGTGCGGTGGGGGAGAGATGAGCGATACACCCGGTGTTGAATGACGGGTTTTTGCAATCCAGGGATAAACCTTTTTGCCCGGAAGATGTCCGCCTTCGCCCGGCTTTGCACCCTGAGCCATTTTAATCTGAATTTCGTTTGCAGATGTGAGGTATCTTGATGTAACACCGAAACGACCTGACGCAACCTGCTTGATTGCAGAACATCTGTCAACCTTCTGTCCTTTTGTGAGAAGTCGTTCAAGGCTTTCACCGCCCTCACCGGAGTTTGACTTGCCGTGGAGCTGATTCATTGCAATCGCAAGTGTTTCGTGAGCCTCCTGTGAGATTGAACCGTAGGACATAGCGCCTGTCTTGAAACGCTTTACGATTGAATCAACGCTTTCAACCTCATCAAGCGGAACAGGAGTTTCTGCAAAGTTGAAGTCGAAAAGACCTCTGATATTTACAGGATCCATTTCTTCGGAAATCATATGAGAATACTTTTTGTAAAGCTCATAGTCGCCTGTTCTTGTTGCCTGCTGGAGCATATATATAGTCTGCGGATTGTAGAGGTGTTCCTCTTTGCCGCTTCTGAACTTGTGTGAACCACGGGATTCAAGCTCATCGCTTACACCGAGGTCAAGCGGATCAAATGCCGCTGTGTGAAGCTTGTCAACATTCTTTTCGATATCCTTGATTGTGATACCGCCGATTCTGCTGACTGTGCCTGTGAAGTATTCGTCAATAACATCCTTGCCGATACCGATAGCCTCAAAAATCTGTGAGCCCTGATATGACTGGATTGTTGAAATACCCATTTTTGACGCAATCTTTACGATGCCGTGGAGAACTGCGCTGTTGTAATCGTCAACTGCTGCGTAGTAGTCCTTGTCAAGAAGGTCATCACCGATAAGCTCGTGGATTGTTTCCTGAGCAAGATACGGGTTGATTGCACTTGCACCGTAGCCGAGAAGTGTTGCAAAATGATGAACTTCTCTCGGCTCACCGCTTTCAAGTATCATTGCAAGTGAGGTTCTCTTCTTTGTTGCAACAAGGTGCTGATGAAGAGCGGATACTGCAAGAAGTGACGGAATTGCAAGATGGTTTTCGTCAACTCCTCTGTCGGAGAGGATAAGAATATTTGCACCGTCATTGTAAGCCTTGTCAGCTTCAATGAAAAGTCGCTTAACAGCCTTTGAAAGTCTTGTGTTCTTGTAGTAGAGAATCGGGATAACCGCAACCTTAAAGCCCGGAATGTGCATATTCTTGATTTTGAGAATATCGGTTGATGTAAGAATCGGGTTGTGAATCTTCATAACCTTGCAGTTTTCGGGACGCTCCTCAAGGATGTTGCCGTCCTCACCGATATAAATTGTTGTTGATGTTACAACTTCCTCACGGATTGCGTCAATCGGCGGGTTTGTAACCTGTGCAAAGAGCTGTTTGAAGTAGTTGAAAAGCGGCTGCGGTTCTTTTGAAAGAACTGCAAGCGGACTGTCTGTACCCATTGCGGCAATTGACTCTGTGCCGTTCTTTGCCATAGGAAGGATTGATGTCATAACATCTTCGTAGGTATATCCGAAAGCCTTCTGGAGTTTTTGTCTTTCTTTATATGAATGCTCCTCAACCTTCATATTAGGAATTTTGAGGTCTTTAAGACAAACAAGATTACTGTCGAGCCATTCGCCGTAAGGCTGTTTTGACGCATAATACTCTTTAAGTTCATCGTCATCAATGAGTCTGCCCTGAACCGTATCGACAAGAAGCATTTTGCCCGGGCGAAGTCTTTCCTTTGTAACAATCTTTGCGGGATCAATAGGAAGCGCACCGACTTCCGATGAAAGAATGAGGTTGCCGTCATTCGTGATGTAATATCTTGACGGACGCAGACCGTTACGGTCAAGAACCGCACCCATAATGTCACCGTCAGAGAAAAGGATTGACGCAGGACCGTCCCACGGCTCCATCATTGTTGCATAATACTGATAGAAGTCCTTTTTCTTCTGGCTCATTGTGCCGTTATTATCCCACGGCTCCGGAATTGTAATCATAACGGCAAGAGGAAGCTCCATGCCGCTCATTACGAGAAATTCAAGTGTGTTATCAAGCATTGCAGAGTCTGAACCCTCTGTGTTTACAACAGGAATAACCTTGTCAAGGTCGCCCTTGAGATGCTCCGAACGCATTGTTTCCTCACGGGCAAGCATCTTGTCAGCGTTGCCTCTGATTGTGTTGATTTCACCGTTGTGAACAATCATTCTGTTAGGATGAGCTCTCTGCCAGCTTGGATTTGTGTTGGTTGAAAAACGGGAGTGAACCATAGCGATTGCAGACTCGTAATCCTCGTCCTGAAGATCAAGGAAGAAGTTACGGAGATCGCCGACAAGGAACATACCTTTATATACAATAGTTCTGCTTGAAAGTGAAACTACATATGTGTCTTCATTACTCTGTTCAAAAACTCTTCTTGCAACATAGAGCTTTCTGTCGAACGGAAGACCTCTTTTTACACCGTGAGGTCTTTTGATAAAGCACTGCATAATTGCAGGCATACATTCAACAGCTCTGTGACCGAGTACCTCGGGCTTTGACGGAACATTTCTCCAGCCGAGAACTGTAAGACCTTCTTTTTCTGCAATGATTTCAAACATCTTCTTTGCCTGATTTCTTGCAAGCTCATTCTGAGGGAAGAAGAACATACCTACAGCGTAATCTCTTTCGGAACCGAGCTTAATGCCGATTTCAGCAGCTGCCTTCTTAAAAAATTTGTGTGAAATCTGGAGAAGAATACCTACGCCGTCACCTGTTTTGCCTTCGGCATCCTTACCTGCTCTGTGTTCGAGAGTTTCAACAATTGTCAGAGCGTTTGCCACGGTGTCGTGTGACTTGATACCCTTAATATTAACAACAGCTCCGATACCGCAGTTATCATGTTCAAACTTCGGAGAATACAGAGTCTTGTTGTTCTCTCTGACTGTCTGTTCCATTAATGATCACCCTTTCCTGTTAATCACAAAAATTATTCAGCGGACTTTTTATATACATATATATGTAAAAGGAAGTTTGCTTTCGTAAACTTATCGGTTCAAAGTGGCAATTAATGTTCTGCCGGTTAATAATCAATCATATATATGTAATTGTAAAATGCCCAATCTCTTCTCAGCGGTAAAACCGCTATGCTCAGCCTGTGCTATATCCTGCAAAGGTGAATGTGCAGGTCGGCTGATGTTCTGAAATGCCCTGTCATCGTTGATCAAGAAAAATCAGCACTTAGATTATATAACTATACATTGTGCTTTGTCAAGGGAAAATAAAGGAAAATTGCAACTTTTAAGGACGAAACTTTCATTTTACTGTGATTGTTGTAGAAAATATGCAACTCTTATTGGTGTTTCAGTTTAATTTTGCAGGAAATTTAATAAAACTTGCAATTTCAAAACTTTTTTTAAAAAATGTATTGACAAATTCGCAAAAGTGGAATATACTAACAACATCAAAGACAGCAAGGGCGCTGTGAGCTGAGGCTTACAGTGTCCTTTTCTGTTTTTATAAAGCAAAAATCAGACCATTAAAATTTATTTTCAAAATGGATAGGAGAGAATTAAAATGGCAAAAGTTCCCGAAATTTTTGGCAGCATGGTATTTAATGACCAGAAGATGCAGGAAAGACTTCCAAAGTCAACTTACAAGGCTTTGAAAAAGACAATCCAGAACGGTGAACCGCTTGACCTCAGCGTTGCAAATGTTGTTGCGGCTGCTATGAAGGACTGGGCAGTTGAAATGGGCTGTACACACTACACACACTGGTTCCAGCCGATGACAGGTATTACAGCCGAAAAGCATGACAGCTTTATCGCACCGAACGGTGAAGGTCAGGTTATCATGGAGTTCTCAGGTAAAGAGCTTGTAAAGGGCGAGCCTGATGCTTCTTCTTTCCCAAGCGGCGGTATTCGTGCCACATTCGAGGCAAGAGGCTATACAACATGGGATCCGACATCATATGCATTCGTTAAGGACGGAACACTTTACATTCCTACAGCATTCTGTTCTTATACAGGCGAGGTTCTCGATAAGAAAACTCCTCTTCTTCGTTCAATGGAGAGAATTAATACAGAGGCTGTAAAGATTCTTCATCTTCTCGGCAAAGAAAATGTTACAAGAGTTACAACAACAGTAGGTCCGGAGCAGGAATACTTCCTTATTGATAAGGACGCTTACGACCAGAGAGAGGATCTTATTTATACAGGCAGAACACTTTTCGGTGCAAAAGCTCCTAAAGGACAGGAACTTGACGACCATTACTTCGGTGCAATCAAGACAAGAGTTGCTGCTTATATGAAAGACCTTGACGAGGAACTCTGGAAACTCGGTATCCTTGCAAAGACAAAGCATAACGAAGTTGCTCCTTCACAGCACGAGCTTGCTCCTATCTTCACAACAACAAACATTGCAACCGACCACAATGAGCTTACAATGGAAGTTATGAAGAAAGTTGCCGAAAGACACGGTCTTGTTTGTCTTCTTCATGAAAAGCCGTTTGCAGGTGTTAACGGTTCCGGTAAGCACAACAACTGGTCAATTTCAACCAACACAGGCGAAAACCTTCTTGATCCCGGCAAGACTCCTGAAAACAACCTTCAGTTCCAGCTTTTCCTTGCAGCAGTTGTAAAGGCTGTTCACGAGTATCAGGATCTTCTCAGAATCACGGTTGCATCGGCAGGTAACGACCACCGTCTCGGCGCTAACGAAGCACCGCCTGCAATCATTTCAATGTATCTCGGTGATGACCTCGGCGAACTCGTTGATTCAATCATCAATGACAGAGAATATGTAAGCAAGGGTAAGCAGAAGATGAGAACAGGCGTTGATGTTCTTCCTGACTTTATGAAGGACACATCAGACCGTAACCGTACATCACCTTTTGCATTCACAGGTAACAAGTTTGAATTCAGAGCACTTGGTTCTTCACTTAACATTGCCTGTCCTAACTATATGCTCAACACTATGGTAGCCGAAGAACTTTCAGAGTTCTACGATGAGCTTAAAGATGCGGATGATATGGACGCAGCTATCAAGGCTCTTGTTAAGAAAGTATTCACAGAGCATCAGAACATTATCTTCAACGGCAACAACTACGCTCCCGAGTGGGTTGAAGAGGCTGAAAGAAGAGGACTTCTTAACCTCAAGTCACTTCCTGACGCAATGGAACACTTCCTTGACAAGAAGAATATTGACCTCTTTGTTAAGAATAAGATTTGTTCGGCAGACGAAATCCGTGCAAGATATGAAATTGAGCTTGAAAGCTATTCTAAGCAGATTAACATTGAGGCTCTCACAATGATTGATATGGCTAAGAAGAACATTCTTCCTGCCGTTACATCATATGTAAGAGATCTTACGGATACAGCACTTGCCAAGAAGGCACTTTCAGACGCTATTCCTACAAGTGTTGAGGAAGACCTTATTACAAGCCTTTCAAACAAACTTGTATGTTTCTCAAAGAAAACTGCAGAGCTTGAAGAGGCTGTTATCAAGGCAAGCGACTACAGCGATGACAACCTCAAGTATGCTAAGTACTACAGAGAAACAGTATTTGCACTTATGCAGGAACTCAGAGCTGTCGGTGACGCAATGGAAACAGAAACAGCTTCGGAATACTGGCCTTATCCTTCATACGGCGAACTTCTTTTCGGTGTGTGATTGATAGAACCTCTATTTATACTAAATAACATTATTTATATTGTATAACTGGTAACACAACGGCGTGTGATTGACAGAATTAAACTGTCAACTCCACGCCGTTTTTGTTATTTTGATAAAAGGAGAGATTTATATGGCAGAACTAATTTACGGAGGCACAGGCGTCTGGTTTATGATTGGCGCATTACTCGTGTTCTTTATGCAGTGCGGATTTGCAATGGTTGAAACCGGTTTTACAAGAGCTAAAAACGCAGGTAACATCATTATGAAAAACCTGATGGACTTTTGTATCGGTACGGTTGTATTCAGCCTGTTAGGCTTCGGACTTATGATGTCTGAGGACTATGTTGCAGGATTCATCGGTGTTCCAAACCTCAATATGTTCACAGACTGGATGAACTTTGATTGGAACTCATTCGTATTCCAGCTTGTATTCTGTGCTACAGCAGCTACTATCGTTTCAGGTGCTATGGCAGAGCGTACAAAATTCTCGGCATACTGTGTTTACAGCGCAATTATTTCACTCGTTGTTTACCCGATTGAAGCAGGTTGGGTTTGGAACGGTCAGGGTTGGCTTGCACAGCTCGGCTGTATCGACTTTGCAGGTTCAATCGTAATTCATATGGTCGGCGGTATCTCGGCACTTGTCGGCGCAATCATTCTCGGACCCCGTATCGGTAAGTACGGCAAGAACGGCAAGGTAAACGCTATCCCCGGTCACAGCATCACACTCGGTGCTCTCGGTGTATTCATTCTTTGGTTTGCATGGTACGGCTTTAACGGTGCCGCTGCTGAAGACGGCGCTCGTCTCGGTCAGATTCTTCTTACAACAACAATTGCTCCGGCAGTTGCAACAGTAACAACCATGCTCTTTACATGGATCAAGAACGGCAAGCCTGATGTTTCAATGTGTCTTAACGCATCACTCGCAGGTCTTGTAGCAATCACGGCAGGTTGTGCAGATGTTGACGCAATCGGCGCAGCAGTTATCGGTATCGTTTCAGGTATCCTCATCGTAGTAGCAGTTGAATTTGTTGATATCAAGCTTAAAATAGATGATCCTGTCGGCGCATTCTCGGTACACGGCGTAAACGGTATGTGGGGCGGCCTTGCAGTAGGTCTTTTCGCAACAGGTAACGGTCAGAACGGCATCACAGGTCTTTTCTACGGCGGTGGCTTTGCTCAGCTTGGTAAGCAGGCTCTCGGTATTGTTACAATCGTAGCTTGGACAGTTGTTTGCATGATTATCGTATTCACAATCATCAAAAAGACAGTAGGTCTTCGTGTTACAAAGGACGAAGAAATGAAGGGCCTCGATATCTGCGAGCACGGTCTTATCAGCGCATATGCAGACTTTATGCCAATCGGTGTCGGTACAGCTTCACTTGATGAAACATTTGATGTTGACAGCAATGTTCCTGTAACTCAGGCAGTTCCCGTTCAGCTTGCAGGCAAGTATGATATGGCTACCGACGGCACAAAGATTACTAAGATTGACATTCTTCTCAAGCAGTCAAAGCTTGAAGCTCTTAAAGAAGAAATGGATAAGCTCGGCATCACAGGTATGACAGTATCTCAGGTACTCGGTTGCGGTGCTCAGAAGGGTAAAGCAGAGTATTACCGTGGTGTTGCTATTGAAAGTAACCTCCTTCCTAAGATGAAGGTTGAAATCGTAGTTTGCAAGGTTCCTGTAAAGGCAGTTGTTGATGCGGCTGTTAAGGCACTTTACACAGGTCACATCGGTGACGGCAAAATCTTTATCTATGATGTTGAAGATGTTGTTAAGGTTAGAACAGGTGAAACAGGCTACGACGCTATGCAGGATATTGAATAATCCCCAATAGCTTAATTAACCTATCCTTTTTAATTCACATAAACCGAGACGCCCCGAACAGTAATAGCTGTTCGGGGTGTTTTGGCTCTATACTATATATAATATAGTGTCAAATAGTGTCAAAAATCAAAGTTTACACTATGAAGGATATTTGAATTATACAGCTTAAAACCATAAATAATAATGAAAAGACAATTTGTTGTAAAGCCCGAAAAATGTTGAAAAGTGTAAAACAAATTTGCAATGAAAATGTTTTTACAAAATTGTAAAAAATATTGTCATAATTCCTTTAAGTAAATAACAATAGGGGTTAATCTTGTAAAATAATAAGATGAATGAAACAATATGCGGTGGTGAGGTTCTTGAAAAATGCTTTGTTGATTTCACACTCTGAACAGAGTGCCGTTTCTTTGTCGCAATTGCTCGGAAGCGAAGGCTATACGGAGATTTCCGTCTGCCAAACCTCACAGGAGGCTAAGGAGCTTGCAAATGGTGAGGTTTTTGACCTCATCTGCGTTAATGCACCGCTTGAAAAGGAAAACGGCATTGAGCTTTCAAAGTACTTTGCCGGAACAACCCGTTCAAGTGTTGTGATTATCGTTTCGCAGCGTAATGCGGATTATGTGAATGACGCACTCACGGAGCACGGTGTTCTTGTTATTGCAAAGCCCGTAAACAAGCACCTGTTTCACCACTTTTTGCAGTTTACGGAATGTTTTAAGATGCGTATGTTCCGTGTGATTGAGGAAAATGAAAAGCTCAAGCATATGGTTGCGGATATGAAGATAATAAACAGAGCAAAGTTCCTGCTTATTACCTGCCTTAATATGTCCGAAGATCAGGCGCATCGCTATCTTGAAAAACAGGCTATGGATCTCAGAACAAGCAAGCTTGAGGTTGCAAAGCAGGTTATCAGAACATATGAGAACTGACTGCGATTTTTTTAGTTTATTGAAAGGAATGTGTTTTTATGAGCCGTGCGGCATACTTAATCCTTGAAAACGGAACAGTTTTTGAGGGCAAGGCGTTTGGTGCCGAAAAAGAAACTACGGGAGAACTTGTTTTTACTACAGCAATGACAGGTTATCTTGAAACACTCACCGACCCCAGCTATTACGGTCAGGTGGTTATTCAGACATTCCCTTTAATCGGCAACTATGGTGTTATCCCTGCCGATTTTGAGAGTGACTCTCCGTCACTGAAAGGTTATATTGTACGAGAATGGTGCCAAGTTCCTTCAAACTTCCGTTGTGAGGGTGATCTTGACACCTTTTTAAAAGAGTCGGGAATTCCCGGCATTTACGGAATTGACACCCGTGCGCTCACAAGAATTGTGCGTGAATACGGTGTTCTGAATTGCAAAATCTCCTATTCTCCCGATGTAACAAAGGAAGAACTTGACGAGATTAAGAACTATGTTATTACAGAGGCTGTTGAAAGCACTACTATAAAAGAAAAAGAGCATTTTGACGCTGAAAACGGCGACCTCAATGTTGTGCTTATGGATTTTGGCGCAAAGCATAACATCGGCAGAGAGCTTGTTAAGAGAGGTTGTAACCTTACAGTCGTTCCCGCCCACACAACAGCGGATGAAATTAAGGCTATGAATCCCGACGGCGTAATGCTTTCAAACGGACCGGGAGATCCTTCGGACAACACAGAGATTATTGCAGAACTCAAAAAGCTTTGTGACTTCGGGATTCCGACCTTCGGTATCTGTCTCGGTCATCAGCTCCTTGCACTTTCACAGGGTGCAAAAACAGAAAAGCTCAAGTACGGTCACAGAGGTGCAAACCAGCCTGCAAAAGAGGTTGAAACAGGCAGAGTTTACATTACATCACAGAACCACGGCTACGCTGTTGTAAGCGACAGTATGCCCGAAAACGGCAAAGTAAGCTTTGTAAACGGTAATGATAACACCTGCGAGGGCGTAAACTACACAAATATGCCTGCTTTCTCGGTTCAGTTCCATCCGGAAGCTTGCGGCGGTCCTCATGATACAGCATTTTTATTTGACCGTTTTATTGAATTGATGAAGAACAACAGAAAATAAGAGTCCGAAATTCGGATTACTATTCAGCATAAGAACAGATACAATAATTACTTGAACGAGGAATGATTATATGCCACTCAAAAAGAATATCAAACGAGTTATGGTAATCGGTTCGGGCCCTATCGTAATCGGTCAGGCTGCCGAATTTGACTATGCAGGCACACAGGCTTGCCGTGCGCTTAAAGAAGAAGGACTTGAGGTTATTCTCGTAAACTCAAACCCTGCTACAATTATGACTGATAACGCAATGGCTGATAAAATCTACATTGAGCCGTTGACGCTTGAAACAGTTAAGAGAATCATCAAAAAGGAACGCCCTGACAGCCTTCTTTCAACCCTCGGCGGTCAGACGGGTCTTACCCTTTCAATGCAGCTTGCAAAAGAGGGCTTCCTTGATAAATACAATGTTCAGCTTCTCGGTGCAAACCCCGAAACAATCGACAAGGCAGAGGACAGACAGCTTTTTAAGGACACAATGATTGAAATCGGTCAGCCTGTTATTCCGTCACTTGTTGTTACAGATGTTGAATCAGCTGTTAAGTTTGCCGATGAAATCGGTTATCCTGTAATTATCCGTCCTGCATTCACACTCGGCGGTACAGGCGGCGGTATTGTCGATAACGAGGAAGAGCTTCGTGAAATCACATCAAACGGTCTTGAACTTTCTCCTATCACACAGGTGCTTGTTGAAAAATGTATCTCAGGTTGGAAGGAAATCGAGTTTGAGGTTATGCGTGACAGCGACGGAAATGTTATTACTGTCTGCTCAATGGAAAACTTCGATCCTGTAGGCGTTCACACGGGCGACTCAATCGTTATCGCTCCTACGGTAACACTTGCCGACAAGGAATATCAGATGCTCAGAAGTGCGGCTCTCAACATTATCTCTGCGCTTAAAGTAGAGGGCGGTTGTAACTGCCAGTTCGCACTCAACCCCGAAACATTTGAATATGCGGTTATCGAGGTTAATCCCCGTGTATCCCGTTCATCGGCACTTGCATCAAAGGCAACAGGTTATCCTATTGCAAAGGTTGCCGCTAAGATTGCTATCGGTTACACACTTAATGAAATCAAGAATGCCGTTACAGGTACAACATACGCTTGCTTTGAGCCGGCGCTTGACTATGTTGTTGTAAAATTCCCGAAATGGCCTTTCGATAAATTTGTATATGCAAAGAGAACACTCGGTACTCAGATGAAGGCAACAGGCGAGGTTATGGCTATTGCTCCGACATTTGAACAGGCGATTATGAAAGCCGTAAGAGGTGCCGAGATTTCTCACGATACTCTCAACGACAAGGAATTTGCAGAGCTTTCAAACGCATCGGTTTATGACAGACTCAGCGTTTGCGATGACAGAAGAATCTTCTGCGTATATGAGGCTCTCAAGAGAGGCATTACAGTAGAACAGATTCACAACATCACTCTCATTGACGAGTGGTTCCTTGAAAAGCTCAAAAATCTTATTGCCGTTGAAAACGAACTCAAGAACGGCGAGCTTACGGAGGATCTCTATGTTCGTGCCAAGAACAAGGGATTCCTTGACAGAACAATTGAAAAAATCACAGGCAGGAAGGTTGAAAATCCGCTTGTTCCTGTTTATAAAATGGTTGATACCTGCGCTGCAGAATTTGAGGCTGAAACTCCTTACTTCTATTCAACATTTGATAAGGAAAATGAAGCTGAGGAATTCATCAGGGAGCAGAAGAGCGATAAGAAAACAGTTATCGTATTCGGTTCGGGTCCTATCAGAATCGGTCAGGGTATCGAATTTGACTATGCGTCTGTTCACTGCGTATGGGCGCTCAAAAAAGCAGGCTATGATGTTGTTATCGTAAACAACAACCCTGAAACAGTATCAACAGACTTTGACACAGCCGACAGACTTTATTTTGAACCGCTCACAACCGAAGATGTTATGGGCATAATAAAGACAGAGAACCCGTTCGGTGTAGTTGTTGCATTCGGCGGACAGACAGCCATTAAGCTCACAAAGTTCCTCAGCGACAACGGTGTAAATATTCTCGGCACATCATACGATGCCATTGATATGGCAGAGGACAGAGAGCGTTTTGACGAGCTTCTTGAAAAGTATCACATCAAGCGTCCCCGTGGCGTAACGGTTATGACAACAGACGAGGCTCTCGATGTTGCAGACAAAATCGGTTATCCTGTTCTTCTCCGTCCGTCATATGTTCTCGGCGGTCAGAATATGATTATTGCATTCAACGAAGATGATGTCAAAGAGTATATGGCAATCATTCTTGCACAGAATATTGAAAATCCGATTCTTATTGATAAGTACCTTCAGGGTACAGAGCTTGAAGTTGACGCCATTTGTGACGGTGAAGATATTCTTATTCCGGGTATTATGGAGCATATCGAGCGTGCCGGTGTTCATTCGGGCGACTCAATTGCGGTTTATCCGGCATGGAATCTCTCAGACAGAATGACTCAGATTATTATTGAAAGCTCAAAGAACCTTGCAATCGAACTCCGTACAAAGGGACTTGTAAACATTCAGTACCTTATCTATAAAGACGAACTCTATGTTATTGAGGTAAATCCCCGTTCTTCAAGAACAATCCCTTACATCAGTAAGGTAACAGGCGTTCCTATGGTTGACCTTGCAACAAGAGCAATGCTCGGTGAAAAGCTCAAAGATATGGGCTACGGCACAGGTCTTTACAGAAAGAGTCCTTACATTGCGGTTAAGGTTCCCGTATTCAGCTTTGAAAAGCTTATCAATGTTGATAACCACCTCGGTCCCGAGATGAAGTCAACAGGTGAAGTTCTCGGTGTTGCAGGTACACTTGAGGAGGCTCTCTATAAGGGACTCATCGGTGCAGGCTACAAGATGAAGAAAAATGGCGGTGTGTTCATCACAGTCCGTAATTCGGATAAGGCTGAAATCGGTGAAATCGCAAAGAAATACTACGATCTCGGATTCAGAATCTACGCAACAGAGGGTACAGCGGATGTACTCAAGAAGTATGGTATCGATGCCGTAAGCGTAAAGAAAATTCACGAGTCCAAGACAAACAATACTCTTACACTCATTGAATCGGGCAAGATTCAGTATGTTATTTCAACATCTGCAAAGGGCAGAATTCCTTCAAGAGATTCTGTTAAAATTCGTCGTAAGACTGTTGAAAGAAATATTCCGTGTCTTACATCTCTTGATACGGCAAATGCACTTGCAGATTGTCTTAAGAGCCACTATTCACAGCACAGCACGGAGCTTATCGACATTAACCACATGAGAGAGGAAAAGCTTATGTTAAAATTCACTAAGATGCAGGGTATAGGCAATGACTATATCTATTGCAGCACTTTTGATCAGGAAATCAGCAACCCCGAGGCGCTTGCCGTAAGACTTTCCGACAGACATTTCGGTATCGGCGGCGACGGTATTATTCTTGTTTGCCCTTCAAAGGTTGCAGATGCAAAGATGAAAATGTACAACCTTGACGGTTCAGAGGGTAAGATGTGCGGTAACGGTATCCGTTGCGTAGGTAAGTTCCTCTATGACCACGGTATGGTTGATATCAACGAAAAAGACGAAATTACAATTGAAACACTCAGCGGCATCAAGAAACTCAAGGCTTATACTTCAGGCGGAAAGGTTAACCGCCTCAGAGTTGATATGGGCAAGGCTATTCTTGATCCGAAGGAAATTCCTGTTGTACTCGACGGTGACAAGGTTGTTGACAGACCTGTTGAAATTGCAGGCAAGAACTATAACATCACCTGCGTATCAATGGGCAACCCACACTGCGTGGTATTCATGGACGATATTGATAATCTTGATATTGAAACCGTAGGACCGGAGTTTGAAAATGATAAGCTATTCCCTGAAAGAGTGAATACAGAATTTGTAACAGTTCTCGATGACCATACAATCAAGATGAGAGTGTGGGAGCGTGGCTCAGGCGAAACATGGGCTTGCGGTACAGGTGCTTGTGCCGTTGCGGTTGCCGCTTGTGAAAACGGTTTCTGCAAAAAGGGCGAAGACATCAAGATTAAGCTCAAGGGCGGCGATCTTATTATCAACTATACTGATGAAACGGTATATATGACAGGTAATGCGGAAAAAGTATTTGAAGGCGAAGTTGAGGTGTAATCGTGGAGATAACCGAACATAAGAAAAATAAAAAATATATATTTGTAACAGGCGGTGTCGTATCCGGTCTTGGCAAGGGTATCACAGCCGCATCTCTCGGCAGACTTTTAAAGGCAAGAGGGCTCAAGATTGTTGCTCAAAAGCTTGACCCGTATATCAATGTCGATCCGGGTACAATGAGCCCGTATCAGCACGGCGAGGTATATGTAACGGAGGACGGTGCAGAAACCGACCTCGACCTCGGCCATTATGAGCGTTTTATTGATGAGGACCTTAACAAGTATTCAAACCTCACAACAGGTAAGGTTTACTCAAATGTTCTTGAAAAGGAGCGTCACGGCGACTACCTTGGTAAGACAGTTCAGGTAATTCCTCACATCACAAATGAAATCAAGTCTTTTATCTACAATGTAGGTGAAAAGACTAATGCCGATGTTGTAATTACGGAAATCGGCGGTACGGTGGGCGATATCGAAAGCCAGCCGTTCCTTGAGGCTATCCGTCAGGTATCTCTTGAAGTCGGCAGAGAGAACAGCATCTTTATTCATGTAACTCTCGTTCCCTATATCAAGGGCAGTGAGGAACACAAATCGAAGCCGACACAGCATTCTGTAAAGGAGCTTCGTTCACTCGGTATCAATCCCGATATCATCGTTCTTCGTTGTGACGAACCTCTTGAGGAGAGCATTTTCAACAAGATTGCACTTTTCTGCAATGTAAAGCCGGATTGTGTAATCGAAAATATTACTCTCCCAACGCTTTATCAGGCACCTCTTATGCTTGAAAAGAGCAATTTCTCAAATGTTGTATGTCGTGAGCTCAATATTGTAACGGACAAAAAGCCCGACCTTTCCGAGTGGGAAGAAATGCTTAGCCGTATCAACAACCGTACAAAGAAATGCACGATTGCTCTTTGCGGTAAGTATGTTGCTCTCCATGACGCATATCTTTCTGTTGCAGAGGCACTTCGTCACGGTGGCTATGAAAATTCCGCCGATGTTGAAATCAAGTGGGTTGACTGCGAACTTCTCACAAAGTACAAGGTTGATGAGCTTCTCGGTGATGTTGACGGTATCCTTGTTCCGGGCGGCTTCGGTAACAGAGGTATCGAAGGTAAGATTATGGCTGCAAAATATGCCCGTGAGCATGATATTCCGTATCTCGGAATCTGCCTCGGTATGCAGACTGCAGTAATCGAATACGCAAGAGATGTTCTCGGCTATGCTGACGCCAACAGCGGTGAGTTTACACCCGATGGCAAGCATAATGTTATTGACCTTATGCCTGAACAGGAAGGCATTGAGGATATGGGCGGTACAATGCGTCTTGGTGCATATCCGTGTGTTATCAAGCCCGATTCGCTTATGGCTAAGGCTTACGGTCAGCATGAAATTTCCGAGCGTCACCGTCATCGTTATGAGTTCAATAACGATTTCAGAGAGGAAATTGAAAATGCAGGCATGAAGATTACAGGTACTTCACCTAACGGACTTCTTGTTGAGGCTGTTGAAGTTCCCGACAACCGTTTCTTCGTTGCTGTTCAGTATCATCCCGAATTCAAGTCACGCCCGAACCGTGCTCATCCGCTTTTCAGAGAATTTATTAAGGCATCACTTGAAAAGTAATTGATTTTTCCACTTAACTTTCAGATTTAAAGGACTGATTTTAATGAAGATTAACAGAAATTTTGACAATCTCGTTCCTAACTATCTTTTTGCAGATGTTGCAAAAAAGACAAATGCATATATTGCGGCTCATCCCGATAAAAAGGTTATCAAGCTTGGTATCGGTGATGTAACCCTTCCGCTTGCTCCTGTTGTTGTTGAGGCAATGAAAAAGGGCGCAGAGGATCTTGCTCACAAGGAAACCTTCAAGGGTTATCCCGATTATGAGGGCTACGAGTTCCTCAGACAGGCTATTTCAGATTATTACAAGAGCTTTGGTGTTGCAGTAGGCGCTGACGAAATCTTTGTATCAGACGGTGCAAAGTCGGACTGCGGTAACATAGGCGACATCTTCTCAAAGGATAATATTGTTCTTGTAACCGATCCTGTTTACCCCGTATATGTTGACTCAAACATTATGGCAGGCAGAGAAATTGTTTATGCCGCATCAAATGAGGCAAACGGTTTTGCCACTCTCCCTGATGAAAATGTAAAGGCAGACATCATCTACCTTTGCTCACCTAACAACCCGACAGGCTCTGCATACAACGCTGAACAGCTCAAGGCTTGGGTTGACTATGCTCTTAAAAACGATGCAATAATCCTCTACGATTCAGCGTATGAGGCATTCATCACAGAGGATCTTCCTCGTTCAATTTTTGCAATCGAAGGTGCAAGAAAGTGTGCAATTGAAATGTGCTCACTTTCAAAGACAGCAGGCTTCACAGGTACAAGATGCGGTTACACGGTAATTCCTAAGGAGCTTGAGCGTGACGGTCACAATATCTATGCAACATGGTACCGCCGTCAGGCAACAAAGTTCAACGGTGTTTCATGGCCTGTTCAGTGTGCTGCTGCCGCTGTATTCAGCGAAGAAGGTCAGAAGCAGATCAAGGAGAACATTTCTTACTATCAGGAAAATGCAAGAATTATCGCATCTGCTCTTGATGAACTCGGCATCTACTACACAGGCGGTAAGAACTCACCTTACATCTGGCTCAAGTGTCCGAACAATATGGGCAGTTGGGAATTCTTTGACCTCCTCCTCAACGAGGCAAATGTTGTAGGTACTCCGGGTGAGGGCTTTGGCGAAAACGGTGCCGGCTACTTCCGTCTTACATCATTCGGTGACAGAGAAAACACGATTGAGGCTGTTGAGAGAATCAAAAAGGTTCTCACAAACCTCTCAAAGTAATTTGATTGAATTCAGATTATTATATTGAATAAAACACACAGCGGATAACCCGAATTTTAAGGTTATCCGCTGTTTTTATACGGCGAGCCGCCCCTACGCAAAAAAAGGACATTCCATTTGGAATGTCCTTTTGATATCATATTAAAATCAGAACTTAATCTTTTCAGCGATATAATCGTTGAGCTTGTCAATTGCAACTCTTTCCTGCTGCATTGTGTCACGGTCACGAACCGTTACACAACCGTCGTCAACAGACTCAAAGTCATATGTGATACAGAACGGAGTACCGATTTCGTCCTGTCTTCTGTAACGCTTGCCGATTGAACCGGCATCGTCATAATCAGTCATAAAGTCGGCTGAAAGCTGTTCATAAACCTTGCCGGCCTGCTCGTTAAGCTTCTTTGAAAGTGGAAGAACGCAAGCTTTGTACGGAGCAAGTGTCGGATGAAGTCTTAACACAACTCGTGTATCCTTCTCGTCAATAACTTCTTCATCATAAGCCTCAACAACAAGAGCAAGGAAAAGACGCTCAACACCGAGTGACGGCTCAATAACATACGGAATGTACTTCTCGTTTGTTGTCGGATCAAAATACTCAAGTGTCTTACCGCTTGTTTTGCTGTGCTGTGTAAGGTCATAGTCTGTTCTGTCGGCAACGCCCCAAAGCTCGCCCCAACCGAACGGGAAGAGATATTCAAAGTCTGTTGTGGCTTTTGAATAGAAACAAAGTTCCTCTTTTGCATGGTCACGAAGACGGAGATTTTCTTCCTTAATATTGAGAGAATAGAGCCAGTCACGGCAGAAACCTCTCCAGTATTCAAACCATTCAAGGTCAGTGCCCGGCTTGCAGAAGAATTCAAGCTCCATCTGCTCAAACTCACGAACACGGAAAATAAAGTTACCGGGTGTGATTTCGTTTCTGAAAGATTTACCGATTTGTGCAACACCGAAAGGAACTTTCTTACGGCTTGTTCTCTGAATGTTAGAGAAGTTCACGAAAATGCCCTGAGCAGTTTCGGGACGAAGATAAATTTCATTCTTGCTGTCCTCTGTAACGCCCTGGAATGTTTTGAACATAAGGTTGAACTGACGAATGTCAGTAAAGTTGTGCTTGCCGCAGTTAGGACACGGAATCTCTTTTTCCTTGATGTAATTCATCATTTCTTCATTTGTCCAGCCTGCAACATTTGTACCGTCAAAATCTTCAATAAGGTTGTCGGCACGGTGACGGGTTTTGCATTCCTTACAATCCATAAGCGGATCAGAGAAACCGCCGAGATGACCCGATGCAACCCATGTCTGCGGGTTCATAAGAATTGCAGAGTCAAGACCTACATTATATTTGTTCTGCTGAACAAACTTTTTGAGCCATGCGTTTTTGATATTGTTTTTAAGTGCAACACCGAGCGGACCGTAATCCCATGTGTTTGCAAGACCGCCGTAAATTTCGGAGCCTGGGTAAACAAAGCCTCTGTTTTTACACAGGGCAACGATTTTATCCATGGTTTTTTTGCTGTTTTCCATAACTTAACCTCTCTTAACAGATAGATAGATAAAAATAACCACTAAAATAATACAATTATTTGCAACTGTTGTCAAGTGAAAACACCAAATGTTAGCGCATAACAATAGGTTTAAAACAATAATTAGAAAAAATTTACAAACTTGCCAAAAACCACTTGTAAATGTGAGCATTTTGATATATAATGTAATTACTCGAAATTTGAGTAACAAAAAAGGAGGAATTAGCGATGAAAAAATCATCCAAGGTTCTCAGTTTGGTGCTTGCAGTTCTTATGGCTGTATCCTGTTTTTCAGGCTTGACCATGTTCTCTGCATCAGCTGAAGAAACCGACACAAAAATCTATTTTGACGCATCTAATCTCCCTGCAGATTGGGGAACAACAAAGACAGTATACTGTCACCTTTACGCTGTAGCAGGCGATGATTTACCTGAAACATCTTGGCAGGGTAAGGCAGAGAAATGTAAGAAGGATTCTGCTACAGGTCTTTACTACTTCGATACTGCAAAATTGAAGTCAGCTGACGGCACAAATCACGGCGGTCTTAAAGACAACGCTGACTATGCTGTAATTTTCTCAACAATTGATACTAAATCACAGAGTCACCAGACCTGTAATGTAACACTCGGCAAGCCTTGTCTCGGCGACACAATTTACCTCACAGGCGGTACAGTTGAGAATACCGAAGATTCTTCAAAGCGTGACTTTGCAGCAACATGGAAGAAGAACAGCGATAACTACGGTCCAAAGGCTGCAATCACATCACTCGGTCATGTAACTGAGGGCAGATTCCCGGTTTACTTTTCAAGAGCAGAAATGGTTGCGCAGGCTATTTTCAACTGGGCTGTTAAGAATCCTAAAAACTACACTCCCGAAACTGTAGCTGACATTTGTGCACAGGTTGAGGCTGAGCCAATGGATGTTTACAACGCTTATGCTGAAATGTATGCAACAGAGCTTGCTGATCCCGTAGCTTATCCCGACTGTGCTCCGCTTACAACAGTAGCTACACTTCTCGGTGTTGATCCTTCAGGTACAACAGCTCCTGCAACAGAAGAACCTACAACTGTTGAGCCTACAACTGTTGAGCCCACAACAGAACCCACTACAGAACCTGCAACAGAGCCTGCTGACGCAACACAGTATGTTGTAGCAGGTGTTGAGTCACTCACAGGCTATGAATGGCAGGGTTCTCCTGCACTCGCTCCCGAAAATGTAATGACAAAGAGCGGCGATGTTTATACAAAGACATTTACAGCTGTTCCGGTGGGCAAAAGCTATCAGCTCAAGGTCGTTGCAAACACAGGCGACGAGCAGAAGTGGATCGGTCTTGACGGTACAGATAACAATGTAACTTTCGATGTAGAAAGTGCTTGTGATGTAACTGTAACTTTCAATCCTGCTACAAACGAGATTGCTGTAACAGGTGACGGTGTTAAAATGGTTACAGACCTTGAAATCAACAGCATTACAGTTGTTGGTAACGGCGAAAACAGCTGGCTTAACGGTGTAGCATGGGGCGTTGACGCTGAAGTTAACCACATGACTCAGATTGCTGACAAGGTTTATCAGATTACATACACAGGTGTTGAATCTGCTGATGCTGCATACCAGTTCAAGTTTGCAGTTAACGACGATTGGGCTGCTAACTGGGGTCTTCCTGAGCAGAGCGCAGCTACTATAGGCGAAGATTTTGACCTTACATTCAATGGTGAAAATATGCTTCTTAACACAGTTTCTGCCGGTTATCCGGAAGATTCACTCGTTGATGTAACAATCACACTTGATCTTACTAAGTTTGATTATCCGTCACGCTCAGGTGCTAAGGCTAATATTAAGATTGACGGTAACCGTGTTCCGCTTCTCGGCGATGCTGACGGTGACTACTCAATTACAGTTGTAGATGCTACAACAATTCAGAAGATTGCTATCAACCTTATGAGTATTGCTGCTGATGATGCTAATGCATTCAAGACATGTGATGCTAACGAGGATGGCAGAATCTCAATCAAGGATGCTACTATCGTTCAGAAGTACATCGTTGGCGGTTACGAAACAGGCAATGTCGGTTCACCGATTTCTGTTGAATAATTAATCGCTGTTGATTAAATTCACAATTGCAATTTACCCCACAGGGTTTTCCTGTGGGGTTATTTTTTGCCGTAAAACAAGGAAATTTTGCCGATAAAGGTGCAAAGTGCAGAAATATGTGGTATAATCATAGTGCAGATGTTCCGCTTTACTCATACGGTGGGTTCGTTCTGAATTTAAGCAGAGTTATATTTTACTTAGACTCCGAGGAGCTGACACTCTGCGTTAATTAAAAATGTTCAAAAAGAAAAGAGGCGAAGGATGTATGTATATTCATGATATTTCGAGAGACACTCTTACAACCGAAACATATCCGGGTGATCCCGAAACTGTTGTGACTCCGCTGAGAAGTATTGATGAAGATGACGAGTGCAATCTTTCGCAGATTTCTATGTGCGTTCATGCAGGCACGCATATTGACGCCCCTCTCCACTTTTGCCCTGACGGCAAAGGGATAACCGATTTAAGGCTTAACACTTTCTACGGAAAATGCACCGTAATAACGGTCAAGGGTGTGCTGACGGGCGAAGATATGGACAAGCTGTTGCCGTATTGCCGAAAACGCATACTCTTTCGTGGAAACGGCAAAACATACCTTTCACATTCTGCCGCAATTGTGCTTGCACAAAGCAGGGTGGTGCTTGTCGGTACGGATGCCGAGTCAATCGCACCTCCGTTTGATGAAGTTAAAACACATCTTGAACTTGGCAGAGCGGATATTGCCGTTCTCGAAAATCTCAATCTTTCGGGAGTGGCTGACGGCGAATATGATTTGTGTGCGTTTCCGATAAAGCTCGGCGGAGTTGAGGCGGCACCATGCAGAGCAATACTTTTTGAACAGGAAAAAGGATTAAACTAAGGTGATATTTATGGTAAAAATGGTAGTATTTGATCTTGACGGCACGCTTATGAATTCGCTTACCGATCTTGCTATAAGTGTGAACTACGGTCTGAAGCTTAACGGTCTTGAAGAAAAGCCGGTTGAAAATTATAAAACATATGTCGGAAACGGCAGAGAAATGCTCATCAGAAGGGCAATGGGAGATGCGTGGACCGACCACGAGCTTTTTGAAAAGGTCAAGGCTGATTACGACAGACACTATGCCGTTCATTGCAACGACCACACCGCCGCATATGACGGTTGTGCCGAAATGCTTGAAAAGCTTGCAAAAAAAGGTGTAAAAACAGGTGTGCTTTCAAACAAGCCGGATGAATTTGTTGATAAAATGCTAAAAAAAGCATTCCCAAATCACATGTTTACTCAGGCATGGGGGCAGAAACCACAGTATAAGACAAAGCCCGAGCCTGATGCTCTGCTTGCACTCCTCGATATGAGCGGTGTAACTCCCGAAGAATGTTTCTATGTCGGTGACAGCGATGTCGATGTCTTTACGGCAAACAATGCGGGTGTAAAAATGGCAGGTGTTTCATGGGGATTCAGGGGAAAAAACGAGCTTATGAACGCAGGTGCGCCCTTTGTTGCAGACACAGCCGAAGAACTTTTTGACTACATTTGCAAATTTATATAATAGTATGAACAAGATAAACTATCAGAAAGAACTCGACAGGGTGATTGAAAAAATAACGGGGGAGGGAAAAGTCCCAAAACTGCTTTTGCATGTGTGTTGCGCCCCGTGTTCGTCATACTGCCTTGAGTATCTTTCAAAATATTTTGATATCACGGTCTATTTTTACAATCCGAATATTTCGATTGCGGATGAGTATAATTACCGCCTGAGCGAAGAAAAGCGTCTTGTGTCGCTTATGCCGTTTGAACATCCTGTAAAGGTAGTCGAGGGCGAATATTTGCCCAAGGATTACTTTGGGTATGTTAAAGGTCTTGAAAATGAACCCGAGGGCGGAAAGCGGTGTGAAAAATGTTTCAGACTGCGACTTGAATCCTCTGCACGCTACGCAAAGGAACACGGCTTTGATTATTTCACAACCACGCTTACAATCAGTCCGCTGAAAAATGCGCAGTTGCTTAATGCAATCGGTGCGGAGCTTGCCAAGAAGTACGGCATTCCGTGGCTGTACAGTGACTTCAAAAAGCGTGAAGGCTACAAGCGTTCAATCATCCTTTCAAAAGAATATGTCCTCTACCGCCAAAACTACTGCGGCTGCGTCTTTTCAAAAAGGGATAGTGTTACCGCTGAAAACTAAACTGAAAAAACCGATGCGTCATTTTGATGCATCGGTTTTTTATGAATGAAAATAAAATTACAAAAAGATAAATCGTGCAAAATTTACCAATCTAAATCGTCATCTTGCCAAAGAAAATTATCATCATTTTCTTCATTTTGATATTCGCTGTTATCCCAGTTAAAAACAAATTCGCCGCTACTGAAACTGAAACCGTTACGGTCGATATATTCATATTCGCCTGAATCGTAGTTAAAACACCATTTTGCCATAGTAAAACATCCTTCCTTTTTATTGCAACATTTTACGATTTTAGTATGCAAAATATTTTATTGCAATGTTCGTTTAAGTAGCAGTTATCACATACGATTCTGGATATTCCCTGCAAAAACAATTCTTTATCGGATGGCAGTTCGTATGGCTCGATTCTTTTAATATTCTTAGGATTTCTGAGTGCAAAGTCAATTTGCTTACCGTTGCTTGTTTTGACATAACGGTAAACTTCTGCGAAGAATGATACGCAATCGCCAATTTCGTATTCTTCAAATTGGGCATTGCTCATCCAAACATGTTCTTCTTTACCGTCAAAACAAACTCCGTCAGGGAACATTCCTTTTACAAATATACGCTTAAAGCAGATATTGTTCTTTGTTCTTCTTTCAATACGACCTTTGAAACCTAAAGGAATGTTGTAATAACAAATTTTAAAGTATGCTCTAACTTCATGAGATGATTTCATTTGTATATCCAGATATTCATCGTAGGTTAATTTTTCTGCCCCTACAGTTTTATGAAATCCTTCAGGATCAAAATCTATCATGTAATCATGATCTTTCAGTATTACCTTTTGCCCATAGTATTCGGGAAAAAGTTTTTGCATTTTTGTTTGATTTTCTTTTTTGATGTTGCTTTTCATTTTTGTAACCTCCGTTAATAAGTGCTGTTAAAAACAGCCTGACATGCCAACAAAGGTTAGAATCTTATAGGTTCATTATAGAGTATTCAAACGCTTTTTGCAAGAGGATAGCTATAATTTTACGAAAGACAAATCCCCGTCAGAATTTCTGACGGGGATTAATCGTGTTTGCAAATTATTTAACTGAGATTAACGCATATTAACTGGGTTGTTTTACACAACCGATTTGAGGTATTCGACAATTTCCTGCTGTGTACTCATTTCAAGCACCTTTGCGGTAACTTTGTCTGCCTCTTCTTTTGTCCATGTGGAAATTATTTTTCTCACATTGAGAACTGACGGAGCGGAAACGCTGAATTCTGTGAGTCCGAATGAAATAAGCAACGGAATCATCAGCTTGTTTGCGGCAGCCTCACCGCACATTCCGACTGAAATGCCGTTCTGAACACCGCACTCAATTGTGCGTTTAATCATTCTGAGAACGCTTGGCTGAAGGGGAGAGTAGAGGTAAGACACATCGTTGTTGCCTCTGTCACAAGCCATTGTGTAGCCTGTGAGGTCATTTGTGCCGATGCTGAAGAAGTCTGCCTCTTTTGCAAGCATATCTGCGATAACTGCCGCAGATGCTGTTTCAACCATAACACCAACCTGAATGTTTTCGTTGAAATTTATGCCCATATTGCGTAAATCGGCTTTGCATTCTGCAACAAGCTTTTTGCCCTCACGAAGTTCATCCATAGTTGTGATGAGCGGGAACATAATCTTGATGTCACCGAATGCGCTTGCACGCAAAATGGCTTTAATCTGTGATTTGAAAAGTTCACGGTTTTTAAGGCAATATCTGATTGCACGGAATCCCATGAACGGATTTTCTTCTTTTTCAAGTCCAAGGTACGGAATGTCCTTGTCACCGCCGATATCAAGTGTTCTGATAATCAGCGACTTGCCCTTTAAGATAAGAGCCGCCTTTTTGTAGGCCTCAAACTGTTCGTCCTCTGTCGGAATTGAAGTTCTGTCCATAAACAGAAACTCTGTTCTAAAAAGTCCGACACCCTCGCCGTCTGCATCAACTGCCTTGACAGCGTCTTCGGGTTTTCCTATGTTACAGAAAAGTTCATAAGCTTCTCCGCTTGCGGATTTTGTTTCTCGTCCCCTGTAATTTTCAAGCTCTTTGCGTTCTGCAAGAAAAGCGTCACGCTTTTTGGAGTATTCTGCAACTGTGTTATCATCCGGATTAACAATTACAGCACCCTCACTGCCGTCAACTACAACTGTGTCGCCGTTTTTCAGGCTTGATGCGACACCCTCAACACTGAGTACGGCGGGAATCTCAAGCGCTCTTGCAAGAATTGCAGAGTGGGAAGTTGTTCCGCCTGTTTCAGTAATAATGCCTGCTATGTTTTCTTTTACAATACCTGCCGTAACAGAAGGAGTAAGCTCCCTTGCAACAAGCACAGTGCCTTTTGGCGCATCGCTTACTTTAATTTCGTTTACTCCGAGAAGAATGCCGAGAACACCGCTTTTGATATCTCTGACATCAGCCGCACGCTGTTTTGTAAGCTCATCGTCAGCTGCCGAGAACATTGCAATAAACATATCGCACATATGCTCAAGAGCAGATTCCGCACATTGACCGTCTGCAATCAGCTTTTCAATTTCACCGCTGAGATACGGATCTTTGATAATCTGAATGTGACCTGCAAGAATTTCTGCCTCTTTTTCACCGGCTGAACTGCGAAGATTTTCTGCCTGTTTTTCAGTATTGTAGCAAAAAGCATCTACTGCTGCCTTAAAACGCTGTGACTCTGCCTCAGTATCTGTTACTGTTCGTGGAGTGTATTCAAGCGAATGTTCTTCAATAAGCATTACCTTACCGATTCCGATACCCTCGGATGCGGCTGTTCCGTGTAGCATAATCTTCACCTCTTGTAACTGGTCTGTCGGGGCCATTATTCGCCAAGACCGCTCTCAATGAGCTGTACTGCCTCTGCAAGTGCCTCGTTTTCGTCAGCACCGTCGCAAACGACTTCAATTTCACTGCCGCACTTGATGCAAGCCGCAATAATGTTGAGGAGGCTCTTTGCGTTGTACTGATTGCCGTTGAATTTGATTGTTACATCACAGCTGTATTTGCCCATAGCTGTTGCAAAAACCGATGCCGGACGCATATGGAATCCCTGCGCATTTGTGAGTACGAGTTCTTTTGATACCATAATAAAATCTCCTTTATAAAATAAATTTGTGCTTTGAAGTTTTGAATCTAATGTCGTGAAAGTTTTTTGAGTTTTGAGGGGTGGCACCGGCTTTTACACCGGTGCCGAGGAACAAAACATTTCAAAAAACGGGTAATAGCAAATTAATTATTTTTTAATCGGTCTTTTGAGAAGTGCAAGCATAAACATTGAAACTACTGCACCGATTGCAAGAGCAAGGAGGTAGAAATACCATGTACCCTGCATTGTTGCGAATACGAAGATACCGCCGTGAGGAGCCATAAGCTTACAGCCAAAGAGAGCTGAAAGTGCGCCTGCTACTGCAGAACCAACGATACATGAAGGGATAACCTGAAGCGGATGACCTGCTGCGTAAGGAATTGCACCTTCTGAGATGAATGAAAGTCCCATTATATAGTTTACGGGAGCATTCTTTCTTTCTTCGTCTGTCCAACGATTCTTGAAGAATGTGTTTGAAAGAGCGACTGCGATTGGAGGAACCATACCGCCGATCATAACTGCTGCCATAATGATGTATGCCTGATCGTCTGCGTTTGCAAGGTTAAGTGTTGCGAATGCATAAGCTGCCTTGTTGAAAGGACCGCCCATGTCGATAGACATCATACCTGCGAGGAGCGCACAGAGCGGAACCATCATTGCAGGGTTAGAGGCAATAGCGTTAAGGCCGTTTGACATACCTGAGTTAATCATACCCATGAACGGGTTGACTGCGCACATTACAACGAGAATACCGCCGAGTCCGAGAAGCGGATAGATGAGAACGGGCTTGATACCCTCAAGAGCCTTAGGCATCTTATCGCACATTTTTTCAATACCGAGCATTAAGTAACCGCCTACGAAACCTGCGAGCAAGCCGCCGAGGAAGCCTGACGGAACTGTTTCTGCAGCGGCAGGATCCATAAAGGTTGCGCCTGATGTTGCAAGGAAACCGCCTACAAGACCAACGAGAAGACCGGGACGGTCTGCAATTGACATTGCGATAAAGCCGGAAAGGATAGGAACCATAAGGTTAAATGCCACACCGCCGAGTGTTTTAAACCATGCGGCTGCAGGAGTTACCGTACCGAATGCACTGCCAACCTCCTGTGCGTTAACACCGCATGCAATATCAATGAGGAATGCGATTGCGATGAAGATACCGCCTGCTACAACGAACGGGAGCATATGTGATACACCGTTCATAAGGTGACCGTAAGCGCCGCCTCTCTTCCTTGGAGCATCTGCAGAACCGCCTTTGTGATGATATACGGGAACTTCTTTGTTTACAATCTTGTTGATAAGCTCTTCCGGCTTATGAATACCGTCTGAAACGGCACACTGTAAAACGGGCTTGCCGTCAAAACGGGCAAGATTTATTGTGATGTCAGCGGCAATGATGATACCGTCACAATTTGCAATTTCTTCTTCGGTAAGCACATTCTTTGCACCGCCCGAACCGTTTGTTTCAACCTTAATCGGAATGTTAAGGCTGTCGCCGGCTTTCTGGAGTGATTCAGCCGCCATATAAGTATGAGCAATACCTGTTGGACAAGCTGTGATAGCAAGAACTCTGTAACCCTTCTTTGCAGGAACTTCTGCCTTTGGTTCATCGGGGAACTTTTCTGTTTCTCTTGCGTCAATAATCGAGATGAATTCTTCCGGAGTTTTTGCGGCTTTAAGCTTTGCGGTAAAATCTTCATGCATCAAAAGCTGCATAAGTCTTGCAAGTACTTCAAGATGAACATCACCGTCTGTTGTTGCGGCAATCATAAAGAGCAGCTTACAGGGCTTACCGTCGGGCGAGTCATAATCTACACCGTCGGGGACTGTGATAGCCGTGAGGGCGGGAGCTTTTACAGCTTCGCTCTTGGCATGGGGAATTGCAACCTCCATACCTACAGCTGTTGTGCCGAGTTCTTCACGGTTGAGGATTCCCTCTTTGTAGGCTTTAACATCCTTGAGGTTTCCGCACTTTTCATGTAATGAAACAAGTTTGTCAATTGCTTCGCTCTTGTCGGCAACTTTAACGCCGAGAGCAATACCCGATTTTTTTAATAAATCTGTGATACGCATATTTTTCTCTCCTTTTTAATTGAATTTTGCAAGCAATTCATTTATTTTTTCTTTTGTGGCAAGTCCGTCAAGAAATGCCGTTGCATTTCCGCACACACTGCCCAATTTCAGCGCATAGGGGTAGCTTTTTGTCTTTTCATATCCTGCCACAAAGCCTGCTACCATTGAGTCTCCCGAACCGACTGTGTTAATTACCTTTTCTTTGAGGACTCCTGCTTTGTGTCTTTTTCCAAATTCGTCAATGAGCATTGCTCCGTCACCGCCGAGTGAAATCAGAACATTTTTTGCACCGAGTTTCTGCAACTCTTTTGCATACTTTTCAATATCATCCTCGGTGTTGATTTCAACTCCGAACATTTCGGAAAGTTCCTGTCTGTTCGGCTTGATGAGGAACGGCTTGTACTTAAGTGCGTTGAGTAAAAGTTTTTTTGTTGCGTCAACTACAATTCGTACATCCTTGCCCTTGATTCTTTCAAGGATTCTTTCATAAACATCATCAGGCATCGTATTCGGAATGTTTCCTGCAATTACGATTGTGTCGCCGTCGGATATTCTGTCGATTTTTGAAAACAGCCTTTCAAGTTCGCCTTCACTTATGTGAGGTCCCTGACAATTGATTTCTGTTTCAACGCCGGCTTTGATTTTTATGTTGATTCTTGAAATTCCACTTTCAAGCTTAATAAAGTCGGTGATAATTCTGTCGTTGCGAATACCCTTTTCAATGGCGTCACCCGTAAAGCCTGCAACAAATCCGAATGCCGTACTTTCAAGGTCAAGCTCTGCAAGTACGCATGAAACATTGATTCCCTTACCTCCGTAGTAATATTCTTCGGCGGTTGTTCGGTTTGTTATTCCCGGAACAAGCGAATCAAGTCTGACAATGTAGTCAATTGACGGATTAAGCGTTACGGTGTAAATCATTTTTTACCTCCTTTATCACCGTTGCCTGCGAAAAGTCCGGCGTAGGCAGTTTGTCGGTGATTATACAACATTTTCGCAGAGGGGCAAATGTTACGGAATACACTCTGCGAAATTTTGAATGGTCTGCAAGAACAAATGCCATATAAGATTTGTTGATTGCCGTTTCTTTTATAAGACCTTCTTCAATGTCGGGGGTTGTGAATCCCGAACCGATGTCAATTCCGTTTGCTCCCATAAAAGCTTTTGTAAAGTTAAAGCAGTTTATGCTTTTTATTGCTTCGGCACCCACAACAGCCTCGGTAAGCGGTTTTATTTTTCCTCCTACTATATATGTCTGCATACCCTTGTGGATAAGCATTCTGGCGTGTGTTATGCCGTTTGTAACATATGTTGCGTTTGTATTTGTAATGTGGTCAACAAGCTTTAATGTTGTTGTTCCTGCGTCAATATAAACAAAGTCAGAGTCATGGATAAGCTTTGCACAGTATTCTGCAACCGCATCTTTTTCATCGCTCATAACGGTTTCACGATTGCTTACCGCATCTTCAAAAACACCCTCGTTTCTGGTGATTGAAGTTGCACCGCCGAAAACCTTTGTGAGCTTTCCCATCTCATCAAGAGCGGAAAGATCTCTTCTTATTGTTGACTCGGATGAGTCAAGCAACTTTGTTAATTCCGACACCGTGACCGAATTTTTTTCTTCGAGCAAATCAAGTATTGCACGATATCTGTCCTGTGTAAGCATTATCCTCACCTCTTGACTATCTTGACTATATTATAACACCCGTTTTTTAAAAGTCAAGCAAAATCGGTCAAAAAAATTCAAAAAAATTTAAAGACAGCAAAATTAGCTAACAAAAAAAGTGTCGAGCGTTATTTAAAAACAGTATAATTTTACCGTTTTTGCAATTAAAATTGGTGTTTTTGTTTTTCTTCATTCAAAATCAGTCAAATTAATTATTTTGACTATAATTCTTTTAGCGTGTTGACTGCAAGGTGTTTTTATACTACAATATTAATCGTTGTGTACAAAAAAAGCCTGCAAGTTTTTTGCAGGCTCAAAACGGCGGAATCACGCATTTATATTTTTTGTTTTTTATGTTTTTTTATACATATATATGTCATTCTGACAAATCTTCAATGACTGTGATTTTTCGTTTTTCGGAGATTATAATATTTTCCTCATTCATCTTTTTTATTTCACGCATCATTGCACTTCGGTCAACAGAAAGGTAATCTGCAAGGTCGGAAAGAGGGAGAGGAAGATAAAAGGTGTTTTTTCCTTTTTCGGTTTTAATGTATTCAAAAAAAGTCAAAAGCTTGCTCCTCAGCGTCTGCTGACAGAGAATGTCTGTGTGAGCAAGACTTTTTTTATGAGATTTTTTGATGTATGCACTTATAATCCGCTGGTGTTTACTGCAATGCTTTTCACAACAGGTTGTAAATTTTGAGTATTTCACGAAATCAATTTTGCAGTTTGTTTTGGCACTCAGATAAAAAATTCTGTTGTCTGATTCGGGTACAATGCAGGTGACGATTATGTCGCCCTTTTCATAAAAAGAAATAATTCTCCGCTGATTTTCGGCATTGTCGGTTGTCAGATAAACAGTTCCTTCTTTTATGATGCAAATTGTGTCATTTTCGGGTGAATATGTAGTTATGATTTCACCCCTTTTATACTCTCTTTCAATAGGTTTAAAACACTCGTTTATCCCGATGAAATCTGATTTTTTAAGCCTTGCACCGCCTATTTCTTCTATCATTTGCAACACTCCATAATGTGTGGTGTTTTTTGTCTTGCCACAAGATATAGTATAGTATATCACATAATTGTTGCCTGTGCAACAGTATTTATATTGCAATTATTGTATAATTGGTCTTGCATTGCAGGGATAGTTTGGTTCCTTGCAATTTTATTACATAACGCATTTTTTAAACGGCGTTATTGAAAAATTTATTTTTTTATTCGGATTAACAGATATAGGATATTTTTACCAAGGAAGTACCGCAAAATAATAAAAAGGGGAAGGATTATGAGAATTATTAAGCGTAACGGCTCAGAAGAAGATTTCAACATTGAAAAAATTATTAATGCCGTTAAAAAAGCAAACGGTTCGGGGGAACACAAGTTCCTTACAGACGAACAGATTGAGGATGTTGCCGACTATGTTGAATATAAGTGCAACAAAATCAGGAGAGCAGTGTCCGTTGAAGAAATTCAGGATATGGTTGAGGATCAGCTCATGGCAAAGGGTGCGTTTGAGCTCGCAAGAAGATATGTGCGTTACCGCTACAATCGTTCGCTTGTTCGTAAGGCAAATACTACCGATAACAGGATTCTTTCGCTTATCGAGTGCAATAACGAGGAAGTAAAGCAGGAAAATTCAAACAAGAACCCTACCGTCAACAGCGTTCAGCGTGACTATATGGCCGGTGAGGTCAGTCGTGACCTTACAAGAAGAATGCTTTTGCCGGCTGATATTGTTGAGGCTGATAAGGAAGGTATTATCCACTTCCACGATTCGGACTATTTTGCACAGCATATGCACAACTGCGACCTTGTAAACCTTGAGGATATGTTGCAAAACGGTACCGTTATCAGCGATACGCTTATTGAAAGACCGCACAGCTTTTCAACGGCGTGTAACATTGCAACTCAGATTATTGCACAGGTTGCAAGTAACCAGTACGGCGGTCAGAGCATAAGCCTTGCTCATCTTGCACCGTTTGTTCAGGTTTCCCGTGAGAAAATCCGCAGAGAAACTCTTGCGGAAATCGAAGAACTCGGTGTTCATCCCACAGAAGAGAAAATCAACGATATCGTTGAGCAAAGACTTCGCAAAGAAGTAAACCGTGGTGTTCAGACCATTCAGTATCAGGTTGTTACTTTGCTCACAACAAACGGTCAGGCTCCGTTTGTAACCGTGTTTATGTATCTTAACGAGGCTAAAAACGAGCAGGAAAAGCACGACCTCGCTATGATTATCGAAGAAACACTCAAACAGCGTCACAAGGGCGTAAAAAATGAAAAGGGTGTGTGGATTACACCTGCGTTTCCAAAGCTTATTTATGTGCTTGAGGAGGATAACATAACAGAGGACAGCAAGTATTGGTATCTTACGGAGCTTGCTGCAAAATGTACCGCAAAGAGAATGGTTCCCGACTATATCTCGGAGAAGGTTATGCTCCAGAGCAAAATTGATAAAAACGGCGAGGGACATTGCTTTACCTGTATGGGTTGCAGAAGCTTCCTTACTCCTTATGTTGACGAAAACGGCAAGCCGAAATATTACGGCAGATTCAATCAGGGCGTTGTGACTGTAAATCTTATTGATATCGGACTCAGCGCAGGCAAGGATCTTGATAAATTCTGGAAGATTTTTGACGAGAGAATGGAACTTTGCCACAGAGCATTGCAGTGCCGTCACGAGCGTCTTACAGGCACTCTTTCGGATGCCGCTCCTATTTTGTGGCAGTACGGTGCTTTGGCAAGACTTAAAAAGGGTGAGAAGATTGACAAGCTTCTCCATGGCGGTTATTCAACGCTTTCACTCGGTTATGCAGGTCTTTGGGAGTGCGTTTACAGCCTTATCGGCAAAAAGCTCACAGAAAAAGAGGGCAAAGAACTCGGTCTTGAAATTATGCAGAAGCTGAACGACTATTGTGCAAAGTGGAAAAAGGCTGAAAACATTGACTACAGCCTTTATGGTACTCCTCTTGAAAGCACAACATATAAGTTTGCAAAGTGTCTTCAAAAGCGTTTCGGCATTATCAAGGGGGTAACAGACAAGAACTACATCACTAACAGCTATCATGTTCATGTTACCGAGAATATTGACGCATTCAGCAAGCTGAAGCTTGAATCCGAATTTCAGGCTTTGTCACCGGGCGGTGCAATCAGCTATGTTGAAGTTCCGAATATGCAGGATAACATTCCCGCTGTTTTACAGGTTATCAAGTTCATTTACGATAACATTATGTATGCAGAGCTTAACACAAAGAGCGACTACTGTCAGGTTTGCGGTTATGACGGAGAAATCAAGATCGTTCACGATGACGGCAAGCTTGTGTGGGAGTGTCCTAACTGCGGCAACCGTGATCAGGATAAGATGAATGTTGCAAGAAGAACCTGTGGATATATCGGAACTCAGTTCTGGAATCAGGGCAGAACTCAGGAAATTGAGGAAAGGGTGCTTCACCTTTGATGAATTACGGAGAAATTAAACTCTGCGATATTGCAAACGGTGAGGGAGTAAGAGTATCGCTCTTTGTATCCGGCTGTACGCATCATTGCAAAAACTGCTTTAATCCGCAGACATGGAGCTTTGATTACGGCGAACCTTTTACAAAAGAGGTTGAGGATAAAATTCTCAAAGAGCTTGAACCGTCATATATTGACGGCTTGTCATTGCTCGGCGGAGAACCCTTTGAACCTTCAAATCAAAGAGCCTTAGTGCCGTTTTTAAAGCGTGTCAGAGAAAAATATTCCGACAAAACAATTTGGTGTTATTCGGGCTATTTGTTTGACAAGGAGCTTCTTTCCGACAGCAGAGCAAGGTGTGAATGTACGGATGAAATGCTTTCAATGATTGATGTGCTTGTTGACGGTGAATTTGTTGAGGCTCTTCACGATATAAGCCTTGCGTTCAGAGGCTCGTCAAATCAGCGCATTATAGATGTAAAAGCGTCACTCAAAGAAAATAAAATAATTCCCCACAAGCTTATGAAAAGGGGAGTGTAATAAAAAGCGACAGCCGTAAAACTGTCGCTTTTTGTAATATTATTGAATTATTGCGTGGAATGTTGTTGATTTTGTAAGGCAAATAGTGTAAAATGATAGCATACTATTTATAGAATATTATGCAAGGAGCGATTATATATGGTATGTAAAAATTGCAATCACGAAATTGACAACGGAGCAATGTTCTGTACTTACTGCGGAACACCTGTTGAGCAGACTCCAGAGCCCGAAACACAGCCTGTTGAAAATGCTTCAACCGAAGATGCTGCACAGAACCCTTACGAGAATGTGCAGACTGCACAGCCTGAGGTTGATAACGCACAGCCGACTGCCGACAGTCAGCCACAGCAGAATCCGTATTCTCAGCAGTACGGTCAGCCAAATCAGGCTTATTATCAGCAACCACAGCCTAACAAAACTTCATACGGTCAGCAGTTTACAAACTCACCGAACAATGATTACGGCGCAAATCAAAGCAAGTACGGCAATCAATATCAGAGCTACAACAACGGCTATAATCAGCAGTACAACACGCAGTATCAGCAGACATACAACTCACAGCCTGTACCGCCCGTTGCACCGCCATACGGTACTCCGGATACTCAGCCTGTAAGCATAGGCGGTTGGATCGGCGTTATGCTTTTAACCTGTCTGCCGCTTGTAAACCTCATTATGCTCTTTGTCTGGGCATTCAGCTCATCAACAAAGAAGTCACTCAAAAACTATGCAAGAGCCGCTCTTATCCTGGCTCTTATCGGAGTTGTGCTTGTGGTAGTTGTTTCAATTATACTTGCAGTCTGCGGTATCAGTATCTTCAACGAATTTTCCAATTCAGGATATTACTATCATTAAATTTAACGGTGAATCGCTGTACCAAATTCGTACAGACCGCTTTATAATGTTAAAAACAAAGTTTACCGATACAAAAAAATCCCTGTCCATAACGGACAGGGATTTTCATTTGCGTTATAAAAAAGTTTTAGGGTTGCGAACCTCGGCTCTTCTAATGTCAAGCCTCGTTGTTCTCCGCTATTCCTAAAATAACTTCCACTCGTCTAATCCGTTTCAATTACTGGCGTAATTTTCACAGCTTAGTCCTCGCCGGTCGTTATTTTAGGGCTGCGAACCTCGGCTCTTCTATTAGTCAAAGAATTTGCTGTGGATAGCGCTTACAGCCTTGTCAGCGTCTGCTGAATCAATAAGAACCGAAACCTTGATTTCGCTTGTGCTGATCATCTGGATGTTGACCTGAGCGTCATAAAGAGCCTCAAACATCTTTGTAGCAACACCTGCGTGGCTTTCCATACCTGCGCCGACGATTGAAATCTTAGCTACCTTATCGTCATAGAGAATTTCCTCTGCACCGAGGTTCTCTGTGTATTCTTTCATAAGAGCAACAGCCTCTTCGCCTCTGTTCTTGGCAACTGTAAAGCTGATGTCCTTCTTGCCGTCATGACCGATTGACTGAAGAATAATGTCAACATTGATATCTTTAGCAGAAAGCTTTGAGAACATCTTAAAAGCAAGACCGGGGATATTCGGAACACCCATAACAGAAATTCTTGCAACATCTGTATCTTTAGCAACACCGCTGATTAACATTTTTTCCATTTTAGTTTTCTCCTTTACAATTGTACCCGAAGCCTTTGTCATACTTGAAAGCACTTCAAGCTCGATATTATATTTTTTAGCCATTTCAACCGAACGGTTGTTAAGAACCTGAGCACCGAGTGTAGCAAGCTCAAGCATTTCATCATAAGAGATTTCCTGAAGCTTCTTAGCGTTCTTAACCTTTCTCGGATCAGCTGTGTAAACACCCTCAACATCGGTGAAAATCTGACAGAGATCAGCGTGCATTGCAGCCGCAATAGCTACGGCACTTGTGTCTGAACCGCCTCTGCCGAGTGTTGTAATATCGCCGTATTTTGAAATGCCCTGGAAGCCTGCAACGATTACAATGTTCTTCTTGTCAAGCTCTTTCTTAATTCTGTCAGGCTCAACTTTTCTGATTCTTGCGCTTGTGTGAGCAGAAGTGGTATTGAAACCTGCCTGCCAGCCAAGAAGAGAAACAGCGTGGTAACCGAGCTTTTCGATTGCCATTGCAAGAAGTGAAATAGAAATCTGCTCGCCTGCGGCAAGAAGCATATCCTTTTCTCTTTTTGAAGCCTTTGGATTGATTTCGTTTGCCTTTTCAATGAGATCGTCTGTTGTGTCGCCCTGAGCGGATACAACAACTACAACATCATTGCCCTTTGCGTAAGTGTCTGTTACGATTGATGCAACATTCATTACTCTTTCGGCATTGGCAACAGAGCTGCCGCCAAATTTCTGAACTATCAAACTCATGTACTTAATACTCCCTCTGTAAAATTATAAATCAGCCACACGGATACTTGAAAGTACCGAAACACCGTCAGCCTCAAGCTGAGCAATCTTCTCGGCAAATTCGTTGTACGGCATAGCCTTGACAACAAATGCTTTTTCGTCGGCAGGTGCGTCAGCCTTATTGATTACTGTTACCTCACCGAATAATTTTTCTGCCTTTTCTGCAACATTACTGCCGTTTGCACGAACATACATGGCACGGCTTGACTCCTCCCAAGGAAGAATGTTTTTGCCGTTGCCGTCTGCCCAGTAAAGGAACTTTCTTGTCTTGAGGTGCTTACAGCAGTCGATTACATCGGCTACAACTGCGCTTGCTGTAGGAAGCTTGCCTGCACCCTTGCCGTAGAATACTACATCGCCTGTGCAGTCGCCTCTTACCATAATGCCGTTGAACTCATAGTCAATGTTAGCAAGCTGGCTCTTGTTCGGAACGAGCATAGGAGCAACGATAATGTCAATCTTGCCGTCCGCAAGACGCTTAACACTGCCGATAAGTTTAATTACGCAATGGAAAGCCTCAGCGTATCTTACATCTTCAAGTGTAATTTTTGTAATGCCCTCTGTATGTACAGAGTCAGGATAAACATGCTTTCCGTATGCAAGAGATGCAAGAATACAAATCTTACGGCAAGCATCGTGACCTTCGATATCAGCGGCAGGATTTCTCTCGGCAAAGCCAAGCTCCTGAGCAAGCTTGAGCGCATCGTCAAACTGCATACCGTCTTCAATCATCTTTGTAAGGATAAAGTTTGTTGTACCGTTAAGAATACCGGCAATCTCGTCAACATTGTTTGCAACAAGACACTGGCTCATCGGGCGGATAATCGGAATACCGCCGCCTACCGATGCTTCAAAGAGGAAGTTTGTGTTTGTTTCCTTTGAAATTTCAAGGAGTTCTGCACCGTGAGCGGCAACAAGCTCCTTGTTTGAAGTAACAACACTCTTACCTGCTTTAAGACATCTCTTTACAAAGTCATAAGCAGGATTAAGACCGCCCATAACTTCAACAACAACTCTTATTTCGAGGTCGTTGATGATATCTTCAAAGTTTTTTGTGAATCTGTCTGCAAGCGGACTGTCGGGAAATTCACGAAGGTCAAGAATCTTCTTGACATAAACCTCTTCACCGATGCTTGCATAAAGCTTCTGTTTGTGTGTTGTAAAGATTTCGGCAACGCCCGAACCTACAACACCGTGACCCATAATTGCTATTGAAACCATATCTAAAAACCTTTCCTTTCGAGTTTTTGGTTTTAACCTGTTATTTTATTCTGCGGCAGGGGGAGCTTCCTCACCGCCGCCTGACGATTCACCGCCTCCGGAGCTTTCGCCTCCGCCTGAGGATTCCCCTCCGCCGGAAGGTTCTCCGCCTGAATTATCTCCTCCACCGGAAGGTTCTCCGCCTGAATTATCTCCTCCGCCGGAGGTGTCGCCGCCTGAATTATCTCCTCCGCTGTTGCTTGTGTCGCCGCCGTAATTGTTACCGCTGTTGTCACCGCCGTAATTGGGATCGTAGTAGCTTGAGGAGTCTGAAACATCTGAGCCGTATTCATAGTTACCGCTGTAATATGAACCTCCCGAACTCGGCATATTGTCCTCGGTGTAGTAGCCCACATATCGTCCCGAAATATTATCTGTTGAAACAATAAGTCCCGTTGTAGGATTATATGTTGCCTCAATCAGGTTATCAGATATTTTATATTCCTTGTTTTCTTTGCCTTTAAGGTACTTGCCCATAACATTTGCAAAGAATTTTGTTGCCGTTGTTCTTCCGCTGTAGGAAATGGTTTCAGGTTTATCAAAACCGCACCATGTAGCCATTACGGCATATGGTGAACATCCGCAGAACCATGAATCCTTATCGTCATCGGTTGTACCTGTTTTGCCGATAATGTCCCAGCCTGAAATCTGAGCGTAATGTGCGTTTGTGTGAGCACTGTTTGTAACATTGTAGTGAAGCAGTCTGTTCATGATTCCTGCTGTTTCGGCTGAATAAGCCTGTTTCGGAACTGCGTCACGGTTATCAATGATTATGTTGTCCTCTGAGTCGGTTACATAGTAGTATGTGTACGGTTCGTAGTAAAGACCGCCGTTGCCGAGATATGTGTAAGCAGCCGCCATTTCTCTTACTGTAACACCGCCGTTCATACCGCCGATTGAAAGAGCACCCGTATTCTGTGAATCCTGTTCCGTAAGATTCTTGAATCCCATTTTTGTAACAACCTGCTGATATGCAACGCTCGGACCGCCGATAAGCTCCATGGTCTGAGCGGCTGTTGCGTTTGATGACCACTCGATTGCATCGGGAAGACTCATATTGCCGTTGTAGTAGCCGTATGCGTTGTTAGGACCCGAAACAAGCTGACCGCTTTCATTTGTACGATAGTTGTCAAGCGGTTCATCAAGAACCATTGATGAGAAATAAAGCTTCTTTGATTCGATTGCATAAGGGTAAACAACAACAGGCTTGATTGAAGAACCCGGCTGAAGTACGGAGTTGTAGGATCTGTCCCAGCTGAGAGCGCCCTCTTTTTTTGTTGAAGAACCGACTGTTGCGATTACTCTGCCGTCATATCCCATAATTGTTGACGCAATCTGAAGGTCGGGATCATTTGATTTATCAATATTAAGTGCCGCATTTTCAAGGTAGGTCTGAGCTTTTTCATCCATTGCACAGTAGATTTTAAGTCCCTCTGTGTAAAGCTTTGAAGATGCCGCAGATTCGCTTATGTTGTAATATTCTGCAATGTCCTTTTGAAGATCACGAAAGACCTGATCAATATACCAGTTCTGAACATCAGCCTCGTCATCATTGTCATCGTCATCGGACGCCTGCCAGCCGACAAATTTCATTGTGGCACTTTCTTTCATAGCCGCATCAAATTCGTCTTTGGTAATTTTTTTCTGATCATACATTTCATTGAGAACGATTTCACGGCGCTCCTTGTTGTTTTCGGGGAAAACAAGCGGATTCCATCTTGACGGGTTTTGTGTAATTCCCGCAATTGCCGCACATTCTGCAATTGAACAGTCCTTTATGCTCTTGCCGAAGTAAAGCTGAGCCGCAGATTCAACGCCCTGACAGTTATTGCCGAAGTTTACAACATTGAGATAGGCTTCAAGAATCTGATCCTTTGTATATTCCTGCTCAAGCTTTAGTGCCTTTGTGATTTCACGAAGCTTTCTTGTAATTGAAACCTCGTTGTCATCTGTAATATTCTTAATGAGCTGTTGGGTGATTGTTGAACCGCCGTATGAGTCCGAACCGGTTGCAAGATTTGCAACGGCGGAAAGTGTTCTGCCCCAGTCAACACCGTTGTGGTCAAAGAAACGCTTGTCCTCAATTGCGACAACCGCATCTTTCATTGCCTGAGGAATATCCTGATTGTCAACCCAGATTCTGTTCTCGGTATCGTATAGTTTCTGATACTCTTTAAATTCCTTTGTATCCTCATTCTGAATATATATTCGGCTTGTCTGGTTCATAGACTTTGCCTTGAGGTCGATGCCCGTAGGCTCGGACGCAATGGTGAAAATGTAGACAGCAAGTGAAATGCCCGTAATAAGCAGAGCAACCAGGCATACCGAACAAACGGTAATCAGGAACTTGCCAAAACCCCTGAAAAATCTTTTTACACCTCCGTCAGCTTTTTCGGATAATTCATTTTGCTGAATATCCTTATACTGACTGATGTCAGTTTCACGCTTGTTTCGCATATTATCTCCTTTATCAATTCACAATTTACGGTTAAACGAACAACCGTCGGTTTGTAATTTGTCTGAGTGATTTGCACAAACGCAGTGCGCCGGCTGTAATACATAAATTATATAATAACATATATGTTAAAAATTACAAGCAGAAATACTCATTTGATTATTATATCACCTGAAAAGAAAAAAATAAATATATTAATGCAAATTTCTCTTAAAAAATATGCAGAATTAAGGCGGCCTTTTGGTTGGAATTTTATAAAAATGATGAATATAACCATTTGTTCGGGAAAAAATAAAAGTAAAAACTGACGGAAAGAGTGCTGTAATATGAAAAAAATAGTTGGATTAACAGGTGTGATTCTGATTGCGTGTATGATGATAAGCTCGCTTTTTGCTCCCGTGAATTCTGCGGAAAACACCTCTGCAACAGGCAATTATTCGTCGTCGCAGAATAACGGTACAACGGAAGGCGACTACATCATAAAAGCTGAAAAAGGGTACATTGTAGTGTACAAAAAAGGCGAGGACAAAGCGTATCTGACAACCGACTGCAGAGTATCAAATCTTCCGAAAGGCGACGCACTTTACCTTGAAAAAGGAATTGAAATAAAGGGAAAAGAAAACCTTATGAGGGCTCTTGAGGACTATTGCAGTTAAAGGCTTAATGGTAAGATAATTCTTCATATATATTGACTTTTCTGTGCTTTTATATTGACTTTTCTGTGCTTTTGGAGTAAAATCAGACTGATATGCCATAAAGTATGGTATCAGGTGCAGAATTTGCCGTAAATTTTTCAAAATAATGAAATCTTGCAAATTTTCTGTTTCTGAAAATCAAGTAAAAATGCAGAAAAGGAGATATTACATATGATTTCTACTGTCATTGACCAGTCGCTAGGTCTTGAGTTCCCTATTTTTCAGGGAGGCATGGCTTGGGTGGCTGATGCATCGCTTGCCGCAGGTGTTTCAAACGCAGGCGGTCTCGGCATTATTGCAGCTATGAATTCCAACGGCGAACAGCTCCGTGAGGAAATCAGAAAGTGCAAAACAATGACCGATAAAATTTTCGGCGTAAACATCATGCTTATGAGTCCGTTTGCAGAGGAAGTAAGCAATGTTGTAGTTGAAGAGGGCATCAAGGTCATCACAACAGGTGCAGGCAACCCCGGCAAGTACATGGCAAAGTGGCTTGAGGCAGGCATCAAGGTTATTCCTGTTGTTCCGAGCGTTGCGCTTGCAAGGAAAATGGAAAAAGACGGTGCTTTTGCCGTTATCGCAGAGGGCGGCGAGTCAGGCGGTCATGTCGGTGATCTCACAACAATGGCTCTTGTTCCTCAGGTTGTTGATGCAGTAAATATACCTGTAATTGCCGCAGGCGGTATTGCAGACGGCAGACAGATTGCCGCAGCATTTATGCTTGGCGCTCAGGGCGTTCAGGTCGGCACAAGATTTCTTGTTGCAAAGGAATGTACTATCTCTCAGGAATATAAGAACAAAATTCTCAAAGCAAGAGATATTGACACGGTTGTAACAGGTAAAAGACTCGGTCATCCTGTTCGTTCAATCCGTAACTCGTTTACCCGTGAATATACAAAGGCTGAGTACGATTCGGCTAATGTTTCCGATGAAGAGCTTGAAAATATGGGACTCGGCAGACTCAGAAGAGCCGTGAGAGAGGGCGATGTTTCTCAGGGTACCGTTCTTGCAGGACAGGTTGCAAGTATGGTTAAAAGGGAACAGCCGGCAAGAGAAATGATTGAAGAGATGTTCTCACAGGCAGAAGAAGTATTGAACGGAGCAACAAAATGGGTAAAATAGCATTTATTTTTTCAGGTCAGGGTGCACAGTACAGCGGTATGGGCAAGGATCTTTACGATAATTCGCCTGCCGCAAAGGCTGTTTACGAAATGGCTGATTCTATAAGAGAAAACACTTCAAAGCAGTGCTTTGAGGGTACAATGGAGGAGCTTTCAAAGACAGTAAATACACAGCCGTGTATTTTTACTGCCGACCTTGCGGCCGCAAGAGCTCTTGTTGAAAAGGGTATCACTCCCGACTGCGTAGCAGGCTTTTCACTCGGTGAGATTTCTGCACTTGCTTTTTCGGGAATCCTTTCCGATGAAGAGGCTTTCAGACTCGTTTGCAAAAGAGGCGAGCTTATGGACAAAGCCGCAACGGAAAATCCGGGTGCAATGGCTGCCGTATTAAAGCTTACTCCCGAAAAGGTTGAAGAAATCTGCTCAAGGTTTGACAAAACATATCCCGTAAACTACAACTCACCGGCTCAGACTGTTGTTGCAACAACAAGTGAAAATGCCGACGCTTTCTGCGAGGCAGTTAAAGCAGAGGGCGGAAGGGCAAAACTTCTTGCAGTAAGCGGTGCGTTCCATTCTCCCTTTATGGCTGATGCCGCAGAGGGACTCGGAAAGTATATGGAAAATGTTGACTTTGCTCAGCCAAAGGTTCAGATTTATTCCGATTACACGGCTCAGCCGTATTCGGGCGATTTCAAAACGCTTGTCAAAGCACAGGTTGAGAATCCCGTAAAATGGCAGACTATTGTTGAAAATATGATTAATGACGGCGTTGATACCTTTATTGAGGTTGGTGTGGGCAAAACTCTCACAGGTCTTGTAAAGAGAATCAACGGGGATGTAAAGGCATTCAAGGTTGAAACTGCGGCTGATATTGACGCACTTGAACTTTGATACTGTTCGGAGGTATAATATAATGAGATTTGAAAATAAAACAGCCGTAGTAACAGGCGGCTCAAGAGGTATCGGTCTTGCAATCGCAACAAAGCTTGCAAAAGAGGGTGCTAACATTGCAATTCTCTATGTAGGTGACGAAAACGAGGGCATTAAGGCTAAGGAAGAGCTTTCACAGTACGGCACAAAGGTCGAGCAGTATTTCTGTGATGTTTCAAATTTTGAAGAATCAAAGAAGATTGTCGATAAGGTTATCGAGGACTTCGGCAGTATCGAAATTCTTGTAAACAACGCAGGTATCACAAGAGATAAGCTCGTTTTAAATATGGACGAAAAAGATTTTGATGCTGTAATCAATGTAAACCTCAAGGGTACATTCAACATGATTAAGCATACATACAAGCACTTTATGAAAAAGCGTTACGGCAGAATCTGCAGCACAGCATCAATTGTCGGTCTTACCGGCAACGCAGGTCAGGCTAACTATTCTGCATCAAAGGCCGGTATTATCGGTCTTACAAAGTCGGTTGCAAAGGAACTTGCAGGCAGAGGCGTTACGGCTAATGCAGTTGCTCCGGGTTACATTGCAACAGATATGACAAGTGTACTTCCCGATAAGGTAAAGGACGCAATGAAAGCACAGATTCCTGCAAAGCGTATCGGTACTCCCGATGATGTTGCAGATGTAGTAGCTTTCCTCTGCTCTGACGATGCCGCTTATGTAACAGGCGAGGTTATCAGAGTTGACGGCGGACTTGCAATGTAATTGATTTGGAGGATATAATGAGCAGAAGAGTAGTTGTAACAGGTATGGGCGCAATTTCACCGATTGGTAACGATGTGCCTACAATGTGGAAAAATATGGTTGACGGCGTTTGCGGTATCGAAACAATCACAGCTTTCGATACAAGTGACCTCAAGGTTCACATCGCAGGTACAGTCAAGGATTTTGATCCCACACAGTATATTGAGAAAAAAGAAGTAAGAAAGCTTGATCCATATACACAGTACGCAATCGCAGCGGCACAGCAGGCAGTTGACGACAGCGGTATCATAGGCAAGATTGATGAGAACCGTTTCGGTGTTTATATCGGTGCAGGTATCGGCGGTTTGCAGACCTTTGTTAAGAATACAGTGGGCATGGAAAACGGAGGTCCGAGAAAGGTTTCTCCTTTCTTCATTCCGATGATGATAGGTAATATCGCAACAGGCAATGTTGCAATCCGTTTTAACGCAAAAGGTGCGTCTCTTTCGGTTATGAGCGCCTGTGCAACAGGTACAAACTCAATCGGTGAGGCTTTCCACTGCATCAAGGACGGCTACGCTGACGCTATCATCGCAGGCGGTGCAGAGGCAGTTGTTGCTCCTCTCACAATTGCAGGTTTCCAGAATATGAAAGCTCTTTCAACAAACGATGATCCAAAGCACGCATCCCGTCCGTTTGATAAGAATCGTGACGGTTTCATCATGGGCGAGGGCGCAGGTATGCTCGTTCTTGAAGAGTATGAGCACGCAGTTGCAAGAGGTGCTAAGATTTATGCAGAGCTTTCAGGCTACGGCAATACTTGTGATGCACATCATGTTACAGCTCCCGATCCTAACGGTGCAGGTCTTGCAAGAGCAATTAAGATTGCTTTTGAGGAGGCAAATGTTGCCGATGACGCACAGCTTTACATCAATGCTCACGGCACAAGCACACATCTTAACGACCTTACCGAAACAATGGCTATCAAGACGGCTCTCGGTGAAAAGGCTTATGATGCAAATATCAGCTCAACAAAATCAATGACAGGTCATCTTCTCGGTGCTACGGGCGCAGTTGAGGCTATCGCTTCTGTTATGGCTCTCAATGACGGTGTTATTCCGCCGACAATCAACCTTGACGAACCTGATGAAGGTCTTGACCTTAACTATACACCTAACAAAGCAGTTAAGCGTGATGTAAATGTTGCCGCTTCAACCAACCTCGGCTTTGGCGGACATGACGCTTGTCTTGTATTTAAAAAATATTAAGCGAGGGAATTACTATGAATAAAATTGAAGAAATCAAGGAATATATTTCCCTTCTTGAAAATTCTTCTTTGAGTGTTCTTGAAATTGAAAAAGAGGACGGTACAAAGATTCATCTTGAAAAAGAACATCCGGCACAGCAGATTTTTAATGCGTCTCCAATCGGTGCATATCAGCCGACTGCAACAGATGTTCCTGCTCCTGCGCCTGTTCAGCCACAGGCTCCTGCGGCTCAGTCTGCCGCTCCCGAGGAAGACGCCAAGACTGTAAACGCTCCGATTGTCGGCGTATTCTATGCCGCATCGGCACCGGGAAAGGCTCCTTTTGCTCCTGTCGGAAAGAAAGTAAGCAAGGGCTCAACCGTTTGCATTATCGAGGCTATGAAGTGCATGAACGAAATTCAGGCTGAGGACGACTATGAAATCGTTGAAGTTCTTGTTAAGGACGGAGATCTTGTTGAATACGGTCAACCGTTATTCAAGGTTAAATAATCGGAGGACTGTATGAATCAGGAAGAAATTAAAAAGATTTTGCCGCATCGTGACAATATGCTTCTTGTTGAAGAGGCTGAAAGTGTTGACGAAAACACGGCAAAGGGCAGATATACAATCAAAGGTGACGAGTTCTTTTTACAGGGACATTTCCCCGGTAACCCCGTTGTTCCGGGTGTTATTCTCTGCGAAATGATGGGACAGGCAAGCTGTTGCCTTCTTGCAGACAAGGTTAAGAACTGCACACCTTACTTTACAAAGATGAACAATGTTAAGTTCAGAAATCCCGTGAAACCGGGCGACACTCTTGAAAGTGTCTGCACACTCACAAAGAGCAGGGGTGCATTCTACTTTATTGACGCAAAGGGTTATGTTGACGGCAAGCTCTGTGTAAGTGCCGAGCTTTCGTTTGCACTTGTTGAAAATAAGTGATTTTAAAGGCTGTCTGTGCCGTTTTGGGTGCAGACAGCCGTAATGCGATAAATAACTGGAAGTGAAAAAATGTTCTCAAAAATTCTGATTGCCAACCGAGGCGAAATTGCAGTAAGAATTATCCGTGCCTGCCGTGAAATGGGCATCAGCACAGTAGCAATTTATTCTGAGGCAGACAAGGACTCCCTGCATGTTCAGCTTGCCGATGAAAGCTACTGCGTAGGCGGTAACCGTGTTGCCGACAGCTACCTCAATATGCCTGCAATTCTCACCGTTGCCGTTGAAAGCGGTGCTCAGGCTATTCATCCCGGCTACGGACTCCTGTCCGAAAATGCCAAGTTTGTTTCGCTCTGTGAACAGTGCAACATCAACTTTATCGGTCCTTCATCCGAAATGATAAAGCTTTTGGGCGACAAGGACAACGCAAGAAAGACTATGCGTGCCGCAGGTGTTCCCGTAACCCCCGGCTGCGATATTGTTGAAAGCGTTGAACAGGCAAAAGAGGAAGCTGAAAAAATCGGTTTTCCGCTTCTCATCAAGGCTCGTTCGGGCGGCGGCGGAAAGGGTATTCGCCGTGTTGATTCAATTGAGCAGTTTGAAGAGGCATTTTTGTCAGCTTCAAGCGAGGCGCAGTCAGCATTCGGTGACGGTGCCTGCTACATAGAAAAATTCATTCACCCTGTAAAACACATTGAAATGCAGCTCTTGTGTGATAAATACGGCAATATCGTTTGTCTGGGTGAGCGTGAATGCTCTGTTCAGAGAAAGAACCAAAAGATGATTGAAGAAAGTCCAAGCCCCGCTCTTGACGAGAAAACCCGTAAAGAGATGATGATTGCGGCTGTTAAGGCGGCAAAGGCAGTCAACTATGTCAATGCAGGCACAGTTGAATTTTTGCTTGATATGGACAACAACTTCTACTTTATGGAAATGAACACCCGTCTTCAGGTTGAACACGGTGTTACGGAAATGGTAACAGGTCTTGATATTGTTCAGTGGCAGATAAGAATTGCCGCAGGTGCAAAGCTTTCCCGCACTCAGGACAGCATCTTCACACACGGCAATGTAATTGAATGCCGAATCAATGCCGAAAATCCGGAAAAGGGATTCAGACCGAGCTGCGGAAGAATTACAAGACTTCACACCCCGGGCGGTGCATTTGTAAGATTTGATACGGCGATTTATCAGGACTATTTTGTTCCTCCGTACTATGATTCGATGATCGGCAAGCTGATTGTTCAGGCAAGAAGCCGTGCCGAGGCGATCAGAAAGATGAAAATGGCTCTTTCCGAGCTTACCATTGACGGAATTGACATTAACCGTGACCTTCTTGCCGAGATTCTCTCGGACGAACAGTTTGTGAGCGGTGAATATACAACAGATTTTATGGCAGAGTTTGAAGAGAAACACGCCGACAGGAAGAAGTAAAAGATATGGATTTGTTTGCTTTCAGAAAACCGAAGAATGAGCTTGAGTCCGATGAGGGCGAGAGCAAAAATGTACCCTTCGTTCCCGAAGAAATGTGGATAAAATGCCCCAAATGCAATACTATGCTCCTTACGACGGATATGGAGGAAAATCTTCATGTCTGCACAAAATGCAACCACCATTTCAGAATGAATGGAAGAGATCGAGTTGAAATGCTTGCCGACAAGGATACCTTTGTTGAGTTTGACGCAGACCTTTCAAGCCATAATATTCTTGATTTTCCGGGATATGACGAAAAGCTTGAAAAGGCGAGAAAAACAGGTGCTAAGGAGTCTGTTATCTGCGGAGAATGTAAGATGAACGGCATTGATGCCGTTCTCTGCGTTATGGATCCGACCTTTATGATGGGAAGTATGGGCGTAATCACGGGCGAAAAAATCACCCGTGCGTTTGAATATGCAACCGAAAATGCAATGCCGATTGTTGTTTGTACTGCCGCAGGCGGTGCAAGAATGCAGGAGGGCATCCTCTCGCTTATGCAAATGGCAAAAACTTCGGGTGCGGTAAAAAGACACAGCGACGCAGGTAATCTCTACATCACCGTGCTTACAGACCCGACAACAGGCGGTGTTACGGCATCGTTTGCAATGGAGGGCGACATTATTCTTGCAGAACCCGATTGCCTTGTTGCCTTTGCAGGTCCGAGAGTAATCGAGCAGACAATCCGTCAAAAGCTCCCCAAGGACTTCCAAACCTCGGAATTTGTTCTTCAGAAGGGCTTTATCGATTCGGTTGTCAGCAGAAATAATTTGAAATCTACACTTGTAAAACTGCTTAAATTGCACGGTTACAGCGGTGAGGAGGCTTAAAAATGACAGCTTACGAAAAGGTTATGGCGGCGAGAGATGCTAACAAGCTGACCTCGGTTGACTATATTGCCCATATGTTCGGTGACAGCTTCATTGAGCTTCACGGTGACCGCAGATATGCCGACGATAAAGCAGTTGTTGCAGGACTTGCAATGCTCTTTGACACTCCTGTTACTGTAATCGGAATTGAAAAGGGCAGAAATACAAAAGAGCGTGTTGAACGCAACTTCGGTCAGGCTCATCCCGAGGGCTACCGCAAGGCTTTAAGACTTATGAAACAGGCTGAAAAGTTCAGAAGACCTGTTCTTTGCCTTGTAGATACAAGCGGTGCATACCCCGGAATCGGTGCGGAGGAAAGAGGTCAGGGACAGGCTATTGCCGAAAACCTCATGGAAATGATGACTCTCAAAACTCCCGTACTTACCGTTCTTATCGGTGAGGGCGGCAGCGGCGGTGCGCTTGCACTTGCAGTTTCCGATGAAGTATGGATGCTTGAAAATTCCGTTTATTCGGTAATTTCTCCCGAGGGTTGTGCGTCAATTCTTTGGAAAGACAGCTCAAAGGCGGCTGATGCGGCAGAGGCTCTCAGACTTACCGCACAGGATTTGTTTGACCTCGGTGTAATCGAGAGAATCATCCGTCAGCCAAAGGCAGGCGATCAGGCTATGTTTGAAAGCCTTAAAATGCTCATCAAAAGAACATTTGAAAAGAACCTTGCCCTGGATGACGAAGAACTTTTGAATGCACGCTATGAGCGTTTCCGCAAAATCGGCAGACCCGAATAATTTATTTTAAACCTAAACACAAAAACGGCAGGAAAGACAATTTGCAAAACTGCAATGCCTTTCCTACCGTTTTATTTTTTAATTTTTCAATTATATGTGCTGTAATCCCCGTCGTGCATTTCAGGACGATTCACCCAGTCACTAATGGAGTTGTTGCCGAAAATTGACTTGCTGTTGCCCGATACCGCCGCAGTTACATTGATTGCAATGCCTGCAATAATGACCGCCCCAATCACACAGGCGACAACAATTTTCACGATTTTAAAAGCTTTCTTTTTATCAATCGGCTGTTCTGCCGGCGGAATGTAGGGAATGGGTGGCTGATTTATTTCAAGTTCGGGCATTTCATTTTGAATCTGCGGTGCAAAGCCCTCCGCCTGTTCAAAGCCTGTCTGCGGCAAAGGCGAGGTGTACTCAGTTTCGGTTGTTTCATTACTTTGTGTATATAAAGCTTCGGAAATTTTTGTTCCGCACATCTGACAAAACGCAGACTCGGTTTCAAAACCGCAATTAGGACATTTCATATGTTTGTACCTCGTAATTTTTGATAGTATGACATCATTTTATAACAATATTCACTTAAAGTCAATAAATGTGACAAAATCGCTCGGGATAAAGTTTGATATTATGTAAATAATATCGCAAAATTTTTGCAAAATAAGCCTGTATCTGTTGAAAAGAAGGGTAGTGTAGTGTATAATCTAAGTACGAATTGCAACATTATGTTGCTCCGATTTGAATTTAGTGAATGATTGAATAGAAAATAAAATACACACAGTGAAAGGATGAGTGCCTTGAGAGGACTGTATTCGTCAAAGACAAAAATCCGTAATCAAATTTTCACCGAGGTTGCAAGGTTTGCATACGAGGGCGGAGATTATTCAAAATTTGAAAATCTTCCGTATGAAATTATCCCGGGTGAAATTTCAACATACCGTGAAAGTATATTTCTCGAAAGAGCCATTGTGGGCGAAAGACTTCGCCTTGCAATGGGACTTCCGCTTTTGCCCGTTTCAAAACAAGCGCCTATCTCAACAGGTGTTGAAGAAAGTATGATTGACGAAAAGGTTTACGATCCGCCGTTAATCAATATAATAAAATTCGCCTGTCATAAGTGTGCTGAAAAAAGGGTGGTTGTGACAGACGGCTGTCAGGGCTGTCTTGAACACCCGTGTACAGAGGTTTGCCCGAAGGGAGCAATCTCGATTGTACACGGGAAATCACATATTGACGATGAAAAATGCATCAAATGCGGAAAATGTCAGGGTGCGTGTCCGTACAATGCAATCATAAAGCAGGAGCGTCCGTGTGCCGCCGCATGCGGTATGAAAGCTATCCACAGCGATGAACACGGCAGAGCAGATATTGACTATAACAAGTGCGTTTCATGCGGAATGTGCCTTGTAAGCTGTCCGTTCAGCGCAATTGTTGATAAAAGTCAGATTTTCCAGACTATTATGGCAATCAACAGCGGCACACCTGTTTATGCCGCCGTTGCACCTGCAATTGCAGGTCAGTTCAAGGGACTTCCGTCAAATAAAATCAGAAATGCCTTTAAGACTCTCGGCTTTACCGATGTTGTCGAGGTTGCGGTAGGTGCCGACCTTTGTACGGTTGAAGAAGCAAAGGATTTTATGGAAGAAGTTCCCGAAAAACAGCCGTTTATGGCGACTTCCTGTTGCCCGGCATGGAGCGTTATGGCGAAGAAAACTTTCCCCGACATTGCTCCGTACATTTCAATGGCACTCACTCCGATGGTTCTCACTGGCAGACTTACAAAACAGCATTATCCCGATTGCAGGGTTGTGTTTATCGGACCATGTGCCGCTAAAAAGCTTGAGGCAAGCCGCAGAAGTATCCGAAGTGATATCGACTTTGTGCTGACTTTTGAAGAAGTTGCGGGAATGTTTGCCGCAAAAGAGGTTGATTTTAACGCTGTTGAGGTTGACGAAAAACCGCTTTCATTCTCAAGCGCAGACGGCAGAGGCTTTGCCGTAAGCGGCGGTGTTGCAAAGGCTGTTGTCAATGCAATCCACAAGCTTGATCCCGAAAGAGAGGTCAAGGTTGCCAATGCACAGGGACTTGACGAGTGCGTAAAGCTTTTGCGTATGGCAAAGGCCGGCAAGTACAACGGCTATCTGCTTGAGGGTATGGCTTGCCCCGGCGGTTGTGTTGCAGGTGCCGGAACAATCAACAATCCCGACAAATCTGCAATGGAGGTTCTCAAAAGCAAAAAAGAATCGTGCTTTGAGGGCGCTGTTGACACTCCGTTTATTGACCGTTTGTCAACACTTGAAAATATGTATAACGAGTTTGATAAGATGAAAGAAATTTAACAGGTCGGGTGATATTTTGAAAATGGTGATGTTAATTTTACGCATAATCGGCATTGTCGCAGCAGTTGTATTTCTCGGATTTTTTGTAATCCCTATGACTCACGGAATTATCAACCCGGGCAATATTGCAGGAACTTTTTTGTGTCTGTGGCTGTTGTGCGTGTTAATTCCGCCCGTTCACGGAGCAATAAAGGCATTTTGCTTTAAGCATTTGTTTACTAAAATAGTTTTTCGTGTAGTGAATATCGGCTTTATCGCTTTTGCCGTTTACGGTGCGATTGTCACCTCTGCAATGGTGTGGGCAACCTGTCAGGCTCCGCCCGAAAACTCAACTGCAATTGTCCTCGGTGCTCAGGTTAAGCCGTGGGGACCGTCGGTAATTTTGCGTGGCAGAATTGACGCCGCAAAATCATATCTTGACGATTCTCCGAACGCAAATGCCGTTCTCAGCGGAGGACAGGGAAGTGACGAGATTATGAGTGAGGCGCAATGTATGTACAATGTGCTGACGGAGTCGAAAATTGATTCTTCAAGACTTTATATGGAGAACAAGTCAACCAACACAACCGAAAATATAAGAAATTCAATGAAAATTATTGAGGACAACAACCTTAATATCGATATTACGATTGTGACGGACGGCTTTCATCAGCTCAGAGCGAGGATAATTTGTTCGCAACTCGGCATAAAAGGAAATGTCGGAGCAGTAAGCTCCGACACAAGGCTTTTGTATGTCCCTACTTATGCTGTTCGTGAGTGGTTCGCTCTTCCGTTTCAGCTTCTGTTTCGGTAGTCACAATCTCGGTGATGTCACCGTTTGTGTCAAAATGAGGCTTTGTCCTGTGACAGTTTGCAAACTCAAGCGGATAAACCTCGTGTTCCGTAACATCAACAATAGGGGAAATCTCTTTTTTGCTGTTCCGTGAGGGCAACTCAATCGGATATTTTTCGTGCTGTCCCTCGTTATGATTAACATCGTAAAAACTCATAATAAAAACCACCTTTCTGTGAGGTGGTTTTATTTTTTGCAGAATTTTAAATTATATGCAGAGAAAACCTAATTGGTATCGTGCTTCAACTCAAGAATGTAGTCGGTTGAAACTTTGTACAATTTTGCAAGCGAAATAAGCACCTCGGTCGGCACGTCACGGTTTCCGTTTTCATACCTAAAGTACTGCGGCTGTTTCATGCCGAGATATTCTGCAACATCATTCTGTGTCATATCGTGATCCTCACGCAACTCCCTTATCCTTTTATAATAAGGCATTTTATCACCCTTTTTATTTATTTATTTATACTGACAGAATAACATTCTTTGCAATGAAATTTTCGTATGATAACTAAACGGTTATAACGGTGGCAAAATTTAGTGTTGCTATTGCGTTTGTGATGCATAAATTAGTGTGATGTGAACCTTATTGTATGTATAGAAGATATTAATGTAATAAAAAAACATTGTTGTTATTCGTTATTTGTTAAATTGTTATCTTCATACAATTCTCATATTTGTTTATAATAAAACAATTTATCATCTTTTTGTTTATTTGCTATTGACAGAACAGTAGTCTTTGTGATAGAATACTTTATAAGATAACCGAACGGTTATAAACGACAAAGAGAAGTAAAAGTATATTCTTGTTTTCTCGTTCGATGTTTATATAATGTTGATTATCAAATTCAATTTCGGTGTATTATTGGTTGAAAATGCACTGTTCTAAGGAGAGATTTTGGTATGGCAAAAAAACTTATTAGTATTGCGACATTGTTTGTTCTTATGGCAGTAAGCGTATTCAGCGCTTTTGCGGTTGAGGATGAAACAAAAAATGCTCTTGTTTACGGTGATGTGAACATTGACGGCGCTATTACCGTAATCGATGCTACCGATATTCAGAAGTACATTGTCGGTCTTGAAGAACTTACAGCAGACAGTAAGTCAGTTGCAGATGTTGACAGTGACGGTGCTATTTCTGTTATGGATGCGACTTCAATTCAAAAGTATATTGTAGGTCTTGACGATTGCGGAAAAGTCGGTCAGCAATTTGTTACTGAATGATTTTAAATCATAATCACAGTAATAATAATTAAGTCCCGAGGTATTGTGTGTACTTCGGGACTTTATTATGCTTTGAATTTGTATTATTAATATGGCTTAACCCCCATAAGGCATGACAATTGGATATAAATAAAAATCAGTCGGGAAGACATTGTTTTGCATTATGCAAACTGTCTTCCCGACATCCATTTTACATTTTCAATTTTTAAATTTCAATTTGTAAACTTCCGCTCGGGAAGTATAAGTTTCGCATTAACAAAACTATCTACACGAACAGGGTGCAGCGACACGCTGCTTACATGCTTTCGGGACAAGAGATGTTGAACATTGTAAGAACATTTTTGATAACGGCTCTTACGCAGTTGCAAAGTGCAAGTCTTGCCTGCATAAGACCTTCTTCTTCGCCCTTAACACGGCAAGCGTTGTAGAATTTGTGGAAAAGTGTTGCAAGCTGTGTTACATAGCGTGTAACCTTGGTCGGATCATAATCCTTTGCCGCACTGATGATTTCGTTGGTGTATGACGCAAGATGATTGATGAGTTCCTTTTCTTCGGGAGCTGTGAGGAGTGCAAGCTCTGCGTCTGTACATTCTCTCGGAGAAATGCCCTCTTTTGCAAGTGACTTGAAGATACTGCAAATTCTTGCGTGTGCGTATTGAACATAATAAACAGGGTTCTGATTGTCCTGACTTACTGCAAGGTCAAGGTCAAAGTCCATCTGTGTGTTAGCCTCTTTGGTGTTAAAGAGGAACCTTGCGCTGTCAACAGGCACTTCGTCAAGCAAATCGCCAAGCTGAATAGCCTTGCCTGTACGCTTGCTCATTCTTACAAGCTCACCGTCCTTAACAAGCTTAACAAGCTGCATAAGAACAACATTGAGCTTGTCACCGTCATAGCCGATAGCGTCCATTGCGCCTTTCATTCTCATAACATGACCGTGATGGTCTGCACCCCAAACATCAATAAGAGTTGTGAATCCACGGTCAAATTTGTTCTTGTGATATGCAATGTCGGCTGTAAAATATGTCGGGTTGCCGTTCTGACGAATGAGAACATCGTCCTTTAATTCAAGGTTGTCAATGTATTTCTGTGACTTGCCCTCTTTGAGAAGCTTCTGTGTGAGCACCTCTTTGTTCTTGTACCAAACAGCACCCTCTTTTTCATAGGTAAGTCCTTTTTTCGTGAGAAGGTCAACAACAGCCTTAACAGCACCGCTCTTGTGAAGCTCGCTTTCAAAGAACCACTTGTCATAGAAAATTTTGTATTTTTCCATATCAGCCTGCATCTTCTTGATGTTCTTAGGAAGTGCATAGTCAACAAGAGCCTTTTTGCGTTCTTCTGCGCTTACATTAACAAGGCTGTCGCCGTTTAGGTTAGCATATTCTTTTGCAAGGTCTTTGATGTCCTCACCCTGATAGCCGTCCTCGGGAAACTCTATCTCATCGCCCTTGAAAATCTGAAGATATCTTGCTTCAAGTGAACAGCCGAACTTTTCAATCTGATTGCCGGCGTCGTTTACATAAAATTCACGCCATGCGTTGTAGCCTGCTTTGTCAAGAACAGCGGCAAGACAGTCACCGAGAGCGCCGCCTCTTGCGTTGCCCATGTGCATAGGACCTGTCGGGTTGGCTGATACAAACTCAACCATAACCTTTTCATCTCTGCCGTATTCACTTCTGCCGTATGCTTCGGGATTGGCAAGGATTTCTCTGATTACAGCCGAATAAAATTCAGTGCCGAGGAAGAAGTTGATGAATCCCGGACCTGCTGTTTCAAAGCGGTCAAACATTGTACCCTCAAGGTCAAGGTTTGATGTGATAGCCTGTGCAATTTTGAAAGGCGGCATACGGAATGCCTTTGCGCCTGCCATTGCCGCATTTGTTGCAAAGTCGCCGTGGCTTCTGTCTGCGGGTGTTTCAATGATAAACGGAGCGGCTTCCGCCTGGGGAAGTTCACCGTTTGTTATTGCCTTTTCGATAGCGTTTTCAATTGCTTTTTTTAGCTGTTGTACAGCAAGTGCGTATGTATCCATATCAATCTACCTCATTTTCAAACTTTTCTTTTTCTTCAACCGTAATTTTAAACTTGTTTTCGCTCACAAGGTCATTGTTGAAATCAAGCGTGTAACTGACCTCAAGCGTTCCGCCGTTTTTGGTGAGGGAGTTGTTCATTGTTTTTGTGAAAACTCCTATCATAAGGTCGCCTGCAGGCGTCTGATACAGGCATTGATGCCGTCTGCCTTTTTCAAGCATAAGCTGTGAACGCATGGGACCTTTGCGTGTAATTGTCACCATATTGTCCTGAACTTTTATGAGATTGTCGTAAAAGCTCTGCGGTGCATCCTCGTCATATTCTTTGTAGCCTATGTAACAATGGTCTTTTTTCATCAGAAAATTTCCCTCTGTGAGAACCTCAATTCTGTCGCTTTCATCGTCAAGAATCTGTTCGCCCAGAATGGAAATCATATATTTGCATTTTTTCTTTTCCTTATCTGTCATATCTTCCCTCGTTAATACTGTTCAATGTCAATTTGTGTAACAGTATGCTCCATATTTCTGCCGAGAAACAGTCCTGCAACGCTTTTAAATCCGTCGGGAGTGTCGCTTACATAAAATTCGGGAGTCTGATGCACACCGTCTGTGTTGAGCAGATTGTTTTCTCTGAGAATTTTTGAGCAATAGATTGCAGTTTCATATCCCGAATCAACAAGCGTAACTCCGTCACCCATAAAGTCAGCAATTGCATCACGCAAAAGCGGATAGTGAGTGCAACCGAGAATGAGGGTGTCAACGCCTGTTTCCTTGAGTTCGGAAAGATATCTTCTGATGACAAGCCGTACAATCTGATCGTCACGACAGATGAAACCGTTTTCAACAAGCGGAACAAAAAGCGGACACGCCTGCTCATAAACCTTGTATTTCGGATTAAGCTTTTCAAGACGGAGCTTGTAGCTGTGGCTCGAAATAGTTGCGGCAGTGCCGATAATTCCGATTTTACCGTTCTTTGTTTTTCGGTCGGCAATGAATGCGGTCGGGTTTACAACACCCGTGTACGGAACGGAAAGCTTTTCTTCAAGCATATCGCCTGCAACCGAACTTACCGTACCGCAGGCTGCAACAACTGTTTTGACATTGTGTTTCAACAGAAAATTTGCGTCCTGAAGGGCATACTTTGAAATTGTTTCACGGCTTCTGTTGCCGTAGGGTACTCTTCCCGTATCTCCAAAGTATATTATTTTCTCGTTTGGCAGCACATGCAAAAACTCTTTTACAGCGCTGAGTCCGCCTAATCCGGAGTCAAAAACTCCGATAGCATCTTGACAAGACATAATAAAACCTTCTTTTACATTAATATACAGCTTAAATAATAACACAATAATGTGCGTCTTGCAAGTCAAAACCTTTGACAAATCTGTTATTTGATTGTATAATGAATTCTGACAGACTAATCCGAGAGGAAGATTAAGTTGGAATTTAAAAAAGCTTTTGATTATATCGTCGGCAAGGTTGAAGAAGAACTTGTAAAACAGAATTATACAAAACAGAAGGTTGTTGCCGAAAACGACAACGAGCTTGTTTCGCTTTTTACAAGTGCGTCACTTGCATATTCGGTAGTATATTATAAGGATAAGGAACAGATGGTGCTCCGTTCCTGCACAATGACCGATGAAGGTCCCGACAACGAATGGAAAACACTTGCAACATGGCTTTACGATGAAACAGTCGGCACACAGAAGGACGCCGACAGTATCGCAAATGACTTTATCGAAGGCGTTTCGGGTACACTTGCAATCAAAAGGGCAAAGCAGGTTAAGCAGAAAAAGAAAAAGGATGACGACGGAACCGCCGATCCGAAGTTTCTTGCAAAGCGTTTTGTAACATATTTCCCTGAGCTTCGTGAGGAAATTAAAAACGAGGAAGATTGTTACTTTCCGTTCAGAGGCGCAACATTCGCAAAAGAGCATATTGCTCCGAAGATTCCCATGTATATTAAGCGTGCAAATAAGAATGAAATCGAGAAGTTTGCAAATGTGTTCAATGTTCAGTACAACAACGGTGATGTTGACACAAGGGCAATCATCACAATCGTTTTGCTCAATTCACTTGATGACGCTGAGTATAATGCACTTTATGAGAATTTCAACGACGAACTCAAGGTTGCCGCTTTAAATGCAAGAGCTTTTAAGGGCAAGACAGTAAAGCCTGAAAAAGTTAAGAAAGTTAAGGCAAAGGCAAACACTCTTACAAATAACTGATTTAATTGAAATTCACCGTAAAATCCCGTCTTGACGGGCGGGTTTTACGGAATATCGCAGAAAACACAGAATTTCTGCGGATAAATTGCAAAAAAGGCTTGACTAAAGCCTTTATATATGGTAGAATAACCTTACCTCTGAAAGGGGCTTATTTTTTTGTGCCCTATTGAGGGAGGCTAAAATATTCCGAAAAAACCGGGAGGTGCCGTTATGAGAGTAAAAATCACATTGGCCTGCACAGAGTGCAAACAGCGTAATTACAACACAATGAAGAACAAGAAGAACAGTCCTGACAGACTTGAAATGAACAAGTACTGCCGTTTCTGTAAAAAACACACTCTTCACAAGGAAACAAAATAACGGAGGTACATCATGGCTGAGAAAAAGTCTGAAAATGCAAAAGCAGCTGCTAAAAAGACTGCTAAAAAGCCTAATGTTTTCAAAAGGCTCGCAAAGTACCTCGGCTCCTGTAAGAGTGAAATCAAAAAGATCACATGGCCCACAGCGAAGCAGACAACAAAGAACTTTGGTATTGTCATTGCTATGGTAGCCATTGTAGGCGTATTCATCTTTGCCCTTGATCAGGGTTTGTACGCTCTCGTTGGTCTTTTTATGAACACAACCGCCTGATTCGTATCTGACATTGCTTGAATCACGAAAGGAAGAAAGTTGTTATGGCAGAATCAGAAGCAAGATGGTATGTTGTTCATACCTATTCGGGTTATGAAAATAAGGTTGCAACAGATCTTATGACCACAGCCGAAAACAGAAATCTTCAGGATATGATTATTGATGTCAAAGTTCCTGTTGAAATCGTAACCGAAACAGTCGGCGATAAGACCAAAGAGGTTGAAAACAAACTGTTTCCGGGCTATGTTTTCGTTAAGATGGTCTATACAGACGAAACCTGGTATGTTGTGCGCAACATCAGAGGCTGTACAGGATTTGTGGGACCCGGATCAAAGCCCGTACCACTTACAGATGCGGAAGTTTACAGAATGGGTGTTGAAACACGAAGCGTTAAGCTTAACTATTCTGTCGGCGATTCAGTTCGCATTATAGACGGTCCGCTTGAGGATTTTGTCGGTGTTGTTGAAGAAATTGATGCTGACAAAGATTATGTCCGTGTAGTTGTTTCTATGTTCGGACGAGAAACTCCGGTTGAACTTGAGCTTGCTCAGGCTGAACCGATAGAAGATTAATCAAATAATAATCAGCCGATTGGCTTTTTATTGGGAGTGTAACGCTCCCTGTGGGAGGGACCCTACACAGTGGCGTCCCGCAATTTACCACGAATTTTGGAGGTGCAAACACAATGGCTCAGAAGGTTGTAGGCTTAATTAAGCTGCAGATTCCCGCCGGAAAGGCTACTCCGGCACCACCTGTTGGTCCGGCTCTCGGTCAGCACGGTGTAAACATTGTTGCGTTCACAAAGGATTTTAATGAGCGTACAAAGAATGATATCGGTCTTATCATTCCGGTAGTAATTACTGTATATGCAGACCGTTCATTCACTTTCATTACAAAGACTCCGCCTGCTGCGGTTCTTCTTAAGAAGGCTTGCGGTATCGACAGCGGTTCAGGCGTACCTAATAAGACAAAGGTAGCTCAGATCACTCGTGAGCAGATCACAAAGATTGCAGAGCAGAAGATGCCTGACCTCAATGCAGGTTCACTTGATGCTGCTATCAGCATGATTTCCGGTACAGCAAGAAGCATGGGTATTACAGTAGTTGACTAATTATTTCCGGGTGGGAGGATAATTCCGATTGACCACCTAACAATGGAGGAAGACTGATGAAACACGGTAAGAAATATGTTGACGCTGCTAAGCTCGTTGACAGAACTAAATTATATGATACAAACGAGGCACTTGACACAGTTATCAAGACTGCAGTTGCTAAGTTTGACGAAACAGTTGAGCTTCATGTAAAGCTCGGCGTTGACAGCCGTCATGCTGACCAGCAGGTTAGAGGTGCGGTTGTTCTTCCTAACGGTACAGGTAAAAAGGTTAGAGTTCTTGCAATTTGTAAGGGCGCTAACGAAGAGCTTGCCAAGGAAGCCGGTGCTGACTTTGTCGGTGCTGAGGATATGACACAGAAGATTCAGCAGGAGAACTGGATGGATTTTGATGTTCTTATTACAACTCCCGATTGCATGGGTCTTGTAGGTCGTCTTGGTAGAATCCTCGGTCCCCGCGGTCTTATGCCAAACCCAAAGGCAGGTACTGTAACTCCTGACATTGCCAAGGCTGTTAAAGAAGCTAAGGCAGGTAAGATTGAGTACCGTCTTGACAAAACAAACATCATTCACTGCCCAATCGGTAAGGCAAGCTTTGGCGCTGAGAAGCTCGGTGAAAACCTTGACACTCTCATGGGTGCTATCGTAAAGGCTAAGCCTGCTGCAGCTAAGGGTCAGTACATCCGCTCAGTTGCCATTACTTCAACAATGGGTCCGAGCGTTCGCATCAACCCTGCTAAGTTTGGTGCTTAATTTCAGTTATTTACACAATAGTGTGAATATATAAAATTCGCTGTTCTAAAGACAGCAGGTGCGTAAGCGTAAAGGTTTTTCCTGCCTGCCGAGGAAGATGCAAATTACATTGTTTTGTGTTTTTGCAGCCGTCCGAGGTAAAACGGACGGCTGTTTTTTATGAACTGCGTTACAAATATTTTGGAGGTGAATTTATCTTGCCAAGTCAAAGTGTTTTAGAGCAGAAGAAAGCAATTGTTGCAGAGCTTTCAGAAAGACTCAAAAGCTCAATCACAGGTGTGGTTGTCAGCTACGAAGGTATTAACACAGAGGACGATACTAAGCTCAGAAAAGAGCTTCGTGAGAACGATGTTAAGTACACTGTAGTAAAGAACACACTTCTTTCCCGTGCTTGCGAGGAAGCAGGTCTTGATGACATTAAGCCTGTTCTCGAGGGTACAACAGCTATTGCTACAAGCGACAGCGAGTACGCTGCTGCTGCAAGAATCCTTTGCAACTATGCTAAGGATCATGACAACTTTAAGGTTAAGTCAGCTTATCTTGACGGTGCCGTAATTGATATGGACACAATCGTTGCCCTTTCAAAGCTCCCAACAAGAGAAGTCCTTCTTGCAAATGTTCTTGGTGCATTCCAGGCACCTATCGCATCCTTTGCACGTGCCGTACAGGCTATCGTTGACAAGGGCGGCGTTGAAGCTTGTGCTGCTGAGGCAGCAGAAGAGGCTCCTGCTGAGGCAGAAGCTCCTGCAGCAGAATAATCGGCTGCAATTAATTAAAATTTTACTAATTATCATATTGGAGGTAAATTACAATGGCATCAGAGAAAATTACTGCTATTATTGAAGAATTAAAAGGCCTCACAGTTCTTGAGCTTTCAGAGCTCGTTCACGCTGTAGAGGATGAGTTTGGTGTATCAGCTGCTGCTGCAGTTGCAGTTGCTGGTCCTGCTGCTGACGGTGGCGCTGCTGCTGCTGAGCAGACAGAGTTTGATGTAGTTCTTAAGGCTGCAGGCGGCAACAAGATTGCTGTTATCAAGGTTGTTCGTGAAGTAACAGGTCTTGGTCTTAAGGAAGCAAAGGCACTCGTTGACGGTGCTCCTAAGGCTCTCAAGGAAGGCGTTTCTAAGGAAGACGCTGAAGCTATTAAGACTAAGCTCGAAGAGGCTGGCGCTGAAGTAGAACTTAAGTAATTTTACTTATAGCTTGCATTTTGAGTCCGACAGATTTCTGTCGGACTTTTTTGCGTTTATTGTTAAAATTTGTCAATTTTGATTTTGTATAAATTCAATTTTTTATCTTACAATAAAAGAGTATGGACAATATAATCACAATGTCTGTTTTAACTGCTTTTGATTACTGTTTTGCTTGACGAGCCGATTCTTTTGTGATAAACTATTAACGAACATAGGGTGTTGGATATTAACGCTGACAAGGGGTATTTGTCGCAATTCCACTATCTATGTGAATTCAGAAAACATAGAAAGGTTGATACTGAAATGGCAAAGATTGATTTAACAAAGTACGGTATTACAGGTACCACTGAAATCGTTCACAATCCTTCTTATGAAGAGCTTTTCAAAGAAGAAACAAGACCCGAACTCGAGGGCTATGAAGTTGGTCAGGAAACTGAGCTTGGCGCAGTTAATGTTAAGACCGGCGTTTACACAGGTCGTTCACCTAAGGACAAGTTCATCGTTATGGACGAGAACTCAAAGGACACTGTTTGGTGGACTTCTGACGAGTACAAGAACGACAACCATCCTGCATCTGAGGAAACTTGGAAGGCAGTTAAGGAAATCGCAAAGAAAGAGCTTTCTAACAAGAAGCTTTATGTTGTAGATGCTTTCTGCGGTGCTAATAAGGACACAAGAATGGCTGTTCGTTTCATCGTTGAGGTTGCTTGGCAGGCTCACTTTGTAACAAATATGTTCATCACTCCTTCAGCTGAAGAGCTTGAAAACTTTGAGCCTGATTTCGTTGTTTACAACGCATCAAAGGCTAAGGTTGAAAACTACAAGGAGCTCGGTCTTAACTCAGAAACAGCTGTTGTATTCAACATCACAAGCCGTGAGCAGGTTATCATCAACACATGGTACGGCGGTGAGATGAAGAAGGGTATGTTCTCAATGATGAACTACTACCTCCCGCTCAAGGGCATCGCATCAATGCACTGCTCAGCTAACACAGATAAGAACGGCGAGAACACAGCTATCTTCTTCGGCCTTTCAGGTACAGGTAAGACTACACTTTCAACAGATCCTAAGAGACTCCTCATCGGTGATGACGAGCACGGCTGGGACGACAACGGCGTATTCAACTTTGAAGGCGGCTGCTATGCTAAGGTTATCAACCTTGACAAAGAGTCAGAGCCTGACATCTACAACGCTATCAGAAGAGACGCTCTTCTTGAAAATGTTACTGTTGACAAGGAAGGCAAGATTGACTTTAACGACAAGACTCTAACAGAGAACACTCGTGTATCATATCCGATTGATCACATTGACAACATTGTTCGCCCTGTTTCTTCAGCTCCTGCTGCAAAGAATGTAATCTTCCTTTCAGCTGATGCTTTCGGCGTACTTCCGCCTGTTTCAATCCTCACACCTGAGCAGACAAAGTACTACTTCCTCTCAGGCTTCACAGCTAAGCTTGCAGGTACAGAGCGTGGCATCACAGAGCCAACTCCAACATTCTCAGCTTGCTTCGGTCAGGCATTCCTCGAGCTTCATCCTACAAAGTATGCTGAAGAGCTCGTTAAGAAGATGGAAATGAGCGGTGCTAAGGCATACCTCGTAAACACAGGTTGGAACGGCTCAGGCAAGCGTATCTCTATTAAGGATACTCGTGGTATCATCGACGCTATCCTTGACGGTTCTATCACAAAGGCTCCTACAAAGACAATTCCACACTTCAACTTTGAAGTTCCTACAGAACTCCCCGGTGTTGATTCAGGCATCCTCGATCCTCGTGACACATATGCAAATGTTGCTGATTGGGAAGAGAAGGCTAAGGATCTTGCAAGCCGTTTTGTTAAGAACTTTGCTAAGTACGAAGGCAACGAAGCTGGTAAGGCTCTCGTTGAAGCAGGTCCTAAGGCTTAATTTGCCCGACTGTGCTTAACGCATCATAATTGGTGCAACCTTTATCTAAATAAAAGATTTCACCCGAAAGGTTTTTGAAAAAATTCCTTTCGGGTGTTTTTTATTGAGATTATACTTACAAAAATGCGGACATTTCTTTTATGTTTTCTTCTTCGGTTTCTAACATTCTTTTGGCGAGGAGGCTGACATGGGGGTCATTGCCGTTATATTCTCGGATTTTGCGTGACATTTTATTCACTCCCATTGTGTTGCCTTTTATCATCATTTCGGCAATGTGCGAAGATGACGAGTCACGCTTTAAATCCCTTTGTGCGGCATAGCGTGTCATTGCTTTTGTCATATTACTCACTTTGTGTGGTTCTGCACCACGATTTTGCAACATTTTATTTGCACAATGATACAGCTTTCCGTATTTAATAAGATGTTCGCACAAAACACCGTCAACCTTGCTGTCCTTCAAACTTTTCCTCACGCTCGTAATTCCCTGACAGCCCATTTCGGCATTCTGCAAAACGCAGTTGAGCATTTCAATATCGTTAGTCATAACAAATCACCTCTGTAGATATTATTTACGGGAATTTTTGTATTTATGCAACCGTAAAAAATTAGGTTGCAACACAGCCGTTTTTATGGTTTAATATCTATTAGATAATAAAAAACAGGTGATTTTATGGCTGACGCAAAGTTACATACAATAAAACTTCCGTATCCCGACAAGGGTGACAGAAATGTTTGGGTTTATGTTCCGTCACATTCCGACGGCGAAAAACTTCCCGTTGTATATATGACAGACGGACAGAATCTTTTTGACGATAATTCAACTCCGCACGGCTCGTGGGAGGTTGTAAAAGCTGTTGAAAATGAGCAGAAAAGCGGTGTAGGCAACGCTGTAATCGTAGGTATTGACAACGGTAATGCTTGGCGTGACAGCGAGCTTACACCGAAATCAATCGGTGTGGTTCAGCACCTTGAAATGTTCTGCGAGGATTTCAAACCAGAGGGCGAAATCTTTGATAATTTTCTTATGAATACCGTCATTCCGTATGTTGAAAATAATTTCCCTGTATGCACCGACAGACAGAATGTTGCCGTCTGCGGAAGCTCATCGGGCGGACTTATGTCATTCTTTTCGGCTGTTGAACACCCGGAAAAATTCGGCTATGCAGGTGTGTTTTCTCCTGCATTTCTCTGTTACACAAGAGAGGATTGGGCGAAATATCTTTTGACAAAAATTGTTGAAAATATGCCGTACCTCTACATCTATACGGGTAACGGTGACGAGCTTGAAGAGATGATTTTTGAAAGCACCGAAATGCTCTATGAACTTTTGGAAGAAAGCTTCTACCCGTATGACAGAATGAACGAGGTCATTCTTTTTGAAAACGCACACAATGAAAAATCTTGGCGAGAAATTTTCCCCGATTTTCTTCACACATTTTTGAGCAGACTTTGATAATATGAACAGCAAAATTGATATAAAAATATGCACCATTGATATGCTGACGGACTTGCAATATCTTTGCAGAACAACTTTTTACGAAACTTTCTCCGATTCAACCGATGAGGAGGATATGCGAAAATTTCTTGCAGAAACCTATTCAGCGGAAAAGCTGTCAGCAGAACTTGCAAACTCCGAAAGTGTAACCTTTATAGCGTACAAAAACGGTACTCCTCTCGGATATCTAAAAATGAATATCGGCAATGCGCAGACTGAAAAATGCCTTGACAATGCGCTTGAAATTCAACGCATCTATATCCTGAAAAGTGCCAAAGGACAGGGCATAGGCTCAGCCTTTATGAAGATTGCGGAGAATTTTGCAAGTGAGAAAAAACTTTCAACAATATGGCTCGGTGTATGGGAACATAACGAGCCTGCAAAGAAATTCTACAAATCAAAAGGATATGAAAAATTTTCACATCACACATTTGTCATCGGTGACGATATGCAAACTGATTTCCTTTTGAAAAAGGAAATTTTATGATTTGGGGCAAAACAAAAAGGACAGCCTTTAAGACTGTCCCAAAAATGTGATTTGGTTTAAATCGAAATTATGCGATGATTTCGCCGTCAACCGTACCGCCAAGACCTGCGGCATTTGATTCGTCTGTATCAATGTGCATTGCAGGAGCGTAGTTTGCGTTTACTCTGATTACAACATCACCGAATGTGGTTACTCTGCCTGTATTTTCGCCAACCTTAACCGAAACGAGCTGTTTGTCTTTAAGACCAAACTCCTCGGCAGTTTTCGGATCAAGGTGAATGTGTCTTTTAGCGGCAATTACACCGCATTCGATTTCAACTTCGCCCTCGGGACCGACAAGCTTGCAACCGGGTGTGCCTGCAATATCGCCTGATTCTCTGACAGGAGCGGCAATGCCGAGCTTACGAGCGTCTGTAAGAGAGATTTCAACCTGATCTGCACTTCTTTCGGGACCGAGAATTGACATTTTCATTTCACTTTTCGGACCTACAACAGTTACCTTTTCAACACAGGCAAACTGTCCTGGCTGTGAAAGATTCTTTTTGTTTGTAAGAGTAGCGCCCTTGCCAAAGAGAGCCTCGAGAGTTTCTTTGGTAACATGAACATGATGCGCTGATGTTTCAACCATTACTTTCATTTTGTGTACCACCATTCAATTAGAATTCGCCGTACGGCTTCGTGTTTATTTTACTACTTTATTCTTGGAATTTCAACATTTTTGATAAATTTAAATCTTTATTTTGGGAGAGAAAATTATGTATAATACCTGGGAAGAATTAAAATCGGCTTGTGAAAACTGTCACAGGTGTGAACTCTGCGAAACTCGCACAAATGTTGTTGTGGGCGTCGGCAACGAAAATGCAGAGGTTATGTTCATCGGTGAAGGTCCTGGCGAAAACGAGGATCTTCAAGGCGAACCGTTTGTCGGCAGAGCAGGCAAACTGCTTGACAAAATGCTTGCGGCTGTTGACCTTGACAGAAACAAGAATATTTACATTGCCAATATGGTAAAGTGCCGTCCGCCGAAGAACCGTGATCCAAAGCCCGAAGAACAGGAAATGTGCATTGAGTGGCTCAGAACACAGGTGAGAATGATTAAGCCGAAAATTATTGTCTGTCTCGGCAGAATTGCGGCGGCAAGGCTTATTAAATCGGATATCAAAATCACAAAGGAACACGGTCAGTGGATTGAGAAAAACGGTGTGCTTATGATGGCAATGCTTCATCCTGCGGCAATTTTGCGTGATCCACGCAGAAAGCCCGACGCTTTTGACGATTTCTTAAAGCTCCGTGATAAAATCAACGAGGTCTGTAATCATACATATGAATAATTTTTTTGCAGCGGAGGTTTAGTGTGACCTCTGCTGTTTTTATATGTATAATTTCAAAATATTGTACATACAGATGACGAATACGGTAAGATTTCTGTTGATATTGCGGTGCTAATTTGGTATAATTAGTATGCAAAGCACAGTGATTTTTTCTGTAAGAAACATATGAAAAGGGTGATTTTATGAGCCTTGTAGAATTTAATAATGTTTACAAAAGATACAAAACGGGTGAGATTGTCATCAATGCGGTTGACGGCATTTCGTTCAAGGTTGAGGAGGGCGAGTTTGCAATTGTAGTCGGTGCGTCCGGTGCAGGCAAAACAACCGTTCTGAATATTCTCGGCGGAATGGACAGCTGTTCCGAGGGCGAAATCATTGTCGGAGGAAAGGATATAAGCAAATTTAAGGACAAACAGCTTATTGAGTACAGACGGCATGACATAGGCTTTGTGTTCCAGTTTTACAACCTTGTTCATAACCTTACGGCAAAGGAAAATGTTGAGCTTGCCGCTCAGATTTGCAACAATCCTCTTGACAGTGAAACTGCTCTTGACAGCGTGGGCTTGCTTGAAAGGGCAAACAACTTCCCCGCACAGCTTTCGGGCGGTGAACAGCAGAGAGTTTCAATCGCAAGAGCACTTGCCAAAAGACCGAAGCTTTTGCTTTGTGACGAACCGACAGGTGCGCTTGACTACAACACGGGCAGACAGATTCTGAAATTGTTGCAGGAAACCTGCCGTAAAGACAAAATGACCGTTGTTCTCATCACTCACAACGGAGCAATAACGCCTATGGCGGATCACATTATAAGAATGAAAAGCGGGAAAATTGTTGAAGATATTTACAATGAAAATCCGAAAAATGTTGAAGAAATTGAGTGGTAAAAAATGAAAAGGAGGTGTCACAATGACTAAATCCTTGATAAAAAACACATTCAGAGAAATTAAAAATACAAAAGCAAGATTCATCTCAATTATGGCGATTATCGCCCTCGGAGTGGGATTTTTTGCCGGAATAAAGGCAACGGTTCCGTCAATGTACAATCTTGCAAGAACCTACACGGACGAGCAGGAGCTTATGGATTACCGACTTGTGTCAACGGTCGGATTTGATGAGGACGACATAAAGGCGGTAAAAAATACAGACGGAGTAACCTCTGTTATGCCGTCATATTTCTGCGATGTTCAGACCGATGCCGACAGCGGCGGCAGGACTATGAGAGTCATTGCGCTTCCCGAAAAATACGGTGATAATTCCGTTCAGAACAAGCTTGTTTTGACGGAAGGCAGACTTCCCGAAAAGTCGGGTGAAATTGCAGCCGATTCAAGCTCGTTCACGGCAGAGGGTTATAAAATCGGCGACAAAATCAGATTTGCAAAACAGACGGGCGATACAGATACTTCAACCGAACTTAAAACCCTTGAATACACTGTGGTCGGTCTTGTGCAGTCACCTCTTTACATAGCATATCAGCGAGGAACTACGACGGTCGGCAACGGAAAAATCTCGGATTATTTCTACATTTGCCCCGAAGATTTCGCCTTTGAACGCTACACGGAGCTTTATGTAAAAACCGATATTTCGGATAAATTCTTGGCATACACGGACGATTATGATAATGCCATAGAGAATAAAGCCGCCGATTTTGAAAAGGTGGGAGAGAACAGGAGCAACAGCTTTACGGTTGAGGTTATCGACAAGGCTAAGAGCGACCTTGCAGATGCAAAACAGGAGTATTCGGACAATAAAGAAAAAACCGAAAAGAAGCTTGCCGATGCAAAGACGGCGATTGATGACGGCAAAAAAGAGCTGAAAACCAAGACCGATGACGCACAGAAAAAACTTGATTCGGCAAAACAGCAGATTGAGGACGGCAGGACACAGCTTGAAAACTCACGCAACGAATATAACACAAAAATTGCCGACGCACAGGCTCAGATTGCCGAAAAGGAAAGTCAGCTTAATTCTGCCGAAAAACAATATAATTCTTCAAAAGCAGAATTTGATAAAGAAATTTCAAAATCACAGGCTGAAATAGAAAATGCGGAATATCAGCTGCAGTCGGCAAAGGATACATTTCAAACCGAACAGGAACCACAGCTTTTGGCAGGAATAAGTCAGGCTGAGGATGCTGTTTCGGCTTTGCAGTATCAAATCAGTCAGACAACCGATGAAGAAACGCTTGCTGTTTTGAACGCACAGCTTGAACAGGCTCAGCAGAAGCTTGACGAACTCAACGCAACATACGATTCCGCAAAGGCTCAGCTTGAAGAAAGCGAAAGCCGACTTTCCGAAAGCAAGGCACTTTTTGAACAGAAAAAGAGTGAGGGACAGGCTCAGCTTGACTACGCATATTCACAGATTTCAAGCGGAAGGACACAGCTTGATGCCGCAAAAGCAGAACTTGCACAACAGTCGGCAGACGGTCAGGCACAGCTTGATTCGGCAGAAAGCAAGCTGAATGACGCTCAGAGCGAGTATGACAGCGGTGTTGCAAAGCTTGCCGAGGAAAAGAAAAACGGCGAGAAAAAACTCTCCGATGCACAGACAGAATACGATGACGGTGTTAAAAAAGCCGCTGAAGAATTCAAAAAGGCAGAGGATAAAATCAAAGATGCAGAGGAAGAAATTAATTCTCTTACAGAACCAAAGTGGTATGTCTTCGACAGAAGCGACAACCCGGGTTACTCAACATTTTCTTCAAATGCAGACAGACTCGGGGCTGTTGCAACGGTATTCCCCGTGTTTTTCCTGCTCGTAGCGGTGCTTGTCTGCGTAACCACAATGACAAGACTAATTGAGGAAAAGCGTACCGAAATCGGAACGCTGAAAGCACTCGGCTACAGCAACACAAGCATTGTAATGAAGTTTGTAATCTACTCGTTGCTTGCGGCTGTTATCGGAAGTGTAATCGGTATTTTAATCGGCATTTTCACCTTGCCGTTTGTAATTTATGATGCTTACAAAATTATGTACTACATCGGCGATATAACGCTGATACCAGACTATACAAGCATAATTTTCGGAATTGTTGCCGCAGTTGTCTGCACGGTTGTTGTGTCGGTTGTAGTGTGTGCAAAATCTCTGCACGAAAAGCCTGCGGCTGTTATGCGGCCGAAAGCACCAAAGGCGGGCAAGAGAATTTTGCTTGAACGCATAAAACCGTTGTGGTCACATATGAGCTTTAACTCAAAGCTGACCGCAAGAAATCTGTTCAGATACAAGGTAAGACTTTGTATGACTGTTATCGGTGTGGCAGGCTGTACGGCTCTGATTGTTGCCGCATTCGGTTTGCTCAACAGCTTTGAACCGATGACACACGATCAGTTTGAAACAATCTATAAATACGACGCCGTTGTTGTTCCGAAAGACAGCGGAAGTGCCGACAATCTTTCGTTTTTGACAGATACACTTGATAAAAACAGCAATGTCAAACACTCAATGCTTGTTTCACAGCAGGAATGCACGGTAACACACGGTAATAAGATTAAGGACAGCGACACAAATCTTGTTGTACCGCAGAATCCCGAAAAGTTTGACGAAATTGTTTCTCTGCATACAAGAAAAGGCAAAGAAGAACTCAAGCTTTCGGACAGCGGAGTAATGCTCAGTGAAAAAATGTGCAGTGAGCTTGGAATAAAAACGGGCGACAAAATCACACTGAATGTTGACGGCAAAAAGGCAGAGGTCAAGGTCAGCGGAATTTTTGAACAGTACCTTTACAATTTTGTCTATATGACGCCAACCGCCTATAAGAGTTTGTTCGGCAGTGACTGCACCTATAATATGGCTGATGTCGCACTCAAAGATACCTCGGATTCCGCCTGCGACAAATTCGGTTCACAGGTTTTATCCGATGATAAAATTGCGGCGGTAAGCTACATTGCATCAAGCTTGAACGAATTCCGAAATATGCTCAACTCTCTTGATATGGTTGTTACGGTTATGATAATCTGCGCAGCGGCACTTGCCTTTGTTGTACTCTACAACCTGACTAATATCAACATTGCCGAGCGTGTCCGTGAAATTGCAACCTTTAAGGTTCTCGGATTCTACAACCGTGAAACTTCATCTTTCATTTACAAAGAGAACATAATTTTGACTCTCCTCGGAATTTTCGTAGGTCTGTTCCTCGGAAACCTTTTGACAGGTTTCATCATTCAGACGGTTGAGGTTGACAACATTATGTTCGGAAGAGATATTTATTTCACTTCATACCTCTATGCGGCAGGGCTGACATTCCTGTTTTCAATTCTTGTAAATGCGGTTATGAGCTTTAAGATTAAAGCCGTTAATATGGTTGAAAGCCTTAAAAGCGTTGAATAACGGAATATTTTGCCGTATGCTTAAAAAATCTTTTGTAAAATATTGATTGAATACAGCAATTGTGTTATAATACAGAAGAATAGGCTAAATAAATAGGCTGACAGGCAAAATATCTGTGAAAGGATAGTTACAGTAATGATAAAAGCTAATGAATACCGCACAGTCACCTGCGGTGAGTTAAGAGAAGAAAATATCGGACAGCAGGTCAGAGTTGCGGGCTGGGTTGAAAATATCCGTGACCACGGCGGTGTAATGTTCCTCGATATCCGTGATCAGTACGGTGTGCTTCAGGTTGTTGTTCACAACGATGAACTCCTTAAAGATATCAACAAGGAATGTACAGTAACTCTCAGCGGTACTGTTGTTAAGCGTGACGAAGAAACAATCAACAAGAAGATTGCAACAGGTTTCGTTGAAGTTCACACGGAGGACATCAAGGTTCTCGGCAAGTGTAAGAATGTTCTTCCGTTTGAGGTTGCAACCTCTACAAATACCAATGAAGAAGTAAGACTTAAATATCGTTTTCTTGACCTCCGTAACCCGAAGGTTCACAATAATATTATGATTCGTTCGCAGATTATCACATTTCTGCGCAACAAGATGAACGAAATGGGCTTTATGGAGATTCAGACTCCTATCCTTTCAACTTCATCTCCGGAGGGCGCTCGTGACTACCTTATCCCGAGCAGAAAGCACAAGGGCAGATTCTATGCTCTCCCACAGGCTCCTCAGATTTTTAAACAGCTCCTTATGGTGTCAGGCTTTGACAGGTATTTCCAGATTGCACCTTGCTTCCGTGATGAGGACGCCCGTGCAGACCGTTCACCGGGTGAGTTCTATCAGCTTGATTTTGAAATGGCTTTTGCAACACAGGAAGATGTATTTGCTGTTGCTGAAGAGGTTCTTTACGAAACATTCAAGAAGTTTTCAAATAAAGAGGTTTCAAAGCCTCCGTTTGCCCGTATTCCGTATGCCGAGAGTATGCTCAAGTACGGTACAGACAAGCCTGACCTCCGCAATCCGCTCGTAATTGTTGAAATCAGCGATATGTTTGAGGAAACAGACTTTGCTCCGTTCCGCAAAAAGACAGTTCGTTCAATCAATGTTCCGAACGCCGCAGGTCAGTCAAAGAAATGGTTCAAGAAGATGGAGGAGTTCGCTCTTTCAATCGGAATGAAGGGTCTTGGCTATGTTAAGGTTAGAGATGACCTCACATTTGACGGCCCGATTGACAAGTTCCTTAAAGAGGGCGACCGTGAAGAACTTATCAGCCGTAACGGTTCAAAAGCAGGCGATGTAATCTACTTTATCGCCGATACTGCTCAGGAAGCTCCAAAGCTTGCGGGTCAGATCAGAACAGAGGTTGCAAAGCGTCTTGACCTTATCGACACAAGCCGTTTTGAAATGTGCTTTATCGTTGACTTCCCGATGTTTGAGAGAGATGAAGAAACAAATCAAATTATCTTCACACACAATCCTTTCTCAATGCCGCAGGGCGGTCTTGACAGCCTTCTTAACAAGGATCCCGAAGAGGTTCTTGCTTATCAGTACGATATCGTTTGCAACGGTGTAGAGCTTTCATCAGGCGCTGTTCGTAACCACGATATTGAAATTATGAAGAAAGCGTTCGAGCTTGCCGGCTACAGCGAGGATGACCTCAAGGCTAAGTTCTCTGCACTCTACAATGCGTTCCAGTACGGTGCTCCGCCGCACGCAGGTATGGCTCCGGGTGTTGACCGTATGATTATGCTCCTTACAGAGGAAGAAAACATCAGAGAAGTTATTGCATTCCCGATGAACTCCAATGCTCAGGATCTTCTCCTCGGTTCACCGGGTGAGGTAACAGAACAGCAGCTCCGTGAGGTTCATATTAAATTAAGATAAAAACTGCATTTGCAGTCATATATTCAAACTCAAAGGGCGAGTTATATATTATATGACTTGCCCTATTTTCTTTAAAAAGGACGGTTTTTATGGTAACAAGAGAAGATGTTGAAAACATTGCGTTGCTTTCAAAGCTTTTTGTTCCCGAAGAGGAGCTTGACGGCCTTACAAAGTCAATGCAGGAAATCATAGATTTTGCCGACACAATCAATAACGCTCCGACAGACGGCGAGGAGTTTGACGATATTAACAATCTGTCAAATGTTTTTCGTGAGGATGAGGTTGTTGAGTCCTACGATACAAAGGAGATCCTTTCAAATGCTCCCGAGCAGGCAGAGGATCACTTCCTCGTAAGAAACAGAGAGTAAGGCGGTGTAAAAATGGGTTCTATTGAAAAAATTCATGAAATGCTTGTGTCAAAAGAGTGTTCATGTACCGAGCTTACAAAAAGCTATCTTGATGAAATCGAAAAGGCTGACGGCGAGCTTAACGCATATGTTAATGTAACAGGCGAGGAGGCTCTGAAAACTGCCGAGGCTGTTGACAGAAAAATTGCCTCCGGCGAGGAAATCGGTGTGCTCGAGGGTGTTCCGATGACGCTCAAGGACAATATTTCAACAAAGGGAATTGAAACAACCTGTTGTTCAAAAATTCTCACAGGCTATAAGCCGATTTATAACGCAACCGTTTGGGAAACTCTTGCAGGCGAAAACGCAGTTATGCTCGGCAAGACGAATATGGACGAGTTCGCAATGGGCTCTTCATGCGAAACATCATACTTTGGCGGTGCAATGAATCCGTTTGATTCAAACTATGTTTCAGGCGGTTCATCAGGCGGTGTTGCAAGTGCGGTAGGCGCAAACATTGCCGCTTACGGTCTTGGCTCTGATACAGGTGGATCAATCCGTCAGCCGGCATCATTCTGCGGTATTGTAGGTCTTAAACCTACTTACGGTGCGGTTTCCCGTTACGGACTTATCGCATACGCAAGTTCACTTGACCAGATTGGACCGATTACAAAGTCTGTTGAGGACGCTGCAATTGTTTTTGACGCAATTTCAAAGAGAGATGAAAAAGATTCAACCTCAAAGGGCTTTGTCGGTGACACTTATTCAAAACTCAACAATGACATCAAGGGTATGAAAATCGGTATTGCAAAGGAATATCTTGAGGGTGTCCGTGACGATGTAAAAGAGGCTGTCTTAAAGGCTGCCGATATCTACAAGTCAATGGGCGCAGAGATTGTTTACTTTGACCTGCCCGAACTCAAATTTGCCCTTCCTGTTTACTATATCATCGCCTGTGCCGAGGCATCTTCAAACCTCGGCAGATATGACGGTATCCGTTTCGGTTACAAAACCGAGCATTACAACGGCACTCACGATATGGTCTGCCGTACCCGTTCGGAGGGATTCGGCGAAGAGGTTAAACGCAGAATCCTCCTCGGTACTTATGTGCTTTCCGCAGGTTACTATGACGCTTATTACAAAAAGGCCCAGAATCTTCGCGGCACTATCGTTAAGGCATTCAACAACGCATTTGAAAAGTGCGATGTAATCCTTGCTCCGACAGTTCCTATGACAGCATTTGAAAAGGGACACGCTGTAAGCGATCCGATTGAAACCTATCTTACGGATATCTGCACTGTACCTGTCAATATTGCAGGTCTGCCGGGTGTTTCGGTTCCGTGCGGATTCAACGCAAAGGGTATGCCGATTGGTATGCAGCTTATCGGCAAGAGCTTTGGCGAGGCTGAAATTCTTAATGCGGCGTACAAATATCAGCAGGCTGCTGCTGAAAACTTTAAGGATACAAAGTGGGGTGTTAAGCTGTGAGTTACGAATTAGTTGCGGGTTTTGAAACCCATATTGAGCTTGCCACAAAGACAAAAATCTTCTGCGGCTGTACTACAAAATTCGGTGGTGCGCCAAACAGCCATTGCTGTCCCGTGTGTATCGGTTTGCCGGGAACACTTCCAAAGCTTAACCGTGAGGTAGTTCGCTATGCAATCCGTGCAGGTCTTGCAGTTCACGGTGAAATCGCAGAGATTTCAAAAATGGACAGAAAGAACTACTGCTATCCCGACCTTTCAAAGGCTTATCAGATCAGCCAGCTTTATGCTCCGCTTATTATAGGAGGTTATGTTGAGCTTTCAAACGGCAGAAAAATCCGTTTGCACCACATTCACATTGAAGAGGATGCAGGAAAGCTCATTCATCAGCACGGCGACACATATGTTGACTATAACCGTGGCGGTGTTCCTCTTATCGAAATCGTTTCAGAGCCTGACATTCGTTCAATTGACGAGGCAAGAGAGTATGTTGAAAAGCTTCAGCAGGTTATGCGTTACATCGGAATTTCCGACTGTAAGATGCAGGAAGGCTCAATGCGTTGCGATGTAAACATTTCGGTTCGTCCAAAGGGCAGCGAAAAGCTTGGTACAAGAACCGAAATTAAAAATATGAACTCAATCAACAACATAGCAAAGGCTATGGAGTATGAGTTTGAAAGACAGGTTGACCTTATTGAAAACGGCGGAAGTGTTGTTCAGGAAACTCTCCGTTATGACGACGCAACCAACACAACATCTTCAATGAGAAGTAAAGAGGACGCTCACGATTACCGTTATTTTCGTGATCCCGACCTTGTTACTATCCATGTTCCGAAAGATGTTGTTGAAGAAATAAAGGCTGCAATGCCTGAGCTTCCTGCCGATAAGTGCAGAAGATATATTGATGAACTTGCAATTCCAGAAAAGGATGCACAGCTTCTTACAAAGTACCGCAAAATCAGCGAGTATTTTGACAAGGCTTGCGAGGGCGTTAAGTCACCAAAGACAGTTTCAAACTTCATTATCGGTCAGATATTCCGCAGAACGGAAACCGAGGCTGACAAGGAAATCTTTGATGTTGCGGTTACTCCGGAACAGCTTAACGAGCTTGTAAAACTTCTTGACAGCGGTAAAATCCGCAACAACCTTGCGAAGGCAACACTTGAAAAAATGCTTGACAGCGGCAAGGGTGCTCTTGAATTTATCAGCGAAAGCGATATGGGCGGTCTTGACGAAAACGCACTCAACGATTTGTGCAAGCAGGCTGTTGAGGGCAATCCAAAGGCTGTTGAGGACTATAAGAACGGCAAGGAAAAGGCGATTAAGTCGCTTGTCGGAAATGTTATGAAGAACAGCAGAGGTAAGGCAGATCCTGCTCTTGCAGAGTCAAAAATTAAGGAACTTATCGGCTGATAACTTAAACCTTCACGGGGGTGTGTCTTATGAAAGAGAAAATCAAAGTAACGGCAGTTGTAATGTTTCTCGGAGTTATATTTTCGGGAATTTTGGTTGCATACAAGCTGGTTAATACGATTATCCCGTCATTTGACGGCGGATCGGCATCGGTATTCGACTATCTGCTAATCGTGACCGTCACCGTTTCAATGGTGCTGAAGCTCGCAGTAGGTTCAATGGGACTGAGAGCCGTTTCAAAAAAGACATCACCGCCGGATATGCAAAAAATTTTGAAAACTTCGGGCAAACTCGCAGTAGTGCTTGTGCTTATCGGAGTGCTTAACATCATATTTAATGTTGTCAACGGACAGGTTGTTTTTGTGATTGAAGTGTTTGACATAGCAACCGATATTCTCCTCGGTTTTGTATATATACTTGCCTCTGCAAGTGTTCGTGCCGGCAGAGAATAAGTTCGGATTTTAGATTACCAAATAAAAAATTAACGGTTGGATTTACGAAAAAAGTAATCCAACCGTTTTTTGTTTTTGTAATTTTTCCTTTAGAACCGTATGGGCGGACAATATCCGCCTACACGAACCGGGTGCGAGACACTCGCATTAGTCAACCTTTGGCAAGCCGTCAAAGCCCTGCTGGAGGTCGGCATCTGTCGGAATGTAGTCGCTCATTTCGCCGTCATTATACTTCTGATAAGCAACCATATCAAAGTAGCCTGTACCTGTAAGACCGAAGAGAATTGTCTTTTCTTCGCCTGTTTCTTTGCACTTGAGAGCCTCGTCAATTGCAACTCTGATTGCGTGACTGCTTTCGGGAGCAGGAAGAATACCCTCAACTCTTGCAAACTGTTCGGCAGCCGCAAATACGCTTGTCTGCTCAACTGCTCTTGCCTCCATAAGACCGTCATGGTAAAGCTGAGAAAGTGTTGAACTCATACCGTGGAAACGAAGTCCGCCTGCGTGGTTGGCTGACGGAATAAATCCGCTGCCGAGCGTGTACATCTTTGCGAGAGGACAAATCATACCTGTGTCGCAGAAGTCATATGCAAACTTACCTCTTGTAAGGCTTGGGCATGATGCCGGCTCAACAGCGATAAACTTGTAGTCATTTTCGCCACGGAGCTTTTCACCCATAAACGGAGAAATAAGACCGCCGAGGTTTGAACCGCCGCCTGCACAGCCGATGATGATGTCAGGCTTTACATTGTACTTTTCGAGAGCGGCTTTTGCCTCAAGACCGATAACGGACTGATGAAGAAGTACCTGATTAAGCACACTTCCGAGTACATAACGGTAGCCGTCTGTATGAGTTGCAACCTCAACAGCCTCAGAAATAGCACAGCCAAGGCTTCCTGTTGTACCGGGGTGAGCCTCAAGAATCTTTCTGCCGACTTCCGTTGTTGTTGACGGTGACGGAGTAACGCTTGCACCGTAGGTTCTCATAACCTCTCTTCTGAAAGGCTTTTGCTCATATGAAACCTTTACCATAAATACCTTGCAGTCGAGGCCGAAATATGAACAAGCCATTGAAAGGGCAGTACCCCACTGACCTGCGCCTGTTTCGGTTGTAACACCTTTAAGTCCCTGCTTTTTAGCGTAGTAAGCCTGAGCAATTGCACTGTTGAGCTTGTGGCTTCCGCTTGTGTTGTTGCCCTCGAATTTGTAGTAAATCTTTGCGGGAGTGTCAAGAGCCTTTTCAAGAAAATATGCTCTTATAAGCGGAGATGGACGGTACATTTTATAGAAGTTCTGAATTTCTTCCGGAATGTCAATGTATGCGTCTGTATCGTCAAGCTCCTGGTCAATAAGCTCATCACAGAACACGGGAGCAAGGTCTGCGTGTGTCATAGGCTTGAGTGTTGCAGGGTTTAAAAGCGGTGCAGGCTTGTTTTTCATATCTGCACGAACATTGTACCATTTTGTCGGGATTTCGCTTTCGTCAAGGTATATTTTGTATGGGATTTTGTTTTCAGCCACTAAAATGACCTCCTTGGAATAATATTTCTCTGTAAACAGAATGTAATCTCACTTTGAAAATTTGCAGGAATTATTTTACATCCTGCACACTTCTGTAATATTGTACCACAAATAAAAGGCTTTGTCACGCAAATTTGTAAAAATTTATTTCAGCATACAAAACCTATATTTTTATTTACACTCTTTTTACAATTGACAAACAGCGTATTTTACAAAACAGTCATAGACTGATGTTGTACGAAAGAGGTACACAAATGATATGAATTTAAGGAGAAAATTCAAATGAAATCTATGACTAAAAAAATTACGGCAACAGCATTATTCGGTGTTCTTGCAGTTTCTGCATTTGCAGGCTGCGGCGGTGCAAATTCTTCATCAAACGGTTCATCCGACGCAGGTTCGGATGCCGCAAAGTTTGACGCATCAAAAACAATCTCTGTTGTAACAAGAGAAGAGGGTTCAGGCACAAGAGATGCTTTCACAGAGCTTACAGGCGTTCTTGTTAAGGACGGCGACAACAAGACAGACAACACAACTACTTCGGCTGTAACAATCAACAGCACAGAGGCTGTTATCACAAATGTTAAGGATAACGAGGCGGCAATCGGTTACATTTCACTCGGTTCACTCAACGATACGGTAAAGGCTCTTAAAATCGGCGGTGTTGAGGCAACAGCCGATAATGTAAAATCAGGTGACTATGCAGTAAGCCGTCCGTTCAACATTGCTTACAAGGGCGAACTCAGCGATGTTGCTCAGGATTTTGTTGATTACATAATGAGCTCAGACGGTCAGAAGATTGTTTCGGACAACGGTTATGTAACAGTTTCGGAAAATGCCGCATACAGCGGTAAGAAGCCGTCAGGCAAAATCAGCGTAGCAGGTTCATCTTCGGTATCACCTGTAATGGAAAAGCTTGCCGAGGCTTATCAGAAGGTAAACACAAACGCTAAGGTTGAAATCCAGACATCTGACTCATCGGCAGGTATGCAGTCAGCTATGGGCGGCACATGTGATATCGGTATGGCGTCCCGTGACCTTAAAGATGAGGAAAAGAGCGCACTCAAGGTTGAAACAATCGCAAAAGACGGTATCGCAGTAATCGTAAACAATGCAAACACATGTGATGACCTCACACTTGATCAGGTAAAATCAATTTACACAGGTGAAACAACTGTTTGGAGTGACATAATTAAATGAGATTAAACAGATTTCGTGAAAAGGCAATGCAGGGAGTTTTCTTCCTCACAGCTGTAACAAGTATAGCGGCGGTTGTCATAATCTGTATATTCTTATTCTGTAACGGTGTTCCTGCAATGGCAGAAATAGGCTTCTTTGATTTCGTAGGCGGTCAGAAATGGGCGCCTACGAATGTGCCTGCATCATATGGAATTTTTGATATGATTATCGCAAGCATATATGTTACTGCGGGAGCAATCATAATCGGCGTCCCGATAGGAATTCTCACAGCAGTATTTCTTGCAAGATTTTGTCCTGCACCGCTTTACAAGGTGCTTAAACCGGCAACAGAGCTTTTGGCAGGCATTCCGTCAATTGTTTACGGCTTCTTCGGACTTACGGTAGTTGTACCGTTCATCCGTGATAACTTCGGCGGTGACGGTTCAAGCTGGCTTGCGGCGTCAATCGTACTCGGAGTTATGATTCTTCCGACAATCATCGGTGTGTCGGAGTCGGCAATCAAGGCAGTTCCCGAAAGCTACTACGAAGGTGCTCTGGCACTTGGAGCAACAAAGGAAAGAAGTGTGTTCAAAACAATTCTTCCGGCATCAAAATCAGGCGTTCTTGCAGGAGTTGTTCTCGGCATAGGCAGAGCGTTGGGCGAAACAATGGCAGTTGTACTCATTGCAGGCAATAAGGTTCAGATTCCGCACAGCGTTACGGACGGACTTCGCACCCTGACCGCAAACATTGTTCTTGAAATGGGTTATTCAACAGGCTTGCACCGTCAGGCACTTATTGCAACGGGTGTTGTTCTGTTCGTATTTGTTCTGCTCATCACACTTTCAATGCAGGCTATAAAGAGTAGGAGTGAAAAGCGTGGCTAACAGCGATAACATAAAAAACGATGCCGCTTTGGTTGATGTGTCACAGATTAAGGCAATCAACAAAGTATCGTTTAAACAGAGAATGAAAGCCTACAAAAGAAAGCCCCTTTCACTTGTACTGCTCATTCTTGTAGGTCTTGCGGCGGCACTTTCAGCGGCGGCTCTCATATTTATCATTGCCTATGTTCTTGTGCGAGGTGTTCCGAACCTTACCCCCGAGCTGTTCTCACTTGAGTACAACAGCGACAATGTATCGTGTATGCCGTCAATTATCAACACAATTGTTCTTACGCTTGTAACCCTTATAATTTCGGTACCGTTCGGTGTGGGAGCGGCAATCTATCTTGCCGAGTATGCAAAGCGTGGCAACAAGCTTGTTAAGGTAATCAGAACAATGGCAGAAACCCTTGCCGGTATTCCGTCAATTGTTTACGGTCTTTTCGGTATGCTTTTCTTTGTGTATGCCCTTAACTGGGGTTATTCACTTCTTGCCGGTGCATTTACGCTTGCAATTATGGTACTTCCCACAATTATGCGTACAACCGAGGAGGCACTTCTCACAGTTCCCGATTCATACCGTGAGGGCAGTTACGGACTCGGTTCGGGCAAACTCAGAACAATTATGAGAATTATTCTTCCGAGTGCGATGCCCGGTATTCTTGCCGGAATCATTCTTGCTGTCGGCAGAATAGTTGGCGAAACAGCCGCACTTATTTATACTTACGGTTCGGCAACAGGCTATGCGGCAGGCCCTCTCAATTCGGGACGATCACTTGCCGTTCATATGTATGTACTTACCAACGAAGGACTTCATACAGATCAGGCATGGGGTACCGCAGTTGTACTTCTTGTACTTGTTTTTGCAATCAATACACTCTCGGCATTTGTTGCAAAGAAACTCGGAAACAACAAGAAGTAACAGGAAAGGATAATTATTTTACAATGGATAAATTTACCATAGAAAACATGAATCTTTACTACGGAAAATTTCATGCGTTAAAGGATGTAAATATCCGTATGAAGAAAAACAGAATCACAGCCTTCATCGGTCCGTCAGGCTGCGGTAAGTCAACTCTTTTAAAGTCGCTCAACCGAATGAACGACCTTGTTGAGGGTTGTAAGATAACAGGCGACATTCGCCTTGACAACGAGGATATTTACGGAGATATGGATGTAAATATCCTCCGCAAAAGGGTTGGTATGGTGTTCCAGAAAGCCAATCCGTTCCCGATGAGCATTTACGATAACATCGCTTTCGGTCCTCGCACACACGGAATCAAAAGCAAGAAAGAACTTGACCGGATTGTTGAAGAATCTTTGCGTGACGCCGCAATCTGGGATGAGCTTAAAGACAGACTCAAAAAGAGCGCTCTCGGTCTTTCGGGCGGTCAGCAACAAAGACTTTGTATTGCAAGAGCACTTGCCGTAAAACCCGAAGTTCTGCTTATGGATGAGGCAACCTCTGCACTTGATCCTATTTCAACGGGTAAAATTGAGGAGCTTTGCCTTAAACTGAAAAACGATTATACAATCGTTATGGTAACACATAATATGCAGCAGGCTTTGCGTATTTCAGATGAAACAGCGTTCTTTTTACTCGGTGAAATGGTTGAATGTAATTCAACCGACGCAATTTTCTCAAATCCGCAGGATAAGCGTACCGAAGAATACATTACGGGAAGGTTTGGCTAATGAGAGAATATTTTGATAAAGAGCTTACACAGCTTAACGACAGCCTTATTGAAATGGGCGGTCTTGTTGAACAGGCAATCAAAAATACAATGAAGATGATTGTTGACGGTGAAGATTTGCTTGATATCGCAAGAGAACACGAAAATCGTATTAACGAGGCGGAAAAATCCATCCAAAGCAGATGTTTGCACCTTCTTCTTCATCAGGCACCGGTTGCACACGACCTCAGATATGTTTCCGCCGCACTCAAAATGATTACTGACCTTGAGAGAATCGGCGATCAGGCAGTTGATATTGCTGAAATGTCTGTTTACATCAAGGACAAAAAGCAGGTGTTCAATCTTACTCACATTTTGGAAATGGCAGACAATGCCTCAAAAATGGTAACGGAGGCTATTGACGCTTTTGTTAAGAGCGATATTGAGGTTGCCAAAAAGGTAGCCCGTCAGGATGATATCGTTGACGAACTTTTTAACCGTTCAAAGAATGAAACGGTTGAACTCATTCATAAGAACAAGGAACTCGGCTCAGAGGCTCTCGATATCGTTATGATTGCAAAGTATCTTGAAAGAATTGCAGACCATGCGGTTAATGTTGCAGAGTGGGTTGCTTTTTCAATTACAGGCAGCTGCGATTTGTCCGACTGATATATTTTGCTTAACAAACGGGAGCATAGCTGTATGCTCCTGATTTTGTTTTATTAAACTTTACATTTTTGCAAAAAAAGTCTATAATTATGGCGGATGTTTCGATTTTAATTTAAGTGCAGATGCCCCTTTGCGGTGCATTTAAATACACATTTGTTGAGGGAGAGTATTAGATGTTAATTTACATTGTTGAAGATGATACCGATATCAGAGAGCTTGAATCTTATGCCATGAAAAGCAGCGGATATGAGGTTCAGAGCTTTGGTGAAAGCAAGAGCTTTTTTAAGGCTTGTACAGCCGAAATTCCTCAGCTTGTAATTCTTGATGTTATGTTACCCGATTTTGACGGACTTTCCGTGCTTGAAAAAATGCGCAGGGACGCCGTGACAAAAAATGTTCCCGTTATCCTTGTTACTGCAAAGGGAAGTGAAATGGATAAGGTCAAAGGCCTTGACATGGGTGCCGATGACTATATTACAAAACCGTTTTCAGTCCTTGAGCTTATTTCAAGAGTCCGTGCAATCCTCCGCAGATGTTCTGTTGATGACAGACAGGATGTAATAAAGCTCGGTCAGATTGTTTTTGACGATTCCAAGCACATTGTAACAAGCTGCGGTGAGGAATGTAACCTCACCTTCAAAGAATACGAACTTTTAAAGTATCTTCTCAAAAATAAAGGTATGGCGCTTACCCGTGAAAATATCATTCTCAATGTGTGGGGATATGATTTTGAGGGCGAGAGCAGAACGGTTGATATGCACATTACAACCCTCAGGCAAAAACTCGGTAGCTGCGGAAACCTTATCAAAACCGTGAGAAATGTCGGATATAAGGCGGGGGAATAAAGTGAAACTGAGTAAAAAGCTTTTAAAAAACTTTTCGGTTATCGCTGTGGTGTCCATTCTTCTGACGGCTGTTTTTTCAACAGCCGCTTTCTGGTTTGTGTTTTCCGATGAACAGGAGACAGAGGTTCGGCAATATACCGATAAAATCATCAGCGTTTATAATTCCGACAGCGAAATCGACCTTTCAAAATATTACGGAATAGGCGATTTTCGTGTTACTCTCATAAAAAGTGACGGTTCGGTTGTATCCGACAGCGTTGACACAGATGTTAATTCTATGCCGAATCACAGCGACCGCCCCGAATTTGAACAGGCAATCAAGGACGGCAACGGTTCAAGCCACAGAATGTCGGAAACTTTGAATAAAATAACATACTACTATGCAGGAAAAACCGCAGACGGTTCTGTAATCCGTGTTGCAAAGACAATTGACAGTATTTACGGAATTTTTCTTTTTGTTATTCCGTCAATTCTTATAATTATGATAGGTGTATTTGTTGTATGTACAATTCTGGCAAAGCGTTCCACAAAGAAAATCATTGAACCAATTAAGGAAATGGCGGACAACGGCAACGGCTCGCCGTATGATGAGCTTTTGCCGCTCTCACAGAAAATTGCAAGCCAGCAAAGACAAATCAAGCGTCAGATGCGCAGACTGCAGTTTGAAAAGGATAAAATTTCAACGCTTATCGAAAATATGGCGGAGGGCTTTATTCTTATTGATGTTGACAAAAAGGTGCTTATGAGCAATTATTCGGCGTCAAAGCTTCTCGGTGCCGATGATGACGGTGTTACCGATAAGACTTTGATTGCGTTTTCACGCAACGAGGTTCTTAACGATTGCGTTGACAAGGCTCTTTCGGGCGAAAGTAAAAACGGCGACACAACCGTAAAAGGAAGAGCATTGCAGATTATCACCAATCCTGTTTATTCAAACGGCGAAAAAAACGGTGCAATCTGTCTTATTATTGATGTTTCGGCTAAGAAAAAGGCTGAAAAAATGCGCCGTGAATTTACGGCAAATGTAACGCATGAGCTGAAAACTCCGTTGACTTCAATTTCGGGCTATGCGGAGATCATTGCAAGCGGTCTTGTAAAGCCCGACGATATCCCGAATTTTGCAAATAAAATTCACAAGGAATCGGGCAGACTTCTCTCTCTTATAAGCGATATCATGGAGCTTTCACAGCTTGACGAAAAATTCAGCGATGAAGAATTTGCCCCTGTTGACCTTGCAGGGGTTGCAGCCGAGGTTGCCGAGGATCTCCGTTCAAATGCCGAAAAGCACGGAATTACAATCACTGTTGATACAAAAACTGCCGTCATAAACGGAAACCGTAATCAGATTTACGAACTTATCTACAATCTTTGTGACAATGCAATCCGTTACAATCGTGAAAACGGTTCGGTAAAAATCATAACAGGCGATGATAATGAACATCCGTTTGTTAAAGTTGCCGACACGGGAATCGGTATTCCCGAAAAGCACCACAAGCGTGTGTTTGAACGCTTTTACCGTGTTGACAAGAGCCGTTCAAAGGAAACAGGCGGCACGGGTCTTGGACTTGCAATTGTCAAGCACATTACCGAAAGACACGGCGGAGAGATTTCTCTTGAAAGCAGTGAACAGGGAACAACATTTACCGCAAGGTTCTGATGTAAATATTTTTACAATCCTTTGCAGAGAAAATAAATTACAAGCGGTGCTGTGCATACTATATTGTGCAGTGCCGCTTTTTTATTGCTCAAACAATACAATTTCACGAATCTCACATAAAAAATGCCGTGTTTCGACAAATTTCAAAGATAATTACCAAGCTTTCAGACTTTACAAATTCTTTACAATTCATTGACAATCCTATGACTTTAGTTTAATATTATTGATGATAAAGGAGAGTATGTATTTATGGATTTGTTTATGGTTTTACAACTGCTCTGCGGTCTGGCGCTCTTTTTGTTCGGTATGAATTCAATGGGCGACGGTCTTGAGAGTCTTTCCGGCGGTAAGCTTGAAAAAACTTTGGAAAAAATGACTAACAGCACCATGAAAGGATTCATTCTCGGTATGGCTGTTACTGCGGTGATTCAGTCCTCTTCGGCAACAACCGTTATGGTTGTCGGCTTTGTAAACTCGGGAATTATGAAGCTCCGTCAGGCAATCGGTATTATTATGGGTGCCAATGTCGGCACAACAATCACTTCTTGGATTCTCAGCCTTTCGGGTATTGAGGGCGACAGTTTGGTTATGCAGCTTTTAAAGCCTTCGTCTTTCTCTGCCGTGTTTGCCTTTGTAGGAATTATTCTTCTTATGTTCTGTAATTCGGAAAAGAAGAAGCATCTCGGCACAATTTTCCTCGGATTCGGTATTCTTATGGTTGGTATGGATCAGATGAGTGCGGCTGTTGAACCGCTTTCGGATGATCCGACATTCACAGGCTTCCTCACACTCTTTAACAACCCTGTATTCGGTATTCTTGCCGGCGCATTGCTGACCGCAATTATACAAAGCTCAAGCGCCTCTGTCGGTATTTTGCAGGCATTGTCCAAAACAGGCACAATCAGCTATTCAATGGCAATCCCGATTGTTATGGGACAGAATATAGGCACTTGCGTAACCGCACTTATTTCCTGTATCGGTGCAAAGAAAAACGCAAAGCGTGCCGCATTTGTACATCTTTACTTCAATATTATCGGCACACTCGTAATTTGTGCATTGTTTTACGGTTCTAACCTCTTTATCAACTACGGTTTTCTTGACGATATCGTAGGTCCCGAGAACATTGCGGTTGTCCACACATCATTCAATTTGCTTGCAACTGCAATTCTTCTTCCGTTCAACAAGTATCTTGAAAAGCTTGCCTGCCTTACAATCAAGGACAAGGACGAGGATTCGGATGTTCCGTTCCTCGATGAGCGTTTTCTCAACACTCCCTCTGTTGCAACAGAGCGTGCAAAGTCACTTGCTGAAAAAATGGCTCGTCTTTCTGAGGGTACGCTCCTCGGCGCACTTGAACTTGTTGACCATTATGACGAAAAGGTTGCGGAAACAATTCATGAAAACGAAGATATGATTGATTCCTACGAGGATGTTATTTCAACCTATCTTGTAAAGCTCAGTTCCAAACAGCCTTCGGCTGACGACAATAAAACTATTCAGCTCATTCTTCACACAATCGGTGATTTTGAGCGTATCAGCGATCATGCGGTAAGCATTGTAAAGGTTGCTCAGGAAATTCACGAAAAGAATATTTCGTTCTCAAAAGAGGCGAAAGCAGGTCTTGCCGTTATGATTGACGCACTTCGTGAAATTATCAACAACGCTACTGTTGCTTTTGTTGATAATGATCTTGCACTTGCCTCAAAGGTTGAACCGCTTGAACAGGTTATCGACCGTCTGCGTGACAAGCTTAAAGACGCCCATGTTAAGCGTCTTACTAACGGTACCTGTACAATCGAACTCGGCTTTGTATTCTCTGACCTTATCACAAATATTGAGAGAGTTTCCGACCATTGCTCAAACATTGCAATCGGTGTTATTGAAATCAATCGCAACGGCTACGATGCACACGAATATCTTCACGAACTCAAAAATTCCGATGATATTCAGTACAACGCAGATTACAAGGCTTACAAGCAGAAGTACACACTTCCAAAGGAAGCTCTGTCTGTAAGAGAGGTTTCCGTAGGCGTTCCCGTAAACTAAGCAAATCTTTTTATAAAATTTAGGGTTGCAGAAAAACGAAAGGTTTTTCTGCAACCCATTTTTTTGCGTGTGAAAGATTTACCTGCGGATTTTTATGCGGTCAGCTTTCGATTTCATTAAATACGAAAAAATCCGAGAAGAATTGCAAAGTAGTGAAACACACTTCCCGCAACCGTGAATAAGTGCCATATTGAGTGAAAATATTTTACCTTTTTAATTGCGTAAAATATAATCCCCACCGTGTAGAATACTCCGCCTATGATGAGGAAGATTCCCGAAATTGACGGCATATGTTCCATAAGCGGTTTTATTGCAAAGATTATTACCCAACCCATTCCTATGTAGCAGAATATTGACGGAATCCTTGCTTTTTCAAGGTTGATTGAGTTCATAACTATTCCGAAAATTGCCGATGCCCACACAATTCCGAACAGAATCCAACCGGTCACACCATTGAGGTAGTAAAGAGTAATCGGTGTGTATGTTCCTGCAATCAGCAGAAAAATTGTGTTGTGATCCATTATTCGGAAAAATGCTTTTACCTTTTCATTTGTGAAAGAATGATACAGAGTTGACATTGTGTAGAGTATGATGAGCGATGCACCGTAAATGCAAGAGCTGACAACACCCCACGCATTTGTGTGGATTGCCGCCGTAACGATAAGCACAACCGTTCCCGCAATCGACAGCCCTGCACCGATTCCGTGTGACACAGAGTTGAAAATTTCTTCCCCGAGTGTATATTTTCTTTTGAACTTTGCCAAGATGAACCTCCAAAAAATAATCTGTACTAATATTATAAATCATTCCTACGCATATTCAAGATGATTCGTAATGCAAAATATTCCAACGGACTTTATATTTCGTCAAAAATGGTTTCTGTTATCCAAATTTCGCAGATTTATTGGTTTGTAATTCAAACTTGTTGAATTTTTATAACATATTGACACAAGAATATTTTGTGTAGTATAATTTGCGTAATTTATTTGGCTATAGGAGGAGCGCTTATGCTCAGAATAGAACATTTAACTAAAAAATACGGTGACAAAAAGGCTGTTGACGATTTGTCACTTCATATTCAAAAAGGCGAGATTTACGGCTTTATCGGACACAACGGTGCAGGAAAGACAACAACAATCAAATCCTGCTGTGGAATTCTCAACTTTGACGAGGGCGAAATCTATGTTGACGGTGTGTCGGTAAAAGAAAAACCTCTCGAATGTAAGCGCAAAATTGCTTACATTCCCGACAATCCCGATTTGTATGAGTTTATGACAGGTATTAAGTACCTCAATTTTATTGCCGATATTTTCGGAATCAGCCAGTCTGACCGTCAGGCAAGAATCAATAAATATGCTGAAATGTTTGAAATTAAAAATGCACTTGCTCAGACAATTGACAGCTATTCTCACGGTATGAAACAAAAACTTGCAATTGTTTCCGCACTCATACATAACCCCAAGCTTATCATTATGGATGAACCTTTTGTAGGTCTTGACCCAAAATCATCCCACCTTCTCAAAACTTTGATGAGAGAGATGTGCGATAACGGCGGTGCAATTTTCTTCTCAACCCATGTGCTTGAAGTTGCCGAAAAGCTTTGCGACAAGGTTGCTATCATCAAAAGCGGCAAACTTATCAAGTCGGGTACAATGGATGAGGTCAAGGGCGATGATTCGCTTGAAGATGTATTCCTTGAACTGGAGGAGAAAGATGCTTAAAACCTTAATTAAACTCCAATTTCAAAAGGCACTTGCACGGTACACCGCAAATTCGTCAAACAAGAAAAAGAACGGCAAAAAAAGTTCGTTTAACTCACCGGCTGTTTATCTTGCTCTTCTCGCTTTTGTCGGTGTTGTATTTGCATTTATGTTCTACAATATGTTCAGCATGATGGCACCTATGCTTGCAACATCGGGATTCAGTTGGTTGTATTTTCTCTATGTTATGGGTGCGTCGTTTGTAATCAGCACAATAGGCTGTATTTTCCTTTCGCTCTCACAGCTTTATGAGGCAAAGGATAATGAACTTTTGCTTTCAATGCCTATTCCGCCTCGCAGTATTCTCTTTTGCAGAATGTTGCCACTGTATGCACAAAATCTTCTCTTTTGTGCACTTGTCCAGGTCCCTGCTTTTGCGGCCTATGCAACAAATGTGTCTGTTTCGGCTTCGCTTGTAGTAAGTCAGATTGTGATTCTGCTTTTAGTTCCGCTTTTAAGCCTGAGCGTTTCGTGCATTCTCGGCTGGCTGATTGCATTTGTAACATCAAGGACAAGACATAAAAATGTTGTGACAATCGTATTTTCACTTGTTTTCTTTGCACTGTATTTTTACCTTTATTATCAGGCAGAGGACCTTGTAAAAACACTCGCTGCAAATTCAATTGGCATCGGTGCAAATATAATGGACAGTGCATATCCGCTTTATCTCACAGGACTTGGCGCATCGGGCGACTTGTTGCCGCTTTTTGGTGTTGCTGTAGTAATTATTGCATTCTTTGCAATTGTTTATGCGGTGCTTTCTCACAGCTTCATAAAGCTTGCAACAGCGAAAAAGGGTGCGAAGAAAGCCGTGTATAAGGAGAAAACCCTGAAAGTAAGTTCTGCATCAAAGGCGCTTTTACGCAAAGAAAGAATGATGTTCACAGGCAACGCGACCTATATGCTTAACAGCGGACTCAGTGCGTTAATTATGGTAGGCGGAACAATTTATGCGGTGTTCCAGCTTAATACGCTGAAGCAATTTCCAAGTACATTGATTGAAATGATTTCAGTATATCTTCCACTTGTGATTGCCTTTGTGATTTCATTGGGACCGATTTCTGCGGCATCAATTTCAATGGAAGCTAAAAACCTTTGGCTTATGCAGTCGCTTCCTGTATCACCGTTGCAGGTGCTTACGCAAAAGCTGAAACTTCACTTTATTATAAACGGTGTTGTTTCACTTGTACCCTCGGTTGTTCTCTCAATAATGCTCGGAATGAAACCGGTTAATGTTATTATCACAATTCTTATTCCGATAATTTTCTCGTTGTTCTCGGGACTTCTCGGACTTATGTTTGACCTGAAAAAGCCAAAGCTTGATTGGAACACAACCGCTGAAGCAGTAAAACAGAGTGCAAGCGTTATGCTTTCGTTATTGCTTTCAGTTCTTGCCGTATGCGTACCTGCTATTGCGTATCCGATTCTTCTCAGCTTTGAAATTGAAATTTCGACTGAAATTTTCCTCGCCTGCACAGCATTTTATTTTATCCTCATCAGCCTTCCAATTTGGTTTTGGATTAAGAATAAAGGCACAAAGGTTTTTGCAAATCTTTAAAACAGAATATCCAAATTAAGAATAAACCTCCGAAAATTTGCAGATAATATTTGCAGAATGTTTCGGAGGTAATTTTTATGAGTAATAATATGGACTTGGGTTATGAGATGTTTTGCTATCAGTGTGAGCAGACTGCGAACGGAAAGGGTTGCACACGGCTCGGTGTTTGCGGAAAAACTCCCGAAATTGCAAATCTTCAGGATTTACTTATCTTTCAGCTGAAGGGCATAAGCTGTTACGGCAAGGTGCTTATTGAAAAAGGTCAGCACATTGACAAGGACATTGTTCGCTTTGTGGAAAACTGCCTTTTTACAACGCTGACGAATGTAAACTTTGATGCCGATGTGCATGTGTCGCTTTTGCGTGAATCTCAGCAAATCAAGGAAAAACTTCGTGAAGTTGTGGGCGAAATCAAAAATCATACTCTGCACGCAACCTACAATCTTCCCGAAACAAAGTCGGAAATGCTCAAAGACGCACCGCTTGCGGGAATTATGTACGAAAAGTCGCTTGACCCCGACATCCGCTCTTTAAGACAGACAATTGTTTACGGTCTCAAAGGCATAAGCGCCTACGGTCATCAGGCTCGTGAACTCGGCTATTTCAGCGATCAGGTTGACGATTTTTACATCACTGCACTTGAGGCGACAACGGATGATTCGCTCACGGTTGAGGAGCTTATCAGAATGACGATGAGAACGGGTGAAAATGCTCTTGAAGTTATGAAAAAACTTGATGAAGCAAACACTGAAACCTACGGCAATCCGTCACCGCACAAGGTTGATGTTCACATCAAAAAAGGTCCGTTTATTATTGTGTCGGGTCACGATTTGAAAGACCTTGAAATGCTCCTTGAACAGTCAAAGGGCAAGGGCATAAATGTTTATACCCACGGCGAAATGCTACCGTGTCACGGCTATGACAGTTTAAAAAAATATCCGCATCTTATCGGCAATTTCGGCGGTGCATGGCAAGATCAGCAAAAGCAGTTTGACAATATCCCCGGTTGTATTCTTATGACGACAAACTGCCTTATGCGGCCGAGAGATTCGTACAAAGACAGAATTTACAGTACAAATGTTGTCGGCTGGGAGGGTGTTAAGCACATCGGCAAAAAGGAAAACGGCGACAAAGATTTCAGCGAAATTATTCAGCAGGCAATTGAACTCGGAGGTTTTAAGGAAGATGTTGAACCGCACGAAATTCTTGTGGGATTCGGTCATCACGCTACGCTTTCATATGCCGATAAAATTGTCGAGGCCGTCAAAAGCGGAAAAGTCAGACACTTTTTCCTTATTGGTGGTTGTGACGGTGCAAGACCGGGCAGAAATTACTACACGGAGTTTGCCGAAAATGTGCCGAAAGACTGCATAATTATGACGCTCGCTTGCGGAAAATACCGCTTTAACAAGCTCGAATTCGGTGACATCGACGGCTTGCCGAGATTACTCGACATCGGTCAGTGCAACGATGTTTACTCCGCAATCTGTATTGCCGTAGCACTTGCCGATGCGTTTGATACAGATGTAAACGGCTTGCCGTTGTCGCTGATTGTTTCGTGGTATGAGCAAAAGGCGGTTGCCGATTTGCTGGCACTTTTAAGCCTCGGAATAAAGAATATCTACCTCGGACCGACACTCCCTGCATTTTTAAGCCCGAATGTGTTGCAGTATTTGTCAGAAACATTCGGCTTGCGTCCAATCAGCAACGCAGAAGATGACCTGAAAACCTGCCTTAAACAGAATGTTTGATGATATACTGTAGCGGCGAACCTTGTTCGCCACTACAAATTGTTTCCAACAATTGACCGTAAAAAATGGCTAACGGTTTGTCATACAACAAAAAACGGAGCAGACTGAATTGTGTCTGCTCCGTTTTTTGAAAGAGATATTTATGAAAATACTACTGAGTTACTTTTTCTTCCGGTTTTTTATTATCCATTTCCGATTCAAGTTCTTCTTCAATTTGTTTTATTTCATCGTCACGCCGTTTGCCCTTTGTAAAGTAGGAGAACGGGGCAGAAATCAGGATTGCTCCGTAGTATGTAATGAATCTCCACATAAGGATTGCCGGCTTGATTTTGCTTATTGCACCGATTTTGAAGAACGAACCGAAGTACATTGTGAATGCAAGCTCTGCACCGCCCGATGCACCGGGGAGGGGGATAAGGTTTGCCGTGAACAGCACGAATGACTGAATGCAGATTGAATCGTAAAATGACAGTGTCGGCTGACCTGCCGCTCTTGCAATCGGAGCCATTCCAAATGAAACATAGATGAGGTAGGGGATTGAAAGAATTAAAATTACCTGAATGAATACAAGTGCATAAATTACAACAAGCCGTTTTACGCTTGAAAAAAGCTGTTTGTTTGTGTCGTGAAACATATCAACTTCTTTGTGAAGTCTTTCAACCTTTTTTTCGGGATTTTTAATGAACTTGAACTTTTTCATAATCTTATAAATAAGATTGATGAGCTTGTTTGTAACCTTGTGGCTGAATGAAACAAGCAGGAACAAAGCCGTCATTGCAAGTTGAACGGTAAATCCGAAAATAATGAAAAGTGTTGACCAGATGTTTGTAAAAGCATCGCTGAAATAGTTGAACCTTGTGATAACAGCAATAACGCTGACAGCGGTCATTACTATCTGATACACAATGAACTTTTGCGTCATACAAGCCGAACCGAAGCCTACGCTTATGTTCTTTTTTGACATAAGGTAAAGCTGCATAGGTTGTCCGCCTGTACTTGACGGTGTAATCGCACTGAAGAATACTCCGACAAATGCGACCTTCAAAGCCTCAATAAAGCTGAAATTCTCATACTTTGACCGCACATATATCAGCGTGACAACAGCGTCAACAAGGATGTTCAAATCATAAATCAGCAAAGCCGCAAGAATAATCAGCATATTGCAGCCGTCAGGCTTTTTGAGCAAGTCGATCAGACCGTCCTCCGAAACAAAGAAGTAGATGATCAGATAAATCGAGATTGCCACAACAGCGAGATTAAATATCAGCTTTCCGCTGATTCTGAATTTTTTCTTTTCCAAATAAATCTTCTCCTGTGTGTTAAAAGTTGTTATTCAATTGTAGCGGGCATCAAATGTCACATCTGTGGCATTTGGGCAGAATAATATATTCTATATCATACTTTTTTTTAATAAGAAAATCAACAACAAATTTGTAATAAATTGCCGCATGGGAAAATAAATTTATAAATCCACGCTTTTTTATTTTATCGAATGTACTTATTTTAGCATTTGTTCATTACACATAAAGAATTTAAAACTTGCACCTAAACTTTAGCTGTGATAAAATAATACGGTAATATGTGCGGAGGTGTTCTTATGGATACTATGAGTGTGAACGGAAAAGCTTTTGCCGTCATTAAGCTTCTCGGAAAAGGCAAGGGCGGTTATTCCTACCTTGTGTCAGACGGAGAACACAATTATGTTTTAAAGCAGATTCACCACGAGCCGTGTTCATACTATACCTTCGGTAACAAAATTCAAAGTGAGCTTAACGATTACGAACGGCTGAAAAATGCTGGGCTCAGACTGCCGAAGCTTATTGACTGCGATGTGGAAAACGAGAGGATTCTTAAAGATTACATTGACGGCAAAACCGCATATGAGCTTGTTTTGCAGAATGAGATGAAACCCGAATATATTGAGCAGGTTCGTGAAATGTGCAGACTGTTGAATCCAAAAGGAATTAACATAGATTATTTTCCGACAAATTTCATTTTAAACAACGGACTTTTGTGGTATATCGACTACGAATGTAACGATTATATGGAAGAGTGGAATTTAGAAAACTGGGGAATAAAGTATTGGAGCAAAACGAAGGAATTTTGTGAATACCACGAAAACAATAAATAACGGAGTGAACTTATGGACTTTTTCAGTACAAATCTTTTTAACTGGTACGGACTTGCTTTTGCAATTGCTTTGCTTGTACCCGACATCGTCTATATAAAAAGCAACAGAATAGACAGAACAATTTTTGATAACAGGGCTATGCTTTACATAGAAAGAATCGGAAAATATTGCAGTATTTTCCTTATGGGAATTAACATCGGCGTGCTTGAGGGCGGTTTTACAAAGCCGATTATGGAAACCTTTTGGATAATCTCAACCTGTGTTCTGACGGTCGTTGCACTTATTTTGTGGCTTTTATGCTTTAACAGATTTTCAAAATTATGGGCATATCTTCTTACAGCCGTAACCGCAGTAATTTTTATGATGAGCGGACTTTTGCAGGTTAAAACGCTTTTGCTCACGGCAGGCGTGGTGTACCTTATCGGGCAGCTTTATGTTACAAATAAGTATGTAAAATCAAAAATGCAATAATTGTGTAAAATATTGTAAAAAGATATTGCAATATTGTTTGTTTGGTACTATAATGACCTTTGGCTGACAAATATTTGTTTTTTGACTGGAGGTGAAAAGATGAATGTTATTATGCTTTTAAAGCATAAAGATTCTTTAAAATATATTTATGAGGACAATACCCTAAGACAGGGACTTGAAAAAATGCGTGCTCACAGCTACACCGCTATCCCTGTTATAACCCGTGACGGAAAGTATGTCGGCACGGTGAGCGAGGGTGACTTCTTGTGGCATATAATTGACAAAAAGACTTCGGGCGATATTGAAGAACAGGAAGAATTTCGTATCCGTGACATACTCCGTCCCGACTTTAATCCGGCAGTTAAAATTTCGGTAGGTATGGACGAGCTTCTTGCACGGGCAATGAATCAGAACTTTATCCCCGTAACCGATGACCTCGGTACTTTTATCGGTATCGTAACCCGTCAGGATATCATCAGATATTTTGTCAATAAATAAGATACATAAAACAAGGCGGATGCTGAAAATTGCATCCGCCGTTTTAGTTATGGCAGAAACTGAATTTTAAATATACAGAAATCTACATATCAACTTCAGATTGATGTATTACAATCAAAGTACGGTGAGGAAAATGTACAACATTCTTTTGGTTGAGGACGATAAAAATATTCGTGAAATGCTTGTCGAATATTTTTCAAAAAGAGATAAAGAAAAATTTAATATCACCCTTGCGGAAAACGGCTTAAAGGGACTTGATAAGGCATATGAGAACAGCTATGACCTTTTGCTCCTTGATGTAATGCTCCCCGAAATGGACGGTTTTACGCTTTGCAAAGAAATCCGCAGATACAGCGATGTGCCGATTATGTTCATCACGGCAAGAACAAGCGAGGCTGATATGCTAAACGGCTACGCTCTCGGCTGTGACGATTACATTGTAAAGCCGATTGCTCTGCCCGTATTTTATGAAAAGGTGAAAGCCCTCATCAAGCGTTCAAAAGGACTTGTGCGGCACAATTTGCTTACGGTGGGGAATGTTTCGCTCAATCCGAACAACGGTGTTGTTGTGTCCGACGGTGAAGAAGTAACCCTTACCGCAAAGGAATATGCTATTCTTAAAATTCTGTTAGAGAATAAAAACAGCGTTGTGTCCCGTGAAAAAATCATCACAGCCGTTTGGCACTATGACACGATGATTGATGAAAGAGTGCTTGACACGCATATCAAAAATATCCGAAAAGCATTGGGCGAAAATGCGTCTGTTTTGAAAACGGTAATACGGCGAGGGTATAAGGCGGAGGATAAAAAATGAAATCAAGATATATCAAACGGCGAAAAAAGTTTCATTACATTATAATTTCCGTAACAATAATTGTGTGTCTGCTGGGAACGGTTTTTACCTCTCTTGCAATACTGAACAGCTCCAAAGACTTGCTCGTTGCCAATGCCGAAAATGAGCTTAAAATGAAGATGATTGATGTAGAGCATAACCTTGGCATAAATTTAACAGATTCTCAAGATGATAAGGTGAATGGAGCTTATCCATACAATGACAAAGTGGGATTGCTGAACGAAAATGTTGATAAAAGCAATACATACTATCAGATTACTGATAAGAAAAATTTGACGATTTCTACGGATAATGTTCTTACGGTGTATTATATATCGCAAAACAGAAATTATATAAGTTTTGATGTGATTAAAAATTTGCTCAGTGATAATGAGTATAAAGAAATTTGCGGATATCTCAACACTCCGACTGATAATGACGGAAATTACTATGTCTTGATTTGCAAAAAGTTTTATGAAAGCGAAAAATACGGCTATGTCCCTTGTCAGCTTGAGGTTGTAAAGACCAACAAAGTGAATGATTGGTATGTTCAGGATGAAGTTGTTAAAACATATAGCTTTGACCTTAGCAAATATGATTATCTGACCATAGAAGAATTAGAGGCTACTCCGTTTGAAAATGACGAAATGCACCGTAATATAATAGATAAAGATTTTTTTCTTGGAAAAGACAAACCTAAATATTCTCAAAAGAATGTAGAACAAATTCTTAAAGATAACGCCTTATCTTATATTGATATTTACGAATCACCTGCTGTTGTAAATGACGGGATTTTTAAATGTTATTTGTTGAGCAGTGATTACTATTACAACAAAGAAAATCGCTTGATAAGTGATCTCGATGATAGTGACTATGTATATAAAGTTGTACAGGGGTCTTATTTGATTGTTTCTTTAAAAGAAATAGATTTACTCAATGATTGCCTATGGAAGTTTATAACGGTATTTGCTGTTGCGTTTACGATAATGGCGGTGGTGATTACGGTTGAAATTTTCTCGTGGAAAGATTTTAAAAGGCGAACCGCACAGGAGGAAACCCGTCTTGAAATGACAAATGCAATTGCGCACAATCTCAAAACCCCCTTGTTTGTCATAGGCGGTTTTGCGGAAAATCTTAAAAATGAGGAAGATACCAAAAAGAAACTTCATAACATAGAAATCATTCAGCAACAGACCGAGGAAATGGACATTCTTATTCACAGAATGCTCGATTTGTCACGATTTGATTCGCCCGCATTAAAGCTGAATTGCGAAGTTTTTGACTTTAAACCGTTTATTGAGAAAATTCTTGAAAATTATTATGTTCACACAGAACACGAAATTATTTTTATTTACAACTCAAAGGCAAAAATAAAGGCTGACCCTGCCATGCTTAAAACGGTGCTTGAAAATCTTATCGACAATGCCGAAAAATATTCCGATTACGGTTCGGATATCACAATTAATGTTTCGGATGATGTATTGTCAATCAGCAATCAATGCTCGTCATTTGACAGGGAAAATCTCTCAAAATTGTGGCAGCCTTATTTCAGAGCCGCAAAGGGAGATAATAAGAGTGGCAGCGGAATAGGACTTTCAATAGTAAAATCCGCCCTTGAAATGCATGGATTCAAATATAAAGCCGAATTTGAAAACGGGATTATAACATTTAAGTTCAGATTTACTTCACTCGATTGAGTTTTTCTGCCTAAAAAATCGGAACAGCCGTAAACCCAATCACGGCTGTTCCGATTTTTATTATTTTGTTATGTATAAAATTCTATTTTTGTTTATAATACATCAGGCAATGGCAATATCCCTCAAATTCAGGATCGGCAATTTTTGCCCTGAAATCCTCACACATACACAGTGTTGCAGGGCTTCTGATTAACATATACGGACAATAACCGCCCGTGCGTATAAGCTGTTTGCGAACTTCTTTTACAATTTCTTTGTCTGGATTAAGCAGAATTTTCAATTTAATCACCATATTTGCTGGGTAGATTTTATGCCGATTTTCGGGTATTCGGTAATCTTTTAATTCTACCTACAATTATATCAGCAATGACAGAATTTTACAATAGAAAATTTGCAATAAATACAAATTTATTTTGAACAATTATAATTAAATCTCAAATGCAATAATATACTATATAAAAAATTCATAAAAAACAGCAAGTGAAGAATTTTTGCGACAATTATTTGTTGAAACAGTTGATTTTTGCAAAATAGTGTGCTACAATAGCGTTGTAATTGTATATGCTTTTATCATACAATGATTTTTAGTTTTCAGGAGGGAAAATTTATGAAAAGAGTATTATCTCTTGCAATCGTTTTGATGCTTGCATTTTCCTGCGTGTTCACAGCGTTTGCACAGACAGACGACACAGCGACACCCGATGAGGCAAAAAAGGTAACAGAGCTTAAAATTACAAAGCTCCCCGACAAGCTTACATACACATCAGAGGATGTGATTGAACCGGATATTGATTTATCAAAAATTGCAGACGAAAATGCAATAGAAGAAAGCCTAATCAAGTATTTCAGTCAGTTCAATCTTGAACTCAAACTTGACCTCACAGGTATTGAAGTTGAGGCGGTTTACAGTGACGGTACAACCGAAAAGGTTGATGCTAAGGACTGCAAAGCTGAGCTTGCTGATCCGTTTAATTACGGCGAAGTAATTAAGGCATTGATTGAATCTGAGAAAAATATGCCTGATTTTACAGAAGATATGACCGAGGATGAGTTTTATGAACTCCTTGAAAAAGCTCTTAAAGTTTTAGTTGATATGATTTACAGAGAGTATACTGTAAATGTATCATATCAGGATGCACAGACAAGCTATAAGATTACATTAGAAAATAGTGACGATCCGTTTAATCCCGATTTACCCGATGACAATGACCGTTACGAAGTGGTTTCTGTAAAAGCACCCGAAAAGGTGAACTATACAAAGGCTGATATCGTAGATTTAGCTGATTACGATTATGATGATGAGCCGATTTACGGCTTTACTCCTGACTACAAGGGTATGGAAGTTGTTGTTAAGGATATCGTAACAGGCAAAACTTACACAATCAAATTTGACGGTACAGAAGATATCTATGTTGATGATGTATGTGTTGACTTCCCGGATGATAAGGATCAGAAGTTTAAAGTTGGTTGCCAAATTGATGTAAATGAACTCCTTGGCCTTGACGAGGATGAAGAATATATGACAGATGTTGATTTTTCGTTTGTAGTAAAATACAATGTATCAAAGTCTGCCGTAACTTCTTCAACAAAAGATACTGCAACAAAGGATACAGTAACAAAATCTGCAACAGGCGGCAACGGTGCAGTTCAGACAGGCAACCCGATGACTGCTGTTTCGGTTGCACTTGTAATGCTCGTTGCAAGCGGTGCAATGTTCGTTTGCTACAGAAGAAAGATTGAAAAGTAATGAGGCGGAAAATGAAGAAGATAATTGCGGTATTAGTATCGGCTTTGCTGATGCTTTCGTGTACGATAACTGCATTTGCAGAAACTGCTGACACAGCTACACCGGATGAACCTGTGTCAATGCGTTATGAAGTTATATCTGTAAAAAATTCTCCGAAAGTATATACGGAAAATGATGTAACGCCTGTTGATTATCCTATTTATGATTACGATGATGATTATCTTTTTGAGGGTAATTATGAGTTAAAAGTTAATTTAGAGGGCGTTGAGGTTACATTCAAAGACAATTGTACAGGAAAAATTTATACAAAAGTTTTTGATGGAACAGAGCCTTGCCAAATTAAGCAGATTTATCTTATTAATCCTGCTGAAAGCAATCAGGTGTTTTTAACTTATGTTTCAACCAATCCCGAATACTGGATGGATATTGAACATTTCGATAATGTAAACAACGGTTTGTTCTTTTCAATTTCTGTAAATTACAAAACATCAGACAGCAGTCTTGATGACAACGGCACATCAGGCGGAAATTCGGCAGATAAGGTTTCAACAAACGATGTTGCAACTAAAGATACCGCAACAAAGGATACTGCAAATAAGACAACAGACAACGGCACTGTTCAGACAGGCAACCCGATGACTGCTGTTTCGGTTGCACTTGTAATGCTCGTTGCAAGCGGTGCAATGTTCGTTTGCTACAGAAGAAAGATTGAAAAGTAAATCAAATAATTGACACTCATTTTTCTTAATATTCAGACAACTGCCCCCGAATCTTTCAAAGGTTCGGGGGCAGTTATGTTCTGTAAAAAACGAAACGGCAACGGAAAAATTTATCCCGTTGCCGTTTAATACTTTAATGATTTCTATACTTAATCTTCACCGATAAGCTTTACGGTTGTTGCGGTGTGGTGAACCGCATCAAGATACTTTCCGAAAACATCGGCTGTTTTGATTTTTAAACTTGAGGTGTTTACACACGGATGACAGCCGACATATTCGCCCTTGAGAACATCCTCGTCAACAAGAAGTCTTACTCGGTTGTCCTTGTCATTCATAAGCCCCATAACGCTCACCGCACCCGGCTTGATGTCGAGAAATTCGAGCATAAAATCGGGAGTCGCAAACGAAAGTCTTGCACTTCCGATTTGCTTTGACAGTTCCTTTGTTTTAAAAGGTTTGTCACCCGGCATCATAAGAAGATAAAAGTCGGTTTTCTGCCTGTTGCAAAGGAACAGATTTTTGCAAATAAGCACATCAAGCACTGCGTCAATCTCGTTGCAAGCCTCCATTGTGTCAGCATGTCCGTGGTCGGTTCGCTGATATTCAATTCCAAGGCTGTCGAGAAGGTCATATACTCTGATTTCACGGTCTTCTCTGCCTGTTAAGTCGATTGGTCGCCCGTTGTAAAGTTCCATTTAAAATCCTGCTTTCTTTGGGTATTACCTATCATTATTGATTGTAAACATAGCTGTCCGTATCTTCATCATAATCGTAATCGTAGTAATCGTCATATGATGTTTTTTCGGATGCGTAATAACTGTCGTTTGATTTTACATACAGCTTTTTGTCAATCATACCAAGCTCCTGCAAAACTTCAATTGTATTTGTAAAGCTCTTCGGAATAACATATGCCGTTTCGGTGAATATACCTGAACTGTTTGCCATAAATTGAGCAGGATAATAGGAAGATATACCGTAACGGGTGTCTGTACCTGTCGTAATTCCGATTACGCATACTGCGTCAGGAACAAGCTCTTTGAGATAGCTGTAATTTGAGTAGTCGGGATATGCTGAATTCGAGCTGACATCTTTGTATTTTACAACCTTTTTAAATTCATCGTCACTGCAATTATCAATATCCTTTAGAAAAGCGGTTTTGATTCGTTCGTATGCCTCTTTGGACGATATTGCTGAATCTTCACTGCCGTCTGTTGTTGCTGAAGCAAGGTAATTAACGATGAAATCAGGATGTGTTTTCTCGGTTTCTTTGCTGTTAAATCCGAAAATCGTAAAATCGCTTACATCATGGAAATCTGCCTTTGCAATCGGACTGTAACTTTTTATATAACCCTTTGAATCGGTAATTTCCGAGGTTTCATCATCGTATTCCGAAACATAACTTGTTTCGTAAAAAGCATTTATTTCATTGTATGCCCTTGTTACAATGTGACCGTTTTTAAGGCGGTACGCATAACCGCAGTACGGACTTGAAAGATTCTTGCTGAATGCTTTCAGAAAATTGTCCGTGAACATTGAAACCCAAGTGTTTTTGAATTTGTTTTGTACGGAATAATTACGCTTGTCAACAAGCTTGTAATGTGATTCCGTGATGAATGTGATTGTGTCCTCATCGGTAATATCATCAGCCATTTTTCTCAGACTGTTATTTGTAATTTCTCCTGAGTCCTGAAAATTTGAGCCTTCCTTGAAAAATCCTGCACTCTTCACATCTTGAACCTTAGGTACATACTCATTGTAGCCGAATGCATCAAAACAGCAGAGTGCAACGCCTACACAGCTGAAAACAATCAATGCACCGAGCGGAATCGAAGTTTTAACAAGCTTTGAAAAGCCTCTGTACAAAATAAGATGAACGATTATGTAAACGGGAACGCTTGCAAGAATAAATCCGAAAACAAAACCCGCATATCCGCCCAGAACATTTACCGAGCCGAAAAGCACACCGAGGAACATGCCTGCAAGGAATGAAACAAGCACCTTGATTATGTAGCACGGAAGGTGGAATGCAAATGCCGACTGTGCTCTTTCCGCTTTTCTCTTTTTTGCAAGAAAAGCACCGAGGACAATACAAGCAACCGAGAAAATCAGCCAGTAAATAATGTTGATTCCGTCATATGCGGCAAGCGGATTGAGCGCGTTCATGATAATGCTGTCTTTGAAAATGCCCACATAAAAGCCGTCAAAACAACCCACAACAATGCCTTTGATGAAGATTGCGGAAAGCGGATAAGCTACGCAAACCGCAATGAACATAAGCACGGAGTTGAGCATTGTTCCGCAACAAATTGCAATAAGACCGAAAAACGAGATTGATGCAAGTGTTCCGAGGCATATTTTGAGGAACATCGAACTAAGCTCGCTTATTACGGAATTTCCCGTGCAGACCGTGATAATTGAAATCACTCCGAGGAAAAATAATGTCGGGATAATTGACATGAGGTATGCCGATGCTGTTTTTGTGACAAACAGCGTTGACCTGCCAATCGGCAGAGAACCGTACAAATCAGCCTTGCGTTTATTGTGCAGATACGAATAAATTCGCACCGTGTAGATGATTGTAAATATTATTGAAATAAGATAAATGAGGTTTGCCGATGAATACTGGAAAATCTCGATTGTGCCTGTGCCTGAGTTTGTAACTCCCAGAAAGTTAAGGCTTAACAACGCACCTGTAAAGGTCATATCATCGCCAAGCACAACGCATATTGTGTAGCAGATTACAACCGTTACAGCCGAGATAAGTCCGAATACCACAAGCAACGGAGTACAGGCTCTCAGGTCACTGCGGAAGAATGAAAATGCCTGTTTCATTCTGCTTTTAAATGATGTTTTCTGCGTCATAACCTGCTGCCCCCATTTCACTTATAAAAATTTCCTCCAATGTCATCGGAACGGCTGAAATGTAAAGAGGTTTATGCTCCTCAAGCTTTGGCATAAACTCATCTTCCGTTCCTCTGATTGTAAGGTTGAATATATTTCCGTTTCTCCACAAATTGATAACATTGATTTCTTCAAAGAACGAATTGTCGGGAACTTCCGTGAACGCAACCTGAACCTTGCGGAGTCCAAGCTTGATTTCGTCAATTTCACGCTCAAGAAGCAACTTGCCCTTGTGGATAAGGCAGATTCTGTCGCACAATTCTTCAAGCTCACGCAGATTGTGTGACGCAATGACAACGGTCATATCGTTTGCGGAAACATTGTCAATGAGAATTTTCTTTACAAGACGGCGGACAACCGGATCGAGTCCGTCAAAAATTTCATCAAGCAAAAGATATCTCGGACAGGTTGAAATCGCCAATATCAAAGCCGCCTGTCTTTGCATACCTTTTGACATATCAATTATTTTTGCATCAGGGTCAATAGGAAACACGGAGCAAAATTGTCTGAAAGCGTTCTCGTTCCAATTCGGGTAAAGACTGCGGTAAAGATATGCCGTGTTTTCGAGTGTTGCACTGTTTGAAAAATACGGAAAATCGGGAATAAAAAAACATTCGCCCTTAACAGACGGATTGTTATAAATGTTCTGACCGTTAATTTTAACTTCACCGCTGTCAGCATCAAACACACCTGACAAAATTCTCAGAAGTGTTGATTTTCCGCCGCCGTTGCTTCCGACAATGCCGAGCACGGAGCCTCGGTTTATGTCGAGCGTAAAATCATCAACGGCAGTTACCTTACCGAACCTTTTTGTTATGTGATTAACCTCAATCATTCTTACCGCCTCCTTCGTATATGGCGTCAATAATGTCAATAAGCTGTTGGCGGGGAACGCTGTACAGTTCTGCATTTTTGGTGGCTTCTCTGAATGCTTTCAGAGCCATATCTCTGTATGCCGTGTCTTTTGTCAGCTTGTCGGTCATAAATGTTCCTCTGCCGACAGTTGAGTAAATGTAGCCGTCAATTTCAAGCGTGCGGTATGCCTTTGCAACGGTATTCGGGTTTACTCCTATTTCTTTTGCAACCGTTCGTACAGGCGGCAGTCTGTCACCCGATTTGAACACACCCGCCGATGCAAGTCTGATTACATTGTTGCAAATCTGCTCGTAAATCGGCACACGGCTTGTGAAATCAATTGTAAACATAGCCGTCCTCCTTTTAATGATTTATATGCGAATTTGTATAACATGGCTAATTCTACACTTAAATTGTACCATTTGATTGTACCATTGTCAATGTACAATTTTAAAGTTTAGAAAACTTTTTAAAAAAATTACTCAAAGTATAAAAGCGATAAAACCGTCAATAACTATTGTAAAGACAAAACCGATTAAAATTCAGATTCGGGGGTAATTCTTTGCAATACGGAAAAGTTGAAATCTGCGGAGTAAACACATCACAGCTTAAACTGCTTAAAGAAAGCGAAAAACGGGAACTGCTTAATATAATCAAAAACGGTTCGCCTGCCGAAAAGAAAAAGGCAAGAGACAAGATGATTAACGGAAATTTGCGGCTTGTGCTGTCCGTAATTCAAAGATTTACAAACAGGGGCGAAAATCCCGACGATTTGTTTCAGGTGGGTGTAATCGGGCTTATCAAGGCGATTGACAATTTTAATCCGACGCTTGATGTAAGATTCAGCACCTATGGAGTGCCTATGATAATTGGTGAAATCAGACGGTTTCTGCGTGACAACAACTCAGTCAGGGTTTCACGCTCAATGAGGGACACGGCTTACCGTGCAATGCAGATAAAAGAACAGCTCACAAATAAAAACAACCGTGAGCCGACTGTTGAAGAAATTGCCAAAATTATGGAGATGCCAAAGGAACAGGTGGTGCTTGCGCTTGAGGCAATTGTCGAGCCGGTGTCGCTTTATGAACCCGTGTTTTCGGACGGAAACGATACTATATATGTAATGGATCAGATAGGCGATAAGAATGACGATTCAACATGGCTTGAAGAAATTGCCGTAAAAGAGGCAATTACAAATCTTTCTGACAGGGAAAAGCGGATTCTTTCAATGAGGTTTTTTCGTGGCAAAACTCAGATGGAGGTTGCGGCTGAAATAGGAATTTCACAGGCACAGGTCAGCCGTATTGAAAAAGGCGCTCTCGATACGATAAAGAAAAACATTTAACCGTAAGTGCAAAACAGCTGTTCAGTCGGACGGCTGTTTTGTGTTTGCATAAATTCATGTGTAAAAAATCACAGGCAAATTTCGTAAAAAAAGACGAAAAAGCAGTTTTTACTTTACTTTCATACTTTTGTGTGTTAAAATTTTAGTGTATGAAAACATATTGTTTGCAAAATTTACGGAAACAAAATTAAGGAGGAAACGGTTTTGAATTCAAAGCTGAAAAATGATTCTACCGACTATTTATTCAAGGCAATTCTTTCTCTTGAAAACGAGGAAGATTGCTATCGCTTTTTTGAAGATTTATGCACAAGTGCAGAGCTTAAAGCCATGTCACAGCGTCTTGTTGTTGCAAAAATGCTTACCGAAAAAAAAGTATATACCGAAATTGTTAAGGAAACAGGTGCGTCAACCGCAACTATCAGCCGAGTGAAAAGAGCGTTGTTTGACAACGATACATACGGCTACACGCTTGTGCTTGACCGAATTAAAAACGGAGAAAAAGAGTAATGCCGAGCTATTTGTCATTTGCCCGATTTTATGACGGACTTATGCAGGACGCCTGCTATGAAAAACGCTGTGACTATATTTTAAAGCTTGCCGAAAGTTTCGGTCATGATATGGGCATAACGCTTGACCTTGCCTGCGGAACGGGAACTCTTACCCGACTTTTGAAAAAGCGGGGCGTGGATGTTTTCGGAATTGATTACAGTATGGAAATGCTCAGCGAGGCAATGCAAAGTGCCTCCGAAGAAGGGCTTGATATCCTGTTTTTAAGGCAGAAGATGCAGAGTATTGACTTGTATGGTACAATAAATACCTGTGTGTGTACTCTCGACAGCATAAATCATCTTACAAAAATTGAAGATGTTGCAAAGACATTTGACCGTGTGGGACTTTTTATGGACGATGACGGTCTGTTTATTTTTGATGTCAACACGGTGTACAAGCATAAAAATGTTCTTGCGGATAATACCTTTGTGTATGAAAACGACAGCGTTTTCTGCGTATGGCAAAACACTCCCGAAGATGATAACAAGGTAAAAATCGACCTTGATTTCTTTGAGGAAGAAAACGGTGTGTATTATCGTTCGTCCGAAAGCTTTTCGGAAAGAGCCTATACAGATGATGAAATCAGAAAAATGCTCACGGATGCAGGTTTTGAAGTAGAGGCTGTTTACGGCGACCTTACCCTTGAAAGCCCGAAAGCGGATGAACAGAGGGCAATTTATGTTGCAAGAATGAAAAAATCACGCAACAAAGAGTTTAATGAATCGAAAGGATAACCGATATGGATAAAATAATTCGTTGTATTACATCTGACGGTGCGATTATGGCGGCTTGCGTTGATGCCTCCGACATAGTTTTTACCGCAAAGAAGATTCACCATCTTTCACGCAGTGCCACAGCCGCACTCGGCAGACTTTTGTGTGCAACATCAATTATGGGCGATATGCTCAAACAGAAAGATGCGTCAGTCAACCTTCGTGTAATGGGTGACGGTGAACTTGGTCCCGTTATTGCAGTTGGCGACAGCAGCGGCAATGTAAAGGGCTATGTCGGCAATGCAGACTGCCCGACGGAATATTACGAAAACGGCAAAATCAATGTTGCAAAAGCAGTCGGCAGAACAGGTATGCTAAATGTTATGCGTGACTACGGTTCAGGCGATCCGTACATTGGTCAGGTTGAGCTTGTCAGCGGTGAAATTGCCGAGGATATTGCAAACTACTACGCAACAAGCGAACAGATTCCCACAGTTTGTGCCTTGGGTGTGCTGATTGACAAAGAGGACGGCGAGGTTTTGCTTGCAGGCGGATTGCTTATTCAGCTTCTTCCGGGTGCAGACGATACTGTTATCGACAAGCTTGAAAAGAATATTGCAGAGCTTGAACCCGTTACAACTATGCTTGCAAAGGGTATGAGTATTCTTGATATCTGCAAAACAGCCCTCAAAGGATTTGAGGTTGAAGTGCTTGATGAAAACCCTGTTAAGTATGTTTGCGGTTGTTCAAAAGAAAAGCTTGAAAATTATTTTTGTACCCTCAGCGACGATGACATCCGTTCTATGGTCAATGAACAGGGTGTTGCCGTTGCAACCTGTCACTTCTGCAATAAGAAATATGTCTTTACAAAGGATGACCTTGAAAAGCTGATTGCAGAGAAAAACAGCAAAGAATAAAGATTTTTTAAAGGCCTTGTCGCAAATGTTCGTGATGTCACTCATAAAAATGAAAAAAATTTCAAAAAAGTGTTGACATTTGGAACAAGTTGTAGTATGATAATATATGTCGCTGAGAGATATTCGAAATTCAACAGAACTTCGATAGAGCGACAAAGGCATGTGGGAGCATAGCTCAGCTGGGAGAGCATCTGCCTTACAAGCAGAGGGTCACAGGTTCGAGCCCTGTTGTTCCCACCACATTTGGCCCGGTAGTTCAGTTGGTTAGAACGCTAGCCTGTCACGCTAGAGGTCGACGGTTCGAACCCGTTCCGGGTCGCCAATTTTTGCCTCTGTAGCTCAGTCGGTAGAGCAGGGGACTGAAAATCCCCGTGTCGGTGGTTCGATTCCGCCCGGAGGCACCAATAAAATGCGGATGTAGCTCATCTGGTAGAGCGCCACCTTGCCAAGGTGGAGGTAGCGGGTTCGAGCCCCGTCATCCGCTCCATTAAATCAGTACAGTTGATGTACTGGTTTTTTTATTTTACAGATTTTTTTTGCCAAACAAGGGGCTCGAAGGCGACCGTTAAGAAAATGCTCCAGTGGAGCATTTTTAGGGAGAGCGTTGATGAGAGTTAGGGTTACGCACCGCAAGCAGTTGGCGAGGTAGAACTTTTCGCATTAAACAATCCCCGTCATCCGCTCCAACTAAGACAGTACAGAAATTGTGCTGTCTTTTCTTTTTGTACAAATCTGTAGGAGCAGATATTATCCGCCCGCAAGTAAGCGCACATATTTTGTGATAAATCGAATTATCTAAAAACACAAAGTGATTGTCATACAGTATCGTTCATCGGACAACGACGGAATTCCTTTGACAGAGTATGTATATTCCACACAACAAAAGGTCACGATTTTGAACCGTGACCTTGTTTTTTACGAATTTTTTAAGACTATATCAGTTATTGATTCTTGTCAGCTTTGTGCCGGCTATGTAGAGAGTATCGCCGTCGATTCCCCATGTATCCGAACCGCCGTTTGCGGGATCGTCAGACCATTTGAGTGACTGCGACTGACTTTGATTTACAAAAGAAACCTCAAGGCTGATTGAAAGAGTTTTTTCATCATCAATGCTGTACTTCATATCAATCAAATTAAAAATCTCATCATAGTTAATAATGTCGCTGTATTCCGAGCTGCCAACATAATTTGAAATAAGTTCACCGAGTTCTTTTGCATTCGGGATACCGATTGTTCCGTCAGGCTTGAACTCAAGTTGTAGGCTTACTCCGTTCTCCTCGGCAATCCATGTACCCTGAATCTGTCCCTGAGGAGTGGCTTTGTTAAGTCCGTTAAATATAAAGAATGCCGCAATTGCAACAACGAGTGCAACCGCAATGCCGCACGCTGTAATTATAAACGGTGTCTTTGACTTTTTCTTTGGAATCGGCTGTGCATACTGTGGCTGAACGCTCTGATTGTTATAATCATAAGAATATCCGCCCTGCTGACCGTTCTGATACTGATTATATCCGCCCTGTGCATTAACTGTCTGATACTGCGGTGCGGAATAATCATTTGCAGGCATCTGATTATATGCGTCAGTCTGATGATTTTCAACAGGCTGTGTCTGCTCATTCCGAACATTCATATCGGCAGTCTGTTCAACCGACTGATTTTCTGCAATCGGCTGTTCGTTCTGTACAGCTGATTCCTGTACGGGTACAGGCGCTCCGCAATCGGCACAAAACTTTTCATTAGGCAATAACTGTCTTCCGCAATTTTTACAAAACATACTTTTTCTCCTGTTCAACAAAAAATAATTTCGAGGAAAACCCCTTTACAACAGCAAATTCAACCATATTATCTGTTTATTTTTATTGTACTGTTTTTTCTTCTTCAAGTCAACTGATATTTAAAAATCAGTGTTATTTACATAAAAGATATACTGAATACAGAAGATTTTACTGAGGATAGATTTGTACTAATCGTTCTCGGTGCCTATTTGCCAAATTTTCATTGACAAATTACGACACAAATTGTATATTATAAGTAAGGGAGCTGACAAGTTAGTCGGCTGAGAGGAGGCTGAATGCCTCGACCTATGACCTGATTTGGATAATGCCAACGGAGGGAAACAGCGAGCCTTTACGGACACACCTTTTGTTGGTGTGTCCGTTTTATTTTTATAAAGGAGAATCCGCTATGATTGGAAATTGTCTTGAAAATGTAAGAAAAAATGTACCGCTTGTACACAACATCACAAACTATGTAACAGTAAACGATGTTGCAAATGTACTTCTCGCTTGCGGAGGAAGTCCGATTATGTCAGACGAACCCGATGATGTTGCCGACATCACAAGCATTTGCGGCGGTCTTAACATCAACATCGGTACACTTAACAAAAACTCAATTGAGGGTATGTTCATTGCGGGCAAAAAAGCTAACGAACTTTCTCACAAGATTCTGCTTGATCCTGTCGGCGCAGGCGCAAGCAAGCTCCGCACAGACACATCGGTTAAGCTTGCGAAAGAAATCAAATTTGATGTTATCAGAGGTAACATCTCGGAAATCAAAACTCTTGCACTCGGAAGCGGCACAACAAAGGGTGTTGATGCCGATGTATCGGATGCGGTAACAGAAGGAAATCTCGATAACGCAGTTGCATTTGTAAAGGATTATGCCAAAAAGTCAGGATGCGTAATTGCAATCACAGGCGCTATTGACCTTGTAAGTGACGGCGAAAAGTGCTATGTAATCCGCAACGGTCGTCCCGAGATGAGCAAAATCACAGGAACAGGCTGTCAGCTTTCGGGTATGACAACTGCATTTATCGTTGCAAACCCCGACAATGTTCTTGAGGCAACTGCCGCAGCAGTTTGTACAATGGGACTTGCAGGCGAAATCGCTTTTGCAAATATGGCAGAAACAGACGGCAACTCAACATACCGCAACCGAATTATTGACGCTATCTATAATATGGATGCCGAAACACTTGAAAAAGGAGCAAAGTATGAATTGCGATAAAAAAGATTTGTTGCTCTATGCCGTAACCGACAGAGCATGGCTTAACGGTGAAACACTCTGCAGTCAGGTTGAAAAGGCTATTAAAGGCGGCGCAACATTCATTCAGTTAAGAGAAAAAAATCTTGACCAAAAGCATTTTCTTGAAGAGGCTCTTGAAATTCAGAAACTCTGCCAAAAGTACAATGTTCCCTTCGTAATCAATGACAATGTAGAAATTGCAAAAAAAATTGACGCTGACGGTGTTCATGTCGGTCAGAGTGATATGGAGGCAGGCAATGTCCGCAAGATTCTCGGTGACGATAAAATCATCGGTGTTTCGGCTCAGACTGTTGAACAGGCTCTTCTTGCTCAGAAGCACGGAGCAGATTATCTCGGAGTCGGAGCAGTTTTCAAAACAGGCTCAAAGGACGATGCAGACGATGTTTCACACGATGAACTTCAGAAAATCTGTGAGGCTGTTGACATTCCTGTAATCGCAATCGGCGGAATCAGCTCCAAAAATGTTACGGAACTCAAGGGCAGAGGTATCGTTGGCATTGCCGTTATCAGTGCTATTTTCGCTCAGCCCGATATTACAAAGGCAACAGCAGAGCTTAAAGCACTTACGGAAAAGACGGTTGCAAATGATTAAATCTGCAATATTTGATGTTGACGGCACACTTCTCGATTCAATGAAGATATGGGATGACGCAGGAGAGCGTTACCTCTCGTCTGTCGGCAAAACAGCCGAAAACGGTCTTTCCGAAAAGCTCTGTGATATGAGTCTGACGGAGGGTGCGGAGTATATGAAAAAGCAGTATGCTCTTTCCTTTTCAACTGATGAAATAGTTTCGGGTGTGCTGAAAATCATTGAAGATTTTTACTTTTATGAGGTCGGTTTAAAAAACAATGCAAAAGAAATTTTGCAGTTTTTGGAATCGAACAATATCAAAATGATTATTGCAACATCAAGCGACAAAACGCATATTAAAAAGGCATTTGAAAGGCTCGGTATTCTAAAATATTTTACGGACATTGTGACCTGTTCACAAATCGGAAAAGGCAAAACAAGTCCCGACATTTACCTTGCCTGTGCAGATGAACTCGGAACAGCTCCGAGTGAAACGCTTGTATTCGAGGACGCTGTTTTTGCCGCAGAAACCGCTCACAAGGCAGGTTTCAAAACGGTGGGAGTGTATGACGAATCGAGCAGGAATGACAAAAACAGAATAAAAGCCGTTTGCGATTACTACGCAGACAGCTTTGAAAAAGCGGCAGATTGGGGGCACCACCTTTTGTCGCTGTAAAAAATTAATGCAAAGAGGAGATTAAAATGAAAACAGCATTAACAATCGCTGGCAGTGACTGCAACGGAGGCGCCGGTATTCAAGCGGATATCAAAACTATGATAACAAACGGTGTTTATGCCATGAGCGCTATCACCGCACTTACCGCACAGAACACAACCGGCGTTACGGCAATTATGGAATCCACACCCGAATTTCTGGGTGAACAGCTTGAAAGTATCTTTACGGATATTTATCCCGATGCCGTAAAAATCGGAATGGTTTCTTCATCAAGCCTTATAAAAACAATTTCGGACAAGCTGAAAAAGTACGATGCAAAAAATATTGTTGTCGATCCGGTTATGGTGGCAACAAGCGGAGCAAAGCTTATCAGCGACGAGGCGGTAAGCACTCTCAAAGAGCATCTCTTTCCGCTTGCAACAGTTCTTACACCGAATATTCCGGAGGCGGAAGTTCTCTCTGAAATGAAAATTTCAAATGAGGAAGAAATGATAAAAGCCGCTGAAATAATCAGCGAAAAGTACGGTTGTGCGGTTCTTTGCAAGGGCGGACATCAGATTAACGATGCAAATGATTTGCTCTTTAAAGACGGCACCTACACATGGTACAACGGCAAAAGAATCAACAATCCCAACACACACGGAACAGGCTGTACACTTTCAAGTGCAATAGCCGCTAATCTTGCAAAAGGCTTTGACCTTGACGCTTCCGTAAAGCGTGCAAAGGATTATATTTCAGGCGCACTTGCGGCAATGCTTGACCTCGGCAAAGGCAGCGGTCCCATGAACCACGCTTTTGACATTCAAAGTAAATTTACAAAAGAAAATTCGGAGGCAGAGCAATGAAAAAGCAGACAAGTGTATTTGAAAACAGTTTGATATGGTTCGGAGCAGGCGTTTCAATCGCCGAAATTCTCACAGGTACATACTTTGCTCCGTTAGGTTTTGAAAAGGGCATTTTAGCCGTAATCATCGGTCACATAATCGGATGTGCAATGCTCTTTTGTGCAGGACTCATCGGCGGTAAGTGCCGTAAAAGCTCAATGGAAACCGTAAAGATGAGCTTTGGCAACAAGGGCGGACTTCTTTTCTCTGTCCTCAATGTTATTCAGCTTGTCGGCTGGACAGCAATTATGATTTATGACGGCTCACTTTCGGTAAACAGTATTCTGAATATGGGCGACACAGGCAGGTGGATTGCCTGTATCGTAATCGGCGCATTGATTGTGCTTTGGATTCTTGTCGGCATTTCAAACCTCGGCAAGCTCAACACAATTGCAATGGCGGCACTGTTCATTCTCACAATCGTGATGTGTTTCTTTATTTTCGGAAACGGCAACGGTATGGGTGCGGCAGGCGATGACTCAATGTCATTCGGTGCGGCAGTTGAGCTTTCGGTAGCAATGCCGCTTTCATGGTTACCGCTCATCAGCGACTACACAAGAGAGGCGGAAAAGCCGTTCAAGGCAACTCTCGCAAGCACACTTGTTTATGGTGCGGTAAGCTGTTGGATGTACATAATCGGAATGAGTGCATCTATCCTTACAGGCGAAAGCGATATTGCAAAAATCATGCTTAAATCAGGACTCAGCATTGCAGGTCTTGTAATTGTAATCCTTTCAACAGTTACAACAACCTTCCTTGATGCTTACTCGGCAGGAATTTCGAGTGAGTCGATATTCTCAAAACTCAAAGGAAAATATGTTGCCGTTGCAGTAACAATAGTAGGTGTAATCGCCGCAATTGTTTATCCTATGGATGACATTACCGATTTTCTCTATCTCATCGGTTCGGTATTTGCCCCGATGATTGCCATTCAGATTGCAGACTTTTTCATTCTCAAAAAAGACAGAGCAAGCAAAGCCGTTGACATCTGCAACATCATAGTATGGCTTGCAGGCTTTGCGGCATATCGCTTCTTGCTGAATGTTGATACCATAGTCGGCAACACTCTGCCCGATATGGTTTTCACAATCATCCTCTGCGTCATAGTTACCAAAATCGCTGACAAAATCACCTCAAAATCCAAAAAAGCGTAATCGCTTACAACAAAGTCAAATCCCCGTCAGATTTCTCCGACGGGGATTTTTACATTTAATTTTCGTTATTATATTTTAAAATATCATCATAAGCAATCAGGCTGACATTTCCGAGTTCATTTGCCTTATCAATGCAACCCTTTGTAAAACCGGACTTTGAAAAAATATAAAAATGCTTTTTGTCGAAATTAAAAAGTTTACTGCGTTCAACAAGTGTTTCAAGAACACCGAGGTCAACACTTTCATTACGCCACTTACATTCACCAAAAAGAGCCGTATTTTTATCTGCCGAGCCGATTATATCAATTTCTTCCTGTTGTCTTGTTTTTGGATTTGTTCCCCACCATCTGCCGATGTCCGTAAAATCAATTTCGGAATCACCGCTCAGCAACCTTTTCCACAAATACTGCTTGCAGATTTCTTCAAACACAGCACCCATATAATCCGACAAATACGGTGCAATTCGACTGTACGCAAGTTCAACCGCACCTCTTGAAATTATCGAAGAATTTTCCGGCACAAAACGATACCAAAATCTGAACATATTATCCTCAATAGAATAAATTGTTTTCTTAGTAGATTTTTCGCCGTACGGCACTTCTTTTCTCACAATTCCGAGAGCAACAAGATTCTTGACATAAGCAACACAAGTGCTTGAGGTTTCTCCAACCTTTGTTGAAATCTCCGATATTTTTGATGCACCCGTAGCAATTGCCGTAATCACGGCATTATAAATAGCCGGCTCTCTTACCTCTTGTTTCAAAAGATTGTTAGGTTCTTCATACAGAGCCGATACAGGATTCAGAAAAATATTTTTTATATTATCCTCTATTGAAATTTTGTTGTTAATCTGCAAAAGATATTGCGGTGTACCTCCCACAAGCCCGTAGGCAAGTGCCTTATCTTCAGGTGACATTCCGTTAAAATACTCACAAGCCTCGCAAAATTCAAACGGCAAAATCTTAAACTGAGCCGTTCTTCTGCCATACAAGGGTGCTTTGTATGCAAGCACATGGTCCTCAATATATGACATTGATGAACCGCAGAGAATAAGAAACAACTTTGAACTGTCTTTATATTTGTCAATTAACATTTGCAGTGTTGATGCAAGACTTCTTGACGCTCTTGCTACATACGGATATTCGTCAAGGCAAAGGACGATTCTTTTGTTTTCTGACAACTTAAACACATATTCAAGTGCCGACTGAAAGTTTGAAAAAGCAGTATCCGTTTTCATCCCTGTTGAAAATTCAAGAATACACTCGCTCAAATTTTCAAGATTTTGCTTTGCATTTGTTTCAACTCCTGTGAAACAAATTGCGTTTTTATCCTTGACAAACTCGTTTATGATAGCCGTTTTTCCTACACGGCGGCGACCGTATATGACGGCAAATTCAAATTTTCCGCTGTTATACAATCTGTTAAGCTGTAAAAGCTCATTCTTTCTGCCTATAAACAAAATTCTCACCTCTGACCGTTTGCAAATTACTCATTTATGATTTAGTTATTTACGATTAACTAAATTATAAACCACTGTTTTTACTAAGTCAAGATTATTTTGCAATTTAGTTGGTTACGATTAACTAAATCGTGATAAAGTTATATTTTTTATATGTTGTAAAAATATGTCACCAAAGAAAATTTCGGTATAAAAAACTGTATGAATCAAACAATATTACTGCAAATAATTTGCTGAATATGTATCAGACAAAGGGCAAAATTGTCCGAAGGGAGTTTTTAATATGAAAGCAACAGGAATCGTCAGAAGAATCGACGATCTCGGAAGAGTGGTTATACCGAAAGAAATCAGGCGGACGCTTCGTATTCGTGAGGGAGATCCGCTCGAAATTTATACCGCAACGGACGGCGAGGTTATTTTTAAAAAATATTCGCCTGTCGGAGAGCTTGCGGAGTTTGCGTCACAATACGCAGATGTGCTTGCCAAAATCAGCTCAATGCCGACAATCATAACAGACCGTGACCATGTAATCGCCGCCGCAGGGGTTTCAAAGCGTGAATTTCTTGAGCGCAGGGTAACAACCGTACTTGAGGGATATATGGAAAATCGCAAAACCTATTCGGCAACACAGCAGACGCTCGGTGATATTCAGCCGATTGAGGGCATTGAACACTATGCATCGGTAATCTATCCGATTATCGCCGCCGGAGATGTTTCGGGTGCGGTAGTTATGCTCACAGGCGAACAGACCAAAATCCCGACAAATGCCGAAATCAAGCTTGCACAAACAGCCGCCGCATTCCTCGGCAAGCAAATGGAAGAATGATTTTTAAAAATAGGTAATAATAAAAAATGCGGTCGGGAAGACAGGTGTAAAACAATACACCGAATTTTCCCGACCGTATTTGTATAAATCAAGTACACAAAACAACGCTTTACCGTATTTAACATTTATGGTATCATTAAATAAATTAAGTTGAAAGGTATGTTTCTTATGAATGGCTTTTCCGATAAGGTAAAACAAAAATTAGGTTACTATGTTTATGCCCTTGCAGATCCAAGAGATAACAAAATATTTTACATAGGCAAAGGAATTAACAACCGTATTTTTCAACACGAAGAAAAACTCGATAACTCAAATAAGTCGAATCGTATAAAAGAAATACTCTCATCGGGTAACAAAATCAAAAAACTAATTATATCATATGGTCTTTCGGAAAAAGAGGCATTCGTTGCCGAATCGGCTTTGATAAATATACTGAACTACATTGACTCTCAATCACTGACTAATGTAGTTTCGGGACACCACACAGCACCTGTTATTACAGCTGAAGATTTTGAAAAAATTTACGGTGCCGAAATTCTTTCAAAAGAAGATATTTTCCACAATCTTTTAATTGTTAAAATAAATTCACTTTATAAATACGATATGTCAGACAGCCAAGTTATGGAATGTGCGAGAGGTCATTGGATAATCGACACCAAACGAGCAGAAAATTGCGACTATCTTATTGCTGTAAATCACGGACTGATTGTCGGAGTTTATGAAAATATGAAGTGGTATTCTTCAGGTGTGGAAACTCCATTCTATCCACGATTGTGCAAAGAAAATCTTTCAATGTCAAATCGCAAATACTGCACCTGTCAAGCAGTTAATAAGCCGAATATTTACATAAACAAAAACATTGCCGATTTAGTAAATATGACGCAAAATCCTATTTCATATATAAACGGAAGAAAAAATACCGCTAAGGTGCTAAAACCATACTACGAAAAATTCATCGATAATTCTATGGATATTCATGATTTTGAAATGAATTTCGGTAATGATTTGGTAAAAATGGGATTTAAATTAGGCAGTTTCAATGATTCAAAATATGAATATAATAACAAAAACATTTTAAATATTACCGATTACAAACAGCTTAAGAAAATGCTGAAACATACGGATTACAGCACAGCCACATCATTGTTGATTTCAAAATGGAGATATATCACACATTGGAGTTATATGGATTATCAGCAGGAAAAAGATTTACCATTTTTCAAAGCTGTTATAGAAAGAATATTTGAACTTTCCGAGTAGCTTCATACAAAAAATTTTACAATTGATTTATTTTGAATAATCTTCAATTTTCTAAAAAACTAGCACATACAAAAAATAAAACTTCAATCTCTTGTCAAACAAAATTGAAGTTTTTTATTGACATAATTGTTCATCAATGATAATATACAAGTAAGAAAACGGCTTTAGCTGTTTCGTAAGTTTGAACAATAAAAATTAATTAAAGATTAACCGCTCTGTTCACGACACAGGGCGGTTATTTCTTTATGGTGAACACAATAAAAAATGTGAAGATGATTCTCACAGCTATGTATTCCACGCAATCACCCCCCCTTTGATAAGGGAGTCGAAACAGCTGCCACCGTTTCCTTACCAAGTAATTATCGCAAAGTATTTTAATATATTCAATATCACGAACTTAAAATCACAATATATTTTATTATTAAATCACACCACATCAATCTGGCACATTTTCATTGTTGCGAGGGCGGAATTATGGGTTTCGGGGGTTACACCGGCACAGCAAGCCGAATCAACGCTGATTTCAGCGTTCGGGAAAAGTGCCTTTAGAATCAACGCATTTGACACAACGCAGATATCGGTGCAAAGTCCTACAAGCTCGACTTTTTCAAAGCAGAATTTATCCCAATGAGTATAGCCGAATGACGGCTTGTCAATATGAATTGCGTCGGGAACATCAAGTCCGTCTGCAATCTGCCAGCCGTGAGTATTTTTTACGCAATGTACAACGGGCAGTTTTTTGCCCTCGGGAGTGTTTAGGTAATCTTCACCGTGAGTATCCCTTGTAAAAATAATTTCATCACCGTTTGAACGGTATTCTTCAATCTTTTTGCGTACATTAGGCACAATTTTCACAGCCTCATCAGTACCGAGACTGCCGTCAATAAAATCATTCTGCATATCTATTACAATCAAAGTTTTCTTCATACAAATCACTCCGTTTTTAATTTTGAACTGTACATATCAAATATATCAGCTGACTTTGCCGCTGTCAATTTATTTGCAAAAATTTGTTTTGTAACTTGATTTTCGTTGTCGGCTCAATTAAAATAGTGTTTAGAAAAACTGCAAGGAGAACGCTTATGGGACATATGTATTTTGTCAGACACGGACAGACCGTGTGGAATGTTGAAAATAAAATCTGCGGTTCAACGGATATTGACCTCACGGAAAAAGGTCATGAACAGGCTGTTGAAACGGGCAAGAAAATTCTTTCAGAGAATATAAAAGCAGATATCATCCTCTATTCTCCGCTTATGAGAGCCGAAAAAACCGCAAAGCACATTTCGGAAATCACGGGAATTCCTGCAAAAGCAGAGCCGAGATTGACCGAACAAAACTTTGGAAAATATGAGGGAACGCCAAGAAACGGCGAAGAATTTCGCATTGCCAAAAGAGATTTCGTCAGCCGTTATGACGGCGGAGAGTCTATGCTGCACCTTGCACAAAGAATTTACAATCTGCTTGATGATGTGAAAGCAAGCGGAAAGGTTTGTGTTTTAGTTGCTCACAACGGCATTGCAAGAGTTGTCAACTCATATTTTAACGATATGACAAATGAGGAGTATGCAGATTTCGGTGTTAAAAACTGTGAAATTCTGCGTTACGATTTTTAAGTATTTCTGAATATCCGCATAAAATCAAGGAGTACCACGCATTGTGATACTCATATTTTAGTGTTGTTATGAATATTGACGACAGAGACAGAGGAAGAAAAGGCATAGAAGAAATGCTTGTGAGAATGTCAAAAATGACTGATATGCCCGACAATCCCAAGAAAAACAAAACACAAATATAAAACATAGGCAAGGAAAAATTAGGACGCTCCAAACGGAACGTTCTCTTACATTTATATATAGCTATTTATGAGTTGCTTTGATACTGCTGGAGAAAAGCCTGAAACGCTAGCCGCAATGCAAATCGAAATCCGTTTGTGAACACTTGTAGCTCATTTCGGTCGTAATTTCTACATCCGTTTTTTAATTTGTTCGAACAGAGCTTTTTGTTGTTCTGTGAGAGTGGCTCTGAGCTTTGTTTCAAGCCGCACAACGGTTACAAACGATCCGCCTTTCTCTATGCCGTTTGCTATGCTCTGCGCTGTTTTTTAAAGAATGAGCGCCTTAATGCAATCTTAATACAGAGTGCCGAATCATTACACCGTTTTTTTATATTTCACGGTATACTCTTTGTAAACAAGTAGAAACAGGAGAAGTATATATGCCTAAAATTACACATAGAAAAAAGCGGCTGTCATCCTTTAAGCTGATCGTTTTGGGCTTTGCCGGCGTCATAGTGCTTGGAGCGCTGATATTGATGCTGCCGTTTTCATCGACTTCCGGAGTTGTTACGCCGTTTCACGAGGCGCTGTTCACATCGACCTCCGCCGTTTGCGTTACGGGGCTGGTCGTGCAGGATACGGGCAGTTATTGGTCCGCTTTCGGGCAGACGGTAATACTGCTGCTGATTCAGATAGGCGGGCTCGGTGTTGTGACAGTTGCGGCACTTTTCGCTATGCTGTCCGGCAGAAAAATATCGCTGATGCAGCGCAGTACCATGCAGGATGCCATCTCTGCCCCGAAGGTCGGCGGGATCGTCCGCCTGACTCGTTTTATTGTGCGGGGAACTTTTTTGATCGAGCTTATCGGGATGATCGTCATGCTGCCGACATTTTGCGAAAACTACGGTATTAAGGGAATTTGGATGGCGGCGTTTCATTCGGTTTCCGCCTTTTGCAACGCCGGTTTTGACATACTTGGCACCGCCGAAAACAAATACCCGTCACTTACGGGATACATAGGAAATCCGGCGATAAACATTACAATTATGCTTTTAATTATTGTGGGCGGTATTGGATTTTTGACCTGGGACGATATTTACACAAACAAGTGGCATTTCAAAAAATACCGTATGCAAAGTAAGGTCATATTGGTAACAACGGCAATTCTCATTATCGTTCCCGCAGTATTCTTTTTCTTCTGCGATTTTACGGGGCTTCCGCTCGCCGAAAGGATTCTTGCATCGCTTTTTCAGTCTGTCACACCGAGAACCGCCGGTTTCAATACCGCTAATCTTCCCGCTATGACCGGTTCTTCCAAGGCAATTATGACCCTGCTCATGCTCGTCGGCGGCTCGCCCGGCTCCACGGCAGGCGGTATGAAAACGACTACGCTTGCCGTTCTGATTCTGAGTGCATTCTCCGTCTGTCGCAAAAAGGACGATGCCGAAGTCTGCGGCAGGCGCATTGACGGTTCGGCAGTGAAAAACGCCGCAGCCGTTGCCGTAATGTATTTCCTGCTGTTTTTTGTCGGCGGCATTGTTATCAGCACGGCAGAAGGTCTGCCGCTTAGCACCTGCCTTTACGAAACGGCGTCCGCTGTCGGAACGGTCGGGCTTACCCTTGGAATCACACCGCAGCTCGGTGTTCTTTCTCAGCTTATTTTGATCGTCTTGATGTATCTCGGCAGAGTCGGCGGACTTACCCTGATTTACGCGGCGGTTTCCAACAAAAATCATAGTGGAGCAAAGTTGCCGCTCGAAAAAATCACAGTCGGATAAAGGAGTTACTATATTATGAAAAACATATTGTTAATAGGTCTCGGCAGATTCGGTAGGCATATTGCTTTGCAGCTGAATAAGCTCGGACACGAGGTGATGGCGGTAGACATCAACGAAGAAAGAGTCAATGAAAGTCTGACGATTGTCACCAATGCACAGATCGGCGACAGCACAAACACGGAGTTTTTAAGGTCGCTCGGCATCGGAAACTTTGATGTGTGCATCGTCACCATCGGCGGAAATTTTCAAAACTCGCTGGAAACCACTTCTTTGCTGAAAGAACTCGGCGCAAAATTAGTTGTATCCCGTGCCGAGCGTGATGTGCAGGAAAAATTCCTTCTGCGGAACGGAGCGGACGAGGTCATTTACCCGGAAAAACAGGTAGCAAATTGGGCTGCTATTCGGTACACCGCCGACCACATTCGGGATTACATTGAGGTTGATGAGGGTCATGCCATTTTTGAGGTAGAGGTGCCGGAGGGATGGATCGGCAAAACCGTCGGAGAACTGGATATCCGCAGAAAATACAGCATCAATATTATGGCAACCAAGGAGAACGGAAAAATCAATATGGCAGTTTCACCGGAAACCGTTTTTACAGACAAGATCACTCTTTTGGTTCTCGGTGCTTACAAAGAACTGCAAAAGTGTTTTCGCATTTAACAGGGGTGAATGAGGATGGCTGAGCTATTGCTGATTGTCAGCCTGCTTGCCGTATTTGTTTTCGGATTTTATCTTATAAGCAGGCTGGATCGATTTCTTGAAGAAAACAGAAAGGCACTGTTAAAGGAAAACGAATCCTGCGAGCCTTCCGAAGTCCTGCTGCCGCATGGGCTGTCCGAAAGTGAAATATTATGTGAGATCCGCCGTTTTCGTGAAACGCACGGAAATGTCGATATTATTCTTTCCGATGGGCAGAAGAATGATTTTTAGGTTGCGGTAGATTTTTTTACAGTTTTACTGTATAATAATAAAATAAAAAGGGCGGTGAAACCGATGAAAGTACAAACCGAACAGTCAAAATTTGATACAGACGAGCATATTCTTGTCTGCCTATCCTCTTCGCCGTCCAATGCAAGGATTATACACACCGCCGCAAAGATGGCTAAGGTCCTTCATGCAAGATTTACCGCCATCTATGTGCAGACGGATACGGTCATAAATGATGAGGATCAGTCCCGGCTTTCGCAGAACATACAGCTCGCGCAAAGACTCGGCGCCGAGATCGTTATGACGCACGGCGAGAATGTAGCGCTGCAGATCTCGGAATATGTCAGGCTTTCCGATGTCACAAAAATCGTGATCGGGCAAAGCAGTGCCAGACGCAGAGGACTGTTCGGAAGACCGACTCTCACCGAAAAGCTGATCTCCTCCGCCCCCGATGTTGACATTCATATTATTCCCGACGCACTGAACTACACAAAGTCGCACAGACGCCGTCTGTTCTTTGGTGCAGAGATACCGTCGCTGCGGGATATTGCCGTGACCGTCCTGGCGCTTGCCGTATGTACGGCGATCGGGTTTCTGTTCGACCATCTCGGCTTTCCCGATTCCAATATCGTTACGGTATACATCCTAGGTGTGCTGATGATCTCCGTTTTGACCAAAGGATACATTTGCAGTATAGCAGGCTCACTTCTAAGTGTTGCATTGTTCGGATTTTTTCTTACCGAACCCAGGTTGTCCTTTCAGACCTATGCCGTAGGCTATCCCGTTACCTTTGCAGTTATGCTGGCGTCTTCCGTTCTCACCGGCACGCTTGCCTCGAAGCTGAAAGATCATGCAAGGCTCTCGGCTCGCTCCGCGTTCCGTGTGCAGGTGCTGTTTGACACTGACCGTCTGCTGCAAAAAGCAAAAAGCAACGATGATGTTTTAAGCGTGACCTGTATGCAGCTCTCGCGGCTGCTTGACCGCAGTATTGTTGCCTATACGAAAGGCGAAAACGGAATGTTGTCCGGGCGGCTGTATGCCGAAAAAAAGGATACACACGCCGAAAAGCTGCTAAGCGATGCAGAGCGGCAGACCGCAGAATGGGTGCTTAAAAACGGTCACCGTGCAGGAGCAGCGACAGCACAGTTTGGAAAATCCGAATGTCTTTATCTTGCGATCCGTGCAGGCGGCAGAGTCTACGGTGTAATTGGGATACCGATGAAACCCGAAAAGCCCGATTCATTTGAGAGCAGCATCGTACTGTCGGTTGTGAACGAATGTGCGCTGGCAATGGATAATGCTCACAACGCCGCCGAAAAGGAACGGGCGGCAGATCTTGCAAAAAGCGAGCAGCTGCGCGCCGACCTTTTGCGGTCGATCTCACACGATCTGCGCACGCCGCTTTGCTCCGTTTCGGGTAATGCGGACACGCTTTTGCATAACGGAAACTGCCTGGACGAAGCAACCAAGCAGCAGATCTATAAAGATATTTATGACGATTCCGAATGGCTGATCGGCGTGGTGGAAAATCTGCTGTATGTTACACGGCTGAATGACGGACGCCTGAAGCTGGAGCTTACCGACCAGCTTGTGGACGAAGTGGTCAACGAAGCCGTTTCGCATTTGAAGAAAAAATCCGTCGGACACAAGGTGACGGTAAGGTGCGACGATCTGATCCTTGCCCGTATGGACGCACAGCTTATCGTGCAGGTCATTGTCAACCTTATTGATAATGCTTTGAAATATACCGAACAAGGCTCCGAGATCTGCGTAAGTGCGGAAAAACAGGGCGGGGATGCCGTGATCCGAGTCACCGATAACGGAAACGGAATTGCAGACGATATGAAACCGCATATTTTTGAGATGTTTTACACCGGAAAAAATACCGTCGCAGACAGCCGCAGAAGCTTCGGGATCGGGCTTACCCTGTGTAAATCTATCGTAGAGCTGCACGGCGGAACGCTGACGCTTACGGATAACGTACCGCACGGCTGCATATTTACCTTTACTTTACCGCTTAGCGAGGTGACTCTTAATGAATAAACCCCTTGTACTCGTCGTGGAGGACGACCGCCCCATCCGCAATCTGATCGTAACAACGCTAAAGGCTCACGATTACCACTACCTGACCGCGGAGAACGGACACAGCGCTATTATAGAAGCGACCTCCCATAACCCGGATATCGTTCTGCTGGATCTGGGGCTGCCGGATATCGACGGCACACAGGTGATCGAAAGTATCCGCTCATGGTCAAATATGCCCATTATTGTGATCAGTGCGCGCAGCGAGGATAAAGACAAAATCACGGCGCTGGATGCCGGGGCGGACGACTATCTGACAAAGCCCTTTTCCATAGAGGAGCTTTTGGCACGCCTTCGGGTCACGCAAAGACGCCTGCTGCTGCTTCAGGCAAGTGGTGACGCCGACTCACCCGTTTTCCAAAACGGCAAGCTTAAAATTGATTATGCCGCCGGCTGCGCCTATCTAAATGGGGAGGAATTGCACCTGACCCCGATTGAATACAAGCTTTTGTGTCTGCTCTCTCATAATGTCGGAAAGGTGCTGACGCACACCTATATCACGCAGCAGATTTGGGGCAGCAGCTGGGAAAACGATATTGCTTCTCTGCGGGTGTTTATGGCGACACTGCGCAAAAAGCTGGAGCCGCAAAAGGACTGTCCGCAATACATTCAGACGCATATCGGCGTCGGTTACCGTATGCTGCGGGTAGACTGAGAAAAGCGAGGAAACAAGGATTTGAACCGACATGCAATAGAAAATCTTTTCGGAATTGAAGGGCTGAATGTCGCTTGGCACGGACTCATTTTTCTGTTAGCTATAAAAAAGCACAACGCCACAGAGTTTTAAAACTCTGTGGCGTTGTGCTGCTCTCAATCGGTCACTTTTTGAAAGTATCCTTATGTGAGCCTGCCTTTTGCTGGGTTTTCCGGCGGAGTTTTTGGCGTGCCAAAAGGGATTCGAACCCCCGACCTTTCGCTTAGGGAAAGCCACGGAAGGGTATTTTATTATCCCTTGAAATCTTCGAAAATCCTTGATTTTACTGGCTTTTTCAAAATTATAGTGTTAATCATTTCTCTTATAAAATCTGCTAATTTTATGCCGTATTTTTCCTTCATTTTAGCAAATGCAAAGATTTTTTGGGGACATCATTCAGTTAATATGATACTCGTTACGAGTGTTATATTGCAGTTAAGTTCTTTTTTTAAGTGGTTTATCAGAAGGCTGATATTATTATACCGATGTTCTTTATCGGTTTCGAGCTATATTCAAATATTGAAAGGGCAAGTTTTTCGGTTGCACATTCTTGCTCTTCGGACAAGGAGTCTCCCTCGTTCAAAGAGCGGTCAATTTCTGTTTAACGATTTCTTTTTCCTGTATTTTCTGTCCCTCGGATTTCCTCATGGTAGAAATAATCCACGATCACCGGATGTCCCTGCGGGACTCTGCCATAAGGCATTTCATTATCCACAAAAGGACAATCATACTTCTTAGCCATTTTCTCGGCTTTTACTTCAAGTGCTTCAAAGTAGCTGCGGTTATGCTTGTTATAGATCTCATCGTAAAGCGGTACAAGATCGGGATATTTTCCGGCGATATAATCCATGATTGTCTTTTTGAAACCGCCTCGAAGATTGAGATTTTCGAGCCAGAACAGATCGCACTGATTCTTTACCCGCTCAAAGATTGCTTCAAGATCCGTGATACCGGGGAATACCGGGGATACGAAACAGACTGTACGGATACCTGCCTCATATACCTGCTTCATAGCAGCGATACGGTGCTCAATGCTCGAAGCAGAATCCATATCGTTCTTGAAATTTTCATCTAGTGTGTTGATCGACCATGAAACGGTTACACGTCCAAGCTTCTTCAACAGATCAATATCCCGTACCACAAGATCCGACTTTGTGCAGATCAGAATATCTGCGTCACTGCCGATCAGCTGCTCCAGAAGTTTTCTGGTATTCCCGAATTGCTCCTCCTGTGGATTGTAGCCATCTGTCACAGAACCGATGACCACCCGCTGTCCGGCATATTTCTTAGGATTTTTAATTTCCGGCCAATGCTTCACATCAAGGAAAGTGCCCCATTCCTCCTTGTGCCCGGTAAAGCGCTTCATAAAAGAAGCATAGCAATACTTGCAGGCATGTGTACAGCCCACATAGGGATTGACCGAGTAACCGCCTACCGGCAGACTGGACTTGGTCATGATGTTCTTTGTTTCCACCTCACGAATGAGGATTCCATCGATTACTTCTGCCATGATCTCTGCACCTCCAACACTTTGTTGAATTCCTCCGGCATTTCCTGAATCATATTTTCATTCCCTATGATAGGGACAAGGTCTTCCTTCATAAACACCGGAATGCCGAGTGCGTGTGCCTGATCCGCCAGAGACCATGCCCATTCCGGCTCCGTATGAATCTTCCTGCTCTGAGCTCCGGTCATGGTGCCGACAACGATCCAATTGATTCCGGAAAGGTCAACTGTGCCGGGATCATCGAATAACGGCTCAAAGGTAACATGGTAATGTTTTGCTCTGACGTTTTTCCGAAGGGCGTCGATACGCCACAGTTCTGCTTTCCTCGTCACCGTAACGCCAAACCATCCGTTTTCCAGATCGGTATCAAAATCCAGCAAATCAGGTCGCTTGGTAAGGAACAGGAACTGATGCTGTGGATTTTCACGGATTTTTGCAAATACCTCGTCTCTCCATTCCGGCTTCCATCCGGAGAGATCGCTCATCCCGGTAAGAAGAAAGTTCTGCGGACGTTTCTTTTCCATCATCTTGAGCTTACCCGGAAAGAATTCAGGGTAAGCGAAGTCATCAATCATATGCCAGCGTTTCACGTTGTTGCGGGCATAGCAATATGTACACCCCACTGTGCAGCCGATGACGATATTCATGTTCTGAATCTGATCTTTGATACAAATACTCATGACTTCTGCCACTCCTCAAGATTCTTTCTGATGCGGTCGAGGCATTCCTCAAACCGGGTAATTTCTTCCTTTGAAAAACCTTTGTAGTAAATATTGCCCATCTCATCAGATACAGAATCATACTCGCCCTTTAAGGTATGTGCTTTCTCAGTCAGAAACAGGAGTGTTTTCCTTTTGTCCGTTTCAGACTGAACACGGCTTATCAGCCCTTGATTTTCCATTCTTTCCAGCATCGTAGTAAGAGATGTTATCGCTAATCCGCATTTAGTCGAGAGTGACCTGATTGAGATACCATCCTCCTGCCACAGCACATAAAGAATACGCCCCTGGGCTCCATTGAACGCATCAATATTCTTTTCGCTGAGAATCTTCTCAAAGATTCGGTCTCCAAGTTGTTTTATTTTTGAGACAAGAAATCCGCCATTCATTTTCATGTAAAAGCTCCTATATAGTAGTTTATTAAATTATACTATATAGGAGCTTTATTGTCAAGAGCTTGTATGTCTGAATAGAGGTAAATTTCGATTTGTCGCTTCGTTTATGCCACAAAGAATGGATTGCTGATCATAAATAATAAAAACTCACTCGGCTTAAGTGCTTTTTCTAAATGCAAATATTAATTATGATATTTAAAAAATTGTTTCAACTTGCTATTGCAATTTGCGAAAAATAAAAAAACGCCGGAAACCCTTGATTTTACTGGGTTTGCGGGCATTTTACCTGTATAAGAAAAAGTAGATTTTAAGAGAATCGTTCTTGCGATCGTAGATAATCTTGTCGATGATCTGCTTTAGGGCTTCGTTCTTTTGCACGTATGTATAATTGTTGGAGATGAGAATATCGTACACACTCCGGACCTTCTGCAGCATGGCATCCGCTGGATCCTGATCAGATTTACGTGCTACCTTTTTCAATTCCTTCAATTGCTGTTCTAAAGATTCCCGTTCCTTCTGAATGATAGCTTTATTCGCTTTATATTCTTCCAGTGTATCAATCCCTTCCCGGTAGGAGGCTTTTATTCGTTCATCTTTGCCGGTTAAACTTTCCAATTGTTCTGTTATAGCCTTGCGCTCATCAAACTGCTCTGTGGGTTGATATTCACGCAATTCATAGACAATATCTTTGGTATCCAATATTTCTTTGATACTGGCCAGAACTTCCTTTTCAAGGACCAGTGAGCTGATGCCGTTCGGCTTTTTACATTTACCTTTACTGTATCCGTAGCAGGAGAAGTAAGAATATTTTTCCCCATTGACTCGTTTCATAGTGGTTGAGGTTAAGGTGCGTCCGCAATCCGGGCATTTCAGTAGTCCGGAAAGCCAATGCTTATAAGTGGAAGAGGGGCGTTTGCCAACCGGC